>QFCS01001047.1_pt1 | contig 410292 bp, 352 predicted proteins | sample 3576561 | NCBI WGS metagenome assembly QFCS01 | reverse complement strand
GTGATCTGCGGCTTCATGCCGCAGCTCCTTTGAAGCACCGCTGCGGCGGTGTAGTGGGCGACTATTCGAGGGCGTGATCTGCGGCTTCATGCCGCAGCTCCTTTGAAGCGGCGAACGGCACGAACAGCTCTCGAGCACGGCCCGCCGTGATCTGCGGCTTCATGCCGCAGCTCCTTTGAAGCCCGGCCACGAGGTCTTCCACCCGCAACTCGTAGCCAGTGATCTGCGGCTTCATGCCGCAGCTCCTTTGAAGCGCGCGACCTCGTATCGCTTGCGGAACAGATCGGCGGTGATCTGCGGCTTCATGCCGCAGCTCCTTTGAAGCTCTCCCTGCGAGCGGTGCGCCGTGCACCGTCTGGTCAGTGATCTGCGGCTTCATGCCGCAGCTCCTTTGAAGCGTGGCGAATTCCTTGATGTCATCACCGATGCGCTTCAGGTGATCTGCGGCTTCATGCCGCAGCTCCTTTGAAGCGGCGCCTCCCCGAGCGCGGTGGTGAAGGCGTCTGGCGGTGATCTGCGGCTTCATGCCGCAGCTCCTTTGAAGCAGGACAAGCCGGAGGTGTACCGGCGTCGCAGCGACGGGTGATCTGCGGCTTCATGCCGCAGCTCCTTTGAAGCTACGGCCACGGTATGCGGTCGCATCATTGGGCGCGGCGGTGATCTGCGGCTTCATGCCGCAGCTCCTTTGAAGCGGCATCGCCGATGTCGATTTCCGCTTGTGGAACGCGCGTGATCTGCGGCTTCATGCCGCAGCTCCTTTGAAGCGGCTCGGCCGCCATCCACCCCATCGCCTGCCACGCCGTGATCTGCGGCTTCATGCCGCAGCTCCTTTGAAGCGCGAACCGCGTGGCCAAGAAACGCGCCGAGCATGCCGGTGATCTGCGGCTTCATGCCGCAGCTCCTTTGAAGCGTACACGCCTGGCGCGATGTCGTGCGCCATGGTTGAGTGATCTGCGGCTTCATGCCGCAGCTCCTTTGAAGCCATGCTGATCCCCGGTTCGGTTGTTGGTGTGCTTGGGTGATCTGCGGCTTCATGCCGCAGCTCCTTTGAAGCGTTCCGCTTCCAGCGAATCGCGACCGGCATCTGACGAGTGATCTGCGGCTTCATGCCGCAGCTCCTTTGAAGCCGCCCGAAGTCGGCGCCCATGAACCGCGCGAACCCGCCGGTGATCTGCGGCTTCATGCCGCAGCTCCTTTGAAGCCGGCGTGCGTCGGCAAGGGAAACGTCCTGGGCCGATGTGATCTGCGGCTTCATGCCGCAGCTCCTTTGAAGCACCATCCTCGGGCACGATCGCGAGGAAATCTACTTCGTGATCTGCGGCTTCATGCCGCAGCTCCTTTGAAGCTCCGCTACCGATGGAATGGAAGCAGCTACACCGGGGTGATCTGCGGCTTCATGCCGCAGCTCCTTTGAAGCATGCGCTTCGTGAGTTCCGTCGCGATCTCGCCGTGCAGTGATCTGCGGCTTCATGCCGCAGCCCCTCTATCAATACCCCCCCAGCACCGCGCCGTATACTCGCTTTCCGGACCGTTCAATGCACACCAACATGGCGCTAGACCTCGAAACCACCGGCGCAACTTCAGTCGCGATCGCGCATGTCATTCAGCTCGCGGTGGCGCCGGTGTTCCTGCTCACGGGTGTCGCGAGCTTGCTTGGCGTGCTGTCGAACCGGCTCGCGCGCATCGTCGATCGGGCTCGTCGCCTGGAGGCTCAGCTTGGAACGGATGATCCGGTGCATGCGGAGCAGTTGCATCGCATGCTCAGGCAGCAGGCGGGACGCGCGCGGCTGATCAATTGGGCGATCGGCTTGTGCATCGCGACTGCGATTCTGGTGGCGAGCGTGGTGGTGACGCTGTTCGTCAGCAGCCTCGTCGGCATCAATCTGAGCGCGATCGTGGCCACGCTGTTCATCACGGCGATGCTCGCGTTGATCAGCAGCCTGTTGATCGCGCTGCGTGAAATGTATCTGGCAACGAGCCAGCTGCGAATCGGCCAGCCGGAAGGTTCACCGAAGAAAAAGCCGGTGCTGCTTTCGTCGGACAAGACAGCCCAAAGCTGATCCGCAAAACACATCGGCCGCATTGAGCGGCCGATGTACGCACCGCTTTACCTCAAGTCACTTCGCCTTCGCGTTGGCCTCGGCCACCGTCAGCGCCGTCATGTTGACGATGCGGCGCACCGTCGTGCTCGGCGTGAGGATGTGCACGGGCGCGGCGCAGCCGAGCAGGATCGGGCCGATGGCCACGTTGTTGCCGGCCGCGGTCTTGAGCAGGTTGTAGGCGATGTTGGCGGCGTCGATGTTCGGCATCACGAGCAGGTTCGCCGGGCCCGACAGCGTGGTCTCGGGCAGGATGCGGCGACGCAGCGCTTCGTCGAGCGCGCAGTCGCCATGCATTTCGCCGTCGACTTCGAGATCGGGCGCCTGTTCGCGCAGCAGCGCGAGCGTCTTGCGCATCTTCTGCGCCGACGGCGAATCGTAGCTGCCGAAGTTGCTGTGCGAGAGCAGCGCGATCTTGGGCTCGATACCGAAGCGCGCGACCGCTTCGGCCGCCATCTGCGTGATCTCGCAAAGCTGCTCGGCGGTGGGCTCGATGTTGACGTGGGTATCGACGATGAACACCTGGCGATCCGGCAGGATCAGCGCATTCATCGCGGCGAAGATGCTGCGGCCTTCGGCTTTGCCGATCACGCGATCGACGTACTGCAGATGACGCGCGGTGGTGCTGATGGTGCCGCAGATCATGCCGTCGGCTTCACCCTTGCGCAGCAGCATCGAGGCGATCAGCGTGCTGCGGCGGCGCATTTCGAGCTTGGCGTACTGGGCGGTGATGCCGCGGCGCGCCATGATGTGGTGATATTCGGACCAGTATTCGCGATAGCGATCGTCGTGCTCGGGGTTGACGATGTCGAAGTGCACGCCGGGCTTGATGCGCAAACCGTAGCGCTGCACGCGCTCTTCGATCACGGCCGGACGACCGACCAGAATCGGCTTGACGATCTTCTCGTCCACCAGAATCTGCACGGCGCGCAACACGCGCTCTTCTTCGCCTTCGGCGTAGACGATGCGGCTGCGTTCCGGCGGCGCCTGGCGCGCGGCCTGGAATACCGGCTTCATGATCGTGCCGGACTGATACACGAACTGCTGCAGCTGCTGGCGATACGCGTCGAAATCGGCGATCGGGCGAGCCGCGACGCCGGATTCCATCGCCGCCTTCGCAACCGCCGGCGCGATCTGCACGATCAGGCGCGGATCGAAGGGCTTCGGAATGATGTATTCGGGGCCGAACGACAGGTTCTCGATACCGTAAGCCGCCGCGACGACATCGCTCTGTTCCTGGCGCGCGAGTTCGGCGATCGCATGCACGACCGCGATCTCCATCTCGCGCGTGATCGTCGTCGCGCCCGCATCGAGCGCACCGCGAAAGATGAAGGGAAAACACAGGACGTTGTTGACCTGGTTCGGATAGTCGGTACGGCCGGTCGCGATGATCGCGTCGCTGCGCACGGACTTGACGTCTTCCGGCAGGATTTCGGGGTTCGGGTTGGCGAGCGCGAAGATCAGCGGATTCGGCGCCATCTTTTCGACCATCGGCGGCTTGAGCACGCCACCGGCCGACAGGCCGAGGAACATGTCGGCGCCCTCGATCACCTCGGCGAGCGTGCGCTGGTCGGTGGGCTGGGCGAAGCGCGACTTGTCCGGATCCATCAGTTCGACGCGGCCTTGATAGACCACGCCGGCCAGGTCGGTGAGCCAGATGTTTTCGATCGGCAGGCCGAGGTCGACGAGCAGGTCGACGCAGGCGAGCGCCGCGGCGCCCGCGCCGCTGACGACGAGCTTGATCTGCTTGATGTCCTTGCCGACGACCTTGAGCCCGTTGAGCGTGGCCGCGCCGACGATGATCGCGGTGCCGTGCTGGTCATCGTGAAACACCGGAATCTTCATGCGCGAACGCAGCTTGCGTTCGATGTCGAAGCATTCAGGCGCCTTGATGTCTTCGAGGTTGATGCCGCCGAAGGTCGGCTCCAGCGCCGCGATCACTTCGACGAGCTTGTCCGGGTCGAGCTCATTGACTTCGATGTCGAACACATCGATGCCCGCGAACTTCTTGAACAGCACCGCCTTGCCCTCCATCACCGGCTTGGCCGCGAGCGGGCCGATGTTGCCGAGGCCGAGCACCGCGGTGCCGTTGGTGATCACGGCCACCAGGTTACCGCGCGCGGTGTAGCGGAACGCGTTGACCGGATCGGTGACGATCTCTTCGCAAGCCGCGGCCACACCCGGCGAATACGCCAGTGCGAGATCGCGCTGGTTGGTGAGCTGCTTGGTGGCGGTGACCGAGAGTTTTCCGGGCGTCGGGAACTCGTGGTAGTACAGCGCGGCCTCTCTGAGGCTTTCGCGCACCTTGCTGGGGACGGGGGCTTCCTGGCTCATGTTCGAATTGTCTTTGCGCCCGGGAGGGCGGATCAATAACCACAAATCATTATAGGGACGCCGTTCTGCCACCCATCCTCATGGGAGCGAGCGGGCCGGAAGGGATACCACGAAGCCTCGCCCGGGGGCCAAGCGTCTTTATCGATGAAGGCCGATCAGGTTTTCGATGCGTCCCGCAAGAACGCCGTCAATTCGCGATTGAAGCGCTGCGCGTGGGTGATGGTCATGCCGTGCGAGGCGCCCGTCATCGTGAGCCGGCGCGCATTCGGCATCCACTCGCCGAGCAGCTCGGCGTTGTGCCGGTACGGCGTCGGGCTGCGCTCACCGTCGACGATCAGCGCCGGGCAGGCGATGCCCGCGGCCTCGCTCTCGATATAGAACGGCAGCGGATCGTTCATCTGCGGCGCGAGCGTCTGCGCGTTGTCGCGCGCCATGTCCTGGAAGAAGGCGTTGCTGCGATCCCAGAAGCCGGGGCGGCTCACCGAATCGACGAAGATCTTGAGCCCTTCGTCGACATGGCCTTCTTCGATCAGCGACACCGCCTTCTCACGCAGCAGGACGGTTTCGAGGGGCATCGTGCCATCGGACCCCGCGTCCTTTGCCGGGCCGCCCGGATCGACCAGCGTGAGGCTGTCGATGAGCTGCGGATGCGCGAGCGCGAGCTGGTAGGCCACGCAGGCGCCGCGTGAATGACCGACCAGATGCAGTCTCGGGCTCTGCAGCTTGGCGAGGAACTGCGCGAGCTGATCGCGATGATCGGCCCAGCTGAACGGCCGGCCGATCGACGACGGCAGGCGCGGAAAGAAGTGACGCAGGCTCGGGGCGACGACCCAATGCGATTCGGCCATGCCCGACAGCTGCGGCAGCCAGTAGCGCCAGTCGCACATCGAGCCATGCACGAACACCACGGCATCGCCCTCTCCGGCATCGACGTAGGCGATGCCCTGCAAGGGCTCCAACAATTTGACCTTGGCCTTATGCAGCTGTGGGGTCTGCGGCTGCGTGGTCATCTGAACTCTCTCATGCGGGGCGCGCTGGCGGCGATGCGCCGCGATTCTAGTGCAGCCCGGGGCCACTCGCCTGTCGCCGAGCTGTCAGGCGGCGGGCGTGCGCTTGCGGCGAGCCCCGATCACCCCGATGCTCAAGCCAATACCAGGATCGGGAGGACCCATGACAGGCGAAGCGCGCGCGACGGTCACCGCGGACCACGGCACCGCCTGGAGGCTGCGCTCGATCTTCAGCGGCTCGGTCGGCAATCTCGTCGAGTGGTACGACTGGTACGCGTACTCCGCGTTCTCGCTGTATTTCGCCAAGGTGTTCTTCCCTAGCGGCGATCCCACCGCCCAGTTGCTCAAGACCTCCGTGATCTTCGCGGTGGGCTTTCTGATGCGCCCGATCGGCGGCTGGCTCATGGGCCTCTACGCGGACAAGCACGGACGCCGTGCAGCGCTGCTGCTGTCGGTGCTGCTGATGTGCGCAGGGTCGCTGGTGATCGCGCTGACGCCCGGCTACGCGAGCATCGGCATCGCCGCGCCGGTTCTGCTCGTGCTGGCCCGGCTGCTGCAGGGGCTTTCGGTCGGCGGCGAATACGGCACTTCGGCCACGTACCTGAGCGAGGTGGCGACACGCGAGCATCGCGGCTTCTGGTCGAGCTTTCAGTACGTCACCTTGATCGGCGGGCAGCTGCTCGCGCTCGGGGTTCTGATCCTGCTGCAGCAGGTATTTCTGACCACCGAGCAGCTCGAAGCCTGGGGCTGGCGCATTCCGTTTCTGATCGGTGCGCTCGCGGCCGTCACCGCACTGTGGCTGCGACGCGGCATGGAAGAGACCGAATCGTTCGCGCACAAGCGCAGCACCGACGTGAGCCCCATGCAGCGATTGCTGCAGCATCCGCGTCAGTTGCTGACGGTCGTCGGGTTGACGATGGGCGGCACGCTCGCGTTCTACACGTACACCACGTACATGCAGAAATACCTCGCCAACAGCGTCGGCATGAGCAACAACGATGCGACGCTGATCTCGGGCGCCACGCTGTTCCTGTTCGCCTTGCTGCAACCGCTCATGGGCGCGCTGTCGGATCGCATTGGCCGGCGTCCGGTGCTGCTGAGCTTCGGCGTGCTCGGCACGCTGCTCACGGTACCGATCCTGAGCGCCCTGCGCGAAGCCCAGTCGGCCACCGAAGCCTTCTGGCTGATCATGGCTGCGCTCGTGATCGTCAGCGGTTACACCTCGATCAATGCGGTCGTGAAGGCCGAACTGTTCCCCACCGAAATTCGCGCCCTCGGCGTGGGCTTGCCTTACGCGCTCACCGTTTCCTTGTTCGGCGGCACCGCCGAAGCCATCGCGCTCTGGTTCAAGGACATCGGCCACGAAAGCGGCTTCTACTGGTACGTGACCGGCTGCATCGCGATCTCGCTGATCGTCTACGCGACGATGCCCGATACGCGCTGGAAATCGAGTATCGATTGAAGCCGGGAGACGAGAGACGGGGAACGGGAGACGTAAAAGCGAAGCCGCTTCTAGCGTCTCCCGGTCTCCGTCTTACGGCTGCTTCCGCTCGCCTTCCGTAATCAGCCGCGCGCTGCGCCCATCGGTCACGAACGACCAGATCCAGTCCAGCGACACCGTGATGCGGTTGCGGAAGTCGATCAGGAAGAACACGTGGATCAGGCCCCAGAACAGCCAGGCCGGCAGGCCGCTGAGCTTGAGCCAGCCCAGGTCCACCACCGCTTCGCCGCGGCCGACGGTGGCGAGATTGCCCTGGTCTACGTACGCAAACGGCGGCGGCGCGCTCTGGCCGCGAACCTGGCGCGAGATCAGCCCGGCCACGTAGCGGCCCTGCTGCTTGGCGGCCGGGGCGACGCCCGGGACCGGCTTGCCTCCGGCCATGTTGACCGCGGCCGCGTCGCCGATCACGTAGACGCCCGGCAGGCCCGGCACCGACAGGTCCGGGTTCACCTTGACGCGACCGGCGCGATCGAGCGCCACGTTCGCGCCGAGCCAGCTGCCGACCGGCGAGGCGCGCACCCCCGCGGCCCAGACGATGGTCCGGCAATCGATGCGCTCGGCCCCGACCTGCACCGAGGTCTGCGTGCAATCGGTCACCGCGGTGTTGACGCGCACCGTCACGCCGAGCCGTTCGAGGCCCTGCTGGGCCTTGGCCGACAGCGAAGCCGGCATCGCCGCGAGGATGCGTGGACCGGCTTCGATCAGGATCACGCGGGCAATGCGCGTGTCGATGCGGCGGAATTCGTGCACCAGCGTGCGATGCGCGAGTTCGGCGATCGCCCCGGCCATTTCGACGCCGGTGGGGCCGCCGCCGACCACGCAGAAGGTCAGCAGCGCCTGGCGCTCGGCGGCGTCCTCGCTGAGCTCGGCCTGCTCGAAGGCATTCAGGATGCGGCGGCGCAGCGCGGTGGCATCGTCGAGCGACTTGAGCCCCGGCGCGGCCTCCTGCCAGTGATCGTGGCCGAAGTAGGCGTGAGAGGCGCCGGTGGCGAGGATCAGGTCGTCGTAGGCGATCGGGCCGCTGCGCGTGAGCACCTGGCGGGCCGTCGTGTCGATGCCGGTGACTTCGTCGAGCACCACGTCGACGTTCCGCTGGCGTTTGAGGATCGCGCGGATCGGCTGGGCGATCTGCGCGGGCGACAGCGCGGCGGTGGCGACCTGGTACAGCAGCGGTTGGAACAGGTGATGGTTGCGACGATCGACCAGGGTCAGGTCGACCTCGGCCTTGCGCAACGCGGCCACGGCCTTGAGGCCGCCGAACCCACCGCCGACCACCACCACGCGGCGCCGCGACTGCTTCTTTTCCGCAACACTGCTCATGACACTGCTCATGACATCTGATCCGGTTGTGCAACATCGATGACAGGCGATGAAGCCAGATGCGACCGTAACGCGACCTGTCCGCAGTCGAAGGACCGCCGCATTAGCAAGGCCTCTGCCAGCCGCGAGCCGGCGGCGCGATGGGCGCGGAGAATACCGAAGCCTTCCGCCATTGGCCCTCGCGATGCGGCCGATCGGCGCGGCAAATCCGCCAGGCCGGGGCGACAATGCGCGCCGATGTCCTCCTCTTGCGCTGCACCCGAACCCGACGCCGCCTGGCGCATCCTCACGACCCTGCTCGTGGGCCTGGCCGCGGGCGGGCTGTTCACGCTGCTGCATTCGCCGCTGCCGTGGATGCTCGGCCCGCTGCTGGTCACCGCCACGCTCAACGTCGGTTTCGATCGCCGGCTCGGCCTGCCGATGCCGCTGCGCAGCGCCGGCCAATGGGCGATCGGCACCGCGGTCGGGCTCTATTTCAGCCTCGAGGTGCTGCGCGAGTTGCTGCACCTGTGGCCCTGGCTGCTGATCGCGATTCTGTTCTCGCTCGCGATCAGCGCGGCGGGCGGCGCGCTGTTGAGCCGCCTGAGCGGGATCGACCGGGCCACCGGCTTCTTTTCGGTCGCCATCGGCGGCGCGGTCGAAATGACCAACCAGGCCGAGCGCTCGGGCGCACGCGTCGATCGCGTGGCCGCCGCGCAGTCGCTGCGCGTGGTGATCGTGGTCGTCGGCCTGCCCTACGTGTTCTTCATGTCGGGCGCGCACGGAACCGATCCCTACGCTGCGGCCGTGCGGAGCGTCGACGCCAGCAAGCTGCTGCTGATGCTTGCCGCCACCGTTCCGTCCGGCCTGCTGCTGCAAGCCCTGCGCGTGCCCAACGCCTGGACGCTCGGCCCGCTCGCCGCCATCGCGGCGATGACGGTCGCCGGCGTGCCGCTGTCGGCGCTGCCGCCCGTCGTCGTCGGGGCCGGACAGCTGCTGCTCGGCTGCGCGCTCGGCGGTCGCTTCTCGCCGGATTTTCTGCGCGCCGCTCCACGCTTCATGGCCTGCGTCAGCGTCACGAGCCTGCTCATCGTCGCCGTCTGCGCCTTGTTCGCGGGCCTGGTGGCAACGGCCACCGGAGCCTCCTGGCCGACGATGATCCTGGCCACGGCGCCCGGCGGCATCGCCGAAATGAGCCTCACCGCGAAACTGCTGCACCTGGGCGTGCCGGTGGTCGCCGCGTTTCAGCTCGTGCGCCTGATCGCGCTGGTGCTGCTGGCCGGGCCGGCTTATCGCGGCTGGACGCGCATGTCCCGCTAGGACGCGTTCGCAGGGCGGGCTACCGCGGCAGCGGAAATTCCAGAACCACCTTGGTGCCGCCGCGCGTTCCGGCGGTCCAGTCGATGGTGCCGGCGAGCTGCTGGGCGCGGTTGCGCATGCTGTCGGTGCCGCGGCCGGCGTGGTGCTCGGCGGCCAAGCCGGGACCGTTGTCGGTGACGTCGAGCAGCAGGCTCTGGCCCACCGCTTTCGCACGCACGCGGATGTGCGTGGCGTGGCCGTGGCGCAGCGCGTTGGTGACGGCTTCTCGCGAGATGCGGAACAGGTGCAGCACTTGCGCCTCGTCGAGAAGCGGATCGGGCAGCGCCGCGTCCTGCTGCCAGTCGAGCAGGCCGCCGGCCGATTCGAGCCGGTGTTCGGTTTCCTCGCGAATCTGGCCGAGCGCCTGCTGCAAGGTGCAGGCGTCCTGGTTGGTCCGGCTGACCACGTCGCGAAAATCCTGCACCACCGCGCGCGCCAGATCGGCGAGCTCGGGCTCGCGCACCGCGTGCACGAGCGTGAGCAGCTTGGCGCCGATATCGTCGTGCAGGTCGGCCAGCAGGCGCTGGCGCTCCTCGGCCGCGGCCTTCAGGCGCTCGGCGCGCAAGGCATCCGCGAGCTGGGCTTGCAGCTGCGCGAGCTGGTCCTGCAAACGTCGCTGACGACGCAGCATGAAGACCGCGAAAGCGATCAGCGCGGCGAGCAGGACGGCGGCGGCGATCAACGACGGCATGGGGACGGCATCACGAACCCGGCGAAAGGAGCGCGCCATGGTAGTCGATCGCTCCACCGGTCACGGCACTGCCGTTGCCGGCGGGTTTCCGTGGCTTCATGCCGCAGCTCTTTTGAAGCTTCGACAGCTGCATCAGGATGCGTATCACCCCGCCGACGTGATCTGCGGCTGCATGCCGCAGCTCCTTTGAAGCAGCGCCCCGCCGAACCTACGGGGCGACGCTCGCCGGTAGCGCCTCGGCTTCGGCCCTGAGGCCCATCGCCAGATATACCGCGCGCAATTTTTCACGCGTATCGCGCGTGCGGTCGTGCTGCGGGCCGAGCTCCTTTTCGAGCACCGCGAGGCTGCGTTCGAGCTGCGCGCGCGCCAGCGGATATTCGCCGAGCTTGGACAGGCAGTTGCCGTAGTTGGCCATGAAGGCCGCGGTGCGCCAGTCCTCCGCACCGAAGTGCTTGATCGCGTCGGCCACCGCGGTCTCGAACTCGGGACGCGCCTCGGCCGGGCGGCCGCGCTTGAGCAGCCAGTTGGCGAAGTTGTGCTGCGGAATGATGCCGTTGACGACCAGCAGCGGATCGCTGTGCGCGGCCTCGATGGACTGGCGGTAGTAATCCGCGGCCTCGTCCTCGCGGCCGAGCACCGAGCTCTGCGTCGCCATCATCGCCAGCGCGTCGATGCTGCGCGCATGCGAGCGGCCATAGCGCGTGAGCGCGGCGGCGAGCAACTCGCGACGCTGCGCATAGCTTTCTTCCGCAAGCCCGGCCACCGCGGTTTGTCCTGCGAGATTCTGCAGGCTGATGATGGTCTTGGGATGCGTCGGCCCGTAGATGCGGCGCTCGCGCTCGACCACCTCGCGCATGATCGCGAGCGCGCGCTCGCTCTGATCGAGATCGGCCAGCGTGACCGCGAGGCTGCTCTGCACGTCCAGGGTTTCGGCCGCATCCGCGCCGATCTTGCGGGTCTGGATGGCCAGCAGCTTTTCCTGCAGGGCGAGCGCTTCCTTGGGTTTTCCGCCCATCTGCAGCATCGCCGCGAGATCGGCTTCGACCACCAGGGTCGGGCCGTCTTCCTCGCCGAAGCGGGCCGCCATGTCCGCATGCAAGGCCCGCATGAAGACTTCCGCCTCGTCCTCGCGGCCCTGCTCCATGATCGAAATGCCGAGCTGCCGGCGTGCATCGAAGCGCAGGCGCCACTGCGCATCGTCGTTCGCGGGCGAGGCGACGAGCGCTTCGAGCTCGCGCTGCGCGTCGTCGTAGCGGCGCTGCTGCACGAGCGCGCGCGCATGCAGCAGATGCAGCTCGCGCGTGCGCTGCGCCTGCTCGCCTTCGGCCGCGGCCGACAGCTCGAGCGCGCGCTCGAGCATCTCGAGCGCGATTTCGGCCTCTCCGAGGCTCAGATACGTCGCGCCGAGCGTGCGATCCAGGCTCGCGACGACGGCCGGGTCATGTTCGTTCGGCAACTGCCGGCGCGCCTCGTCGAGCAGCTCGCGCACGCGCAGATCGCGGCCCATGTCCTGCGCCGGATCGGCGGCCGTGAGCATTTTTTCGAGGAAGGCATTGGTCGCATCGGCCTGCTTGCGCGCCTCGGCCTCGGCCAGGCCGTAGCGCAGCGACACTAGCGCGCCGATCACGAGCATCGCGAGCGCGGCGGTGATCGCGGCCGAAACCGCTCGATGCCGCCGCACGAACAGGCGCATCACATACATCGCGCTCGGCGGATGCGCTTCGATCGGCTGATGACGCAGAAAGCGTTCGAGGTCGCTCGCGAGCTCGGCGGCCGAGCCGTAGCGACGTGGCGCCTCCTGCGCCATCGCTTTCATGATCACGGTTTCGGCGTCGCCGCGCGCACGCGGCTCGCGTTTCGACAAGGGCTCGATGCGGCCTTCGCGAATCAGCGTGATCGCTTCGATGACGGTGGATTTCGACAAGCCCGGATACGGCAGCTCGCCGGTCAGCAGCTCGTAGGCGATGACGCCGAGCGAGTAGACGTCGCTGCGCGGATCGCTGCCGCGCGCGCCGCCCGCGAGTTGCTCGGGACTCATGTACGGCACCGTGCCGAGCACTTCGCCGGCCACGGTCATGCTCGCCGCGTCTTCGGCCACGCTCGCGACACCGAAGTCGAGGATGCGCGGATGCCCGTCTTCGCCGACCAGGATGTTCGCGGGCTTGAGGTCGCGATGCACGATGCCGCGGCTATGCGCGTAGTGCACGGCCTGGCAGACCTGCGCGAGCAGCGCGAGCTTGGCGTGCAGATCGAGCTGATGCTGCTGCGCGTAGCGCAGCAGGTCGGTGCCGCGCACGAGCTCCATCGCCAGGTACGGCATCGGGCCGGCGTCGCCGTCGGCGACACCGGCCGCGTAAAGCCGCGCGATACCGGGATGCTCGAGCTGCGCGAGCAGCTCGGCTTCGCGTCGGAAGCGCTGCTGCGCTTCGCCCGACAGCCCGGCGCTGCGCAGCACCTTGAGCGCCACCTCGCGCTGCGGATCACTCTGCTGCGCTTTGTAGACGCGTCCGTTGCTGCCCTCTCCGAGCAGGCCGAGGATGCGATAAGGCCCGATCTGCTGCGGCAGACCGCTGTCGTCGATATGGTTCACGAGGCTCCCCCAAGCGGGTGCGCCGATGTGGCTCGGCGCACTCTCGTTGTTGTCTGGCTGAGTGTGCCAGCAATACGCAGATCACTTCACTACAGATGCGGGTTGATGAGCCCCATGCGCGCTGCCTCGGTGGCGGCCTCGGCGCGGCTGCCGATCTTGAGCTTGCGGTAGACGTTCTTGATGAAGCCATGCGCGGTGTTGCGCGTGACGCCGAGGCTGGTCGCCACTTCGGCGATCTTGAAGCCCTTGGCGATCAGCGCGAGCGTCTCGCGCTCGCGCGGCGTGAGCGTTTCTCCCGAACCTGTCGATGCGCCGGCGGCCGTCGGCGCCGGATCGCCAAACACGCGCAGCAGGCGACGCGCGATCGACGCCGACAGCGGCGGCTCGCCGGCCGCGATGCCGCGCAGCGACTGCACGATGCGCTCGCGCGGCTGATCCTTGAGCAGATAGCCGCCGGCGCCCGCACGCAGCGCCGGAAACAGATGCTGGTCGTCCGCGTAGATGGTGCTGACGATGCACTGGCAGTTCGGATGTGCCGTCGCGATTTCGCGAATCAGGTCGACGCCCGAGCCATCGGGCAGACCGAGATCGATCAGCGCGATCTCGGGCGTCGCGAGCTCCTTGAGCACGAGCCGCGCGGCCTGCAGGGTTCCGGCATAGACCACGTGCACCCCCGGAAACGCCTCTTCGAGCGTCTGCACGAGCCATTGCGCGAGCGCAGGCTGATCTTCCACCACCATGGCCTGCCGAATGCTCGTCATCGTGTCGCCGCTCCCCCAAGCGCTGCGGCCAGGATGGCCGTGACGCAAGCCTGATGCGCGGCTCCTCCGAGCGTCAAGGCATGCCCCCAGAACAGGGGGTGGGGACATCTCGCGCCGGTGCCTAGAGTCCTGCACCTTCACTGGGGGAATTTCCGCATGTCGGCTCGCTACTTCGTCACCGCTGTGTCCGCTGCGCTGTCGGCAGCCTTGGCCGTGTCCGCCGGCAGCGCACAAGCGCTGTCGTTCACGCCCGTTGCGGCGCAGCCCGAGAGCCCGGTGATCCGCCAGCTCGTCGCCATCGATGGCGAGCATTTGATCGCGGTCGCGGCGGGCGGACAGATGTTCGAAAGCCTCGACGGCGGCGTGCGCTGGAGCCGCTTTGGTGCAGCGCTCGGACGACAGGTCACCGAACTCGCTTACGGCGGCGGCGTCTACTACGCGAATACGTTCACGAGCAGTGCCATCGCCGACAGCGGCATCTTCGCGAGCGACGACGGTGGCGCGAGCTGGCGCGCGTTCAACACCGGATTGCCGACCGAGTTCGGCACCTACAACCTCGGCATCGGCAACCTGGTTGCCGACGCGCAGTACGTTTACGTCGGCGCCAACGCCAACAGCAGCCAGGGCATTTATCGCAGCACGCACGGAGCCAGCGCGAGCTGGTCGCTCGTGCATGGACTCGGCAACGGACGCGACGCGGTACTCGTGCGCACCGCGACCTCGCTGTGCCTGTGGTCTCCGCAGGATTATCGCTTCGGTGTCGAATACAGCCTCGACAGCGGAGCGACCTGGATCAAGGGCAGTGGCTTCGGCTATCCGGCGCCGGGCGACTTCAGCAACAACGCGGCTCCGTCTGCGATCGCAGGCACCGCCCTGAGCGCGGACGGCACGCGGCTCTACGCGAACAACGTCGGCAACGCCCGGCTCTATCGCAGCGACGACGGCTGCAAGACCTTCAGCTCGAGCGCACCCTCCAGCTTCAGCAACATCGATCCGCCGCGCGCGCTCGGCGTGAGCCTGGCTGGTGTGCTGTACGTCGCGGGCGCCTCGGGCAAGCTGCTGTCGAGCGCCGATGCGGGCACGAGCTTCGGCGATGCGAGCGGCGTCGATTATCAGGCGCAGACTGGACGCAGCATCACGCAATTCGTGCGCAGCGGCGAAGGCATCCTGTTCGGCACCAGCGGCGACGGCCTGTTCGGCGTGACGCGTGGCGGCTTCCGCCGCGCCAACGGCGGCCTCGCGGTGTCGTCGATCAGTGCGCTCGGCTTCGATGCAGCGGGCCTGATCGCACTGGTCTCGGGCAGCGGCCTGCACAGGCTTTCGGCCGACATCGCGCAGCGCCCGGCGAACGCCGCGCTCGATCTCGGCAGCGGGCGATCGCTCACCGTCGACGGCGATGCGATCATCGTCAACGCGACCAACAGCCTGTATCGCAGCAACGATGGCGCAGCGAGCTGGAGCCGTGCGGACAGCGGCATCGCCGACATCCAGTACAACCCGGCGTTCGGACCGGCGATCGTCAACGGCGATTGGTTCGTTGGCGTCGCCGGCAAGCTGTATCGATCCACCGATCGCGGCAGCAGCTGGAGCGCCACGAGCGCGACGCTGCCGGCGAATGAGCGCATCGCCTCGCTGACCGCCGTCGGCGGCACGCTGCTCGCGATCGTCAACGAGTTCTCGACGCCCAAGGCCGTCTATCGCAGCACCGACGGCGGGGCCACGCTGACGCTCGCGAACAACGGCATCAGCCTGTCGGCCTCGAGCTTCGACACGCGGCTCAACCGCTTCTACACGCTGCCGTCGGGTGTTTACGTGCAGACCACCAACAGCGCGCTGTATCGCACGAGCGATGCGGGCGCCAGCTGGGCCGCGTTCACCACCTCCGGCCTGCCGACGGCGAGCTTCGTGATCACCTCGATGACCGAAGACGCCAACGGCACGCTCTACCTGAGCTACGCAGGACCCGATGGCGCCGACGTCTACTACAAGGGCGCGAACGCAACGGGCTGGACGCGCGATCGCAACGGCCTGCCGCGCACGACTCCGCGTTCGAGCTGGGGCACCGCGCTGGTGGCCGATGCGAACGGCCTGCGCATCGCCGTGCAGGACGCCGGGCTTTATCGCAGCGATCTCGCCGCCACGACACCGCCGCCCGCAGCGCCCGACACGGTGCCCGATGCCTTCACGTTCGCCGACCAGAACGACGTCGCGACGAACACGCTCGTCACCTCGAACGAAGTCACGATCAGCGGCATCGACTCGCCCACCGCCGTGAGCATCGGCGACGTCGGCGAATACTCGATCAACGGCGGCGCCTACACACGAGCGGCCGGTACGCTCGTCAACGGCGCCAGGCTGCGCGTTCGCCACAGCTCGTCGGCCAACGGTGGACAAGCCGTCGTCAGCGTCGTCACGGTCGGCGGCATCGAAGGCCGCTTCACGAGCCGCACCGCGCAGGCACCGGCGCCCGACACCACGCCCGATGCCTTCGACTTCGCCGACGTGGTCGATGCGCTGCCCGACACCGACGTGCGCTCGCAACCGCAGACCATCAGCGGCATCGATGCGGTCACCGGCATTCGCTGCAGCGGCTGCACCTACAGCATCAACGGCGCCGCGTTCACGAGCGCCGACGGCAGCGTGCGCAACGGCGACGTCGTGACGCTGAGCTTGCGCAGCTCGACGCAGTATTCGACGACGGTCAACAGCAGCGTGACCATCGGCGGCGTCAGCGATGCCTACAGCGTGCGCACACGCCAGCAACCCGATGTGCCGCCGCCTGCGGACACCACGCCGGATGCGTTCAGCTTTCCCGAGCAGACCGAAGTCGAGCCCGGCAGCCTCGTCACGAGTGCCGCGATCATCGTCGCCGGCATCGACGCACCTGCAGGCGTCAGCATCGACAACGGCGAATACTCGATCAACGGAGGCGACTTCACGCGTGCGAACGGCAGCGTCGCCAATGGCGACTCACTGCGCGTGCGCCACACCGCGGCGAGCGGCAACGGCTTGCGCACGGTGACGACGCTCGGCATCGGCGGCGTCAACGGCAGCTTCGCGAGCACCACGCGCGCCGCGACCCCGCCGGCAGCCGACAGCACGCCCGATGCTTTCAGCTTCGCGAGCATTCGCAATGCGCCCGCGAACACACCGGTGAGCTCGCAGAGCATCGTCGTCAGCGGCATCAACGTCGCAGCTCCGATCAGCGTCAGCGGCGGCGAGTACCGCATCGGCGATGGCGCCTTCACGAGCGCTGCGGGGCAAGTGCAGAACGGCGACCGCGTGAGCCTGCGCCTGCAGTCCGCTGCGGCAGGACAGTCGAAGACGGCAAGCTTGAGCATCGGCGGCGTCAGCGCGAACTTCACCGTGACCAGCGCGGATGCCGCGCCGCCGACCGACGATCGCAGCGCCGTCGTCAGCGATGCGAACGGGCGTGCGGTCGGCATCTCGACCAATGCGGGACGACTCGTCAACGCCGGCGCCGTGTCGCTGCCGAGCGAGGTGGAGCCGCCGGCCGACCAAATCTTCGCGAACGGCGCCTTCAGCTTCGCGATCGAAGGCCTCGCTGCCGGTGCGACGGTGCAGGTGGCGATCAAGCTGCCGAGCGGCACGCGGCCCCAGCATTACTACAAATACGGGCCGGAAGCCGGCAACGCGACGCCGCATTGGTATCTGTTCGATGCCGCCAGCGGTCCGGGCGCGCAGATCGTCGGCGATACCGTGATTCTCACGCTCGTCGACAACGGACGCGGCGACAGCGACCCGACGCCGGGCCGCATCGCCGATCCGGGCGCTCCGAGCCGCGATCAACCCATCCGCAGCGGCGGTGCATTCGGACTCTGGAACCTGCTGTTGCTGGTGCCGGCGCTGTTGTCGCGCAGGCGGCGCGCAGGAATGCGCTGAGGCTGCGGAGCGAGCTTCCTCCTACCAGTGCGTCGGCGGCGTGATGCCGTAGCGCTTCATCTGCCGATACAGCGTGGTGCGACACATGCCGAGCTCGGCCGCCGCGGCCGAGATGTTCCACTTGTTCCGCCGCAGCGCGGTGACGAGCGGCTGGGTCTTCATCGGCAGCGGCGGCGCGGCGGGCAGTTCAGGCTCTACATGCATGGGCGCGACGCCGGCGATGCTCATCGGCTCCGCGGTGGCTTCGTCGGCGGATGCGGAAGCCGGCACGCTCGAAACCGCACGCGGCACGGCATTGGCGGCGAGCAGCTCGGCCGGCAGGTGTTCGATGAACACGCCCTCGCCGTCCGACATCGCCACCGCGTAGCGCAGCACGTTGCGCAACTCGCGCACGTTGCCGGGCCAGTTGTACGACAGCAGCTGCGCGAGCGCCCGATCCTGCAGCCACGGACGCGCATTGAGCTTGGCCGATTCCTCGCGCAGCAGGTGATTGATGATGTATTCGCGATCCTGCCGTTCGCGCAGCGCGGGCAGCGCCATCGTTGCGCCGCACAGGCGGTAGTAGAGATCTTCGCGGAAGGTGCCGGCCGCGATCTGCCGGCGCAGGTCGCGATGCGAGGCGGCGATCACGGTCAGGTCGATCGCGATCGGCTTGTCGGAACCCAGCGGCAGCACTTCGCGCTCCGACAGCACGCGCAGCAGGCGCGTCTGCAGGCTCAGCGGCATGTCGCCGATTTCATCGAGAAACAGGGTGCCGCCGTCGGATTGCTGGATCAGGCCCTTCATGCCCTTGGCGCGCGCGCCCGTGAAGGTGCCCGCGGTGTAGCCGAACAACTCGCTCTCGATCAGAGACTCCGGAATCGCCGCGCAGTTGATCGCGACGAAGGGCTTGTCGACGCGCGCGCTGGCCTCGTGCATCGCACGCGCGAACACTTCCTTGCCGGTTCCGGTTTCGCCCTGGATCAGCACGTTGATGCGCTTGTTGACGAGGCGCTTGGCCTGGTCGAGCACGCGCTGCATGTGGCGATCGTCGCCCGCGAGTCGGTCGAGTACGTGTTCGCGCGTCGGCGTCACCGACGGAGACGCGACCGCCGTCGCCATCGAAGCTGTGCGAGCTTGCGTGCGCGGCGGAACCAGCGAGCCGTAGTACGAGACGAAATCGGTGGTCACGAGCACCGCGCGATCGTGCGAGGCATGCGGCTTGCGCAGGCGCGACAAGGCATCCATCGGATCGCGGAACAGGTCGGCGATCGGACGGCCGATGATGTCGGCGTTGTCCGATCGCCATTCGGCTGCCGTGCGCAGGCGCCGACGCGCGCCGCTGTTGGCGCCGACGACGATGCCGTCGTTGTCGAGCGCGAGCATGAGGTCGGATGCGACATCGGCCAGCGCGCCCGCGGTGGCCAGGCGCAACACCCAGCGGTCGGCGAAGTGACGCATGAAGTTGGCGTCTTCGATCATGCGGCCATGCATGGTCGTCAGGCCCAGCGCGAGCTGCGAGGTCTCGCGTGAAACCGGGGCCGACAATGCCGACACGTCGAGCACGCCGAGGAACTGGCCTTCGGGATCGAACAGCGGTGTCGTCACGCAGCTCAGCGAGGTATTCGACCAGAAGAAGTGATCGTCGCGATGGCAGACGAAGGGCTGCTGCTCGATCAGGCAGGTGCCGATGCCGTTGGTGCCGCCGTATTCCTCGCGCCAGTTGGCGCCGAGATGCAGGCCGCCGCGGCGCAGTGCGTGATCGGCGCTGTCGTCACCGATGTAGTCGATCGTCACGCCCTCGGAATCGGCGAGCAGCAACACATAACCCAGGCCCGCGACGCACTTGTACAGCTGCTCCATGCCGGCTCGTGCGACGTGCAGGTATTCCTCGATCTGACCGCGGCATTCACGCAGGCGCGATTGCGATTCGACATGCGCCACGACCGCGCTGCCCGGATGCAACTTGTGCTGATTGATGCAGCGCGTCCACGAGCGCTGGATCGGCTCGGCGAGGCCATCGATACCGCCCAGGGGCATCAGGCCACCGACGCCGGCCATCACGCGCTCGACATGCGTTTGCGTACTCATGCTGCTCTCTCCATTGATCGCGAGGGCTTCCGCTCGTCTGTGCCATCGGCGGATCGCTCACGCGCAGTTCTAGCGCGCTTTTCCCGCGCCCTGGAATTGGTCGGACCAATGGGCGACGAAGGGTTTTGCTGCAGCTCGCATCAGCTGTTCAAGTGCTCCGTACAACTGTCCAGAACACCTGCAACAAGTGTTGCGCGGAGCTGTACGGCGGCGCTGTGCGGCCGGCGGTCACGCCATCGGCACGCCAAATTCCAGCCGGAAGGATTTTCAAACCTAATCATATGTTTGCGAGTGTCTGTCGGCCGTTTTTCATCAGGTGAACCGTCGATCCGGACAGCGCATGGCACGTGCCTTGCCCCTATCGGCCGCAACCGAGGGCAATGAGCAGATGAAGAACGCTTCACCTGCCGGACAAAACCACAAGCAACGGCGACGTCCGCGCGAAAAATAAAAAACCTTGATGCGAATGCGTGCTGCGGACGATCACCGTCCAAGGCGCAGCAACGACAGCAAGGCCCTCACATCAGTGGCAGCAAAAAAAGCCCCGCAGAAACGGGGTTTCGGGGACGGCTGTGCCTTCGGCAGACCACCCAGCCAGGCACGGCTCAAACACAACCATGAGGAGAGCAGCATGATGCACAAGCACACTCAGAAATCGCTCGTCGCCGCCGCACTGGCCTTGATGTCGGCCAGCGCCAGCGCCGGCGTGAACTTCGACGCCATCGGCCCGCACGAATACAACCTGCCGGCCGGCGGTTTCGAGCCGTTCAACGTCTTCGTGCAGTACGCCTCGGTGTCGGACGACGACAAGGCCTACGACGCCGATGGCGACAAGATCGACGGACCGGGCACGCGCACGCTCGTCGGCATCAGCAAGTACGTCCGCTTCTGGACGCCGGGCTGGGCGCCGAAGATCGGCCTGGCCTATGAAATCCTGGTGCCGACCATCGGCGTGCGCGACAAGGCCGCCGGCACGCAAACCAGCGGCATCGGCGATCCGCTTACCGGCTTCGCGGTCTGGTACAAGCCCAACGAGAACGCCACCCTCGGCTTCCAGTCGTTCGTGCACATTCCGGTCGGCGGCGAAGTGTCCGACACCAACTGGAAGAGCAACACCAGCTTCTTCTGGGATTTCCGCCTGCCGGCCAAGTTCGGCTTCACCGGTGATGCCGGCTACCTCTACCAGACCGAGCGCGTCAGCGGCTTCAAGCCCGGCCTGTCGTGGTTCACCAACGATCGCTTCGGCCTGCGCGTGAGCGAGCACGTCGAGCCCTTCATCGGCTTCGACGCCGAATACCAGGACGGCAACGACGGCGCGCCGCACTCGTGGACGATCGATGGCGGCGTGGGCGTGATGTTCCACACCTTCAAGAACCAGTCGATCACCGTGCGCTACTCGACCACGCTCGATGCCGTGAGCCGCGTCGAGAACGACAGCCTCAACGTCCGCTACATCTATTCCTGGTAAGCGCTCGGGAGATCTGCCCCATGAAAAGCCTGAATGCGCTTGCGCTGAGCATCGCGTTACTCGTCGCCTTCTGGGTCTGGCTCAGCGTCGGACAGCCGCAGCTCAATCTCAATCCGTGGATCGGTTTCGTCGCCTGGGCTGCGTTCTTCGCAGCCGGCGGCGGCAACGGCGGATACGTCAACGCTTCGATCGCGGGCCTCGCCGGCGTCGGCCTCACTGCACTGACGCTGTTCGGCGTCGGTGCCTTGGGCGGATCGCTGATCTGGCTCATCGCGCTGGTTGCGGTGCTCGCCTTCGTGCTGGTGGCGATGGCGGCGGTTCCGTCGCTGGCCTACACACCGGCCGCGTTTCTCGGCGCCGCGTCGTTCTTCGGCTCCGGCGGCAAGGTCGACATCAGCGTCGCCTTCGTCGCGCTGAGCTGGCTCTGCGGCGTTTCGCTCGGCTACGCCTCGGCATGGCTCGGCGCAAAGCTCACGCGCGCCGAAGCCGTCGCCGCCTGAACACATCCCAGAACACATCTGCTTCTTAGAGGAGATTCGTTGTGACTGAACATTACAAGGACTACGTCGATGGGCGCTTCGTGGAAGCCGCCGCATCGATGCTCGATGTCTACAACCCGGCGACGCAGGAGTTGCTCGCGCGCGTGCCGGAATCGTCGGCCGACACGGTGGAAGAAGCGATCGCCGCGGCCCGCAAGGCGCAGGGAAGCTGGGAAAAAACGCCTGCGATCCAGCGCGCCGGCTATCTGCGCCAGATCTCGGCCAAGCTGCGCCAGCATCGCGACCGTCTCGCGCAGATCATCACGCGCGAGCAGGGCAAGGTGCTCGGCCTGGCAACGGTCGAAGTCGACTTCACCGCCGACTACATCGACTACATGGCCGAGTGGGCACGTCGTCTCGACGGCGAAGTGCTCACCTCCGATCGCGCCGGCGAGCACATCTGGCTCATGCGCAAGCCGATCGGCGTGGTCGCGGGCATCCTGCCCTGGAACTTCCCGTTCTTCCTGATCGCGCGAAAGATGGCGCCGGCGCTGATCACCGGCAACACCATCGTCATCAAGCCCAGCGAAGAAACGCCGATCAACGCGTACGAATTCGCCAAGCTCGTTGCCGAAACCGATCTGCCGGCCGGCGTGTTCAACCTCGTCTGCGGCCGTGGCGCTTCCGTCGGCAGCCAGCTGTCGTCGCATACGGGCGTCGATCTGATCACCTTCACGGGCAGCGTGCCGACCGGCATCCGCATCATGCAGGCCGCCGCGCAGAACCTCACGCGCGTGAACCTCGAGCTCGGCGGCAAGGCGCCGGCGATCGTGCTCAACGATGCCGATCTCGATCTCGCTGCGAAGGCGCTGGTCGACTCGCGCATCATCAACACCGGGCAGGTCTGCAACTGCGCCGAGCGCGTCTACGTGCAGCGCGGCGTCGCCGATGCGCTCGCCGAGAAGCTCGCCGCCAAGCTCGCTGCGACGCGTTACGGCGATCCGATCGCGCAGCCCGATGTCGACATGGGCCCGCTGGTCAATCGCGTCGGTCGCGACAAGGTGGCGACGATGGTCGAGCGTGCACGTGCTGATGGCGCGCAGATCGTCACCGGCGGTCGCGTGGTCGACAGCGCGGGCTGGCACTACGAGCCCACGCTGATCACCCACTGCACCGCCGACATGGAGATCATGCGCAAGGAGATCTTCGGGCCGGTGCTGCCGGTGCAGATCGTCGACGACGTCGAAGAAGCCATCGCGCTCGCCAACGATTCCGAGTACGGCCTGACCTCTTCGATCTTCACGCGCGACATCAACTCGGCGATGCGCGCCGTGCGCGATCTGAAGTTCGGCGAGACCTACATCAACCGCGAGCACTTCGAAGCCATGCAGGGCTTCCATGCGGGCCGTCGCAAATCCGGCATCGGTGGAGCCGACGGCAAGCATGGCTTGCTCGAGTTCACCGAAACCCACGTCGTCTATCTGCAAACGCAGTAAAGCCCCAGTAAAAGCCAAAGAGCCAGTGAAGATGAGCAAGCCAAACGAGAACCACGCCTGCGCCTGCAGCTGTCCGAATCTGCCGGCAAACGAACTCGCCGACAGCGGTCGTCGCCAAATGCTGACCAGCGCACTCGCGCTGGCCGCCATGGCCCCGATGGCCGCACTCGCGGACGGCGAGCCTGCGGACGCAGCACCCAAGCGCAGCACCAAGCCGCAGGAGGGCGACAAGCTCGCCTTCATGCTCGGCGAGAAGGAAGGCAAGGAGATTCTGCCGTCCGATCTGAAGATCGGCGCAGAACCTACGCTCGCCTACCCGCTCGATCCGGCGACCGGCAAGGCGCTGGTGGCCAAGGCCAGCCTGCTGGTCGTCGTTCGCCTGAAGCCGGAAGACCTCAAGCCCGGCAGTGCGAAGAACGCGGCCGACGGTGGCGTGGTGGCTTTCTCATCGATGTGCACGCACTACGGCTGTCCGATCACGACCCTGCATCCGAACGGATCGCAGGTCGTCTGCAACTGCCATGGATCGGTGTTCAACGCTGCGGATCGCGGCGTCGTCACCAACGGCCCGGCAACTCGCCGCCTGGCGATGCTGCCGCTCGAGCTCAAGGACGGCGCCATCGTCGTGAAGGGCAAGTTCGACGGTCCGCTGGGACCGCCGACTTGATGTGCACCTTGGTCGCGTTCCAGCAGGCCTCACGACGCGTCAACAACCCCAAGCGTTCAAACCCCGAGCAGTCAATCAAGTTCATCCAGGAGAGAGGAGAATCATGAAAGTCTCGCTGAAACAATCGCTGATGATGGCCGCGCTCGCCGCGACCGTTTCATCGGCGTCACTCGCAGCCGCACCGTCGGCCGCCCCGCAACCGCCCTACAAGCCGGTCACCGACGCACGCCTGGCCAATCCGGAACCGGAAAACTGGCTGTTGACCAAGGGCAACTACGAAGGCTGGAGCTACAGCCCGCTGAACCAGGTCACCACCGCCAACGTGTCCAAGCTCAAGCCGGTGTGGTCGTCGTCGACCGGCGTGCTGTCGGGCCATGAAGCGCCGGCGATCGTCAACGGCGAATACATGTTCGTCGCCACGCCGCACAACCACGTGTTCGCGTACAACGCCAAGACCGGCAAGCCGCTCTGGCACTTCCAGCGCGAAGTTCCGGAAGGCATCGGCGCCCTGCACCGCACCAACCGTGGCGTGTCGCTCTACGGCGACAAGGTCTACGTCGGCAGCGTCGATTGCGTGCTCAGCGCGCTGGACGCCAAGACCGGCAAGCTGATCTGGGAAGCCGAAGTCTGCAACTGGGAACAGGAAAGCGCCTACATCACCTCGGCTCCGCTCGTGGTGAAGGGCAAGGTGCTGATCGGTCCGTCGGGCGGTGAGTTCGGCGTGCGCGGCTTCCTCAAGGCCTTCGATGCCGAAACCGGCAAGCTCGTCTGGACGCGCTACAGCGTTCCGGCGCCGGGTGAGAAGGGCTTCGAAACCTGGCCGAAGGACGGCAAGTGGAAGGATGCGTGGAAGCACGGCGGCGGCACCATGTGGATGCCGGGCAACTACGACGCCAAGAACGACGTCATCTACTGGGGCGTCGGCAACGGCGGTCCGTGGATGGGCGACCAGCGCCCGGGCGACAACCTGTACCTGGCTTCGGTGCTCGCGCTCGATCCGGCCACCGGCGACATCAAGAGCCACTTCCAGTATCACTGGAACGACTCGTGGGACTGGGCCGGCATGAACGCGCCGACGCTCGTCGAGTACACCAAGAACGGCAAGAAAGTGACGGGCATGATCAGCGCCCAGCGCAACGGCCGTATCTACTGGCTGGACCGCGATGCCAAGGGCAAGATCTCGTACAACAAGTCCGAGCCCTACGTCACCAACACGGTGTTCAAGAGCGTCGACAAGAAGACCGGCCGTCCGACGTACAACATGGACGCCAAGCCGACCACGGGCGAAACGCACACCTACTGCCCGAGCCTCTGGGGCGGCAAGGACTGGCCGTATGAAGCCTACAACCCGCAGACGGGCATGCTGTACGTGCCGTACAACGACAACCACTGCCTCACGCTGACCGGCATCATCCAGCCGATCATTCCTGGCCAGTGGTCCGCCGGTGCGGACATCAACAAGCTCGACCTGTCGGTCAAGCCCGGCTTCGATCACATCGGTGGCATCCAGGCCTGGGGCGTCGATTCAGGCAAGGTCGAATGGACCGAGAAGTATCCGACCTCGTGGAACTTCGGTTCGATCCTGACGACGGCGGGCGGCGTGCTGTTCGCCGGCGGCACCAACGACAAGATGTTCCGCGCCTATGACGCCAAGAGCGGCAAGCTGCTGTGGTCGTTCCCGACCCCGTCCGGAATCATCTCGCCCCCGAGCTCGTTCTCGATCGACGGCAAGCAGTACGTCGCGGTCGTCTCCGGCTACGGCGTCGATGCCCAGTGGATCCAAGGAAAGATGCATGGCTTGGCCGGCTGGGACGAAAAGGTTCCGGAAGGCGGCAGCGTCTGGGTCTTCGCGCTCGGCGAATAAGTCTCGCCGCCGTTTCAAGCGGCAACCGCAGCAAGGCTTCAACGATCCGGCTGCACCGCAGCCGGATCGCGCACCACTCCAATCGCTCTCGTGAGGGCCTTGAGGCCGGCATCGCTCCGATGCCGGCCTTCTTTTTTGCTCGCTGCTTCTTACGCGGCTTTCGCGGGAGTTTTCTTCAAGCCTGAAGGTCGCGATCCTTCGGCGAGACGATGTTGTGACGGCGCATCAGGTGATAGATCGTCGTGCGCGATACCCCCATTTCGCTGGCGACGGCGGAGATGTTCCAGCGCAGGCGCTGCAGCGTGGCGAGCAGTTCGCGCTCGGCTTCCGAGGCGTTGGCGCTGACGTTTGCCGCGGGCTGCGCCTTGATCTCGATGCTCGCGATCGACGGAGCAGGCTCGCCGAGTTCGGGCGGCAGGTGTTCTTCGCCGATGCCCAAACCATCGGAAATCGCGAGCGCGAAGCGAATGACGTTGCGCAGCTGGCGCACGTTGCCAGGCCAGTCGTATTCAAGCAGCCGATCGATCGCCGCCGGACTGATCGCGGTCATAGCCGCCAGATGCTCGGCTTCCTCGCGCAGGATGCGATCGATGATGTAGAGCTTGTCTCCGCGCTCGCGCAGCGGAGGCAGCGACAGGGTCGCGCCGCACAAACGGTAGTACAAGTCTTCACGGAAGGTTCCCGCTGCGATCTGCTTGCGCAGGTCGCGGTGCGATGCCGCGATCACGGTCAGCGCGACCTTGACCGGACGCTCCGCACCGAGCGGCAAGACTTCGCGCTCCGACAGTACGCGCAGCAAACGTGTCTGCAACTGCAGCGGCATGTCGCCGATCTCGTCGAGGAACAAGGTGCCGCCGTCGGATTGCTGGATCAAGCCCTTCATGCCGCGACTGCGCGCACCCGTGAAGGTGCCGGGCGTGTAACCGAACAATTCGCTCTCGATCAGCGTCTCGGGAATCGAGGCGCAATTGACCGCGACGAACGGCATGTCCTTGCGCTGGCTGCATGCGTGCAAGGCACGCGCGAAGACCTCCTTGCCGGTTCCGGTTTCACCCTGCACGAGAATGCTGACCTGCTTGTCGACGAGCCGCCGCGCATGATCGAGCACGCGGCCCATATGCCGGTCTTCGCCGGCGAGCTTGTCGAGCGCGGCGAAATCCTGCTTCGCAGACAGCGCGTCGTTGGCCGGTTCGATGCGCGCCACCGCCGTTGGGCCCGGCACGCGCGGAACGATCAGCGATGCCTGGTAAACCTGATGGTTGGTCGCGGTGATGAGCGTCTGTTCGTCCAGATGCGCACTGCGCGCGAGTTTCCAGATGTCGTCGAGACGGCAGCGCAACAGCTCGTCGAGCGCACGTCCGACGATGGTGTCGCGCTGCGGTTTGCCTTGCGTTGCGATGGCCAGCCCGCACAGTTCGCGCCGCGCGGCGGGATTGGCACCGACGACGACCCCGTCCTTGTCGAAGGCGAGCATGAGTTCGCCGCAGACATCGACGAGCGGCCCCGCGGTGCCGAGACGCAGGATCCAGCGATCGCGAAAGTGCCGCAGAAAGTTGGCGTCTTCGATCATCTGCCCATAGAGCAGGGTCAGATGCAGCGCCAGATGCTGGCTCTCCTTGGCTTCGGGCGACGACAGTGCGGAAACGTCGAGTGCGCCGATGAAATCACCCTCGGGCCCGAACAGCGGCGTGGTCGTGCAGGAGAGGCCCAGGTGCGAAGAGAAGAAATGATCGTCGCGATGGCAGGTCAGCGCGGCCTGCTCGGCGATGCAGGTGCCGATACCATTGGTGCCCGCATGCGACTCCTGCCAGTTCGCGCCGAGCGCCAGACCGGCGTTGCGCAGCTCGCGGTCCCAGGAATCGTTGCCGATGTAGTCGACGGTGATGCCCTGCGCATCGGTCAACAGCAGTACGTAGCCCAGCGCGCGCACCCGCTTGAACAGCTGTTCCATGCCGGCCCGCGCGACCAGCATGTATTCCTCGATCTGCTCGCGGCTCTCGCGCAGGCGCTGGCGCGTTTCGATGCGTCCGCGCCGGGGTTTGGAGGGATCGAGCCCGTATTCGTTGACACAGCGAAACCACGATCGCTCGATCAGCAGACCGCTATCGGTTTGATGAGTCCCGCGCAGGGGTATCGCGCCGGATGCGACCTCCAGAATGCGGTCGACGTGCTGCTGCATGAGGGCGTTTTCTCCAACCGGCCGGCTGTCTTGGCAACCCGCTCGATATAGGGCGCGACACCTTCCCGGCTCGCGAGAGTGGCCTTTTTAGCACGAAACCCGCGTTGCACCCCGTTCTGGGGGTTAAGCCCGGGGGGCGGCCTGACTAGATTGGCGCCGGCCAGCCGAAGGGGCTGGCCTCATCGCTCCGGGGAGCCACCATGCCTGCATTCGTCGTCCGCCCGCGCTCCCTGCGCTGGGTCAGCTTGTCCGCCACCGCCCTGATCGCCGCCTGCGCCGGCGGCCAGAGCACGCCCAGATTCGATCCGAACGCCTCGGCGAAATCGCAGGCCGCGCTGTTCATGGACGTGCAGAAGAAATCCGACATCGCCAAGCTCGACAAGCTCGCGGTGACCTCGTGCAACGTGCTGTACGGCACCGAAACCGGCGCCTCGGCCTCGACGCGGCCGGGCCTCGGCGAAGACCGCAGCAGCCGCGGCGAGGTCAACGTGTCGACGCTCTACGTCATGCAAGGCGTCGACAACACGCAGCTGCAGGCGCTCACGGGCTCGCTCTGCGAAAGCGCATCGGCCAAGCTCGCGGCGGCCGGTTACACGCTGATTCCGGGCTCCGAACTGGCGGCCCATGCGAGCTACCAGAAGATGCACGCGGCCGGCCAGGCCACGCCGTTCACGATGAAGCAGAAGAACGGCACCACCTACACGGTGTTCACGCCGGCCGGGCAATCGGTGGTCGATCAGAGCTTCATGTCGACCGGCGGGGCGATCGGCAATGTGTTCAAGGCCATGGGCGGTGGCGGCCCGGGCGTGGCCGAAGCGGCGCTGATCGACGAGCTGCAGACCGCGGCCGTGCACATCAACATCCTGGTCGATTTCGCGAGCGCCAAATCCAACGACAAGAAGGGCATTCTCGGCAACATCACCGGCCAGGACAGCGCGAAAGTCGACGCCAAGGTCTCGCTCGCGGTTTCGGGCTTCGTGAGCTTTTATCCGGTGGCCGACCTGCAGTGCTTCAAGAGCCTGGCCACCCCGTGCTCGATGCCGAACGCGCCGCGCTCCCCGCGCGTGATCGCCAAGCTGCCGCTCGAATCGGGCGAGCCGTTCTACTCATCGATCGCGGACATCAAGTCCACCGGCTCCAAAGTCGGCGAGACCGCCTACAACGTGTTCGCGGGCCTGACCCAGCTCGCGGCCGCCGCGGCCGGCTCGGGCAGCGGTGCCGGCATGGTGCACACGAGCCGGTACGGCGTGGTCGTCGATTACCCGGCTTATCGCACCGCGACCAGCCAGCTGTCGGATCGCTTCATGGACATGGCGCTGGCCTCGGTGCACTGAGCGATCCCACGCAGCGATGTCCACGCCCGGCCGGTCGCCTCAGCGACCGGCCGGGCGATCGCGTTTCGCTGGACCGGGCCGAGCTCAGCTCGCGAGCGTCGCCTTGGCGTAGCGGCGCGATCCGACCTGCAGCAGGTATTCGCCCGGAGCGAGCACGAGCGCGCGGTCTTCGATGCGCTGGTTGTCCACGCGCACCGCCTTCTGGTCGATCATGCGATTGCCTTCGGCGTTGCTCGTCACCAGGCCCGCTTCCTTGAGCACGCGGGCCAGCGCCAGGCCTTCGGCCGGCGCGGCGATGGTCACTTGCGGAATGTTCTCGGGCAGCGCGCCCTGCGAGAACTGGGCGATGAAGGCGGCCTTCGCCGCCTCGCCGGCACCCGCGCCGTGGAAGCGATCGACGATCTCGATCCCGAGCGTCATCTTGATGTCGCGCGGGTTGGCGCCCTCGGCCATCGCCTTGCGCAGCGCTTCGATCTCGGCGAGTGGCTTGAACGACAGCAGCTCGTAGTAACGCCACATGAGCGTGTCCGAGATGCTCATGAGCTTGCCGAACATGTCGCGGGGCTCGTCGGTCAGGCCGATGTAGTTGCCGAGCGACTTGCTCATCTTGTTGACGCCGTCGAGCCCTTCGAGGATCGGCACCGTCATGATCGCCTGCGGCCTCTGGCCATAGGCGCCCTGCAGATGGCGGCCGACCAGCAGGTTGAACTTCTGGTCGTTGCCGCCGAGCTCCAGGTCGGCCTTCAGCGCCACCGAGTCGTAGCCCTGCAGCAGCGGATACATGAACTCGTGGATCGCGATCGGCTGGCCGTCCCTGTAGCGCTTGGAGAAATCGTCGCGCTCGAGCATGCGGGCCACGGTGTGCTGGGCCGCGAGCTTGAGCATGCCCTCGGTGCCGAGCTGGTCGAGCCAGGCCGAATTGAAGGCGATGGTGGTCTTCTCCGGATCGAGGATCTTGAAGACCTGCTCCTTGTAGGTCTGCGCGTTTTCCTCGACCTGCTCGCGCGTCAGCGGCTTGCGCGTTTCGTTCTTGCCAGTCGGGTCACCGATCATTCCGGTGAAGTCGCCGATTAGGAAGATTGCCTCATGCCCGCGCTCCTGAAAGGCACGCAATTTGTTAAGCAAAAGGGTGTGGCCGAGATGAAGATCCTTGGCCGTGGGGTCGAAACCCGCTTTGATGCGAAGACGCTCGCCCTTGGCCTCGGCCTGGGTCAGACGACTGCGGAACTCTTCCAGAGGAATGATTTCATTGGTCGCGCGTTCCAGTTCTTCGAGTGCCATGGGTCCAGGTTTCGACGGTGTTGAGAGCTTCGACAGCGCTTGTGCAAAAGTATCGAAAAGAGGGGCGCTGTTACGAATCGAAGGGGGAAATCTCTTGCAGATCGACGGGTTTGTGTGGTTTCTTACGTGACCTGTGTGTTCGGTCACAAATGCTTCATTCTTAAAACGAGAGGGACCGAGCCACTGAACAGCGGCGGCATGGAAACACCATGCGGGCCGGTTCGTGCAAATCGACGGGTCTGTAAATGAAATTTGATTATAGCTCAGCCGAGCCGGCGCCCCGCCGCTCGGCTCATAGAGCGGTTTTTATCGGCGCAATTTGCGCACTCGGTCTGGGAATTCTGGTCACGCGGGAAACCTCCGCGAACCGTCACATGCCCGATACGGCGGCGATGCCGCTCGTGTTGTCCGAGGGTGACTCCGCCCAGTACGACGCCTCGATCCAGGCCGCCCTGGCCGACAGCAGCCTGGTGGTTCCGCAGGCCAGCGAGTGGGTCAACTGGCAGGTCAAGAAAGGCGACACCCTTTCGACGATCTTCGGCGCTCAAGGATTGCCGAGCGATGAATGGATCGCGCTGCTGAAGCTCGGCGGCGACGTGATGGAGCTCAAGCGCCTCAAGGCCGGCGAAGAGCTGCAGATCCGCAAGGACGGCGACCAGCTCCAGGAGCTGCGCTACGCCCTCGACGAAATGCGCACCCTCAATGTGCGCCGCGTCGACGATCAGTTCGAAGCCGTGACGATCACCGCCGAACTCGAGCGTCGCCAGGAAAAAGCCACCGGCAGCATCACCAGCTCGCTGTTCGCCGACGGCAACAAGGCCGGCCTGTCGGACCGCATGGTCATGGAAATGGCCGAAATCTTCGGCTACGACGTCGACTTCGCGCTCGACCTGCGCCAGGGCGATCGCTTCTCGGTGGTCTACGAGAAGCTCTACAAGGACGGCAAGTCGCTGCGCTACGGCGACATCCTGGCCGCCGAATTCGTCAACCAGGGCAAGGCCTACCGCGCGGTTCGCCATGTCGGTGCCGACGGTCGCGTCGCCTATTACACGCCGGCCGGCGAATCGCTGCGCAAGGCCTTCATCCGCACCCCGCTCGACGTCATCCGCATCAGCTCGCCGTTCAACCTGGCGCGCCGTCATCCGATCCTCAACACCATCCGCGCGCACAAGGGCGTCGACTATGCCGCCGCCGCCGGCACGCCGATCAAGGCCGTGGGCGACGCCAAGGTGACCTTCGTCGGAAACAAGAACGGCTTCGGCCGCGTGGTCGTGCTCCAGCACGGCAACCAGTACGAAACCCTCTACGCCCACATGTCGCGCTTCGCGCCGGGCATCAGCGCCGGCCAGCGCGTGAGCCAGGGCCGCGTCATCGGTTACGTCGGCATGTCCGGCCTGGCGACCGCCCCGCACCTGCACTACGAATTCCATATCGGCGGCAAGGTGGTGAATCCGGTCACCGTGGCGATGCCGCGCGCGAACCCGATCGATCGCAAGGAACTCGCGCAGTTCAAGTCCGAGACCGCCGTCTACCTCGCCGCGCTCGACAGCGACGGCACCCAGCAGACCGCCCAGGCGCAGACCCAGAAGGCGATCGGCGGCCCGGCCACCACGGCCCCGACCGCCGCCGCCATCACGACGGCCCGCTGATCGAATGCGGCGTCTTGCGCTGGGGCTGATCTCCGGCACCAGCCAGGACGGCATCGACGCGGTTCTCGCCGCGTTCGAAGACGATGACTGGCAAGGCATCGTCGCGACGCACTCGGGGCAGTATCCGCAAGCGGTTCGGACTCGGCTGCTCGCGCTGGGCTACGAGAATCGCCCGGTTTCGCTCGCCGAATTCGCCGAACTCGATCGCGCGGTCGCCGATGCCTTCGCCGACACCGCGCTCGCCGTGCTGAGCCAGGCCGGAATTCCGGCCGCGCAGGTCAGCGCGCTGGGCAGCCACGGCCAGACCATTTTTCACGACGCCGCGCTCGGCAACAGCCTGCAGATCGGCGACCCCTCGCGTATCGCCGCGCGCACCGGCATCGCCACGGTCGGCGATCTGCGTCGCAAGGACATCGCGCTTGGCGGCCAGGGCGCTCCGCTGCTGCCGGTGTTCCATCACGCCCTGTTCGCCCGCGCCGACGAGCCGCGCGCCGTGCTCAACCTCGGCGGCATCGCCAACCTCACGCTGCTGCCGGACGCCGACGCCTCGCAGGTCCGCGGCTTCGACTGCGGCCCGGCGAACGGGCTCATGGACGAGTGGATCGAGCTGCACCAGGGCCTGCGCTACGACGCCGATGGCGTGTTCGCGGCGAGCGGCCAGCGGGTTCCGGCCTTGCTCGATGCCCTGCTGTCCGACCCGTACTTCGCCCTGCCCCCGCCCAAGAGCACCGGGCGCGGCTATTTTTTGATCGACTGGGTTCGCCGGCGTTTTCCGGCGCTCGCTTCGCTGCCCGCTGCCGACGTGCAGCGCACGCTCTGCGAACTCACCGCACGATCGGCCCTCGAGGCGCTCGACGCCACGCTGCCAACCGCGCGCCGCCTGCTGGTCTGCGGCGGCGGAGCGCACAACGGCTTTCTGATGCAGCGGCTGCGCGAATTGAGCCCCCAGCGCATCGTCGAACCGACACAAGCGCACGGCCTGCATGCGGATTGGGTCGAAGCGTCGGCCTTCGCCTGGCTCGCGCTGCGCAGGCTCGATGCGGCGACCGGCAATCTGCCAAGCGTGACGGGAGCTGCACGATCGACGGTGCTCGGCGGGCTGTTCCTGCCGTGAGTCGTTGGCAGGGCGACTCGCGCCCTTGCCAGCGGTTCCGCCTGCGAAGCGGGTCGCGACCCGCCCTGCACGACGGCAGCCACCTGGCTCATCGCCTCAATACAAATCCACCGGGTCGACATCGATCGACCAGCGCAGCCCGCGCGCACCGGGCAGCGTGTCGAGCAGCGGTAGCCACGGTGTCAGCGCGCGATGCAGGGCGACGCGGTCGAGGGCCTGGATCAGAAGTTGTGCGCGGAAGCGGCCGGCGCGTCGCTCCATAGGGGCCGGCACCGGGCCGAGCTTCTGCACGCCGGGCAGGGTCGGCAGGCAGGCGCCCGCGGCGTCGAGGAAATCCATCGCGTTCTGCTCGGTGCTGGCCTCGGCGCGCAGCAGGGCCAGGTGCGAGAACGGGGGCAGCTGGGCTTCGGCGCGCTCGTGCAGCAGCAGGGCGGCGAGGCCGTCGTAGCTGGCTTCGATGAGCCGGCGCAGCGCCGGATGATCGGGCTGGTGCGTCTGCACGATGACTTCGCCGCGCTGCCCGGCACGGCCGGCACGCCCCGCCACCTGCGTGAGCAGCTGGCCCATGCGCTCGACGGCGCGAAAATCCACCGAGAACAGCGCCTGGTCCGCATCGACGACGCCGACCAGCGAAAGCCCGGCGAAATCGTGTCCCTTGGCGAGCATCTGGGTGCCGACGAGGATGTTCACGCGGCCCTCGCGGGTGTCTTTGAGCAGGGCCTGCAGGGCGCGCACGCTGCGCAGGCGATCGGAATCGAAGCGTTCGACGCGCGCTTCGGGGAAGCGCGTGCGCAGGGTTTCTTCGATGCGCTCGGTGCCGTGGCCGACCGCGAGCATCTGCGTCGACTGGCATTGCGGGCAGGCGGCCGGCGGCACCTGGCGCGCTCCGCAGTGATGGCAGATCAGGCGGCCGCGGCCGCGATGCCAGGTCAGCCGCGCATCGCAATGCGTGCAGGTGGCGGTCCAGCCGCAGTCGTGGCAGATCAGCGCGGGCGCATAGCCGCGCCGGTTGATGAACAGCAGTACCTGCCCGCCGGCCTGCAGATGACGCTCGATCGCGGCTACGAGTACCGGCGCCAGACCTTGCTGGAACGGCTGGCCGCGCACGTCGAGCAGCTGCAGGCGCGGCGGATCGACGCTTCGGACGCGCCGAGGCAGGCGCAGCAGCGAATAGCGCTGGGCCTGTACGCGCTGCAGGGTTTCGAGCGACGGCGTCGCCGAGCCGAGGATCACCGGCGCGTTTTCGCGGCTGCCGCGCAGCACCGCCACGTCGCGCGCCGAATAGCGCAGACCGTCCTGCTGTTTGAACGAGGTGTCGTGCTCCTCGTCGACGATGATCAGCGCGAGCCTCGGCATCGGCAGCAGCGCAGCCGATCGGGTGCCGACCACGACCGGCAGCCGCCCGGAGGCCGCGCGCAGCCAGACCTGCCCGCGCGCCGCGTCGTTGAGCCCGGAGTGGTAGCCGTCCACCACCATCTCGCCGAAACGCTCGCGCACGCGATCGAGCAGCTGCGGCGTGAGCCCGATCTCGGGCACCAGCAGCAGCACCTGGCCGCCGTGGGCGATGGCTCTGGCGATCGCGCGCAGATAGACCTCGGTCTTGCCGCTGCCGGTCACGCCCTGCAGCAGATGCGTCGAAAAGCCGCTGCCGGCGGCTTCGAGCGCCTCCACCGCGCGCGCCTGGTCGGGTGTCAGCTGCGGCAGCTCGGATTCGGCGAGCCTGATCGGCGAAGGCAGCGCCTCGGCCGCGAGCTCGACCCAACCTTCGTCGAGGCAGCGCCGCAGGCTCGCCGCGATGCCCTGGATGCCGTTGAGCCCGGCGCGGCTGACCGCGCCCTGATCGCGCAGCGCTTCGAGCAGCGCGCGCAAGCGCTGGGAGCGGGCCGGCAGGCGATCCAGTGCCGCGAGCCCGCCTTCGGTGAGCCGGTAGGCCGGGGTCGCGCGCAACTGCGCGGGCTCGCCGCGGCGCAGGCTGACCGGCAGCAGGGCCGTGAGCACTTCGCCGATCGGGTGATGGTAGTAGTCCGCGATCCACTGGCCCAAGGCCATCATCGCGGGCGACAGCAGCGGCTCGGCGTCGATCACCCGCTCGATCGGACGGAAGCGTGAAAGCGGCTCGGTTTCACCGGGTTCGCGCGCCTCCGAGACGACGATCCCGATCAGCGTACGGTGGTTAAACAGGATTTCTACCCGGCATCCGGGGGCGGGCACTGCAGAAGTCCCGATTCGGTAGTCGAAACTACCGTAGATCGGCACCGGAACCGCGACGGAAAGCAGCACTTCCATCAGCGATCGGTATTGTGGATAACTTTGGGGAATAAATGCCGCAGTGCGGTACGGGCCGGATCCGCCTTCCCAACCCTGCCGCCGGGCCCGCTGTCAAACATTCTATTTAACCTTATTAAAATCATTGCCTTGCAAAGCTTTTACAGGCTCGTGACGATTGCAAGACTTGACGTTCAGATAGCAGATGCTTTTGCGATCGTTGTGAATAGGCCACGGTTCAGCGAACGGGATGCTCAGCTTGATTCAGATAGCGGCAAGCTTTTGTGCCGTTCAGCGGCGCTCGACCGTATAAAGCAAATCTGCTCCGGTGAAAGTGCCCGATTCGGTGGAGAGTTTGAATCCTTTTCCGAGATCGTAGAGCAGCTTGAAAACATTGCCGGGCTGGAATAGCCCGATGCCGTAGGAGACGAATAATTTCGGCGACAGATACTTGCCGACCGTCAGCCGCGCCTGCTCCTGCGTTTCGCCCGGTGACGAGCCCAGCGAGATTTCATCCACGCCCAGGCCGCCACGCAGGTTCTGGGCGAGCGCGCTGCCGCCGCCGAGCCCCAGCGCCACCGCGGCACCGGACAGCATGCTGCGGTCCTGCGACGAACTGCTCTGGTCGAGCGGCCGCCCGAACAGCAGCCACGACAGCTGTTGCTGCTGGGTCATCGTCGGCTCGGAATACAGCGAGAGCTGCGGCTTTTCGAGCGTACCGCGGACGTAGATGCCGACCTTGATCTGTTCCTGCGCGGCCTGCTGGATTTCGCGGAAGGCTCGAATCTCCAGCCCCGGCTTGGCGATCGGCCCGCCGTTGAAGAGCAGCTTGCCGGTCTCGATCGTGAGGTCCTGTCCGTAGGCCTTGTAGCGGCCGTCGACGAGCCGCAGTTCGCCATAGCCGAGCGTGTCGCGGCCGGGCTCCTCGACCGCCGTCACGTCGCCTTCGATGCGCGTCTTCAGGCCGAAGCCCTCGAGCGACACCTTGTTGCCGAGCACCAGTTTCACCTCGGCGAACAGCTTGAGGCCCTGGACCGGATCGGGCGCTTCGCCGGCGGCGTTGACGATGATCTGATCGCCGCTCGGGGCGGCGCCGCTGTCCTCGACGTTGGCGAGCTTGATCTCGGCGCGCGGCACGCCGAGCGTTCCCTTGAGCCGGGCCTGCTGGTTGCCCATCTCGAACGTCAGATCGGGTGCGATCCAGGCGCGGGCGGTCGGCAGGTTGGCGGCCAGGAAGTTGTCGCCCTTGATCGCGAGCTGGAGGCGGATTCCGCCGGGCTCGGGCTTCTTCGGCAACTCGGCGTCGACCGAGCCCGGTTCGGCCGACGGCGGTTCGGCAGGCGCTTCGGGCGGGGTCGCGGTGGCGACGTTCTCGAGTTCGGTGGCGGCGTTCTCGGGCTTGGGCTGCTCGACCAGCACGGTGGTTTCGTGCGCGTTCTCGACCTGGCCCTGGATCGTCAGCTCGCCCTCGCCGGACTTGGCGCGCGCATCCACGCTGAGCCGCCCGCCCGGGCTGCCGGCGACGCGCGCGCTGACTTCGGTCAGCTCGATGCCGGGCCGCGTGAGCTTGATACGGCCGTCGCTGAGCTGGGCTTCGCCGTGCAGTTCGGGCGCGCCGACGCGACCGGCGAGCTGGTAGCGCCCGTCGAGCCGGCCCGAAGCTCCGCCGATTTCGGGGCTCAGCACCGACAAAAAGGCCAGATCGGGGAAATCGAGCCGCACTTCACCGCTCAGGGCGCGATCGCTCATGACCGCGTTCGGCGCGAGCTGGGCATCGGCCTCGATGCCGCCGACGTCGAGCGGCAGTCGCAGCTCGATTCGGCCTTCGGCACCGTCGGTGACGAGCAGCCGCGCGGGCTTGAAGCCCATGCGCTGGTCGCCGTAGCCGGCCGAGCCTTCGGTGGTGTTGATCTCGGCGCGCGCCTGGCGGATCTGCCCGCCTGCGAGTTCCACCGCGGCGGTGCCGCTCAGCGCGCCGTCGAGGTGCAAGTCCTGCGGCAGCACGGCCTTGAAATAGGCGAAGGCCAGCTGCTCGATCTGCACTTCGGCGCTGGTCGTGGCCGGCGTCTGCCTGGCCTGCAGGCAGACGCGTCCCGGATCGCTGGTCCAGCAGGCCTGGCCGATTTCGTTCTGCTGGGCCGACAGGCTCAGCGCGGCCGGCGCCTGCAAGGTCCACGGCGCGAGCGCGGCCGGGGCGATGCGGCCCTGCGCGAGCTGGCCCTGCCAGCGCTGCTTCTTATCGTCGTAGCCGCCGGCGAGTTCGATGCCGACCTGGCCTTCGCGACTGGTGGCGTCGAGCTTGAGCGTGTGCTCGCCGCGTGTGCCGCGGCCCGTCAGCGTGAGCTCGTCGATCTCGACGCCGACCGCCAGCCCGGTGGTCTTGAGGTCGAGCGTGAGCGGACCGTTCCAGTCGAGATCGGCGGTCAGCTCGGCCGACTTCACCGCGTAGTCGCCGAAAGCGGCGCGCGCGACATCGGCCTCGGCGACCAGATGCGGCTTTTCGACGGTGCCCTTGAAGCTCGCGGTGACCTGGGCCGAGCCGGCCAGTCGTGGGGCGAGTTCCTGCAGCTTGAGGCTCACGAGCTGGGCCTGGATGTCGTACGGCGCGCTCGCGCGGCCGCTCGCGGACAGCTGGCTGCCGCCGCTCTGTAGGTCGAGCCTGGCGATCTGCAGCACCTCGTCGACGTACTGGCCTTCGCCGTCGAGCTTGAGCGGGTAATTGCGCAGTTTGGAATCGTGCAGTCCGACCTTGAAACGCAGCGCCGGCAGCTCACCCGGCGCGGGGTCGCCGGTGACTTCGAACTCGCCGTTGATGTCGCCCGGCCACTCGGCCGCGAACAGGCCCGGATCGAAATGCGCGATGCGGCCCTTGAGCGAACCCGCCGGCTTCGGCGCCCAGGTCAGCGGCCCGGCCGCTTCGATTACCGCCTTGCCGACGGTCAGCCGCAGCAGGCCCAGGTCCACCGATTCGGTGCTGCCCGAGCCCCGCGCCTGCACGACGCCGCTCTGCTTTTGCGCGAGCAGGTCGGCATCGAGATCGAACTCGTAATGCTCGGGCAGGCCCTTGAACGCGAGCTTCCCGCGTGCGCTCTCGACCACTTTGGCCTCGGCCGGCTGCGCCTGCACGAGCGGCCAGCCGAGGCCGGTCCAGGACAGCCTGGCGTCGAGTTCGCCGTTCCAGCGGCCTTCGCCCTGGACCTTCGCGCTCGACCCGAGCGCGGTGGCGAGCGTGAACTGCAGATCGTCCCAGCTGCCCTTGAGCGTGGCCTGGCCCTGGCTGCTCGTGACGATCGGCGGTGCCTGCGGATCGACGGTCGCGAGCGGCCAGCGCAGGGCGCGCCAGGACAGCGCGAGATCGCTGGCCTTCTGGTAACCGACGAAGCCCTTGGCGCTCAGCGCGGCCGGGGCAGTCACCTCGAGTGCCGCGATGTCGACGCCCTCGTCGCTGAGCTTGGCCTTGCCGCTGAGTTGCGCCTTGCCGATCGGCGCGTAGTCGGCCGACAGGTTTTCGATCTTCACGTCGTGGCCGATCCAGCTGCCGACGAAGGCCGCGTTCGGCACGACCACGGTCGGCTGCGTGGCGCCGACCGTCCACAGCTGGAAGTCGCGCAGCGCCAGCGACTTGATCTCGATGGCCACCGGCAGGCGCGACAGCGGCGGCTGGTTCGATTCGGGCTTCGGCGGCTCCTCGGGCTTGTCCTTGAGCCGCACGTCGACGCCCTCGACCTCGAGCGATTCGATGCCGACGCGCCGGTCGAGCAGCCATGCGGGCTTCCAGTCGAGCGCCACGCGGCGCACGCCGACGCGGATGCCGTCGTCCTCGTAGACGATGTCCTTCCATTCGAGCGCCCCGACCACCGAGCCGTGGCGCTCGCCGACGCTGATCTGCGCGCCGAGCAGTCCCGGCAGGCGAGCGAGCAGGAAGCCGTTGCCCGATTCGCTGCCGATCAGCCAGGCGACGATCGCCGGGATCGAGATGAGCAGAATCAGCAGCCCGAACGAGGTCCAGGCCAGCGCGCGCAAGGGCCGGCTCACAGGCCCACCCTCACGCCGATATGCAGGCGCAGGCCGAGAAACTGGGCATCGCCCTCGCCGGTCAGCGGATGCGCGAGGTCGACGCTGAAAGTGCCGACCGGGGCGCGGTAGCGCAGGCCCAGGCCGGCGCCGTAATAGAGCTTGGGCGGAAATTCGCGGTCGCCGCTGCTATCGGGGCAATCGAGCACGCCGTCGCGGTTGTCGTCGACATCGCCACCCCAGGCGCTGCCGCCGTCGACAAAAACAGCGCCGCCCCATGCGCCTCTGACCCGACGTTCCAGCTCGACGCTGAAGGTAGTCAGGTACTGGCCGCCGATGACGTTGCCGTTGCAATCGCGCGTGCCAATGGTCTGATAGTCGTAGCCGCGCACGCTCTGGTCGCCGCCAGCAAAGAAACGCTGCGAGGCCGGCAAGGCCGAGAAGTCGTCGTGAAAGTTGGCACCGCCTTCGACGCGGCCAAGCAGGCGGGTACGCCAGTCGAACGAGTAGACGGCGCGAAGCAAGGCGTAGGTGCGAACGAAGGTGGCATCGGACAGCAATTTTTCGTGTGCACCGTGCACGTCGGTGAACAGATACCAGCCCTCGCGCGCATTGATCGGGTCGTCGGTTTTCGTCCGCGTGAATGAGACACCCGGGGTGAGCAGATTGGCGTTGACCCCGGGGGTGTCCGGCAGGAGCGAGCCATCCGGCGCCGTACCGAAATCCGATTGTTCGTGAATGAATTCCACGTACAGCCGACGCCGCCAATCGCCCGGGCTGCGGTTGAGGCTGGCACCCAGGGTGTATTTGGAAGTGTCACCGTCTTCAAGCTGCTGCGATTCTGCGGTCGCGCTGAGCGTCACGTTCTCGCCGGGCTCGTTGCCCAATGGAATTCGGTAATTCGTTCCAATCGCGTTCTTGATCTGCGATAGCCGCATGTCGGCGTCGAGGTTGTGCCCGTACTTGTTGATGCGCCGCCATTCGGTGCCGAGCGACAGCCGGGCGCCGGTGTCCGTGCCGTAGCCGACACCCGCCTCATAGCGATGCTTGTTGCGCGGCGTGGTGTGGATCACCACCGGCACGTGATGCTCGGCATCGGCCTCGGCGCGCTTGGGTTCGATTTCGACCGACTGGAAATAACCCAGATCGCCGAGCGCGAACTGCTGGTCGAGCAGCTCCTGCGGATCGAAGACATCGCCTTCCTTGAGCACGATGTAGCGCTCGATGAATTCGGCATCGAGCCCTTGCTGTTCGAGCGTGATCTTGCCGAGCAGATAGCGCGGACCGGTCTGCATGTGCAGCACCACGTTGGCCTGGCGCGCTTCGGGGTTCACGCGCAGCTCGCTCTTCTCCCAATGCGCGTCGAGAAAGCCGGAGGCGTAGGCCGCATCGGCGAGCTGCTTCTTGGCGTCTTCGTAGTCGGCGTGCTTGAGGCGCTCCTCGGGCTTCAGCTGCCGCTCGATGCGGCGCAGCGCGTCCTTGAAGCCTTCGTTGTCCTTGCCCTCGCCGAGCAGCTGGACATCGACTTCGCCGATGCGCGTCGGCTCGCCCGTGGCGATCTTGTAGTGCGCGGTCCAGTTCGGCGCCTTGCCGGTGAGCTCGGATTCGATGGTCGGGCTGTAGTAGCCGTAAGGCTGCAGCGCGGTTTCGATGTCGCCCTTGGCCCGGGCGTTGAGGCGTTCGACCAGGGTCTCGTCGAGATCCTTGCGCTCGCGCTGCTGGCGGATCGTCAGGCGGGTTTCGACGTTGGTGAGCTCGTCCCCGCCGATGCCCTCGATCTCCACGCGCACCTCGGCCTCGGCTGTGGCCGCCATGAGCAGGAGGGGAATGCAGCACAGGACAGAAAAGCGGCCTCTCATTCGGCCAATGGTACCGTCATTGCCTGGCTATCCCGTGGCTGTGCCGATGATCGATGCGCAGGCCATCACCGAGCAGACGCCCGGATGCGGCCGCTCGCTCAGCCACGCCAGAGTTCGTTGGTTTCGACCTGATTCACGTTGGCGATCTTGCGCGACAGCTCCACCGCGCGATAGATCATCGGCACGCTCTTGACCGTGCCGGCCAGCATCACCACGCCGTTGAGCGTCGACACGCGGATATTGCCCTTGAGCAGCGGATCGGCCTCGAGCACGGCGATGACCTCGCGCGTGATCGCCAGATCGGCTTCGCTCATTTTGAACGGAGTGAAATCCTGCACTACCTCGACCCGGGGCGAGCGGGCTTCGAAACCCTGAATCGGCGAATCGTCCTGCGCCATCGCGGGCAAGGCCAGAGCGGCCAGCGCCAGCGTTGCGGCTTGCAATGTCGACCGAATCATTCCTGCGCTCATCTCCAAACTCCGAATCGCCCTACGGTGAGATGAGCCGAAGTTTGCACGTCGCATGCGCTCGCGTCGACAACGGCATTGTTTCGATGAATGCCGGGCAGCGCGCCGCAAAAAGGCCGCAACCGATACGGATGCGGCCTCGCTTGCCCAGCCGCTTAGTGCTTGAGGTTGCGCACGCCGTCGCGAACCGCGTCCTTGGCCTTGCCGACCCCTTCCTGCACCTTGCCCTCGGCGCGCTTGGCGGCGCCCTTGGCTTCCATCTCACGATTGCCGGTGACTTCGCCGACCTTCTGCTTGGCGGCGCCCATGGCCTGCTTGGCCTTACCTTCGATGACGTTCTTGTCCATGAGAAGACTCCTATTTCTACAGCAGGAAGGCGGTCTTATCGATACGGCTCAGGCGACGGCTATCAACCGGATTCGCGTAGGCCGCATCGATAACAAACTGATATTTCGTTTCATCGAAACGGCTTCACCGCCTCGACGACCGCTGCCGCACCTTGCGGCGACCCCGGCCGACCGTCATTGACCGGCCGGGTCATATCGAATCTGCCGCTCGGCTCTTACGAGCTCGAGCCAACCTTCAGCTTGTCGTCGTCGACACTCTTCACGCCGTTGATGCCCTTGGCGATGGTGATCGCACGCTCTCGCGCGGTGTCCGACGCCACCTTGCCGTCGAGCTTCACCACGCCGTCGTCGGTGTCGACCTTGATGGCGGTGGCCTTGACCTGATCGTCGGCCGCGAAGCTGGCCTTCACCTTGGTGGTGATCATCGCGTCGGAGACCGCTTCGCCGGCGTTGCTCGCCGCGCTATCGGCCCTGGCGCTCATGTCGTCGATGGCCGACGGAGCCGAAATCCGGTTGTCGATGCCCTTCACTTCGGCGACGTTGCGGGCGAGTTCCTCGGCCGCATCCTTGGCCTTCGCCGAGTCGGCCTGGCCGCTCAGCGTGACGACACCGTTGTTGGTCTCGACGTCGATTTTCGCGCTCTCGGTACGCGCATCGTTGGACAGGTTTTCCTTGACCTTGGCCGTGATGCCGGTGTCATCGAGCGCCGCGCCGAGCGAGGCGCTTTCCTTGGGCGCGTCGGCGGCGGCGGAATCCGACATCTGGCCGTCGGGGCGCTTGCAGGCGGTCATGCCAGCCGTCATGCCGAGCGTCGCGGCGACACCCAGGGCGATGAGGGTCTTGCGTTTGAGTTCGAGGGTTTGAAGTTTCATTACGCACTCCTTGCGCTATTGGGAACTTGTTGTGGCAAGCGGGCCTCTTGCCCGCGCCAGCGGAAATTCGGGTGGGCAGCGGTGAGTCGACGCGCCGGATCAACCGGGCGTCGACTCGAACCGGTGCTATGTCGCGGAGCGGCGGCCGGTGACCAGCGACACCACGAACAGCACCAGGAAGACCAGGAACAGAACCTTGGCGATCCAGGCAGCGGTGCCGGCGATACCGAAGAAGCCCAGGCCGCCTGCGATGAGGGCAATGATCAGAAAGACAACGGCATAGCTCAGCATGACATCCTCCTTGAAGTTGGCTCGTTGGCTCGGGAGAGAGGACATCCACTCGGCCCGCTCAACTGGAGGCTAGATTGAACTCGGGCAATGACTCGCTGCTGAACTTTCCCGGTGAAAAACTTTCCACTGAATGAATGCCTTACGCGTGATTTCAGACATTCCGCACAGCACTGCCGACGCCCGGATCAGCGCAGGCCCGCCAGCACCGGAGCGGTTTGCGGGCGCTGGCCGAGCCACAGTTCGAACGAGCTTGCGGCCTGCTCGACGAGCATGCCGAGACCGTCTTCGACGACCGCCGCCGATTGCTTGCGCGCCCAGTTCGCGAACGGCTCGCTGGCGATGCCGTAGCTCAGGTCGTAGCACTTGGCGCCCGCTGCGAGCAGGCCCGGCGGAAGTCGCGGCATGTCACCGGAATAACCGGCCGACGTTGCGTTGATGACGACGTCGAAGGCGTCGCCCTTGAGCGCCAGATGCGTGCGCGGGACCAGCGGACCGACAGCCTTGAACCGTTCGGCCAGATCTTCGGGCTTCCACGGATTGCGGTTCGACACCACGAGCAGTTTGGGGCCGGCTTCGAGCAACGGCCCGATGATGCCGCGCGCCGCCCCACCGGCGCCGAGTATCAGCACGCGCTGACCGTTGATCTCGATCCCCAGGCGCGCGAGATCGCGCAACAGGCCTTCGCCGTCGGTGTTGTCGCCGCGCCAGCCGGTATCGGTGCGAATCAGGCAATTCACCGCGCCCGCGAGTTGCGCACGCTCGCTCACGCTTTCGCAAAGCGCCGCAACCGCCGCCTTGTGCGGCAAGGTCACGTTGAGTCCGGCGTAGCCTTGCGCGTGCAATTCACGCAGGCGATCGGCGAGTTGCCTGGGCTCGATCTCGATGGCCTCGTATTGCAGCTCGACACCGCAATCCTGGGCGAACTGCGCGTGGATGCGCGGCGACTTGGAGTGCGAGACAGGCTGGCCGATTACTGCGAAGCGGGCGACGCTCATGGGCTTGCGAAGTCTTTAGTCTGTAACGAAGAAATGTTGCGAATGCGACGTTTGAAGCGAGGCTTACGCCCGCATCACTCGGCCAACCATTGCGCCGCTTGTTTCGCGTAGTAAGTGAGGACGATGTCCGCGCCCGCGCGACGAAAGCACAGCAGCGCTTCGAGCAGCGCCTTCTTCTCGTCGAGCCAGCCCTTGTCGATCGCGGCGCGCAGCATCGCGTATTCGCCGCTGACCTGGTACGCGGCCACCGGCACTTCGAAGCGGTCTTTCACGCGACGAATGATGTCGAGATACGGCAGGCCCGGCTTGACCATCACGATGTCCGCGCCCTCGCCGATGTCGAGCTCCACTTCGCGCATCGCTTCGTCGGTGTTGGCCGGGTCCATCTGGTAGGTCTTCTTGTCGCCACGGCCGAGATTCGCCGCGCTGCCGACCGCATCGCGGAACGGGCCGTAGAAGCTCGAGGCGTACTTGGCCGCGTACGACAGAATCACCGTGTTGTGCTGGCTGTCGCGTTCGAGCACTTCGCGAATCTGGCCGACGCGGCCGTCCATCATGTCGGACGGCGAGACGATGTCGGCGCCGGCGCGCGCGTACAGCAGCGCCTGCTTGCGCAGCACTTCGAGCGTCAGGTCGTTGGTGACGTAGCCGCTCGCGTCGATCAGGCCGTCGTGGCCATGGCTGGTGTACGGATCGAGCGCGATGTCGACCATCACGCCGAGATCGGGGCACGCGGCCTTGACCGCCTTGATCGTGCGCACCACCAGGCCATCGGGGTTGAGCGCCTGCTCGCCGTCTTCGGTCTTGAGCTCCGGCGCCAGCACCGGAAACAGCGCCACGCAGCCGATGCCGAGCGCGACCAGCTGCTTGCATTCTTCGACGATCTCCGGAATGTCGCGGCGAACCACGCCGGGCATCGACGACACCGCGCCCTTCTGCGCGCCTTCGGCGACGAACAGCGGCTGGATCAGCTGCGAGGCGTGCAGCGAGGTCTCGCGGACCATCGAGCGGATGAACTCGGCGCGGCGCAGGCGGCGCGGGCGGATGCGGGGGAAAGCGGACTGGCTCAAGACGGACTTCCTGTTGGGAGGACAGCGAAGGGACGCGAAAGGGCCGTGATTATAAGAGCCTCGGCCGGCAGCCGTGTCCGAGCCGCGCTTGCGGGCCACGGCAGGCTTCGAGCAAGCTTGCGCCCCCGCGTCGCCGGCCTCGCCCGAGGTCGATGTCGCGGAATCTCGGGGCGGGGTGGAATTCCCCACCGGCGGTGATGGCGCTAAGCGCACGAGCCCGCGGGCGCTCGCTGCCACAGCAGCGAGGACAGCAGATTCGGTGCGATTCCGAAGCCGACGGTAGAGTCCGGTTACGAGAGCAGCTGTTGAGCGGCCGCCCTGCGGCTGCCCGATTCGTTCGCGCCCCCATTCACTGCCACTTGGAGCGCCGATGAATCAAGCCCTGAAACCTCTCTTCCCCATTGCCGCCGATCGCGCCGAGCTGCCGCGCGTGGCCTTCGTGCAGGCCTGCTGGCATCGCGAGATCGTCGATCGCTGCCGCGACGGCTTCGGCGCGGAGCTGCAGCGCCTCGGCTTTGCGGCCGATCAGATCGACTACTACGAAGTCCCGGGCGCCTACGAGCTGCCGCTGCAGACGCGCCTGCTCGCCAAAAGCGGGCGTTACGCGGCGATCGTCGCGGCCGGCCTGGTCGTCGACGGCGGCATCTATCGCCACGAATTCGTCGCCCAGGCCGTCATCGACGGACTCATGCGCAACCAGCTCGACCTCGAAGTGCCGATGCTCTCGGCCGTGCTGACGCCGCATCACTTCCACGAGCACGAAGAACATCGCCGCTATTTCGGCGAGCACTTCGTCGTCAAGGGAACCGAAGCCGCGCGCGCCTGCGCGGCGACCCTCGAGGCGACGCGCAAGGCGCTGGCGCTCGCCTAGGCCGCCGGCGTTCTCGCCTGCATCCACTCCACCACGTCGCGAATCACCGCCTCGCGACAGTGGTCGTTGAGCGGCTCGTGGCGGGCGCCCGGATAGGTCTTCACAGTGACATCGGTCAAGCCTGCCTTGCGATAGCGTTCGGCGAGCAGCTTCGGGCCTTTGGCGCCGTTGCTGACTGGATCGTCCTCGCCGGCGGTGAGCAGCAGCGGCAACCGTGACGGAACACGGGCGGCCCGGCGATCGTCGAGCCGCCCGATGGCTTCGAGCAGCTCGATCCAGGTGCCCGTGGAGCAGCGGAAGCCGCAATGCGGATCGGCGATGTAGCGATCCACCTCGGCCGCGTCGGTCGACAGCCAGTCGAAGGCCGTGCGCGTCGGCTTGAAGCGCCGGTTGTAGCTGCGGAAGGTCAGCAGATCGGCGATCGCGCTCGGCTCGTCGAGCCCGGCGCGCATCGCCTCCAGCTTGAGGATCAGCACGCCGATCGCGCGCATCGGTCCGGTGTCGGCCGTACTCGCGGAGATCACTGCGCCGGCCAGGTCGTGCGCATGCCGGCTCAGGTAATCCTGCAGCAGGAACGAGCCCATGCTGTGTCCGTAGAGAAACAGCGGCACGCCCGGATGCCAGTCGCCGAGCTCGCGCTGCAGGCAGCGAATCGATTGCAGCGCGAGCCTCCAGCCGTAGCCGCCCGGGAACTGGCCGAGTTCGTCACGCGCACGCGCCGTGCGGCCATGCGCCGGCAAGTCCTGCGCATAGACCGCGTAGCCCGCCTCGACGAGCGCATGCGCGAGCACTTCGTAACGGCCGCCGTGCTCGGCCATGCCATGCACGATCTGCACGGCGCCGCGCACGGGCTCATCCGGAATCCAGCCGCGCGTAAAGGCCACCGCGCTTTTGCTCACGGGCAATTGAAGTTCGATCGATCTCATTCGAGCCTGATCCGATCCGGCTTATCCAGCGTTCAGTCCGCTGGCCGCAGGATTCTGTAGGGTAGACACTGCTCCTCGCAGGGCCGAGTGTTCCATGCCCGCCGGCCCGCGTCGAGGCAGCGGCGAGAAGGCGCAGGCAAAGCCCACAACGAACAACACCAATCGCAGGCCGGAGGATTCATGCCGCAGAGCAGCCAGCAAGCTCATTTGCTCGCCATCGACCAGGGCACCACGAGTTCGCGCGCGATCGTGTTCGATCGCGCGGGCGTCAAGCTGTCGAGCGCGAGCCGCGAACTGCCGCAATCGTTTCCGAAGCCCGGCTGGGTCGAGCACGACGCGCTGCGCATCTGGGACGACACCGTCGCCTGCGTGCGCGAGGCGATCGAGAAAAGCGGCATCGCGGCCGCGAAGATCGCCGCGCTGGGCATCACCAACCAGCGCGAAACCACGCTGATCTGGGACCGCAAGAGCGGCAGGCCGATCGCGCCCGCGATCGTCTGGCAGGACCGCCGCACCGCCGAGTTCTGCCGCAAGCATGCGGACCGCGGCGACTGGCTCAACGAAAGGACCGGGCTCATCATCGATCCGTATTTCTCGGCGACCAAGATCGCCTGGCTGCTCGACAACGTCAGCGGCGCGCGCGAGGCCGCGCAGCGCGGCGAGCTCGCCTTCGGCACGATCGACTGCTGGCTGCTGTGGAACCTGCTCGGCGGCAAGCGCCACGTCACCGATGCGACCAATGCCTCGCGCACGGCGCTGTTCGATATCCGCAAGCAGCAATGGGACGACGAGCTGCTCGACTTCTTCCGCGTGCCGAAGAGCCTGCTGCCCGAGGTGCTCGACAGCGCCGACGATTACGGCCGCACCGTGCCCGAGCTGTTCGGCACGGCGATTCCGATTCGTGGCATCGCGGGCGACCAGCAGGCCGCGACGGTCGGCCAGGCCTGCTTCGAGCCCGGCATGATCAAGAGCACCTACGGCACCGGCTGCTTCATGGTGCTCAACACCGGACGCGAGTTCACGCGATCGAAGAACCGGCTGCTGTCGACCGTCGCGTATCGGCTCAACGGCGAAGCCACGTATGCGCTCGAAGGCGCGATCTTCGTCGCCGGCGCGGCCGTGCAATGGCTGCGCGATGCGATGCGCCTGGTCAAGGCGGCCGGCGAAACCGAGGCGCTGGCGCGTTCGATCGAAGACACCGACGGCGTCTATCTCGTCCCCGCGTTCACCGGCCTCGGCGCACCGTACTGGGACCCCGAAGCGCGCGGCGCGATCTTCGGGCTCACGCGCGATTCGGGCATCGCCCACATCGTGCGCGCCGCGCTCGAATCGACCTGCTACCAGACGCGCGATCTCATGCTGGCGATGGCCGGTGACGCCTGCGCGCCGAAGGAACTGCGCGTCGACGGCGGCATGGTCGTCAACGACTGGCTCACGCAGTTTCTCGCCGACATCCTGCAGATCGACGTGGTGCGCCCGCAGACCGTCGAAACCACCGCGCTCGGCGCGGCGTTTCTCGCCGGACTCGGCGCGGGTGTTTATCAATCGCTCGACGAGATCGCCGCGCTGTGGAAATCCGAGGCGCACTTCAGGCCCAGGCGCTCGTCCGGCTCGGTCGAACAGCTCTACGCGGGCTGGCTCGACGCGGTGCAGCGCGTACGCAGCGCTTAGTTGCCCAGCGCGTCGGCCTTGACGCGAAACTGCGGCGGCACCCGCGCAACCTTGCGCTGCTGCAGATCGATGAAGACGATGCCGTGCTTGCCGCGTCCGATTTCACGGCCGTCGGATTTTCGCGTCATGCGATAGAGCAGATCGAAGCCGTACTTGTTGTAGTCGTCCGCGACCATCTCGACGCTCAGCACGTCACCATGAAACGCCTCGGCCTTGTAGAGCCAGAGCACGTCGGTGATCGTCGTCGCCAGGCCTTCGACCGCGTCCTCGTCGTAGCCGAGCGACGCGAAGTAGCGACTGCGCGCCTCGGCAACCAGGCTCAGCATCAGCGCATTGTCGACATGGCGTGCGATGTTGATGTGCCCTACGTAAACGGCGACATCCGTGGAAAAAGCGAAACGCTCGGGCAACTCCAACTGCAGACGGGGCACAAAAACTCCTGATCGATGGACATGCGGGGGATTGTCCACACTATACCGACCGCCCAACTCCAGATCGTCGCCATCCGCATGCATCGATCCTGATCCATCCAGAGGCGCCTGGACAGCTGGAATCTCATGTAGCATCATTTGATACATGAAACGAGACAGCCGCCTTTCGTCGATTCTGCATTTGCTGTTGCACCTCGCACACAGCGAGCGAGCGCTCACCTCCGAAGAACTCGCGGGTTATCTGCATAGCAATGCCGCTGTCGTGCGGCGCGAGCTTGGGCGCCTGCGCAAGCTCGGCTATGTAAGCTCGAACAAGGGGCATGGCGGAGGCTGGGCGGTCAGCTGCGATCTTGCAAAAGTGACGCTGCGCGACGTCTACGACGCCGTCGGCGCACCCGACGTATTCGCCATGGGCAATCGCACCGCGCGACCCGAATGCCTGGTGGAACTCGCAGTCAACGAAGCCCTGGACTCCGCATTCGAGCAGGCGCAGTCACTGCTCATCGCCAAGCTGTCCACTATCTCGCTCGCCGAACTGTCGGCCGATTTCAACCGACGCTTCGAGGCGCACCCCAAGCGGAGCCGCATTCATGGACATTGAACCGCAAGCGCGCTACGACGCGCTCGTCATCGGCGGAAGCTATGCGGGCCTTGCGGCCGCGCTGCAACTTGCGCGCGCACGGCAGAAGCTGCTCGTGATCGACGCTGGCGTTCGGCGCAATCGCTTCGTTTCGACTTCCCATGGCTTTCTCGGCCAGGACGGTCGAGATCCGTCGCAGATCGTCGCCGACGCACGCGCGCAGCTGCTCGCCTATCCGAACGCGCAGTGGCTCGCCGCACAGGTTCGCAAAGCGCATGCGAACGCGGGCGAATTCGTCGCCACGGTCGAAGACGGCAGCATGGTGCGCGCAAGAAAAATCGTGCTCGCAACCGGTGTGATCGACGAGCTACCGCCGGTCGAAGGCCTCGCCGAACGCTGGGGCCGCAGCGTATTCCACTGCCCGTACTGCCATGGCTATGAATTGAACCAGGGCTCTATCGGCGTCATCGCCACCGGCCCGAACTCGCTGCATCAGGCACTCATGCTGCCCGATTGGGGACAGGTGACATTCCTGCTCAACGGCAAGTTCGAGCCTGATGCCGAACAAAGCGCAGAACTTGCCAAGCGCGGCGTCAGCGTTGAGCGCACGAAGATCGCACGTCTCACCGATGCTGCAACGATCGAGTTCGTCGACGGCCGGCGTCTCGATTTCGCCGGCTTGTTCACCGCGTCGCAGATCCGCATGGCGAGTCCGCTCGCCGAACAGCTCGGCTGCGCCTTTGAAGAAGGGCCGATGGGCGCTTTCATTCGCACCGATGCGATGAAGGAAACGAGCGTTCCGGGCGTGTTCGCCTGCGGCGACGCGGCGCGCGCAGCCGGCAGCGTCGCCCTCGCCGTGGGCGACGGCACACAGGCCGGCGTTGCGGCGCATCGTGCGCTGCTGTTCGGCTGAACGTTTCGATACCGAGCTCCCGCTGCGTCGGCCGCGTCCGGGGTGATTCGCCTGTTCGCAGGCGCCCTAAAGTCCGAAGTGCCCGACCCCGCCCTCGGCGATGTACCGAAACGCCTGAGCGAGTCGCGTGAGCTTGCTGCAACATAGCGCCGCCTTCGTCATCTCCACCCGCGTCCTCACATGAAGCTCTCGAAAGCCGAATTCAAAGCCACCTCCCGCCCGCCGATGCGCCGTCTCGACCTGGACGCGGAGCCGCCGATCGATTTCTGGCCGTACTTCGAGAGCATCGCGCCCGAGGATTTCGAGGGCCGCGATTGCGGCGACGAGGTGACGATCACCTACGTCTGGGAGCACCCGGACGGGCTCTACCAGCACGTGCTCGTCAACACCGACGATGCGAGCGTGTTCATGGCGCTGGTGCTCGACATCCAGGCGAACGCGGTGCTCGGCCATCACCTGCTCGACCTGCATCGCGAGGCGCGCGAGCACAAGCCCGAAGCCTGATTTTCCGGCCGGCGTGACCCGATGCTGCTCCGCAGTCTGCTGCTGTTGCTGCTGCCGAGCGCCGCCTTCTGGTGGCTGCCCGGCCTGCCCGATCGTCCGTGGATCGCGGTCGAGCTGCTGTGGCTCGGCGCCGTGCTGGCGAGCCTGCCGGCGCGATTCGCCCGCCCGCTGGCCTGGCCGCTCGCCGCGCTGAGCACGCTGCTGCTGATCTGCGCGCTGGCCGATGCGGGCGTGCGCGCCGCGCTGTCGAGGCCGTTCAATCTCGTCATGGACTGGCGCCTGCTCGCGCCTGCGCATGGGCTGCTCACGCGCAACCTCGGCGCCTGGGCGCTGGCGATCGAGCTCGGCATCGCGCTCGCGCTGATCGGTGTCGTCGTCGCGCTGGCCTTGCTGTTGCGAAGCTCGACGTCACTGCCTCCGCAGCGCAAGCGCATCGCGGCCGCGGGCTCGTTGGCGCTGCTGCTGATCGCCGCGCCGGGCTTTCCGCGCACGGCGCCGCTCGCCGCCGCGGCCGTGACGCAAACGCAGCGCGCGAGCGCCATGCTGCACGAACTGCGGACGTTCGCCCGCACGCTGGACATCGATCCGCTCGCCGACATCGCCGATGCGGATCTGTTCTCCGATCTGGCCGGCGTCGACGTGATCGTCGCCTTCGTCGAGTCCTACGGCGCCGATGTGCTCGACGATCCGCGCTACGCTCCGCTGATCCGCAGCGAACTCGGCGACTGGGCCGCGCGCTTCGCCGAAGCCGGGCTCAGCAGCGCGAGTGCGCGCTTCGTCTCGCCCGTGCAGGGCGGACAATCCTGGCTCGCGCAAACCACGCTGCTGAGCGGCCAGTGGATCGACAGCCCGCTGCGCTACAGCCTCATCACGAGTCGCGGCGCGCCCGGCATGCTGCCGCGCGATTTCGCTCGCGCGGGCCACGCGAGCATCGCGGTGCGGCCGGCCAATACACTCGCGTGGCCAGAAGCTCCGGCTTTCGGCTATCAGCGCATCGTCGATGCGGCCGCGAGCGGCTACCGCGGCCCGGCGCTGAACTGGATCACGATGCCCGACCAGTACACCTGGGATCACCTGCAGCGCACGCAGCGCGGCAACGCGCAGGCCCCGCATTACATCGACGTCGCGCTGATCAGCAGCCATGCGCCGTGGACGCCGGTGCTGCCGGTGATCACCGATTGGGATCGCATCGGCGACGGCAGCCTGTTCGCCGAATGGGCCGACGCGGACGAGACGCCCGAGCAGCTCTGGCGCGATTCCGATCGCGTGCGCGAACACTACGCGCGCGCGCTGCGCTACTCGCTCGCGGTGATCGGCGCCTACGCGCAACGATACGTCGACGAGCGCACGCTGCTGATCGTGCTCGGCGATCACCCGGCCGCGCCGCTCATCACCGGCGGCCCGCGGCACGCGGTGCCGATGCACGTGATCAGCGGCGATGCAGCGCTCGTGCAGCGCTTCGTCGATGCGGGTTTCAGCGCCGGCAATCTGCCGCCCGAGCGCGGGCAGGCGCCGCAGCTGTCGGACTTTCGCAGCTGGCTGGCCGACAGCTTCAGCCGCTCACGTGAGCGTCGGCGCCTGCTGCCGCCCGAGCAGCCAGACCACGTCGCGGCCGAACGAGACCGTCAGTAGCGCGAGGGCGATCGCCAGCAGCGCGGAAGCCAGCGCGAGCGGCGTCCACGGCAGCAGCGCGATCACGAGTGCAGCGATCTGCAGCACGCAGACGAGCCTGGCGAAGAAGCTCGGCGGCACCTTGCCGCGCAGCCTCGGCGACAGCTGCGCGGCCACGAGCATGGCGTAGCGCATGAAGCCGATCGCGAGCACCCAGGCACCGGCGCGTCCGCCGATCCAGCAGGCGAAGCTCAGCACCAGGATGAAGAAGGCGTCGAGCTCCATGTCGAAGCTCGCGCCGAACGCGGTATCGCTGCGCGTGCGCCGGGCCACCGCGCCGTCGAGTCCATCGAGCGCGAGCGCCGCGAGCGCGAGTGCGCAACAGAGCAGCGCATGCAGGGGCAGCCACTGCGGCGCGGCGACGCTGCCGGCCACCAGTGCGACCAGCGTCGCGCGCAGCAAGGTCACGCGATTGGCATGGCCGAGCCCGCGGATCGTCTGCGGCGGATTCCAGTGCAGCAGCAGCAGCAGCGAAACCAGCGCGAGCACCGCGAACGCCGCGAACACTGAACGCAGCGGCCAATCCGTCCAATGCTGGAGCGCCAACGCCATCGCCGCGAGCAGCAGCAGGCCGGCGAGCAGTTCGACGGCGACGCGCAGGCGCTGCCCATTCGGCTGCATGTCCGGCGCGTTCATGCGGCGCGCCTGCGCGCGCGGCAACGCAGGGCGGGATTGCGTAGGCTAGGGTTTCTCATCGATCCGACCGGACGTTTTGCTTCATGTCGACTCGCAGCGAACGCGCATTCTGGCTAGCCGCACCGGGCCGCGGCGAAATCCGTGAGGAAAGCCTGCTGCCCGCGAGCCGCGACGAAGTGCGCGTGCGCACGCGCTACAGCGGCATCAGCCGCGGCAGCGAGAGCCTGGTGTTCAAGGGTCAGGTGCCGCCGAGCCAGTATGCCCTGATGCGCGCGCCGCATCAGTCCGGCGAGTTTCCGGGGCCCGTCAAGTACGGCTACATGAATGTCGGCGTCGTCGAGCAGGGGCCGGGCGACTTGCTCGGCCGCAGCGTGTTCTGCCTGTATCCGCACCAGACCGCCTACGTGGTGCCCGCGAGCGCAGTGGTACCGCTGCCCGATGGCGTTCCGGAATCTCGCGCGGTGCTCGCGGCCAACGTCGAAACCGCCGTCAACACGCTGTGGGACGCGGGCCCGCGCGTCGGCGATCGCATCGCGGTGATCGGTGCCGGCGTGACCGGAACCGCCGTCGCCCTGCTGGCCTCGCAGCTGCCCGGAACGCGCGTCGAGCTGATCGACATCGATCCGCGACGCGCCGCGCTCGCGGCGCGGCTGGGCCTGCATTTCCGGCTGCCCGGCGAGGCCAGCGCCGAAGCCGATCTGGTCTTCCACGCGAGCGCATCGGAAGCCGGGCTCGAGCTCGCCTTGCGCCTCGCCGGGCTCGAAGCCGAGATCATCGAAATGTCCTGGTTCGGCGATCGGCGCATCGCGCTGCCGCTCGGCGAAGCCTTCCATTCGCGGCGGTTGTCGATCCGTGCGAGCCAGGTCGGCCAGGTGGCACCGGCGCGTCGCGCACGCTGGCCGCACAAGCGCCGGCTCGCTCTTGCGCTCGATCTGCTGCGCGACGATCGCTTCGATGCGCTGATCGATGGCGAATGCCGCTTCGACGAGCTGCCGCAGACGCTCGCGCAACTCGCCGACCGGCCCGACGGCGCACTGTGCCGGCGCGTGCGCTACGACTGAGCGCTACGACTGAGCGACTGACGCGGCGAGCTGGTCTCGCGAGCGCTGGAGTCCGGCCAGGATCGGCTCGAACACAGCGCCCGGAAAATCGCGAGGAACGAGGTTCGATACCCGATCGATCACGGCGGCCGTTTTCTCGATCAGTTCATCACGCAGAGCGGGATAGGCCGCGGCCATTCCGCAACGCCTCGCGGTGTCTTCCCAATGCCGAGGCTGTATCGAATGCCGAGGCTGTATCGACTGCCACAAGTAGTGGCGGTTCTTGCCCTGCACGGCCATCGCCATCCTGGCCTTGTTCGGGGAGAGCTGTCCGCTGCCATTGCCCAACACGGGGAACACCGACAGCACGTCGTACAGCGGCGCCAATCGATACCGGCCGCCCGCCTCGATCTGGACACTGAAGTTCTTCGCGTGACCATCGGTCGCACACAGCATCCAGAACAGCATTTGCGCTTTCAGGAAATCGTAGCGATCCTGCTCCGGCCGCGATGAACCGAGCAACATGTCCATGATGGTTGCGATACCGGGGCCACCGTCGGATTCATACTTGTGGTCACTGGGGACGCCGAAAACCTGGCAGCAATCCTCCTGCGGCAAGCGAAGAATCCAGCTTCCGTCTGCTGCAAGCCTGCGATCGAAACGCTTCACCACGAGCGCCTTCTGAGCGCCGAAGCGATCCATCCGGCATTCGGCCACCGCCATGCCGTAAAGCTTCAGCAGCTCGGCACAAAGCCACTCGTTTTCGACCGAGGTCGTCAGATCGATTCCGCCACCACCCGAACCGATGGGCAGCTTCAGGATGTGCGTGCTCGGCGTGGCGCCGTGCGGTTTTCGCCAGCCGCTGCCGAGATCGAGCAGTGCGGTCTTCTCCTGCGCACCGGCGAGCGAGATGCGAAAGTCGTCGCCCTGATCGGCACGTCCGATCGGCGTCGTGAGCAGGCCTTTGAGCAAAGCCTCGATCTGGCTTTCGCCGATCGGCTCGCTATCGATCGCCCGCACATTCGGCCGGGGCGCGTCGATCGGCAAGATCTGGATCGCGCCGACGCAGTCGCGACCGATCTCGGCCAACAAGTCGAAGCTCGCCGAGGAGCGCGCACCGAAGCGCTGCTGCAGGCGTTCGCGCACACGGCGGTTGTCCGGCAGAAGATTGTCGAAGTACGCCGCAACCTTGATTCCCTGATGCGGCGTGGGCCGCAGCGGCATCGACAGCGAGAGAGGGCGAGCGGCTTCGGCAGTCAGCCACTCGCTCGCGTAGACGAATTCATCCGGCTTGCCCGGCCGGACGATCCAGCGCCCGACGAGCTCGCCATTCATCCAGATGGCGAGCGAGCGCTGTGCCGACGGCCGCGCCATCGGCTACCACTCCAGCCGCTGGGCAACCGGCGTCGTCTCGCCATTGCGATCCCGCAGCACCAGCTCGAGCTGCAATGCCGACAGCAACTTGTAGAGCGTTGCGACACTCGATCGCGAGGCGTCGGATTCGAGGACGGAAATCGTGCCCTGCTTGAGCCCGACCTTGGCCCCGGCCGCCTGCTGGCTGAGTTTTTGCTCGGCACGACAACTTTTCAGAATCTGCCCGAGCTGCTCGGGCGTTCTTGCGACGTAGTCCATGCCTATCTCCTCCAGGGGATAAAACAGATATATCCCCGCAAGGGTATATTGTCAATCGATACCCTATAGAGGATATTCTATGAATATACCTTGCAGGGGATATTGATAAGCAATCCTTCGATGGGGATCATGCCGGGCCGGCATCCGCCCGCCAGATCTCAGGAGTTCAGCGATGTACAGCATCACCGTTCGAGACCACGTGATGATCGCCCACAGCTTTCGCGGCGAGGTGTTCGGTCCCGCGCAGAAACTGCATGGGGCCACCTACGTGATCGACGTGGTCTTCAAGCGGCCCGAGCTCGATGCCGACGGCCTGGTGGTCGACATCGGGCTCGCGAGCCGCGCGGTCTCGGCCGTGCTGCGCGCGATCGACTATCGCAACCTCGACGACGAACCGCAGTTCAAGGGCGTCAACACCACCACCGAATATCTCGCCCGGTACGTGTTCGATCGCATCGTCGATGCGATCCGGGCCGGCGAGATCGGCGAGACCGCGCGCGGTCTCGCGCAGCTCGGCGTGACGCTCAACGAATCGCACGTCGCCGCCGCCGGTTACGAGGCCGCGCTGCGCGATCTCTAGAGGAGGCGCTGGCCGATGCGCAGGCTGCACCTGCTCGTTCCGGGGTCGATCGACCGGCCCAGCGGAGGCTCGCGCTACGACCGGCGCATCGCGAGCGAGCTGCGCGAGCTGGGCTGGAGCGTCGCGATCACCGAACTCGACGGCGCGTTTCCGCAAGCCGATGCGCTCGCGCGCGCCAGCCTGACGAATGCGCTCGCCGCCTGCGCCGATGCGGCGCTCGTGCTGATCGACGGGCTCGCGGGTTCCGCGCTGCCCGAGATCGTCGCCGCGCAGGCTCAGCGCCTGCGGCTCGTCATGCTCGTGCACCTGCCGCTCGCCGACGCGGTCGATCTGGGCGAGGCCCAGCGCGAGCTGTATTTCGAGCGTGAACGCCGCGCGCTGTCTGCCACTGCCGGCATCGTCGTCACGAGTCGCTACAGCGCGGCGCGCCTTTCGGACTACGGCGTCGATGCGGCCCGCATCACCATCGTCACGCCGGGCGTCGACCCCGCATCACGGGCGACCGGCAGCCGCGATGCGACGCCGACGCTGCTCTGCGTCGCCGCGGTGAGCGCGCAAAAAGGCCACGACCTGCTCATCGAAGCGCTCGCTCGCCTGCGCGATCTGCCGTGGCGCCTGCGCTGCGTCGGCCCGCTCGATGCCGATCCGGATTTCACCACGCGGCTGCGCACGCGCATCGCCCGGCTCGGCCTGCAAGAGCGCATCCGCTTCACCGGCGCGCTCGACACGCAGGCCGTCGATGCCGAATACGCGGGCGCGGATATCTTCGTGCTGGCGTCGCGGCTCGAAACCTACGGCATGGTGCTGACCGAAGCGGCGGTGCGCGGCCTGGCGATCGTCAGCACGCGCAGCGGCGGCATCGAACACACCTTGCCGCCAGGCGCGGCGATGCTCGTCGAGCCCGGCCAGATCGAGCCGCTCGCCAACGCGCTGCAACACTTGCTGATCGACACCCAGGCGCGCGCAGCGCTCGCACAAGCCGCGGCACGCGCGCCGCTGGGCGACTGGGCCGAAGCCGGCCGGCGCCTCGCCGCCGCGCTATGCCGCTTCGCCGCATGAGCCCACGATGAAAGCGGCGCTGCGCCTGCTCGCGAGCCTCGCCGCGCTGGCGCTGGTCTTCGCCTTCGTCGATGCCCGGCAAGTGCTCGACGCGTTGCGCACGCTGCCGGCCTCGCTGATCGCGCTCGCGCTGCTGCTCACGGCGGTGCAGATCGCATTGGCGGCCTGGCGTTGGCGCCTCACCGCATCGAAGCTCGGCCTGCGGCTGCCGTACGCGCTGGCCTTCACCGAATGCTATGCGGCGAGCGCGATCAACCAACTGCTGCCGGGCGGCGTGCTCGGCGATGTCGCGCGCGCCTGGCGACATGCCAATCGCGTCGAGACACGCGGGGCCGCGATCCGCGCCGTGGTGTTCGAGCGCGGCATGGGCCAGCTCGCGCTGGTGCTCGCCACCGCGTTCGCCTGGACGCTGCAGCCGCGGTGGGCTTCGTCCCGGCTGGCGCTCGCGGTCGGAGCGCTGGTGCTGATCGTGGCGGTGCTGGTCTATGCGCTGCGCCGCTACGCCCGCCGTTGGCCGTGGCTGCGCGACACCGCTGCCGACCTGCGCCGAGCCTGGTGGCCTGCGCGCGTGCTCGCGCTGCAACTGGCGATTTCGTGGCTGTTGCTCGCGAGCATCGTGCTGCTGTTCCTGCTCGCGGCGCGCGCAGCGGGCGCACAGGCACCTGCGATCGTGCTCGCTCCGCTGCTGCTCAATGCCTTGCTCGCGATGGCCTTGCCGTTCGGCTTCGCGGGCTGGGGCTTGCGCGAAAGCGCGGCGGCCTTGTCGTGGTCGATCGCCGGGCTCGATGCCGCGCAGGGCGTCGCCGCGTCGATCAGCTACGGCGTGCTCACGCTGATCGGCAGCCTGCCGGGTTTACTGGCGCTGCTGCGCCTGCGCTCGGCGGCTCGCTGAGCTTTTCGGCTGCGACGGGCTCGTCGCCGCGATTGCAGGCTTCGGAGCGCCGAAACGTGGCCGCTCAGGCCCTGCGCAGCTGGATGTCGAACAGCACGTCCTCTTCGAAATCGAAGCGCCGCACGCTCGGGCGCAGCGCCTGCGCCATGCGCTGAACGGGCGGCAGCTGCAGGCCGCGACGGCCTTCGCCGAGGATCAGCGGAGCGACCGTCACGAACAGCCGATCGAGCGCCTCGGCCGCGAGAAACCGCGAGACCGTCACGCCTCCGCCTTCGACGAGCACGCGACGCGCTCCCCGCGCATGCAGACGCCGCAGCAAGGCCTGCGGAGCGAACTCGCTTTCGTCGAGTCGCTCATGTGCGAGGCCCGGAGCGGTTCGATGCGGAACCTGCCAGCCCGTCAGCAGCAAGGTCGGCGCGGCGCCGTCGAGAAACACCTTGCGCTCCAGCGGAACCCGCCCGCGCGGATCGAGGATCACGCGCAGCGGATGACGGCCGCAGACATGGCGAACGGTCAGCTGCGGGTCGTCCGCGATCACCGTTTCGGCGCCGACGATCACCGCATCGCAGAGCGCACGCACGCGATGCAAGTGGGTGCGGTCGTATTCGCCGGTCACGTAGTTGGAATCGCCGCTGTCGGTGGCGATGTAGCCGTCGAGGCTCTGGCCGAGCTGGGCGACCGCGTAAGGCGTGCGCAGCATCGGCCGATACAGATCGAGCAGTTGCGCGGCCTGCGCATCGGCCGGCTCCGGCCACACCGCGTCGGGCTCGGGCTCGGGCTGCGCGAAACGACGGCGCATCAGATCCCACATCGGCTCGGCGGTCAGCGGCGTGGCGGCGAAAGAATCCGGCATCGAAAGCGCAATCCTTGCGGACGGGAACAGTGGTCGGAAGGTGGACCAACCTGCACGGGGCGTGCCGGGCAGCGATCGACCGGACGTGATGATAGCGCCGCGAGCGAGCGAGCCGGCTGAACGGGATCGCACCTCCCGCAGTGCTGGAATTTCACCAGCGCCGCTGCTCCAATCCGCACAGACCGGGCCGCCTGTCTACGCAGTGACATCGCCGAGTCGTTAGCATCTGCGCCTGAACCCGCCGCGGAGCGCTGCATGAGCGACCCGACCGACATGACTGCCGAAGTGATCGTGGAAGCCGGCGCCATCGTGGCCTTGCGCCTGTTCGACATCGCCTACGCCATCGACCTCGCAGCAGCCGAGGCGGCCTGGGCCGCACGCACGCAGAGCGGCACGCGGCGCTCGCGTCTCAACGCCTCGCCGGCCAAAGCCATCGCCTTCGACGTGCCACCGGTGATGCTGGCGCTCGATCCGCTGCCGCTGCAACTCGCCGGCGGCAGCGTCACCGCGCAGGTGTCGGCGCGCGTCTACGATTTCGGCGTCGTCGCGTTCGCGTTGCGCATCGAGGCCGACGAGCTGCGCTGGAGCGCGTTCGCCGATCGGCTCGAATCCGTGCAGGCGGCGGTCGGGCCCGCGTCGACGACGCTGATCTGGAGCGATCTGCTCGACCGCGTGCGCGGTACGCTCGCGCCCGCACTGATCAAGCCGAGCGAAGCGACGCTGCAGGATTCGATCCAGGAAGATTATCTGCTCGGCATCGTACACCGCCTCGCCGAGCCGCTGAGCGCCGAAGCCCTGCAGGCGCGCGTCGATCTGGTGCCCTTGCTGTCGGGGGAGCGGCGCGCACTGTCCGACGGCGCGAGGCGCGATCTGCTGCGCAAGCGCTTTTCGTACTACGAGGACGATCTCGTGGTGCTGACCTGGGATCGCGCCTTCATCTACGAGCCGAGCGGCGATTCCGACGTCGCCGACGTCATCGAAGTGGCGAACGCGCAGCTGCTCGAGCTGCGCTATTACGACGAGCTGCTCGACGACGAGCTGCCGCGCATGAACGATCTGGTCGACCAGACGCGCAACAGTCTCGGCATCGTCGCGCCGCGACGCTTCGCCAAGCTGGCGCGCAGGCTGTACACGCTCGTCGCCGAAGTCACCGAGCTGACCGAGAAAGTCGACAACGCGCTGCAGGTCACCGAGGACGTCTACCTCGCGCGCATCTACAGCGCGGCGCTCGATCTGTTTCGCGTGCCCAGCGTGAGCGCCGCGGTCGATCGCAAGCTGTCGATCATTCGCGACACCTATACGGCGCTGTACGACGAATCATCGGGCGCGCGCGGCGCGTTGATGGAATTCGCGATCGTGATGCTGATCGTCATCGAGGTGGTGCTGGCGCTGGTGCGGCATTGAGTGAATGGCGGGTACGCGCTACGCGCCAACCTCCCCTCTGCTCCTGCGACCGTCATGCCCGCGAAAGACTGGATTCCCGCCTTCGCGGGAAGGACAGCTATAGCGCCTGCGTCGCGGCCGGCCGCTTCGGATCCCGTATCCACTCGCTCCACGAGCCCGCGTACAAACGCCCGCCCGGCAAGCCCGCGACTTCGAGCGCCAGCAAGTTGTGGCAGGCCGTGATGCCCGAGCCGCACATCGAGACGAGCGTCTGCGGTGATCGCCCGGCCAGCGTGCGCAGCCAGCGCTCGCGCAGCGCCTCGGCCGGAAGGAAGCGGCCGTCGGCCTGCAGGTTGTCGGTCAGCGGATGATTGAGCGCACCGGGCACGTGGCCTGCGACCGGATCGATCGGCTCCTGCTGGCCGAGAAAGCGCTCGGGGCTGCGCGCATCGACGAGCGTGATCGTGCGCGCAGCGAGCGCCTGCTCGACCTGCTCGGTGCCGAGCCAGTCGCGGAATTCGCGCACCGGCAGCGAACTCGCCTTGCGCTCGCGCGTCGCCGTCGTCAGCGGCAGGCCCACGGCCTTCCAGGCTGCGAGCCCCCCATCGAGCACCTGCACCGTCTCGTGCCCGATCGCGCGCAGCAACCACCAGAGCCGGGCCGCGAACGCGCCGTTGCCCTGATCGTAAGCGACGACCCTGGTGCTCTCGTCGAGACCCCAGCGCTGCAGCGTCGCGGCGAACGCGGCGGCGCTCGGCAGCGGATGACGGCCCGTCTGCAACGTGACCGGCGACGACAGCTCGTCGTTCAGGTGCGCGTAGATCGCGCCGTCGATATGGCCTTGCGCGTACTCGCTCGAACCCCAATCGGGTTTGGCGAGATCGAAGCGGCAATCGACGAGAAGCAGCTTCGGATCGTCGAGCAGCGTTGCAAGCTCGGTCGCAGTGATCAGTGGGCTCATACGGGCGGCACCGTATCACGCACCGCCGGGCGCTGCGAGATCGTCGCGAACCAGCTCGCGAGCTGCACGGATTCGCTTCGCCAGTCGAGGCTGTTCGACAGCCGAAGGTCGAGATAACCGAGCGCGCTCGCGACGCTGATTTCGGCCACCGTGATCCGCCCACTCGTACGCAGCTGCCCGGCTTCGGCTTCGAGAAACGCGAGCGCGCGCCGCACGGCGGCGAGCTGGCGCTCGAACCAGTGCTTCGAGATGCGCTGAGCTTCGCGACGCTGTTCGAGATTGGCGCTGACCGCCGCATCGATCACGCCGTCGGCGAGCTGCTGGCGCTTGCGATTGGCCCAGTCGTTCGCGCCATCGGCTTCCAGCGCATCGCCGAGCGTGCGCAGGTAATCGAGGATCAAACGGCTGTCGGGCAACACGAAGCCGTCGCGCGTGACCAGCGATGGAATCTTCGACAGCGGATTCACCGCCCAATAATCTGCTCCAGCCTCGAACGGATTCAGCGCGATCAGTTCGAGCTCGTTGTTCAAGCCGAGCTCGATGGCGGCGATGCGAACCTTGCGCGCGAACGGCGATGTCGGGCTGTAGTAAAGCGTCAGACTCATGGCGAGTGTCCCTCGGCGGACGATTGAGTGATCGATGCGTTTTCGGTTGCGGCGGGATAAACCGATGCGTCGAAATAGGCGCGCACATCCGTCGGCCGACTCCACAGCGAGCGCTCGACGAGCTGGTCCGCCACGTTCTGCTCGGTGGCGATGGTGGTCTCGGAGATCGGCCCGACCGTGGCCGACCCGCGCGCGACGAGCAGCTTGGCAAGCGACAGTTCAATGCCGGTGTCCTTGACGAGAAACGCGGCGTATTCGTCCGGATGCTGCTGCACCCATTCACCGGCTTGCGTGAGCCGCTTGAGTACGTCCTGGATCGCCGCGCGCTTGGCCGGATCGGCGAGCGAGGCTTCGCTCGCCGCGATCAAACCGAGGCCCGAGTTGATGCCCTGGCCGTTGCGCAGCACGCGGCCGCTGGCCTGCTCGGCGAGGATCAGGTACGGATCGTTGGTGACGAGTATTTCGATATCGCCCGAGCGGAACGCGGTCAGCGCATCGTTGAACGGCGCGTAGCTGATGCTCACGTCGCCCTGCGTCAGACCGGCTTCCTTGAGCGCGCCGTACAGCAGGTTGTCGCCGCTGCCGCCACGCGCCGTCGAGACGACGATCTTCTTGCCCTTGAGCTCGCCGATGCTCTTGACCGGCGAGTTTCCCTGCACGATCACGCCCACGCTCTTCTGCAGGAACGAGCCCGATATTTCAGCGACGATCTTGAGCTTGAGCCCGCTCTGCGCCGCGTTGAGAACGGTGATGTCGTTCGACGACGCGAGGTCGAGCGCGCCCGAGCGGAACGCTTCGAATTCGGTCGACGGCGTCGCGAACGTGGCGAACTTGAAATCGTAGGGTGCGTCCTCGAGCGTGCCCGCCGCCTCGGCGATCGGCCGCGTGTTGCGCTGCTCGCCGAACACGATGGATGTCTTGCCCGCGGAAGACCCGGCATCGCCGGCCCGATCTCCAGACTTTCCGCAGGCCGCGAGCAGCAGCGCAGACAGCAGCAGGGCGAGAGTGCGAGTAGCGTTCATGCGCGATTCTCCAGACGGATTCACTCCAGATACCAGACGGCGCGAGCGTAATAGAAGCCACCCGTCGCACCGAACGGACTATTGGTGGCGTAGCGCTGCGAGCCGATCACGTCGGCGATCGTGCTGCGATCCGGATAGGTGTCGAACAGATTGTTCGCACCGACCGCGACCGTGAACGACGGCGTGATCGCATAGGCGACGTCGAGGTCGGCGAGCCACTTGGCGCCGTAGTGCTGATCGCTCGCCGGGTTGTCGGTGAGCTGCGAGACCGCGCCGTAGCGCGTGCCACGCAGGTTCACGTCGAAGTCGGCGATCTGCCAATCGAGCCCGACCAGCGTCTTGGTTCTCGGCAGCGCGACGGTCAGATAGCTCTGCGCGACGCGATCGAACAAGCTCAGGCCGAGATCGGCGAGCTGCTCCGGCGTGTCCTTGATGTTCTCGATCGTGGTCTTGTTGTAGTTGAAGCCGAGGTTGTAGCGCAGCGTTCCCCAACCCGACGCGCCGAAGCGCTGCAGGTAGCTCGCCACCACGTCGACGCCGCGCGTCCTGGTGTCGATCGCATTGGTGTTGTACGACACCGCCTGGTTCGGATCGAGCCCGTTGTCGCTGAGAATCTGCGAGATGCCGCTTCCGCGCAGCGTGGTCGTGCGCACGATGCGATCATCGAGCAGGATCTGGTACGCGTCGATGTCGATGCTCAAATCCTTGAGCGGCTGCAGGCTCAGGCCGATGCTCGTGTTGAGCGACTTTTCGGGCTTGAGCTCGGTGGCGCCGAGCGCCTGGCCGAGCGCCGAATCCGGACGCGCGTTGCGCGACGTGGTCACGCCGGCGATCTGACCGTTGACGATGAACGGGCCTTGCGAGCCGCTCGCGAAGCCGGTCTGCGACAGCGAGGGCGCACGAAAGCCATTGCTCACGGTGCCGCGCAAGGCGATGCCCGGAGCGAAGTCGTAGCGCGAGGTGAGCTTGCCGCTCCAGGTATCGCCGGCGCTGTCATTGTAATTCTCGTAACGACCCGCGACGGCGGCGTACCACTTCGACGTCAGGTCCAGACCGAGGTCGACGTAAGTCGCGACGTTCTGGCGATCGAGATCGGCCGCGTCTTCGGGCAGCACCAGCACCGCGGCCTGCGCACCGATCGCGGCGGGCTGGCCTGCGAGCGGACCATCGGGGAACACGTAGCCGCCGTTCGCATACGAAAGCGGATCACGCACGATGGTCTGGAAGCTCTCGTAGCGGTGCTCGAAGCCGAACGACACCTGCAGCGGGGAAGACCAGCCGATGTCGAAGCCACGCGTGAAATCGAGATTCGTCGTGAGCTGATCGAAGATCGGCGTGAAGGTGGCGAAGTTGCTCGGCGAATCCGGCCCCAATGACGCATTCACCGAGTTCTTCTCGTAGAGATCGACGCGGTTGCGGCCGTAGGTGGTGCTGAGATCCCAGTTCCACTCGCTGACCTGGCCTTTGACGCCGCTGGCGAGCTGGTAGTCGAGCTCGTTGAGATAGGTGGTCGGCGTCAGCACGACATCGGTCAGCAGCTCTGGAATCACGTTGGCCGTGGTCGCGCGGCGATAGCTCTGGCCGAGCTCGCCGTCACGGCGTCCGAACGAACCGAAGGCATACGGCGTGATGCCGTTGTCGAGCGGCAGCGCGGCGTTGAAGCTCAGGTTGAACGACTTGATCTTCGGCGTGCCGCCGCGGAACTTGCGCTTGTCGACTTCGGCTTCGCGCGGATCGGGGGAGCCGTCTTCGAGCCGATAGTAGAAGGCCTCGGTCGCCGGGTTCACGCGCAGCGTCCAGTTCTGCTTGCGCGCGTCCGCGCTCAGGTTGAAGTAGCCGGTCTCGCCGAACTTGAAGCCGTAATTGCCGGTGGCGAGCACGGTTTCGCCGTCCTGGCGATCCTGGAACTTGTAGCGCTGGCCGAGCGTGGTGCTCACCGAGCCGCCACTGCTGTTGCTCTTGAGGATCACGTTGATGACGCCCGCGATCGCGTCCGAGCCGTACTGCGCAGCCGCACCATCGCGCAGGATTTCGATGTGATCGATCGCCGATACCGGAATGAAATCGAGATCGACCGGGTTGGCGTTGATCGCCTGGCTGTCAGCCGCCATCGTCGGCAGCGCACTGTTGTGGCGGCGCTTGCCGTTGACGAGCACGAGCACGTGCGCACCCGAGAGCCCGCGCAGCCCCGCGGGCTTGGACACCGTGCCCCAGGTCGCGTTGCCGCGCGTGTTGGTGACGAAGGACGGCGCGAGCTGTTCGAGCGCGTCCTTGAGCGCGCCGCTGCTGCCGCCGAGCTTTTCGAGCTGCTCGCCGCCGATCACGTCGATCGGCACCGGGCTGTCGGCGACCGTGCGCGCATTGCCGCGCGTGCCGGTGACGACGATGGTTTCGATGTTGGCGACGTCATCGGCCGCGGCGACTTGCAGCGGCAACGAGCCGGGGTTGGCTTCCTGCGCGAAACTGGCCGCGCTGACGGAGCCGAACAGCGAAGCAATCGCGAACGAGATCGCCGAACGGCGTCCTCGAACCGTCGTTGCGGCGGTGAATTTCGAAATCGACATTGAGAATCCTGGGAAGGTAGAGGCGTCGCGTCTCGATGTCGGGTGGCGAGCGCAGGCAAAGCGGGGGCGGAAGGCCGCTGGCGACGACCTTTGATTGAGTGAATGGCTTTTCCCTTCTCCCTCCGGGAGAAGGTGCCCCGAAGGGGCGGATGAGGGCCTCGCAGCAAGAGCAAGACTGGCCCGTGCCGGAGAGTCCCTCACCCCTGCCCCTCTCCCGCAGGGAGAGGGGTTTTCAGCACTTACGCCGGCAGCACGAAGCGCTTGCTCGGGTCGCGCGACGGAACGTCGTTGCTGCCGACGACGACGCGCTCGACACGGCGCGGATAATCGCCATAGTCGTGGATCGCGGTGTGCAAGGTGGAGCGGTTGTCCCAGATCGCCAGCGTGCCCTTCTTCCACTTGAGGCGCAGGTGGTATTCGGGGCGCAGCACTTCTTCGTAGATTTCGCTGAGCAGGGCTTCGCTGTCGGCGCGATCCCAGCCGACGATCCACGGATGCATGATGAAATCGACGTAGAGCAGGTCTTCGCCGGTCTCGGAGTGATTGATCACGGCCGGATGCGCGACGATCGGATGCGAGATGCCCGACAGCGCGAGCTCCTTGTATTCGTGCGTGACGTAGAGGCCTTCGAGCCTGGCCTTCAGGCGATCGGGCAGGCCGCGATAGATCGCGCCCGCATCGACCCAGATGGTGTCGCCGCCGACTTCCGGCACTTCGACGCCGCGCAGGAAAGAAGCGAACGCCACCGGGTACGTCCAGCTGCCATCCGAATGCCAGGTGCGGCGCTTCGGAATGTGGCCGTATTCGGCCGTCGGCGGCACGATGGTGTGCATGCCCTGCGGCAGGTCTTCCTTGCGCTGCGTTTCCTTGAGCTTCTGCAGCGGGTGGATCACCGGCGGGCCGAACTGCGTCGCGAACGCGAGCTGCTGTTCGCGCGTGATGTGCTGATCGCGCAGGAAGATGACCTTGTGCTGGACGATCAGCGCGCGCACTTCGTCGCGCAGCTCGGGCGTCAGCGGCTCGCGCAGGTCGAGGCCTTCGACTTCGGCGCCGAAGGTCGGCTGCAGGCGGGTGACCTTGAGCTGGCCTTCATGGGGCACGTGGGCTTGCAGGGAAAGTGCATACGACATGGAAGGCTCCTGATGAATGCGATGATGGTTGGATGCAGCGAATGTGTGATGCGGCGAAAGAAGCTGAGAGATCAGACGACGATCAGGCGGCGCGCAGCGAAGGCATCAGCGGGCGCCAGGCCAGCGCATGACATTCGAGCAGTCGCACGAAGGCGTCGGTGAGCAGGCCGAGCACGCTGTAGATCAGCAGACAGACCATGATCACGTCGGTCTTCATGAAGTCGCGCGCTTCGTTGATCAGATAGCCGATGCCCGAATTGGCGTTGATCTGCTCGACCGCGACGAGCGCGAGCAGCGAAATGCCGAGCGCGTAGCGCAGGCCGACGAAGAACGACGGCAGCGCACCGGGCAGGATCACGTGCCAGATCAGTTCGAGCCGGTTGAGGCCGAGCGTTTCCGAGGCTTCGACGAGCTTGGCGTCGACGCCTCGGATGCCGCCGTAGAGCGTCAGGTAGATCGGCGTCTTCGTCGCGAGCGCGATCAGCGCGACCTTGGTCAGTTCGCCGATGCCGAACCACAGAATGAACAGCGGAATCACGCCGAGAAACGGCAGCGCGCGCAGCACCTGCATGAGCGGGTCGGTGGCCGCTTCACCGCGACGCGAAAGCCCCGCGATCAGCGCGAGCACGGTGCCGAGCGACACGCCGATCAGCAGGCCGAGCCCGGCGCGATGCAAGGAAACCAGCAGATGCTCGATCAGGCGACCCGAAAACAGCAGATCACCGAAGGTGCCGACGAGCGCGGACGGTGCCGGCATGATCAAGGTTGGAATCAAGCCCAGTCGCGATCCGAGTTCCCACAGCACAAGCACGGCGATCGGGCTCAGCAGGCGCGAATCGAGCAGACGCGCGCTCATCGCAGGGCTCCGGGCGCCAGGCGCGCAGGCGCAACGGCGATGGCTTCGTCGGCGACTTCGACACCCAGACTCGTGAGCAGGCGACGACGCAGTGCACGAAACTCCGGCTGATCGACCGAGCGAACCGCCGGCAGCACGATGCGTTCTTCGTGCTCGATGCGGCCCTGCGACAACACGAGCACGCGATCGGCGAGCAGCGCGGCCTCGTCGACATCGTGCGTGACGAGCAGCACCGCCGGACGATGCGTGCGCCAGAGCTTCTGCACGAGCTTGTGCATGCTCATGCGCGTGAGCGCATCGAGCGCGCCGAAGGGCTCGTCGAGCAGCAGCAACTTCGGATCGCGCACCAGCGCACGTGCGAGCGAAACGCGCTGCGCCTGTCCGCCCGAGAGCGTCGCAGGCCAGGCTTGCGCGTGTTCGGCGAGACCCACTTCATTCAGAGCGTCGAGCGCACGCCGGCGTGCATCGGGCGCCCGCAAGCCCAGCGCGATGTTCTGCCAGGCGCGCTTCCACGGCAGCAGGCGCGGCTCCTGGAACACCGTCGCAACAGCGGCTGGCGTTTCGAGATGACCTTCGCTGATGCGATCGAGGCGGCCGAGCGCGCGCAGCAGGGTGGTCTTGCCCGAGCCGCTGCGTCCGAGCAGGGCAACGAATTCGCCCGGCGCGACGTCGAGATCCAGGCCGTCGAGAACGGCTCGCGTGCCGAAGCGACGCGTCAGCCCGCGCGCGCGAACGGCTCGCTGGGCCTCGTCGGCGACGGTGGTCTGCCGGTTGCGATCGATTGGCGTGGGCACGTCGAGCTCCGATGCATCATGCAAGCGCCGAATGGCGTGGAGCTCAAATTAGTCATTCTGCGCATAAAGGTGAAAGACCTTTATTAGCCATCCATATGTTGTTTCGGAAGCAACAGTCCGATCACGAATGTCGCTTTGTCTTTTCTAAATAAATGTTTAGCCAAACAGAAATGCACTGGGGGCACGGCGTCAGGTGCCGGTTTTTACCTGCATGGGAGATACGACTGCGAAAGCGGGTTCGATCGCATCGGCCAGCCTTTGCAGCGGCCGCTGCAGCTTGCCGATCAGCTTGGGATGCAGCATCACGAGATCGAGCGTGGGCTTGAAATCGCCGAGCGGAAGCGCGCGCAGCTGATCGCGCCAGGCGCTGCGTTCGAGCAGCGGCTCGGCCATGAGCCCCAGGCCCATGCCGCCGGCGACCAGCCCGAGCTGTAGTTCGGCACCGAAGATTTCGAGATTGGTACGCATCGCCAAACCCTGCGCGGTCAGCATGCGATGCAAGGTGGCTCGAAAGCCGCAGCCGTCCGGGTTGAGGATCCAGCCGCGATCGGCGCAATCGGCGAGCCGGTACGCGCGCTTCGGAAAATCGTCCTTGCGCGCAACCACGCGCAGCGGTACCTGGCCGAGCGGGCGCACGACCCATTCCTCGGGATAGTTGCGTCCGGGCGGAAACAGCGCGATGGCCGCATCGAGTTCGCCATCCTTGAGCCGGTCGAGCAGCGCGCTGCTCCAGCCCGTCGACACCTGCACCGACAGATCGGGGAATTCGAGCTGCAACTCGGGCAGCGCATCGAGCAGGGCGATGTCGCCGACCATCTGCACCACGCCGAGCCGCAGGCTGCCGCTCGGCTGCGCATCGCTGGTGACCAGGTGACGCAGGCCTTCGACTTCGCGCATCACCTGCAGGCAGCGCTCGTAGACGAGCTTGCCCATCGCGGTCGGGCGCGGCGGTTTGGTGTTGCGATCGAGCAGCACCACACCGAGCGCTTCCTCGAAGTTCTGGATGCGCCGCGTGACCGCCGGCTGCGTAAGCTCCAACACCTGCGCCGCCGCGCTGATCGACTGGCAGCGCACCACCGTCACGAAGGCTTCGATGTCGTCAATTTTCATGGGCCGACGAGTTTAGCGCGCCAAAACCGCGGGTCTAAGCTCATGCCGCAAACGTCGCGGCTGAGTCCGAACACCAGGCCAACGACGATGCCGAGCCCGACGCCAAGCAGCTGCGTCAGCATCGCGGACTCGGGTCAGGGAACCAGAATCGTCGAGCCCGTGGTCTTGCGCGCTTCGAGATCGCGATGCGCCTGCGCCGCGTCGGCGAGCGCGTAGCGCTGGCCGATGCTGGCCTTGACCTTGCCGCTGCCGACGACCTCGAACAGGCGCGCGGCCATCTGGTCGAGCGAGGCGCGCTCGGCCGTGTAGTGGAACAGCGTCGGACGTTGCACGTACAGCGAGCCGCGCGAGGACAGATCGTTGAGCGTGAACGGAGGGACCACGCCGGAGGCGTTGCCGAACGACACCAGCGTGCCGAACTTGGCGAGGCAGTCGAGCGATATCTTGAAAGTGTCCGCGCCGACGCCGTCGTAGACCACCGGAACACCGCGTCCGCCGGTGATTTCCTTCACGCGCTCGACGACGTTCTCGCTGCGGTAGTTGATCAGGTGCGTGGCGCCATGCGCCTTGGCGAGATCGAGCTTGTCCTGCGTGCTCGCGGTGGCGATCACGGTGACGCCGAGCGCGCGCGCCCATTGGCAGGCGATCAGGCCGACGCCGCCGGCGGCCGCGTGAAACAGGATCGTCTCGCCGCCCTTGAGCGGAAAGCTGCGGTTGAACAGATAGTCCACCGTGAGGCCTTGCAGCATCATCGCGGCCGCGGTGTCGTGCTCGATCGAGTCGGGCAGTTTCACGAGCAGCGATGCGGGCACCAGGCGCTCGGTCGCATACGCGCCGAGCGGTCGACCCGTGTAGGCGACGCGATCGCCGACCTTGAAGTCGCCGACACCCGCGCCAACGGCCTCGATCACACCCGAAGCTTCGAGCCCGATGCTGCCGGGCATCGGCTGCTCGTAGGTTCCGTCGCGAAAATACACGTCGATGTAGTTGAGGCCGACGGCGTGATGCTTGATACGGACTTCGCCCGCACCGGGTTCGCCGACCTGCACGTCGACGTACTGCATGACTTCGGGACCGCCGGCTTGGTTGATGCGGATGGCTTTGGGCATTGCGATGTTGTCCAGACGATTGCGAATTCGGTTTGTGATCAAGCGTCGTCGGCGAGCGCGGGCCGCACGAGGACCAGGCGCAGTGGCTCGATCATTCGTAGCGCAGCGCTTCGGCCGGCTGCATTTTCGACGCGCGCCAGGCCGGATACAAAGTCGATCCAAGCCCGAGCAGCAGCGACATGAGACTGATGCGGATCACGTCCCAGGCCGCCAGATCCGAAGGCAGCTCGCCGAGATCGTAGACCTCGGCCGACATCAGCTGATGCCCGCTGATGGCCTGGAACGCGCTCGCGAGCGTTTCGAGGCTCAGCGACAGCGCGATGCCGCCGGCCGCGCCCGCGAGCGTGCCGATCGCGCCGATCAGCGTGCCCTGCACCATGAAGATCAGCATGATCGAGCGCGGCGTCGAACCGAGCGTGCGCAGGATCGCGATCGCGGCCTGCTTGTCGTGCACCACCATCACCAGCGTCGACACGATGTTGAACGCGGCCACCGCGACGATCAGCGAGAAGATGATGAACATCACGCTCTTGGTGCTCGCGATCGCGCGAAAGAAATTGTCGTGCGAGCGCGTCCAGTCGTCGACGTAGAACAAACCTTGCAGCGACGAGGCCACTTGCATCGCGATGCTCGGAGCGCGCAGCGGATCGCTGAGCTTGAGATGCAGGCCGGTGACGCCCTCGCCCGCGCCGAACAGCGCCTGCGCATCGGCAAGATGAATGTAGGCGGCCTTCATGTCGACTTCGTAAAGCCCGGCATTGAAGATCGCGACCACCGCGAACTGGCGCAGCCGCGGCAGGAAGTCACCGTTGGGCTTGGTCTGCAAGGTCAGCAGGCCGATCTTGTCGCCGATTCCGACCTTGAGCTTCTTGGCGAGCTCATGTCCGATGACGATGCCGTAGCCACCGGCGACGAGCCCGTCGAAACGGCCGTCGACGATGTATTTTGCGATGTCGGTGACTTGGGTTTCCTGTTCGGGCAGCACGCCCTGGAACGCCGGAACGCCGAGGTTTTCGTTGCCCGCGCGAACCAGCACTTCGCCGCTCACGAACGGCGCCACCGCGACCACGTCCCGGTTGCTTCGCGTCTGATCCGCAAGCTGGCGCCAGTTCTGGAGATGGCCTTCGAACGCATAGATCGACGCATGCGCGGACATCGCGAGCACGCGCGATTTCAGCTCGCGCTCGAAGCCATTGACGACCGACAGCACGGCGATCAGCGTGGCGACGCCGATGGCGATGCCGAGCATCGAGGCCAGCGAAATGAACGAGACCAGGCGATTGCGTCGGCGCCCGGCCGTGTAGCGCAGGCCGATCCAGAGCTCGTAGCGTTGCGGACTCATGCGCGCTGCCCGATGCGCTGCACGTTGCGCTGTTCGCTTCGTTGCTCGAACAGGCCTTCGATCTCGACCATCAGGCCGCGCCGGCAGACTTCGCCGTTGAGCACGAGCAGAGGCGCCTCGGCGCCGAAGCGCGCGAGCACGGCGGCCCTGGCGGCGGGCGCATCGGCCGGATCGAACACGTAGAGCTTCAGCAGGCTCGGCGTCCACGCGCCACCGGCCTGGGTCAGCAGTGCGTCGACGTTGGCGAGCATCTCCTGCGCCTGCGCGACTGCGTCGTAGGCGTGACGGGTCTCATGGCCGACGATCGCGGCGGTGCCCGAGACGAGCAGCTGCGAGCCGTAGCGCGTGGCGCGCGAAAAGCTCGGCGATCGCGGCCCGAATTCGCGTGGGTAGCGAAACGCGCTGGTCTGGCGCGGATTCTCGATCTGCTCGCCGGCCTGCTTCGACGCGAAACCGAACAGCTGCAGGCCGGCGCGCGTGGTTCCGATCACGGTCGCCGCGGGCAGCCGACGCTCGAAATCCGGCGCGACGATCGCGCGATGGCGGCCGAGACAGAAGCGCCGATAGCGCTCGTCGTCGCCTTCGCCGACGGTCAGCTCGTCGAAGTAATTCCAGATGCGCAGCAGCTCGCGGTAGCCGCTGTCTTCGAGCAAGGCGAGCAGATCGCGATAGGCGTGCTCGGCGGCGGCTTCGATGTCGCTCGCGGCGGTGTCGAGGCGGCGAAAAAACAGATGCGTGCCGTCGTCCGCGCAGGCGTAGCCATGTCGTTCGAAGCGCCGCAGCTCGTCGTTCTGCGCGAACCACCATTCGCAGCGCGGCTCCGACAACGGCGGCAACGGCACGAGCACGTCGGCCACGCTTCGGCCCGGTGCGTCGCCGAAGCACACGCGCGCCAGCAGCGGCGCCGAAGGCGTCGCATCGAGCGGCGACAGCGCGACATTCAATTCACGTCCTGACACGGAAGCCCTAGAAGAAACGCCGCTGCCGGAACCACAGCAGCAGCACGGCGGCGATGCTCGCGAGCAGGCCGAGCACGAGGAAGTATCCATGGCGCCAGTGCAGCTCGGGCATGTACTCGAAGTTCATGCCGTACAGACTGGTGATGAAGTTGAGCGGAAAGAAGATCGCCGAGATCACCGTCAGCAGCTTCATGATGCGGTTGGTGCGATAGCCCATCGCCGCGAAGTGCAGATCGATCGCGGACTCGACGTCGCGTTCGAGGTTGCCCGCATGATGCGTCACGCGCACCACGTGCTCGACGATGTCGCGAAAGCGCACTTCCTCGCCCTGCGTCCAGTCGAAGCGGCTGCCGCGACGCCAGGCGTCGAGCGCCTCGTGCTGCGCGTCGCCGAGCGATTCGAGCCGGCGCACGACACGGCGCGCGGCGAGCAGCGGGCGCCATTGCTTGGTCGGCGAAGCCGGATCGAGCAGATCGTCCTGCAGCGCGGTGAGCCGCGTATCGAGCACCTCGCGCACCTTGAGGTAGCGATCGACCATCGCGTCGAGAATGAACTGCGCGAGCAGCACCGGCGTCGGCGGGCACTTGAGGCGGCCGTTGGCGAGCCGCTGCTGCACCTGCGTATAGCTCGGCGCATCGGCCTCGCGCACGCTCACGAGCAGGCGATCGAACAGGAACATCGCGCCGACGCGCGTATCGAGCGGAAACGGATCGTCGCTGGGCCCCAGGCCTTCGAAGATCAGCATGTCGTAGTCGCCGGTGCCGTCGAAGAACGGCGGATGGCGGCCGTTGAGACTGTCGGAAATGTGTTCGACGTCGATCTCGGCGTCGACGAGCGGCTGCACGATCGCCGGCCAGTCCTGATGATCGCTGCGGATGAAATCGATCCACAGCAGACCTTCTTCCGGCAGCTCGTCGACCCGATCGAGCCTGCGCGGCGACTGGCCGGGGATCAGGTGAAAGATATCCACTCAATACTCGCCTTCGTTGAGCTGGACCTGGATTTGTCCGTTGGGCGGCATCTGCAGGTAAAAGCCCGGCCCGGCGAGCTGCTCGATGACGCGGTTGACGTCGACGCGTGCGAGCCTGCGCTGAGGGCTCAGCTCGATCCGCATGACCTCGGTGAGCCGGCCCGTGCGTACCAACAAGGGCTCGGGCAGCGTCTCGGGCGCGAGCCCGGCGCGCAGGTACAGATACATCTCCTGCTGCTTGCTGCAGCGATAAACCACGCAGGCGGGCATGTGGGCGCGCTCGATTCGAAAGCCAGCGCGCATTTTACGCGGCCGTGGTGAACGCGCAGATTTCGGTGCTTCAGCCCTGAGCGGGCAGCTTGCGCATCGGCCTGGGGGCGAAGCCATGGTCGAGCGGCCCGTGACCGCGCCCCGTGCGCACGGCTGCGCCCGATTCGATGGCCTTGCGCACGTAGTCGCGCGCCGCGCCGACCGCTGCGACCAGATCGTCGCCGAGCGCCAGCTGCGCGGCGATCGCCGAAGACAACGTGCAGCCGGTGCCGTGCAGGTTGCGGCTGTGGATGCGCGAGGCCCGCCAGATCTGGCGGCTACCGTCGGCGGTCAGCAGCAGGTCGACCACGTCCTCGCCGGGCAGGTGACCGCCCTTGAGCAGTACCGCGCGCGCTCCGCGTGCGATCAGGCGCTCGGCCGCGCGCTGCAGCGTGATGTCGTCGTGGATCGCGAAGCCGACGAGCAGGGCGGCCTCGTCGAGATTCGGCGTCAGCAGGCTCGTGCGCGGAAACAGTTCCTTCACCAGCACTTCGACCGCCGGCTCGTCGATGAGCCGCGCACCACTCGTCGCGACCATCACCGGGTCGAACACCACGTTCGGCAACCGGTGACGCACGATCGCCCCGGCGACCGTGCGCACGATCTCGGGCGAATGCAGCATGCCGATCTTCACCGCGTCGACACCGATGTCCTCGACGACCGCGTCGATCTGCTGGCTCAGGAACTCGGGTGGCGTCGCGTGGATCGCGCGCACGCCGGTGGTGTTCTGTGCGGTCAGCGCGGTGATCGCGCTCATGCCGTAGCAGCCGAGCGCGGCGAAGGTCTTGAGATCGGCCTGGATACCCGCGCCGCCACCGCTGTCGGAACCGGCGATCGTGAGCAGGCGCGCATAGCGCGATTCGGCGGAGGGCTGGGGCATGGCGCTCGGACGCTGAGGCGTTGAAAGGCCGGCCATTATCCACGCACCGTCCCGCCTCCATGAAAAAGCCCCCGCCGATGCGGGGGCTGGCGCTTCATGCGTTTTTCACCGGGCGCTGGCGTAGTTCGCGTTGATCGCCTTGAACGAGGGCGACACCAGCATGCCCTGCGGATCGGCCTGGCCGAGAATGGCCTGACGACGGCGCTCGGCCGATTCGAGCCAGCGCTGGTAGCTCTCGAGCTGCGACTGGTAGTCGGTATGCAGGCTCGCGAGGCGGGCCTTGTCCCGGATCTGCGCCTCCATCATCTTGAGATTGAAGGCCGTGGCTTCGAGGCGAGCGCTGCGATCGGCGATCTGGGCGTTGATTCCGCGCAGCTCGGCCAGCCTCGAATCACCTTCCGGCAGCTGTCCCTGATTGTCCCAGGGTTGGAACTGCGCGCTGCCGCTGGCGACTTTGCCTTTCTCGTCCGCAGGGTACTCGTAGGCCGAAACATCGAGGCCCGCGGACAAGCCCAGCAGACCCAGGACGATCAGGGCGGCACCGCGAAGAGGCTGCAGTTTCATGGCGAGTGACTCGCGAAGTGGATTCGGTGTGAGCTCATGGTGCTCGATCACCGCGTTGCCGCCTGTAGACAAAACTTCACGAGCCGGACGAATCCGCGGCCATCGGTATGGTTTGTCTAGGCGTCGGGGCACCCCGAGTCGAACTTTTCGAAACGAAAAACCCCGCCGGAACGATCCGGCGGGGTTTCGATACAGCCCGCGACCGGTAAAGGTCGCGGCAGCAAGCGGAATGGCTTACTTGAGCAGGTCTTCGATCGCGGCGCGCTCTTCACGCAGCTCGGTTTCGGTGACGGTCATGCGGGCGCGGCTGAACTCGTCGACCGACAAGCCCTGCACGATCTCGTACTGGCCGTTCTTGCAGGTGACCGGGTAGCCGTAGACCACACCCGGGGCGATGCCGTAGCTGCCGTCGGACGGAATGCCCATCGACACCCACTTGCCATCGGTGCCGAGCGCCCAGTCGCGCATGTGGTCGACCGCGGCCGAGGCGGCCGAAGCGGCCGACGACAGGCCACGCGCCTTGATGATGGCGGCACCGCGCTGCTGCACGACCGGAATGAAGTCCTTCTCGATCCATTCCTGCGACACCAGGCTCTTGGCCGGCTTGCCGCCGATGGTGGTGTGGCTGATGTCCGGGTACTGGGTGGCCGAGTGGTTGCCCCAGATGATGACCTTGTCGATGTCGTTGCCGGAGGTGCCGGTCTTGGTGGCCAGCTGGCTGATGGCGCGGTTGTGGTCGAGGCGGACCATGGCGGTGAACTGCTTCGGGTCGAGCTTCTTGGCGGCCGACGCGGCGATCAGCGCGTTGGTGTTGGCCGGGTTGCCGACCACCAGCACCTTGACGTCGCGGCTGGCGTTGTCCGACAGCGCCTTGCCTTGCGGAACGAAGATCGCGCCGTTGGCCGAGAGCAGGTCCTTGCGCTCCATGCCCGGGCCGCGCGGACGCGCGCCGACCAGCAAAGCGTAATCGGTGCCGTCGAAGGCTTCGTTGGCATCGGCGGTGGCGACCACGCCGGAGACGAGCGGGAAAGCGCAGTCGTCGATTTCCATGACGGTGCCCTTGAGCTTTTCGAGCGAATCCGGAATGTCGAGCAGCTGCAGGATCACCGGCTGGTCGGGACCGAGCATGGAGCCGGACGCGACGCGGAAGATGAGGGAGTAGGCGATCTGGCCGGCGGCGCCGGTGATGGCGACCTTGACGGGCTTCTTCATGAGAGAAAAACCTTCCTTCGTTGAAAAGAGCGGGCGGAACAACGAGCAGCTACGGCTCACGAATCGGAGCCTTCAACCTGGAATCAGGTGGCCCAAGGGGCTGCAATCTCGTCCAGCCGTCGTCCTCGGGCGCGGAATTCTACCTGCTTTGGCCAGCGGAACCGAGCGTCGGGTAACGCTCGCGCCTCGGCGGCGAGGCCGATTCTGCCTCCGGGCGGGTCACACCGACGGCCGTGCACAAAAAAGGCGGCCCGGAGGCCGCCCTTCTTGTTGCCGTTACCGGCTTACGGCGCCGCGGGCTCCGGATTCGTCGCCGGGCAGGCCGAGTAGACCGGCACCGAGTAGGTGACGCCGGCCAGCGAGCTCACGCGCAGTTCCACCGTATCGAAGGCCTTGGTGGTCGGCTGCGCACTGCGGAACAGCCGGGTATCCGGCGTCAGGTCGACGTTCAGGCCGAGCAATTCGAGATCCAGCAGTCCGGCCTGCGTCCAGCTTTCCTGGACCGCGCCGTTGCGCAGCGTGCGGATCTCGTACTGCGACAGCAGATCAACACTGAGTGCCGTGGTCGGATCACCGATCAGGAAGCCGACGGGCTGACCCGGGGTGTACGCCGAACCGTCCTTCGAGCTGACGCTGAGCGAGGTGCCGCCGAGCACCGCGAGATTGACGTTCATCTTCGCCGGCGAAGCACCCGGCGAGCTGTCGATGACATTGTTCCTGTCGGTGACACTGCAGAGCAGGCAGAGGCCAAACGCGCCCGAATCGACCTTCGCGTTCTCCGGCGTCAGCGGCGCCGAGCAATAGTTCTGCACGACGGTCAACGTGTAGCTGGCCGAGCATTTGCCCAGGCACTGCGACTGGTCCTTCAGCGTGGCGGTGATGACGGTGGTGCCTGCGGCCAGAGCCTTGCCGGAGGCGCCGCCTCCGCCACCGACGGCCGGGTCGGCCAGTACGCTGTGGTTGCTGCTGGTCCAGGTGACCGCGTCGGCGTAGATCGCCTGGCCGGTGAGATCCCGTGCGATGAAGGTGACCGGGCTGCCGACCTGCAGCTGCTTGCCCGGCAGTTCCGGCTCGGTAACGATGCTGTCGATGCCGACCAGCTCCGAACCGGACGGCTCGCTGTCCGCGCAGGCGTCGAACACGTTAATGGTCTGCAGCGCAGTGGCGGTTCCGGAACGCAGACGCAGGCGCAGGCCGTCGAAGCTCTCGGAGGTATCCATCGCCACCAGGGCCTGTTCGTACCGCTTGCCGCCGATCAGCGTAATGCCGAGCAGGTCGACACGCAGGCCGATACCCTCGGCGCTGCTCTCCTTCACGTTGCCGTCGCTCAGCGTGCTGACTTCGAGCTGCGCAAGGACATTGGCGAGCACCAGCGGGCCCGCCGGGGCGCTGATGATGAAGCCCGGCTTGGAACCGGCGGCGCCGCCCTGGCTACCCAGTTTGATGTCGAAGCCGCGGTAGGTATTCAGCAGGCCCACACCGACATTGATCTGGCCGAAATCCGCATCCGTGTCGTTAATGACGTTGAGCCCGTTGTTGACACCGCAGAGCAGGCAAACGCCGAGCGGCTCGGTTTCCTGGATGGTCGCCCCATCGGCCTCGCGCACCGGGATCGAGCAGCCGCCGTTGGTGACGACAAAGTCCGCCTCGGCTGTCGAGCCGTTGAGGCTGGCCTTGATCTTGGTGGCCGGCAGCGGCGAGCCCGCGACCGGCGCCTGCAGCGCGGTGGCGGTGCCGGCACTGGCCCCGGTCTTCACCACCGAGGCGATGGTCTCGTCATCCGAACTCCAGCTCACACTGGTGACCGGCAGATCCGCTGCGGTGCCGTCGCTGAACTTGCCGACCGGAATGAACTGCTTCTGGCGATTCAGGGCCACGTAGGCCTTGCTCGGGCGCAGCGCCAGCAGCGACTGCACGGCAGCATCCGTCACCTCGATGCTGATGGTGTCGGTGCAAGACTTGCGCACGGCCGGATCTTCGGGATCGGCGCAGACGTTGCCGGTGGTGGCGGTCAGTGACGAAGTGCCCTTGGCGCTGGAAACCACCTGAGCCTGGTTGGTCCCGCTATCCACCGCGAGCGAAATGATGGTGCTGGAGGCAGGGATCGACCAGTTGACCTTGTCGGCATCGCTGCGCGCGCCACCGGTGATGCCGTCGGTGTAGGTGTAGTCGACAGCGAAGCTCGGACCGGCGCCCAACGGGATCTTGGCGACGCGCGTTGCGCTGATCGGCACGCTCGGATCGAGCGACTTGACCGCAATGCTGCTCAGAATCGCCTCGGTGACGTCTAGGTTGGCGTCGGCGCTGAACGTCAGATACGAGGCCGTGACCTTGACCTTGCCGGCCGATTTCCCGGTAACGGTGCAGCTGGAGATGCCGGTGCTGCAGCTGCTGTCGACGGTCGGATCGGTGGTGCCGTCGACCAGCGTCGCGGTCCAGACGGCGGGAACGGCCTGATCCGGGATCGCGGTGCCGCCGCTGGGCGTGCGGAACGAGGCGATGGCGGTGAAGGAAGCCCCGACGCCGACCGGGCGACTGAGGGTAGCCGGATCGACTTTCAGGGCCGAAACCTGGCCAACGACGAACCGGGCGGTGCCGGTCACGTTCTGCGGGCTGCCTTCGGTGCCGATATCCACCGTCGCGGTCAGCGTGGCGATACCCTCCTCCGTACCGGCGGTGACCGTGACCGGGGTACCGGTGGAGTTGCTGAGCGTGCCGAGGCTGTCGATGGCCCAGGTGATCGTCCGGTCGGCGGGCAGGGCGCGCGGGGTCGGGCTGTCGCTGAAGATTCCCTGCGCCGCATAGCTCACGCTGCCGTTCGGCGTCGTCACGCCGGTCTGCGGCGTGATGACCACTTGGCGCAGCACGACGCCGAGACCGTTCACCGTCGACGTGGCGGTCTTGCCATGGAAGCTGGCGCTGATCGTGGCGGTGCCCGCCCCGACTCCGGCGACCAGGCCCTCACCGGTGACGGTGGCGACGTCGGCCGCGCTGCTGGACCAGTTGACCTTTTTGGTCACGTCCTCGACGGACGTCGGGCTGCTGCTGCCGGGCGGCGTGGAGAAGGTGGCAGTCGCGGTCAGCTGCCGATCTTCGCCGGTCGCCAGCGTGAAGCTCGTCGGCGTGACCTGCAGAGATTGAAGCTCGGGCGTGAATGCCGGGCTTTGGACGCTACCGCTTCCGCAAGCCGTCAATACAAGCGCCATGCAGGCGCCCACCCACCCTTTGATTCCCTTCATCGCATTCCCCAAGTGTCTCGGCCCGCCCCAGCGCGGCCCGATTTTCGGCCCCGCGCAGCGGAACCGTCCCCCAAAAATACTGAATCGGCCGCAAAGCCGAACCCTGAAAACCGAACGCAATGGACAGAAAAATTACTTAATCATTGCTTACCAGCATCTTATCCTCCAGTCATCATGCTTCTCTGTAGGAAATTGCTGGCACGAACAGGCTTCGGGCGATTTATTTGAGCTCAACCGGCCGGAACGACGGCCAAAGTGCAGCGCGAGATGCAGACCGGCTTGCCAGCCTCGTCGCGGATGTCGATGGCCCAGACCTGGGTGCGGCGGCCGACGTGCACCGGCGTGGCGACCCCGATCACGTGGCCCGAGCGCACGCCGCGCAGGTGGTTGGCGTTGATTTCGAGCCCGACCACCATCTCGCCCTCGCCGACGTTGAGCTGGCCGGCAAGCGAGGCCAGCGTCTCGGCCAGGGCCACCGAGGCGCCGCCGTGCAGCAGCCCGAACGGCTGGTGCGTGCGGCGGTCGACCGGCATGCGGCCGGCGACGCGCTGCGGCGTGGTCTCGGTCAGCTCGATGCCGAGGGCGGCGAGCAAGGTGTCCTGGGTGGCGACGGGATAGGCGGACATGGGCGCTCCGAATGAAGGATGGGGATCGCCGCAAGCTTAGCGCCGTACCGGATCGCGAGGGCTCAGCCGTCGGTCGCGCGCCGGTTCGCCCCGCGCTCCAGCAAGGGCCGCAGCAGCGCATAGACGAGCAGCGCCCAGAGCGGGGCCGCCACCGCCCAGGCGCCGATGCCGCCGAGCGCGATGACGCCGAATTCGCGCAGGCTCGCCCACGGCGCCTCGCTGAAACGCGCCTGCAGTTCGGACAGCGACAGGCTCAGATGCGGAGCACCGAGCCATTCGCCGGCCTTGAGCAGCGGAACCAGCACCAGCAGCTGCAAGCCCGAGAGCAGGTAGTTCACGAACTGCATGAGCGGGTGATTGAGCTTGAGCGCCGACCCGAGGGCCAGGCACAGCACGGTCGTCGTGCCGAGCACGGGGAACAGGGCCAGCGCCGAGGCGATGGCGACCGACAGCGCGAGCCTGTGCGGCGTGGCGCCCTGCCGCAGCTGCGCCAGCACCAGCGCCTGGGCGCGTCGCCACAGGCTCGTGCGCGGGACTTCGGGCTCAACCCTGGCCTGCACGTCAGCGCGGCTTCACGAGATCGATCTGCATCAGATCGCAGCTGCCGGTGCGAAAACCGCATTCGCAGTACGCCAGGTAATAGCGCCACATGCGCAGGAAGCGCTCGTCGAACTGCTGCACCACCTGCTCACGCACCGCGAGTACGTTGCGATGCCAGTGCGCGAGCGTCTCGGCGTAATCGAGCGCATGGAAGCGCGCGTTCTCGGGCACCAGCCCGGCGCGGCTCGCGAGCTGCTGGAACAGCGTCGGCGTGCACAGCATGCCGCCCGGGAAGATGTATTTCTGGATGAAATCGCGCTTGTTTCGGTATTGATCGAAGATCGCTTCATCGATGGTGATGCCCTGGATCGCCGCGCGACCGCCCGGCTTGAGCGCCTGCTCGATGGCCTTGAAATAGCCCGGCCAGTAGCGTTCGCCGACCGCCTCGTACATTTCGATCGAAACCACTCGATCGTATTGCTCATGCACGTCGCGATAGTCGCGAATCTCGAAGCGCACGCGATCGGCCACGCCGGCCGCCTGCGCGCGGCGCTGCGCTTCGGCGAGCTGCTCGTTCGATAAGGTGATCGAATGCACCGTGCAGCCGTAATGCTGGGCCGCATAGATCGCGAAGCCGCCCCAGCCCGAACCGATTTCGAGCAGATGATGCCCACGTTCGAGCTGCAGTCGCTCGGCCATCAGGCGGAATTTGTTACGCGAAGCGTCACGCAAACTTTGCTCGGGCGCATCGAACACCGCACTCGAATACGCCATCGTCTCGTCGAGCCAGAGTTCGTAGAACGCGTTGCCGAGATCGTAGTGATATTCGATGTTGGCCTTGGACCCGCGCCTGGTGTTCGCGCGCCGCTGGTGCTGGATCCAGCCGTACAGACGGCCGAGCGCGTTGAATTCGAACGGGCCCTTGAAATACGGCTCGTTGCGATAGAGCACCATCAGCAAACGCGTCAGGTCGGGCGAATCCCAGCAGCCGGCCAGATAGGCGTCGCCGAAGCCCACTTCGCCGCCTTGCAGCACGTGCCTGACGAGCGCCGCATCGTGGATGACGAGCTGCCCGTGCGGCCCCGGCTCGCTGCCGCGAAACGAGCGCTGCTCGCCGTTGGGCAGGCGCACGTCGAGGCTGCCGATGCGCAGGCCACGCAGCATGTACAGCAGTACGCGCAGGCTGATCGCAAGCGAACGCGCTTTCTTGGGCAGGCTCAGGCTCAGCTCTTCGGTCGCTTCGTTTTCGTTCACGTCATCTCCGCGGAAGGTGGCGGCGGCTTGCGGTGATAGCGGCCGCCGCGTAGCCAGATCTTGAGCGCCTGCCAATGGATGCCCGCCACGACTTTGAGCGTCATCCACGGCATGCGCAGCACTTGCAGCAGCAAATTGCGATCGCTCAGCGCGATGCGCGAACCCGACAACGTCGCATCGAGGATCGGCGTGCCCTCGCGCGACTCGTGGATCACCACGCGCAAGCGCTCGGCCGGTTCGTCGATCTCGAACTCGTAGCGCCCGGCCAGATCGAAGAACGGCGACACGTGGAAGCACTTGTCCTTGCCCTGCCGCAACGAATACGCGGCCGCGTCGGCCACGGATGCAACCGGCAACAGGTAGGCGTGCGTCTCGCCGAAGGTGTTGTTGACCTCGGCGATCACCGCGCGCAGCTCGCCGCCCGCGTGCTCGCAATACCAGAGATTGATCGGGTTAAACGCGAAGCCGAGCAGGCGCGGCAAGGTCAGCAGGCGAACGCGCCCGCCTTGCAGATCGATCCCGGCCTGCGCGAGATGGCGCTCGGCCCAGCCGCGCAAGGACACCCCGCGCTTGCGATCACCGTAGTCGGCGTCGTGCAGCGCGAGCAGATTGAATCGGTTGCGCGAAAAGCCGCGCAGTTCCGCTGCGAGTTCGTCGATGCGGTCGACGTCGACGAGCAGGTAGAACAGCCGATACGTGAAGCGATAGATCGGCGCGACGCGGCGCCGGTGCATGAGCTGCGCGGAATACAGGCAGCCCGCAGCTTCGCCATGCACGGGCGGACTCACAGGCGCGCCCAGCCCGGCAGGCAGTCGCGATCGATGCCGGCGACGGCGCGCAAGCCCGACGTGAAACCGTCTTCGTGGAAGCCGTAGCGCGTCCAGGCGCCCGCCCACCAGGTGCGGCGACGACCCTGGATCGCCGGCAGGCGCTGCTGCGCGGCGACGGTCTGCGTGTCGTAGAGCGGATGTTCGTAACGCGCGTGGTACAGCACGGTGGCCGCGCGCGGCTCGTGCGGCGGATTCAGCGAGACGATGTAGGGCGTGCGGCCGGGCAGGTTCTGCAACCGGTTCATCCAGTAGCTCACGCCGATGGGCTCGTCGCTGAGCGTATCGCGCGCGAGCAAGGCGTTCCAGGCCGACCAAGCCAGGCGACGACGCGGCATCAGCGAGGCATCGGTGTGCAGCCAAGCGTGGTTGTCGGCGTAGCGGATGCACCGCAGGACATCGCGTTCGTCGTCGTCGGCATCGCGCAGCAGGCGCAGCGACTGGTCGCCGTGCGTCGCGCAGATGACCGCATCGAAACGGGTCTCGCCGCCGGCGGTGAAGACGCTCACACCCTCGTGATCGCGCTCCAGCGCCTGCACCGGCGTATTCGCGCGCAGCTGGCCGCGAAAGCCCGCAATCAGCTTGTCGACGTAGACGCGCGAGCCGCCCATGATCGTCTGCCATTGCGGGCGTTCGTAGACGTTGAGCAGGCCGTGGCTGTCGAAGAAGCGCGCGAAGAACGGAAACGGAAACGCCATCACACCGCGCGTCGAAGTGCTCCAGATCGGCCCGGCCATCGCGGCGACGTAGCGCACGCGCAGGCTCATCGGGTAGTGGCCGCGCTCGAGGAACTCGCCGAGCGTGATGTCGGGCAGCCGGTCCTCGGTGATGAGCTGCTTCACTTCCTTGTTGAAGCGCAGCACCGCGAGCAGCATGCGGATGTGCTCGGGCGAGAACATCAGCGAGGGCTGGGCGAAGATCTTGGCCAGGTTTTCGTCGCCGGCCCATTCGACGCGCCCGTTGTCGACGCTGACGCCGAGCGACATGTCGGTGTCCTGACGCGCGACGCCGAGTTCGTCGAGAAACGGATAGAAGTTCGGGTAGTTGACCGGGTTGCAGACGATGAAACCGGTATCGATGGCCAGCTTGCCGCCGCGGCCGTCATCGACCTCGACGGTGTTGGTGTGCCCGCCGATGCGGGCGCTGGCCTCGAACAGCGACACCTCGTGCCGCCGGGACAGATAGTGCGCCGCACCGAGTCCGGAGATTCCACTGCCGATGACTGCGATCTTCATGTGACTTTGTGTCGTATATTATTTTCATTGTGACTCACAAATCACAACGACGGATCGCCTCGCGATCCGTCCTGCTGTCTACGCGGCGCCGCGTCCAGAGGATGCAGCGGCGCGCCTGGACCCGATGAAAACTTACGGATTCAAGGTTTTCAGCAGCGGCTCGAGGCGGGGCCAGACCGCTTCGAGCATGAGCGGCTGTGAGGCGGCCGACGGATGGATGCCGTCGTCCTGGAAGGCCCCGTCCTTGCCGACCAGCGGGAGCAGGAAGAACGGCACGAGCGGCACCTGCTTGGCCTCGGCCACCTGCTTGAAGCTGTCGGAGAAGCCCTTGGTGTAGGCGGCACCGTAGTTCGGCGGAATCATGATTTCGAACAACAGCACCTGCGCCCCGCCCGCGCGCGCCTTGTCGACGAGCGTCGAGAGGTTCTCGCGCATGGCCTTGAGCGGCAGGCCGCGCAGGCCGTCGTTGCCGCCGAGCTCGATCAGAACGATCTGCGGCTGGTTCCGGTCCAAGGCCGCAGGCAGTCGGGCCAGGCCGCCCGAAGTGGTATCTCCGGAAATGCTCGCGTTGGCGACCCTGTGCGGAAACCCTTCGGCCTTGAGCTTGCTTTGCAGCAAGCTGACCCAACCCACTTGAACATCGAGCCCGTAACCGGCGGACAGGCTGTCGCCGAGCACCAGGATGGTCGGCTGATTCGCCGGCGTCTTTTCGGCGGCGACGGCCCGCATCGGCAGCGCAGCGAACGCAGCACCACACCACACGGCAAGGATCAGGATGAGCGAACGGGAGCTGGAACCTAAGCTGGAACCTACAGCGGAGACGGCGCGAGACCAGGCGGGCATGAAGGGGTCCGGGCGGGCGGTGGTGGAAGCGGTCGACGTGAGCAAGCGCGTGCGCAGCGGGCAGACCGAGTTGACGATACTGGAGGCGGTGGACTTGCGCATCGCTGAAGGCCAGAGCGTCGCCATCGTCGGCAGCAGCGGCTCGGGCAAGACCACGCTGCTGTCCCTGCTCGCCGGGCTCGACCTGCCGACGCACGGCGAGATCAGGCTCGACGGCCGTTCGCTGTCGGGCCTCGACGAGGACGCGCGCGCCGCCTTGCGTGCCGGGCGCGTCGGCTTCGTGTTCCAGTCGTTCCAGCTGCTCGGCGGCTTCACCGCGATCGAAAACGTGATGCTGCCGGCCGAACTCGCCGGCCTGCCCGATGCGGGCGATCGTGCCAAGGCGGCGCTCGATCGCGTCGGCCTGTCGGCGCGCCTGAATCACTATCCGTATCAGCTGTCGGGCGGCGAGCAGCAGCGCGTCGCCATCGCCCGCGCCTACTGCAGCGAGCCGCGCATCCTGTTCGCGGACGAGCCGACCGGCAATCTCGACCACGACACCGGCGAGCGCATCGTCCAGCAGCTGTTCGAGCTCAACCGCGTTTCGGGCACCACGCTCGTGCTCGTCACGCACGACCGCGCGCTCGCGGCGCGCTGCGATCGCCAGCTCACTTTGAGCCACGGGCGGCTCGTCGAATGAGCGCTTCGACTTCCGCCAACGCCGGCTGGCTCGCAGCGCTGCGCTTCTCGGCGCGGCGGCTGCGACGCGGCTGGCGCAGCGGCGAGCTGCTGATCCTCACGCTGGCGCTCGTGGTCTCGGTGGCGTCGGCATCGGCGGTCGGGCTGTTCAGCGATCGCGTGCGTCGCGCGGTGACGCAGCAGAGCGGCGACGCGATCGGCGCCGACGCGATCATCAGCAGCCGCAGCGCATTGCCCGATTCCACGCTCGACGAACTGCGCGCGCTCGGCCTGCGCACCGCGCGCATCACCGAATTGCAGTCCGTGATCCTGTCCGGCGACGACACGCTGCTGGTCGCGGTGAAGGCGGCCGAGCCGGGCTATCCGTTGCGCGGTGCCCTGCGCATCGCCGAGCAGCCGTTCGCGCCCGCGCACGAGACGCGCGAGGTTCCGGGCCTCGATGAAGTGTGGGTCGATGCGCGCGCCTGGCAGACGCTGCAATTGCAGCCCGGCGCGAGCCTGCAACTCGGCGAATCGACCTTCCGCGTCACCGGCATGATCGAGTACGAGCCCGATCGCGGGGCCGGCTTCACCGATCTGGCGCCGCGCGCGCTGATCAATGCGCAGGCACTGCCTGCGACGCAGCTCGTCGGCGTCGGCAGCCGCACGCAGAACGCGGTGCTGCTCGCCGGCGAGGCCGCGCAGCTCGACGCGGCCGAGAAGCTCGAACTGCCGCAAGGCGTGCGCTTCATGCGCCCGGACCAGGCGCGGCCCGAAGTGGGTCGCGCGCTCGGCGCCGCGGGCCAGTTTCTCGACATCGCGGTGCTCGCTGCGATTCTGCTGTCGGCCGCGGCGGTCGCGCTGTCGGCGCGCCAGCATGGCCAGCGCCAGCGCGATGAAGTGGCGCTGCTCAAATGCCTGGGCGCGAGCTCGGCCTATGTCGGCGCGGTGCTGGTTTCGCAGTTGTTCCTGCTCGGCGCGATCGCGGGCCTGGTCGGCGCGATGATCGGCTTCGCGGGCCAGGCCGTGCTCGCCGGCTTGCTCGCCGCGCTCGTCGACACGCCGCTGCCGGCGCCCGCGATCGCGCCGCTGCTGACGGCCTGGGCGCTCGAACTGGTGCTGCTGCTGGGCTTCGCGCTGCCGCCGGTGCTGCGTGCGCGCAGCGTTCCGCCGGTGCGCGTGTTCCAGCGCAATCTCGGCGAAGACCGCAGCCTCGTCGTCGGCCTGCTCGCGCTGGCGAGCGCGATCGGCCTGCTGTGGTGGCAGGCCGGCGATACCAAGCTCGCGGTCTCGGTGCTCGGCGGCGCGGTCGGCACCGCGCTCGTGCTCGGGGCGATGGCCTGGGGCCTGGTGTGGGCGCTCACGCCCTTGAGGCGCGCCGGCCGCACGGCGCTGCGCTTCGGCCTCGGCAACGTCGCGCGCCGGCGCGGCGCGAGCGTCGGCCAGGTGGTCGCGCTGGGCGCCGCGCTGCTGTCGCTGCTGCTGCTCGCGGTGGTCCAGCGCGATCTGCTCGAGGCCTGGCGCAACCGCGTGCCGGCCGATGCGCCGAACCAGTTCCTGATCAACATCCAGCCCGAACAGGTCGAGCCGCTCAAGCAGTTTTTCGCCGGGCGCGGCTATCCGGGCATCGAGCTCTGGCCGATGGCGCGCGGACGCCTGACCGCGTTCAACGGCAAGCCGGTGACGGCCGATTCCTTCGACGATCCCGAAACGCGGCGCTGGATCAATCGCGAATTCAACCTGTCGTGGACCGAGCGCTTCGGCGACGACAATCGCCTGGTCGAAGGCCAGTGGTGGGATGCGTCCGCCGCCGGCAAGCCCTGGCTGTCGGTCGACGATTACGTGGTCGAGCGCCTGCACGCGAAGATCGGCGACAAGCTCACGCTCGCGATCGCGGACCGCGAGATCGAGCTCGAAGTCGTCAACGTGCGCGAGGTGAAGTGGGAGAGCTTCAAGCCGAACTTCTTCCTCGTGACGCCGCCCGGCACGCTCGATTCGGCCGCCGGCATGGCGCAGTACCTGACCGCGGTGCACGTCGGCGCGGACCAGCGCGGGCTGCTGCGCGACCTGATCAAGGCCTTCCCGAACGTCACCGCCTTCGACATCGAGGCGACCATGAACCAGGTGCGCGGCATCGTCGACCGCGTGGTGCAGGCCGTGCAGTTCCTGTTCGCGTTCGCGCTCGCGGCGGGCGCCTGCGTGTTGCTGGCCGCGATCGAGAGCACGCGCGCCGAACGGGTGCGCGAAACCGCCCTGCTGCGCACGCTCGGTGCAGCGCGGCGCACGATCGCGATCGGCCTGGTCACCGAGTACCTGGTGCTCGGCCTGCTCGCCGGGCTCGTCGCGGCAGCGGCGGCGCAGATCATTGCCTGGGTGCTGGCGCGCGAAATCTTCGAGCTGCCGTACACCTGGAGCCCGCTGCTGTGGATGGTCGGGGCCGTCGGCGGCGCGCTGCTGGTGGTCGCGCTGGGCTGGTGGTCGCTGCGCAAGGTGCTCGACACGCCGCCGCGCGTGGTGCTGTCGGCCGGCGGTTGAGCTGCGCTCTGCGAGACGGGGGATAAAAGAAGGGCGGGTCTTTCGGACCCGCCCTGAATACAACACCCCTAGGAGATGAGCGATCCGCAACCGAAGGGTGCGCGGACCGCGATCCGAGACTGGTTCTGCAAAAGGCTTACCAACATCGGCGCTCGCGAGGGGCGAAATTCGAAGCTCAGGGGTTGTAGGCCTTTTCGCCATGCTCGGCGACGTCGAGGCCTTCGCTCTCGGCTTCTTCGCTCACGCGAATGCCGATGGTGAATTTGAGCAGCAGCAGCGTGACCGCGGTGACCACCGCGCTCAGCACGATGGCGACCAGCACGGCCTTGATCTGGATCAGGATCTGCGACGACGAATAGCCCGCCACCATCTCGACCCAGTTGTTGTAGACGCCGACGCCGCCCTTGTCCGGATCGACGTAAACACCGGTCAGCACAGCGCCGATGATGCCGCCGACCGCGTGCACGCCGAAGGCATCGAGCGCGTCGTCGTAGCCGAGCCATTTCTTGATGTAGGCGACCGCGAAGAAACAGACCGCGCCGCAGAGCAGGCCGATCACCAGCGCGCCGTTGACGCCGACGAAACCGCAGGCCGGCGTGATGCCGACGAGCCCGGCGATGGCGCCCGAGATGATGCCGAGCAGCGACGGCTTGCCCTTGAACAGCCACTCGGCGAAGAACCACGACACACCGGCCGCGGCAGTCGCGAACGCGGTGTTCGCAAACGCCAGCACCGCGTAGCCGTTGGCTTCGAGATTGGAGCCGGCGTTGAAGCCGAACCAGCCGAACCACAGCAGCGAGGCGCCGATCATGCTCATGACCAGGCTGTGCGGAGCCATCTGCACTTTGCCGTAGCCGCGGCGCTTGCCGAGGATGATCGCGGCGACCAGGCCGGCGACGCCCGCGTTGATGTGCACCACCGTGCCGCCGGCGAAATCGAGCGCGCCCATCTTCCAGAGATAGCCGGCGGTTTCGTTGAGGCTGTCGACTTTTTCGAGGCTCGTATAAGCGTCCGGACCCGGCCACCACCAGACCATGTGCGCCATCGGCAGGTACGAGAATGTGAACCAGATCACCGAGAAGATCAGCACCGCCGGGAACTTCATGCGCTCGGCGTAGGCACCGGCGATGAGCGCCACGGTGATGCAGGCGAAGGTCATCTGGAACACCGCGAACAGCAGCTCGGGCAGCACCACGCCTTTCGAGAACGTGCCGGTCGCAGCGAAGAAATTATTGGCGTCGTAGACCACGCCCTTGAGGAACATCTTGTCGAGCGTGCCGACGAAAGCGTCGGTGCCGCTGAACGCGACCGAGTAGCCGTAGACCACCCAGAGCACGCCGATCAGGCAGAAGATCGCGAAGGTCTGCGTCATCGTCGACAGCATGTTCTTGCTGCGCACCATGCCGCCGTAGAACAAGGCCAGACCCGGCAGCGACATCAGCAGCACGAAGGCCGTCGACGTCAGCATCCAAGCGATGTTGCCTTCGTTGAAGGTCGGCGCCGTCGCGGCGGCTTCTTCGGCCGAAGGCTCGGTGACCGCAGCTGCCGGAGCGGCAGGAGTTTCGATCGCCGGAGTTGCCGCGGCCGCCGGAACTTCGGCAGCAGCCGCTGGAGACGGGCTGCTCGCCGGCTCCTGCGCAAACGACAGGCCCGAGGCCAGACACAGGATCAACGCAAGAAGCGACAGCAGGCGATTCGGCATGAGAACCCACTCCCGAACTGATTTCAGATAAGAAGTTTCAGATAACAAAAAGGCATGCGCCGATGGACTTTCATCCACCGGCGCACGCCTTTTTACTGCATTTTCACTGCGCTCGAATCGGGAGCCGAGAAAGCCTCCCGATCCAAGTGAGGCTTACAGGATGTAGCCGCGCTCACCGTGCTGCGTGATGTCGAGGCCTTCTTCTTCCGCATCGGCCGAAACGCGCAGGCCGAAGATCAGGCCGACGAGCTTGAGCAGGATGAAGCTGCCGATGCCGGTCCAGACCACCGTGAGCAGCACGCCCTTGATCTGGATCAGGACCTGAGCGCCGATCGACACGCCTTCGGCGGTGCCGACGGTGCCGAAGCCACCGAGCGACGGGGCCGCGAACACGCCGGTCAGGATCGCGCCGACGATGCCGCCGATGCCATGCACGCCGAACACGTCGAGCGAGTCGTCATAGCCGAGCGCCTTCTTGAGCGAGGTCGCCGCGAAGAAGCAGATCACGCCAGCTGCGAGGCCGATGACCAGCGCGCCCTTCGGGCCGCAGGTGCCGGCAGCCGGGGTGATGGCGACCAGACCGGCGACGGCGCCCGAGATGATGCCGAGAACCGACGGCTTCTTGTGGACGATCCACTCGACCAGCATCCAGCCCACGGCGGCGGTGGCGGTGGCGATCTGCGTCACGGCCATGGCCATGCCGGCGGTGCCGTTGGCGGCAACAGCCGAACCGGCGTTGAAGCCGAACCAGCCCACCCACAGCAGCGAAGCGCCGACCAGTGCATAGCCGACGTTGTGCGGCGGCATGGCGACGGTGCCGTAGCCCTTGCGCTTGCCGAGCACCAGGGCAGCCACCAGACCGGCGATACCGGCGTTGATGTGCACCACGGTGCCGCCCGCGAAGTCGAGCACGCCCCAATCCCAGGCCAGACCACCGTCGCCGCTCCAGACCATGTGGGCCATCGGGGCGTAGCAGAAGGTGAACCAGAGAACCATGAACACCAGCATCGCCGAGAACTTCATGCGCTCGGCGAAAGCGCCGACGATGAGGGCGGGGGTGATGATCGCGAACGTGCACTGGAAGGTGAAGAACACGGCTTCCGGAATCGTCAGCGTCAGCGAGTCGGTGCCGACGCCGGCCAGGAAGGCCTTGCTGAAACCACCGAAGAAGCTGGCGAAGTTGATGACGCCCTTCTCCATGCCGGTGGTGTCGAACACCAGGCTGTAGCCGTAGACGGTCCACAACACCGTGATCACCGAGCAGATGGCGAAGCACTGCATCATCACCGAGAGCACGTTCTTGGAACGCACCAGGCCCGAGTAGAACAGGGCCAAGCCCGGGATCGTCATCAGCAGCACGATGGCGGTCGCGGTGAGCATCCAGGCGGTATCACCGCTATCGAGCGTCGGAGCGGCTTCTTCAGCGGCGGCTTCGGCCGGAGCGGCCTCTTCGGCAGCCGGGGCGGCCTCGGCGGCAGGCGTTTCGGCCGGAGCGGCAGCTTCGGCGGCGGGCGCCTCGGTAGCGGCGGCGGGTGCTTCGTCCTGAGCCCAGACCGTGGCCGAGCCGCAGGACGCGGCCAGCATCAAGGCCAGTACAAATTTACGAATCATGTTGGACATCTCCCCTGGATGATGAAGTTTAGAGCGCGTCTTTGCCGGTCTCGCCGGTGCGGATGCGCACCGCCTGCTCGAGACCAAAGACGAAGACCTTGCCGTCACCGATCTTTCCGGTGTGGGCGGCCTTGCTGATGGCGTCGATCGCCGCATCGGTCTTGTCGTCGTCAACCGCGACTTCGATCTTGACCTTGGGCAGGAAATCGACCACGTACTCCGCTCCGCGATAGAGCTCGGTATGACCCTTCTGGCGGCCGAAACCCTTGACTTCGGTCACGGTGATGCCGGCGACGCCGATTTCCGACAGCGCTTCCCGCACCTCATCCAGCTTGAAAGGCTTGATGATGGCAGCAATTAATTTCATTGACTGAACTCCTTGAACAAGCTGCGATTTTTGGTGTGAAGGCACACACCGGAGGCCCCTAGCTCCCAAGCCTGCGGCAATGCTCTAAAGCATGGAATATGCCAATGGAATGAAACCTCCATCGGAGGCGAGCTGCAAACAGATGGTGCGTTGCGCACCAACAAAGAACATATGAGCCCAAAATGGGGCTTGTCACATCCAAAACCGGGCAAGCGCCCGCTCGACCAAAGACGGAATCAGCGTTTGAGGCGCTCGTAAGGATTCTTGGATCCGGCCGGTTGCCGGCGATAGCGCTTGTAACTCCACCAATACTGCTCAGGCAAGTGGGTCAGCACCGATTCGATGCCCTGATTGAGGGCCGCGACACCGCGCACCGGATCGTCGACCTGGCTCGGGGCCGGCGTCATGTGGAAGCGGTAGCCACTCCCGTGGCCGAGGCGCTCGGCATAGCAGAACCACACCGGTGCGCCGGTGCGTGAAGCCAGTCGCGTGACAAGTTCGGGCGTGTGCGCCGGCAGTCCGAACAGCGGGGCGAAGGCCCCGGCACCCCAGGGCGGATCCTGGTCCGGCAGGATGCCGACCATCTGCCCGGCCTTGAGCGCCTGCAGCAGCGATTTCACGCCGCCGCCGGTGGTCGGCACGAGCTGGGCGCCGAGGCGCGAGCGGCCTTCGAGAATCACCGGGTCGACCGAGCCGCCCTGCGGCTTGTACAGCGAGGTGATGCGTCCGACCGAGGCGCAGAACATGCCCGCGAGTTCCCAGCTGCCGATGTGCGGACACAGGATGATCGCGCCCTTGTTGTCGGCCAGTATTCCGAGCAGCTGCCGGCGCGCGTCGGCGTCGTCGAGCCAGGACAGCAGCCGCGCCTTCGGGCCGAACCAGATCGCCGGTGCCTCGGCCACGGCCTTGGCCATGTGGATCAAACTGGTCTTGGCGATGGTCTCGCGGTCGGCTTCGGGCAGCTCGGCCAGGCACAAGTCCAGGTGCAACAGCGTCACGCGCTTGAGATCGTTCGGGACATACCAGGCCAGCCGTCCGACCAGCACGCCGAGCCCGTGCAGAAGGGGCAAGGGCAGATGGCCCAGGAGGATGAAAAGGGCGCGCAGAATGGAGGACATTGCCGTCATTCTAGTGCCAGTTCCCGAGTTGTCGCTGGTCACTCGCCTTTTCTTCGCGAGGCCGCTCGCCATCATCGGCGCCCACACCACCAATCAGTACTCAGGAGTTCCACGAAACATGATCGGCCTGTTGCAGCGCGTGAGTTCGGCGCGTGTCCTCGTCGATGGCGAGGTCACCGGCGCCATCGAGGCCGGCCTGCTGGTGCTCGTCGGCGTACAGCGCCACGACGACGCAGCGAGCGCCGCCCGCCTGCTCGAGCGCCTGCTCGGCTATCGCGTCTTCACCGACGGCGAAGGCCGCATGAACCGCTCGCTCAAGGACGTCGGAGGCGGACTGCTGCTGGTTTCGCAATTCACGCTCGCGGCCGACACCGGCAAGGGCACGCGCCCGGGCTTCAGCACGGCAGCCCAGCCAGGCCCCGCGCGCGAGCTATTCGATCACCTCGTCGGCCTCGCCCGACAGGCGCATCCGGTCGTCGCCACCGGGCGCTTCGGGGCTCATATGCAGGTGAGCCTGACCAACGACGGCCCGGTGACGTTCTGGCTCGAAACCTGAACCGGCGCAAAAGCGAGAAGCCGGTCACGAAAAACAGCGGCATTTGAAGTCGGCCCGGCGCGGAGTATCCTGTGCGCCCTTTTCGTACCCGCTCGTCATCGGACAGCCGTTGGGAATGCCAGCCCGCACCGCCAGCATCAGTCGCGACACCCGCGAAACGCAGATCCAGGTGTCGATCAATCTCGACGGCAGCGGCCGCTCGGAACTCGACACCGGCGTTCCGTTCTTCGACCACATGCTCGACCAGGTCGCCCGCCACGGGCTCATCGACCTGAGCATCAAGGCGGTCGGCGATCTGCATATCGATGCGCACCACACGGTCGAGGACGTCGGCATCACGCTCGGCCAGGCGCTCGACAAGGCGCTCGGAGACAAGCGCGGCGTGCGCCGTTACGGCCACGCCTACGTTCCGCTCGACGAAGCGCTCGCGCGTGTCGTCGTCGATCTGTCGGGGCGTCCGGGCCTGACCTATAACGTGGAGTTTCCGCGTTCGATGATCGGCACGTTCGACGTCGATCTGCTCAGCGAGTTCTTCCACGGCCTGGTCAACCACGCCAGGATCACGCTGCACATCGACTCGCTGCGCGGCGTCAACGCGCACCACGTCGCCGAAACCTGCTTCAAAGCCTTTGGCCGCGCCCTGCGCGCGGCGGTGGAAATGGATCCGCGTGCCGCGGACGCCATGCCATCGACCAAAGGCAGCCTCTAAATACTCCCTCATCGTTTTTCCGAGCGCGCATGGCCAGCATTGGCGTCATCGATTACGGGATGGGCAATCTGCATTCGCTGGGCAAGTCGCTCGAACGCGTCGCCGACAACCAGCGTATCGAGATTTCCTATGATCCCGAGAAGCTGCTCAAGTGCGACCGGCTGGTGCTGCCGGGTGTGGGCGGCGTGCTCTGCTGCATGAACGAGCTGCGTCGTCTGGAGCTCAATGACCTCGTGATCGAGGCGAGCAAGAAGGTGCCGATGCTCGGTATCTGCCTCGGCATGCAGGTGATGCTCGAGCATTCGAACGAGAACGGCGGCGTCGACGCGCTGGGCTTGTTTCCGGGCAAGGTCGTGCGCTTCCCCGACCCGCCGGCCGATGCGCCCGAGCGCCTCAAGGTGCCACACATGGGCTGGAATCGCGTGCATCAGTCCAAGGCGCATCCGCTGTGGAAAGGCATTCCGGACGACAGCTGGTTCTATTTCGTGCACAGCTATCACGCCGAGCCGAGCAACCCCGAGCACACGCTCGGCGTGGCGGATTACGTCAGGCCGTTCGCGGCCGCCATCGCGCGCGACAATCTCGCCGCGTTCCAATTCCACCCGGAAAAGAGCCAGGGCGCCGGACTGCAGCTGCTGGCCAATTTCACCGAGTGGAACGGAGCGGCCTGAGGCCCCACCCCGCAGATGGCTTGCCAAGCGCCGCACGGATGCGGCAGAGTCGAGCCATCACCCTTGGAACTTTCAACTCCGCCATCTGTCGCGACTCATCGCGCTGATCCGCTTCCCTGCCTTCCGGCCGCTGCCCTCCTCCCATGCTGTTGATACCCGCCATCGATCTCAAGAACGGCCATTGCGTGCGACTTCGCCAGGGCCGCATGGATGACGTCACCATCTTTTCCGAAGACCCCGTGAGCGTCGCCCAGCGCTGGGCCGACGAAGGGGCCGAACGTATTCACATCGTCGACCTCGATGGCGCCGTCAAGGGCCAGCCGGTCAACCTCAAGGTGGTCGAGGCGATCGCCGCGGCGGTCGACGTGCCGGTACAGATCGGCGGCGGCATTCGCGACGAAGAAACGATCCAGCGGTATCTCAACGCCGGCGCGGCCTACGTGATCATTGGCACCAAGGCCATCAACACGCCGCACTTCCTGCGCGACGTCTGCCTCGAGTATCCGCGCCACATCATCGTGAGCCTCGATGCAAAGGACGGCCGCCTCGCCCTCAACGGCTGGGCCAAGGTCACCCATTTCGACGCCATCGAAGCCGCGCAGCACTGCGAGCGCGACGGCGTCGAGGCGATCGTCTACACCGACATCAGCCGCGACGGCATGATGGCCGGCTTCAACGTCGAATCCACGCGCGCGCTCGCCCAGTCCGTGAAGACGCCGGTGTTCGCGAGCGGTGGCGTTTCCACGCTCGATGACATCCGCAAGCTCAGGGAAATCGAAGGCGATGGCGTGGTCGGCGCGGTGATCGGCCGTGCCCTCTACGAAGGCGGCTTCTCGCTTGCGGATGCCGTGAAGATCGCCAAAAGCTGAGATGCCGGGAGACGGGGAACGGGAGACGGGAGACGAACACGGCACGCTCGAAGGCTTCGAGCATCGTTCGCAAACCCGAGCCTGCTTTTACGTCTCCCGTCTCCCGTTCCCCGTCTCCCGGCTGTAAGACATGCTCGCCAAACGCATCATCCCCTGCCTGGACATCGACCGCGGCCGCGTGGTCAAGGGCGTCAAGTTCGCCGAGATCCGCGATGCCGGCGATCCGGTCGAAGTCGCCCGTCGCTATGACGCCCAGGGCGCCGACGAACTCGTCTTCCTCGACATCACCGCGAGCGCCGAAGACCGGCCGACGCTGTTCGCGACCGTCGAAGCGGTGGCTCGCGAGATCTACATTCCGCTGACCGTCGGCGGCGGCGTGCGCACGAGCGCCGATGTTCGCGCCCTGCTCAAGGCGGGCGCGGACAAGGTCTCGATCAACACTGCGGCCGTGCAGAAGCCCGACTTCGTCACCGAAGCGGCCGAGCGCTACGGCGTGCAGTGCATCGTCGTCGCCATCGACTGCAAGCGCGTGAGCAAGAAGAAGGAACCGCCGCGCTGGGAAATCTTCACCCACGGCGGACGCAAGGCCACCGGCCTCGATGCGATCGAATGGGCCGCCAAGATGGTCGACAAAGGCGCCGGCGAGCTGCTCGTGACGAGCATGGACCGCGACGGAACCAAAGAGGGCTACGACCTCGAAGTGCTGCACGAGATCAGCAAGATCGTAACCGTGCCGGTGATCGCCTCAGGCGGCGTCGGCAATCTCGAACATCTCTACGAAGGTTTCTCGCAGGGCGGCGCCGATGCGGTGCTCGCCGCGAGCATCTTCCACTCGGGCACCTATTCGGTGAACGATGCCAAGACCTACCTCGCGAGCCGCGGCGTGCGCGTGCGTCAGGGCGATATCCGCAGCGCGGTCATCTGACCCCGTTCGCACGCGACTCTCAATGACGATCCAGACCGACCTTGGCGCCGTGCTCGACCAGCTCTACGCCACGCTGCTGTCGCGCAAGTCGGCCGACCCGGACTCCTCGTACGCGGCCTCGCTGTACGCCAAGGGGCTCGACGTCATTCTCAAGAAGCTCGGTGAAGAGGCCACCGAAACCGTCATCGCGGCCAAGAACCAAGACCCGTCCAAGCTGGTCTATGAACTCGCCGACCTGTGGTTTCACTGCTTCGTGCTGATGGCAGAACGCGGATTGACGCCGCAACAGGTCGCAGACGAACTGGCTCGCCGTCACGGCCGCTCGGGACTCGACGAAAAAGCCTCGCGGCCGAAAGGCTGACCACGACCCGATTTCGGGACTGCACCGCAAAACAAGCTGCCGATCGGAATTGCAGGCAGAATTGCGAAGTCCAAAGATGCCGGCTACGGCCTCACACTATCAGGAGACGCATCATGGGTTCATTCAGCATCTGGCATTGGCTCATCGTGCTGGCTATCGTGGTGCTCGTGTTCGGCACCAAGAAACTGCGCAATCTCGGCGGCGACCTCGGCGGCGCGATCAAGAACTTCAAGGGCGCGATGAAGGACGGCGAGGCCGAAGCCGACAAGCATTCGGCCGAACTGATCGACCAGCACCGCGAAAGCCGCAAGAGCGAATCGCAGGAAAAGTCCGAAGTCTGAGCGATAGGCGACGGCCTTGTTCGACATCAGCTTCTCGGAGCTCGCGCTCTGCTTCGTCGTCGCCCTGGTGGTGCTGGGCCCCGAGCGCCTGCCCAAGGTGGCGCGCACGCTGGGCCGCTGGAGCGGCCAGGCCAAGTCGTACATGCGCAACCTGACCGCCGAACTCGAGCGCGAAACCAACGTCGCCGAGATCAGGAAGCAGTTCGCCGATGCCGAGCGCACGATTCGCGAGAATCGCGACGAGGTGGAACGCTCGATCCGCGCGACCGGCGACGACGTGCGCAACAACCTCTCGCCGGAACCCGAGCACAGGCCCGCAATCTCCGAACCCGCTGCGCCCGCCAGCGACGACAAGCCCAAAAGCTGATCAGAACTGACCGACGATGGCCGACGCCTCCACCGAAAACGAGTTGCCGCTGATCGGGCATCTGCTTGAGCTGCGCACCCGCTTCATTCGCATCCTGCTCGGTATCATCGTGGTGTTCGCTCCGCTGGCCTACTTCGGCAAAGAGATCTACGCGCTGCTCGCGCATCCGCTGCTCGCGCTGCTACCGGCCGGGGCAACGATGATCGCCACCGAAGTCGCCTCGCCGTTCTTCGCCCCGATGAAGCTCGCGGGCATCCTGGCCGCGGCCGTGTCGATGCCGTGGACGCTGTTCCAGGTCTGGGCCTTCGTCGCGCCGGGCCTCTACAAGAACGAGCAGCGCCTGGTGATGCCGCTGCTGGCTTCGAGCACCTTGCTGTTCTATGCAGGCATCGCCTTCGCGTACTTCCTGGTGCTGCCGGCAGTGTTTCACTTCATGGTCGGCGTGGCGCCCGACGGCGTGTCGGTGATGACCGACATCAACAAGTACCTCGATTTCGTGCTTTCGCTGTTCTTCGCCTTCGGCGTCGCGTTTGAAACACCGGTGGCAATCGTGCTGCTCGTGCTGACCGGCTTCGTCACGCCCAAACAGCTGCGCGCCCAGCGCCAGTACGTGCTGGTCGGCGCCTTCGTGGTCGCCGCGGTGCTGACCCCTCCGGACGTACTCTCGCAGCTGCTGCTCGCGATTCCGGCCTATCTGCTGTACGAAGTCGGCATCGTCGCGGCCTCGTGGGTGGCGCCTAAGAACGACGACTCCAGCGAGTCGACCGACTTGGTCTGAAGGCTTTCTCGGCGACTCAGCGTAGCGCCGCGGCTTTGGCCTTTGGCTCGCGCGTCGGCACCGCTGGCGGCTCGGCCGTGAGCGCCTTGATTTTCCAGCCGCGGGCCTCCAACAGTGCGGGCACGCCGTCGGGCCCGACCAGGTGCGCCGAGCCGACCACGATCAGCTGGGTCTGCGGCCCGCGCAGCAAGACTTCGAGTGGCGCGATCCACGCGCGGTTGCGTTCGCCCAGCAGGTGCTCGTAGGTCAGCGGATAGTCGCGCTTCATCTCGATCACGACCTGTTCCATGCCGGCCCGGTCGTCGTTCTGCCACTGCTTGATCAGATACGTGCTGCTGCGATCGGTCGCGCCGAGTTCGGCGACGGTCGAGGCCAGAAACTGGGCACTCAGCGGATCGCCCATCTGGGTGAACAGGCTCAGCTGCGATTCGGGCGATTCGAGCCAGCTTACCGGGCGATCGTCATTCACCGAGCGCTCGTAGAAGTACCGGTCGAGCCCGAAATCGCCGCTGATGCCCTGGGTTTGCAGCGAGAACAGTTCGAGCGACAGCGCGCAAAACCAGGCCTTGAACGGATCGCAGAGCGTCATCGGCAGTTTGGCGGCGCGTGCGCGCTGCTGCAGCTGCGTGTAAAGCTCGGGCGGGATGGTCGACTTGAGGCCGGCCGGGGCACGTGCCGCGTCGAGCATGCGCTTCTGGAAATCCGCCTCCTGCAATACCGCCGGGTCGGTTTCGAGCACCAGGCCCTCGGCGTTGGCGTAGGCCTGTTCGAGCCCCTGCGGCAACGGATACGCCGACTCGGGCAGCACGTGCACCGAGCCGACCAGGTAGTGCCGCACCGGTTTGCCGTCCGGAGCGGATTCGACGATCCACGAAAACGGAGCCGGATCGACCGGCGGCGGCGGCGCTGTCAGCGCCCAAGCTTCGCCATAAAATGAAGCGCAAGCGCCCCAAAATAGAGCAACCACCCTGTTCGATGTGAACCGCGACGCGGCTCTATTCGGCATCGGGCATGAGCCAGCGGGCCGACATCGCGCGGTCACCGCCGAGCGTGGCGAAATCGAACAGATTGCGGTCCGCGAGCTGGGACGGCGCGACGTTCGACAGCGCCTTGAAGATGGTCTCCGAACGCCCCGGATGCTCGGCCTCCCAGGCGTCCATCATGCGGCGCACCTGCTTGCGCTGCAGGTGCTCCTGCGAGCCGCAGAGATTGCACGGAATGATCGGGAACTGGCGCTCGGTCGCGTACGCGGCGATGTCGGACTCGCGGCAATACGAAAGCGGGCGAATCACCACGTTGCGGCCGTCGTCCGACAGCAGCTTGGGCGGCATCGCCTTGAGGCTGCCGCCGAAGAACAGGTTCAGGAAGAAGGTGGCGAGGATATCGTCGCGATGATGGCCGAGCGCGATCTTGGTGAAGCCCTGCTCCTGCGCGTACGTATAGAGCGCCCCGCGACGCAGGCGCGAGCACAGCGAGCACAGGGTCTTGCCCTCGGGCACCACGCGCTTGACCACCGAATAGGTGTCCTGCTCGAGGATGTGGAAGGCCACGCCGCGCGAAGCGAGATATTCCGGTAACACATGTTCCGGAAAATCGGGCTGCTTCTGGTCGAGGTTGACCGCCACGAGCTCGAAACTCACGGGCGCTTTCTGCTGCAGCTGCAGCAGCATGTCGAGCATCGTATAGCTGTCCTTGCCGCCCGACAGACACACCATCACACGATCGCCGTCGACGATCATGTTGTAGTCCTGGATCGCCTGGCCGACGTTGCGGCGCAGCCGCTTGGCGAGCTTGTTGGACTCCAGCCTGGCGCGTTCGACTCGCGTTGCGCTGGGGGTGAAAACGACAGGGGTTTCGATCACGGCGAGGTATTGACGACTTGAAAGCGGCTGATGAGCGCCTAGTGTAAATCCATCGCGCAGGTGCGCAAGAACGCTTCTTGCTTGATTATTTTGGGTTGGAGCCGTGACAAAAGGGCTCCAAAACTGTTCTCATAAGTAGCGTCGTCCAGCGACGGTCCGGGAATTTTTTTGCAGGTCGCTGGTCCATGCCACTCAGTTTCAACACCGTTCACCAAGAGAGTCACGCTTAATTCGTCCTATGCGTTCGTCGATTTTCGATCTCCGGGTGGTGCTTCGCTGCTGCGGCCTCGTGCTGCTGGCGTCGCTCTGGCTGGCCTCGATGACGAACCTCACGATCACCAGCGTCGACCCTTCGAGCGACACCAGCAGCCCGGCCTATCTGCTCGCTGCGGCCAGCATGGTCGACGACGAGGTCGACGGTGACCTGCCCGAACCCGAAGCCGATCCGCTTTCCGATGACCTGACGTTCGACGATCACGGCGAGCACGTCGGTCCCGATCTGATGCTGCCTTGGCTGCCGCATCCCGTTTCATCGTTCGCCTCGCTATCGGGTTCGCCGATACGCGTCGACGCCTTCCTGCATCGCCCTCCGATTCTCCTCGGCTGAGTCTGTCGCGCCGGCTCCTACAACGGCCCGGCGCCCTCGCAATTCCTGTTTTTCGAGTCCCGTGCTCTCCGGCGGACGCTTGGCCGTCCCTGCACGCGCGCGACTTCTTCAGACCCAGACTACAGAGAGAACTCCATGGAACGCCTGATCAAAGGTTTCGAACAATTTCGCCGCACGGCCTTTCCTGAAAAGCGCGAGCTTTTCGAAAAGCTCGCCGGCGGGCAGACCCCGCACACGATGTTCATCACCTGCGCCGACTCCCGTGTCGCGCCGGAGCTGTTCACTTCGTCCGAGCCGGGCGACATCTTCGTCTGCCGCAACGTCGGCAACATCGTGCCGCCGTACGCCCAGTTCACCGGCGGCGTGTCGGCCGCCATCGAGTACGCGGTCGCCGCGCTCAAGGTGCAGAACATCGTCGTCTGCGGTCACTCCGACTGCGGCGCCATGAAGGCGACGCAGGATCCGTCGAAGGTCGCCTCGCTGCAGGCCGTCAGCGCCTGGCTGCGTCACTCGCATATCGCCAAGGTCGTCGTCGACGCCAATTACACCTTCCACGATCCGGCCGAGCATCTGGCCAAGATCACCGAAGAAAACGTGGTGGCTCAGCTCGATCACCTGCGCACGCATCCGTCGGTGGCGGCCAAGCTGATGGCCGGCCAGCTGCAGATTCATGGCTGGGTCTTCGATATCGAAGCCGGCTCGATCAAAGCCTACAGCGCCAAGCAGGGCCGCTTCGTCCCACTCGAGGATTCGCTGCTCGAGACCGATGATCTAGGCACCCTGCCGCACGCCACGCCGCCGTCCCGCCTGAGCGCCAACGGCGCCACCGCCGGAGACACCCTGTGAGCCAGGCTCCGACTACGATGAAGGCGAGCATCCTCGCCCCCGGGCAGATCGCGCCCAATATCCTCTCCTCGATCGTCGTGTTTCTGGTGGCGCTGCCGCTGTGCATGGGCATCGCCATTGCTTCCGGCGTTCCACCGGCGGCCGGTCTGATCACCGGCGTCATCGGAGGCATCGTCGTCGGAGCATTCGCCGGTTCGCCGCTGCTCGTCAGCGGCCCGGCGGCAGGTCTGGCGGTGCTGGTGTTCGAGCTCGTGCGCGATCACGGCCTGGTCGCGCTCGGGCCGGTGGTGCTGCTGGCCGGTGCCATGCAGCTCGCCGCCGGCCTGTTCAAGGTCGGCCTGTGGTTTCGCATGGTCGCTCCGGCGGTCATTCACGGCATGCTCGCGGGCATCGGCATCCTGATCGTCGCCTCGCAGCTGCACGTGATGGTCGACGCCAAGCCGCTTGCGGGCGGCCTGCAGAACTTCGGCGCCCTGCCGGGCCGTATCTGGGACGTCGTCACGAGCAAGCAGGGCCTCGAGGCCGGGCTGCTCGGCCTCGGCGTGATCGCGGTGATGATCGGCTGGGAGAAGTTCAAGCCGGCCAAACTCAAGCTGGTTCCGGGCGCCCTGCTCGCGATCATCCTGGCGACCGCCATCGCCCAGGTCGCTCAGCTCGACGTGGCGCGCGTGGACCTGCCGGCGAACCTGTTCGGCTCGATCGAATTCGTCGGCTCATCGGGGCTGGCGATGCTGCTCGACCCGACGCTGCTCGGCATCGCGCTGGCCTTCGCCTTCATCGCGAGCGCCGAAACACTGCTCTCGGCGGCGGCGGTGGACAGCATGCACACCGGCCCGCGCACCAAGTACGACCGCGAGCTCTGTGCTCAGGGCATCGGCAACATGCTCTGCGGCGCCGCTGGCGCCCTGCCGATGACCGGCGTGATCGTGCGCAGTGCGGCCAACGTACAGGCCGGCGCCACTTCGCGTCTGTCGACGATCCTGCACGGTACCTGGCTGCTCGGCTTCGTCGTGCTGTTGCCCTGGCTGCTGCGCATGGCGCCGATCGCGGCGCTCGCGGGCATTCTCGTGTTCACCGGCTTCAAGATGGTCAACCCGAAGCAGCTCAAGGAGCTGGCGCACTTCGGCAAGGGCACGCTGGCGGTGTTCCTCGCCACCGCGCTGATGATCGTCGCGACCGACCTGCTCATGGGCGTGGCCGCCGGTATCGCCCTGTCGCTGCTGCTGATGGCCCTGCGTGCGGCCTACCTGCACGTGAGCCTGAAGAAGGACGAAGCCAACAAGACGGCGGTACTGCGCCTGACCGGCTCGGCCACCTTCCTCAACGTGCCGCGCCTGTCCGAAGTGCTCGACAGCGTTCCGGACGGCACCACGGTGACGGTCGACATGGACAAGCTGCGCATGATCGATCACGCCTGCCTGGTGCTGCTGCAGGACTGGAACCGTACCGCACATGCGCGTGGCTGCAAGCTGGTGGTCGAGTGGCAGGCCCTCGAAGCACTCAGCGAAGCGGGCAGTAAGCGGGGGCGGGTTCAAGGACTGACCACGACCTGAAGCCGTCAGCTGCACCGTTGCAGAAAGCATCAAAAAAACCCGGCCTTCGCAAGAAGGCCGGGTTTTTTCTTCGGTTGCCGCAGGATGGGTTGGCTGTCTGGTCACGTCAGCCACGCTTGCGCCTTCCGACGAGTAGCGGTGGGTTACGGGCCCTTCGGCGCCATCCACCCTGCCGCACAGAACTCAGCCGTCTTCGCGCACGTAGGTCTGCTCCTTGAACCAGGCAGCGAAGAACACGAACAGCACCGCCACCGAGCCCATGAGTCCGGCAAAGAACAGGAAATACACCGGACCGACGAGCGCGTACGTTGACACCTCCGAAGCGTTCGCGACGTAGCGGCCGCTGCTGGCGACGCTCTGGCGGCTGACCTTGTCCATGAGCCGCACTCGGCTGCCGCCCGCATCGACTTCGGCAACCAGGAAGGTGCCGGCCAGCGGGCCGTTCTTGCCCCCTCCGTCGCTGACCGTGATGCCGTTGTCACCGGCGAAGTCGATCTTCTGCCCGGTGACGAAGTCGGCGGCGTTGGCGAGGCCGACCCAGGTCTGCTCGCCGGTGCTGATCTCGGTGGCCTGCAGCGGCTCGATCATCAGCGAGTTCACGGCCGCCGTGAACGCGTTGCCCACGCTCGTCGACAGCAGGAACAGGCTCATGATGAAGCTCTTCATGTACAGCGGAGCCTGCTTGTAGCTGTATTCGAGTGCGGTGATCGAGACCAGCACCTCGCCCGCGGTGAGCACCGAATAGGCGGCGATCTGCCACCACATGCTCACCATCTCGCCACTTTGGATGCGCTGCTCGATCGACGCCACGATCAGGAACGAACTCGCGGTCACGAACAGGCCGATGCCGATCTTGCGCAGCGGCGTTACCGTCCAGAACCGGCCGATCAGCGGATAGATGCCGAACGTGAAGACCGGCACCAGCAGGATGATGAAAATGCCGTTCACCACCTGCACCTGGCTCGGCAGCATTTCGTAGGCGGCGAGCTTCTCGAAGCCCGCGACGCCGCCGAGAAAGCCGAACAGGTGCTTGTCCATCAGCGCCGACTGCGCCTGCACGGTCCAGCTGTTGCCGTTGCTCTGGTCCCACAGCGACCAGAAGAAGGCGACGAACAGGTACAGCAGCGCCAGCTTGCCGACGATGCGCAGGCCTTCGCCGGTCAGCGAACGCTCGAGCCAGGCGCGCAGCTCGGGCGGCAGGACATGGCGCAGCCCGGTCTTGAGGAACAGCGCCGCCACGGCGGCCAGCGACGCGAGCAAGGTGAAGGTCGCGAGCAGGATGTTGTTGCCGCTGGCGGTGAACACGAACACCGTGAACGCGAGCACCGCGAAGAACACCAGCAGAAAACCCGGCAGCGCCAGGCCGGGCCTGCTCATCGCCGCCGGCACCACCGCGAACCTCGAGCGCCCGAGCCAGAACACCAGCGTGGCGAAGGCCATCATCACGCCCGGCATGCCGAAGGCGTAGCGCGGACCGTATTCCGGATCGGCCAGCAGCACCGGGCAGAAATAGATCGAGAACGCCGAGCCGATGTTGATCGCCAGATAGAAATACGAGAACGCGCGCTCGATCAGGTGCGCGTTGGCGCTCGTGAACTGGTCGCCCACGTTGGTCGACACGCAAGGCTTGATGCCGCCGGTGCCGAAGGCCATCAGCAGCATGCCGAGCACCATGCTGGCCTCGCCGGTGGAGAAGGCGATCATGAAGCAGCCGATCACGTAGACGATCGAGAAGCTGATGATGGTGCGGAACTTGGCGAGAAAGACGTCGGAGACGATGGCGCCGAGCAGCGGGAAGAAGTACGCGCCGGCCTTGAACAGCGCCTGCCAGGTCTGCGCCTTGGCGTCGCCGAAGTGCAGGAACTGGATCATGTACTGCACGAGAATCGCGTTGACGCCGTAGAAGCAGAAGCGCTCGGCGAATTCATTGGCGATGATGAAGGGGATGCCGGCGGGCATCCTGTCGGTGCGCACGGGCGCCGCGGCGGGGCTGGTCATCGGGAGTCCTGAGGATCGAGCGTGATGCAAACGAGAAGGCCGCATCGACTGCGGCCCGGCCGAAGTCTAGCCAATGCCCTGCGCGGTCGCGTGGGGGAATCCCCCAGCGCGGCTTGTCGTAACCTTGCTTTTTCCCGGGCGCACGATCGCCCGCCTCACTGGAGTCTTCGATGAAACCGCGTCATCTCGTCGCCCTGGCCTTGCTCGCGCTCGCGGCCTGTTCCAAATCGCCCGAGCCGCCCGCCGCGGAAGCGCCCGCCCCGGCCGCGGCGCCCTCGGCCGAGTCCACCACCGCAGCCTCGCCCGCACAGACCGAAGCCAGGCCCGCAGCCGGCAGTGGTACCGAAGCCGCGCCGCTGCTGACCGCGGGGCTCGTCGCCGGTCGCGACTACATTCTCATCGGCGATGGCAGCCCGTTCGACACCGCCGCCGGCAAGGTCGAACTCGTGGAGTTCTTCAACTACGCCTGCCCGGCCTGCAATGCGTTCAATCCGCAGTTCTCGGAATGGAAGAAAAAGCTCGGCGCGGATGTGCACCTGGTCTACGCGCCGCTCGATTTCCGTCCGGACTTCGTGCAGTACGCGCGCGCCTACTACGCGGCCGAAGCGCTCGGCGTGGCCGACAAGGCGCACGATGCGGTCTACGACGCGATCCACCAGCTGCACACGCTGCCCGGCGAAGGCCAGCCGCCCGATCAGGCCAAGATCGCCGAGTTCTATGCGAAGTTCTACGGCGTCAAGCAGGATGAATTCCTGCAGCTCATGGACGGCTTCGCGGTCAACGCCAAGATCGGCCGCGCACGAGCGTTCGCGATGAAAAGCCAGGTGCGTTCGACGCCCTCGCTCGTCATCAACGGACGTTATCTCGTGAAAGGCGAAAGCTGGGAAGACATGCTCAGAATCAGCGACCAGCTGATCCAGAAGGAACGCGCGAACTGATCCGGTTTCAGAGCCAAGCCGTGATGCGGCGCTTGATCTCGCCGTCATCGAGCGCCGCGATTTCGACGATCTTGTCCTGCGCGGTTTCGCCGTGCACGAGCGTGATCGACTGACGAGGCACGTCGAGCGCCTCGGCGAGCAGGCCGATCACCGCATCATTGGCCTTGCCGCGTTCGGGCGCAGCCGTCACGCGCAGCTTGAGCGCCTCGCCATGCCAGCCGACGAGACGGTTCGACGAGGCTTTGGGGCTCACGCGCAGGCGCAGGCGCGTCGCGCTCATTGATCGCCGAGGCTGTTGCGCAGCAGCTGCGCATAGAACTGGATCATGCGCTCGTAATCGGCGATGGCGATGCGCTCGTCGACACCGTGGATGCGGCCCGCATCCTCGTTGGTATACGGCATCGGCGAGAAGTTGTAGCCCTGCTCGCGCACGCTCGCGTAGTGTCGGTTGTCGGTCGCCCCGAGCACGATGCCGCTCGCGACGATGGCCTCCGGAAACACTTCGCGTATCGACCGTGCGATGAGCTTGTACTGCGGCGCGTGCACGTCGGACGCCGGCGGAGCCTCGCTGCCGAAACCCGCCATCGCTTCGACGACGATACCTTCGTCATCGATGACTTCGCGCACGTGCGCGAGCACGGCGTCGATGCCGTCGCCCGGCAGCAGACGAAAATTGACGATCGCCTCGCCTTCGGTCGGCAGCACGTTGTCCGCTTCGCCGGCCTTGAACACGGTCGGCGCGGTGGTGGTGCGGATCAGCGCATCGGTCGTGCGCGAGCCTCCGAGCGCGGCGAACAGCACCGGCGACAGCCAGTCGCGATTGGCGACGACGATGCGTGTGGGCCAATCCATTTCGGGCGCGATCTCGCCGAGCAGCGCATCGACGGGCTCGATCAGCCGCGCCGGCATCGGCTCGTCTTCGAGCTTGGCGATCGCCGCCGCGAGCCGGCCGATCACCGTGTGCCGCGGAGGCGTCGACGAATGGCCGCCATCGCCCGTCAGCCTGAGCTTCACCGACAGATAGCCTTTCTCGCCGGCCATCAGCGATGCGACCGGACGCTGCACGCCGGCAACCACGCCGCGCGTCACCGCGCCGCCTTCGTCGAGCGTGTACGAGGCCTTGATTCCGCGCTCCGCGAGCTTGGCTGCGATCGCCTTGGCGCCACGCTCGCCGCCGACTTCCTCGTCATGCCCGAACGCGAGCAGCAATGTGCGCTTGGGCTGGTAGCCGAGGCCGATCAGCGCCTCCACGGCTTCCATGATCGCCATCACGCTGTTCTTGTCGTCGAGTGCGCCGCGGCCCCAGACGAAGCCGTCGGCGATCACGCCGTCGAACGGCGGATGCGTCCAGCCCTCGGTCGCTGCGGGAACGACGTCGTAGTGCGCGGCGAGGAGCACCGGCGGCAGTTCGGGCTGCGAACCCTTCCAGGTGTAGAGCAGACCGAAATCGTTGAAGGTCTCGACACTCAATGTCTGGTGCGTGCGCGCGAAGCGTGCCTGCAAAAAGCGATGAAAATAGCGAAAGGCGCCGACGTCGACCTTGGCCGGATCGGTGCTCGAAACCGTCGGCACGCCGATCGCCTGCGACAGTCCATCGGCGACAGCGGCCGCATCGACGCGCATGAGCGCCGCCGCCTGCACATCCTGCGACTGCGATTGCAGCAGCACCGCACGGTACGAGGCGTAGCCGATCACACCGACCAGCGACAGCAGAACCAGCGCGAGCAAGAGCTTCTTGAGCATGAAAAAACGCATCCGGGTCAGTGCGCAACACTAACCCGAATCGCTCGCGAACGAGCGCAGCAGGGCTTTACTTGGCGGCGAGCAGACCGCCGATCAGCGCCCCGAGCACCATCGCCGCCGCACCGCCGACTGCAACCGCGAAAATGCCGAAACCCGCGAGCCAGGCCACCCAGGCCACGCCCGTGAGTGCCTTGATCAGAAAGCCGAGTATCGCGCCCAGGGCGATGCTCGGAATGATCGAGGCGATGAACGCCCGGCCGACACCGCCTGCAATCTTGCCGCCGACCACCCCGGCGACGAGGCTGCCCAGACCCGGCAGCCAGAACAGCAGCACCGACAGCACGAGCATCCAGAACGAGCCCCAGAAAATGCTGCCTTCGTCGCGCACTTGCAGATCGTTTGCCATGTCCCTTCTCCTGTCGATGACTTCTTGTTGTCGGATGCTGGTCGGAATGACGCGAGCCTGACTCAGGGTAACTGAACGCCGCGTGGCGACAGTGCCTGGCCACGCGCCTTTGCGACGACACGCGCGCCCCAGACGCGCAGATCGTCGAGCATGCAGTAAGTGCTCGGCAGCACCCCCAGGCTGACGACCGTCGAGAACGTCAAGCCGCCGATGATCGCGCGCGCCATCGGATAATACGGCGGCCCGTTGCCGCCGACCGAAGTTTCACCGAGTGCGAGCGGCACCATGCCGAGCGTGGCCGTGGCCACCGTCATCAGGATCGGCCGCAGGCGATCGCGCGAGCCCTGGATCACCGCCTCCTCGCGCGGCATGCCCGAAGCACGCAGCTGATGCACGTGGTCGATCAGCACGATGCCGTTGTTGACGACCACGCCCATCAGGATCAGCAAGCCGATCATGGCCATGAACGACATCGTCGTCGCGGTGATCATGAAGAACCAGAACACGCCGACGAACGAAAAGAAGATGCCCGTGATGATCGCGCTCGGCTCGAGCGTGGACTCGAACAGCGCCGCCATCACCAGATAGATCAGCGCCATCGCGAGCAGCATGTTCACGAGCATGCCCTGCATGTTCTGCGCTTCGTCGTCGAAGGCCTGGCTGTAGCCCCAGCTGTAGCCGGGAGGGAACTGCAGATCGTTGAGCACGTTCTCGACCGACTTCTTCGCATCCTCGGAGGTCACGCCTTCGGCGGTGCCGAACTGCACCTTCAGCGAGGCCATGCGATTCTCGCGCGTGATGTTGCCAGGCGTGTTGCCGACATCGACCTGGGCGACCGAGCCGAGCGTGATGCGCGCCCCGTCCGGACGCAGGATCGGCATCGACAGGATCGCCTCGAAATCCGCGCGATCCTGCTTGCGGAACTCGACGATCATGTCGACCTCGCCGGTGGCCGTGCGGAACGGACGCAGCTCGGTGCCGCGCATCGCCGCGGCCACCGCGTCGGCGACCTGCTGGCTCGAAAGCCCGTTCTGGCGCGCACGCTCGCGATCGATGCGGATGCGCACTTCCTGGTCTTCGGCCTCGGCGATCACACGCACATCGGTGAGCCCCTTGACGAGGCGCAGCGTGCGCACGACATCGTCGGCGACATCGCGCAGATGCTCGGCGGATTCGCCGAACACGCGCACGCCCAGCTTGTCCGCGGTGCCCGATCGGTTCTGCTCGAAGCTCACACTGCCGATCGCGAGCTTGGGCATCTGCGCGCGGATCTCCTCCATCACCGAAGCATTGCTGCGCTTGCGCAGCTTCTTCTCGGGCATGATCAGCACGGTCTGCGCGCTGCTGACATCGAAATAACTGTAGACCGAGTCGAAGCCGAGCGAGGCCTGGTTCGCGAACAGGTAATTCTCGATGGTGCTGACGGCCTCCTCGACCTTGTCGACCCGATAGACGCCGTTGAGGTTGTACTGCATGAGCAGGCGCGTGCCGTCTTCGGCCGGGAACATGTCGGTCTTGACGAACTTGAGCGGCACGATCACCGAGCCGAGCAGCACCACGATCATCAGCGAAGTCCAGCCGCGATGGCGCAAGGTCCAGCCCAGCGTTCTGGCGTAGAAGGCCGACAGCACAACCAGAAAGCGCGCACCGCCGCTCGCGTCGCCCGAGACCATGCGCGTGGTCAGCTGCGGAATCAGCGTCACCGCCACGAGCAGCGACGCGGCCAGCGCGATGGTGATCGTGAACGCCACCTGGCTCATGAACACGGTGATTTCGTTCTGCGCGCCGAATACGTTGGGTAGAAACACGATCGCGGTCGTCAGGGTGCCGGCGACCACCGCCATGCCGACCTTGCGCACGCCCGACAGCGTGGCCTCGACCGCATCGCCGGTTTTCAGACGCTCGGTGAAGATGCTCTCGGTCACCACCACCGCATTGTCGACGAGCATGCCGACCGCGAGCATCAGGCCCATGAGCGTGAGAATGTTGAGCGTCAGCCCGAGGAAGTACATCGCCGCCAGCGTCATGCACAGCGACAGCGGAACCGACAGCGTCACGATCAGCGTCATGCGGATATCGCGCAGGAACAGCCACAGCACGAGCACCGACAGCACCGCGCCGATGGCACCGGCTTCGAGCAGGTCGGCCAGCGATTGCTTCACTTCCTGCGACTGGTCCTGCATGGGGAACAGGCGAATGCCCTTCATCTCGGGCAATTCCTTGATGCGCTCGATTTCGGCCTTCGCGCGCTCGCCGACCTCGACGAGATTCGCCCCGGTTTCCTTGAACACATTGACGCCGATCGCGAAGCGCCGATTCAGATGGCGTCCGTAGGTCAGCTCCGGATCGGTGTACTGCACCTCGGCGATGTCGCCCAGGCGCAGGCCGCTCGCATCGATGACGACATTGCGTACCGCATCGAGCGTAGTGAGCTCGCCTTCGGGTCGCACCGTGTAGCGCAGCCTGCCGTCGGTGAGCTGGCCCGCCGAAAGCGCGAAGTTGGCCTTCTGCAACTGCGCGCCGAGTTTGGCGATGTCGATGCCGTGGCTCGCGACGCGATCGGCCGCGAGCATGATGCGAACCTGCTTTTCCTCGACGCCATAGAGCTCGACTTTCGACACGCCGGCGATGCGTTCGAGGCGCCGCTTGAGATTGCGATCGAGCATTTCGTAGGCGCCCGACAGATCGCGGTCGGCCGAGATGCGCAGCTGCAGCATCGGCTGGTCCGAGCCCGAGAACTTGAACACCTGCACGCGCTGCACGTCGTCGGGCAGCTTGTCGCGGATCGAATCGATCTTGTCGCGCGCCTCGACGCCTTTGACGGCCAGATCGGCGCCCCAGTCGAGTTGCAGCTCGATCTCGACGCCGTCGTCGCGCGATTTGGATTCGATGCGCTTGAGTCCCGGCAGGGTCGCGATCGCTTCTTCGACCGGACGCGTGATGCGCCGCTCGACTTCCTCGGGCGTCGAGTTGCGATACGGCACGTTGACGACCATGAACGGAAACTCGATGTCGGGTAGCGATTCGAGCGGCAATCGTTGCCCGGCGATGAGCCCGATCAAGGTCATGCAGACGAAGAACATCGCCACCGTGACCGGCCGCTTGAGCGACAGCGCGGTGAGGTTCATGGGGTGAGGCCGGGAGACGGGGAACGGGAGACGAGAGACGTACCAGCCACAGCAAAACACAGCGCGATAAACGCAGAGCCGATGACATCCCCGAGGTAATGATCGCCTTCGACCACGCGCGCGAATGCGAGCAGGCTCGCGATTACGACCAAGGGCCAACGCCAACGCGCAAACATCAGCGCCGGCGGAATCAGCAGGCCCATGTAGACCGCCGTATGACCCGACGGAAACGAATCGTGGCCCGCGACGAAGAAATCGGCGAGCCGTGGATCGGCCAGGTATTCGAACGGACGCACGCGCTCGAACACGCTCTTGAGCCAGGTCACGCTGATGCGCGTCGCGAACAGCACGACGGCCGTAATCGCGAATGGCCGCAACCAGGCCCGGCCGGTGAACCGGGTCAACGCGCCACCGAGGACGACGAGCACGAGCGGATGTACCCATTTCGGCAGCCAGGGCAGCACGAGCCAGGTGATCGCATCGGTGAACGTGCGCGCGATCGGCACCAGCGCGGAGGCGTGCTCCGCAAGCCATAGCGAGACCAGGCGGTCGAAGCCGAGCGTACAGACAAGCATTGCGGCGAACAGGCCGGCCAGTGCGACGTAACCGCTGCGCAGGCTCATGCGCGCGCTCCCTGGTGCTGGTTCCGCACGGCGGCATCCGGCCGGCGATCGAGCACGGTATAGAGCACCGGAATCACCACGAGCGTCAGCAGCGTCGACACCGTGAGCCCGCCGATCACGGTGATCGCCATCGGCTTCTGCATTTCGCCGCCCGCGCCCATGCCGATGGCGATCGGCATCAGACCCAGCACGGCGGTGGCCGTCGTCATCATGATCGGGCGCAGGCGCGTACGCCCGCCGATCAGGATCGCTTCGGCGCGCGCGTAGCCCTCTTCGCGTTTGCGGTTGACGAGGTCGATCAGCACGATGCCGTTCTTCACCACGATGCCGGCCAGGATGATCATGCCGATCAGCGCGACCACGTTGATGATCGAGCCGGTCACGTAGAGCGCGACGATGGCCCCGATCGCGGCGAGCGGAATGGTGAACAGGATGACGAACGGATGCACCAGCGATTCGAACTGCGAGGCCATCACCAGATAGACCAGGAACACCGCGAGCGCGAGCGCGAATTGCAGCGAGCGGAACGAGACTTCCATTTCCTCGCTCTGCCCGGTGACGTTCGCGCTGGTGCTCTGCGACATCGGCGTTGCCGCGACGATGCGATCGAGCTCGGCGACCGCATCAGCCAGATCGCCATGCGCGAGCTGGGCCGAGATCACCACGACGCGCGACTGGCTGATGCGCCGGATCTCCGAAGGCCCGCTGCGCAGCTGCACGTTGGCGACTGCCTCGAGCGTCACCGGACGTGCCGAATCGGGATTGATGATGAGCCGACGCACGTCTTCAACACTCGCACGATCGCGCTCCGAGCCGCGTACGAGCACATCGATCTCGCGATCGTTGAGCCGATAGCGCGTCGCAACAACGCCCTGCACCGAGTTGACCACGCGATTGGCGAGATCGGCCGTATCGAGCCCGAGCGCGGCGGCGCGCTCCTGATCGAACAGGATCTGGATCTCCGGGTTTCCGGGTGCCTGCGTGGTTTCGATTTCGGTGAAGCGCCCGCTCTTTCGCATCTGCTGGCGGATCGATTCCGAAGTGCGCGCGAGCGTGTCGAGGTCGTAGCCCGAGATTTCGACTTCGAGTGGTGCCTTGAGCGTGAACAGAGTGGGACGCGTATAGCGATACGTGAGTCCCGGCACGGTTTGGAGCGGCTTGGCGAGCGCTGCGATGATGCGGGCCTCGTCATCGTAGCGGCCCGCCTTCAGGCCGAGATTCAGCACGCCGTTGTTCTCCCCGCCTTCGTCTGCCGAGACGTCGAGCCGGTTGCCCTGGCCGGCGACCGAGAACACCGCGGCGAGCGCGCCGTCACCGTCGATGCCGCGCGCAAGATCGCGCAGCACGCTATCGGTACGCGCGAGCGGCGTGCCGGGCGGCAGCTCGATCTCGGCATGCAGCTCGCCCTGGTTGAACGGCGGAATCAGTTCGACGCCGATGCGCGTCAGCAGCCATAGGCTTGCCGCGAACATCGCGAACGCCACGCCGAGCACCAGCGCGCGATGCGAGAGCGCCCAGCCGAGCAGGCGTTCGTAGCCGAATTCGCAGCGATCGAAGAAAGCCTGGAAGATTTTCGACAGCGGACGGAACACCAGGCCGAGCAGATAGCCGATCGCGCGGAACAGCTTCACGAACACCCACAGCACGCCGACCGGCGCCTGTTCGAACACACCATGGCGCGTCGCCGACAGGCCGCGTTGCAAGGCGTTGCCATCGCGACGAACCGGCTGCGCTTCGGGCGGTGGCGTCTTGCGGTTGCCGCGCGCCGCGAGCATCGGAATCAGCGTGAACGAGACGATCAGCGAGAAGATCAGCGCGCCGGTGACGACCATTGCCTGGTCGGAAAACAGCTGGCCGGCGATGCCTTGCACGAACACCATCGGAAAGAACACCGCGACCGTCGTCAGCGTGGATGCGACAACCGCGGCCGCCACTTCCGATGCGCCCGCGACCGCGGCTTCGGTCGGCGCGAGCCCGTCTTCGCGCTTGCGCATGATGTTTTCGAGCACCACGATCGCATCGTCGACGACCAGGCCGATGGCGAGCGCGATGCCGCCGAGCGACATGATGTTGAGCGTCAGCCCGGCGCCGTACATGACGTTGAAAGTGGCGATCACCGAGACCGGAATCGAGATCGAGATGACCGCCGTGATCCAGGCGCTGCCGAGGAACAGATAGACGATCAGCACGGCGAGAATGCCGCCGATGATCGCGGCCTCCATCACCTCGTCGATCGCGCTTTCGATGAACACGCTCTGGTCGTAGAGCGGCTTGAGCTCCATGTCGCCCGGCAGCGACTTGGTCAGCGTCTCGAGCCGCTTGTGCACGGTCTTGGCGGTTTCGACGGTATTGCCGTCGCCTTCCTTGTAGATCGCGATTTCGACCGCCTCGTTGCCGCCGATGCGGATCACCGCTTCGCGCTCCTTGTAACCGCTGCGCACTTCGGCGACATCCTTGAGGTACACCGGGCGATTGTCGCCACCTTCTGCAGTAGAGCGCGTCTGCAGGATCACTTCGCGCATCTGCTGCAGATCGCGAAACTGGTTCAGGGTGCGCACGAGATAGCGGCTCGCGCCCTGCTCGACGCGTCCACCCGAAAGATTCACGTTCTCCGCAGTCAACCGAGCGCCGACCTGTTCGAGCGTGAGGTTCTGCTGCGCGAGCTTGTGCAGGTCGACGAGCACCTGCACCTCGTCTTCGAGGCCACCCGAAATCTTCACCGCGGCAACGCCGGTGACCGCTTCGAGCGGCTTCTGCACGAGGTCTTCGGCGACTCGGCGCAAACGCTTGAGGGCGGCTTCATCGGGCTTGGCCGCCGCGTCGCCCTTGAGCGCGAGGCCGAGCTTGAGCACCGGGTCGGACGAAGGATCGAAGCGCAGCACGATCGGCCGCTTGGATTCCTTCGGCAGCTCGAGCGTGTCGAGCTTCTCGCGCACGTCGAGCACCGCGTAATCCATCTTCGTGCCCCAGTTGAATTCGAGGGTCACGTCGGAGGTGCCCGCGCGCGATACCGAGGTCACGCGGCGTACGTTCTTGATCACGCCGACCGCTTCCTCGATCGGCTTGGAGAGCAGCGTCTCGATCTCGGTCGGTGCGGCACCTTCGAGTTCGGTGCGCACGGTCAGCGTCGGATACGACAGATCGGGCAGCAGGGTCACCGGCAGCCGGCTCAGCGAGACCATGCCGAACAGCAGCACCGCGAGCGTGAACATGACCACGGCGACCGGGCGCCGCGTAACGAAGCCGAGCATGGAGGTCTCAGCCTTCTTGCGCGGCTGCGGCGGGAGCGGCTCCGGCCGCCGGCTCGTCCTTCAGCGGCGTCACCACCTGCACCTTGGCGCCATCCTTGAGGCTGGCCTGGCCCGTGGTGACCACCTGCTCGCCGGCTTTCAGGCCTTCGAGCACTTCGAAGTTGCCCGCATCGCCGTAGCCGATGCGCACCACGCGCCGGCGCGCATGATCGGAGGCAACCACGTAGACCGATTCGGCGGCGTCTTCGGTGATCACCGCGTCGCGCGGAATCAACAAGGCCTGCTCGCGATGGTCGTAGAGAATCTCGGTGCGCGCGAACATGCCCGGACGCAGCTCGGACTGCTTGGCGTCGATGTTCACGGTGACCTTGACCGTGCCGGTGCTGGCGTCGATCACCGGATTGATCAGCAGCACGGTGCCGGTGAAGACCTTGCCGGGCCAGGCGTCGACCGTGAGCTTCACCAGGTGCTCGGTCTTGAGCTTGTGGATGTCGCGCTCGGGCACGTAGACGGCGGCGCGCAGCCGGTCCATCTGGGTGATCCGGAAAGCCAGCGCATTCGGCTGGATCAGGTTGCCGCGCTTGATGTAGCGCGCGCTGACGATGCCGTCGAACGGGGCGCGCACTTCGGATTCGCGCAGCGCCAGCGAAGCCAGATCGGCCGCGGCGCGTGCGGCCGAGAGTTCGTACTGGGTCTTGTCGTAGGCCTCACGCGACACCAGGTTGCGCTGGTAGACCGATTTCAGGCGCGTGAAATCCTGCTCCAGCCGGTCGACGTCGGCCTGGGCGCGCGCGCGCTCGAAGCGCAGTTTGTCGGACTCGAGCCGGGCGAGCAGCTGGCCGGCGCGGACGCGATCGCCCTCCTCGACCAACACCTGCTCGACCGTGCCGCTCTGCTTGCTCAGCACGGTGGCCTCGTTCTCGGCTTCGAGCGTCGCGGTGCCGCGATAGGCGGCGTCGATGGTCCCGAGCGTGACGGTGGCGACCTCGACCGGAATGGCCGCTTCTTCCTTCTTTTCTTCGGCCTTGCTGTCAGCCTTGCAGCCGGACAGCAGGGCAAGGCCCAGCAATACAGGGACAGCGGTGCGGATCATGTTCATGCGAATTGGAAAACCCCCGGTTCGACCGCCAACGCTTCATGCTCCATGCCAGCGTCACCATCACCCAAGTAATTGATTGTTATGTAATTATTTTTCATGTGGCGTTTATATGCCGCCAAATCCGCCGCTTTGTATGCGGATTTGACGATTCAGTGGCGTAATTCGCCGGCGGTCGTGCCTGCGATGTTGAAGGCCTTGGATGCGGGGGGTCGCCGCAAGGTTTGCAGCCCGACGTTTTCTGGCTCTGCGGATGGCTTGGGCTACCATAGCGGTTCGATTTCGTCCTGCCGTCCTACCGGCGGGTCCATTTTTCAGCCGAGCTCAGACATGCAGATCGCCGACCGCAGCGTCGTTTCGTTCCATTACACCCTCACGAACGATCGTGGCGAAGTTCTCGATTCCTCCAGCGGCGGCTCCCCGCTGGCCTATCTCCACGGCTCCGGCAACATCATCCCGGGCCTCGAAAAGGAACTGCTCGGCAAGGTCGCCGGCGACAAGCTCAAGGTCACCGTCGCCCCGGCCGAAGGCTACGGCGAACGCGACGCCCGCCTGGTGCAGGAAGTGCCGCGCCGTGCCTTCCAGGGCATCAAGGACATCAAGCCGGGCATGAGCTTCACCGCCCAGGGTCCGCAGGGCCCGACCCGCGTCACCGTGACCCGCGTGGCCGGCGACATGGTCACCGTCGACGGTAACCATCCGCTGGCCGGCGAGACGCTCAACTTCGACGTCGAGATCACCCAGGTTCGCGAGGCCAGCGAGGAAGAACTCGCCCACGGCCACGTCCACGGCGAAGGCGGCCACCACCACTAAGCGTCGGGTTTTTCAAACAAAGGCATGTCGATGCGCAGTCTCGTTTCCGTCGCGGTCGTCGCGACGGCCCTGCTGCTGGGCTCCTGCGCGCAGGAGCCGGCTCCCAGGCAGTTCCAGCCGCCGGTCATCACGCTCGAACAGGCGATCGCCGCGCCGTACCGCGAGCAGAACCGGCCGCGCGACCGTTACCGTCATCCGCTCGAGACGCTGCAGTTCTTCGGCATCGAGAGCGACATGACGGTGGTCGAGATCTGGCCGGGCGGCGGCTGGTATTCGGAGATCCTCGCGCCGTTCCTGGCCGCGCGCGGGCGCTACATCGCCGCCCAGTTTCCGGACACGCCGTCGGCCCCGGACTACCAGAAGCAGACGCTGGCCGCCTACCGCAAGGCGATCGCCGCGCATCCGGAGCTCTATTCGCGCGTCACCGTCAGCGCGATCGGCGCGCCGAACTTCTGGCAGCCGGCGCCGCCGAATTCGGCCGACCTCGTGCTGAGCTTCCGCAACGTGCACAACTGGCTGCAGAACGACACCGAGCGCGAGATGTTCGCCGCGTTCTATCGCACGCTGAAGCCGGGCGGCGTGCTCGGCGTGGTCGAGCACCGGGCCGTCGCCGACGAAATTCCGCGCTCGCAGATCGTCCGCACCGGCTACGTGCCGCAGGACTACGTGATCGAACTCGCCACCGCGGCCGGCTTCGCCTACGTGGGCTGGGAAGAGATCAACGCGAATCCGAAGGACACCAAGAACTATCCGGCCGGCGTCTGGACGCTGCCGCCGACCCTGCGCCTCGGCCAAACCAATCGCGACCAGTACCTCGCGATCGGGGAGTCGGACCGCATGACGCTCAAGTTCGTGAAGCCCGATCCGAATGCGCCGGCGCCGATGCCGAGCGATCGCTAGCGAGGTATCGGGCGGTTTGGCGGGGGGGGCGCGGCGTCGGCCGCTTTCCGGCTCGAGGAGCCGTTGCATCGACTGCTTCCCGGCTCAAGGAGCCGGGAAGGGTATCGCCCCGAATTTCGCGTCCCAGTCGTTACGCTCGCGGATCAGGCGCTGGTCCTGCCAGAGCACGTAGGGCTCGGTGCGCAGGCTGCGGCCGACGCTGCTGATCGCCAGGTCGACGTTGCTCGCAATGCGCAGATCGCCCTCGCTACGCTCGGCCCGGCCGTTGCGGTCGCGGCGCAACTGCGGCTCTTCATGCTTGAGTTCGGCCGCGCAGATGCTGGCGTCCTCGGGCGTGTAGCCGATTTCGTAGAGCCGGTCGTTGAAGAATTCGAGCGTCATCCGGCCCTTGGTGCCGAGCAGGGCGTAATCGAGGCTCAGCGTGTCGAGCACGTGCATCGGATAGCGCGGGCTGGTTGGCCGGGCGATGCGCCGGTGCGCCGCCTCCACGCCCTGCTCGGCGAGCCTGGCGGCCACCGCATCGACGCTCTGGTAGCTCGCGAAACCGGCCGTGAGCGCGATTCCGGACTGCCGATCGGTGTAGGCCGCGGTCTCGGCATGCGGAGGCTCGGGCTGGCCGATCAGGGCCAGGGCGCCGGCGGTCACCGAGCACAGGCCGACCACCATCAGAACCCAGGCCACGCGCTTGCGCATCGGCGCAGCGGTGCTGGGTTCGGGCGGATCGGCTTGTTCGGTCAGAAGGCTCATGCGGGGACGCAGTCAGCGGATAGGCGATGGTACGTCCGCCGCGCCGCCTTGCAGCACGCCAGGCCCGCCCACAGGTCGATTGGCGGCGACGAACGTCGCCCGACAGCGGCCAGTCTTGCGATGCCGCCCAAGCCCTCGCAAGTCCGATCGCGGATCACCTCGACATGACTGCGACCCGACCTAGTCCTCGGGCTCGTAACCGAGATTCGGCGCGAGCCATTTCTCGGCTTCGGCGAGCGTCCAGCCCTTGCGGCGCGCGTAGTCCGCGACCTGGTCCTTGTTGACGCGCCCGACGACGAAGTACTGCGACTGCGGGTGCGAAAAATACCAGCCCGACACCGCGGCCCCCGGCCACATCGCATAACTCTCGGTCAGTTCGATGTTCGCGTTCTTCTCGACATCGAGCAGCTTCCAGAGCGTGGCCTTTTCGGTGTGCTCGGGACAGGCCGGATAGCCCGGAGCCGGGCGAATGCCGCCGCCGCTGTCGATGTACTTCTCGGCGATCAGCGCCTGGTTGTCGAGATGCTCGTCGGGTGCGTAACCCCACCATTCCTTGCGCACGCGCTGATGCAGGCGCTCGGCGAAGGCTTCGGCCAGGCGATCGGCGAGCGATTCGAGCAGGATCGCGCTGTAGTCGTCGTTGGCCTTCTTGAAGGCCTCGACTTTCTCGGCCGAACCCAGGCCCGTGGTCACCGCGAACGCGCCGACGTAGTCGTGCAGGCCGGTCTCACGCGGCGCCACGTAGTCGCCGAGGCAACGGTGCGGAACGCCTGCGCGATGCTCGCTCTGCTGGCGCAGGTTGTGCAGGCGTGCGATCTCGGTCGTGCGCGACTCGTCCGCGTAGACCGCGATGTCGTCGCCATCGACCGCATTGGCCGGAAACAGGCCGAACACCGCGTTCGCGCGCAGCCACTTCTCGTCGATGATGCGATCGAGCATCGCCTGCGCATCGTCCCAGAGCTTGCGCGCGGCTTCGCCGGTGGCCGGATTGTTGAGCAGATCGGGAAAGCGGCCCTTCAATTCCCAGGCGATGAAGAACGGCTGCCAGTCGATGTAGTCGCGCAGCTCGGCGAGCGGATAGTCGTGCAGCACTTTGACGAACTGCGTCGCCGCATGATGATGGTGATCGCAATGCGGACCATCGCAAACGTCCATCGCCTGCTGCAGCAGCATGCGCGGGCGGAAGGGCCTGTACGTGCTCCAGTCGACCGGCGTGCGGTTCGCGCGTGCCGCATCGAGGCTCAGGAATTTCTCCGCCCGATCCTTGTTCGCGTGGCGCTCGCGGATCGCCGCGTATTCCTTGTTCACCTCGGCCATGAGCTTGGGACGCTGCTCGTCCGACAGCAGTGCCGAAGCGATGGGCACCGAGCGCGAGGCGTCCTTGACCCAGACGATCGGGCCTTGGTACTGCGGCGACACCTTCACGGCCGTATGCGCGCGCGAAGTCGTCGCGCCGCCGATCAGCAGCGGAATGTCGAAGCCCTGGCGCTGCATTTCCTTGGCGAGCGAGACCATTTCGTCGAGGCTCGGCGTGATCAGACCCGACAGGCCGATAATGTCGACCTCATGCTCGCGCGCCGCATCGAGAATCTTCTGCCCGGGCACCATCACGCCGAGATCGATGACCTCGTAGTTGTTGCACTGGAGCACCACGCCGACGATGTTCTTGCCGATGTCGTGCACGTCGCCCTTGACCGTCGCCATCAGGATCTTGCCCTTGGCGCGAGCCACATCACCTGGCTTCTTCTCGGCTTCGATGAACGGAATCAGGTACGCAACGGCCTTCTTCATCACGCGCGCGGACTTGACCACCTGCGGCAGGAACATCTTGCCCGCGCCGAACAGATCGCCGACCACGTTCATGCCGTTCATGAGCGGGCCTTCGATCACTTCGATCGGCCGGCCGCCACGCGCGGCGATCTCGGCGCGCAGCAATTCGGTGTCGGCCTCGACGTACTGGTCGATGCCCTTCACGAGCGCATGCGTGATGCGCTCGCCGAGCGGCAGCGAACGCCAGGCTTCGTCGGCCGCCTCCTGCTTCGCTCCATCGCCTTTGAACTTGCCGGCGATTTCGAGCAGGCGCTCGGTGCCGTCGGCGCGGCGGTTGAGGATCACGTCCTCGATGCGCTCGCGCAGCTCCGCATCGAGCGTGTCGTAGACCACGAGCGCGCCCGCATTGACGATGCCCATGTCCATGCCCGCGTTGATCGCATGGAAAAGAAAAACGCTGTGGATCGCCTCGCGCACCGGATTGTTGCCGCGGAACGAGAACGAGACATTCGACACGCCGCCGCTGATATGCGCACCCGGCAGGTTCTGCTTGATCCAGCGCGCGGCTTCGATGAAATCGACGCCGTAGTTGTTGTGCGCCTCGATGCCCGTCGCGACCGCGAACACGTTCGGATCGAAGATGATGTCTTCGGGCGGAAAGCCCACCTGCTCGACGAGAATCTTGTATGCGCGGCCGCAGATGTCCTTGCGGCGTTCGAGCGTATCGGCCTGGCCTTGTTCGTCGAAGGCCATGACCACCACCGCCGCGCCGTACTGCCGGCACAGGCGCGCCTCGCGCACGAATTTTTCCTCGCCCTCTTTCATCGAGATCGAGTTGACGATGGGCTTGCCCTGCACGCACTTGAGGCCGGCTTCGATGACCTCCCACTTGGAGGAATCGATCATCACCGGCACGCGCGAAATGTCGGGCTCGGCCGCGATGAGCTTCAAGAAGCGCTCCATCGCCGCGACGCCGTCGAGCATGCCTTCGTCCATGTTGACGTCGACGACCTGCGCCCCGCTTTCGACCTGCTGGCGCGCGATGTTGAGCGCGGTGGCGTAGTCGCCGGCCTTGATCAGATCACGAAACTTCGCCGACCCCGTGACGTTGGTGCGCTCGCCGACGTTGACGAAGCGAATCGCGCTCGTGAGGTTCAGCGGCTCCAGGCCCGACAGCTTGGTGATGCCGTCGTGTTCGACCGGCTTGCGCGGTGCGAGCCCCGCGACCGCCCGCGCCATCGCGCCGATGTGGCCCGGCGAGGTGCCGCAGCAGCCGCCGACGATGTTGACGAGGCCCGCTTCGGTGAACTCGCGGATGATGCCCGCGGTGTCTTCGGGCATTTCGTCGTACTCGCCGAAAGCATTCGGCAAACCGGCGTTCGGATAGCAGGACACATGGCAATCGGCGAGCCGCGACAGCTCGGCGATGTACGGACGCATGTCCTTGCCGCCGAGCGCGCAGTTCAGGCCGATCGACAAGGGCCGCGCATGGCGCACCGAGGCCCAGAACGCTTCGGTGACCTGGCCCGACAGGGTGCGGCCCGAGGCGTCGGTGATGGTGCCCGAGATCATCACCGGCCAGCGCCGGCCGCGCTGCTCGAACAGGCGCTCGCAGGCGAAGATCGCGGCCTTGGCGTTGAGCGTGTCGAAGATCGTCTCGATCAGCAGGATGTCGCTGCCGCCGTCGACGAGGCCGTTGGCCTGTTCGAGATACGCATCGACGAGTTCGTCGTAGCTGACGTTGCGAAAGCCCGGGTCGTTGACGTCCGGCGAAATGCTCGCGGTGCGATTGGTCGGCCCGAGCGCGCCGGCGACGAAGCGCGGCCTGCCGCTCGCGGCGGCGACTTCATCGGCCGCTTCGCGCGCCAGCGTCGCGGCGGCGACGTTCATCTCGTACGCGAGCGCTTCCATGCCGTAGTCGGCCAGCGAGATCAGCTGCGCGTTGAAGGTGTTGGTCTCGATCAGGTCGGCACCCGCTTCGAGATACTGGCGATGGATCTCGCGGATGATCTGCGGCTGCGTGAGCACGAGCAGGTCGTTGTTGCCCTTGAGGTCGCGATGCCAGTCGGCGAAGCGCTCGCCGCGATAGTCGGCTTCCTCGAGCTTGTAGCGCTGGATCATCGTGCCCATGGCGCCGTCGAGCACGAGCACGCGCTCGGCGAGCAGGCGCGTGAGCGGCTCGGTGGCATCGGGGCGAAGGTCCAGGGGGGACCGGGCTGGGCTGGAAGGCGTGGCGTCGTACATGCGCGAAGTTTATCTCTTTATGCGGATAGACGGATACGATCGAGTCCGCTTGGTCGGGCGCGAGCGCCGGCGCGCATACTGGACCTCCACATTCCTCCTGTCGCCGATGACCGCTTCCGCCCCGCCGGACACGCTGCGCAACTGGCTGCAGACCGAGCACGAAGCCCTGCTCGCGCCCGCGCTCGGCGGGCTGCCGAAGCCGGCGCAGGAGGCGCTGAGCCGCCGCTATCGCCGGCTGCTGCTCGCCCACCTCGAAGCCACGCCGGCCCCACTGCAAGGCGGCAGCGAGCAGCGTGCCCTGCAGCGGCTCGCGCTGACGCCTTCAGAAGCGCTCGAACTCGATCTGCGCCGCAATGCGCTCGACCAGTCGCTGCAGCCGGTGATCGCGGCCCCGCTGCAAGCCTGGCGGCGGCGCATCCAGGCCGGCAATGCGCGCGGCACAGCGCTGGCCGCTTCGGCGCTGTCGCCCGATGCGCTGCTGCGCTGCTTCGTCGAGGCCTTGCAGGAGCTGCCGCTGACGCTCGATGCGCGCCTGGCCCGGCTCGAAACGCATGCGGTGACGCTGGCCGAGCGCCTGCCCGCGCTGCTGGCCACCGCGCTGAGCCTCGTGCCGCTCGCCGAAGCACCGGCCAGCGCCGATCTGGCCATCGATCCGCGTCTCTCGGCGCTGCTCGAGCGCATCGCGGCCCGCAGCGGAGCCGAAGCCGAACTCGCGGCCCGACTGCTCGCCGAGGCGCCCGAATCGCCCGCGATCGCGCAGCGCCTGGCCTTGCTCGGACGCATCGTCGAAGGCCTCGCCGAGCTGTCCGACGAGGCGCTGTTCGCGCTCGCCAAGCTCGCGCTCGCCGACCCGGATTTTCTCGTCAACACCGCGCATCCCGTGCGCCTGAGCCTGCACCGCCCGGGCGAACTCGAACGCCTGCTCGGCAGGCTGAGCCTCGGTGCGGGCTTCGTCGCGCTGGGGCTGGCGCAATTGCCGATGCTCGCGAGCGAGCGCATCGCCGGCGCGCTCGACCAGCTGCAGACCCTGCGCCGCGAACAACAGGACGCCCGGCTCGGCGAAGCGCGCCGGCGCGTCGCCGACGAAATCACGCGCATCGGCGTCGTTCACGCCTTGCCGTCCAGCGGCCAGCGCTTTTTGCAGGACGTCTGGGCGCCCTTGCTGACGCGCGCCTGGTTGCAGCAGAACGGCGCCGGCGACGAGTGGAACGAGGCGATCGCCACGCTCGAACCCGTGCTCGCGACGCTGGCCGATCGCCAGAACGCCCGCGTGCGCGACCTCGAAGCCCAGCTCAATCGCATGGCCGAGGTGCTGTTCCGCGCGGGCCTGCAGCGGGCGCGCATCGACGAGGCGCTGCAGTTCCTGCGCGAGGCCTACGACGAGCTGCGCAGCCTGCCGGGCACCACGAGCGCCGTCGCCCAGCCCGACGCGAGTGCGCCGAGCAGGCCCGAGTTTCCGGGCGTGAGCCGCATCGAGCTGCCGGATCTCTGAAGCGGCTCACGCCGTCGCGAACGGCGCCTCGTGCACGTGGGCGCCGGGCCGCTCGCTGACCGCGGCCTGCAACAGCGCGGCGGCGACGGTATCGGCTTCGATCGGTCGGTAGCGCGCCGGCAGCAGCCCGCCGATCACCGGCGCGAGGCGCTGGCCGAGGCCCTCGAGCGTGCGGCTTTCGGCGCGCTCGCCGAGCAGCAGCGAGGGCCGGAAAATGTGCAGCGAGGCAAAACCGACCGTGCGCAGATCGCGCTCGACGCGGCCCTTGACCTGGCTGTAGAAGGCCAAGGAGTTCGCATGCGCGCCCATGGCCGACACGACGAGGAACTGCCGGCTGCCGGCCGCCTTCGCCGCGCGCGCGAGCCGCATCACGAGTTCGTAGTCGACCGCTTCGAAGGCCTGCTTCGATCCGGCCTTGGCGCGCGTGGTGCCGAGGCAGCAGAACACGTCGTCGGCCTGCAGCGCGGAGCCGAGGCCTTCGAGATCGCGAAAGTCGGTGACGATGGCCGTGAGCTTCGGGTGCGTCTGCGCAAGCGGCTTGCGCACGAGCACGCTGATTCGGTCGAAGCGCGCATCGGCGAGCAGGCGGCGCAGCAAGTGCGAGCCGATCAGGCCGGTGGAACCGGCGACGAGCGCGTGTCGGGTCATCGAAATTCCGGATGAAGTCGCAAGGCCTGCATGATGCCATCGGCTCGGGTCATCATGGCCGCCTCTTCTTCCGCACCGGACGCGCCCGCCCATGACCGATTTCGTGCTGCATCCGCAGCTCGCTGCCGACAGCTTCGCCCTCGCCGACGCGCCGCTGAGCCGGCTGCTGCTGAGCAAGGACGCGCGCTACCCATGGTTCATCCTGGTTCCGCGGCGCAGCGACATTCGCGAAATCTACCAACTCGACGCCGCCGACCAGGCCCAGCTGCTGCTCGAATCGAGCACGCTCGGCCGGGCGGCGATGCAGGCCTTCGGCGGCGACAAGCTCAACGTCGCCGCGCTCGGCAACCTGGTTCCGCAGCTGCACGTGCATCACATCGTGCGCTTTTCGAGCGATGCGGCCTGGCCGGGCCCGGTGTGGGGCCGGCATCCGGCGGTCGCCTACGATGAGGCCGCACGCGAGCAGCGCATTCAGGCCTTGAAAACCCGGCTTACCGCAGGCTGGCACTGGCTATAAAACCGCCCAGGTCCTGGCGGCACCGACATTGCAGCGTCTTCGGCCGTGCCTACACTGCGCGCAGCCGGCCACACTGCGAGCTTGAATTTGCTGCACCCCGCACGACCGCGGCTCTCACCACGATGGAGCGAATCGGATGGATAGCGTTGCAGGCAAGAAGGTTCTGATCACCGGCGCGGCGATGGGCATGGGCCGGCTCTACGCCGATCTCGCGGTGCGCGAGAAAGCCGCCGCGGTGGTGCTCTGGGACGTCAACCAGGCCGCGCTCGACACTGCGGTCGCCGAACTCAAGGCGGCCGGCGGCACGGTGTTCGCGTACACCGTCGACGTCTCGAACCTCGAGAGCATCGAGCAGGCCGCCGCGCAGGTGCAGCGCGAGGCCGGCGACATCGATCTGCTGTTCAACAACGCCGGCATCATTCGTGGCAAGTTCTTCTGGGAACACGACAACCGGCGCGACATCTGGCCGACGATGGCGATCAACACGCTGGCGATCATGTACATCGCGCGCGCCTTCCTGCCCGCGATGATCGCCAACAAGCGCGAGAGCCGCATCGTCAACATCGCCTCGGCCGCGGGCACCGTGGCCAATCCGCGCATGAGCGTTTATTGCGCGAGCAAGTGGGCCGCGATCGGCTGGAGCGATTCGCTGCGGCTCGAGCTCAAGCAGGCCGGCCACGTGCACGTGAAGGTGACGACCGTCTGCCCGAGCTACATTTCCACCGGCATGTTCAGTGGCGTCAAGGCTCCGCTGCTGACGCCGATCCTGACGCCCGAAGTGGTGACGAATCGCGTCTGGCAGGCGATGAAGGCCGGCAAGCCGCTGCTGACCATGCCCTGGACCGTGCGCCTGGCGATGCTCGCGCGCGGCCTGCTGCCGCTGGCGCTGTGGGATTTCGTCGCCGACCGCATCTTCGGCATCTACCACAGCATGGATGACTTCGAAGGCCGGCCCAAAAGCTGAAGGCCTGGCGATAAGATCGGCCCTAACGACACGCTCATAACAACAGTGCCCGTCCGGCCCGCCGCCGGGCCGCAAGAACACCAAGGAGAACCATGAACTACTTCGTCACCGGCGCGACCGGCTTCATCGGCAAGTTTCTGCTCGAATCGCTGCTCGCGCGTGAAGGGGCCATCGTTCACGTGCTCGTGCGCGAGGGCTCGCGCGACAAGCTCGAAAACCAGCTGCTGCGCTACGGCGACGACGCCTCTCGCATCGTGCCGGTGGTCGGCGACGTGACCGAGCCGGGCCTGGTCAGCGCGGCCGATTTCAAGAAGCTCGCCGGCAAGATCGACCATGTGTTCCATCTCGCCGCGCTCTACGACATGACGATGAGCGACGAGCTCGCCGATCGCATCAACAACGAGGGCACGCGCAACGTCGTCGCCTTCGTCAACGACCTCGGCGGCAACGTGAAGCTGCATCACGTGTCGAGCATCGCGGTGGCCGGCGGCGAGCACGTCGGCAAGTTCACCGAAGACATGTTCGACGTCGGACAGAGCACCGATCACCCGTACTACCGCACCAAGTTCCAGTCCGAAGCGATCGTGCGCAACGAGAGCAAGGTGCCGTTCCGCGTCTATCGTCCGGGCATCGTTGTCGGCCACAGCGTGACCGGCGAAATGGACAAGATCGACGGCCCCTACTATTTCTTCAAGGCGCTGCAGACGGTCAGCCACAAGGTGCCGAAGTGGATTCCGCTGCTCGGCATCGAAGGCGGCCGCATGCCGATCGCCCCGGTCGATTTCGTCGCCAAGGCCATCGATGCGATCGCGCACCAGCAGGGCCTCGACGGCCAGTGCTTCCATCTGATGCAGAACAAGTCGCCGACGGTCGGCGAGCTGCTCGCCATCTGCATGGAAGTGGCGCACGGCCCCGAATTCGCGGCCAAGATCCAGCTGCCGGCGATTCCGAGCTCGGTGCGCGCGCTCGGCTCGCAGGTCGCCAAGGTGGTGCCGAAGGCCGTGCAGAAGCGCATCGCCGATACCATCGGCGTACCGATGTCGGTGATCGGCTATGCCTTCAACCGCACCGCCTTCGACAACAAGAAGGCGCGCGCCGCACTCAAGGGCACGGGCATCGACTGCCCGGACATCCGCGACTACGCCGACAAGCTCTGGGCCTACTGGGAGCTGTTCCTCGACCTGCGCGTGAAGATTCCGGCGCAGGCCATGCAGCGCCTCGCCGGCAAGGTCGTGCTCGTGACCGGCGCGAGCTCGGGCATCGGCTTCAACGCGGCGAAGAAGTTCGCCGCCGCGGGCGCCAAGGTGATCCTCGTCGCGCGCACGCTCGAAAAGCTCGAAGAAGCCAAGTCCGTCATCGAAAAAGCCGGCGGCGAAGCGCATGTCTACAGCTGCGATCTCACGAGCATGGAAGACATCGATCGCATGGCGGATGAAGTGCTCGCCGACTTCGATCACGTGGACGTGCTGATCAACAACGCGGGCCGCTCGATCCGCCGCGCGGTGATGGAATCGACCACGCGCTTCCATGATTTCGAACGCACGATGGAGCTCAACTACTACGGCGCGGTGCGGCTGATCATGAAGCTGCTGCCGAGCATGGCCAAGCGCAAGAGCGGGCACATCGTCAACATCAGCTCGATCGGCGTGCTCGCCAACGCGGCGCGCTTCTCGGCCTACGTGGCGAGCAAGGCGGCGCTCGATGCGTTCACGCGCTGCCTGTCGGCCGAAGTGCGCAGCCACAACATCCACACCACGGCCATCTACATGCCGCTGGTGCGCACGCCGATGATCGCGCCGACCAAGATCTACGACTACGTGCCGACCTGGAGCCCCGACGACGCCGGCGACACCGTGATGCGCGCGGTGCTCGAACGTCCCAAGTCGATCGCCACCACGCTCGGCACCGCGGCTTCGGTCAGCTACGCGCTGTGGCCCAAGCTCAACGACTACGTGCTGAGCTGGGGCTTCCGGCTGTTCCCGTCGTCGTCGGCCGCCCGCAAGGGCCGTCGCGAAGGCGCCAAGCCGACGCTCGAGCAGGTGGTGTTCGCGAACGTGTTCAAGGGCGAGCACTGGTAAGCAGCTGCTGCGCTCCGCATGCCGCACGAGGGCGGCATGCGTTCGGGCCAGCCGATGCTTCGCTTCGGCTGGCCCGGCCCTCACCCTCACGCGCCAATCGTACGCTCCGGTTCCTGCGCTCCGTCCTCATCAGACCTGCGTTCGCTCGCGACGCTTCTTCAGAATCAAAGACTGCGCGGGTGGATCACGCGACAACGCGCGCTGATCCACTCATCCTTATTTTTTGAGATCAGCCGCTCGCGCGACACTCCGCAGAAGAATCCTTAATCTGTGGGGTGCAAATGACCACCCTGCGCCTGCAAGCCCCGCCATCGATGCGCCTGCCAGCCTCGCTGGCACTGGCGATGGGCTTGCACGTGCTCGCGCTGGTCGCGCTGCCTTCGCTCTGGCAGCTCGGCGGCACGCTGGCCGAGCGCATCAAAGGCCGCGCAGTCCCGCCGCCCGCCGAGGCGCACGGCGAGGTCGTGCCGATCAGGCTGCCGACGATGAACAAGTTCGAGCTCGTCACCGAGCTGGGCTCCATCGCCAGATCGACTTCCGGCCAGAAGGCCGACACCCTGCCTTCGGCGCAGGCCGCGCGCGGCACCGCGATGAGCCTGAGCCAGAGCCTTGCCGATGCGGCGCACCAAGCCCAGGCGGCCTACGAACGCCTGCATCCGCAAGCCGAAAAGCTGCGCTTCGTCGCCGAACTGCGGCTTGCCGATGGACCGACTCGTGCGATCGCGAGTGAGGCCAGGAAACCCGCAGCAGCAGTCACCGCCAAAACCCCGGAGCCGGCAACCAAGCCCGCCGCGCCGCCCGCGACACCGAAACCGGCCGACGACGCCGAACGCAAAGCCGAAGAGGCGCAGCAACGCGAACAAGCCCGCCAAGACGCGCGCCAGGCCCAGGAAGCCCGCGACAGGCTCGCCCAGGCCCAGCGCATGGCCGACGAGCAGGCGCGTCGCGACCAGGACCGGGCGCGGACCGAAGACCGCGCGCGCCAGCAGCGCGCCCTGCAGCAGGCGATCGAGCAGGCGTCGCGCCAGCCGCTCACGCGCCGGCCGGATGCCACGCCCGCTCCGCGCACGACGCCGCGCGCCGAAGACCCGCATCCGCAGGTCTTCGACCCGGCCGAGCCGTATCGCGGAGCGGTACCCGACGTCATCGCCGAAGCGCCGCCGCTGCCCGACCAGACCGGCGCCCCGATGACGGCCGGCGGCGCGGTGCTCGGCCAGGGTGCGGCTCCCGAGCGCGGTCCGGGCGAGGCGGTCGCCGACCGCGGCGCCTTTTTCCAGCGCCTTACGAACCACCTGTTCCAGATCAATCAGGTGATGCTTGCCGAGGCGATCCGGGCGACGCCGAGGATGACTGTCGAGGTGCACTTCGCGATCGATCGCAACGGCCGTGTGATCGAGGCGGCGGTCAGCCGGAGCACCGGCGACCCGCAGCTCGACGACAAAGCGGTGGCCGTGATTCAGCGGGCGTCGCCGGTTCCGCGCCTATCGTCGGACATGCCGCAGCAAAAACTCGAACTGAGCTTCCCGGTGCAGATCTACCGCTGAGTCGTCAGCGGCCTATTGGTAATGCCCGAACTCCTCCCGCAACAGAATTCGGTCCCGAGCCCCAACGCCAATGCGCGCGTGCGCTGGTCCTGGGTGCGCCGGTTCGTCACGCGCGTGCTCGTGCTGTTCGAACGTTACCCCTGGCTGCTGCCGCTGGCCTCGTTCCTGGCCGGCGTGCTGAGCTTCGTGCTCGTACGCCGCGGCGAAGGCATGGCCCGCTACATCGCTTTCACCGCCCTGCTCGGCTGGCCGTGGATGCTGGCCCAGGGCTGGTTGCGCAACTGGCTGCTGCGCCGCTTTCCGTCCAAGTGGACGCCCTACGGACTGCAGATGATCACGCAGTCGCTGCAGCAGGAAGTGCTGTTCTTCTCGCTGCCGTTCCTGGCCGGTGCGACCCAGCCCGACATCGGCCAGTGGCTGTTCACCGGACTCGTAGGGCTAGCCGCCTTCATCAGCGTGATCGACCCGATCTACGAAAAGCACATCGCCGATCACCCGGCGCGGGCCTTGTTGTTCCACGCCTACTGCAGTTTCGTCTGCGCACTGGTGGTGCTACCGATCGCGGCCAAGGTGCAGCTCGAGAACGCGCTGCCGCTCGCGCTGGTCATCACCGGCGTCTGGATTCTGCTCGGCCTGCGCGGTGCCTGGCGCGATCTGTCGACGCCGCAGGCACGGCGCTTGGGCTTCACCGCCTTCGTGCTCGCACCGCTCGCCTTGTGGCTGCTGCGCTCGCACGTGCCGCCCGCCGGCCTGTCGGTCACCGAAGGGCTGGTGACGCAGAGCGTCGAAGACCGCACGCCCGGCGCGCGGCTGCAGACCATCAGCGCAGCTGCGCTCCAAGCACGCGGGGCGATCGCCTTCGTCGCGATCCGCGCACCGATGGGTCTCAAGCAGACCGTCTACTTCCAGTGGTCGCAGAACGGCCACAAGCTCGATCGCATCGCCGCCGAAATCCAAGGTAGCGGAAAAGGCGGCTGGCGCACCTACAGCCGCAAGCGCAACTTCCCGGCCGATCCGCGCGGCGCCTGGCGCGTCGACCTGCTGACGCCGGATGGCCAGCTGATCGAGCGGCTGCGGTTCAAAGTGCAGTAGGCCGGCGGCCTACTCCGCGCAGCTCGTCGAACCCGGATACTTCGCCTCGTCGGCCTTGACGACGTTCGCGATCCATTGCTCGATCAGCGCGCTGCCTTCGGTGTCGACGACGCTGCGCGCGAGCGGTGGCATGCGCGCGGCCGGCACCGTGGCGTTCGGGCCGATGCGGAACGCGAGGATCGAGTCGGCGACGTTGCCCGGGTGGATGTCGTAGGTGCGGCCGCCGTTGCCTTCCTGGCCCGTCGCGGTCGGGCGCTTGCAGATGCCGTAGCTGATGTCGACCGGCCGGAACGAGTCGAGATAAAAGCCCGTGCTCGCCGCGAAGCCGCGCACGTTGTGGCAATGCTGGCAATTCACTTCGAGCCAGGCGCGTGCGCGCGCTTCGATGTCCTCGGCCGAGTTCGGAGCAAAGCCCGCGTCGCCGGGCTTGTTGAACGCCGGAATGCGTTCGAGCTTGGCCGCGATCTGGCGCATGTCGACGCCCAGATCGCTCGGGCAGCCGGCGACCAGGCCGTGGCTGCACCAGTACGCGATCTGGTTCTGTCCCGCGACTTCGTGACGGCTCTGGCCGGTGACGAGTTTGCTTTCGGGCGCGTAGGGGCGATTCATGAAGCGCACCTTCGGTCCGATCGGCGCGGCGCCGGCTTCGCCCTCCTCGTTCGAATGGCAGCTCAGGCACTGGTTGCCATGCGGAATCAGATAGTTCGCGGTCGAGCCCTGATGGCGCACGCCCGAATCGACGTCGGTGTGATCCCATGAAACGCTCGCATGTCCGCCACCCAGCGAAAGTTTGGCGACGCGCTTGCCGGTGGCCGCATCGGTCTCCCAGATGTACGGCAGGCCATCCCAGCGCGCGACGTTCTTCGAGTTCACGCGCTTGATCAGCAGGCGCGTTTCGATCGGCGTTTCCTTGCCGCTCGCTTCGTCGGCGAACGAGAAGGTCTTGGCGATGATGGTGCCGGTCGGGAACACCAGCGTGGCATTGACGCCGTCGGTGCCCGCATCGCGGTAGACGGCTTTCGCTCCGGGCGGCAAATACGCCACGCGATATTTCACCGCGTAGTCGGAGAACAGCTTGCTGTTGAGCGAATACGGAACGCCGCCGCCGCGCGGCGTGCTGGTCGGATCCTGCGCATCGTCGAACAGGTGATATTGATCGAGCGTCGGGCAGTTCACGCGCGCGGCGTCGAAGTTGACCTTGCCGCTGTCGACGCTGGCGTTGCAGAGCTTCTCGACGAGCTCGGCGGCCGGCGCCGGATCGTAGTCGCCGCTGCGCACGAACTGTGGAATCACCACCGGCGGCAACGGCGCGAGCGTCTTGCCGTAAGCCGCGGTGCAATCGTGCGGGCTCATGTCGAAGTCGGAAGGGAACTGCAGCAGCGCGGCCGGATCGAGATTGCTGCTGACGATGAGCTCGAGCCCCTTGGTGCCGTGGAAATTCGAGAACTTGAGGCTGTCGCTGGAAAACTCGTTGTCCGCATCGATGCACGAGAACCACCAGTCGGGCTTGATGCGCGGCTTGCCTTCTGCGGCGGTGTCGAACTTGTAGGCGTTGTACTGGCAACTCGGATCGGGCACTTCGTTGTCGTAGAGCGGCTTGCCGCGTTCGTCCTTCGGCACGTCCTCGCCGTTGGCTTCCTTCGGATACGCGCAGTCGGCGTGATAGCTGTCCTGCAGGCCGTCCCAGATGATGTGCGCGCCGCGAATGTTGAGCAGGCCGGTCGACAGGCAGCTCGCGAGATTCTTCGGCAACAGGCAGGCGGTCTGGTTCTTGAGCCCGACGATCGCGGGCAGGAACTTGGCGACGTCGCCCGAAGCGAGGTTCTTCGTCGTCGGCAGCGGCAGGCGGTTGCCGTTGTTGACGAAGGTATTGCCGTGGATGTGCAGGCCTTCGGTGTACCAGTCGATGCGATGCTCGGCCGGCCGGCCCGCGCCGACCGGGAAGATCTCGTAGCTCGTGTGGATGATGCCGGCGGTGTTGTTGTCGCGGAATTCGTTGTCGAAGATTTCGATCTCGTCGTAGGCCAGCGTGATCATGCCGCTGCCCGACGGCACATTGCCGACGATGCCGCCCGATGTGAAGTTGTAGGTGTTGTTGAGCCGCGCGAGGTTGCCGTACATGCGCGAGCGCTCGCCGTACTGGCGCAGGTTGTCGAGGTCGTAGATCAGAAAGCCGCCGGTGTTGCACTCGGCGACGTTGTTCGCGTATTCGCCGCCGCGCACGTTCTCGATCTCGAAGCCGAACACGTTGTAGGCCGCGCGGCTGTTACGGATGATCGCGGTGTTGGTCTGGCCCACGTAGATGCCGGCGTCGGACGCGCCGATCGATTCGGCGTCGTCGATCAGGATGTTCTCCGACGCCACCGGATACACGCCGTAGCGGCCCGAGAGCTTGCTCACGGTGTAGTCGGGCGAAGTGGTATCGCCGAGAAAATTCTCGGGCGCGCTCGGATCCTGCGTCGCCGGATCGGTACAGGCCACGTGCAGCTTCTCGGTGTAGTTGCTCGCGGTGATCGGCGTGGGGCTCTCGCGTCCGCCGCCGGACGACCAGATCGCGCGCACGCGCTGCACGGTGCCATGGTCGACGCTGCGCAGCTCGATGCCGTTGCCGCCGGTGTCGAGCACGGTGAGATCCTGCACGGTGAGCCCATGCACGTTGACCGCGAGGATGCCTTCGGGCGTCGTGCTGGTCTTGAACGACAGCACGGTCTTGTCGCGGCCGCAGCCGCGCACGAGCACGTCCTCGGTGTTGGTCAGCTGCAGCGCGGAGCTCAGTTCGAAGTAGCCGCATTCGAACTCGATGACGTCGCCCGGCAGCGCCTGCACCATCGCCGCGATCATGTCGGTGGTGGCCTCGGCGTTCGGCTTGATGACGAACACGCGGCCGTTCGGGCCGGGCGGCGGATCGCCTCCGCCATCTCCGCCGTTGCCGGGCGACGACGGCGATTTGCCGCAGCCCGACAACGCCAGAGCTCCCAGGACCGCCACCGCCAACACCCGCTGCATCGCACCGAACATGAAGCCTCCCCAAGCGTTCGTCGTGAGGCGGCTCCGTGCGCCGCTCTCTATCGAAGGCAGCAGGATAGTGCGCGCCGGCGCATAAGCCGACGGGAAAACTGACCTACGGTTCAGGCCCGTACCGGGCCCTTGCGCTCAGCTCAGCGCGCGCTCGAGCTCGGCGACGCGGGATTCGAGTGCTTCGATGCGCTCCAGCAGTTGCGCGACCAGCGCGGCATTGCCGCCGCCGCCCGAAGAGGACGAGCCGGCCGATTCGACCACGGCCGGAATCGCGTCCTCGCCGCACAGCAGGTGCGCGTAGCGCACGGTCGACTGGCCCGCCCCGCGCGGCAGCTGCTTGACCAGCGGGCTCGCGCGATCGGCCAGATCGTCGAGCACGGCCTGCACGCCGTCGATGTCGGCAGGCCCGTTGAGCCCGCTCGCGTTGGCTCGAATTTCGGCGAGCGTCTGCGGGCCGCGCAGCATCAGCGTGGCGAGCACCGCGACGCCGCCGGTCTTGAGCAGCAGCTGATGCTGGAACTGGTGCCGCCATTTCACCGCGCGGCCGCTGGTTTCATCGCGCTTGACCAGGCGCTGGGCTTCGAGCTGGTTGAGCGCGGCGCCGGCATCGCCCTCGCTGAGCGACATCACCGGGCTGCGCGAATTCTTCTGGTTGCTGGCGAGCATCACGCCGTTGACCGTCATCGGGTAGTACTGCGGCGTGGTCAGCGATTTTTCGACCAGGGACGCGAGCACGCGGGCCTCGTTCAAGGACAGCAGCAGAGCGGACATGAGGCGATCTCCTAATCGAAGCGGGCGCGAATCGTAGCCTACGCCGCTTGGCGGGCGCAGCCGCGGGTGCGGCATCGGCGCAGCCTCTGGCGCCGACCAGTAGAAAAAATCCTCTCAAGTTCGTCCGCGTCAGGCCGATACCGGTTTTATTCACTCCCTCCACCGGCGCGCGCCGGAGTGGTCATGGAATCGTCTTGCCTTTGCCGCCGCACCGCCGCTTCGCGCGGCTTCACGCTGATCGAGCTGATCGCCTCGATGCTGATCGTCGCCATCCTGACCCTGCTCGCGCTGCCCGCCTACAGTGGCTACATCGCGCGCAGCAAGCTGCGGGCGGCGCAGAACGATCTGATCGCACTGAGCCTCAATCTCGAAAACTACTATCAGCAACAGCTGACGTATCCGTCGGCCACTGCGGGCACCGCGCAGACGCAGACCACGCTGCCGGGCTGGGCACCCGCGCAGGCCACCGACTTCTCGTTCCAGATTCAATCGGCGAGCGCCTCGGCCTACTCGCTCAAGGCCACCGGGACCGGCAATGGCGTCAGCGGCTATGCGATCACGCTCGACAGCGGCAACACGCGCCAGCTGACGAGCCCGTCCGGCGCGGTCAGCGCCTGGTAGTCCGCCATGAACGCTCTGCGGCGCCAGCGTGGCGTCTCACTGATCGAATCGATGCTCGCGATCGCGATCTCGGGCTGGCTGCTGGTGTCGGGCTTTCCGCTCACGCAAGGCTGGGTCGCGAGCACCCGCGTGCGCGACACCCAGGGCCTGCTCGCCCAGGGCGTGTCGCGCGCCAAGGCGGTGGCCTTGCGCAATCCGGGCGGCGTTTCGGGGAACGCGGCTGCGGCGATGCTCTGTCTCGACGGCGGCCGGCTGCGACTGTTCGCGGCTACGCGCAGCCCGCAAAGCGCGGCCGCCTGCGCGAGCAGCGGCGCGCTCTGGAGCGCGACGCTGCCGGCGAATACGAGCGTGTTCAGCGGCGATGCGAGCCTGCGCTGCCTGGCCTTCAGCAATCGCGCGGCCAGCGTCGCCGCGAGCAGCGGCGGAACCGCCTGCGCGAGCTCGACGAGCCTGCTGATCAGCTCGGCGAATCAACATGCCTCGGTCACGCTCTACTGATCGCGCGCAACGCGGCGATGCGCTGCTCGAAGCGCTCGTCGGCGTCTTGCTGTCGGCCGTGCTCGTACTCGGCGCGGTCTTCACCGCGACGCGCATCGCGCTGAGCCAGAGCCAGTCGCGCACGCAGGCGATGGCGATCACGCAGCTGCGCAACCTGCTGCAGGAAACCGCAGACACCAGCGCCTGGTGCCAGGGCGCCTCGCCGCCGGCGATCCGCATTCGCCCGGCCGATGCGAACCTCGCTCCGATCGACCTGGCGGTGACCGCGACCTGCACCACGCCGACCGGCGTCACGCTCGGCAGCGTGTCGATCACATCGCCTGCGCGCGTTCGGCTGTCGGTGACCTCGCGCACCCTGTTTGGGGGCGCGGGCACGCTGGTGGTCGGCGATGGGTGAGGCCGCGCTTCGCCACCAGCGCGGCTTCAGCCTGATCGGCATCATGACCGGCCTGCTGATCTCGACGCTCGCCGCGCTGTCGGCGCTGTCGCTGTATCGCACGCTGGTCGTGCGCTCGGTCGAAAGCGGGCAGCGCGCGAACCAGGACGGCCATCTGGCCGCCGGCACGCTCGGCGCGCAGATGGAGTTGCAGGGCGCCGGCTTCGGCATCGGCACGCTGGCGACTCCGGCCGCCGCGAATACCGATCTGATCGTGCTCGCCGATGCGACGCTCGACGCGAGCGGCCATCTGGGCGGCAGCGTGCGGCCCCTCACCGCGAGCACGCAGGCCAGCGGCAACGCGATCGTCTGGGCCGCGAATCCGACACTCGCGAGCATTGAATGCAGCGCGCTGCTCGCGAGCAACGGCGGCTTGAAGCTGCTGCGTTCGGCCTGCGGCGCGGCGACGCAATGGAGCACGCTGAACTGGCAGACCGCGAGCGAGCTGATTCCACCGGGCGGCGTCAGCGCGAGCGGCGCGACGCTGCGCGCCGAGCGATCGAGCTGCTGGCCGTTCGGCCAGGCCGGAGCGAATTCGCAGGCGATCAAGCTGACGCTCTGGGACGACGCTTCGGCCTGGAAGAGCAGCGTCTGTCTGCCGAACGTGAAGGCGCCATCGACATGAAAAGCCGCATTTTTTCTCGACCTCCACTTCCCCAACGCGGCCTCGCGACGATCCTGCTCGTGCTGCTGGTGGGGCTCGCGCTCACCGCGACCGCGCTCGGGGTCGCGCACGGCGTGCGCGGCGCGCAGGACAAGACGCTGACGATGCACGCGGCCACGCTCGCGCAGATGCGCAGCTGGTCCGGCGTCGAGCTGCTGCGTCAGTATCTGCGCGCCGAGAACATGGCGAGCCCACCGTGGAGCGCGCTGCCCTGGGCCGTGCCGATGAGCGGCATCGATGCGGCGACGCTGTCCGCACAACTGGTGTCGGTGAGCGGGCCCGACGGCGCAGGCCGCTACGTCGTCACCGCCGACATCACCGGGGCTGGCGCCGGTGCGACGACCACGCTGCGCGCCGTCTACGAGGTCACGCGAGCCGTCGCCGGCAGCAACGGCCATCAGGGGCCGGCCATCGACGTCGCCGATTTCTACTACGACCTCGACATGAGCGGCGGCATCACCATCAAGGGCGACAACAACGCCAACTTCAACGTCATGGGCAACGTGAAGCTCGACAATGCCTCGATCACCGGCGTCAACGCGATCCATGCGACCGGCAACGCGGTGATCGGCAGCGGCATCAAGGTCAATCAGATCTACGTCAATGGCAACGTCACGCTGACGGGCTCGTCTGCGATCCTGTCGGTCTCCGCGCTCGGCAACGTCATCGACAACAGTAGCGGCACGCAGGGCGTCATCAACAGCAACGGCAGCGTGACGATCAGCAACGGCGTGGCGAACGGCGTCAACGCGATGGGCGCGATCGTCGCGAGCAGCGGCGGCAGTCACGGCGTGCTCAACACCAACGCCACGCTCAGCGTGAGCAACGGCCTGGTCAACACGGCAAACGCGATCGGCAACGTCGGCGTCGTCGGCGGCACGATCAAGACCACCAACACCATGGGCTCGGTGAACTGGTCGAGCACCGGAACCGGCGCGATCGCGATCAATGCGAACGGCTCGGTGATCTACGCGGCCGCGGGCGGGGCGATCTCGGCGCTCGGCGACGTCAACCTGACCGGCGGCGGCGCGACCAGCGTGCGCACGATGGGCAACACCTATGTGCGCAGCTACGGCGGCATCGGGCTGCTGCAGGGCAAGGGCAACCTGCAGGTCGACCAGTACGCGGCCGTCGCCGGCACCATCGGCGGTACGCTGACCAAGCTGCAGCAGTGGAACGCCAACGTGCTCGTGACCCTGCTCGCGGGCTTCCTGCCGCCGAACGTCACCACCGTGACGCTGACCCCGATCGCGGCCCTGCAGCCCTACGAGCTGTCACGTCCGGTGGTCGATGCCTTCTCGCTCAAGGGCGCGGCGAACTATGTGTTCGAGTATCAGCCCGCAGGCTACACGCTCGTGAGCGTGCGCAATGTCGTCGGCATCGTCACCGGCAGCTATGCGCTCGTCAGCGACGGTGTGCGCAAGGATTTCCTGTGCCCCATCGCGTCGTTCAATTCGGCAAGCAAAACCTGCTCTTTGAGCGGCAGCACGCAGAAGACGATCTGCGAAGGCTACTCGACGCAGAACGCCTGCTTTACCTACACGAGCGCGGGGCCCGGCAAATGGACGATCGCGGGCATCAGCCTGGCGCCCGGGGCGTACTGGTTCGACGGCGATCTCGAGGTATCGACCGGCATCTACTTCAACAGCTTCATCGCCACGGGCCACATCGTGACGAGCGGCCAGCACGTCACCAAGTCGCCGAACAACGCCGGCTACGGACCGGTCTGCGCGAACTCCCCGAGCGACGGCGTCGTACAGACCGCGTTCTTCGCCGGGCTGGTGCCGACCAACTTCTGCAACACCGCGACAGCCGCGCTCACGCAGGACAGCCTCGGCAACATCGCGTTCCTGTCGGGCGCTTTCCGCGATGGCGTGTTTTCGGGCGGCAACATCACGCTCGGGGCGAGCACCAGAACCTACGGCACCATCGTCGCGGGCAATCTGTTCAACAGCGGCGGCAGCACCACGGTCTACGGTTATATCGCCGCGGCCGGGCAAGCGACCTTGAGCGGCAACAGCAATGCGGTGGGCGGCAGCACCACGCTCGATCTGACGGCGCTGCCGAGCACCTACACGCCCGACGTACTGCCCTGCACCGGCAATTGCACGCCGACCTCGGCCACCGGCGAGGCGGCGGTGATGTGGACGCGCTATCTCTAGCCGTGCTCGTGCCGGCGCCCGGTGCGAACGATTCGCTGCGAGCCTGCCGGCCCGTCGACAGTGCGAGCTCAGCGCGCCGGAATGAGCTTGTCGTATTCGGCTTCGAGGCGCGTATGCGTACGCCAGAAGCCGTCGGGCTCGCGCCCATCGAGGCGTGCGACGAGGATGTCCAGATGGGTGTGCCAGCCGCCGGCAACGCTGAGCATCGCCTCACGCGTCGATAGGCGACAGTGAGTCACGCGCAGATGCGTGCGCTCGCCGCGAGCGGAAAGTTCGAAGCGCACCTGCGAAGCATCGTCACCGGTTCCCCCCCAGGTGAACGCAAGCAGACGCGGGGGTTCGAATTCGACGATACGCCCGACGGTGCGCACCTCGCCGGCTTCGCGTGCGTACTTCGCCGGTGCCGGATCGTCATCCCGCGTGAGTTCGGAGTTGCGGAAGATCAGTTCCACATCGCCGTTCGCGCTGAGCTGCATCGGGCCCGAGGCGAGCCAGAGCCGGCGCTTCCCCGGATCGGTCAAGTACTCCCATACGCGCTCGATCGTGGCGGGCAGCAGGCGCTCGATGCGGACGGTGTCGGCTGCTGTGGCGGTGCCGTAAAGATTCATGAGGGTTCGCTCCGGGTCGCTCATCTGGACGTTCTAATTTTCGTGGGTCTGGAGGCCGACCTGGCTTTTCCGCGCGTCGGCTTCGCCGCCGTGCTTTCGGCGACCAGCAGCGCTTCGAGCGCATCGAGCTTCTGGCTCCAGAAGCGCTCGTAATGGCGCATCCATTCGAGCCCTGCGTGCAAGGGCGCGGCCTGGATCCGGCACCGATGCGTGCGCCCCTGCACCTCGCGCTGGATCAGCCCGGCGCGTTCAAGCACCTTGATGTGCTTGGACGCCGCCGCAAGCGTGATGTCGAACGGAGCCGCGAGCTCGCCGACGCTGAGCGGTCGGCTCGCGAGACTCATGAGCATGGAGCGCCGCGTCGGATCGGCGATCGCGCCGAACACGGCGTCGAGATCGGGGCTGCCGCTGGAGAGATCATGTTCAACCATGAGGTTGAATATCTGCCCTCGGCGATCAATTGTCAACCGATTGGTAAAATGTCCCCGCGCTCAGCCCACTATCCTTGGACTTCGTTCGAAACCGCCAGGACATCGATGCCGTTTTTCATCCTCTCGCTGATCATCCAGGTCGGACTCGTCGTGCACGTGCTCAAGACGGGGCGCAACATGAGCTGGATCTTCATCCTGCTGTTCTTCCCGCTCGTCGGCACGCTCGCGTACCTGATCGTCGAGCTGCTGCCCGAATGGACCAACAGCCGCGGCGCGCACAGGCTCAAGCGCGGCATTTCGAAGTCGGTGAATCCCGATGGCGATCTGCGCCGGGCCACGCAGCAGCTCGCGGTCGCCGACACCGTGCAGAACGCGATGACGCTCGCCGCGCAGTACATGGAAAAGCAGCGCTATGAGGAAGCCGAAGCGCTCTACGCGCGCTATCTGAAGGGCATCAACGCGAGCGATCCGCTGCTGCTGCTCGGCATCGCCAAGGCCCAGTTCGCACTCGGCAAATTCGAGGCCGCAGAACAATCGCTCGATACCTTCAAGCAGAAGAACCCGGACTTCCGCTCACCCGAAGGCCATCTGCTCCATGCGCGCACGCAGGAAGAACTCGGGCGCATCGACGCGGCGATTCACGAATACGACGCGCTGCGCCGCTATTTTCCGGGCCCCGAGCCGACGTGCCGGCTCGCATTGCTGCTGCAGAAGCGTGGAGACCAGGCACGGGCGCGCGAGCTGTTCCAGCGCATCGTCGACGAGAGCCTGGTCGCCGGAAAGCACTACAACACCGTGCATCGCGAATGGGTGGCGCTGGCCAAGCGCGAGGCTTCGGGGAGCTGAAGCGAAAAACGACAAGGCCGGCTCCAAGCCGGCCTTTTCGCATGCAGTGACGAGATCGGACGTCGATCGAACATCGATCAAACGCCCGGATAGTCGAGGATGCCCACGGCCGCTTCACGGCCTTCGTAGACGGCCGTGACCACGAGATCGGAGCCGCCGACAGGGGCGCGGCCTCACACTCCCAGATAGTCCAGGATCCCTTCAGCCGCCTCGCGTCCTTCATAGACTGCGGTCACGACGAGGTCGGAGCCACGCACCATGTCGCCGCCCGCGAACACCTTCGCGTTCTCGGTCTGGAACTTGTACTGGCCCTTCGGCAGGCCCGGCTGGAACTTGGCGAGGCCGGCGCCGTGAACCTTCACGCGGCCGTCTTCGTGCGTGGCGATCGTGTGCTGCTCGAACCACGACGACGGGCTCGGGCGGAAGCCGAAGGCGATGACGACGCGATCGCAAGGCACGATCTCTTCGGAGCCTTCGATCACTTCGGGCTTGCGACGGCCCTTGGCGTCGGGCGCGCCGAGCTTGGTGGTGACGAGCTTGATGCCCTCCACCTTGCCGTTGCCGACGATCTCGACCGGCTGGCGATTCCACAGGAACTCCACGCCTTCTTCCTTGGCGTTGGCGACTTCGCGGCGCGAGCCCGGCATGTTGGCTTCGTCGCGGCGATACGCGCAGATCACGCTTTCGGCGCCCTGGCGGATGCTGGTGCGATTGCAGTCCATCGCGGTGTCGCCGCCGCCGAGCACGACGACGCGCTGATCCTTCACGTCGAAGGCCAGGTCGGCTTCGGTCGGCGTGTGGATCACGCGGTTGATGTTGGCGATCAGAAACGGCAGCGCTTCGAACACGCCGGGCAGGTCCTCGCCCGGGAAGCCGCCCTTCATGTAGTTGTAGGTGCCCATGCCGAGGAACACCGCGTCGTATTCGGCGAGCAGGGTTTCGAACTCGATGTCGACGCCGATCTCGGTGTTGAGGCGGAATTCCACGCCCATGCCTTCGAGAATCTCGCGGCGCTGCGCGATCACTTCCTTCTCGAGCTTGAACGCCGGAATGCCGTAGGTCAGCAGGCCGCCGATCTGCGCGTACTTGTCGAACACCACCGGCTTCACTCCGTTGCGCACGAGCACGTCGGCGCAGCCCAAACCGGCCGGGCCCGAGCCGATGATGGCGACGCGCTTCTTGGTCCACTTGACCTTGCTCATGTCCGGGCGCCAGCCCTTCTTGAAGGCCTCGTCGGAGATGTACTTTTCGATGTTGCCGATGGTCACCGCGCCGAAGCCGTCAGCCAGCGTGCAGGCGCCTTCGCACAGGCGATCCTGCGGGCAGACGCGACCGCAGACTTCGGGCAGCGAGTTGGTGCGGTGGCTCAGCTCGGCGGCGGCGAACAGGTTGCCTTCCTCCACCAGCTTGAGCCAGTTCGGAATGTAGTTGTGCACCGGGCACTTCCACTCGCAGTACGGGTTGCCGCAGGACAGGCAGCGGCCCGCCTGCGACTTGGCCTGGTTCTCGGGGAACTGGCCGTAGATCTCGCGGAAGTCGTGCACACGCACTTCGACCGGCGCCTTTTTGGGATCTTGGCGCGGGACGTCGAGGAACTGGTTGGCGTTTTTGTGGCCCATGTTGCTGGGAGACGGGAGACGAGAGACGGGAGACGTAAAGCTCCCGCGCCGTTTCCTTGCCCTACCTCCTTGCTATCTCAAAATTCACTGCAATGAACGACGACGACGCGGTTGCGTCTCCCGTCTCCCGTGTAACGTCTCTCGGCGTCAAGCCGCTGCCCGCACTGAATCGATCAGCGTGCCGATCTCGGCGGCCTTGGGCTTCACGAGCCAGAACTTGCCGACGTAATCGGCCCAGTCGCTGATGATCTGCTGGGCCCACACCGAGCCGGTGACCTTGGCGTAGTCGGCGATGATCTTGCGCAGGTAGTTCTCGTGCGCCTCCATCGATTCGGAAACGACGCGATGAATGTCGATCAGCTCGTGGTTGTAGCGATCGACGAAGTTGCGCTTCTCGTCGAGCACGTACGCAAAGCCGCCGGTCATGCCCGCACCGAAGTTCACGCCGGTGTGGCCGAGCACCACCACCACGCCGCCGGTCATGTACTCGCAGCCGTGGTCGCCCACGCCTTCGACGACCGCATGCGCGCCCGAGTTGCGCACCGCGAAGCGCTCGCCCGCCATGCCCGCCGCGTACAGCGTGCCGCCGGTGGCGCCGTACAGGCAGGTGTTGCCGATGATCGCGGCGTCGCGCGATTCGTAGCGCGCGCTCTTGGGCGGCTTCACCACGATGCGGCCGCCGGCCATGCCCTTGCCGACGTAGTCGTTGGCGTCGCCTTCGATCTCCAGATGCAGGCCGCCGGCGTTCCAGACCCCGAGCGACTGGCCCGCCGCGCCCTTGAGCTTGATCGTGATCGGACGATCGCTCATGCCGAGGTTGCTCCAGCGGCGCGCGATCTCGCCCGACAGGCGCGCACCGATGCTGCGATGCCGGTTGTTGACCGTGTAGTGGAAGATGCCGCCGGTCTTGTGCTCGATCGCGGGCAGGCAGTCGGCCAGCATCGCTTCGGCGAGTTCGCCCTTGTCGAACGGCTCGTTGTTGAACATGCAGTACTGCGCGCTCGGCAAGGTCATGCCGGCCGAATCGAGAATCGGCGACAGGTCGAGGTTCTTGGCCTTGCCGGTGGTGCCTTCGGCGATCTGCAGCAGGTCGGTGCGGCCGATCAGCTCCTTGATCGTGCGAATGCCGAGCGAGGCCATCAGCTCGCGCGTTTCCTGGGCCACGAACCTGAAGTAGTTCATGACCATTTCGGGCAGGCCGATGAAGTAGTTCTGGCGCAGCACCGCGTTCTGCGTGGCGACGCCGGTGGCGCAGTTGTTCAAGTGGCAGATGCGCAGGAACTTGCAGCCCAGCGCCACCATCGGCGCGGTGCCGAAGCCGAAGCTCTCGGCACCGAGAATCGCGGCCTTGATGACGTCGAGGCCGGTCTTGAGGCCGCCGTCGGTCTGCACGCGAACCTTGTCGCGCAGGTTGTTCATGCGCAGCGTCTGGTGCGTCTCGGAAAGACCCAGCTCCCACGGCGTGCCCGCGTACTTCACGGACGTCAGCGGCGACGCGCCGGTGCCGCCGTCGTAACCCGAGATGGTGATGAGGTCCGCGTACGCCTTGGCGACGCCGGCCGCGATCGTGCCGACGCCGGGGCCCGAAACGAGCTTCACCGACACCAGCGCCTGCGGGTTCACCTGCTTGAGGTCGAAGATCAGCTGCGCGAGGTCTTCGATCGAGTAGATGTCGTGGTGCGGCGGCGGGCTGATCAGCGCGACGCCCGGGCGCGAGTAGCGCAGCGAGGCGATCTGGTCGTTGACCTTGTCGCCGGGCAGCTGGCCGCCTTCGCCGGGCTTGGCGCCCTGCGCGACCTTGATCTGCAGCACTTCGGCGTTGACCAGATAAGCCGGCGTGACGCCGAAGCGGCCCGAGGCGACCTGCTTGATCTTCGACATCTTCTCGGTGCCGTAGCGCGCGGGGTCTTCGCCGCCTTCGCCGGAGTTGCTGCGTCCGCCGAGGCGGTTCATGGCGATCGCGAGCGATTCGTGCGCCTCGGGCGACAGCGCACCGAGCGACATGCCGGCCGAGTCGAAGCGCTTGAGGATGGCCTCGATCGATTCGACCTCATCGATCGGAATCGGCTGTGCGTCCTTGAACACGAACAGGTCGCGGATCATCGAGGCCGGACGCGTGTTCACGACTTCCGAATAGAGCTGATAGTCCTCGTACTTGCCCGACTTCACCGCGCGCTGGAGCATGGTGACGACGTCGGGGTTGTAGGCGTGATATTCGCCGCCGTGCACGTACTTGTAGAGGCCGCCCTGCTCGATCGGCTTGCGCGCGCTCCAGGCGGTCTCGGCGACGGCTTCCTGCTCGTCCTGCAGATCCTCGAACTTGGCGCCCTGGATGCGCGAGACCGTGGCGTTGAAGCACATCTCGGTCACTTCGTCGTGCAGGCCCACGGCTTCGAACAGCTGGGCGCCGCGATACGAGGAGATGGTGCTGATGCCCATCTTCGAGATGATCTTGTAGAGGCCCTTGTTGATGCCCTTGCGATAGCTCTGCGCCATCGTCTCGGGCGCCTTGTTCTTGACCTGGCCGCTGCGCGCCATTTCGTACAGCGAGGCGTAGGCGAGATACGGATAGATCACGCTCGCGCCGTAGCCGACGAGGCAGGCGAAGTGATGCGGATCGCGCGCGGTGGCGGTCTCGACGACGATGTTGCAATCCAGGCGCATGCCGGATTCGACCAGCGCGCTGTTGACCGCGCCGACCGCGAGCAGCGCGTGGATCGGCAGCTTGCCGCGCTCGATCGCGCGGTCGGACAGCACGATCACGACCTTGCCGTTGCGCACGGCCGAGATCGCCTCTTCGCAGACGTGCTCGATCGCCGCCTTGAGGCCGACGCTGGGCTCGTAGTTGAGGTCGATGATCTGGTGCTTGTACTTGGGATCGTCGTTGCCGATCGCGAGCAGCGCCTTGAACTTGGCTTCGGACAGCACCGGCGAATCGATCAGCAGGCGCGCGGCGCGCTCCGGCGTTTCGTCGAACATGCTGATCTCGGCGCCCAGGTGGCATTCGAGCGACATCACGATCTGCTCGCGCAGCGGATCGATCGGCGGGTTGGTGACCTGCGCGAACATCTGGCGGAAATAGTCGTAGACGCTGCGCGCCTGCTGGCTCAGCACCGCGAACGGGGTGTCGTCGCCCATCGAGCCGACCGCTTCCTGGCCGGCCTCGGCGAGCACGCGCAGCACCTGGTCACGCTCCTCGAACGTGAGCTGGAACATCTTGTGGTAGATCGCGACGGTGTCCGGCGGCATCACGTCGAGCGAGTTCGGGTCGTCCGTGAGGCTGGCTTCGAGCCGCTTCATGTTCGACTTGAGCCACTGCTTGTACGGCTTGCGCGAGGCCAGCATCTTGTCGATGTCCTCGGGGCGCAGCAGCGAGCCGGTTTCGGTATCGACGGCGAGGATCTGGCCCGGGCGCAGGCGGCCCTTTTCGACCACGTCCTGGGCGCGGAAATCGTTCACGCCGATTTCGGAGGCGAGCACGATGTGGCGATCGCTGGTGATCACGTAGCGCGCCGGACGCAGGCCGTTGCGATCGAGCGCACAGGCGGCGTAGCGGCCGTCCATGATGACCACGCCGGCCGGGCCGTCCCAGGATTCCATGTTCACCGAGTTGTACTCGTAGAACGCGCGCACGTCCGGATCGAGATCGTCGATGTTCTGCCAGGCCGGCGGAATCAGCGCGCGCATGGCCTGGAACACGTCCATGCCGCCCGCGAGCAGCACTTCGAGCATGTTGTCCATGCTCTGGCTGTCGCTGCCCTTCATCGTCACGAGCGGGGAGATCTCCTCGATGTCGGGAAGATCGGCGCACTGGAATTTCTTGGCGCGCGCCTTGGCCCACATGCGGTTGCCCGAGATCGTGTTGATCTCGCCGTTGTGCGCGAGGTAGCGGAACGGATGGCACAGGCGCCACTTGGGCAGCGTGTTGGTCGAGAAGCGCTGGTGGAACACGCACATCGACGATTCGAGCGTCGGATCGGCGAGGTCCGGGTAGAACTGCGGCAGCAGCTCCGGCATCACCAAGCCCTTGTAGACGAGCACGCGGCAGGACAGCGCGGTGACGTAGAAATCGTCGTCGCCCTCGGCCTCGAGCAGCTTCTCGGCGCGGCGGCGGGCCTTGAACAGCTTCAGCTCGAAGCTGAACTTGTGGCAGTCCTTGGGCGGCGCGATATAGGCCTGCTCGACGTGCGGCACGGTCTTGAGCGCTTCCTCGCCGAGCGCGCTGGCGTCGGTCGGCACCACGCGAAAACCGAGCAGCTTGAGACCGTGATGCTCGACGCTCTCCTTGATGACCTGCTTGGCGCGGTCGCGGCGCTTGTCGTCGTTGGAGAAGAAGATGTTGCCGACCGCGTAGTTGTCACCGAGCGCGATGCCGAGCTTTTCGGCCTCGCGGCGCAGGAAGGCATCGGGCTTCTTCATGAGCAGGCCGCAGCCGTCGCCGGTCTTGCCGTCGGCGGCGACCGCACCACGGTGGGTCATGCGATCGAGCGCCGTGACCGCGGTCTGAATCAGCTTGTGGCTCGGCTGATCGTCCATGTGCGCGATCAGGCCGAAACCGCAGGAGTCCTTCTCGAACTCGGGACGGTAGAGACCGTGGGCGGCGTGGCCTTCGAGAGGCGATTCAGGGCGCTGGGACATTGAAGACTCCTGGCTGGGCGCGGCCGATGCTGTCTTTTTCAGCAGCCGCCCCCGTGAAATTCCGCGAATACCCTATGCCGTACCGGCATGAGGGGAGCGCAACGCTAATGGCCCGTTAAGGCGCAAGCAAATTTCGAGCACGGCAATGCCTGTTTCCCGAAGCAGTTCTCCGTTGAATCAGCGCCTTAGCCCGATTTAAGATAGCCATCCAAATAGCCATGTCCCGCAGGCGCTCCGCAAGCCCATGAAATCCGTCTCGATCGCCCAGGCCAGGGACAGCCTCACCGAACTGCTCTACGAGGCCGAGGAGGGCAAACCCGTGCAGGTCACCCGCCGCGGCAAGGCGGTGGCGGTGCTGCTGTCCGAGGTGGAGTACGAGCGGCTCAAGTCCTCGGCCGCCGCGGCCGACTTCGCGGGCTGGGCGCAGGCCTGGCGCAGCCGGCTGCCGGCCGGCTTCGAGGGCGTGATCGCGTCCGAGCTCGATCGCTGGGCGGAGCTCTGAGCCGCCGTGGCCAAGCTCTACCTGCTGGACCTGCCGGTGCTGGCCGAGCTGACACGGCCCGACGGCAACCGGCGCCTCTTCACCCTGTTCCAGCAGCGCCAGTCGCTCTGTGCGATCGCGGCGCCCGCGCTGATCACCTGGCTGCGCGGGCTCGACGGCCTGCCCGAAGGCCATCGCCGTCAGCAACTGAGCGCCTTCACGGCCGAGCTGCTGGCCTGCGGCCCGCCGGTATTGCCGATCGACCGCGAAGCCGCGCTGTGGCTCGCCCGCCAGGCCGGGCGCTGGGACCGCGCCGGCCGGCGCTGGAGCCGCCTCGACGGCGAACAGGCCGCCATCGCCGCGTCCCAGGACATGGCGCTGGTGAGCCGGCTGCCGCATCCGCTCGCGAATACCGAAGGGCTGCGGATCGAAGACTGGTTCCGGCCCTGAGGGGTCCACATCTTCGACTCGAGATCATCAAATGGAGATCATCGAATGGAAAAAATCGGCGCCCGGGTTTATCGATCGAAGGCCGATGCCTGGCTCGTCGCGGCGCTGTGCCTGGCGATCGCCGGTTCGCTGGGCGCCGCCTACGCGATGCTGTCTTCGGCTTCGATGTCGGCGACGCCGCTCGCGATGGCTGCCGTGAGCATCGCGATCGGCAGCGGCCTGCCGGCCTGGCTACTGCTGTCGACGCGCTACACGCTGGAGGCTCGCCAGCTGGTCGTGCGCAGCGGCCCTTTCTGCTGGCGTATCCGCTATGCGCAGATCGAGGCGATCACGCCCACGTCCAATCCGTCATCCAGCCCGGCGCTGTCGCTCGACCGGCTTCGCATCGATTACGGTCGTGGAAAAACGCTCATGATCTCGCCGCGCGACCGATCGGATTTCCTCCTCGCGATCGAGGCGAAGCGCCGTAGTGCGAGTTAAGGGACCAAGCCCCTCGCACCGCCGTCCTGGCGCGCCTCCGAGCGTTCGAGCAGGCGCGAGAGCATTTCGATCTGCGACTGCTGCTGCGCGATCACCGTCATGAGCTGCTCGGCGCGCAGCGCATCGATCTTCTCGTGCAGGGCCATGATCTCGATCTCGGCTTTGAGATTCACCTCGTAATCGTACGAGGCCATTTGCCGATCCTTCGACGACTGCCGGTTCTGGCTCATCATGATGATCGGCGCCTGGATCGCGGCGAGCATCGACAGCACCAGGTTCAAAAAGACGTAGGGATACGGATCGAACGCGGTCTTGCCGAGAATCTCGGTGTTGAGCGCGGCCCAGGCCAGCAGGAACGCGCCGAAGCAACTCACGAAGGTCCACGAGCCGCCGATCTCGGCGACTCGATCGGCCAGCCGTCCACCCAAGCTGGTCTGCTCGTCGAGCTTGCGATTGGGGTCTTCGGTGAGCGCCTGGCCCTTCGACGCCCGCGCGAGCGCGCGCCGCTCGACGTTGCCGAGTTCCTCGGCCCTGCGACCGAACCAGCGCACGGCGAAGTCGAGATAGTTGAGCGGCGTGATGCGCGGCATGGAGAGCGTCCGTTGCGAGGTACGGCCACGAGCTTAGACCACCGCGCTCGCCACGCGGAAAATCGAACGGGCTCGTCGCGGAGCCCGTTCGATGGCGACGTCTACAGCGCGCCGAGGAAGGCGATGCCGGCGAACGCGAAGCCTGCGCAAGGCGCGGCCGCGGCCACCGCTTCGGCATACGAGATGGTGGTCGCCGAACCGCCCTGCGGCGTCAGCGTCACGGTGCCGTCGTTGTTGAACTGCACGGTCGCCGAGGTCGAGCCGCTGCTGAGCTTGATGATGCCGGCGCCGTACGGACTGCCGTTGCCGCCGGTGTCGGGCACCAGCGGCTGCGTGGTTTCCACGGCGAGGCTCGCGCTCGTGCAATTGGCGCCAGCCGGCACCGGCGAGATGCCGAAGCCGTACCGGCCTTCGATCCGCACGCCGTCGCTCGCGCTGACGATCTTGAACGGCGCCTCGCTGGTGCCGATGAAGCTGGTGAAATCGCCGCTGGCCGAACCGCCCTGTCCGCCCGAGCTGGCCGAGGTTTCGTAGTCGCCGTCGAGCAGCAGCGAGAAACGGCTGTCGCTGCCCGAATTGGTCGACTTGGAGTCGAGCCGGTAGCCGACGTCGAAATCGAGCTCGGTCTGGCTGCTGAAGTTCTGCCCGCCCGCGCTGCCGCTGGTCTTCACGTCGAACTCGTACTCGAACGGCGCATTGGCGCCTTCGCCGACCCTGGCGTAGAGCACCGAACCCGCATCCTCGATGCCGCCGGCTTCCGACAGGCCATTGAGCTTCACGCTGTACTCGATGTTCTGTCCGCCCTGGCTCTGGCGGTTCGCGTAGGTGCAGTTCACCGCCCGCGTGCCGGACACCGGCATCGCCTGGTTGGTGAACGGCGAGCCGACGTTCTTGCTGGCTTCGGCGACATCCTGGAATTCGCCGCCGTCGGGACAGGCTTCGCCGGCCTTGGCGATGCTGCGCGCGGCAGCCGTCGGCACCGGCGTGGCGACCGCATCGAGCGTGCTGATGGTGGTGAGCAGCTGGCCGAGCGTCCCGACCTGCGCCTGCACCGCCTGCGGCGAGCTCAGATCGGCATTGCCGAGCGAGACGCTGCCACCGCCGGGCGTGTCGCCGCCACCATCGCCGTCATCACCATCGTCGTTACCGCAGGCGCCGAGCAGCAGCGTGAGCGCAGCGGCCGAAGACAGCATCAGCGAGCGAGCGGCCCGCGCATTCCATTGTTTGCGTTTCATCGTGGTCTCCCCTGGAGCGTGAACTCGACTTCGAGTCGCGGCAGGCTAGGTCCGGGCTGGCGATGAAACGACCCCCAGGACAGGGGGTATGCCCGCGCTTCGTCGCAACGACGGGCTGGCGTCAGCGCAAGCGCCGCGGATCGAACAGGCGTTCGTGCTCGTCGAGCGCGTAGCGGTCGGTCATGCCGGCGATGTAATCAGCGACCACGCGCGCGCGGCCTTCCGCGCCGTCTTCGGCTTCGATGCTGGCGGCGGCGATGGCGAATTCGGGCGGCATCAGGCGCAGGTCTTCGAACAGGGCCGCGAACAGGTCGCGCACCACGCGCTGCGCCTTGTTCATGACGCGATAGACCTGGTGATGCCGATACAGCTGCGCATGCAGGAAGCGCTTGAGTTCGACGATCTCGGCGCGCATCGCCTCGCTGTAGCTCATCAGCGGCGCCTGCTGCGCGCGCACTTCGTCGATGTGCTGCACGCCCGAGTCGGCGATGCGCCCGGCGCTCGTCGAGGTCAGGTCTTCGACGAAGGTGCTCATGATGCGGCGGATGGTTTCGTGACGCTCCTGCTTGGGCGGCAGCGGGCCGTAGGCCTGCAGCACCATGTCGTGATGGCGGCGGAACAGCGGCACTTCGCGCAATTGCGGAACCGTCAGCAGGCCCGCGCGCAGGCCATCGTCGATGTCGTGGTTGTTGTAGGCGATTTCGTCGGCGAGGTTCGCGAGCTGCGCTTCGAGGCTCGGCTGGCCGCGTTCGATGAAGCGCCGGCCGACGTCGCCGAGCTTGCGGGCGCGTGCGAGCGAGCAGTGCTTGAGAATGCCTTCGCGCGTTTCGAAGCTCAGGTTGAGCCCGCGAAAGCTCGCGTACTTGTCTTCGAGCTCGTCGACCACGCGCAGCGATTGCGCGTTGTGCTCGAAACCGCCGTAGGGCCTGGTGACTTCGTTGAGCGCATCCTGCCCCGCGTGACCGAACGGCGTATGGCCGAGATCGTGCGCGAGCGAGATCGCCTCGCAGAGATCTTCGTTGAGCCGCAGGCTGCGCGCCATCGTGCGCGCGAGCTGGGCCACTTCGAGCGAATGCGTGAGCCGCGTGCGAAACAGATCGCCCTCGTGGTTCACGAACACCTGCGTCTTGTATTCGAGCCGGCGGAACGCGGCCGAATGGATGATGCGATCGCGATCTCGCATGTAGGCGCTGCGATTGTTCGGCCCGGGCTCGGCATGACGCCGGCCGCGCGTGTGGATTTCGAGCGCTGCGTAAGGGGCGAGGTCCATGTGCGATTCTAAGTCGGATCGCGCGGGGCTCGCGTGGCTTTGCGAAACGCAAGCGTGGCCAGCAAACCGACGAGCGCCAGAGCCGCCACGACGAGGAACACCTGGCGATGGCCCAGCGCGCCCGGATGGCGGTCGAGCAGCCAGCCGATCAGCGGCCCGGCGAAGACATCGGGCAAATAGCCGATCACCGAAACCAGGCCGACGGCGCTGCCGGTGACCGCCAGCGGCACGCGAGCCTCGTTCATGACCGCGTGATAGATCGCGCGCAGCGCATAGATGGCGAGACTCGTGACGGCGACGGTGGTGACGAACATGGCCGGCAACCGCATCAGCGACGGTGCGGCGCTCGCCAGCGCGAGCGCGCCCGCCATCAGCAGCGCGAAGCCTGCGGCCAGCAGGCGCGAGCCCTGCACGCGATCGGCGAGCAGGCCCGCTCCGAGCGCGGCGAGCGGCCGCATCCAGAAGGCCAGGCTGCCGAGGCGTGCGGCGGCGACATCGTCGTAGCCGAGCACCTCGTATGCGTAGAGCCCGAAGTTGTCGGTGGCCTTGTAGGCGAAGTAGGCGCAGACGATGACGACCGCCTGCAGCCAGACGCCCGGCAGTCTCGCCGCGGCGCGCACAGCGCCGAAAGTCGTCCGCGGTTCTCGATTCGCCTCGACCGTGCCGCGCGGCAGCGCGAACCAGGCGAACGCCGCGGCGAGCATCGTGAGAACGGCGCCGGCCGAGATCACCTGCGCGAGCGCCGCGCGGCGCTGTGCGAGCGTGGCGCTCTGCACGTCGGCCGGCAGCAGCGAGGCGAACAGGCTTACCGCGAGCGACGCCAGCACCGCCGCGAGCAATCCGCGTCCGCCGTCGAGCAGGCCGTAGGCCCGACCCTGCGTATCGTCGCCGCCCCACTCGCGCGCGGCACGGATCAGCGCCGCCCAGAACAGCAGAATCGAACTGACGCCCCAGAACGCGTAAAGCAGCCGGAGCACGCCGATCGCGGGAACGCTCGCGAACACCCCGCCGCCGAGCGCGGTGATGGCGAGCGCGATGGCGATGAGCCGGCGCGGCGCGATGCGGTCGGCCAGCGGTCCGCCGAGGAAGTACGAGACCATCGCCACCGCACCGTAGACCGAGAACGCGCTGCCGAGCTGCAGGTTGCTGAGCCCGAAGACGTCGAGAAACGTCGTGCGGAACACGCGCACGATCACGAACGGCAGCGCGAACATGGTTTCGCCCGCGACGATCAGCGCGAGCATCGCGAGCGCGCGCGATCGGGAATCGAGAGCGGAAGCGGGCGAGCCGGGCATCGGCCGAGTCTGAGCGCCGGACTGGGCCGCTCAGCTGAAGCAGCCGCGCCGGCAGGGCGCCGGCGCGGTGTCGATCACAAGCTCAGCTCGTCGTCCGGCAGGCTGCGGCAAGGGTCTCGTCGAGCAGGTCCTGCTCGAAATCCGACGACAGCACCGCGTCGCCGAGGCCGCGCAGCAGGATCAGGCGCAGCTTGCCAGCCTTGACCTTCTTGTCGAGGCCCATGAGGTCGCGGAAGTGCTCGGCCGTCATGCCTTTGGGCGGCGCCACCGGCAACCCGGCGCGGGCGATCAGGGCGGTGCAGCGGGCCGCGACGGCCTCGGTGATCCAGCCGTGGCGCGCCGACAGGTCGGCGGCGAGTACCAGGCCGGTCGCCACCGCCTCGCCGTGCAGCCACTCGGTGTAGCCCGTGTAGGTCTCGATCGCGTGGCCGAAGGTGTGGCCGAGGTTTAGCAATGCGCGCGGACCGCTGCCGGTTTCGCGCTCGTCGAGGCCGACGATGCGCGCCTTGATCGCGCAGCAGCGCTCGATGATCTCGGCGAGCGAATTCGGATTCAGGCTCAGGATGCGGTCGAGGTTGCTCTCGAGCCACTCGAACAGCAGGCCGTCGGCGAGCATGCCGTACTTGATGACTTCGGCGAGCCCGGCGAGCAGCTCGCGCTTGGGCAGCGTCGCCAGCGTGTCGGTGTCGGCGACCACCGAAATGGGCTGGTGGAAGGCGCCGATCAGGTTCTTGCCGCGCGCATGGTTGACGCCGGTCTTGCCGCCGACCGAGGAGTCGACCTGGGCCAGCAGCGTGGTCGGAATCTGGATGAAGTCGATGCCGCGCTGGTAGATCGAGGCGACGAAGCCGGTCAGGTCGCCGATGACGCCACCGCCGAGCGCGATCAGGCAGCCGTCGCGCGACAGCCGACTCTCGAGCAGCCAGTCGAGCACCTTGCCGGCGCTGTCCCAGGTTTTGCTGGCCTCACCGGCCGGCACCACGTAGACCTGATCGCGGGTCAGCGACAGTGCGCCGAGCAGGGCCTCGAGGTAGAGCGGCTCGACGTTGCTGTCGGTGACGACGCGCAGGCTGCGGCCGGCGCTTTCGGGAAAAGCGGTATCGAGGCCGGCGATGCCGCGGCCGATGCGGATGGGGTAGCTGCGAGCACCGAGCTCGACTTTGAGGATGCGGGTGTTGTTCAAGCGCGACGGAAAGCCAGAAAGGACGAATCGGGCGGCGGGCCGACGTCGATCGCGAGGATCAGACGGCGGTCGCCGGTCGGTCGATATGATCCTCTATTTCGCGGGCCAGCTGGCGGGCGTTGCGACCGTCGGTGCTGATCACGAGGTCGGCGATCTCGCGATAAAGAGGGTCGCGATCCTCGAACAGGCGCTGCAGCACCTCGCGCCGGTCGGGCACGTTCTGCAGCAGCGGCCGGTTGTCGTTGCGCGAAGTGCGGTGCTGCTGCTGGTCGACGCTCGCGTGCAGGTAGACCACGAAGCCGCGCGCCGACAGCCATTGCCGGCTGTCGGCATCGAGCACCGCGCCGCCACCGGTGGCCAGCACGATGCCGCTGCGCTGGGTCAGGTCGGCGATCACCAGGCGCTCGCGCTTGCGAAAGCCGGACTCGCCCTCCTTCTCGAAGATCAGCGGGATATCGACCCCGGTGCGCTCCTCGATCTCGGTATCGCTGTCGATGAATTCGAGTCCCCGCGTCTCGGCCAGCCGCTTGCCGACCGTGGTCTTGCCGGCACCCATCGGGCCGATCAGGAAGATGTTGCTCTTGTTCACAGAGGAGGAGGACTAGTTGTTGATCACAATGGTGACCGCCTGTGTCGCCAGCGAGCCCGCCGTGATATTGATCTTGGCGGTGCCCGCGACCCCATTGGCCCGGTAGAGCGCCGTGGCGATACCGCTGCTGTCGGTGGTGGCGACGGTGGGCGACAGCGTCCCGCCCGACGGTGCGCTGGCGATCGAAAAGCTCACACTCGCCCCGCTGACGGCGTTGCCCGAACCATCGACCACTTTCGCCGTCAGCGTACTGGCGCCGTTGGCGGCGCTGATCGGAGAGGCGGCGGCCACCGTAAAGGAGGCCGGCTCACCGATGTAGCGCAGCGTCAATGTCGCGGTGGGGCTGGTGCCGCTCCCGGACTCGCCGGTCGCGGTGATGGTTTCGGTACCCGCCGTGCTCGAGACCACCTGCAAGCGTGCAAAGCCGCTGCTGTCGGTGGACAGCGTCAACCGGTTCGCCGCATTGCCGTCGGCGTCCACCAGGGTCCCGAGCTTGGCGGAGAACGTGACCGGCGCACTGACGGCGAGGCTGTTCGAGGTCCATTGCAGCACCAGCGGCTGCAGCGAATTGAGCGAGACCGTGGTTGCGGCCGCCGGCGCAGTGAACTGGAACACCGCAGGCGTCATCTTGATGTCTTTGGTGACCTCCAGCGCCTTGCCGCCCACCATCCCCTTGGCCGTGACGTAGGCGGTGCCGGTCACCGGGGTGGTGGTGGCGGTTCCGCTGCTGCTGGTGCCGGTGCGGATCGCCGAGAGCGTGAAAGGCAGCTCACCGCGCGCGTCCGTCGTGGTATCGGTGCTCGCCAGCGACAAGGTGCCGAGGCTCGTCGTCAGCGTGATGGCGACGCCCGAAACCGGCGCCGTGCCGAGCAGGGCGCTGACGACGTAAGACTGGCTGCCTCCGGAGCTGACGCTTTCCGGCCCCGTGATCGTCAGGGCCGGCGTGGTCACGGCGCCCGGATCGCTGCTGAGGTCGCCGCCGCTGTCCGAGCTGCTGCCGCAGCCGACCAGCAGCGACGCGAGGGCCAGCCAGGCGCCGCCGAGAAAATGACCGAGTTTCATAGCCGACTAGGCGAAAAGTTGGCTGCCAGTATAGCCAAGCCGCCGATCGGCCCGGTCCATGGAAGCCTCTGAAAACGCAGGGAACAGGGCTTCGGTAGCTTTTGTCTACGTGAGCCGCGGGGCGGGCCGGCGGCACCGGCTCCCAGTTGATCTCAGTTGATCTGCAGGCCTTCGCGCAGGATGCGCGGCGTCACGAATACCAGCAGCTCGTCGCGGTTGTTGACCGTGGTCCGGTTGCGGAACGCAGCCCCGAGAATCGGAATGTCGCCGAGCAGCGGGATCTTCGAAACGCTGTTGCGGTTCTCCTGCTGGTAGATGCCGCCGAGCACCACGGTCTGGCCGTTCTCGACGAGCACCTGCGTGGTGACCTTGCGCGTATCGATCGACGGAACCTGGCCGCCGCTGCCGGTGGTATAGGTCTGGCCGACACTGTCGTTGTTGACCGCCAGATCCATGATGATGCGATCGTCCGGCGTAATCTGCGGCGTGACGTTGAGCGACAGCACCGCCTTCTTGAACGAGACCGACGTTGCGCCGCTGCTGGCCGCTTCCTGGTACGGAATCTCCACGCCCTGCTCGATCGAAGCCTGCTTGGCGTTGCTGGTGATCACGCGCGGCGTCGAGATGATTTCGCCGCGGCCTTCGGCCTGCAGCGCCGAAAGCTCGAGATCGACGAGATAGTTCTTGCCGAGCAAGGCCAGCGCGATCTTGCCCGCGCTGTCGCTGGCAGCCGGCAGGTTCACGTTGAAGCGATCGTTGAGCGCGCCGGGCGACACCGGAAAGCCGCCATTGCTGAGGTAATCGTTGACCGAGGTGTCGTTGGCCTCGGCGCTGCCCGAGGTCGATATGATGCCGTTGCGGCCATTGCGCCTCACCGCGCTGACGCCGAAGCGCGCGCCGAGTTCTTTGGAATAGTCGTTGTTGGCGATCACGATGCGCGATTCGATGAGCACCTGGCGCACCGGAATGTCGAGCCGCGCGATCAGCGTGCGAATTTCGTTGATCTTCTCGCGCGTCTCGAGCACCAGCAGCGTGTTGGTGCGATCATCGATCGACACGCGGCCGCGTTCGGACAGGATCGAGTTCTCGCCCGACTTCAGCAGCGCGGCAACGTCCGCCACCTTGGCGTAGTTGACCTGGATCAGCTCCGAACGCAGCGGCGCAAGCTCCACCTTCTGCTTCTCGGCCTCGGCCTCGATCTTGTCGCGCTCGGCGAGTTCGGCCAGCGGCGCGACGATCATCACGTTGCCCTGCTGGCGCATGCCGAGGCCCTTGGTGCGCAGGATGATGTCGAGCGCCTGGTCCCAGGGCACGTTCTGCAAGCGCATCGCGATCTCGCCGGTCACCGAATCCGATACCACCATGTTGGTGCCGGCGACGTCCGCGATGATCTGCAGCAGCGAGCGGATGTCGATGCTCTGGAACGACAGCGACACCTTCTCGCCGGTGTACTGCGGATCGGTCTTCTTGCGCTCGTCGCGCTGCGTCTGCGACAGCGGCTGCAACTCGATGATGGTCTGGTTGCCGAGTTGCGTGGTCTTCTGTTCGAAGTCGCCGCCGGTCACCGGCACGATGACGACCTGTGCATCCGAGCCCGTCTTGAGCACATCGACGAACTTCACCGGCGTGGCGAAATCGAGCACGTCGAGCCGGCGCACCTGCGCATCGGCCAGATTCACGTTGCGGAAGCGCGCCACCACGCGACCACCTTCGTCGCTGACGTTGGCGACCGCTTGCGGATTGTCGAGCGACACGATGATGCGGCCTTCGCCCTTTTCACCGCGGCGAAAATCGACGTGCGTGATCGACGCCACCGCCGGCACGGCACTGATCGCGGCCACCGGCCCCGACAAGGTCGAATAGTTTTGCGGCGGAACGCCCGAGCTCAGCGGCGCATTCGCCGAAGGCAGCGCATCGATCGTCACGAAGATGCGGTTGCCGTCGACGCGAACCTTGTAGCCGACCATCTGCGTGAGCTCGATCACCAGGCGCGTGCGGTCCTTGTTTTCGGCCGCCGACAGCGCCTGCACCTTGGCGAGGTTGACCTTGCGATAACGCTCGGCCATCGCCAGCCGCGTCTGCGGCAGATCGATCGAAACACGGGCCGGCGACTCGTTCGGAAACACGATGGGCTCGGGCGCCGCGCTCGACAGCGTCAAGGTCACCAGTACGCGACCGCCGTCGATGGCCGCCGCATCGGCGGACTGCAGGCCGCGCGCCATCTGCGCGTTCGCCATGCCCGGCAGCAGCGCGAGCACGGCGAGCAGCAGGCTCATCATCATCGTCATCGTCGGCTTGCGAGTCCGCGATGCGCGCCCGATGGACGCGATTGTTGTGCGAGGCTTCATCTGCGCGGGACTCCCAATCATTGCGACAGCGCCAACGTGGCCGGGCGCTGGACGTAGCCGCCGAAGCCGTCGGCCACCAGTTCCGTGAGCGTGATTTCGGTTTCGGTGACGCTCTTCACCTGGCCGAAGTTCTGGCCCATGTAATTGCCCACGCTGACGCGATGGATGATGTTGTCGGGCGACTTGATGAGCCCGAATGTCGCGCGCGGCGTGCGGATGATGCCTTGCATGCGCAGCGCATCGAGCGGGTATTCCTCGAGCGCCTCCTTGGGCCGCTTCGGATCGGGACGCGGCCCCGGACCGGTGCCGACCGGGCGCTTGGGCTGCTCGGCCACGAACGGATCGCGCCGCGTTCCGGCGTCGTAGGCGTAAGCCTCGTAAGGCTTGATCTGCGGAATCGGCTCGACCTGGGTGGACTTGCGCGCCTTGACCTCGGAGACCCATTGCTCGAGATCGCCCATGCCGCCACTGCAAGCCGCGAGCATCGCGAGCAGGCCGAAAGCGCAGAGCAGTCGAAGGACGGCGGCGCTCATTTCTGACCTGCCTTCTTTTCGTTCTCGGCGATCTCGTCGGCGTCGAGATAGCGATAGGTCTTGGCCAGCGCGGTCATGCGCAAGCCGCCGCGCGGAGCCGTGACGCCCGGCGCGGTCGCACCGACCGGCTTGAGCTCGACTTCGTCGATGGTGACGATGCGCGGCAACGCGGCCACCGCGCCGACGAAGCGGCCCATGTCGTGATAATCGCCGGTGACGACGATGCGGTTCGGCATCTCGGCGTAGAAATCCTTCGGCACTTCGGGCTGCGGCTGGAACAGCTCTTCTTCGAGGTTGCTCTCGACGCGCGTCTGCGAAATGTCGGCGAGCAGATTGGCCACTTCGGTCTTGCTCGGCAGCTGCTTGAGCATGGCGCCGAAAGAGGTTTCCATTTCCCGGAGCTGCTCTTTGTAGGCGTCGAGCGCCGCAACTTTCTTCTGCTTCTGCTCGAACTCGCCGCGCAGGCTGATCTCCTGTTGCTCGCGCGTTGCCAGATCTTCGTTCAGCGGCACGATGAAGTACCAGTAGCCGGCCGCCGAAATGACGACGCCGAGCAGGATCGCCGCGGCCACGCGCACCCAGTCGGGCCAGCCCGCCGGGTTCTGCACATCGATGGACTGCAGCTCGGCCCAGGCTTTGGCGAGGCTCATTCGACCACCTCCGAACCCGCATCGTCGCCCGCACTGGCCTTGGTCAGGTTCTTCACCTGCAGCGTGAACTCACTGGTTCGCGTGCTGCCCTTCTCGCTGGTCTTGATGACGATCAGGCGCGGATCGTCGAACCACTGCGAAGCGTCGAGATTCTTCATGTAGGTGGAAACGCGCGCATTGGATTCGGCGGCGCCTTCGAGCAGCACGCTGCTGCCGGTCTGCTTGACCGAGGTCAGGTTCACGCCTTCGGGCAAGGTGTTCACGAGCTCGTCGAACAGATGCACGGTGGCGCTGCGCGAAGCCTGAAGCTCTTCGATCACGTGCATGCGCGCGAGCAGGTTGCGCTTCACCTTTTCGAGCTCCTGGATCTCCTTGATCTTCTGATCGACTTCGGCGATCTGCTGGCGCAGGTAATCGTTGCGGCTCTGCTGCTGATCCAGCTTGCCGTTCACGAACATGCGCCCGATCAGCACCAGGCCGATCGCCAGCACGAACGCCAGGCCCATGATGTTGTTGAACTGGCGCTGGCGCAGCTCGCGGCGCTGCTGCCGCCAGTCGAGCAGGTTGATGCGCATGACCATCGGCTCGGGCGCATCGGGCGCTTGCGGCTCGGCCTTGAGCACCGGCGTGCGCGAGAACTTGCCCGCGAACGGGTTCTTGAGCGGCTGGTCGAGCTTCGGCAGCGGCATCGTCTCAAGCCTCCGGATCGAAGGCGCGCATCGCCAGCCCGCTCGCGATCAGCAGCGAGGCCGAATCCCGTGCGAGCTGCGCGGGCTTGGCGCGCGCCGCGACGCCGAGGTGCGCGAACGGCTGCGCGACCGCTACCGGAATCTGCAGCTGATCGGCGAGCTGGCGGTCGACATGATCGATCGCCGCGCAGCCACCGGCCAGGATGATCTGATCGATCTGCCCGTGCTGCGAGGTCGAAGCGAAGAAGAACTGCAGCGATCGATCGATCTGCTGGCCCATGTCGGCGACGAACGGAGCGAGCACTTCGAGCTCGAAGCCATCGGGCAGGTTGTTGAAGCGCCGCGCCTGGCTCGCTTCTTCGAGCGTCATGCCGTAGTAGCGCATCATGTCTTCGAGCAGCTGGCGACCGCCGAAGGATTGATCGCGCGTGTACACCGCCTGCAGGTTCTGCAGCACCAGCACCGAGGTCGTGGTCGCGCCCATGTCGATCAGCGCGATCGTGCGATTGTGCCCGCGATCGGGCATCTGGTGACGCAGCAGCAGCGCCGAATTCTGCAACGCGTTGGCCTCGATATCGACGATCTTCGGCGTCAGCCCGGCAATCTCGAGCGCCGCGCAGCGCGTCTCGACCTGGTCCTTGCGGCAGGCCGCGAGCATCACGTCGACCTGCCCGGCACCGACGGCGCTGGCACCGAGCACCTGGAAATCGAGCGCGACTTCGTCGATCGAATACGGAATGTACTGGTCGGCCTCGACCTTGATCTGCTCTTCGAGATCGAGCTCGGAGAGCGACTCGGGCATTTGAATGATCTTGGTGATGACCGATGCACCCGACACCGCGAGCGCCGCCTGCCGCGTCCGCGTGCCCGAGCGATTGACGGCACGCACGATGCATTCGCCAACAGCCTGCGGATCGAGGATCTGCTTGTCGGCCACCGCGTTCGCGGGCAGTGGCTCGATGGCATAGCTCTCGACCGCGTAGCGATCGCCACGCCTGGCAAGCTCGACGAGTTTGATGGCGCTGGAACTGATATCCAGGCCGATCAGCTCGCGGCTCTTGCTACCGAACAGCGATTGCATGATCGACATGGTCCCTAGCTCGTCCGCGAACCGCGGCCCGCCCCTCGTTGAACGACATGACGCCACCCTTCCCCGATCGTAATATAGCGCCTGATTTTCATGAAGCGACAAAGGCTTGCATGAGCAGGGCGGGCAATGTCGAGCTGTGCTGCACTTCGCATTGGGCGGCTTTTTAGAGTGAGCGGTTGGACGAGGAGTCGGTTGTGAGATGGGCTAGCCGCATACTGTTGATACTCGCCTGCCTGGGGGTTGTGGGATTTGGTCTGCTGGTCGGTGTGTTCTTCGCCGCCAAGTGGCATTACGGTGCCCAGCTGCCTTCCGTGGCCTCGCTACGCGAACTCCAGCTGCAGGTTCCGCTGCGGATCTACACGCGCGACAACAAGCTGATCGGCGAATACGGCGCCGAGCGGCGAGCTCCGTTGCACTACGAGCAAATCCCGCAGCGCGTCGTCGATGCCTTCCTGGCCGCCGAGGACGACCGCTTCTTCGAGCATCCGGGCGTCGACTGGCGCGGGCTTGCACGCGCGAGCGTGGTGCTGGCCACCACCGGCCAGAAGAGCCAGGGCGGCAGCACCATCACCATGCAGCTCGCGCGCAACGTGTTCCTGTCGCCGGAACGCAGCTACGTGCGCAAGTTCAAGGAGATCCTGCTCGCCATGCGCATCGAGGACGAGCTCAGCAAGCAGCAGATCCTCGAAACCTACCTCAACAAGATCTTCCTCGGTCAACGCGCCTACGGCGTCGGCGCCGCTGCCCTGGTTTATTTCGGCAAGGATCTGTCGGACTTGAGCTGGTCGCAGGTCGCGCTGCTCGCGGGCCTGCCGAAGGCGCCCTCGCGCGACAACCCGGTGGCGAGTCCGGAGCGCGCCAAGGAGCGTCGCGATTACGTGCTGCGCCGGCTGCGCGATCTCAACAAGATTTCCGCGCTCGACTACGAGGCCGCGCTGGCCGAGCCGGTGACGGTCAAGTTCTCGCTGCCGGCGGTCGAGGTCGATGCGTATTACGTCGCCGAGATGATCCGCGCCGAAATGGTCGCGCGCTTCGGCGAGGCCGCCTATACCGGCGGCTACCGCGTGACCGCGACGATCGAATCGCACAAGCAGGCCGCGGCCAATGCCGCGCTGCGCGATGCCTTGATCGCCTATGAAGAACGTCACGGCTGGGCCGGGCCGGAGAAACAGCTGCCGGCGTCCTTGCTCACCGAGAACGCCGACAGCAAGGGCATCGGCAACTTCCTCGATGCGTTGCCGACCGCGGCCGGCCTGCTGCCGGCCGCGGTGGTCGATTTCGACGGCACCAAGCTGCGGGTGCTGACGCGCAGCCAGGGTCTGGTCGAGCTCGAGGCCGGCGATTTCAAATGGGCCGGCCTGTCGGCGAAGAAGCCGGCCAGACGTGGCGATGTCGTGCGCATTCGCCGCGATGGCGAACGCTGGAAGCTCGCCCAGCTTCCCAATGCGCAGGGCGCGCTCGTCGCGCTCGATCCACGCGATGGCTCCGTGGTCGCGCTCGTCGGCGGCTACGATTTCCTGCTCAACAAGTACAACCGCGTCGTGCAGGCGCGTCGCCAGCCGGGCTCGGGCTTCAAGCCCTTCCTGTACACGGCCGCGTTCCAGTTCGGCTTCTCGCCGGCGTCGGTGGTGCTCGACGCGCCGGTGGTGTTCGAGGACGCCAATCTCGAAAGCGCCTGGCGCCCGGAGAATTCGAGCGGCGATTTCAAAGGCCCGATGCGCCTGCGCGAGGCGCTCGTGCAATCGCGCAACCTGGTATCGATCCGCCTGCTGCAGGCCGTCGGCATCGATTACGTGCGCGACTACGTGAGCCGCTTCGGGCTGGCCAAGGAGCGCATGCCGCGCGACCTGTCGATGGCGCTCGGCAGCGGCAGCTATACGCCGATGGAAATGGCGCGCGCTTATTCGGTGCTCGCCAACGACGGCTTTCTGATCGACCCGTTCTTCATCGACCAGATCGTCGATCCGCGCGGCGGCCTCGTGTTCAAGGCCAAGCCCAAGGTCGCCTGCCCGGAATGCGCGGCGCTGATCGTCGACACCGCGGCCGGCACCGATGGCCGTCCGCAAACGCCGCCGCCGGCCGACACGCTGGCGCCGCAGGTGGTCGATCCGGGCATGGTCTGGATGGTCGACGACATCCTGCGCGAAGTGGTCACGCGCGGAACCGGCGCCCAGGCCCGCGAGCTGCGCCGCGGCGACATTCGCGGCAAGACCGGCACCACCAACGACGAGACCGACGCCTGGTTCTACGGCTTCAACACCCAGCTCGTCGCCGTCAGCTGGGTCGGCTTCGACCAGCCCAAGCCGCTCGGTCGCGGCGAGTTCGGCGGCAAGGCCGCGCTGCCGATGTGGATCGACTTCATGCGCGCGGCGCTCAAGGGCCTGCCCGAGCAGACGCTGCCGCGCCCGGCGAGCCTCGTCGAAGTTCGCGTCGACCCGCGCAGCGGTCGGCTGCTGCCCGAGGAATCGGATGGCGGCACCGTCGAAGTGCTGCCGTCCGACCGTCTCGAACGCGCGCGCTCCGAGGCCCAGCGGGCTCCGGCGGAGAAGAGCGTGGGCGAGGACGAGCTGTTCTAGCGGCGCTGCCGGACGGGTGTCAGCGACATTTCCCGCTGACACGAAATCGTGTTATCCATGAGCCATGGGAGCGAACCGGTTGCTCCCGCTCGTCGGATCACACCATGGGCAAGCGCGCGATAGGGTTTCAACGCGAAATCGTGGCCGAGGCAGCACGCCTCATCTGCGAGGAAAGGCTGACCGATTACCGCCTGGCCAAGCAGAAAGCGGCCGAACGCCTCGGCCTGCCGGGCCGCACGCAGATGCCCGAGAACGCGCGCATCCACGAAGCCGTCATCGAGTATCAGCGGCTGTTCGGCGGCAGCGAATACGCCGAGCGCCTGCAGCTGCTGCGCCGTACCGCGGTCCGCGCGATGAAGCTGCTCGCGACTTTCGAGCCCCGCCTCGTCGGCGCGGTCGCCAGCGGGGCGACCACCGATGCGCATCTCGTACGTCTGCACGGTTTCGCCGACAAGCCGGAGATGCTCGACATCTTTCTCGAGGGCCGCAAGATTCCGTACGAGACCGGCGAGCGCCGTTATCGCTACCCGGACGGACGCATCGAAGAGATTCCGACCTGCGAATTCATGGCCGGCGACGTCGGCATCGAGATGGCCATGTTTCCGCCCGAGGAGCTGCGCCGTCCGCCGCTGTCTCCGCACGACGGCCAGCCGATGAAGCGGCTCGATCTCGCCGCGGCCGAGTTGCTGGCCGAGCAGCCGATCGACCTCGCGGTATAGGGTGGTTTGGCGGCGCAGCCGCGTAACCCATCGCTTTTTTCGGATGGCGCACAACAGCGGCTACGTCTGGCGCCCCAACCCAGCAACGAAAAAGCCGGCTTTCGCCGGCTTTTCGCTTCCACAGACGCCTTCGGCTCAGCGCTGAGCGACCGGCGTGTAGTCGCGCACGGCGGCACCGGTGTAGACCTGACGCGGACGCGCGATGCGCGTGGTCGAATCGGCGGTCATCTCGTTCCAGTGCGCGCACCAGCCCACGGTGCGGCCGACGGCGAACATCGGCGTGAACATGTTGACCGGAATGCCGAGCGCTTCGTAGATGATGCCGGAGTAAAAATCGACGTTCGGATAGAGCTTGCGCTGCTTGAAGTAATCGTCGTTGAGCGCGATTTCTTCGAGCTTGAGGGCCAGCTCCATCTTCGGATCGTTTTCCTTGCCGAGTGCCTTGAGCACCTTGTGGCACTGCTCGCGGATGATCTTGGCGCGCGGATCGAAGTTCTTGTACACGCGATGGCCGAAGCCCATCAGGCGCACGCCCTCGACCTTGTCCTTGACCTTCTGCATGAACGCCGGCACGTGCTTGACGTCGCCGATTTCGTTGAGCATTTCCAGCACGGCCTCGTTGGCGCCGCCATGCGACGGGCCCCAGAGCGCGGCGATGCCCGACGAGATCGCGGCATACGGATTGGTGCCGGTGGAACCGGCCATGCGCACCGTCGAGGTCGAGGCGTTCTGCTCGTGATCGGCGTGCAGGATGAAGAGCACGTCGAGCGCCTTGGCGGCGACCGGGTTGATCTCGTACTCCTCGGCCGGCACCGCGAACATCATGCGCAGCAGGTTGCTGGAATAGTCGAGATCGTTCTTCGGATAGACGAAGGGCTGGCCGACGGTCTTCTTGTAGACCGCGGCGGCGATCGTCGGGATCTTGGCGATCATGCGATGCGCGAAGATCTCGCGATGCTTCGGATCCTTGTTGTTCGTCGTGTCGTGATAGAACGCCGACAGCGAGCCCACCACGCCGGTCATCATCGCCATCGGATGCGCGTCGTAGTTGAAGCCGTCGAAGAACTTGCGCAGCGACTCGTTGAGCATCGTGTGACGGCGGATGCTCTGGTCGAACTCGGCGAGCTGGGTTGCCGAGGGGAGTTCGCCGTGCAGGGTCAGATAGCAGACTTCGATGAAGCTGGACTTTTCGGCGAGCTGTTCGACCGGATAGCCGCGATACAGCAGCACGCCTTCGTCACCGTCGATGTAGGTGATGGCGCTCTTGGTCGAGCAGGTCGAGGTGAACCCGGGGTCGTAGGTGAAGATGCCAAGCTTGTCGTACACCTTGCCGACGTCGGCGCCAGGAGTGCCGATGGTGCCGGTGATCAAGGGAAGTTCTATTTTCTCGCCGGTTTCGTTGTTGACGAGGCTGTACGTCGCTTTGCTCATCCTGATACTCCAATCGCGTAAGAATGGATCGAAGCCCTTACGCTGGTCCTCTCGCGCAAGACGCTGCGGGCGCCAGACAACGCGAGTGGCAATACAGTCGGTCGGAAATCGAATCGGAAAATGCTGCAGCGCGATTATCGCTCTGTCTTCCGATGCTTACAACGCGTCCAAAGTCGCAATTGCATTCGCAAATTCAATCGGAACGAAAACGGCCGCCTCGAGGGCGGCCGTTCTGAGGCGAGAGACTCGCCTGCAACCAGCGGATTAAGCGGCGTAGCGCTTCTTGAACTTGTCGACACGACCGCCGGTGTCGATGACCTTCTGCTTGCCCGTGTAGAACGGGTGGCAGGCGGAGCACATTTCGACGCTCAGCGTGTCCTTGGCGACGGTCGAGCGCGTGTCGAAGGTGTTGCCGCAGCTGCAAACGACCTTCACGGCGTGATAGTTCGGGTGGATGTCGGCTTTCATTGGACGGCTCGCGCGATGCGTACAGACAAAAAGGGGCGCGAAGTTTAGTTGCCAGGCTTGGCAGATGCAAGCCCCGGCTTGCGGCTCAGTCGTCCTCGCCCTGCACGTCCACTTCGAAACCGCCCCCCTCGTCGACCGTCAGCCGCACGACGATCGGCCGGCAGCAGACCGAACAGTCCTCGATGTACTGCTGCGAGCCCGCGGACAGATCGAGCTCCAGCGGGATCGTCTCCCAGCAGTACGGGCAGGTGACGCTGAGATCTTCGAGCATGCCTTGGGTTTACGGATCGATGGCGACGCGGGCAGTGTAGACCTTGGTTCCGCCGGCCAGCGCCGCGGCAATCGTGTATTGCGGATGGGCATTGGCCCGGCCCAGCGGCACACCGATCCACAGCCGTCCATCGGGATCGGCGGTGGCCTGGGTACGGCTCGTTTCGGTGGAGGCGCGCGCAACCTCGACGACGTGCGTCGAGCCCGGCGCGTAGAACGCCGGCGTCCGTACCAGCGCGCTGCCCGATCCCTCGAGCACGAAGCCGGTGCGATCGGCCTCGGAAAGCGTGCTGAATTCCAGTGCCGGGCGCTGCAGTTCCACGCGCCAGCCGAAGACTTCGTACTGCGCTTCGATGGCGGCGTGACGCAGCGGCGAGGGAGCGGGAGCCGGGTTGGCGAACACCTGCATCAGTGCCGGCAGCGTTTCGCGCAGATCCTGCTGCCAGTAGGGCCAGGTATGCGACCCGGGGCCGTAGTCGATCCAGTCGTGCGCGATGCCCAGGCCGACGAGCACCTCGTGCAGATTCTCGCTCTGCCGATAGACCACGCGCTCGACGAGGTCGAAGGCGGCGTCGATCAGGTTCGGCTCGCCGTTACCGCTGAAGAGAATCAGCCGCAGGTTCGCCAGATTGGGCGCCAGATCGACCGGATTGCTGCCGCGCCAGCGCACTTCGGCGGTGCTGCGCGAGCCGAACACCTGGCTACCGATCAGCGGCCAGAGGATGCGGTCGTTGGTGTCGACGGCGCCGGAGAACGCGGCGGCGGCTGCGAACAGGTCCGGGTGCCGCGCCGCATAACTCATCGCCCCGAAGCCGCCCATCGAAACGCCCGCCACCGCCCGCCCCGCGCGAGCGCCGACGGTGCGCAGGTTGAGGTCGATCCAGGGGATCAGCTGGCCGACGTGGTAGCTCTCGTAGGCCGGCGGGCCGTAGCGACCGGCGTTGTAGTGGTCGGTGTATTGCCCGGCCGCGCCGCCATCTGGCATGACCACGATCAGCGGCAGATTCGCGGTCAGCGCCTCGACGGCTCCGTGGTCGGTCCAGTCGCGATAATTTCCCTCGGCTCCATGCAGCAGCACCAGCACCGGATAGCGCGCCTGCGATCGCGCATAGCCCGCCGGCAACAACAGGCGGACCTTGCCGGTGCCTCCACCGGATTCGGGCGCGGCGAAGCCTTGGTCCTCCAGCGCCGGCGTCGCGAACTGCAGCTCCAGCAGGCGCGGGCTCAGCTGCCGCTGATCGACCAGCGAAAGCGGGCTGCCGGCATTGCGGTCGCCGAGCACGATGGCGTCGTCGTCATCGGAAGCGCCGCCGCCGGCGCTGCAGGCGACCAGCCAGAGGACGAACAGCGTGCATGCGAACCGGGGCAAATCCCTTTGCCGAGCCATCCGAGACAACCTGCGTGAACCATGACGATGCGGACCATGCAGTAAGCATGCGAACGGCGCCAGGCCGATCCGCGCGATCAGGGCAGGAAGCGCATCAGCAGCGTGTTGAGGTGCTGGCGCCCGAGCGCACTGGGGCGCACCTGCTCGCCTTGGCGTTCGATCAGCCCGCGTTGCATCGCGTCACGCAGCGCAGACTCCAGCACGCCCGATGCGAGGCCGGTGCGCTGCTCGAACTCGCCCAGCGTGAACCCGTCGTCCAGCCGCAGCGCGTTCATGCAGAACTCGAAAGGCAGATCGGCCGCCTCGATGCGCTGCTGCTCCTGGATCGCGTCCGCGCCGCCGGCGCTGTCGAGATAGCGCTTGGGATGCTTGTGCCGCGCACGGCGCACGATGCCGCCGGCCCCGCTGCGTTTGCCGTGGGCGCCCGCGCCGATGCCGAGATAGTCGCCGAAGCGCCAGTAATTGAGGTTGTGACGCGCCTGCCGCCCGGGCTGCGCGTAGGCCGAAACTTCGTAGCGCGTATAGCCGGCCGCCGCGAGCCGCTCGACGCCCTGCACCTGGATCGCCCAGGCATCGTCGTCGGCCGGCAACGGCGGTGGACGCGCGGCGAATTCGGTGTTCGGCTCCAGGGTGAGCTGGTAGTACGAAAAGTGTTCGGGCGCGAGCGCGAGCGCGGCGGCGAGATCGCGGTCGGCCTCCTCGGGCGTCTGTTGCGGCAGCGCGAACATCAGATCGAGATTGAGGTTGTCGAAGCCGGCACGTCGCGCGGTTTCGATGGCCGAACGCACCGCCTGCGGGTCGTGAATGCGGCCCAGCCGCTTGAGCTGCGCCGCATCCATCGACTGCACGCCGATCGAGAGCCGGTTGATGCCGGCGGTTCGGTAATCGGCGAAATGCGCCTCGTCGATGGTGCCGGGGTTGGCTTCGAGCGTGATCTCGATGTCGGGCGCGAAAGCCAGCCGCTTGGCGACCTGGTCGAGCAGGCGGCCGAGCGCGCGTCCCGAGAACAGGCTCGGCGTTCCGCCGCCCATGAAGATGCTGCTGATCGCGCGCGATTCGGGTTCGCGCAGCTCGAAGTCGAGGTCACGCAGCAGCGCGGCGATGTAGTCGTCTTCGGGCACTTCGCCGCGCAGGGCGTGCGAATTGAAATCGCAGTACGGGCATTTGCGCACGCACCAGGGGAAATGCAGGTATAGCGCGAGCTGAATGCTGTCCGCAACGAGGCTTTTCTCCCCTCTCCCGCTGGCGGGAGAGGGCGGCGCGTCAGCGCCGGGTGAGGGAGCGCGGTTCGTCACGGCTGCGCTCCTTCGAGGCTGAAGTCCCTCACCCGCCCCTGCGGGGCACCCTCTCCCGCACGCGGGAGAAGGGAAATATTCACTGCACCTGCTCCCGCAGGCGCTCCAGCAGAGCCGCTACGGCCAGCGCGCGGTGCGAGATGCGGTTCTTGAGTTCGGGCGCGAGCTCGGCCGAGCTGCAGCCTTGCCCGGGAACGAAGAACAGCGGGTCGTAGCCGAAGCCGTTGGCTCCGCGTGGCGCTTCGAGCACGCGGCCGTTCCAGAGCCCTTCGGCGAGCACCGGAATCGGATCGGACGCGTGGCGCAAAAACGCGAGCACGCTGACGAAGCGCGCACCGCGCTCGCCCTCGGGCAGGCCGAGCAGGGCATCGAGCAGCTTGGCGTTGTTGGCCGCGTCGTCGCTGGGCTCACCGGCGTAGCGGGCCGACAGCACGCCGGGCGCGCCGCGCAGGGCCGTGACTTCGAGCCCCGAATCGTCCGCGATCGCCGGCAGGCCCGAAACCAGCGAGGCGTGGCGGGCCTTGAGCAGGGCGTTCTCGACGAAGGTGGGCGCGGTTTCCTCGGCGGCCTCGTCGGTGAACTCGGAGACCAGGCGCAGGTTCCAGCCCAGCGGGGCCAGCAGCGCCTGCATTTCGCGCAGTTTCTTGGCGTTGCGGCTCGCGAGCACGACGTCCATTGCGATCAGCCGCCCGCGAGCGCCTTGCGCTGCGCTTCGAGCAACTCGCCGATGCCCTTGGCGCCGATGTCGAGCAGCTCGTTGAGTTCTTCGCGACGGAAGGCGTGGCCTTCGGCGGTACCCTGCACTTCGATGAAATGCCCGGCCTCGTTCATGACCAGGTTCATATCGCACTCGCAGTTGGAGTCTTCGATGTAATCGAGGTCGAGCACCGGGCGGCCCGCGTGAATGCCGACCGACACCGCCGCGATCTGGCCGTGAATCGGGTTGCCCTTGATGAGCTTCCTGGCGCGCGCCGCGTTGATCGCATCGACCATGGCGACATAGCCGCCGGTGATCGCGGCGGTGCGCGTGCCACCGTCGGCCTGCAGCACGTCGCAGTCGATGGTGACGGTGAAATTGCCGAGCGCGGACAGGTCCACCGCGGCGCGCAGGCTGCGACCGATCAGGCGCTGGATCTCCTGCGTACGGCCGCTCTGCTTGCCCTGTGCGGCTTCACGGCGACCGCGCGTGTGCGTGGCGCGCGGCAGCATGCCGTATTCGGCCGTCACCCAGCCGCCGTCCTTCTTCCAGGCCGGGCCGCGCTCTTCGAGGCTGGCGGTGCACAGCACGCGGGTGTCGCCGAACGAGACCAGCACCGAGCCTTCGGCGTGCTTGGTGAATCCGCGCACGATGCTGACGGCGCGCAACTGGTCGGCCGCTCGGCCGGAGGGACGGGAGACGCTCATGCTGCAGACCTCGACGATGTCTTCTCCGATCGCATGAGCCTGTTTCGCAAAACTGGGCTCAGGGCGTCGGTTTTTTGGGGGCGCGGAGTATAGCGCCGCCAATTCTCGCCGCCATGAGCAGCCCATACAGCGCCAAGTACACCAGCGGCTCGCGAACGTCCGATTTCACCAGCCAGAAGAAGTGCAATCCGCCGAGCAGCGCGGCGGCGTAGATGAGCGTGTGCAGCCGGCTCCAGGTGCGCTTGAGCCGGCGCTGCCAGCCGCGCGTCGAGGTGATGGCGAGCGGCAGCAGCAGCAGCCAGCCGACGAAGCCGAGCGTGATGTAGGTGCGCTTGACGAGGTCTTCAGCCAGTTGAACGGGCGACCATTCGAGATCGAAGGTCAGGTAGATCGAAAAGTGCACGCAGAGCCAGGCGAAGGCCCACAAACCCAGCAGGCGGCGGATCTGGATCGGCTCGGAACGCTGCGTGATCTTGCGCAGCGGCGTCATCGCCAGGCACAGCAGCAGCAGGCGCAGGCCCCAGAGCCCGGTGTAGTGCTCGAGGGTTTCGACCGGGTTCGGCCCGAGCCTGGCCTGCGCGATCCACTTGGCCAGATGCACGGCCGGCAGCAGCGCGATCGCCCAGGCGGCGAGCCGCCAGTACAGCAAGGGCCTGCGCCAGGCGGACGTCGCGTCGGCCATCAATAGAACTTCTTGAGGTCCATGCCCGCGTACAGCGAGGCCACTTCGGGATAGCCGTTGAACATCAGCGTGTCGCGCTTGAACAGCTCGCCGAGCCGGCGCTCGCTGCGCTGCGACCAGCGCGGGTGCTGCACCTGCGGATTCACGTTCGAGTAGAAGCCATATTCACTCGATTGCAGCCGGTTCCAGGTGGTCGGCGGCATCGCCTCGACGAAGCGGATCCGCACGATCGACTTGATGCTCTTGAAGCCGTACTTCCACGGCACGGTCAGCCGCAGCGGCGCGCCGTTCTGGTTCGGCAGCGTCTTGCCGTACATGCCGACCGACAGAAACGCGAGCGGGTGCATGGCCTCGTCGATGCGCAGGCCTTCCACGTACGGCAGCTGCAGGCCGCTCCAGCGCGCCTCGGGCATCTGCTGCTTGTCGTAAATCGTTTCGAAGGCGACGTACTTGGCCTTCGAAGTCGGCTTGAAGCGCTTGAGCGTCTCGCCGAGCGGAATGCCGACCCAGGGCACGACGATGCTCCAGGCTTCGACGCAGCGATGGCGGTAGATGCGCTCCTCCAGCGCGGCGGGCTTGAGCAGATCGTCGAGCGCGACTTGCGCGGGCGCCTCGCATTCGCCTTCGACGCTGAGCGTCCACGGCCGAGTCTTGAGCGTGTGCGCGTTGCGCGACGGATCCTCCTTGTCGGTGCCGAATTCGTAGTAGTTGTTGTAGGTGCTCACGGTCTCGAACGGCGTGACCGTTTCGTCGCCGGCCAGCTTGCTTTGCTTGCCGATCTTGAGCGGTTCACCGCCGGTCTTCGGCGCTTCGGCCGCCCGCGCGGACGACAGCGCGAGCGCCCCGACCGCGCCGATGCCCATCTCGGCCAGAAACCGGCGGCGGTTGCGATAGGTGCTCTCGGGCGTGATTTCGCTGGATTGAACAGCGGACGGCGGGCGAATCCGGATCAGCATGGCGAAATTCCTGGCGCGGTAGTGCGAACTAGACCAGCGGGGTTGCTTTACGTTCTACGGGTACCATAGTTCCGTACGACTGAACATGAGAGACGGACGCGCGGCAATGCAGATCGAGGACGAAATCAAGGAAATGGCCGAGACCTTCGGCATGCTCGCCGAGATGGGCGAAGACGCGAAGTACGAGTACATCATCGACCTCGGCAAGAAGCTGCCGCCGATGCCCGAGGCGGAAATCACCGAGGCGAACAAGGTTCGCGGCTGCATTTCGCAGGTCTGGCTCACCCACCAGCTCAGCACCGATCAGCCCCCGCGCCTGCAGTTCAACGGCACCTCCGATTCGACGCTCGTCAAGGGCCTCATCGGGCTGCTGCTCAAGATCGTCTCGAACCGCACCCCGCAGGAAATCCTCTCCGTCGATCTGCGCGCCACGTTCGCGAAGCTCGGAATCGAGAACCAGATTTCGCCCAACCGGCGAAACGGCTTCGTGTCCATGGTCGAGCGCATCAAGCAGCTCGCGGCCGCGCAGGCCTGAGCCTGGGATCACCTCCCGGCCGTGCGGCCTATGCCGGCTTGAGGCGCGGCAGCTTGCTTTACACTCGGATCGACCCACACCGGGTTCGCACGGGGAGCAAGACATGAGCTGGTTCGCCATCGCCGTCGCCGCGTTCGCGCTGGTGACGCTCTGGAAAGGCATCGTCACGGTGCCGCAGGGCAAGGAATACACGATCGAGCGCTTCGGCAAGTACCGCGCGACTTTCGATCCGGGCCTGCACTGGATGATTCCGTACGTCGACAGCATCGGCAAAAAGCTGTCGATGATGGAACAGGTGCTCGACGTGCCGAGCCAGGAAGTCATCACCAAGGACAACGCCATGGTCGGCGTCGACGGCGTGGTGTTCTTCCAGGTGCTCGATGCGCCGAAGGCCGCCTACGAAGTGCAGAACCTCGAATTCGCGGTCATGCAGCTGACGATGACCAACCTGCGCACGGTCATGGGCTCGATGGATCTCGACGAGCTGTTGTCGCAGCGAGACCACATCAACGCGCGCCTGCTCGCGGTGATCGACGAGGCGACCACGCCCTGGGGCCTCAAGGTCACGCGCATCGAGGTCAAGGACATCCGCCCGCCGACCGACCTGGTCGATTCGATGGCGCAGCAGATGAAGGCCGAGCGCCTCAAGCGCGCGCAGATTCTCGAAGCCGAAGGTGCGCGCGCCGCCGCGATCCTCAAGGCCGAAGGCCAGCGCCAGGCCGAGATTCTCGGTGCCGAAGCGCAGAAGGCCGCAGCCGTGCTCGAGGCCGAAGGCCGCCGCGAAGCCGCGTTCCGCGACGCCGAAGCGCGCGAGCGCGAAGCCGAGGCCGAAGCGCGCGCCACCGCGATGGTGTCCGAGGCGATTGCCAAGGGTGACGTGCAGGCGATCAATTATTTCGTCGCGCAGAAATACGTCGAAGCACTTGCCCGCATCGCCACGAGCCCGAACGAAAAGCTCGTGCTGATGCCGCTCGAAGCCAGCAGCGTGATCGGCGCCATCGGCGGCATCGCCGAGCTCGCGAAGAAGGCCGGCGTCAAATCGTCATGAGCGAGAACCTGGTGCTGGTCTACTGGCACTGGTGGGTCATCGGACTCGCGCTGATCGCGCTCGAAGCCTTCGTGCCGGGTGCGGTGTTTCTGTGGATGGGCATCTCGGCGCTCGTCGTCGGGCTCATCGTCGCGTTCGTCACGCTGGGCTGGCCGGCGCAGCTCGTGCTGTTCGGCCTGCTGTCGCTCGCGAGCTTCTTCGCGTACCGGCGGCTACGCCCCAGGCGCGACCTGCAATCGGACGCGCCCACGCTGAATCGCCGCGGCGCGTCGTACGTCGGCCGCCAGTTCACGCTCGCCGAACCGATCGTCAACGGCGTCGGCCGGCTGCGGGTCGACGATTCGCAATGGCGCATCAGCGGCATCGATGCGCCGGCCGGCGTCACCGTGCGCGTGGTGCGTGCCGATGGCGCGACGCTGCACGTCGAGCGCGTCGATTGACCCCACCGGCACCGCAACGAAAAAGCCCCGCATCAGCGGGGCTTTTTCGTATCCGTCAGCGCAAGCGATCTTTTAGTTCTTGATCGCTTCGACCTGGATGCGCAGCTTGACCTTGCCGGCCTCGCCATCGGCGTACTTGCTGATGCCGAAATCGCCGCGATTGAACTCACCGAAGGCATCGGCGCCGCAGTCTTCCTTCTTGAACATCGGGTGCATGATGCACTTGAAGCTGTCGATCGTGAGCTTCACCGGCTTGGTCACGCCGTGCAGCGTGAGTTCGCCGTCGACCGCCGAAGGCGTGCTGCCCTTGTAGACGATCTTGCCCTTGTAGTTCGCGGTCGGGAACTTGGCCGCATCGAAGAATTCTTCGCCCTTGGCGTGCTCGTTCATCTTGTCGTGGCCGAAGTCGATGCTGTTGATGTCGATGACGATGTCGACGGTGCCGGTCTTGGCGGCTTCATCGAGCACCACGGTGCCGCTGCTCTTGTTGAACTTGCCGCGCCACCACGAGATGCCCATGTGCGGCGCTTCGAAGCTCGGATAGGTGTGGCTCGATTCGATCGTGTAGGTGGCCGGAGCGGCGGACGCGATGCCGGTGACCAGGGCGGCGGCGGCGAAAACGGCGGCTTTGAGTTTCATCGAAATAAGTCCCTCGTTGAGTCTGGTTTGAAGAAGCACGCGGCGAACGCCGTGTGCACGTTGATCTGCGCGGCTGTCAGGGCTGCGCGACCGAAATGCGGAAGCGAACGATGACGGCGTCGTCGAGCACATCGTTCCAGCTGTCGTCGCCGATGCCGTAGGCGGCGCGCGAAACCTTGGCTTCGCCCGTGTAGACCGTGGCGCCGCCGTCCTGCGCGACCGTGAAAGGCACCGTCACGGGCAGCGCCTTGCCCTTGACCGTGAGCTCGCCGGTGGCTTCGAAATGCGTGGCGTCGAGCTTGCGCACCGCGCTCGACTCGAAGCGCGCTTCGGGGAATTTGGCGGTATCGAACCACTCGGCCTTGCGCACCTCGGCGTTGTAGTCGGCATCGCCGATATCGAAGCTCGCGGCGTCGACGACGATGATCGCCCTGGCGGCTTCCGGCGCGTCGGCGTCGAAGCTCAGGGTCTCGGGCTTGAAGCGCGTGAAGGTGCCGGTGACGGGCACGTTCATCTGGCGGAATTCGGCGGTGATCTCACCGGAGGCCGACGCCACCGCCTGCGTCTGAGCCGCATCCTGCTGGGGTCTGGATGCCGCATCTCGCGATTCGCCGCTGACGAACAGCACCGCGATCAGCGAGAACGCGGCGATCGCGAGCAGCATCGCCAGATTGGCCCAGGTCTTCGCGCCCGACAGCGGCAGCATGCGCGCGAGCACGCCGTCGCGGCGCGCCACGTGATGCAGGATGGCGGCGCCCGCATGGCCGAGCAGCAGGGCGATCAGCGCGTAGTTGAGCCAGCCGTGCACGGCACCGAGCTGCTCGGACAGCGGCAGATTCTTCTGAAGCAGGTCGGGCAGCGGCAGCACGCCGAAGTACACCGTGGTGTAGCCCGCGGCCGAGCTGTGCAGCCAGCCGGACAGCGGAATCGCCAGCATCAGCCCATAGAGCGCCCAGTGCGTGAAGTGCGCCGCGGCGTGCTCCCAGCGCGCGCCTTCGGGCAGGGCGGGCGGTTGATGCGTCGCGCGCCAGAGCACGCGCAGCAGCGCGAGCAGGAACACGCTCACGCCGATCCACTTGTGGAAGCTGAAATAGCGCAGCTTTTCGGCCGAAACCGGCAGCGCCACCATGAACAGGCCCAGCGAGTAACCCGAGAAAATCAGCACGGCGATGAGCCAGTGCAGGCCGATGGCGGGCGGCGAGTAGCGCGTGGGTACTGGCTTGGTTTGGCTTGCGTCGATCATGTCGCGGATCAGATCCCCCGGGATCGACGGACTATAGGAGGAGGAGGCGCCGCATCCAAGCGGAAGCTTTTGAGTTTCTGCTTCAGAAAAACTGATGTGTCGCGGGCGGCTGCGCATCCCTCTCCATCTGGAAGAGGGACCAAGGGCGAGGGATGCACGGAATCGGCAACCCGGCTGCTACCGGCGACTCTGTCATCCGCCCTTGGGCCCCTTCTCCCGGAGGGAGAACGGAAAACTTACGCGCTGCGAGCCAGACGTTCGCGACGCTGCGCGACATTCGCGGCGAGGCCGCGCAGCACTTCGGCGGTGTCGTCCCAGCCGATGCAGGCATCGGTGACGCTCTGGCCGTAGCACATCGTCTCGCGCGGGCCGATTTCCTGGCGGCCTTCGACGATGTGCGATTCGACCATCACGCCGATGATGCGCGAATCGCCCGCGGCGATCTGGCCGCCCACGTCCTGCGCCACGTTGATCTGGCGCTTGTGCTGCTTGGACGAATTGGCGTGGGAGAAGTCGATCATGATCTGCGGCTTGAGGCCGGCCTTGCTCATCGCCGCGCTGGCCGCATCGACGGCCTGCGCATCGTAGTTGGTGCCGAGCGTGCCGCCGCGCAGGATGATGTGGCAGTCCTTGTTGCCGGCGGTTTCGAAGATCGAGATCTGGCCCTGCTGCGTGAGCGACAGGAAGCGATGCGGAGCGCTCGTCGCCTGGCAGGCGTCGACCGCCACCTTCACGCTGCCGTCGGTGCCGTTCTTGAAACCGACCGGGCACGACAGGCCCGAGGCCATTTCGCGATGCAGCTGCGACTCGGTGGTGCGCGCGCCGATGGCGCCCCAGCTCACGAGGTCCGACAGGTACTGCGGCGTCAGCAGATCGAGGTATTCGACGCCGGCCGGCATGCCCTGGCCGTTGAGGTCGAGCAGCAGCTTGCGGCCGATGCGCAGGCCGCGGTCGATGTCGTAGGTGTCGTTGAGATCCGGATCGTTGATCAGGCCCTTCCAGCCCACGGTGGTGCGCGGCTTTTCGAAGTACACGCGCATCACGATGAGCAGGTTCTTCTTGAGCTGCTCCTTGAGCGGCGCCAGGCGCTGTGCGTAGTCGAGCGCGGCTGCGGTATCGTGGATGGAGCAGGGGCCGACCACGACGAGCAGGCGGTCATCCTGGCCGGCGAGAATGTCCTGGATCTCGCGGCGCGTCTCGAACGTGGTCTGCGCGGCGCGCTCGGACAGCGGCAGTTCGGCCTGAACCTGGGCCGGCGTGGACACCGCGCTGATCGAGCTGATGCGGGTGTTGTCGGTAACGAACTTCATGGCTTGACGCCTATCGGGCTTGAGCGACGTGAGAATCGGGGGCACGGATGCTAGCAGAGGCCGGCGGTGGCCCCTAGCACCGATGCGGAATGGCGTATGTCGATGGAGCATGCGGTGCGGGTGACGCCTCGTAGCGAGTTGATAAATGATTGATAGGGAATCCATTGAATAATCTTTCATCACATATCGGCCTGCTGGTCCTGGTCGCCTCGGCTGCGGCGGCGGGCCAGGCCCGGGCCGCCGAACGTCCGCTGGCGGTCTACAACCAGGGTGCGCTGGCTCGCGCCTTCGAACTGCCCGTGATCGGCGAGACCGGCGTGCTGCCGTTCGGCGACACCCGCGGCTCGCTGCGCTACGACCTCACCACCGAGTACCACGCGAGCGGCAACGGCAGCGAAGCGGTGGTGCTCGACGGCGAAAGCAATCTGCTGACGTTCGCGTTCCGCAAGGGCCTGGGCTGGAACCTGGAGCTCACGCTCGAAGTGCCGGTGCTTCACCAGGGCGGCGGCTTCATGGATGACCCGATCGAGAGCTGGCACGACTTCTTCGGCCTGCCCAACGGCGGCCGCGAGCTCGCCCCGCAGGATCGCTATCTCTACGAGTACACGCGCGGCGGCGAGACGGTATTCCGCAACACGCGCGGCGGAACCGACCTCGGCGACGTGCGCCTGGGCTTCGGCTGGCAGGCGCTCGAGTCGCTGGCCCTGCGCACCGAGTTCAAGCTGCCGAGCGGCGACGACGCGCATCTGGCCGGCGGCAATACCGGCGGCGCGCTGTGGGCCGACTGGGCGCTGCCGTTCGATCCGGGCTTCTTCCTGAGCGGCTGGGTTTCGGCCGGCGTATCGATCAACGACGAAGCCGGCTTGATCGCCGATCAGCAGAACAGCGTCGTGCCGTTCGGCGGCGCCGGGCTGGCCGCCCGCTTCGCCGAGCACTGGTCGCTGCTCGGCCAGCTCTACGCCCACGGCAAGCTCTACGACGACTCCGATCTCGACGCCTTCCGCGAAGCCCTGCAGCTCAGCCTGGGCCTGCGCTACGACCTCGCGCGCGATTTCGGCATCGACGTCGGCTTCCAGGAAGACCTCATCACCAGCTCATCGCCCGATTTCAGCTTCCACCTGGCGTTGAGCTGGCGCTCGCTTTGAGAGAGCGCTTCGCTCCCTTTCCCTCCGGGAGAGGGCCGGGATGAGGGACTCTCCGGCGTAGCAAACCTGGCTATCTCCGCGAGACCCTCATCCGCCCTTCGGGGACCTTCTCCCGGAGGGAGAAGGCAACCATCTTCAATGCGCCTTCTGCGCGTCGATCCAGCCCTGCACGCGCGCGTCGAGCACCTGCAGCGGCAATGCGCCGGCGAGCAGCACCTGATCGTGGAATGCCTTGAGGTCGAAGCGATCGCCGAGCGCCTGCTGGGCACGTGCGCGCAGCTCGAGGAGCTTGAGCATGCCGGTCTTGTAGGCCAGCGCCTGGCCCGGCATGACGAGGTAGCGCTCCACCTCGGCGGTGACGTCGGTCTCGGGCATGCCGGTCTTGTCGATCATGTAGGCGATCGCCTGCTCGCGACTCCAGTGCTCGTGATGCAGGCCGGTGTCGACGACCAGGCGCACGGCGCGGAACTGCTCGTCGCGCAGGCGTCCGAGATCGTCGAACGGGTTCTGCTCGTAGCCCATTTCCTTGGCGAGCCGCTCGGCGTAGAGCGCCCAGCCTTCGGAGTAGGCGGTGAACGGCAGCACGCGCTGCACCAGCGAAACGTCCTCGAGTTCGCGCGCGACCGCGAGCTGGTAGTGATGCCCCGGCACCGCCTCGTGATACGCGAGCGTGCGCATCGAGAACTTCTTGATCTCGGTGATATCGCGCAGGTTGATCCAGAAGGTGCCCGGTCGTGAGCCGTCGAGCGGCGGCGGGTCGTAGTAAGCCTGGGGGCTGCTGGCCTGCTTGAACTCGGGCACGCGCCTGACCACCACGGGCGCCTTCGGCACGCGGTTGAACATCTGCGGCAGGCCTTGCTGCATCTCCTCGATGATGCGCGTGAAGTCCTTGATGCAGTCTTCGCGGCCCAGATCGCTGTTGGCGTACAGGAAGCCCGGCTCGCTGCCGAGCGCGATCATGCGCGCGCCGACGCTGCCTTCGGCGTAGCCCTCGCTGCGCAGCAGCGCGTCCATCTCGGCCTCGATGCGGGTGACTTCGGCGAGACCGAGGCTGTGCAGGTCTTCGGGCGACAGATCGGTCGTCGTGTTCGAACGCACGGCCCAGGCGTAGTAGGCGTCGCCGTCGGGCAGCGACCAGGCGCCGTCGTTGCGCGTGGCCTTGGGCTGCAGGCGTTCGAAGTAGGCGATGAGCCGGTCGTAGGCCGGATAGACGATGCTGTCGATGCGCTCGCGCGCCTGGCCCAGCAGTTCGTCGCGCTGCCGCTGCGACAGCTTTTCGAGCTTGCCGAGCTTGTCCGCGAACGCGGTGTAGAGCAGGTTCTGCTCGGGCGGCACGGCGACGAAGCCGCGCATCTGCGCGAGCGATTTCTCGACCACGAACCTGGGCGGCAGGATGCCGCGCTCCTCGCGCAGGCGCAGGCCTTCGAGAACCTGTCCGAACTTGTCGCCGAACAGTGAAAGGCGCGCCAGATACTGCTCGGCCTCGTGCTCGCTGGCGACCGATTGCTGCGTCGCCATCATCGTCGGCAGCTCGGATTGCACGCCGAACAAAGGGTTCACCGGAAAATCGTGGAACTGCCAGCGGCCGCGCTCGACCTGGTCGCCGATGTACCAGCCGATCACGTCGTAGGCGAGCTGGTCGGCCCGCGAGAGCTGGCTGCGATCGTAGCGATGCAAGGTGTCGAGGTCGGCCTGCCACTGCTGGGCGACGGCTTCGAGATGCTTGACCGACACGTCGGTGAGCCGGGCGTTGTGGCCGTCGATGCCGAGCGGCTCGAACAGGCGCAGCTGGGTCAGCAGCTCGGGATCGTCGAGCGTGTGCTGCAACAGCGTGCGATCGAGGAACCAGCCGAACCGCAGCGGCTTGAACCGCCAGCTGTGAACCGCGAGCGCACCCACGACGACGACCATGGCCAGCAGGCCCAGCGCCGTCCACTTCAACAAGGTCTTCATCGTTATCCGCAATGTCCGAGTCGGCAGCTCAAAAAAGGAGGGCGGCTGACGCCGCCCCGAGCTCCCTGGCTTGTGCCGCGTCCCTGCGGCACTCGTTGATGGCCATCCCTAGCCGTTGGCTCCCTAGCCCCAATAATTCCTGCGCAGGCTGCCGGATTCGGCGGCGGCGCTTCAGGCTTCGCCGGCCCAGCCGCAGCTCTTGCCCTGATTCTGTTCCTCGAGGTACTTCATGAGCGGCGAGAAATACTCGATCAGCGCCGAGGCGTCCATCTGCCGCGTGCCGGTCAGCTTTTCGAGCGTGTCCTGCCACGGATGGCTCTGGCCCTGGCTCAGCATCGCGGTGAAGCGGGCGCCGGCCTCGGCATTGCCATAGATGTCGCATTCGTACAGCGGTCCCTTGAAACCCGAAGCATCGCACAAGGCCTTCTGGAACTGGAACTGCAAAACGAAGGCCAGGAAGTAACGCGTGTACGGCGTGTTGCCGGCGACGTGGTACTTGGCGCCCGGGTCGAAATCCTCCTCGGTGCGGGCCAACGGCGGCGCCACACCCTGATAAGCGCCGCGCAGCTTCCACCAGCCTTCGTTGTAGTGCTCGGGCGCGATCTCGCCCGAGAACACCTTCCAGCGCCACTGATCGACCAGCTTGCCCCAGGGCAGGAAGGTGATCTTGTCGAGCGCAAGCTTCATCTGGTTGTTGATGACCGCGCGCTCGTCGGTCTTGGCGTCGCCGATCAGGCCGATGGTCTGCAGGTGCTTGGGCGTCAGCGACAGCGTGATGGTGTCGCCGATGGCCTCGTGGAAGCCGTCATGCGCGCCCGACTGGAACAGCGAGGGCTGATCCTTGTACGCGAGGTAGTAGTAGATGTGGCCGAGCTCGTGGTGGATCGTGGTCAGCATCTCCTCGGTCGGCTCGATGCACATCTTGATGCGCACGTCGTCGTGACCGAGGTCGAGGTCCCAAGCGCTCGCGTGGCAGACCACGTCGCGGTCGCGCGGCTGCACGAGCAGCGACTTGGTCCAGAAGGTCTCGGGCAGCTTGGGCATGCCGAGCGAGGTATAGAAGTCCTCGGCGATCTTGGTCATCTTGACCGCCATCGCGGTGTCGGCCTGGTGCTGCAGCTCGGCCAGCTGCTTTTCGTCGAGCCGGCCCTTGGTGGCCGCCTTGAGCTTGTCGAATTCGGCGTCGCGCAGCTTGCGCAGGCTGGCCGACACGTCGAGGCTGCCGACGCCCTTGTACGGCTCCATCAGCGGATAGAGGTTGGCCCACTGCTGGGCCCACATGTTGCCGAGCAGCTGCGCCGGGATCAGGCCGTCCTTGGGCACCACGGCGTCGCCGTACTTCTCGTTGAGCTTGCCGCGCACCGCGCAGTGCAGCTGTTCGTAGAGCGGCTTGAGCTGGCCCCACAGGCGCTCGACGTCCTGGTCGAACTCGGCCGGACTCATGTCGTAGCCGCCGCGCCAGAGCTCGCCCGTATTGGCGTAGCCGATTTCCTTGGAGCCCTCGTTCATGAGCTCGACGAAGCGCTGGTAATCCTTGCGGATCGGCTTGGCGGTGGCGTGCCAGCCGGCCCAGGCCTCGGCCATCTGCTGCGGCGTGTTCTTGAGCTCGACGTTGTCGATGATCTTCTCGATCTCCTGCAGGCGCAGGCACTCCTGCTGGCCCGTGGCGCCCGCGTGGCACCACTTGCCCGAGCCGTAGTTGGCCTCCATCGAGGCGGCGATCCTGGCGAGTTCCTCGCGCTTGGTCGCGTCGTTGGGCGCCGGCATGGTCGAGCCGAGCTTGACGAGCATGAGCGCGCGATCGGTCGCCGGCGAAAGCCCGGTCAGGCCGTTGTAGCGCTTGGCCTCGTCGACCTTGCGCGTCACGTACTCGAGGTTCTCCTCGGTGGCCTGCGCGGCGAGCATCTGCGAGTCGTCGGTGATGTAGGTGGCGGCGACCCAGTAGGCGGCGCCCAGGCGCGGATTATTCTTGGTGCGCCACTCGTTGATGTCGAGGATGAACTTGTCGGCGTCGGCCGCGCCGATCGCCTTCTGCACTTCGGGCGCCGGCGGCGAGGCCGGTTGCGGATTCGGCTGGCAGGCGGACAGCGCGAGCGTTGCCAGGGCCAGGGCCAGGGCGGAAAGCTTCGATGGCGTGATTGCGGGCATGTCGGGAATCCTTGAATCGGGGCGTCGTCGGGGCGTCAGCGCACGTCGCCCATCAGGCGACCGACCGGCTTGGACACCAGCAGCATCAGCAGGCCGGCGCCGATGGTGGTCATGAAGACGAACAGGAAGCGATCGGGCACCGCGGCGACGTTGCTGTCGTCGGCGAGGTGCCCGGCCAGCAGGCCTGCGATCAGATGACCGAGCGAAGTCGCCATGAACCAGGTGCCCATCATCTGGCCGACGTAGCGGCGCGGGGCGAGCTTGGTCACGGCGGACAGGCCCACCGGCGACAGGCACAGCTCGCCGGTGGTGTGGAACAGATAGGTCAGCAGCAGCCAGGTCGGCGCCACCTTCTCGCCGGCGACCACGTACTGCGAGGCGAAGAACAGCACCAGAAAGCCGAGCGACACCTGCACCAGGCCGAGGCCGAACTTCACCGGCACCGACGGGTTCAGGTTGCGCCGCCCGAGGTTGACCCACAGCGCGGCGAAGAACGGGGCCAGCAGGATCACGAACATCGGGTTGATCGACTGCAGCCACGAGGCCGGCACTTCCCAGCCGAACACGACACGGTCGGTGTAGTCCTTGGCGAACAGGTTGAACGACGAGCCGGCCTGCTCGAAGCCGCTGAAGAACACCGCGTTGCCCGCGAACAGCACGATGATCGCGAGCACGCGCTTGCGCTCGGTGGCGTCGAGCCCGCCGAACAGCAGCACCGAGCCGAAATAGATCGCGGCGACGATCACGATCAGCACGCCGGTGGCGGTCGAGATGGCGATCGGGTCGATCAGCAGCACACCGGCGATGGCGGCCAGCGCCACCGCCGCGGTCACGCCGAGGCCGGCCGCGACGAAGCCCCAGCCCTGGCGCCGGCGGCGCGCATCGAGCGCCGCGTCGCCGCTCGTCGACGGCTGCAGGCCGATGTCGCCGAGCCGCTCGCCGGTGAGCTTGTAGAGCACGAGACCCAGGCTCATGAACACGCCCGCCGCGCCGAATCCGTAATGCCAGCCCACGTTCTCGCCGAGATAGCCGCACAGGACCTGGCCGAAGAACGAGCCGATGTTGATGCTCATGTAGAAGATCGAGAAGCCCGCATCGCGCCGCGCGCCGCCTTCGGGGTAGAGCTCGCCGACCATCGCCGAAATGTTCGGCTTGAGCAGGCCGGTGCCGAGCGCGATGAAGATCAGACCGATGAAGAAGCTCGCGTTGCCCGGCAGCGCCATCGCGAAGTGGCCGAAGGCGATCAGGCAGCCGCCGTAGAACACCGCGTTGCGCAGACCGAGCAGGCGATCGGCGATCCAGCCGCCCGGCAGCGAGGCCAGGTAGACGCCCGTCGTGTAGAGCCCGTAAACCGCGGCCGCGACGTCCTTGCTGAGCCCGAGCCCCGGATTGCGCCCTTCCACCGCCGCGACCATCGCCAGCACCAGGATGGCGCGCATGCCGTAGTACGAAAAGCGCTCCCACATTTCGGTCAGAAACAGGGTCGTCAGGCCGCGAGGATGGCGGGCCGCAGGCGCTAGGGTCATCGAGAGGGCGGACGGTGGGGGAGCGCCCGACCTTGCCCGCAAAGCGCGAAGCCCGTCAATCCGGGCTGTTTCTCAGGGCAATGAAGGCAATACCCGCTCTCGCTGCTCAGAACAGGCGGCTGACCACGGCGTAAATGCCCACGCAGATCAGGCCCAGCAACAGCAGCAGGGCCAGCATCAGGCCGGCCAGCATGAGCTTGCCGTGACGCTTCGGCGCGACCGCGCCGGACTGCGCGTCGAGGTGGTCGAGCAGCAACCGGGCGTTGCGTGCATGCGAGCGGAACGCCACGTCGAACAGATCGCCGACCAGCGGCACCGAGCCACCCACCGTATCGACGACCATGTTGCCGAGCATGCGGGCGATCAGCCCGCGCGGAGCGCCGACGCGTACGCTTTCGAACAGGATGCTGCTGCCGAGCAGCAGGCCGGCGATGTCGCCGATGCCCGGGATCAGCCCGAGCAGCGCGTCGAGACCGAAGCGGATGCGCGTGCCCGGGATTGTCACCAGACCATCGAGCAGCCCGGCGATGCGGCCGACGCGCGTGCGGGCGCTGGCGATGCGCCGTTGGTGATCGTGGTCGAAGCGGGTGTCGGTGGCGGGGCTCATGCGCCGCATTATCCACGCGCGGCCGATGAGTCGAGGCTGTCCGGCGGGCCCTTTGTCATCGATTGCCCTTAAACTGGCCGTTCCGCTGCCCGGCCCGCGCCCCTCCCGAACGTGTTCACACTGGTCTTCTACTGGATCGCCTGGTGGCTGTTTCAGCCCTTGAACCGGCTGATCCGTTACCGCACCACGCCCACCGAGCTCGCCCAGCAGCTCAAGCTGGACCCGACCAAGCCGGTGGTCTACCTGCTGCCGACGCGCTCCTGGGGCGACCTGTTCCTGCTCGAACGCATCTGCCGCGACAACGGCCTGCCGCGTCCGGGACGCTCGGGGACTGCGCTGCCGAGCCTCGACCAGGCTGGCGTGCTGTACCTGCCGGCCCTGCTCGAGACCCGCATCCGCGACACCGCGCTGACCGACGTCGTGCAGCGGGCCGCGGCGGATCCGGGCTTCGATTGCCAGGTGGTCCCGGTGTCGGTGTTCTGGGGCCGCGACCCGGGCTCGGAGACCTCGCTCTGGAAGCTGATCTTCGCCGACAGCGTGCAGGCCGGCATGGTCCGCAAGCTCATCATCATGATGGTCAACGGCCGCAACGTGTACGCGAACTTCGGCCTGCCGCTGGGCTTTCGCGAGTTCGTGTCCAAGGAGAAGTCGCCCGAGTTCGCGATCCGCAAGCTCGGCCGCCTGTTCCACATCTACTTCCTGCACGCGCGCACCGCGGCGCTCGGGCCGACGCTGCAGAACCGCGAGGTGGTGCTGCACCAGCTGCTCAATTCGCCGCGCGTGCGCAGCGAGATCCTGGCCGAATCGCGGCGCGGCAAGCTCACCGAGGCCCAGGCCAACGAAAAGGCGCGCAAGTACGCCGAGGAGATCGCGGCCAACTATTCGGCGACCACGGTGCGCTTCCTCGAGCGCCTGCTCGAGCTGATCTGGAACCGCATCTTCCGCGGCGTGCAGGTGTTCGGGCTCGAGCGCCTGCGCCAGTGGGCGCAGGGCCACGAGATCATCTACCTGCCCTCGCACCGCAGCCATGCGGACTACCTGCTGCTGAGCTACGTGCTGTATCGCGCGGGCATCGTGCCGCCGCACATCGCGGCCGGCGTGAACCTCAATTTCTGGCCCGCCGGCCCGATCCTGCGTCGCGGCGGGGCGTTCTACATGCGCCGCAGCTTCGGCAGCGACCGGCTCTACGCGGCGGTGTTCCGCGCCTACGTCGACTCGCTGATCGGGCGCGGCTATTCGATCAGCTTCTATCCCGAAGGCGGCCGCAGCCGCACGGGCCGACTGCTGTCGCCGAAGGCCGGGCTGCTCGGCATGGTGATCGAATCGGCGCTGCGCCAATCCGCCCGCAAGGTGGCCATCGTTCCGGTCTACGTCGGCTACGACAAGGTCTGGGAACTCAACAGCTACTTCAAGGAACTGCGTGGGGCGCAGAAGCAGAAGGAATCGGCCGGCGAGCTCGTGAAGAGCGCCAAGCTGCTGACCAAGTCCTACGGCCGCGTCTACCTGAACTTCGGCGAGCCGATCCCGCTCGGCGAATACGCCGACAAGCACCTGCCGAACTGGCGCGACTCGCTGCGCAAGCCCGGCGACGAACTGCCGCCCGGCTGGCGCGACTTCGTCTCGCGGCTCGCGCTGGCCAACCACCGGCGCGTCAACGCGGCCGCCATCGCGAGCCCGGTGAGCCTGGCCGCCGTCACCATCCTCGCGAGTCCCAAGGGCGCGGTCGGCAAGGCCGACATGCTGTCGCAGCTGCAGCACCTCGTGCAGCTGCTCGAGGCGCGTCCGTACAGCGAAAACCTGGTGGTGCCCGAGCGCTCGCCCGAGGCCATCGTCGAATGGGCGGCGCCGATCGCGCGCATCGCCGAAGTGCCGCATCCCTGGGGCGACCTGCTCGACGTCGCCGATCGCGACGCGGTGCTGCTGACCTACGCGCGCAACAACATCCAGCACCTGTTCGCGCTGCCGAGTCTGGTCGCCAACCTGTTCCGCACGCGCGGCGTGCTGAGCGAAGACGCGGTCATCACCGGCTGCCGCGCGCTGTATCCGTTCCTGCGCACCGAGTTCTACCTGCGCTGGGAGCCGGCCGAAGCCGAGCAGGTCGCGCGCGACACCATCGACGTGATGCTCGGCCAGGGCCTGCTGCTGCGCAACGAGGACGGCCGGCTCGCGCGTCCGGACGTCAATACGTCTTCCTACTCGACACTGTCGATGCTCGGCCGCGTGATGGGCGAAACGCTAGAGCGCTACTGCATGACCACGCTGCTGCTCGCCGATGAGAGCAAGAGCCGGCTGCCGCTGCAGCGCGAGCGCTTCGAGGAGGATTGCCGCCGCCTGGCCGAGCGCATGGCGGTGCTGACCGGCCGCGATTCACCCGAGTTCTTCGACAAGGCCCTGTTCCGCGGCTACCTCGACACCCTGATCGACGTCGGCATCGTCAGCGAAACCGGCGATCGCAAGCTCGCAGTCGACGTTCGCATCGACAAGATCGCCGAACGCTCGCTGGAGCTGCTATCCGACGAAACCCGCCAGACCTTGTTGCAGTTGCTGTCGGGACGGCCGCAGGCGACGCCGGCGGAACCGCCGGCCATTGCCCCGGTCTGAGCCTTCCCTGGCCACCGTCATCGCACGGCGGTGGCCCGCTTGCCGGCTTTATGTGTAATCTGCGGCCGATTTTTTGGCCTCACCGCCTGCCGATTCCCTGTTGCCATTCCCTTGCCTCCTCTACTTTCGATAAGAGAACCCATGCACTCCTCATTTCGCCTGCTCGCCGTGGCCGCCTGCGCCAGCCTGCTCTTCGCCTGCGCCAAGAAGGAAGACGGCGCCGCCTCGTCCTCGGGCGAACTGACCACCGACGCCCAGAAGTTCGGCTACGCCATCGGCGTGGACCTCGGTAACTCGCTCAAGCCCGTGCAGTCGCATGTCGACATCAAGGCGCTCGAAGCCGGCCTCAACGACGTCACCAGCGGCGCCACCCCCAAGCTCGACGACGCCGCCCGCGAAGAGATCAAGAACAAGGTCTCCAAGGTGATGCAGGAGGAGCAGGTCAAGCAGCGCGAGGAAGCCGCCACCAAGGCCAAGGAAGAAGGCGCCAAGTTCCTCGCCGAGAACGGCAAGAAGGAAGGCGTGAAGACCACCGCCTCCGGCCTGCAGTACGAAGTGATCACCGAAGGCTCCGGCACCCCGCCGACCGCCGCCGACAAGGTCACCGTGCACTACAAGGGCACGCTGCTCAACGGCGAGGAGTTCGACAGCTCGTACTCGCGCGGCCAGCCGGTGACCTTCCCGCTCGCCAACGTGATCCCGGGCTGGACCGAAGGCGTGCAGCTCATGAAGCCGGGCGCCAAGTACAAGTTCTACATTCCGTCCGACCTCGCCTACGGCGAGCGCGGCGCCGGCGTGAAGATCGGCCCGAACCAGACGCTGATCTTCGAAGTCGAGCTGATCGAAGTGGCCAAGGACGACGCGCCGTCGAAGTAAGACGCGCGGCAGGCTCCATCAACGGCGACGGCGACCCCGTCGCCGTTTTCGTTTGCGGCGCCCGCAGGCGCCTGGTTGCGCGCCAGGAACTCGGCGCCCACAGTGGCGTCCGAAGCTGGATTGCGTTCACCACCACCCTTGCTCCGGAGTTCTCATGGAAGAGCCTCCATTGCCCGAGCTGAGCTACGCCGAGATCGCCGAACTCGTGCGCATCCGCAAGTCCCGGGTCGAAAACAAGCGCACGCGCCACAACCGCGAGGCCCTGCAATCGCTGATCCACAAAGGCATGGTGGCGCCGGGCCTGCACGCCGAGCTCACGCCCGAAGGCGAGCGCCTGCTCGAACGCAAGCGGCCCGAGGCGCTGCGACCGGACTGAGCCTGCAAGCGTAGAGTGGGTTAACGGCGCAGCTGCGTAACCCCCCGTTCATCCCGAGGCGCAACGCGGCGGGTCCCGCCTGCGGTCTATCCCAATCGCCTACTTGGCGAGCCAGTCGCGCGGATTCAGCGCCGTCGCGCCCTTGCGGATTTCGAGATAAACGCCGGACTTGTCGTGCCCGCCGCTGTTGCCGGCGGTGCCGATGGCCTGCCCGGCTTCGACCCATTCGCCGGCACCCGGGCTCACCGAGGCGCAGTGTCCGTAGAGCGTGAAGAAGCCGCCGTCGTGCTCGAGGATCAGGATCTGCCCGTAGCGCTGCAGCCAGCCCGTGTAGGCCACGCGCCCGCGCGCGATCGCGCGCACCGGCGTGCCCTCGCGCGCGCCGATCCAGCGGCCGCTCCAGGTCAGGCGGGCGTCCGATTTCGCCGAGCCGTAGTCGGCCAGGATCGGCCCCTTGACCGGCGGCGGCAGCTTGCCCTTCTGCTGGGCGAACGGCTTGCCGCTGGCTTCGAGGTCGATCGGAATGTCCGACAGCGCGTCGCGCAGCGACTTGAGCAGCTTGTTGAGCGCCTCCTCGTCGGCCTGGGCCTGCTTGAGCTCGCCCTGCGAACTGCTGATGCGCTCCTCGATCGCGGCGATCGAAGCCTGTCGCTGCTTGCGGCTCGACTGCAGCGTCTCGAGCGCCTGCGCCTGCTCGAGTTCGAGCGCCTCGAGGCGCGAGCGCTCGTCGATCAGCTGGGTCTGCAGCGCGGCGATCTGCTCGACCTCGCTGCGCACCGCCTCGATCTGCCGGGCCCGCGCCTTGCTCAGGTAGTCGTAATCGGTCAGCACGCGGCCGGTGCGCGAGACCTCTTCCTGGCTGAGCCAGAGCTGGGTGCGGCTGCGGCTGCCCATGACGAAAGCGGCGCGCAGCTGGCGCGACAGGCTCTCCTTCTGCTCGCCCAGCCGATAGCGGGCCTCGGACTGGCGCGTCTGCGTATCGAGGATGCGCGCGTTCTGCGCATCGATCTCCTGGCGCACCCTGCGCAGCTGGGTCTGGCTGTCCGACAGCTTGCGCTCGGCGGCCTCGAGCCCCTTGGTCAGCTCGTCCTTTTCACCGCGATCGCGCTGGATCTTGCGGTTGATGGCCTCGATGCGCCCCTTGACCCGCTGCAGGTCGTCTTCGCTCTGCTTGATCGACTTGTCGGCCTGCGGGGCGGCCGTCGAGACCGGCGCAGCCAGCCAGAATCCGGCCAGCAACAGCGCGGCGCACGCATGGCCAGTGCGCCGCGCTGCGAGGCTTGCCTTTTGATCGAGGGGCTTGGATGACATAATTCTGGCCCGCATCATAGACGCCCTGCGTCCCCTTTCGCGCTCCCACCATGCAGCAGTATCTCGAATTCGCCTCCCATCACCCCTTGCTGTTTTCCGCGCTCGGCCTGGTGTTCGTGCTGTTCATCGCCAATGAAGTGCACGGTAGCTTCAAGGGCGGCAAGCGCCTGTCGATTCCGGACGCGATCCGGCTCATCAACGACCGCGAACCGATCATCGTCGACGTGCGTCCGGCGCCGGATTTCAAGCGTTCGCACCTGCTCAACGCCATCAACATCCCGCTCACCAAGTTCGACTCGCGCGCCAGCGAGATCGGCAAGGACAAGAGCCGTCCGGTGCTGCTCTACGACATGATGGGCGGCGGTGCCGGCGAGGCGGCCGAGAAGCTCAAGAAGCTCGGCCACACCGAGGCGTATCCGCTGCGTGGCGGCTTCAACGGCTGGCTCGGCGCGAGCATGCCGGTGACCGCCAAGTAAGCGCGACAGGAAGACACGCCATGGCCCGCATCCGCGTCTACTCCACCGACTACTGCCCGTACTGCGTGATGGCCAAGCGCCTGCTCGAGCGCAAGGGCGCGGCTTACGAGGAGATTCGCGTGGACCACGACGACGCCCTGCGCCAGGAGATGATGCGCCTCTCGGGCCGCCGCACGGTTCCGCAGATCTTCATCGGCGAAACCCACGTCGGCGGCTTCGACGACCTGTCCGCGCTCGACCGCGCCGGTGGCCTGGACCCGCTGCTGGCGGCCTAGCCCGGACCCGGCCCGTCCAAGGCCGGTCACGATTCCGCTTTAAACTGCGGCCCGCGCCAAAAGCCGCGACCGAACAAGAAAGCTGTCCTCCTTCCCGCTTCGCCTTTTAGAAAATTCGGAGTTTTGCCTCATGGCTGCAGACGCCCCCAATGCCGTCCCCACCAACGCGCCGCAGGCCGATGCCCGCCAGGTCGCGCTGCAGAAGTTCTACGTCAAGGACGCGTCCGTCGAAGTGCCGCTGGCTCCGCAGATCTTCACGCGCCCCTGGCAGCCGCAGGTCGACGTCAACGTCGGCACCGCGGTGCAGCCGCTCGGCGACGATCAGTTCAACCTCACGCTGACGGTCACCGTGACCGCCAAGCTCGGCGAAGACATCGCCTTCCTCGTCGAAGTGCAGCAGGCCGGCATCTTCGTGGCGCGCGGCTTCACCAACGAGAACGAGCGCGCCGCGATTCTCGCCGGCTACTGCCCGAGTCTGCTGTTCCCGTTCGCCCGCGAAGCGGTCTCCGATTTCGTGCAGAAGGCCGGCTTCCCGCAGCTGCTGCTGCAGCCGATCAATTTCGAGGCGCTGTTCCTCGAGCACGTGAACCGCCAGCGCGCCGCGGCCGCCGGCCAGGCCGGGGCGGACGCCAACGTCAACGTCCAGGTCAGCCACTAGTCGGCGGACCCGCACGCCATGAAAAGCATCGCCGTCCTCGGCGCCGGCTCCTACGGCACCGCGCTGGCGATCCAGCTCGCGCGCCGGGGCACGCCGGTCAGCCTGTGGGGACGCGATGCCAAGGCGCTGGCCGAGATGGAAAGCCGCCGTCTCAACGAACGCTACCTGCCCGAGGCGCATTTCCCGGTCGGCCTGACTGCGAGCTCCGAGCTCGGCGCGGTACTCGCCGAGGCCGACGAGGTGCTCATCGTCGTGCCGAGCCAGGCGCTGCGCGAGACGCTGCGCAAGATCGAGCCGATGCTCAAGCCCGGCCAGGGCATCGCCTGCGCGATGAAGGGCATCGAGGCCGGCAGCGGCAAGCTCGTGCACGAAGTGGTCGCCGAGGAGCTCGGCGACAACCGGCCGCTCGCGATCATCTCGGGCCCGACCTTCGCCAAGGAGCTCGGCCTGGGCCTGCCGACCGCGGTCACCGTGGCTTCCACCGACACCGCCTACGCCGAGCGCATCGCCAACGCCCTGCACGGCGACGGCTTTCGCGCGTATACGGCCAGCGACGTCGTCGGCGTCGAGATCGGCGGCTCGGTCAAGAACGTGCTCGCGATCGCGGTCGGCATCGCCGATGGCCTCGGCCTCGGCGCGAACACGCGCGCGGCGCTGATCACGCGCGGGCTTGCCGAGATCATGCGGCTGGGCCAAGCCATGGGAGGCCGCGCCGAAACGCTGATGGGCCTGTCCGGCCTCGGCGATCTGGTGCTGACCTGCACCGACAACCAGTCGCGCAACCGCCGCATGGGCCTGCTGCTGGCCCAGGGCAAGACCGTCGCCGAGGCGACCGCCGAGATCCAGCAGGTGGTCGAAGGCGTGCGCGTGGCCCCCGAAGTGCGTCGCCTGGCTCAGCGCCACGGCGTCAGCATGCCGATCACCGACGTGATCTGCCGCGTGCTGCTCGGCGAGATTTCGCCGGTCGAAGCGGTGCGCAGCCTGGCGACGCGACCGTCGAAGGCCGAGAATCAGTAGTAACGCGCCGCCGCCTCAGCGGCACAGGCCGAAGCCGCCGCGATCCAGGTGCAGATGATCGTGATGCGCGGCGTTGTAGTCCGGGCTCAGCACCGTGCTGAAACTCTCGCAGGCGCCGTCGCGAATCTCGTGCAGGAAAGCCGCGTCCGCAGCCTCGCCGTTCCAGTCCGCCGCGATGCGGACGCGATGTCCGTTGGCGAGCACCACGCCGGCGAAATCGAAGGCATCGGCGGTGGCGTGCCGACTGCGCCTTCCCTGGCGGCCGGCGATATCGCGACAGGCATAGCTGCCGAAGTGCTCGATGCGCGCGACCGCCGAGCCGTAGTGGCGCTGCGCCGCCGGCTGCAGGCGGTGACGCTCCCACAACGACAGCGCCACCGCGCTACGGCAGGACAGCGTGAACGCCTCGACGCGCGCACTCGTGGCGCCGATGCGCACCGCATTGCGAAAGCCGCAGCCTGCGCCGGTGTCGCGATCCTCGACCGGCGTGTAGCGCAGCGCGGTCTGCGCGAGTACGGCGCGGCATTGCGCGTCGTCGCGATCGAGCCGGCGCAGCTTGAACGCGGTGAGCCAGTTCGGCGCCTCGTCCACGCGCAGCGGGGCGAACGGATTGTGGCGATCGGGAATGCGCAGCGAGCCCGCCGCCGAGGCCCAGGCGAGCGCGCCCGCGGCGGTGACCGCCATCGCCAGCCCGAACCATCGGCGCTTACGCATCGCATGTCCGCACGAAAAGGATCATCGCTGCGACCGCCGCCGGCACCGCCGCGTTCATCGAACTGAGTCATCGCGACAGCACCGGGCCGTCCGGGCGATCATGCGCGCATGATCTTTCGCTGGTTCGAACGCCTCGTCGATCCGTTCGCGGACGGCTCCGACGAGATGCCGCCGCAGACGCTGACCGCCTTCTACGCGCACTACCTGCGCCCGATCGCGCCGATCCTCGCGGCCCTGCTCGTGCTCGGCCTGCTGGTCGCGCTGATCGAAGTGCTGCTGTTCGATTTCCTGTCGACGCTGATCGACTGGACCCAGGCGGCGGCCTCGCCGCAAGTCTTCTTCGACGAGCATGCGGCCGCGCTCGCGGCGATGGCGGTGACCGCGCTGCTGCTGCGCCCGCTGTTCAACGTGCTGCACGACCTGCTCGTGCACCAGGCCATCGAGCCCGGACTGACCGCGCGCATGTTCTGGCAACAGCATCGCTACGTGCTGCAGCAAAGCCTGTCGTTCTTCCAGAACGATTTCGCCGGGCGCATCGCCACGCGCATCCTGCAGACGGCGCCGGCGCTGCGCGAATCGGCGGTGCAGATCGTCGATGCGATCTGGTACATCGTGGTCTACGTGAGCCTGGCGGGCGTGCTGTTCGTGCAGGCCAACGTCTGGCTGCTGCTGCCGCTGCTGTTCTGGGTGGCGGGCTATCTGCTGTTGCTGCGCCTGTTCGTGCCACGGCTGGAGGCGCGCTCGGCGGTGGCCTCGGAATCGCGCTCCAGGCTCGGCGGCCGCGTGGTCGACGGCTATACCAATGCGCTCACGCTCAAGCTGTTCGCGCACAGCGAGCGCGAGCAGCAATACGCCCGCGAGGCGATCGCCGATTTCCGCGACGACACCCAGCGCATGACGCGCACGGTGACGGCGATGGATTTCGCGATGACCGTGCACAGCGGCCTGCTGATCGTCGGCACGCCGGCGCTCGCGCTGTGGCTCTGGAGGCGCGGGCTGGTGAGCACCGGCGACATCGCGCTGGCCACCGCGCTGGTGATCCGCATCGTCAACATGTCGGACTGGATCCTGTGGACGGTGACCGGCATCTTCGAAAGCATCGGCACCGTGCACGACGGCATGCACACGATCGCGCAGCCGCGGCAGGTGACCGACCGCGCCGACGCGATGCCGCTGCGCGCAGAGCGCGGCGAAATCCGCTTCGACGACATCCGCTTTCACTACGGCCGCCAGGGCGGCGTGATCGAGGGCCTGTCGCTGTCGGTGCGCGCGGGCGAGCGCATCGGCCTGGTCGGGCCTTCCGGCGCGGGCAAGACCACGCTCGGCAACCTGCTGCTGCGCCTCTACGATCTGGAGGGCGGGCATATCCGCATCGACGGCCAGGACATCGCCACGGTGACCCAGCAGAGCCTGCGCCGGCAGATCGGCGTGGTCACGCAGGATTCTTCGCTGCTGCATCGCTCGATTCGCGACAACCTGCTCTACGGCCGGCCCGATGCCGACGACGCGGCGATCGCCGAGGCGCTGCGCCGCGCGCAGGCCGACGGCTTCGTGCACGCGCTCGTCGATGGCGAAGGGCGGCGCGGGCTCGATGCGCACGTCGGCGAACGCGGCGTGAAGCTCTCGGGCGGCCAGCGCCAGCGCATCGCCATCGCCCGCGTGCTGCTCAAGAACGCGCCGATCCTGCTGCTCGACGAAGCCACGTCGGCGCTCGACTCCGAAGTCGAAGCCGCGATCCAGGCCAGCCTCGACGAGCTCATGCAGGGCAAGACGGTGATCGCGATCGCGCACCGGCTGTCGACCATCGCGCGGATGGACCGGCTGGTGGTTCTGCAGCAGGGACGCATCGTCGAAACCGGCACGCATGCCGAACTGCTCGAAGCCGGCGGGCTCTACGCGCGGCTGTGGAATCGCCAGGTCGGCGGCTTCATGCCGACCGCGACCGAATAAGGGCGGAGCCGAACGTCCGCCCGCTTACGCCAGGAACAGATAGGCGAGCCCCACCAGATAACCCGCGCAGCCGATCGCGACTTTGTGCCGCGCATCCCGCAGGCGCGCGATGAAGGCCGAGAACAGCAGCGACAGCACGAAGTAGTACGGCACCACCTGGATCGAGGTCAGGTGCCAGAGATCGCCGGGCAGGTAATAGAAGTAATAGCGGCCCAGGATCGCCAGCATGCCGAGATTGGCGATGATCTCGAGCAGCGGCCCGGCGCTCGCGTGCTTGAGCAGCAGCGCCGCGCGGCGCAGGCCGGGGCGCGGTTTCCATTGCGCCAGCGCCTGCTCGCTCAGATACACATGCCAGCCGTACAGCGGCCAGATCGCGAAGTTGTACAGCGAGGTATAGCCGCCGTGCGTCGGCGCGACGCGGTACTGCCAGAGCTGCGCGCCGAACAGCTCGAAGTGCAGCCGGCCGATCAGCACTTCGCTGACGATGCAGATCGGAAACGCCAGGCCCATGTAGAGCCCGATGGTCGGCGCATCGAGCGCCAGCGGCCGCCGCGCCAGCAGCACGCGCCAGAGGGCGTAGATGACGGCAAAGCCGAAGACGAAGCCGCCGGCGCCCTTGAGCAGCAAGCTCATCGCAGGAAATTCATCGCAGCAAGCTCATCGCTCATTCCCCGCCATCGAAACCGCGCTGACGCCAGGCTTCGTACACGGTGATCGCGACGCTGTTCGACAGGTTCAGGCTGCGCGAGCCGGGCCGCATCGGCAGGCGGATGCACCGCTCCGGGCCGAGTTCGTCGAGCAGCGCCTGCGGCAGGCCGCGCGTTTCGGGGCCGAACAGCAGCACGTCGCCGTCGCGGTACGGCATCTGGTCGTGGCGGCGGCTGCCGCGCGTCGACAGCGCGAGCAGGCGCGCATCGCCGATGGCGGCGCGGAACGCGGCGAAATCCGCATGCAGCACGATGGTCGCCTGATCGCGATAGTCGAGCCCGGCGCGGCGCATGCGCGCGTCGTCGAGCGTGAAGCCGAGCGGCTGGATCAGATGCAGGCGCGCGCCCGAATTCGCGCACAGCCGCATGACGTTGCCGGTGTTCGGCGGAATTTCGGGCTGGTACAGCGCGACGTCGATCATTCGGCGGTTCGGGAAAGAGACTTAAGCGGGGCGGTCGAGGCCGCAGTTCCAGCAGAGTTCGAAATGCTGCGGCACGTCCTGGCCGCAGCCGCAGCGCCAGATCGAGTGGATCAGCGCGCGGCGTTCGTACTCGCGCAGCAGCGCGCGAGCGCGTGTTTCGTCGGCCGGGTCCAGCAGGTACAGGCGCGGATATTCGAGCGGCAGTTCGCCGCGCGCGGCCCACAGGAACGCACCGTCGATGCGCACCCCGATCTCGTGCTGGGCGAGATAATCGGCCACCAGCTGGGCTTCGACGGGATCGGCGGCGAGGTAGAGCGCGGGCATGCGCGGGAGCATCGACACGGCGTGGCGGAGCGTCAAGCCGCGGCCCGGCTTGCGATTGACACTGTAAAACGGCGGCGCCTAGTCTCGACCACTTTTCGCCCAGGCTTTTCCGACATGAAATCCCGCTCGTTCGTCATCTCCGCGCTGGTCACCGCGGCGCTCGTCGTCGGCACCGCCAATGCGCAGTCCGATTCCAGCAGCCCGTACAACGACAGCCTCGACAACTCGCCGTCCGCCGGCGCGATGGCCTTCGACCTGATCCTCGTGCGCCCGATCAGCCTGGTCGCGACGGTACTCGGCTCGGGCCTGTTCATCCTGAGCCTGCCGCTCGCGCTCGTGCAGCGCGATGCCCCGATCGCCGCGGCGAACAAGCTCGTGGTCGAGCCGGCGCGCTACACCTTCGATCGTCCGCTCGGGGTGATGGAGCAGTAGGAAAGCATCGAGCCTGGGGCGATGGAGCAAGCAGCCGCCTCGCTCCCTCTCCCTCCCCGGGAGAGGGCCGGTGTGAGGGATTCTCCGGCACAGCCCAGTTCGGCTATCCACTGAGAATCCCTCATCCGCCCTTCGGGCAGCATCGAACGGTGGGAGAAGGCTTTGAAGCGCCAGCCTTCAACGCAGCACTTTGCCGTCCGCGTCGAGCACCTTCACCTCGCCGAGCTTGAGCGCACGCACCGGCGCCTCGATCTTCGACAGGTCGCCGACGATGACCCAGGTCAGCTGATCGGGCTTGAGGAATTTCTTCGCCGCCGCATCGGCCTGCTGCGTGGTCATCGCCTCGACCTTCGGCACCAGGTCGTTGTAGTAGCTGTCGGGCAGGCCGAATTGCAGGATGTTCAAGTACGAACCGGCCACTTCGCCGGCGGTTTCGTTGTCGCCCGGCAGGCCGACCACGAGGTTGTCGGCCGACAGCTGCAGCTCGGTTTTGCTCACGCCCTTCTTGCCGACGAAGCCGCGCAGCTCGCGATCCATCTCCTTGATCGACTCGACGGTCTTGTCGGCCTGCACGGGCGCATAGGCCAGGAACGGACGCGGCCCCTTGGTGGTGCCGAGCACGCTGCTGGCGCCGTAGCTCCAGTGCTTGTCCTCGCGCAGGTTGAGGTTCAGGCGCGACATGAACATGCCGCCGAGCACGTTGTTGGCGAGCGTCATCGCCAGATCGTCCGGATCGTTCTTCGGAGGTGCGATCGAGACGGCGGAAACCAGCGTCTGCGCCGCACCGGTCTTGTTGATCAGGAACACGCGCGGAGCCGCCGGAGCCGCGACTTCGGCCATATTCTTCTTCGGCAAAGCAGCGGCCGGCGCCTTCCAGTCGCCGAGGCGCGCTTCGAGCAGCGGCTTGATTTCGGCCAGCGTGGTATCGCCGACGATCAGCAGCTGCGCATTGTCCGGACGCACCCAGCGCGCGTAGAAGGCTTCGAGATCGTCGCGCGTGAGCGCGGCCACCGCGGCCTCGTTGCCGTTGCCCGAGCGCGGGTTCGAGTAGGCGTGATCGGGGCCGTAGATCAGGCCCGGATAAAGGCGCGTGAGCAGGCCCACCGGCTGCGATTTTTCCTGCGCGATCGCGGCGAGGCGCTGCTGCTTCATGCGCTCGAGCTCATCGGCCGGGAAGTTCGGATGCAGCAGCACGTCGGCGAACAGATCGAGCGAGGGCTTGAGCTGGCGCTTGAGCGCGTTGAGGCCGATCAGCAGCGAATCCTGGTTCGCGGTGGCCGCGATGCGGGCGCCGAGGTCTTCGGACTCGGCCGCGATCTGCTGCGAGGTCTTGCTGTCGGTGCCCTCGTCGATCATGTCGAGCATCATCTTGGCGGTGCCCGCGCCGATGCCGAGATCAGCCGAATAACCCGCGTCGACCATCAGCGAAGCCTGCACCACTGGCACTTCGTGGCGCTCGGCGAGCAGCACGCGCAGGCCGTTGCTCAAGGTCGTGCGCTGCAGCGGCGGTAATTTCAGCGCGGGCGCATCGCCGGGCTTGGGCAGCTTGGACCGATCGGCGCCGGTCTTGGCCGTGGTGTATTCGGGAAACGGTTCGACGGTCAGCGTGAAGCGGCCGTCGGAGAGCCAGTCGCGCGTGGTTTGCCGCACTTTCTCGGGCGTGGCCGCGAACACCCAGTCGAGCTCTTTCTTGTAGTAGTCCGGCGAGCCGCAATAGACCTGGTATTGCGCGAGCTGGGACGATTTGCCGGTGAAGCCGTCGACGCGCTCGAGGCCTCGCACGAAGCTCGATTCGAGGCCGATCTTCACGCGCTCGAGTTCCTGCTCGGTCGGGCCGTCCTTCAAAAAGCGCGTGAGTTCTTCCTCGATCGCCTGCTCGACTTTCGCTGTCTCCACGCCCGGTGCGACGGTGGTCATGAGCTGCAGCTGCGAGCCGATTTCGAACGGGCCGATGCCGGCGCCGACATCGGTGGCGATGCGGTCGCGATAGACCAGGCGCTGATACAGCCGGCTGTTCTTGCCGTTGGCCAGAATCTCGCTCGCGGCCTGCAGCAGATTGGTGTCGTAGGCGCAGAAGCCCGGCACGTTCCAGGTTTGATACAGCCGCGCCTGCGGCACGCGATCCTGGATCGTCGAGCGCTTGTTGCCGCTCATCTTGGCGACCCAGTCGCCATGGCGCTCGCGCACCGGGCCGGACGGAATGTCGCCGAAGTAGTGCTCGACCTTCTCGATCACCTCGTCGGTGTTCACGTCGCCCGCGAGCACCAGCACCGCGTTGGCCGCGCCGTAGTTGTCGGCGAACCACTGCTTCACGTCGGTCAGCGTGGCCGCGTTGAGATCGGCTTCCGAGCCGATCGTGGTCCACGAATACGGATGGCCGGCCGGATAGGTTTCGCGCGCGATCAGGTCGTCGACCTTGCCGTAGGGCTCGTTCTCGCCCTGGCGCTTTTCGTTGAGCACCACCTCGCGCTGCTCGTTGAGCTTCTTCTGGTCGATGGCGCCGACCAGATGGCCCATGCGATCCGATTCCATCCACAGCGTCATGTCGAGCGCCGAGGTCGGCACGTTCTCGAAATAGTTGGTGCGGTCGTACCAGGTGGTGCCGTTCATCTTGCTCGCGCCGACGGCTTCGAGCGGGCGGAAGAATTCGTCGTCGAGATGCTCGGAGCCGTTGAACATCAGGTGCTCGAACAAGTGCGCGAAGCCGGTGCGGCCCGGACGCTCGTCCTTGCTGCCGACGTGATACCAGACGTTGACCGCGACGATCGGCGCCTTGTGGTCCTCGTGCACGATCAGCGTCAGCCCGTTGGGGAGGATATGCTTGGTGTACGGGATATCGAAGGCCTGCGAGCGCGCAGCCGAGGCTTTCGGCGGCTTGGCCGCATCGGCCAGAGGCGTGGCGGCCGAAGGGGTCGAAGCATCGGGCTTGGTCGCGGCGGAACCCGCGCAGGCCGCCAGAGCACCCGACAACAACATGCACGAGAGCGGCGAGCGCAGGACTCGCGCGGCGAGACGATCCAGAGAAGGCATGGACAATTCCGTTGGAAATTTTTCTGAGTCAGGGATGCATTGTGCCGCGCTCGCAGCGGCAGGGCTCAGATCGTGATGCGCTTTGCTAGTTCCGTGGACGACAAAACGGGCTGGCGAGTCGAGCAGCATCGGCTGGTCGGCGCGCGCCAACGGCCCTCGCCGCATTTCGACGAGCGGCCCGCCGAGACCGGCGCGATCGAGCTGCTGGTGATCCACGCCATCTCGCTGCCGCCCGAGCAGTTCGGCGGGCCGTGGATCGACGCGCTGTTCGCCGGCACGCTCGATCCGGCCGCGCATCCGTACTTCGAAACCATCCAGGGCCTGCGCGTGTCCGCGCATTGCTGCATCTTCCGCGACGGCAGCATCACCCAGTACGTCGATTTCGATCGCCGCGCCTGGCACGCGGGCGCCTCCGAATGGCGAGGCCGCACGCGGGCGAACGATTTTTCGATCGGCATCGAACTCGAAGGCAGCGACACCCAGGCCTTCGAGCCCGCGCAGTACGAGACGCTCGCGGGCGTGACCTCCGCGCTGCTGGCCGCGTATCCGACGCTGTCGCGGGATGCGATCGCGGGGCATTCGGACATCGCCCCGGGCCGCAAGACCGACCCGGGCCCGCACTTCAACTGGGCGGGCTACCGCACCCGGCTCGCCTCGCTGCTGGCATCATGAGCCCATGCAGCTGATCGCGATCCTGTTGGCGCTGGGCCTCGAACGCCTGCTCGGCCAGCTGTCCTGGTGGGGCCAGCCGTTCCTGCAGCAGACCACGCTGCGCGGAGCGCGCAGGCTCATGCCGTGGCCGGCGATCTGGCGCAGCCCGGTGATCGTGCCGATACTGCTGCTGCCGCCGATGGCGCTGACCGCCGCGCTCGAAAGCCAGATCGAAAACCCGTTCGTCTCGCTGGCCTGGTCCACGCTCGTGCTGCTGCTGTGCCTGGGCCCACGCGATCTCGCCGACGACATCAACAGCCTGATCGCGGCCCGCAACGCCGGCGACACCGCCACCGCCACGCGCCTGGCCCGCGCGCTGCAGCGCGGCCCGGAGCCCGACGCGAGCCATCGATCGCTGATCGGCGCGCTGTTCATCCAGTCGCACGAGCGCCTGTTCGGCGTGCTGCTGTGGTTCTTCGTGCTCGGACCGGTCGGCGCCGTGCTGTACCGCGTCGCGAGCCGGCTGCCGCGCCTGTTGCACCAGGAGGGCGAAACCCTGGGCGCGCAGTTCGCCGACACCCTGCACGGCCTGCTCGCCTGGATCCCCGCGCGCATTACCGCGCTGCTGTTCGGCCTCGCGGGTAGCCTCGACGACGCGCTCAAGGCCTGGGCCCGGCTGCGCAGCGACCCGGTCTTCAACCGGCAGGCCGGCTGGAGCCGGCAGACCTGGGCGATCCTGGCCGAGATCGCGATCGGCGGCCTCGAAACCGATGGCGAGGACGGCGGCGGGCCTGCATTGCCACCCACCTTCGAGGCCACCTTGTCCGAAGTGCAGAGCCTGCAGACGCGCGCGCTGCTGATTTTGCTCGCGTTCTTCGCGTTCTTCGCGACGGGGGCCTGGGTGAGTGGGTTTTGATGGGCTTGGGTCGCGGGGGTTTTTGTTGGGCTGCTCCTCTTTTCACTTGGTGGATCAGAGGGCGGACAGCGGGTATGGCGTCCCCTCTCCCACTTGTGGGAGAGGGTGGTCCGCAGGACCGGGAGAGGGGTAGCCCGGAAAAGGGGCTGACTTTTCAGACGAACCCTCTCTCCCCGCCTCCGGCGGGACTCTCTCCCGCAAGCGGGAGAGAGGAACAACGAGGAGCACGCGCTCCGATATATCGGTCGGGAATACCAGCGGCGAAGCGTAGCGAGCCAGTCGCGTTTGACGTTCAACCCCTGGCAGCGCCGGCTGGAGCGGCGCGCACAGTGGGGCTGGCGGACATGGATGTCCGCCAGAGCTTCGCCGCGACAGGATGTCGCGTCGAAGCGACCCCGAGCACGTCGCTCCAGCCGGGGACCCGTTCGTCGCGAGCGACGAACGGGCGCGGACTTCGGGGCGTGCTTTTCTTGGTTACTTCTTTTGCACGAGCAAAAGAAGTAACGCCCGACCGGCAAGGTCAAAGCTCTCAGCGCCGAGCAGCGCTCGCCATCGCAACCGCAACCGCAACCGCAACCGCAATGCTGGCAATGGCAGCGCCCGCTCGAGCAGCCCGCGTCGTCGCCATCGCCCCCCACCTCGCCGAACTCACCTGCGCCGCCGGCGCCTGCGACCAACTCGTCGGCCGGGTCGCCTACAGCGACTACCCCGCCGACGTGGCGAAACTGCCCAGCGTCGGCGACGCCTTCGCCCTCAACGCCGAAGCCCTGCTCGCGCTGCAACCCGACCTCGTCATCGCCTGGGACGGCGGCACCCCCGCCGCCACGCTGGCCCAGCTCCAACGTCTCAAGCTCAAGACCCTGAGCCTGCGCGTCAACCGGCTCGACGACATCGAAGCCGCCCTGATCACGCTCGGCGAGCAGCTCGGCACCCGCGAACCAGCGCGCAAGGCCGCAGCCGACTATCACACCCGCATCGAAACCCTGCGCAGCCGCTACGCCCACGCGCGTAGATTGCGCGTCTTCTACCAGATCGAGGCCGACCCGATCTTCACGATCAACCACGACAGTCCGATCAGCCAGGCGCTCGCGCTGTGTGGTGGAGACAACGTGTTCGCCGACCTGCCGCAACTGGCCGGCGCGCTCGGCCGCGAAGCCGTGCTGCAGCGCGACCCGGACGTGGTGATCTGGGGCGACAAGGACGACGTCGCCGGCATCGAGGGCTTCTGGAAGCGCTGGCCCGCGGCCAAGGCCACGCGCAGCGGCAATCTCTACGCGGTGAGCTCCGACAAGCTCGCGCGCGCCACTCCGCGCATGGCCGAAGGCGCTGCCGAACTGTGCGCGGTGCTCGATCTGGCGCGCGGCAAAGCACTGCCGCGCTGATCGCGGCCGGTGCGCCGTGTTCCGGCGTAGTTCAGCCTCGACCCGCAACATCGACGCTCATCCCGCCGCCCTCATTCCGATCATGGAAGGCACGCTGCCGCTCACGACTTTCAAGGTGTTGACGCTCAACACCCACAAGGGCTTCACCGCCCTCAACCGGCGTTTCATGCTGCACGATCTGCGTGACGCGGTACGCGGCGTCGGTGCCGACGTGGTGTTCCTGCAGGAGGTGCTCGGCAGCCACGAACTGCACGCGACGAAGCAGAAGGAGTGGCCGACGGCGCCGCAGTACGAATTCCTCGCCGATACCATCTGGGGCCACTACTCCTACGGCCGTAACGCGATCTATCCCGAAGGCCATCACGGCAACGCGGTGCTGTCGAAATTCCCGATCTCGGCCTGGAAGAACCACGATGTCTCGATCGCCGGCCCCGAGCGCCGCGGGCTGCTGCATTGCACGCTGCGGATCCCGGACCGCGACCTCGAGGTACACGCGATCTGCGCGCACCTCGGGCTCATGGAAGATCATCGACGCCAGCAGCTCGAGCTGCTCTGCAAGCTCGTGCACCAGGCGGTGCCGCCCGATGCGCCGTTGATCGTCGCGGGCGATTTCAACGATTGGCGCGTGCGTGCGCACAAGCAGCTCGAAAAAGGCTGCGGCCTCACCGAAGCCTTCGCCGCACACAACGGCGCGGCCGCGCGCAGCTTCCCGTCACGGTTTCCAGTGCTCCGGCTCGATCGCATCTACACGCGCAACGTGCGCACGGCGCAGCCGGCGGTACTCGCATCGAAGCCCTGGTCGCATCTATCGGATCACGCGGCACTCGCGTTGGAGATCACGCTATGAAAGACGATCGTCGACATCCGTGGCGTGCAGGCAACCGCGTGCAATTGCTCGAAAACGGCGAGGCTTACTACCCGCGCGTGCTCGAGATCGTCAACGCTGCCGAAAAGGAGATCTTCGTCGAGACCTTCATCCTGTTCGACGATCCGGTCGGCAAGCCCTTTCAGCAGGCGCTGATCGCCGCTGCCCGGCGCGGTTGCCGCGTGGAGCTGACGGTCGACGGCTACGGCTCGGCGAATCTGACGCCCGAGTTCATCGGCGAAATGACCAGCGTGGGCATTCAGTTCCACGTCTACCGGCCGCAGCCGAAAGTCATGGGCATGCGAACGAACCTGTTCCGCCGCCTGCATCGCAAACTCATCGTCGTCGACGGGCGCATCGCGTTTTGCGGCGGCATCAACATCGCGTTCGATCACGTCGCCGATTTCGGCCCGACCTCGAAGCAGGATTATGCGGTCGAAGTCGAAGGTCCGATCGTGCGCGACATCCATCGCTTCGTGGAATTGTCGGTCGCCAAGAGCGAGGCCAAGCAGAACCGGCTCAAGCGCTGGTGGCAGCGGCGCAAGCAGGCGATTCCGGAGCCCGAGCACGCATCGGTCGGCAGCGTGAACGCAATGTTCGTCATCCGCGACAACGAGCGCCATCACGACGACATCGAGCGCCAATACCGGCTCGCGATCAAATCGGCGCGCAGCCGGATCGTGATCGCGAACGCCTATTTCTTTCCGGGCTGGCGATTGCTGCGCAACCTGCGCGATGCCGCGCGACGCGGAGTCGACGTCACACTGATCCTGCAGGGCAAGCCGGACATGTGGTACGTGAAGTGGGTGGCCGAGAATCTCTACCACTACCTCATGAAAGCCGGCGTGCGCATTTACGAGTACTGCGAGCGCCCGCTGCACGCAAAGGTTGCGGTGATCGACGATCACTGGGCGACCGTCGGATCGAGCAATCTCGATCCGCTGAGCCTTTACCTGAACCTCGAATCGAACCTGGTGTTTCGCGATGCGGCTTTCAACGCGCATCTGGCTTCGCGGCTACGCCACCTGATGCAGCAATGCTGTCGCGAAGTGCAGTGGGATTCGATTCCGCATCGCGACATTCGGCGGCAGCTGTTCGTGTTCATCACCTACCACCTGGGCCGTCGCTTCCCGGCCTGGGCCGGCTGGCGCCCGGCGCATGCGCAGAAGCAGGGCATCGCAGCGCCCGATTCGCGACCGCCGGACGATCAGCGCGAAACACCAGGCTCTTTGCAGGCGCAGAGCGCCAAGCACTGAATGTGCGTCCCTCTCCCTCCGGGAAAGGGGTTGGGATGAGGACGTCGCGCCCGATAGCCGGGCTATTTCTGATAGCCCCTCACCCTCGATCCCTCTCGCGGAGGAGAGGGATGACGAGCGTCAGCGCCGGAACCGCGCGATCAACTGCGCCACGCAGACGATGATCGCGCCGACGATGATGCCGACGAGCGCGTTGAGCAGCGTCGTCACGAGACCCGACAGGGCACCCGTATGATGCGCGAGGTCTTCGACGCCGTGATGCAGCGCCGGCACGCCATGCACGAGAATGCCACCGCCGACGAGGAACATCGCGGCGGTGCCCGCGATCGACAGCGCCTTCATGAGCCAGGGCGCGAACGCGAGCAGGCCGCGGCCGAACGCCTGGGCCGATGCGCTCTGGCGTCGCGTCAACGCAAGGCCAGCGTCGTCGATCTTGACGATGCCCGCGACGAATCCGTAGACGCCGGCCGTCATGATCAAGGCGATGCCCGCGACCACCACGACCTGCTGGCCGAAACTCGCGCCAGCGACCGCGCCCAGCGTAATCGCGATGATTTCGGCCGACAGGATGAAATCGGTGCGGATCGCGCCCTTGATCTTGTCCTTCTCGAAGTCGAGTAGATCGATCGCCGGATCGGCGACCGCCTGCTTGTGCTCGGTCTCGCCGTCACCGTGATCGATGAACTTGTGCACGATCTTCTCGAAGCCTTCGAAGCACAGGAACGCGCCGCCGATCATCAGCAGCGGCGTGATCAGCCACGGAATGAAATAGCTGATCGCGAGCGCCGCCGGAACCAATATCGCCTTGTTGACGAACGAGCCCTTGGCCACCGCCCAGACCACCGGCAGTTCGCGATCGGCCTTCACGCCGGTGACCTGCTGCGCGTTGAGCGCGAGATCGTCGCCAAGCACGCCGGCGGTTTTCTTCGCCGCGGTCTTGGTCATCAGGGCGACGTCGTCGAGTACGGCGGCGATGTCGTCGAGCAAAACTAGCAGGCTGCTGGCCATGGGTTTCCGATTGCGTTTCTTTGAAGGTGGTTAGAAAGATCGGCCGTCGACCTGGATGGTCTTGACGGTCGAAAGGTCCAGGTTCTCGATGCAGCGCAGGTTGATGCCGGCCATCTTGTTGCCTTCGCGATCACGCCCGGAGGCGAACGGAGCGCAGCCGCATTTGCTGCAGAAATGGTGCTCGATGATGTGCTTGTTGAACCGATACGTCGCGTAGTCGCCCACGGGCGTCTTCAGCGTGAGTTGCGTGTGCGGCACGAACCAGAGTCGATAGCCCTTGCGGCTGCAATGCGAGCAATTGCAGTCCATGGCCTGGTCGATCTCGCCTTCGACTTCGAACGCGATCTTTCCGCAATGACAGCTGCCTTGATAGAGCACGACGACGTCCTCTGCTTGCACCCTTCCGTGGATGGGTTTGCGGCGGCTCAACCGGTGTTCTGCAAGCCCTGCGAGACACCGTTGACGGTGGCGACGAGCGCGCGCAGCAAGTGCTCGTCCTCGCTTCCGCCTGCGCGCCAGCGTGCGAGCAGATCGACCTGCATGAGGCTGATCGGATCGACGTAGGGATTGCGCAGCCGGATCGATTGCGCGAGTCGCGGATCGGAGGCGAGCAGGCGGTCGGAACCGCGCAGCTTGAGCACCCAATGCACGGTGCAATCGAACTCGGCGCGGATCAGCGGATAGAACTCGTCGTGCAATGGGCCCGCGAGCTTGGAGAACGCCTCGGCGATATCGAGATCGCATTTGGCGAGCACCATATCGACGTCGGCGAGCATGGTCCGCATGAAGGCCCAGTCCCTGGCCATTTCGAGCAGGCGCTCCTCGCCGAGTTCGGCCGCTCCGCGCTCGAGTGCGGAACCGAGCCCATACCAGGCCGTGAGCACCGCGCGACACTGCGTCCAGGCGAACACCCACGGAATCGCGCGCAGCGATTCGACGCCCTTCATGCTGCCGCGACGCGAGGGCCGCGAACCCAAGGTCATGCGTTCGATCACGTCGATCGGCGTTGCCGCGCGGAAGTAGTCGACGAAACCGTCCTTGGTCACGAAGGCGCGGTAGGCCTCGCGGCTTGCGGCCGCCATCGCGGCCATCGCCTGTTTCCAGGCGTCTTCGCGCGGCTCGTGCAGGCGCGGGCGCAGGCTCGCGCGCAAGGTCGCGGCGACGGACTGTTCGAGCTCGCGCAGCGCGAGCGCGCGAATGCCGTACTTGCGATGGATCACTTCGCCCTGCTCGGTGACGCGGAACACGCCGCCGACCGAGCCGCGCGGGCTCGCCATCAGCGCCGGCGTCACACGGCCGCCGCCACGGCTCGCGCTGCCGCCGCGACCGTGGAAGAACGAGAGCCTGATTCCGGCTTCGGCGGCGACTTCGAGCAGCTCGACCTGCGCGCGCTGCAAACCCCAGCGCGAGGCCAGCGTGCCGCCGTCCTTGCCACTGTCGGAATAGCCGAGCATCACGTACTGGCGATCGCCGCGTGCGATCAGGTGCTGACGATAGACCGGATTGGCGAGCAAGGCGCGCAGCGTATCGGGGCCGCCCTTCAGATCGTCGACGGTTTCGAACAGCGGCGCGATGTCGAGCGGCACGTCTTCACCGGGCTCGCACAGGCCGCCCTGGCGTGCGAGCGCGAGCACCGCGAGCACGTCGGCGGGCCGCTGCGCCATGCTGATGATGTAGAGGCCGGTGGCTTCTGCACCGTAGCGTTCGCGGGCGGTGTGCAGCTCGTCGAACACCGCCAGCGTGCTCGCCGCGGCGGCGATGCCCGGCCGCGGGAAGCGCGCTTCGCCGGCCGCGTAGGGCGTGAGCGTTTGGGCCTGGTCGTCCGCGCTGCGCTCGGCCCAGTCCGGATCGTTGAGCAGGGCGCTGACGGCCTGCGCGTGCTGGCGCGAATCCTGGCGCAGGTCGAGCCGGGCCAGATGAAAGCCGAAGCTGCGCACGCGCCAGCGCAGGCGCCGGATCTGGAACCAGCCCGCATGCAGGCCGCGATGCACGGCGAGACTATCGGCGACCAGGTCGATGTCGGCGATGAATTCGTCGGCGCTCGCGTAGGCGTCGGGCTGGTCGCGCTGGGTCGCGCGCAGGCGCGCCCGCATGAGCGTGAGCAGCACGCGATACGGCATGTCGGCATGGCGCGCGCGGATCGCCTTGCTCGCGGCCGGAAAGCGCTCGCGGTAATGCTCGGCGCGATCGAGCACGGCCTGCGTGACCTGCACGCGGCCCGTGGTTTGCGACAGCAGGCTCGCGAGCTCGCCGAGTTCGGCCATGTAGCGATCGAGCACCTGCGCGCGCTGGGTGGCGAGCGTGGCCGCGATGGTCTGCGCGCCGACGTTCGGATTGCCGTCCATGTCGCCGCCGACCCAGGTCGCGAAGCGCAGCAGGCGCGGCAGCTCGCCTTCGATGCCGTAGACCTCGCGCAAGGCATCTTCGAGCAGCTCGTAGAACACCGGCACGACGAGATAGATCGGCCCGCCGAGATAGAAGCCGACATGTTCGAGCTCATCGGCGACCGTCAGCCGCACCGACGAGGTGTCGGCGGTCTGCCAGCCGGCCGTCATCGCCATGCGCAGGCGCTCCCAATCGGCACGCAGCTCGATCGGGGTGCGCGCATCGTCGAAGCCGTTGACGAGGCAGCGCACGATCTCCTGCTCCTTCTTGAGCAGCGAGCTGCGCATCGCCTCGGTCGGGTGCGCGGTGAAGACGGGTTCGACGTCGAGCCGGTTCAGCACGGCGAGCAGCTCGTCGGCCGAGACGCCGGCGTCCCTGAGCTTGCTCAGCGCATCGACCAGACCGTCGGGCTGCGGCTTCGGCGGGGCGCCGTCGATGCCGCGCTGGTATTGCCGGCGCCGGCGGATGCGGTGCACGCGCTCGGCGATGTTGACCATCTGGAAATAGGTCGAAAACGCCCGGATCAGCGTCTCGGCCGCATCGACCGGCAGCTCGGCCAGCGTCGACGACAGCGCGGCGAGCGGCCTGGCGTTCTCGCGCCGCTCGATCGACGCCGTGCGGGTGGCCTCGACGCGCTCGAACAGCGCCTGGCCGACCTGCTCGACGAGCAGTTCGCCGACGGTGGCACCGAGGTGGCGGACGTCTTCGCGCAGCGGGGCGTCGATGGCGTCGCGGGGAGGCAAAGGGGGTTTGGCGGCGTTGGGGGTATTCATAGGAATACGGTGCACGCAAACGCCGTACCTCGCCAATCCCCGCTCGAAAAAAAAAGCGCACACCTGTTTGCGCGTGGGCTTTGAGTTCCGGCTTCCCCGGAATGCGCGGCTCGACTCACCTCACCACGATCGCCTTGACGTTCAGGCCCTTGCGCTGCAAAGACCACCGACGCGTCCGCCCCGGTGGCCTGTCGATCTCAGTTTTCCCGAAACTGGAGCCGGGCCGGCACGCTCACGTTCTTGGTGGTCAGGGGATAGTCCTCGATCGTCACCGTGTTCTGCTGGAGCGTCCCCGTGAATGCACCTCCTCCCAGGACGGTGAAATTCAGCCTGCCCATCGATTCACTGGTGAAATCACCCGCAAGCTGCATGAACTGCTCGAGATCGCCCGAGGGCTTGGACTCGACCCAGACGTGCCGGAGCGACCAGGTTCCCGCGCCGTCGCCATCGAAATCCGACAGCGACAGACGGCCGGAGGTGATGGTCTCGGGGTTCTCCCAGGTTTCCCGCGGCAGGCCTTCGTATGGCAACGCCTGTCCATTGAACTCGGCCAGGTTGAACAAGCAGGGCGCGCCCGGGCTTGCCGGCGTACACAGGCCGGATTGCACACGAATGTTCGCAACCAGCATCACGAGCTCACCCTGAAGCTCGGCGTACTCCGCGGAAACCGCTACCGGGTTGGACTGCGGCGCGGTGGCGGGTGCCGTATACAGGGCCGCGCGATCTTCCTGGACCGATACGGTGCCGACGCTGGCGTTGCCTCCCGAGCTGCCGTTCACCGACCAGTTCCTCGCCAGATTGCGGATCACCGTGCTCGGCTGGCACTGCGCGATCAGCGGCGTGAGCAGATCGTCCGGCTGCACACGCTCGCAGACCACCACCGACAGCGAAACCGTCTCGCCCGGTTTGACCGTCGCCGATTGCGGAGACAGCTGCACTCCGCTCATCAGCGACCAGTCGCTGAAGTGCTGGATATCGACCGACACGGTTTTGGCCTCGGCGTCGAGCTGCAGGTCTTCGTGCAGCTCCCAGAAGCCATCCCGGTCCTGGCTCACTACGCGCAGCAGCTGCGCCGCCGTGCCGAGGATCTGCTCGGGCGTGAACCTGAAGCTCAGCCGCACCGGGACGGCGAACGAGACGCCCTCCGGGCCGAGCCTGAAAGCACCGCCGATCTTTCCGTGTGCATGGTTGGAAATCGGCTGGATGCTGACGATCTGCTCGTCGGCGAGCGCGCCGGCAGGCACCTCGATGCGCAAGGCCCCGTCGGCCGATTCGAGAACCCCGCCTGCTGGTCCGATCGATTGCGTCACCGCAGGCTCGAGCGCATCCCCCACCGCGGTGGCGACCGCCTCGACCGGCTCCTGCCCGGGAGGCGGCTCCTGGGTCGGCGAGCCCCCGTCGGAGCCGGAGCCGCAGGCCGCCAGAAGCAGGAGCAAAACCGCGGCCCATATCGGGCGGCTCTTGCGAAGCGGGTATCCGTCGAGAAAGAAATCTTGGCGCGCCACGCCCTTGGGGCGGCGCGATCTGCTGCGATCTGCCATCTGAGTTCCGCTTTTTCCAGGATTGAATGTTCGGCGGGCTCGCGGGCCGCGCCTATTCGCGGCTCGCAAGCCCGCCGCTGAGCGCCCGCATGCGGCTCGTTACCGGCCGCGCCACCTTCGCGAACGCCTGACCCTCGGCGCGCAGTTGCAGGACCTGCTTTTGTTTTTCGTCGGCCAGCTGCAGCGCAGCCTGCTTCTGAGTCGCGGTCAGCGACCGGGTCTCCGCCAGCCGGTGACGCGAATCGGCGAAGGACTGCAGGATCTCGGCTTCCGGGACGTTGGCCAGGAAGCCGCGGAAGGTGTCGCCCAGTGCCTTTTTCCAGCTTTCTTCGGTGAAGCCGGCAGCCGGGATCAGCCCCTGGCTTTCGGCGTCCTGTTCGAACCAGTCGCCGGCCAGCTCGTCGTCATAGGCAAAGTTGCCGAGCTCCCCCTGCAAGGCTTCGAGCAACTGGACGACCTTGGCGGCCTCTTGCTCCGACAAGGCCCGCGCAGTCGCCGGCATCACGAAGCCAGCGAGGCCCAGCGTGATCACGAGCACCCGCACCCAGGTGATGTCGCATCGCTGACCATTTTTCGCGCCGAAGACAGACACTCGTTTCACGCCGGCCCCCCCATCTCGTCGAGGCGCGGCGCCACAAGCGCCGCGTATTCGGCACAGGATCGCGGGCGCGATGCGTGTTGGTCTTGGTCCCAGGCGAACGGATGCTGCCGGAAACGAAGGCGCTCGCTGCCAGGAGCGAATGAAACGTCCCGGCGGAACCTCCCGCAGGGTCCAGGAGCGCTTCCGTTGCAGAAAGAGCGGGGGGCCGGTGCCTGCTTTTTCAGCGCAAGCGCTTGCGCATGGCCATCGCACGCACGTCCGATGGGGTAAGGCCGTAGCGGCGGCGAAAGGCCCGGTTGAAGTTCGACAGGTCGGTGAATCCGGAGTCGAATGCGATCTCCGAAATACCGGTGTCCACGGGCCCCTGGTCGAGTCGCGCAAACGCCAGCGCGAGCCGGCTGCCACGCAGGAATTCCGTGAACGTGGTTCCTTCGCGCTCGAACAACTGCTGGATATACCGAGGCGTCACGCCCTGGCGCCTGGCCACCGAAGCGACACCGAGCGCTGGATCGCAAAGTCGATCCATCACGTCTTTCTTGATCAGCTCGAGCCTGGCTGCACGGATACCGCGCTCGTTGCGCTCCGCGCCTCCCTCCACGAACCCCTCCAGAACCAGGGCGACCAGATCGTGAATATGGTGAGCGGCGGTCTGGCGTGCCTTGTCGGTTTGCGGCGGTGATTGCCGTAGCAGGCCCGCATAGCCGGCGAACAAGGACGCGCCCGGGGCACTGCGCGGAACGTGGTAGCACGGCGCCAGGTCGAGGCGAGGCACGCGTGCCGCAATCTCCGAGCGCCCGAGCGAAACCAGTTCCACCGTCGAGGGGCGGCCATGCCGAACCTCAAAGCAGGTGCCTTCGTTGACGAGCATCAGGTCGCCGGCCTTGACGGTGAAAGCGCGCCCGCGCTCGACGCAAACCTCGTGATCGTCGGAGACCATCGCCAGCGTGTAGTTGTCGCGCCCGTCGCCCAGCAGATCGCGTGGTCGACTGCCCACCATCGCCGGATAGTGGGCCTTGGCAACGGCGACGGCATCCGGCAGCTCGAAAATCGCAATGTCGATGCGCAGGTCGTCCTCATCGAGCGGCCTGAAACGCATGCCGGCCCAATGGCGCGCGACGAAATCATGAACAAACGCCAAACGCTTTGCTTCAGGAACGGCTGCCGTCGAGATTCTTTGCATGCGAAGCATATTAGCCCTTCCATCCGCGTCTGCGGACAGAGCAGATGCCGATGCGAGGCTGCTCAGCAGGTCGCCACGGGCCCCGGGACCATAATTCGGCAGGATGTGTTGCGGCGATATCACCCTTGCGTCAACGCTGTCGACGCAAAGATCAGCACGCCGATCGACAGCGCGCAGTGGCCGCCTGGAGCCAAGAATTCTGGCGGCTGTGGCCTTGGGCCTCATCGGCCTGTGTGCCGACGTCTACGCCGCCGGCACTCGAAGAAAAAAGCCAGCGGAGCTTTGATTGCTGGCAACAGGGACCGGCTTAGAGGGGCGCCGGAGCCATTTTTAGAACGTTGATCGGGACGAGACGCTCGCTATGCGAGTGTGCCGATAGGGTCACAATATGATACAGTTTAACATGAGTCAACTCTATTTTTGTGTTGTTTTTATAAGCAGACACACTTTGGCCTGCAACCCAATCTCCGGTGCCGTCGGTAACATGCTCGGACAACACGCAATACAGGCAGGGAATGACCGGCAAGCACAAATCGATCGAAGACTGGGTCGCGCGCTACCTCAAGGAGGAGGAGCCCCGCTCGAAATCGCTGATCGTGTCGGTCTTCGGCGACTCCATCGCCCCGTTCACGAGCGGTGTCTGGCTCGGCGAGCTGATCTCGCTCATGGAGCCCTTCGGCGTCAACGAAAGGCTGGTCCGCACCAGCAGCTTCCGGTTGATCGAGGAGGGCTGGCTCGAATCGATCCGCGATGGACGGCGCAGCCGCTATGCGCTCACGCCACTGGGCAAGCGGCGCTTCGCGCACGCCTATCGGCGCATCTATACGCCGCCGCCGACCAACTGGGACGGTCGCTGGACACTCGTGTTGATGACCAAGGCCGGTGTCGGTGCGCCCGAGCGTTCCGAGCTTCGCAAGGAGCTCGAATGGGAGGGCTTCGGCATGATCGCGCCGGGCGTCTTCGTGCATCCGAGCGCCGACGTTCGCATGCTGACCGCGATTCTCGACCAGCTCAGCCTGCGCGAACGCACCATGGTGCTCAACGTCGCCGACCTGACCGAGCTATCGGCTCGGCCGCTCACCGAGCTCGCCTCGGAGTGCTGGAACCTCGATTCGGTGGCGCAGGAGTATCGCGAGTTTCTCAAGCGCTTCGAACCGGCGGCCTCACTGCTGTCGAACCGGCGAGCCTCTCCCAAACTCTGTTTCGCCGTACAGACACTGCTGATCCATTCGTTCCGCCGCGTGAGCCTGCACGATCCTCGTCTTCCCGCCGCAGTGCTGCCCGAAGGCTGGCCGGGCCATGCGGCCTACGAGCTGTGCCGCGAGCTCTACCAGAACACGTTCCGGGGAACCCAGCGGTTCGTCGTCACGCAGCTCTCCGGAATCTCGGCGGAGCCCGAACTGAGCGGGGACGTGCAGGCGCGCTTCGGAGGTTTCGAGCCCGCCTGAATCCGCGTCGGCGCATCGCGTCGGCGGACCGCCTGCCGCGCGAGCAGCCGGCATGTCGCTGAGCGCACGCTGCGCGCGATGGGTAGTCGCGCATCCTCGGCTGCTCGGTCTGCTGTTCGCACTGATCACCGCCTTCTTCGCCGCCGGCCTGCCGCGCGTGAAGCTCGAAACGGTGTTCTCCGATCTGCTGCCGCAGGACGATCCGTTCGTGCAGGTGTATCGCGATCATCCGAACTTCGGCAATCCGTTGACCGTGGCCGTGATGGTCCGGCGCAGCGACGGCGGCGATCTCTACAACGCTGAGACGCTCGCCAAGGTCTGGCAGCTGACACGAGACATCGATCTGGTTGCTGGCGTCGATCACGACCAGATCCTGTCGATCACCACCGAGCGCGCGCGAACCTCCGAAGCGACGCCGCTCGGCATCGACATGCGTCCGCTGATGGGCGGCCACCCCCCACAGAACGCCGATGAACTCGCTGCGTTCCGACTGCGCGTCGACCAGGCGCCCAAGGTGCGCGACTTCCTGATCTCGCGCGACGACAAGGCCACGCTGATCACGGCGATGCTGCTCGAGCGCGGCACCGATTACGGCACGGTGTTTGGCGCCGTCCAACGGCTCGCCGAACAGGCTCGCGATGCCCATCACGAGGTTTTCGTCGCCGGCCAGCCGATCCTGATCGGCTGGGTCTATCACTACGAACGCCAGATGATCCTGATCTTCGCGGTCACGATCGTCGCCCTGCTGATCGCGCTGGGCCTGTACATGCGCAACTGGGTCGGCCTGCTGACGCCGATCGTCACCTCGGGCGTCGCCGCGATCTGGGCTTTCGGGCTGGTCGGATGGCTGCGCATTTCGATCGAACCCTTGCTCATGGTGGTGCCACTGCTGCTGACCGCACGCAGCTTTTCGCACAGCGTGCAGTTCACCGAGCGCTTCTACGAGCTGTACGCCGAACTCGGCGACCGGCGTGCCGCCGCGCAGCAAACCATGACCGTGATGGCCGGCCCTTCGCTGCTGGGCATCCTCACCGACGTGCTCGGCATCGTGGTCGTCTGCGCGGCCCCGATACCGGCGATGGTCCGGCATGCGATCTTCTGCGGTATGTGGGCGGTGTGGCTGATTCCGACCGGCATCGTGCTGATCACCGTGCTGCTCTGCACGCTGCCCGCGCCGACCCATGTCGAGCGTCTGATTCGCCGCTCGCCGACCTCGGCACAGCCCCTGCACGAGCGCGTGCTGGGTGGCGTTGCCAAGCTCGTGCAGGGCCGCCTCGCTCCGTTGTCGACGATCGTGCTGCTGATGCTCTCGGCAGCGACGATCATCACCGCGCATCGGATTCGCATCGGCAACCCGGTGGAAGGCAGCAACCTGCTCTGGGATGATTCGGCCTTCAACGTCGCCGTGCGCGCGATCAACGCCCAGTTTCCCGGCGTCAACACGCTGGAGCTCGTGCTGGAGGCCAAGCGTCCGAATGGCGACGAGTGGACGGCCCAACAAGTCGATACCGTGCAGACCATGCTATCGCTGCAGCGCCTGCTCGAAGCCGATGCCTTCGCCCCGCGGGCGACGCTGTCCTTCGCCGATTACCTGAGCGAATCGAGCCGCCTGTTCAACGGTGGCCACCCGGCCTGGTCCCCGCTCGATCCGCGTACGGCCGCGATGGGCGCAGCCACGGTCGGGGCCCTCATGGGGGCGAGCGCGAAAAGCTACGGTCACGTCGTCGACGATGGCCTGCAAAACGCGACGGTCTCCCTGTGGTACACCAACAACCGGCAGGAGACGGTCGACGCAGCGCTCGCGTCGGCGCGCAAAGCAATCGCCGCCGTCGGCGAAGATCATGATCAATTCCGAATCCGCCTCGGCACCGGCACGATCGCCTTGCAGGAAGCCGTCAACCGCGTGATCGAGCGTTACCACATCGTGGTTATCGCGGCGGTCAACGTGTTCGTATTTCTGCTCGCGAGCCTGGCGTATCGCTCGTTCGTCGCCGGCCTTCTGCTGCTGGTGCCGGTGAATCTCTCCAACCAGGCGCTCGTCGCCGCGATGCACCTGCTCGGCGTCGGGCTCGACATCAACGCGATGATCGTCGCGGCGATCGGTGTCGGCGTGGGCATCGACTACGGCATCTACCTGCTGTCTCGAATCTGCGAGGAGCTGCGCGCCGGCCGCGGCGATTGGGCCGGTGCGATCGGCGCTGCGCTGCACACGACCGGCAAGGCGATTCTGTTCACCGCGACGATCATGATGCTCGGAATCCTACCCTGGTACCTGATGTCGGACCTCAAGTTCGTCGCCGACATGGGCCTGCTGCTGATGGCGATCATGGGCATCAACATGCTGCTGTCCTTGATCGTACTGCCGCTGCTGATCTGGTGGGTGAAGCCGCGGTTCGCGCTACGCGGGGCTTGAGCGCACGGCATCGATCCGAATGGCAGCGTGCATATGCGCGCGCCGGCATCGAAGCCGAGGCCCGTTTGCCTGCGGTTGTCTTAAGGAGTGAATTCCAGATCGACGTAGGCCTGGCCCTTGGGCAGCATCGGAAGCGGCTGCGATTTCCAGACCGCCCGTTCGATCGACGCGGCCAGCAACTGGTCGTTGCAACTCGGCGCCGTCGTGACCGCCGTGACCGTTCCGCCCGGGCGATACGAAATGCGCAGCCGACAGCGCACGCGGGTGGACGACTTCGGCGGAGGCAGCCAGTTCGCACGCAGCCTGGCGAGCAGGGACTGGCTGGCCTCGTCCGGCTCGATCGCGACACGCTCGCGCGGCGACGGTGACGAGGCCGCACGCGCCTGGGCACTGGCTTCGGGAGCCTTGGTGGTGACGGCGAGATCGCTCGGGTTGAGCGTTTTGAGTTCGATCACCGGCGGCTTCGAATGCAGTGCCTGATCGACCGCGGAGACCGAGATCGACGGCGCAAGCAGCTCGCCTGGCCGAGTCTCCTGCGACAACGAGAGCGTGATCACGCTCATCGTCGGCGGAGGCCGCATCGACATCATCGGCGCCATGCGGACCAGGACGATCACCACAAGCAGGTGAACGCCGATGGCCCCGATGGCGCCGACGAGGCGCGCCGAGCCGTGCGCAGGCTGGTGAGCCTGCATTCCATGTCCGTGCAGTAACGGGCTACGGGGCTCGCTCATCGCACACTCGCTCCCCGTGCCCGATCCATGCCCTGGCCCTTACTCGATCGGCTGCGTTTCCGACGCCTCGGCCGCCGGCTCGACCGGCTCCGCTGATTCGACCGGCTCCGTCGATTCGGTCGGCACGGCTTCGGCAACCGGTTCCGCCGGCGTTGCGGCGCCACCGCCCGTATCGATCACCTTGAGTTCGACGCGGCGATTGAGCTCACGCCCCTCGTCTGTTTCGTTGTCCGCGATCGGTTGCGTTTCGCCGAAGCCATTGGCCGTCATGCGCGAAGGATCGATGCCGCGTTCGGCCAGATACGCCTTCACCGCATCAGCGCGACCTTCGGACAGTTGCTGGTTGTAGCTGTCCGAACCGCGCGAGTCGGTGTGTCCATCGACTTCGACCTTGATGTCGCCGCGCGCATTGAGCTCGTCGGCCACCTCATCGAGGATGCTCTTGGCGTCGGGCGTCAGCGTGGCCTTGTTGAACTCGAAGGTCACGCCGCGCAGCACCAGCGTGTCACCGACCTTGCAACCATCGAGGCTGATGCGCTGGCCGGGCTTGGGCGCCTCGCAGGTGGCGGACGGCGCCACCGGCCCAGGCGTCGATTCGGCGACCGGAATCTCCGCTTCCACCGGCTCGACCACGGTGACCGGCTCTTCGGCCTGAGGAGCTTCTTCGCGCGGGGCTTCAGGCTTGCCGTCGAAGTAGTAGCGCACGCTCAAAAAGGCTTCGTCGGCCTCGTAGCCGAACTTGAACTTCGAGGGGCTGCTGTCGTCGGCGAGCAGATTGAACTTGCCCTTCTCGGTCGCAAAGCGACGATAGTCGAGCGACACCGCCCAGTGCGGGCCCAGATCGATCGTCAGGCCGCCGCCGTACTGGTAGGCCAGCAATGCATCGTGCTTGCTCAGGAAGTCGACGTTGTTGTAGCCGGCGTCGCGCAGTGACAACTGCGCATAACCGCCGCCACCGCCGATGTAAGGGTGGAACCAGCTGCTCTTGAACAGATCGAACCAGACGTTCGCCATCGCGCTGTTGACGATCTCATGGCCGCGGACATTGGTCGCCGGCCCACCCTGATTGCCGAACGGCCCCGATGCCGGCTGCACGAGCTTGTCGAGATCGTTGCGACGGCGATCGAACACGAGTTCCGTGCGCAATCCGCTCGAGAACGCATAGCCGCCACCGATACCGCCGATCCAGCCATCCTGGAGATCGACCTTGGCAAAACGCCCGCTGCGATTGTTGACGGTCTGGTTGGCGAAATCGACCTTGAACTTCTGCGAATCGGCGAACGTCGCACCCGCGCTCGCGCCGAGGTACCAGCCGTCACCCGCGAACGCCGCTGTTGATGTGGTGCCGAGCACGATCAAAAAGCCGACTTGGGCGCCAACTACCTTGTTTCCCTTAGACACGTGAATCTCCTCTCCTCATGGACGCGTTGGATCGCTTCTGTCGAAGCCGCGCGGATCGATATGTATCTCAAATTTCTTGTGATACATTAATTATGTGTATCTGTTCGATATCGTATCAAAATAGCCGACAGGCGCAACTGCAACCGCACTGGGCCGAACTCGCCCAGGCACGTATCAACGAGGAGAGATTTGAATATGGAGCAGTCGATCAGCTCAGGCCATCCAAAGCGCATGCAGGGCGCCTTGATGATTGTGGGAGCCGTCGCGGTCGGTGTTGGAAGCGGACTCGTACTGAACTTGTTCCTGCCGGACCACCAGGATCCGATGTCGGCTGCGCAGCAAGCGGAAAGCGAGAATGCGGAATCCTCCGATGCGGTCGAATCCGCGCCGCCGTCGGTCGCAGAGGCGCCGGCCCAGGAAGAACCCGCGCCTGCTGCCGAAGCCTCAGTAGCGCAAAGCGCTCTGGAGCCGGCCGAAGAAACGGCGTCGGTGGAGACGCCCTCTGAACAAGCCGCCGAACCGCAGGCAGCCTCGCCATCCGAATCGAGCGATTACAGCGCCCAGGCCTCCAGCAGCGACGACGCCGCGATGGCCGAGCCGGAAACCCGCGAAAGCAGGGCGCCGGTCGCAGCCGAGCGTCAGGCGCCGCGCGGACAAACCACGGTCTCCAGCGCGAATCGCAGCGCTCCGCCTCCCGCCGCCCAAGTGCTGCGCCCGTGGTGGGCCCCGACTTCGACTGATCCGTTCGGCATTCAGTACGTCGGTCAGGTCGAAGGGCAGCGCGCCGTGGCCATACTGTTCTCCGCCGACATCGGCAACGCGGGCGAGATCGACAAGGCTTTGAAGCTGATCGACGAATCCGGCCAAGCGGTTTCCGGCGGATGGAAAGTCGGCAACAACCCCCGTTTGGCGGTGCGTTCGGATCTGAAGCAGGGCCGTTACACCCTGGCCATCGATGGACAGCTCGCGAGCGCGTCGGGACAAAATCTCAGAACACCGCTGCGCGGGCCTGTCTACATTCAGTGAAAGCCAACGAATCATCTGCACTGTGAGCCAAGCCTCGAGGCATTCGCCGTCGTAATCTGCGCTCGACACGGTGGAAACCTCCTCCACCGCTCGTCGCTCACCAAGGCTATTGGCGGACCACGGTCCGCCATTTTTTTGCAGGGTTCTGGTGAGACGAAGTGCACTGCATCTTGAGTTCCACTTTGCCATCGACATCGACGGCAAAGCCGCGAACGCAAGTATCGTCAATGCCTGGTGACGGGTGTCGCCCCAGCCGGTGAACCAGCTGCAGTCGAACGGGCAAATTCGGCCTGGTCGATCTTGCCATTCTGCTCTCGTCCGATTCGCTGAAACTTTTCATCAGCGAGGGAGACCGCTTCGCTTCATCCTTGCTGATGCTTGCGTCCTTATCACCCTAGATCTTCGAAATGCTGCATCCCTTCAGCGGCACCTTGATGAGTGAAATCCGTGTTTCAGTGCATCGCTTCAAAGGCATTCACCACCCGTGAGCTGCAGAGGATCACCACTTCAATGAACCGTCATGGATGTCCTCTCCAACGCTGCGCCATCTTCTGATCACAAGGCTTGAACCCCCTCGATCTCCGACGAGGAACGTTCCCGCCCGCTGATACGCACGAACGATTTCGACGAGTTCGCTTGGTAGCGCCCAGGCAATGTGCAGTGGGCTTCGTCGACGCCTTCGGCACGCTGCCGATGGCCAGCTGCGGACGCATCGGTGAATGGGAAGGTTTCGTCGTCGCACCTGGCAGAAGCCGAGCGGGTCCAGCCGAGCCCTCATCCGGCGCGGCTTTCACGAAGCCTCGGTTCTTTTCCGAACTTCATGAACCCGCGCCACCAGCGGGTTGCCCTTGGGTCGACACGTCGACTGCCCGCATATCCCTTTATCCGCATAGGCGGATATAATCAGGTCCGTCGCCTTCCCGGCGCTCCTATAAAACCTTACGGACTTCTCCGATGAACGCTCCCACCACGCTCGCCCAGGACTTCAAGGTCCGCGATCTGTCCCTCGCCGAACTTGGCCGCAAGCGCATCACCATGGCCGAGGAGGAAATGCCGGGCCTGATGTCGATCCGCGCCAAGTACGCGCCGCTCAAGCCGCTGGCCGGCGTGCGCCTGACCGGCTCGCTGCACATGACCAAGGAAACCGCCGTGCTGCTCGAAACGCTCGGCCATCTGGGCGCCTCGGTGCGCTGGGCCAGCTGCAACATCTTCTCGACCTCCGACGACGCCGCCGCCGCGGTCGCCGCGGCCGGCACGCCGGTGTTCGCCTGGAAGGGCGAAACGCTGGAGGAATACTGGGACCTCGCGCTCGACGCGATCACCTTCACGCTGCCCGACGGCACGCTGACCGGCCCCGAGCTGGTGGTCGACGACGGCGGCGACGTGACCTTGCTGATCCACAAGGGCTACGAGCTCGAAAACGGTTCCGACTGGGTCAACACGCCGTCCGACAACCACGAAGTGAAGGTCATCAAAGACCTGCTCAAGAAGGTCGCGGTCGAGCGTCCGGGCTTCTGGAACCGCGTGGTGAAGGACTGGCGCGGCGTATCCGAAGAAACCACCACCGGCGTGCACCGCCTGTACCAGATGATGGAAGCCGGCAAGCTGCTGGTGCCGGCCATCAACGTCAACGACTCGGTCACCAAGTCCAAGTTCGACAACCTCTACGGCTGCCGCGAATCGCTGGCCGACGGCATCAAGCGCGCCACCGACCTCATGATCGCGGGCAAGGTGGCGGTGGTCTGCGGCTACGGCGACGTCGGCAAGGGCAGCGCGCACAGCCTGCGCGGCCTCGGCGCGCGCGTGATCGTCACCGAGATCGACCCCATCAACGCGCTGCAGGCGGCGATGGAAGGCTTCCAGGTCACCACGGTGGAAGACACCCTGGGCCTGGGCGACATCTACGTCACGACGACCGGCAACAAGGACATCATCACGCTGGAGCACATGCAGGCGATGAAGCACAACGCGCTCGTCTGCAACATCGGCCACTTCGACAACGAGATCCAGATGGATCGCCTCAACACCGCCGAAGGCGTGGTGAAGCTCAACATCAAGCCGCAGGTCGATCACTACACCTTCCCGGGCGGCAAGAGCCTGTACATCCTCGCCGAAGGCCGCCTCGTGAACCTGGGCTGCGCCAACGGCCATCCGGCCTTCGTCATGAGCAACTCCTTCTCCAACCAGACGCTCGCGCAGATCGATCTCTGGAAGAACAAGGACGCCTACGAAAAGACCGTCTACCGCCTGCCGAAGAAGCTCGACGAAGAAGTCGCCGCGCTGCATCTGGAGCAGATCGGCGTGAAGCTCACCAAGCTCACGCCCGCGCAGGCCGAATACCTCGGCGTGCCGGTCGAAGGCCCGTACAAGCCCGAGCACTATCGATACTGATTGCGCGACTAAAGGCAGCCTGATGGGCAAAGCGCTCACGCCGCAACCGCCGGCCTGGATCATCGAAGCCCTCGCGGACGATGACCGGGATTCGGCACAGGCCGTGATCGATCTGCTGATCGATCACAACGCTCCGTTTCTCGGGCGGCCCGGGGTGCAGCGCTTTCGCCGCGCGGTGTTCGATGCGCAGCGCCGCATCGTCGGCGGGCTGCTCGGCGAATTTCGCACTCATTGGCTGCATGTCGATATTCTGGTGCTCGATAAAAGCCTGCGCGGCAGCGGTATCGGTCGCGCCCTGATCGAGCAGGCCGAGGCAGCGGCGCGCGAACGCGGCTGCCACGGGCTCTGGCTCGACACCTTCGTGTTCCAGGCGCCCGATTTCTACGAGCATCTGGGCTTTACGCGCTTCGGCACGATCGAGAATTTTCACGATGGCCAGGCACGCTATTTCTATCTCAAGCGGTTTTGATTTCCTGCAGGGTTCCTAGTCCGTGAGCACCGCCCGCCATTCCTTCGAACTGTTCCCGCCACGCACGCCCGAAGGCGTCGCCAAGCTGTCGGCCACGCTGAAGAAGCTCACCGAGGCCAAGCCCGGCTTCTTCTCGGTGACCTACGGCGCGCTGGGCTCGGACCAGAACGGCACCTACGACACGCTGATGACCGTGGTGCGCGAAACCGGCGTGGCAGTAGCGCCGCATCTGACCTGCATCGGCAGCACGCGCGCTCGCGTCGCCGAGCTGCTGGCGCAGTATCGCGATGCCGGCGTTCGCCGCATCGTGGCCCTGCGCGGCGATCTGCCCGCAACCGCCTACAGCTCGTCCGCACCGGGCGAGTTCCACTATGCCAACGAGCTGGTGTCGTTCATCCGCCAGACGCATGGCGAGCACTTCGAGATCGAAGTGGCGGCTTATCCGGAAATGCATCCGCAGTCCAAGCGCTTCGACGACGACTTCGGCTACTTCGTCGACAAGGTGAAGGCCGGCGCCGACAGCGCGATGACGCAGCTGTTCTACAACGCCGACGCCTATTTCTATTTCATGGATCGCTGCGCCAAGGCCGGCGTCGGCATTCCGGTGGTGCCCGGCATCATGCCGATCACCGGCTTCGCCAACATCGTGCGCTTCTGCAACAACTGCGGCGCCGACCTGCCGCGCTGGATCACGTTGCAGCTGGAGCAGTTGCAGGACGACAAGGCCGCGCTGCAGGACTTCGGCACCGAAGTGGTCACGCGCCTGTGCGAAACCCTGCTCAAGGGCGGCGCGCCGGGCCTGCACTTCTACACCATCAACCAGGCCGAGCCGACGCTGCGCCTGTGCCGCAACCTGGGCTTGTCCACCTAGGACAGGCGCGCAACGAGCCGTGATCCTTCCGCACGCCTTCGATTACGCCGGCACCGCGGTGTTCGCGGTCTCGGCGGTGCTCGCGGCCGGGCGCAAGCAGCTCGATCTGCTCGGCGCGGTGATCATCGCGCTGGTGACTTCGACGGGCGGCGGAACCCTGCGCGACCTGCTGCTCAACCGCACCCCGTTCTGGTTCACCGACATCGGCTATCTGGTGACGATCCTGGTCGTCGCCTGCACCACCGTGCTGGTGCTGCGCTGGCGCCATCCGTCCGAGCGCCTGCTCGAAATCGCCGACGCCGTCGGCGTCGCCCTGTTCTCGATCTCGGGCGCGCGCATCGCCGAGGCGGCCGGTTTGCCGGGGCTGATCGTCGTGGTGCTCGCGACCATCACCGGCACCTTCGGCGGCCTGCTGCGCGACGTGCTCTGCAACGAGATTCCCCTGCTGCTGCGCCCCGGCACCATCTACGGCGTCGTCGTCATCGCCGGCGCGACGCTCTACGTGGTGCTGCAATCGCTCGGCGTCTCGCGCGACATCGCCGCGCTGGCCGGCATGCTGCTGATCGCGAGCCTGCGCATGGTCGCGATCGCGCGCAATATTTCGCTGCCGGCGCTGCGGATCAAAGAGTCCAAACGCACCGGCGAAGATTGAGTCGCGGCCTCTGCGTTACTCGCGCCTCGCCGCGACCGGCAGCAGATAGACGTCGCCGCTGTTCGTGAGCATCGCCAATCCGTCCGGTCCCCACCGCAGCAAGCGCTTTGCACCGCTGTTGTCCAGGGACAGCTGCAGGGTCCGTAACGGAACGTAGGTTTCGGCGTCAAAAGTGATCAGCCTGCCATCCACACCACTGTCGGATCGGTGGCGACTGATCGTATAGACGCGCCCGGCGGTCGTGTCTGGGGCCAGAGCCTGGACGCTACTGCCGGCCGGCTGGAAGACACCTACCTGCGAGCCGGTGTCAGGCTCCAGCACCGTGCCGTTACCTGTGTAGATCAAACCATCAAAGTAGCGAATCCATCCGGTACTGAGCGCGTTGTCGTAGCTGCGGTTCATCGCCACACCGCTGCTCTTTACATCGAAGACGATGAAGCTCGAGTTTTTCGCCGCATACAGAACCGAGGCATCTCGACCCCAGGTGATCGAACTGATCGTTCCGAGAACGCCGTTGTAGCGCTCGGTGTCCACGGTCTGCGGACGCGCAACGGTGTCGTCATAGATGACCAGACCATTTTCGGCGAAGGTGATGGCGACTGTTCGGGACTCACCGGGCGCCACCGAGATGTTGTTGGCGAAGCGCGAACCATTGTTGGCACTCAGGCCGAGTTCCAAGGTGGCATCGAGCGTCAGTCCGGGCAACCTGAAGCGCCGCACCTGATTGGCGCCACCGAGCCCGACGTAGAGGTACGCGCCGTCATCGGACACCGCGAGCGTCCTCGGTTCGCTGCCCGAGAATGTAGACGATGTAATGCGCCCCAGGACGGGATCGAGCATGGCAACTTGGTTGGCGTAGGTTCCGACCGAGCTTCCGAAACTCAGGTAGAACTTCTGCGCAGCCGGATCCCACACCATTTCGCTGACGCCGCTCGCGACCCGCTGCGCCGTTTGCTCCACGAATTCGTGGACTCGATAGTTCACCAGCACGTAGGTGGAGGCGGGATTTTGCGCCGGGCGGCTGCAGGCCACGCCATAACAGCCCGAAACGTTGAAGCCGATGGAATACTGCCGCGGAGTCAGGTTATCGGGGTCGGCCAGATGCACATCGATGCGCCGCTGCGTATCCGAGATACGCACGACTTCCACGGCATTGATGCCTGATTCCGCTGCAGTACGTGAGAAATCCGTGCTGACCACCGTCTCCGCCGCATTGGGGCCGTCGAGGGTCACAAGAAGCGACAGTATCTGGGCGTCGCCACCGGGACCGGCCGCCGCCGCCAGCATGGTTTTGTCGAGCGTCAGCTGAGTCGGGGGCGGCAGCGCCAGAATCTCGTAGGTAACCTGGATCGTCGCCGGGCTGCCTTGTACCGGCCGCCGGCAGGACTCGTCGTAGCAGGCGTGGATGATGACCGTATCGGTGTAGGTTCCGACGCTTAGGGAGTATGGCGGGGTCAGGTAAAGATCGAGCTGGCCGCTGAACTCCCCGGTCTCGTAGTAACCGGTGCTGTTGACCGCCCCGTTATGGGTTTGCTCGACCCCGAAATAAAGCCCGTCTTCGGGAGTCGAACGAGAAGGCCGTACCCAACGCGGGAGTCGGATCATCTCTGTACACCGCAGCGTGAAGTTCGCGACTTTCCACCGTCAGAGTGGTGGATGTCGCTTTTTCCTCGCTGCCGCCCCCACCACAAGCCGCAAGGCCCAGGCTGATGCCCACATAAAGTAGAGCCAGCCATCCCTTCAAACTACTCATCTCGTCTCCCTGCCGCGAAACCCGGTCTCTCCCGAGCCGCACTTTAGAGACCGATTCGTCCGAGCTTCAAGCGTATTTCTACTCGAAGCGCAGCAGTGTTCAGACACGAACCCCACCATTCATGCAGCCTGCGGCAGACTCGCAGCGATTCGATCGCGCAGACGATCGTCGCAAGGGACTTGTCTTCGAATGGCTTCGGAACCGACCTCGCCTCCGCCGCGTGATCCGCTCGCCCTGCGGGCGACGCCCGATGCGCGGCGTCGTTCCGTGCCGGCGCCCAGAAATCCCCAGCCACCGCCCAGACCATCGAGTCCCCGCATGAGCCGCAAGCGCATCGTGCTGATCGCCCTCGCGGCGCTGGTCGCCTCGCCGTTCGTGCTGATCGCGCTCGGCAGCTTCATGCCGGTCTGGGTCACGAGCTACATGCTGCAAAGCCCGACCCGCCCGGTGCAGCACCAGTGGGTCCCGCGCGAGCGCATCGCCGACGCGGCGCGGCGCGCGGTGGTGGCGGCCGAGGACCAGAAGTTCTGGAACCACCACGGCTTCGACATGGAAGCGATGCAGAAGGCCTACGAGCGCAACCAGCGCGGCGGCCGCGTGCGCGGGGGCTCGACGATCAGTCAGCAGACCGCCAAGAACCTGTTCCTGTGGCCGGGCGGCGGCTACTTCCGCAAGGGGCTGGAAGCCGGGCTGACGGTGGTGATCGAGGCGCTCTGGTCCAAGAAGCGCATTCTCGAGGTGTATCTGAACTCGGCCGAATTCGGTCCGGGCATCTACGGGGTCGAGGCGGCGTCGCGGCGCTTTTTCCGCAAGCCGGCCGCCGAACTCAGCAGCAGCGAGGCGGCCCGGCTCGCGGCCGTGCTGCCGAGCCCGCGACGCTGGAAGGTCGATGCGCCGGGGCCCTATGTGCGCACGCGCGCAGCCTGGATCCAGCGGCAGATGGGCTACGTGGGGCGTGCGCCGGCGGCTGCCGACGACGAACCCGATCTGCCGCCCGGCGAGCGCTTCGACGAGGACGAGACCACGGTGCCGCCAGCCGAGACACCGCCGGCAGAGACGCAGACCGCGAATCCACCCGCCACCGAACCGGCACCGGAGCCCGCGGCTACCGCAGAGCCGCCCGCGTCACCCGAAACCGAGCCGGAGCAGGCTCCGCAACCGGCTGCGGAGCCTGCGGCGGACCCGCCGGCCGAACCGGCGCCCAATGACTGACTGAAGCTGTGGCCGGGTCGTGACCCGCCGTCTTCACGTTCGGGCCTCGACGGCCTGCTCGGCGGCAGATCTCGACCCGCCCCTGCTTCGAATCGAGCACGCCGCCCTACGGAGCGGCCGGAGCCTTGGCCGGCGGGAATCGCCCGTTCCAGCGCCACAGCGCGGCGTGCTCGTCTTCGCCGCCGATCAGGGCGCTGTTCGCATCCGCTTCATAGCCGGCCGCTTCGAGGATGCGCTGGCGGGGCAGGCGCACGATGCGCATCGGTCCGCGCGCGATCGCCTGCGGCCAGTCCTCGTCGGCCCGGCGCTCGAACTCGGCCAAATGCTTGTAGGTCAGGATCAGCAGCTTGCGGCCGTCGGGCGACAGGTCGATCGCGGTCGGGGTGCCGCGATAGCGCTCGACGCCGGCCGGCAGCGCCGGTGGTACCGGGCCTTCCCAGATCAGCGGCAGGTCGGCGATGCGCTTGGCCATCGCGAGTTCGCTGCCGGCCGTGAACGTCATCGGCAGCTCGTAAAGCCCGGCCGGCTTGCGGCCCTTGTCGATCAGCAGGAAGCGCCCGCGCTGCGGATCGGCCGCCAGTGATTCGCAATCGCGCGGGCCGTCCTCAAAGCGGAAGCGAATCTCGCGCGTCTGCGCGATGCCCTTCGCGGGCAGCGTCGGTTCGGGCAGCACCCAGATCGACACCTGGCTGCGGAAGCCGAAATTGTCGCCGGTGTCGGCGATCGCGAGCCAGGCCTGGCCATCCCGCTGGTAGCTCGCCAGGTCTTCCCAATCGGTATTGAGGCTGGACACGGTGACCTGGCCCTGGGAACGCCCGTCCGGGCTCATCGCATAGAGCATCGGGGCATTGCCACTGTCGTTGAGCCCCCACCAGCGGCCCGCAGTCCGGCGCGAAACCGCCAGCCCCGAAAGCTCGTTGAGCGCCGGCTCGTCAATGTGGCCCGAGGGCCGGAAATACCTGAAATAAGTGTCCGCTACCGAGTCCGCGGCGGCCGCTACCGCCCATCCCCACACCATCAGCGCCGCGCCGAGCACCCGCACCGCCGCGTTCCGGTTCCACCTCTGTCTGTTCACTTTAAGTAATCTCGGTAACTCACTATCAACGCTGAGAAAGTTCATCCAACTAACAGCTTCTGTGGATAAGTTTGTGGGAAATCGGGGATCAAACCCGCTAAGTCGACGCCCTCACTTGGATTTCTGCCTGACGACCAGTTTGTGCTCACGTCCATATTTTTGTTAAAAATCAGCTGCTTACTTTCCTGTTACAGCATTTCTACAGAAATATGTCGCTCGCAACGGGCTTTCGGGCCCTGCGCGCCGCAACTGTGCATAGTGGTTCCACCGCAATCCATTTTCTTCGAACCGCCCGGCCACCGAGGGCATGGCCGGGACCGGCGCCGCCCGGCCGCCGTCGTTACACTCCGGCCCCATGAGCACTTTGTCCGGGTTGTACGCAATCACCTCAGCATCCCTGTGCGCCGACGAATCGCGATTGATCACCGGAGCGACCGCCGCCCTCGAGGGTGGGGCCCGGCTGCTGCAATACCGCGACAAGGGGGCCGCACCCGCACGCCGGGAGCGGCTGGCCCTCCAGTTGCGTGGGCTCTGCGCCCGCCACGGCTGCCGGTTCATCGTCAACGACGACGTCGAGCTCGCGATCGCGATCGAGGCCGACGGGGTCCACCTCGGCCGGGGCGATGGCAGCGTGCGCCGGGCCCGCGAGCGGCTCGGCGAGCGCGCGATCATCGGCGTGAGCTGCTCGGGCTCGATCGAGCGGGCCGTCGAAGCCCAGGCCGAGGGCGCGAGCTACGTCGCCTTCGGACGCTTCTATCCGTCGTCGACCAAGCCCGACGCCCCGCCCGCGCAGATCGAAACCCTGCGCCAGGTGCGCGGACTCATCGGCCTGCCGGTCTGCGCGATCGGCGGCATCACGGCCGACAACGCGGCGCCCCTGATCGAGGCCGGAGCCGACATGATCGCGGCCGTTGAAGGCATTTTCGGTGCAGCGGACATTCGGGCCGAGGCCGCCCGCTATGCCGCTCTGTTCCACCGGCCGTTCAGTGCGGTGCCGTAGCGCTCGCGACTACAATCGTGGTTCCCGTCGCTGCTTCGGCTCTCCGCTTTCGGCTGCGATCCGCAGCCTTGTCAGATCCGCAGCCCGTATCCGTCACCACCAGCCGGCAACCGCCATGACCCAGTCCGAGACCCTTTTCGAACGCGCGCAGAAAACCATTCCGGGCGGCGTCAATTCGCCGGTGCGGGCGTTCAAATCGGTCGGCGGAACGCCGCGCTTCATCGCCTCGGCGAGCGGCGCGTGGCTCACCGACGCCGACGGCAAGCGCTACGTCGACTACGTGGGCTCCTGGGGCCCGATGATCCTCGGCCACCAGTTCCCGGCCGTGCAGCAGGCGATCGTCGAGCAGGCCGCGATCGGCACTTCGTACGGCGCCCCGACGGAGGCCGAGATCGAGATGGCCGAGCTGCTCTGCGCGCGCGTGCCGGGCCTTCAGATGGTGCGCATGTGCAACAGCGGCACCGAGGCGACGATGAGCGCCCTGCGCCTGGCGCGCGGCGCCACCGGCCGCGACTACATCCTCAAGTTCGAAGGCTGCTACCACGGCCACGGCGACGCCCTGCTCGTGAAGGCCGGCTCGGGCCTGCTGACCTTCGGCGTGCCGACCTCGCCGGGCGTACCGGCCGACCTGGCCAAGTACACGCTGACGGCGACCTATAATGATTTGTCGTCAGCCGAAGCATTGTTCAAACAATATTCACATCAGATCGCGGCCGTGATCGTCGAGCCGGTGGCCGGCAACATGAACTGCGTGCCGCCCGCGCCGGGCTTTCTCCAAGGCCTGCGCTCGCTCTGCGACGCCGACGGCAGCCTGCTGATCTTCGACGAAGTGATGACCGGCTTTCGCGTCGGCCCGAGCTGCGCGACGGGGCTCTACGGCGTGCGCGCGGACCTCGTCACGCTCGGCAAGATCATCGGCGGCGGCCTGCCGGTGGGCGCTTTCGGCGGCTCGCGCGCGGTCATGAGCCAGCTCGCCCCGCTCGGCCCGATCTACCAGGCCGGCACCTTGTCCGGAAACCCGCTGGCGATGGCCGCGGGCCTCGCGATCCTCAAGGCGCTGGCCGAACCGGGGCTCTACGAGCGTCTCGAAGCGAGCACCACGCAGCTGCTCGCCGGCCTGCAGAAAGCCGCCGACGAAGCCGGCATCGCCTTCACCACGACCCAGGTCGGCAGCATGTTCGGGCTCTATTTCGGCCAGGGGCCGATCACCGGCTTCGCCGATGTCTCGGCCTGCGACGCGCAGCGCTTCAAGCGCTTCTTCCACTTGATGCTCGATCGCGGCGTGTACCTGGCGCCGTCGGCCTTCGAAGCCGGCTTCGTCTCGGCCGCGCACGGGCCCGAGGAACTCGCCCAGACCATCGAGGCCGCCCGCGCGAGCTTCGCCATCCTGGCCCAGGCGGCCTGATCGGCCCGGCTTCAGCGCACACCGCAGGCTGACGCGTGCTCGATCAGGCTCAGGATTTCCTGAACTGGGTCGCGGCCCATCCGGGGCTCGCCCTGGGCCTGCTGTTCCTGGTCTCGCTGCTCGACGCGGTTTTCCTCGTCGGCGCCTTCGTGCCGGCCTCGATCATGCTGTTCGCGGTCGGGGCGCTGGTGGCGATGGGCTCGCTCGAGCTGTGGCCGACCGCCGCGGTCGCCGCGGCCGGGGCGATGATCGGCGACGGCCTGTCGTTCTGGCTCGGCCGGCGCTATGGCGAACGCCTGTTCCAGATTCCGCTGCTGCAGCGCTACCCGGATTTCGTCAACGGCGGCCGGCGCTTCTTCGACAAGCACGGCGGCAAGGGCGTCTGGCTGGCGCGCTTCCTGGGCCCGGTGCGCGCAATCACCCCGGCGCTCGCGGGCGCGGCCGGCATGCCGACCTGGGTCTTCATCCTGGCCGACTACAGCGCGGCCTACCTGTGGGCGCTGATCTACATCCTGCCCGGCGTGCTGTTCGGCGCCTCGATGGGCCTGGCGGCCGAAGTCGCGGCCCGGCTGGCCGGCCTGCTGGTGCTGATCTTCGGCCTGGTGATCTTCTTCATCTGGTTCGTGCCGCTGCTGATGGGCGCGCTGCAGCGGCAGACCGAGCGCGCGATCGGCCCGGTTCTGGACTGGAGCCGCCGCCACCGCCACCTCGGCCGCTTCGGGGCCGCGCTGGCCGACCCCGAGCAGCCCGAAACCCCGGCCCTGGCGATCGTCGCGCTGACGCTGGTGCTGCTCGGCGGCTTCTGGCTGTTCGCGCTCGCCGAGGCCGGCGCGCATCCGTATCCGTCGCCGATCGACGCGCTGATCTACCAGACCCTGCACGACCTGCAGACGCCCTGGGGCAATTCGCTGGCCTATGCGTTGGCCCAGCTCGGCAGCCCCTGGGTCTACGGCCCGACCGCGATCGCGGTGTTCGCGGTGCTGGTGAGCCGGCGCCGGCTGCGCGCGGCCGCGCACTGGGCGGCGGCGGTCGGATTCAGCACGGTGATTTCGCTGAGCCTGCACGCGGTGCCGATCCGGCTCGCCCCGGCTGCGTACTACCACGGGCTCGGAGCCGCAGCGCTGCCGCGCGACCTCGTCATGGTGTTCGTGATCTACGGCTTCGCGGCCGTGTTGCTCGCTACCTACCGGCGCACGCGCATCCGGCGCTTCGTCTACGTGGCGAGCACCGTACTGCTGACCCTGATCGTGCTGTCACGGCTGTATCTGGGCGTGGAGTGGTTCAGCCTGTCGCTGTTCTCGGCGGTGATCTCGCTGGTGTGGATCGGCGCGCTCGGCCTCGGCTACCGCCGCCATGGGCCCGAGCGGCTGTTCCTGCGCAGCTTTACGCTGCCGGTCATCGCGATCTTCGTCGCGAGCGCGGCGATCCGCTGGGGCATCGGCGCCGGCCTGCCGGACCGGCCGCTGGCGACCGATCGCGTGCAGACCATCGAATCGAGCACCTGGGCCAGTGGCGGCTACCGCCAGCTGCCCTTGCAGCGCATCGACCTGCGCGGGCGCAGCGAAGATCCGTTCGAGCTGCAATGGGCCGGCCAGCTGCCCGACATCACCGCGAGCCTGGACGCCGCCGGCTGGAAGCCGCTGGCCCCGCTGACGCCCGGCAACCTGCTGCTCTGGCTCACCACCTCGAGCCCGATCGGCCTGCTGCCGCTGCTGCCGCAGGTACATGCGGGCAGCCACCAGCAGCTCGCGCTGCGCCGCGAGCAGGATGACGAGCATCAGCAGGTGTTGCGGCTGTGGCTGTCGGGCTGGCAGTTGCCGACCGGCGAGCCGATCTGGCTCGGCCAGCTGTCCGCGCAGCGGGCGCGCACGTTTTACCGGCTGCTGCGCTATCCGGTCGCCGACAATGCGGCCTTGGTCGATTTCAGCGTGCCGGCGCCGTTCGAGCAGCGCCAGGTGCCGGCCAACAACGGCTCGCGCAGCGGCACGCTCTGGCTGATCGGCAAGGGCCTGAACCTTTACACTGCGCCTTACGCCGACGCGGACGCGCTGAGCCCCCAGCCGGTTCCGCTGCCGCCTTCCCCGACGCCGACCACGACACCAAAGCCCGCCGAGCATGGCTGACCTGCTTTCCAAGTTCCGCACGAGCCTCAACAAGAGCCTGGGCGGCGACAGCTGGCTGACCAAGGACATCGGCACGCTGTTCTCGGGCGAGAAGCTGCGCGACGACGCGCTCGAAGAGCTCGAAACCCGCCTGCTGATGGCCGACGCCGGGCTCGAAGCCACCCAGTGGCTGCTCGACCGGCTGCAAGCCGAGATCGGCGCCGGCCGCATCAAGACCGAAAAGCAGCTGCGCGAGCAGCTCAAGAAGGCGCTGCTCGAGCTGCTGCAGCCGATCGCCAAGCCGCTCAAGATTCCGGCCTTCATCCGCCCGTACATCCTGTTCGTGGTCGGCGTGAACGGCGTCGGCAAGACGACGACCATCGGCAAGCTCGCCTCGCGCTTCAAGAAGGACGGGCTGTCGGTGCTGCTCGCGGCCGGCGACACCTTCCGCGCCGCAGCCGTGCAACAGCTCACGACCTGGTCCGAGCGCAGCGGCGTGCCGATCCTGAGCCAGGGCGAAGGCGCCGACAGCGCCAGCGTGATCTTCGACGCCGTGCAATCGGCCAAGGCGCGCGGGCTGGACATGGTGATCGCCGACACCGCCGGCCGCCTGCATACGCAGCACCACCTGATGGACGAGCTGCGCAAGATCAAGCGCGTGATCCAGAAGCACGACGCCTACGCTCCGCACGAGGTGCTGCTGGTGGTGGACGCCACCACCGGACAGAACGCGCTGAACCAGGCGATCCAGTTCCACGAGGCGATCGGCCTGACCGGCATCGCCGTGACCAAGCTCGACGGCACCGCCAAGGGCGGCATCCTGCTCGCGATCGCCCGGCGCATGGCGCTGCCGATCCGCTACGTGGGCCTGGGCGAGGCGGTCGACGACCTCGAAGTCTTCGACGCCGAAATCTACGTCGAGTCGCTGATCGGTTCGTCCACCTGAGAGGGCAGGCTTCGATGAGCGCTCCCAAGTCCAGTAGCGGGTCCAGCAGCGCGCCCGGCAACCCGGCGCTGATCCAGTTCTCGCAGGTCAGCCACCGCTATCCGGGCGGGCGCGACGTGCTGTCGGACATCAACCTGGCGATCCATCCGGGCGAGATGGCCTTCGTCACCGGCTCGTCGGGGGCGGGCAAATCGACCCTGTTGCGCCTGATCGCCCTGCTGTCGCGGCCCAGCCGCGGGCAGATCGTGGTCGGCGGCAACAATCTCTCGCACATCCGCAGCCGGCAGGTCGCGGCCTACCGGCAGCAGATCGGGATCATCTTCCAGAACTTCAACCTGCTCTACGACCGCAGCGTGTTCGACAACGTGGCGCTGCCGCTGGTCATTCGCGGGCATGCGCACGAGGACATCGGCCGCAAGGTCCGCGCCGCACTCGATACCGTCGGCCTGCTCAACCGCGAGCGCTCGATGCCGCTGACGCTCTCGGGCGGCGAACAGCAGCGCGTCGGCATCGCCCGCGCAGTGGTCACCAAGCCGCGCCTGCTGCTGGCCGACGAGCCCACCGGCAACCTCGATCCGGTGATGGCCTGGGACGTCATGAAGCTGTTCGAGCGCTTCAACCAGGTGGGCGTCAGCGTGCTCGTGGCGACCCATGCGATCGACCTCGTCGAGGCCCTCGGCAAGCGCGTGATCCACCTCGAAGGCGGGCGCATCGTCGACAAGCGGCCGACCGCCGCGTCCAAGGTCGCCGATGCCGACGCCAAGGAGAGCCACTGATGGCCAAGGCCACGGGTGACGATCCGCGTCCTGGCGCGTTCGCGCGCTTTACCCAGGAGCACGCGCGGGTGTTCTTCTTTTCGCTCGGCAAGCTCGTCAACGCACCGGGCAGCACCCTGTTCACGGCGATCGTGATCGGTATCGCGCTGGCGCTGCCGGCGAGCCTGTCGCTGATGGTCAGCAACTTCCAGCGGCTGACCTACAGCTGGCAGGGTTCGCTGCAGATGTCCTTGTTCCTGAAAGACGAAGTCGACGAGGCGCGCGGCCAGAGCCTGGCCCGCGAGCTCGCCAAGCGCGACGGGGTGAAAGCCACGCAGTACCTCTCGCGCGAGCAGTCGGCCAGCGAGTTTCGCGAGTATTCGGGCTTCGGCGAGGCGCTCGACATCCTCGACCACAATCCGCTGCCGGCGGTGATCGTGGTGGTGCCGCTGCCGGGCCGCAGCGCCGACGACACCAAGGCGCTCGGCGAGACGCTCGGCCAGCTACCCGAAGTCGAGCTCGCGCAAATGGACCAGCACTGGCTCGAGCGGCTCGAATCGATCCTGCAGATCCTCGAACGCCTGGGCCTGCTGGTCGCCGCCCTGCTCGGAGCGGCCGTGCTGGTGATCGTCGGCAACACGCTGCGACTCGACATCGAGGCCCGGCGCGACGAGATCATCTGCATGAAGCTGCTCGGCGCGCCGGACAGCTTCATCCGCCGGCCGTTTCTCTATGGCGGTTGCTGGCTCGGCCTGCTCGGCGGCTGGGTGGCCCTGCTGCTGCTGGCGCTGGGGCTGGCCGTGCTCGATCCGCCGGCCCGCGACCTGGCCGCGCTCTACGGCAGCGATTTCCGCATCGACGGGCCGTCGACCGCCGTGGTCGCCGCGATCGTCGCAGGCGGCGTGCTGCTGGGCTGGATCGGCGCCTGGTGGACGGTATCGCGCCACCTGGGCGCGATCGAACCGGTTTAAGCGCCCAGCGTCCCTCTCCCTGCGGGTGAGGGACCGAGGGTGAGGGACCCTCCGCGATGGACCAGGCCCGGCGGTGCCGGCACGCCCCTCACTCCTGCCCCTCTCCCGGAGGGGGTCGAAGCCCTGCCCTCAATTCCCCGCCGCCTCGACCATGAGGTCGTAGCCCTGGATCGTGGCGTCGAAGTTCTGGGTCTTGAAACCGAGCAGGCCGAGTGTGATCTCGTTGGTGCTCGCCGCCTGCCCGGGCCAGTTGTGGCCGCCGTCGGTGACGGTCGCCAGGTAGTGCCGCCGGGCGTTCGAGCAGCCCGCCGAGTAACGCACGGTGACCGGCAGGCTCGAACTGACCTGTCTGAGCTGCACGCTGTCGTCGCTGCCGCTGCAGCGCGACAGGCCCTCGAACAGCGCGTGGATCTGCGGGACCGACATGGTCAGCGAAAGCAGGCCCTCATACGGATTCAACACGTCGCTGGTGCCGTGCACGATCACCGAGCCCGGCACCTGGCCGGCGCTGCACAGCGCGCGCGTTCCGGAGCTCATCGAGCCCGCCACCGCCATGAAGGCCGCGACCGGCTGGCTCGCGGTGCAGGCGTAGTCATAGGCCATCGAAGCTCCGTTCGAAAGCCCGGCCACGTAGAGCGGCAGCGAAGAGGCCGACAGCCGACCACGTGCATTGGCGACCACGCCGTCGAGAAAGCGCACGTAGTCGGCGACCGGCTCGATTTCGGGCCGGAACGGCCAGCTCGACCCGAGATTGCTGCCGAGCAGCCCATTGGGAGCCTGCGGCACGACGATGGCGACGCGCCGGGCCTTGGCGAGTTCCTGCAGGCGCACCACGTTGGTAAAGGTGCCGGTGCGCGAGCCCAGGTAATGCAGCGCCAGATAGATGGCCTCGGGAGCTTCGGGGCCCTTGATCAGCAGGTAGCTCGACTGCATGCCGGCCGCCTGTACCGAATGCTCGGCGATGCTCACGCCCGCGCAGGGCAGCGGATCGGAGGATAGGTAGCGCAGGCTGTTTTCCTCGGGCAGCGCGCAATACGTGCCCGTGGCCGGCCGGCAGTTGCCACCGGCCTTGGCCTGTTCGACGCTGAACCGGGACGAGCAGGACACGCTGCCCGGCGGCTCGGGCTCGGGTTCGGGTTCGGGCTGAGGATCGGGCTCGGGCTCGGGATCGGGATCGGGGGTCGGCGTGGTGCCCGGATCGGGAGTGGTCGGCTGGCCCGGGCCGTCGTCGGTCGACGACGATCCCCCGCCGCAGGCGGCCAGCAGCAGTACCAGGCCGGCCATCAAAAGCTGTCGCATGACTCTCCCCTCAGTTCGAACCGTCGGTGAGGCTTCATCCCGACGTGCCGCCAAGCTAATCGGTAATGTCGCGAGCCCAGCGACTCCCCAAATGAAAAAGGGCCGGCGGAGCCGGCCCTTTCGATCGCAGCAACTACTTGGCCTGATCCGGCGATTGCGCCGGCGCACCCGACTTCGGCAGCGTGATCGTGTACAGCGGACTTTCCTGCTGCGAGAAGTAGTGCGCGAGCGCCTTGATGTCGGCATCCGACAGGTTGGCGACCTGCGCCTTCATGACCGCATTGCTGCGCACGCCCGAGCGGTAGTCCTTGAGCGCATGCTCGATGTAGTTGGTGTGCTGGCCGGCGAGCACCGGGTAGCTGCCGAGAATCGGCTTGGCGCCGTGCTCACCGTGGCAGGACTGGCAGACCGGCAGCAGCTGGTCGAGCTTGGAGTCGCCTCCAGCGGCTTCATGGCCATGCTCTTCGGCGAAAGCGGGAGCGGAGGCGCCGAGCGCCAGCGAGAGCAGGACGAGGGATTTCTTCACAAGCGGGCCTTTGTCAAACGTGCGCATGGGTCGCTCTTACTTGCCGGTCGGATGCCGCGGAGCGGCGGTCAGGAAGGCGGCGATGTCTTCCATGTCCTGGTCGGTCATGCTCGCGGCCTGGGCATGCATCGTCGGATGCTTGCGCTCGCCGGAGCGATAGGCCTTCAGCGCGGTGACGATGTACTCGGCGGACTGACCCCCGATCTTCGGCACGCGATACGTCGGGTAGGCATTGGTGTAATACGGAATGCCGTGGCAACCGATGCAGGTATCGGCCTTGTTGCGGCCCTCGGTGGCGTCACCGGCTGCCGAAGCAGACAGGGTCGCACACAGGCTGGCCACAGCGGCGAGGGCGTAAGCGCCCTGACGCACGAATTTCATACCGTCGACTCCCAGACGTGCAGAAACTAAAGATGGGCTGGCAAATGGCGCGCGTCCGAAGTGGGTACCGGGCGGCGCGTAAGAAGCGAAATTGTCGGGGATTCAGGCGGCTGGGTCAACGAATCATCGGCCGCGCCGGGCCGGCGCAGGGCATTGCTATAGTGCACCCGCCGGACCGTGATGAAGGCCCGGCCTGCGGGCCGATTCAGTCGGGCTGTTATTCGATCGCTCATTTTGAAACTTAAATCGACTAATCATCACACCGCATGACTCAGCCCGCCAACCGTTTTACCGCCCCTGCCAGCGCCACCACGGTCGCGGCGGTGGACCTGGGATCGAACAGTTTCCACATGCTGGTGGCGCGCTCGACCGGCAAGGAGCTGCAGGTGGTCGACCGCCTGCGCGAGTCGGTGCGCCTGGCCGCCGGGCTCAACGAACAGCGCCGGCTCAGCAACGAAGTCGCCGCCCGCGCTCTGTCCTGCCTGCAGCGCTTCGGCCAGCGGCTCGCCGTGGTTCCGCCCGGCCGGGTTCGCGCGGTCGGAACCAACACCATGCGCCGGCTCAGCGAGGGCAGCACCGGGGCCGACAGTTTCCTGTCCCGCGCCGAGCAGGCGCTCGGTCACCAGATCGAAATCATCTCGGGCGTCGAAGAGGCGCGTCTGGTCTACGGCGGGGTCGTCCACGGCATGGGCGGAGCCGAAAACCAGCGCCGGCTCGTGGTCGACATCGGCGGGGGCAGCACCGAGCTCATCATCGGCCGAGGTTCGCAGCCGCTGCTGATGGAATCGGTCGGCATGGGCTGTGTGGTGCACCAGGGCCGTTTCTTCGCCGACGGCGAAATCACGCGCGCGCGATTTCGCCAGGCCCGCCTCGCGGCCCGTGTCGAGCTCGAATTCCTCGAGCATCGCTATCGCCGCCAGGGCTGGGATCTGGCGATCGGGGCCAGCGGCACCGTGCGCGGGGTCTGGCGGGTGATGCGCGAGCAGGGCTGGACCGACGACCTGATCACGCGTGACGGTCTCGAAAAGACCATCGACCTGGTGATCGCGCGCGGCCATGTCTCGAGAATCGATTTTCCTGCTCTGCGCGAAGATCGCCGGCCGGTGTTCGCGGGTGGGCTCGCGGTGCTCGCCGGCGTGTTCGACGCGCTCGATCTGCAACGCATGCAGACCTCCGACCGCGCGCTGCGCGAAGGCCTGGTCTACGACCTGCTCGGCCGCCTGTCCGATCACGACGTGCGCGACGAGTCGGTGGAGGCCATGGCGAGCCGCTACGGGGTCGACACCGCGCATGCGCAGGCGGTGGCCGAGACCGCACAGAAGTTGCTCGACCAGCTCGGCGACGGCTGGCAGCTCGACCGCAAGGCTTCGGCGACGCTGCTGAACTGGGCCGCGCAGCTGCACGAGATCGGCCTGGTGATCGCGCACTCGTCGTACCAGAAGCACGGCGAATACATCCTGCGGCATGCCGATCTGCAGGGCTTCTCGCAGACCGACCAGAAGCTGCTCGCCGCGCTCGTGCGCCTGCATCGCAGCAAGTTCAACGCGGGCGTGCTGACCGAGTTCGGCGAGGACACCGGCGAGACCATTCGCAAGCTCGCGATCCTGCTCCGCCTGTCGGCCCTGCTGCATCGCAGCCGGGTGCCGGGCCTGCAGGTTCCGGTCAAGGCCAAGCCGAGCAACGGCAGGCGCGGAATCGATCTCGAGTTCCCGCGCCATTGGCTGGCCCAGCATCCGCTGACCCAGGCCGACCTCGAGCAGGAAGCCGACTATCTGAAATCCGCGGACGTTCGCCTGCGCTATTCCTGAGCCCGGCGCCCAGCGGCTAGAGTGCGGCCATGCGCGCGCTCCCACTTCTGCTGCTGACCTCGTTCCTGTTGCCGGGCCTGCCGGCGGCGGCCGAGGTCTATCGCTGGACCGATGCCAACGGGGTCGTGCACTACGGCGACAAGGCGCCCGATGCGAAGGCCAAACCCGCCCAGCTGCCGCAGCTGCAGGTGATTCCGGGAACGCCGGCGGCAGCCGCGCCGGGCAAGCCGGCCGGGGCGAGCGACCCGACCGCCGAACCGGCGCCGGCGGCCGAAAAAAAACCCCGGCTCAGCATCGCCGCTCCGCAGCCCGAGCAGGTGATCCGCGATACCAGCCGCCAATTGTCGGTGCGTGTGGACCTGCAAAGCCCGCTGCCCGAGGGCGCCGGGCTGATCTACTACCTCGACGGCGTCGCCCAGAACGCCCAGCCGACCCAGGAGCGCGGCCAGATCATCGGCAATGTCGATCGCGGATCCCATCTGGTCGACGTCGGCGTGGTCGATCGCAATGGCAAGCTGCTCGTACGGACTCCGCCCGTAATCGTGCACGTCATGCCGCCGGCAAGCATTAACGCACCAAATAAGGGCAAATAAACGGTCATTTGCGCGCCCTCAGCGCGCACCAGTGGGGTGCGCGGCGCACTATGAGCGCCCGAGCATGACCTCCAGTGGCCCAGGTTTTGCAACCCGCCGTCCCATGAAGCTCGCGCCCATCAGCCGCAATGCGCCCGCCCAGATCCTGGACGGCCTCACCACGGCCGTGATCAGCCTGGACGCCAACTTGCGCGTGGTGTCGATCAATTCCACCGCCGAGACCGTTTTCGGTGTCAGCCGTCGCTATGCGATCGGCGAACTCGTTTCGCAGGCGATCCTGCAACTGCAGCCGCATACCTCGCGGCTGCAGGAGGCGATGCGCGCAGGCACCGGCTTCGTCGAACGCGAACTGCAACTGCGCAAGGCCGGCGACGAGCCGATCACCGTCGATTGCACGGTGACGCCGCTCACGCTCGGCCGCGGCGTCGGTCTGCTGATCGAGATCCTGCCGCTCGACCGCCACATGCGCATCTCGCGCGACGAGCTCCTGCTCGCCCAGCAGGAGGCCAGCCGCGAGCTGATCCGCAACCTCGCGCACGAGATCAAGAACCCGCTCGGCGGCATCCGCGGAGCCGCGCAGTTGCTCGAGCGCGATTTCCCCGACAGCGAGCACCGCGAATACACGCGCGTGATCATCCGCGAGGTCGACCGTCTGCAAAACCTCGTCAATCGGCTGCTCGGGCCCAACCGGGTTCCGCAGAAGGCGCCCGTCAACGTGCACGAGGTGCTCGAACACGTGCGCCAGCTCGTCGAGGCCGAAGCGCCCGAGGGCGTCCGCTTCCTGCGTGATTACGATCCCTCGATTCCCGACCTGATCGGTGATCGCGAACAGCTGATCCAGGCCGTGCTCAACATCGTCCGCAACGCGTTCCAGGCGGTCGATGGCGATGGCTGCATCGCCCTGCGCTCGCGCACCCGCCGCCAGTACACCATCGGCGGCACCCGTCACCGGCTCGTCGCCCAGATCGACATCGAAGACGACGGCCCCGGAATTCCCCCCTCCATGATCGACAAGATCTTTTATCCCATGGTCACGATGCGCCCTGAAGGCACGGGTCTTGGCTTGCCGATCTCCCAATATCTCGTGCACACGCACGGTGGTCTGATCGAATGCAAGTCGCGCCCCGGTTCAACCGTTTTCTCGATTTTCCTGCCGCTGGACAAGCGGGCTGGGGCGATGGCATGAGCGCCGCCCTGACTGTCTGGGTCGTCGACGACGACGAATCGATCCGCTGGGTGCTCGAGCGCTCGCTGTCGCGCGAGAACATGAGCGTGCAGGTGTTTCCGGGCGCCGCCGAGCTGCTCGACGCGCTCAACGACGCGACCCCGGACGTGCTGCTGTCGGACATCCGCATGCCGGGCGTCAATGGCCTGGAGCTGATGGACCGCGTGCACCGGGCCAAGCCCGAGCTGCCGGTCATCATCATGACCGCGCATTCCGATCTCGACGCCGCGGTCGCCTCGTACAAGGGCGGCGCGTTCGAATACCTGCCCAAGCCCTTCGACGTCGATGGCGTCGCCGCGCTCGTGCGGCGAGCCGCGGCCAAGCGCCAGCAGACCGTCGAGGTGGCGCCCGGCGACCCGTCGGTGCCGACCGCGATCATCGGCGAAGCGCCGGCGATGCAGGACGTGTTCCGTGCCATCGGCCGCCTCTCGCAGAGCCAGATCACGGTGATGATCACGGGCGAATCGGGCACCGGCAAGGAGCTCGTCGCACGCGCTTTGCACGTCAACAGCCCGCGCGCGAACAAGCCCTTCATCGCGGTCAACACGGCGGCGATTCCAAAGGACTTGATGGAATCGGAATTCTTCGGCCACGAGCGCGGCGCCTTCACCGGCGCACAGATGCAGCGCAAGGGCCGTTTCGAGCAGGCCGACGGCGGCTCGCTGTTCCTCGACGAAATCGGCGACATGCCGGCCGACCTGCAGACGCGCCTGCTGCGCGTGCTGCAGAACGGCGAGTTCTATCGCGTCGGTGGCGTTTCGCCCGTCAAGGTCGATGTGCGCGTGATCGCGGCGACGCACCAGGATCTCGAAACCCTGGTCCGCGAGGGCAAGTTCCGCGAGGACCTGTTCCACCGCATCAACGTCATCCGCGTGCGCATTCCCCCGCTGCGCGAGCGCAGCGAGGACATTCCGCTGCTGATGCGCCACTTCCTCGCCCAGGCGGGCCGCGAGCTCAAGACCGAGCCCAAGCGCCTGCTGCCCGAAGTGATGGAGCGCCTGCAGGAGTTCGACTGGCCCGGCAACGTGCGCCAGCTCGAAAATACCTGCCGCTGGCTGACCGTCATGGCTCCCGGCCAGGACGTGCATCTCGACGACCTGCCGCCCGAACTGCGCGACCTGCGCCGCCCCGAGCCGACGCCGGTGGTTCCGGCCTACGTACCGCCGCCGGCCACCATCGCGGCCCCGGTCGCGGCGGTCGGAATCCCGGCCGCCACGCCCGGCCCGGTCGACGCCAACTGGCCCGACAAGCTGCGCGCCTGGGCCGCGCAGGAGCTCAAGACCGGCCGCAGCGACCTGCTCGGCGAAGCGGTGCCGACCTTCGAGCGCGTAATGATCGAAGTGGCGCTGGAAGCCTGCCACGGCCAGCGCCAGGAAGCCGCCCGCCGCCTCGGCTGGGGCCGCAACACGCTGACGCGCAAGATCAAGGAGCTCGGGATGGAGGATTGAGCGCCTCCACACTCACTCTTTCACTCAACGAAAAGGCCGCCCTCGAAGGGCGGCCTTTTCGTTTGAAGCACCAGCAAAGCCGAATCAGCGTTGTGAGCGAAGGTAGATCGCGTCAGGCCGGAGCGCAGAAACCGGAGCGTGCTCAAAGCACGTGAGGATTTCGAGCGCCGCCCTGGCGCGATCCACCGAGCGCAGCGGCTGATTCTTAGAAGAAGCCGAGCGGCTTGGTGTCATAGCTCACCAGCAGATTCTTCGTCTGCTGATAGTGGTCGAGCATCATCTTGTGCGTTTCGCGACCCACGCCGGACTTCTTGTAGCCACCGAACGCGGCGTGCGCCGGGTACAGGTGGTAGCAGTTGGTCCAGACGCGACCGGCCTTGATCTTGCGGCCGACACGGTATGCACGGTTGATGTCGCGCGTCCACAGGCCGGCGCCGAGGCCGAACTCGGTGTCGTTGGCGATCGCCAGGGCTTCCTCTTCGGTCTTGAAGGTCGTGACGCTGACGACCGGCCCGAAGATTTCCTCCTGGAACACGCGCATCTTGTTGGTGCCCTTGAGCAGCGTCGGCTGGATGTAGTAGCCGGTGCCGAGGCTGCCCTCGAGCTTCTCGACGTCGCCGCCCGTGAGCACTTCGGCGCCTTCGCTCTTGGCGATCGTGAAGTAGGACAGGATCTTGTCGAATTGCTGCGACGAGGCCTGGGCGCCCACCATCGTCTCGGTATCGAGCGGATCGCCGCGCTTGATCTTCTTGATCTTCTTCATGACCTCGGCCATCAGCGGCTCGTAGATCGATTCCTGGATCAGCGCGCGCGACGGGCAGGTGCAGACTTCGCCCTGGTTGAAGAACGCCAGCACGATGCCTTCGGCGCACTTCTCGATGAACTCCGGCTCCGCCGACATCACGTCTTCGAAGTAGATGTTCGGGCTCTTGCCGCCGAGTTCGACGGTGCTCGGAATGATGTTCTTGGCGGCCAGGCTCATGATGTGCGAGCCAACCGGGGTGGAGCCCGTGAAGGCGATCTTGGCGATGCGCTTGTTGCTCGCCAGCGCTTCGCCGGCTTCCTTGCCGAAGCCGTGGACGACGTTGAGCACGCCCTTGGGCAGCAGGTCGCCGATCAGTTCCATCAGGATGGTGATCGACAGCGGCGTCTGCTCGGCAGGCTTGAGCACGATGCAGTTGCCCGCGGCGAGTGCCGGAGCGAGCTTCCAGGCCGCCATCAGCAGCGGGAAGTTCCACGGAATGATCTGGCCGACGACGCCGAGCGGCTCGTGGATGTGGTAGGCGGTGGTCTTGGCGTCGATCTCGCCGAGCGTGCCTTCCTGTGCGCGGATGCAACCGGCGAAGTAGCGGAAGTGGTCGGCGGCGAGCGGAACGTCGGCGTTCAGGGTTTCGCGCACGGCCTTGCCGTTGTCCCAGGTTTCGGCGACGGCCAGCAGTTCGAGGTTCTGCTCGATGCGGTCGGCGATCTTGAGCAGGATGTTCGAGCGCGCACCGACCGAGGTGTCGCCCCAGGCTTCGGCGGCGGCGTGGGCGGCGTCGAGCGCCTTCTCCACGTCGGCAGCGGAAGAGCGCGGGAATTCGCCGATCGGCTGGCCGGTCACCGGCGACGGGTTGGTGAAGTAGACGCCGTCGACCGGGGCCACGAATTCACCGTTGATGTAGTTACCGTACTTCGGCTTGAGCGTCAGGATCGAACCGGCCGTACCGGGATGTGCGTAGCGCATTGCGCGAACTCCTTTGTGTGATGGGTGGTCGTTCGCGCCGGCCCCATGGCCGCGCACGAACTTCTGCTGCAAAGCATCCATCCCTGCCGGGACGGTTGTTCCGAACCCACTGATCCGGGCACGGAGGGAGTCTCTCCTCATCGAACGCGAACGCTCGAGCCCTCGTCACATGCGGTCGGCGCTGGCGGGCGGCCGTATTGCATCGGCCGTGCCAGCGGTCGTGACCGCCTGGAAACATCGGCGGCACATAGCTTTCGGGCTCGGTTTCCTGCGTTCATAACAAGTTGAAAACAGGCAACTTTCCCGCAATTTCACGAGAAACGCCCAATCGTCGGAATGCGCCGGCGTACGGATCGCAGAATGCAGGCCCTCTGCCAGCGGCCGTTCAGGGTGCCGGATATGCGGCGAATCAGGCCAGGTGCGACACGGAGTGTCACGAATTGGTGACGGTGTGGCGCTCAGTGCCACCGGTTGGAATGAGGGTGGACCGGCGGCGCGGCCGCTCCACCCGCCGCTATAGCGCCGGCCTGGGGGCCTCGCACCTGCCCGCCCTGCAAAAGTGAATCAAAGAATGAACCGGCTCAAATCCTCGTCCCGGGCGAGCTTGCCGAGCTTCTCGTCGACATAGCCCTCGTCCACCGTCAGCGTGCTGCCGCTCTTGTCGGGCGCGTCGAAAGCGATTTCTTCCATCAGCCGCTCCATCACCGTATGCAGCCGGCGGGCACCGATGTTCTCGGTGGTTTCGTTGACCGTCCAGGCCACGTCGGCGAGTCGCTTGATGCCGGAGCCGGTGAAATCCACCTCGACGCCCTCGGTCTTCATGAGCGCGCGGTACTGCTCGGTCAGCGAGTAGTTCGGCTCGGTCAGGATGCGCACGAAATCCTCGGTCTTGAGCGGCTCGAGCTCGACGCGGATCGGCAGGCGACCCTGCAGTTCCGGAATCAGGTCGCTCGGCTTGGCCATGTGAAACGCACCGCTGGCGATGAACAGGATGTGGTCGGTCTTCACGCTGCCGTACTTGGTGGTGACGGTGCTGCCTTCGATCAGCGGCAGCAGGTCGCGCTGCACACCCTCCCGCGAGACGTCGGCGCCCTGGTATTCGCTGCGCTTGGCCACCTTGTCGAGTTCATCGATGAAGACGATGCCGTTCTCCTCGACGTTGCTCAGCGCATCGAGCTTGATCGCCTCCTCGTCGACGAGCTTCACGGCTTCTTCTTCGGTGAGCTGCTTGAGCGCTTCCTTGATCTTCATCTTCTTGGAGCGCGTCTTGCCCTGGCCGACGTTGGCGAACATCTGCTGCAGCTGGCTCGTCATCTCCTCCATGCCCGGAGGGCCCATGAGCTGCAGGTTCGGGGCGCCGGCCGCGAGCTTGATCTCGATTTCGGTGTCGTCGAGCTTGCCCTCGCGCAACTGCTTGCGGAACACCTGGCGCGCGGCCCCGTTCTCGCTGCTGCGCAGGTTGCTGGCCTCGCCGAAATCCTTCGGCGGCGGCACCAGCACGTCGAGCACGCGATCTTCGGCCGCCACTTCGGCGCGATCGCGCACACGCTGCGTGGCCTGCTCGCGCGTCATCTTCATCGCCGCGTCGACCAGATCGCGAATGATCGAATCGACGTCCTTGCCGACGTAGCCGACCTCGGTGAACTTGGTCGCTTCCACCTTCACGAACGGGGCGTTCGTGAGCTTGGCGAGCCGGCGCGCGATCTCGGTCTTGCCGACGCCGGTCGGGCCGATCATGAGGATGTTCTTGGGCACCACTTCGGCCTTCAGCGGGCCTTCGATCTGCTGGCGGCGCCAGCGGTTGCGCAGGGCCACGGCGACCGCGCGCTTGGCGGCGCGCTGGCCCACGATGTGGCGGTCGAGTTCCTGGACGATTTCGCGCGGCGTCATCGAGGTGGCGCTGGTTTGCGTGTTCTGGGTCATTGCGGGTCCGCGGCTCAGGCGTCGATGGTTTCGACGGTGAGATGGTGGTTGGTGTAGATGCAGATGTCGGCCGCGATGTGCAGCGATTTCTCGACGATCTCGCGCGCGGACATCTGGCTGTTTTCGACCAGCGCACGCGCCGCGGCGGTGGCGTAGCTGCCGCCCGAGCCGATCGCGATGACGCCGTGGGCTTCGGGCTCCATGACGTCGCCGTTGCCCGAGATCATCAGCGAGGTTTCGCGGTCGGCGACAATCAGCAATGCCTCGAGCTTGCGCAGGTAGCGATCGGTGCGCCAATCCTTGGCCATCTCGACCGCCGCGCGCGTGAGCTGGCCGCCGTGCTTTTCGAGCTTGCCTTCGAAGCGCTCGAACAACGTGAAGGCATCCGCGGTTCCTCCCGCGAAGCCGGCGATGACTTTTTCACCGTAGAGGCGGCGAACCTTGCGCGCGTTGTTCTTGACGCGCGTATTGCCCATCGATACCTGTCCATCGCCGCCGACGGTGACCTGCCCGTCGCGACGCACGCAGAGGATGGTGGTTCCGTCGAACTGTTTCATGAGCGGGACTCGATCTCGTTTTATGAGTCCGGCTGATGTGGGGATGGCTCGCGGCGGTTTCAACCAGACCGGGCAGTCCGGCCCCGGAAATCCACTGCGGATACGACTACCGAAAACGAAGAAGGCGGAAGGTTACCCTCCCGCCTTCTCTTACTGCTGCAGACCGGGTCGCTTATTCAGCGGCCGGGGTCGCCGGAGCGGTCGATTCCGGGCAGGCAGCGTTCGGGTCGGATTCCGTCGGGCACTTCGGCGCTTCGGCCGGGGCAGCGGCTTCCGGGGTCGCTTCCGCAGCCGGAGCAGCTTCGACCGGCGCTTCAGCGGCGGGGGCAGCTTCCGGGGGGGTGGCTTCTTCCTGCTTCTTGCACGCAGCCAGCGCCAGCACAGAGGCGAGGCCCAGGGCAATCACGAGTTCACGTTTCATGGAACAACTCCCAGGTCAGTTGGATTATGTGCTGGCTAAGGCCGGCCAGCGGCGTCACCGAGTGGCAACGAACTAAGATTATGCCCGATAAAACTGAACGTAAGGCATCCCTTAAGGGCCAGCCCTCAAGTTATTTGCCGGATTGAGCTCTTTTAGCCGGCTTTTTGCAGGAAATTGCTTACGAAACGAGTTTGGCCCGAACCGCCGCGGCCACCAGCTCGGCCGTCATTTCAAGAAACAGCTTGCCCTGGCGGGGCTGGAACCGCTGCGGATCGCGCGAGGCCAGAATCAGCATGCCGAGGTTCTTGTCGCGTTCGAGCGGCACCACTGCGGCCGATTGCGGCAACTCGGCGGCTTTGGGGAACAGCAGCCTGGCGCGGACTTCGCTAAGCGGACCGCACTCGATCAGCTTGGTGCGCAAGAAGTTCTCGAACAGCCGGGCCACCGCGCCTTCGGCGTCGAGCCTGTGCAGGCCTTCGATGTCGCTGCGCTTGAGCAGGCCCGGCACCACGCCGACCCAGGCTTCGTCGATGCCGAAGTCTTCGCGCATGCACTGCTGCAAGCCCACGATCGCCGCAGCCAGCGTCGGTGCTCGGATCAGGGTGCGCGCGAGGCGGTGCACATGGGTCGCCCGGCGCTCGTTGTCGCGGGCGTTCTCGAGCAGCTGGGTGAGCCGGTCCTCGAGCCGCTGGCTGCGGCCGCGCAGCACTTCGACCTGACGCTCGATCAGTGAAACCGCCGAGCCGCTGGTGTGCTGCAGTTGCAGGGTTTCGAGCAATTCGGGATGGCGCGTCAGAAAATCCGGCTGCGCCTTCAGGTACGCCAGCACCTGCTCGTCGTCCAAGGCCGCAGGCTGCTTCACTTCTGCCATTCGATCTCCCCGGTGAATACGGTTTCGGCCGGACCGGTCATGAATACGGAATCGTCGGCGCCGCCGGCCCATTCGAGACGCAGGTCGCCGCCCCGCGCTTTCAGGGTCACCGCACCGTCGAACAGGCCCCAGAGCCGCCCGACCACCGCGGCGGCGCAGGCGCCGGTTCCGCAGGCCAGGGTTTCGCCGGCGCCGCGCTCGTAGACCCGCAGCCGGCCGGCATCGCGGCCGAGCACCTGCAGAAAGCCCACGTTGACGCTCTGCGGAAACTCCGGGCTCGCCTGCAAGGCCCGGCCGAGCACTTCGACCGGCGCGCCGTCGACATCATCGACGACGATCACCGCGTGCGGGTTGCCCATGCTGACGGCGCCGAATTCGACGCTGCCGAAAGCCGGAATGTCGATGCGGTAACGTTCGGCCTGTGCGAGTTTGAGCGGAATCTGCTCGGGAACCCATCTCGGAGCGCCCATATCGACGCGCACCCGATTGTCGCCGATGCGCTGCAGCTCGATCACCGACGTGCTCGTGCGTACGCGCAGACGCGGCTTGTCCGACAGGCCGTTCTCGGCGACGTAGAGCGCGAAGGCCCGGCTGCCGTTGCCGCACTGGCCCACTTCGCTGCCGTCGGCGTTGAAGATGCGATAGTCGAAATCGACGTCCGGCGTCGACGCCGCCTCGATGACCAGCACCTGATCGCAGCCGACGCCGAAGCGGCGGTCCGTGAGGCGCTGCAATAGCGCCGGAGTCGGCGCGAAGCGCTCGCGCGTGGCGTCGATGACGACGAAGTCGTTGCCGGCTCCCTGCATCTTGGTGAAGCGGAGTTTCATCGGAATTCGCGTCGGAGCTTCAGTGGAAACGATCGGCCGGTCAGCCCGGATGAGTGTGCAATAGTATTGACTAATGTTTCGTAAATCAATTTTTACTCTCATTTCGCCGAGAGCTCAGGCGAACATGATGGGGACTGGGGCGCCGATGTCCACTGCGGGCTTTCGCCGTGAGCCGCAGCGTGGCCGCCTCCCAGGATCCGCGCGATGATGCTCGGCACCGGCATCGAACGACCGGATCCTCTGACCGACAACCGACCTGCGGTTCGAGCGCGGCGACGGCATACTGTGAGCGTCGGTCTGCCCGCGCCCTGCTCACGTGACCACTCACTCCCATTCCCATTCCGGGCCTCGTCGAGGCCACTCTCATGACCACGCGCCGCGGGCGCCGAAGCCGGGCCAGCTGCCCGCCTGCCCGGCGGCCCGCGAGGCCGATGGCGGCCACGCCTTTCTAGGCGACGATCACCACGACAACAGCCGCCGCATGATCGCGGTGGTGGCGCTGACCCTCGTGACGATGGTCGTCGAGATCGCAGTCGGCTACTGGTCGGGCTCGATGGCCTTGCTCGCCGACGGCTGGCACATGGCGAGCCATGCGGTCGCGCTCGGCATTTCCGCCTTCGCCTATGGCTTCGCGCGCCGCCACGCGAACAACCCACGCTACAGCTTCGGCACCGGCAAGATCGGTGACCTGTCGGCGTTCACGAGCAGCCTGATGCTCGGGGCGATCGGGGCGCTCATGATCGTCGAGTCGGTGCAACGCCTGCGCAGCCCCGTGACGGTGGCTTATGGAGAAGCGTTACTGGTGGCGGTGCTCGGCCTGCTCGTGAACTTGGCGAGCGCGGCCCTGCTGCACGGGGGAGCCGGGCATTCGCACGGGCCGGACCACGACCATCACGATCACGATCACGATCACGATCACGCGACAGGCCAGCACGAGTCGCACGCCGACCACAATCTGCGCTCGGCCTATCTGCATGTGCTCGCCGATGCGCTGACCTCGATCCTGGCGATCGCGGCGCTGCTCGCCGGGCTCTACCTGGGCTGGCAGTGGACCGATCCGCTCATCGGCATCGTCGGCGGCATCGTGATCCTGCAATGGGCCTGGTCACTGGCCCGGCGCACCGCGATGATCCTGCTCGACGCGAGCGTCGATCCGGCGCTCGCGCGGCGCATCCAGCAGCGGCTCGAAGCCGCGCAGGCGCAGGTGTCGGATCTGCATCTGTGGCGGCTCGCGCCGGGCAAGTTCGCGGTGATCGCGTCGGTGCAGTCGGCAGCTCCGCTGACTCCGGCCGAGTACAAGCAGCGCTTGGCCGATCTGCCGGGTCTGGCCCACGTCACCATCGAGGTCGAGCCCGCTCAGGCTCCATGAACCTCGACCCGACCCACGCGTGAGCGACAGCCTCGGCTTCGTCGCCGCACTGGCGGGCGCGGCCTTTCTGACGTCGACGCTGTCGGGCGTGGCCGGCCTCGGCGGCGGCACCGTCCTGATCGGCCTGTTCTACGCCATCGGGCTTGCGCCGGTGGAAGCGATTCCGCTGTTCGCGGCGGTGCAGCTGGCCTCCAACGCTTCGCGCATGACGGCGTACGTGCGCCATGTCGAATGGAAGGCCACGGGCTGGTTCCTGCTCGCCTCGGTTCCGGCGACCTTCCTGCTCGCGCCGTGGGTACAGCACGTCGACCTGCACTGGACCCAGCTGCTGCTCGCAGCGCTGATCCTGGCCTCGATGCTGCCGAGTGCGGACAGCGGCGCGTCGAAGCTGCCGGAGCCCATGCTGTTCAGCGTCGCCGGCCTGCTCAACGGATCACTCGGTCTGTTCGTCGGCGCGACCGGCCTGTTCGTCGGTCGGCTGTTCCTGCGCCCAGGCTGGCGCAAGGAAACCACCATCGGAACGCTCGCGCTGACGCAGATGCTCGGCCATCTGTTGCGCGTGCTCGCCTACGGCTTCGCGGGCTTCTCGGCGTTCGCCAATCCGCATGTGCTGCTGCCGCTGTGCGCCGCGGTGATCGCCGGCACCATCACCGGCCGCAGGCTGCACGCCCATCTCGACGAGCGCCAGTTCGCGCTGCTGTTCAAGGGCCTGCTGATCGCGCTGTCGCTCAAGCTGCTGTGGGACGGCGTCTCGGGCCTGCTGCGCGTGGGCGGCTGAGAGCATTCACTTTCATGGGTTCTTTGCGGGTGTAGAGTCGAGTGCGCGAGGACCATAACGAGAACGAAACAGGAGACCGCATGACCACCCTGATCAGCGCGAGCGACGTCCAGCAGGCGATTCGCATCGGGCTTCCGTCCACCGAGGACGAGGGGCTCGAAGTGCTCGAAGTCGCGGACGACCGCGCGAGCGTGCGCATTCCGTATCACCCGCGCCAGCTGCGGCCGGGCGACTCGGTTTCCGGCCCGGTGCTGATGGCAGCCGCCGACGCGGCGATGTACGCGGTGCTGCTGGCCGGCGGCGTCGACCAGAACGAGATGGCGCTGACAAGCCAGTTCAACTGCAACTTCCTCACGCGCGCATTGCCGGGCGATGTGATCGCCGAAGCGCGCGTGCTGCGGCGCGGCCGGCGCATGGCGGTGCTGCAGGTCGAGGTGCGCACCACCGGGCGCGAAGACGTGGCGGCGCTCGTCACCGCGACTTACGTGCTGCCGTAAGTCGCTGTCGCCAGTCAGCGCTTCGGAGCCCGAGCCGCTCGGGACGAATCCAGCCCACCCTTTCCCGGATGATGGAGAGGGAGAGCAGCGACACGGCACTACTCGAGCTTCGCCAGATCCTCGTCCTTGGTCTCGCGCGTGAGCAATAGCGCGACCAGCGTCAGCAGCGCGGCGCCGCTGAGGTAATAGCCGACGCTCGAAAGCCCGTAGTGCGTCGCCAGCGAGGTGGCGATGTACGGCGCCAGCGAGGCACCGACGATGCCGGCGAGATTGAAGGTCAGCGACGAGCCCGTGTAGCGCACCGAAGTCGGGAACAGCTCCGACAGGATGGTGCCGAGCGGCCCGTAGGTGAGGCCCATGAGCGCCAGGCCCACGGTCAGCGCCAGCACCACGCCCTTGTCGCCGCCGCCGAACAGCGCGCCGAAACCGAGGCCGTAGATGACGATCGCGGCGCTGATCCAGATCAGCGAAAAGCGCCGGCCGTAGCGATCGGCGAGCTTGGCCGACAGCGGGATGGTCGCCGCGAAGAACAGGATCGCGAACAGCTGGATCATGAGGAACGTCGGCCGCGCATAGCCGAGCGCCGAGGTGCCCCAGGACAGCGCGAACACCGTCATCAGGTAGAACAGCACGAAGGTGGCCACCGCGACCAGGGTGCCGAGCACGAGTTCGCGCGGGTGATCGCGCAGCACCGCGAGCATCGGCACGCGCACGCGCTCATGGCGATCGAGCGCTTTCTGGAACACCGGCGTCTCGGTGATCTGCAGGCGCACGTAGAGGCCGAAGATCACCAGCACGCTGCTCGCCACGAACGGAATGCGCCAGCCGTAGCTGAAGAACTGCGCGTCGGACAGCGTCTCCGACAGCAGCAGGAAGATGCCGCCCGAGCACAGGAAGCCGAGCGGCGCGCCGAGCTGCGGGAACATGCCGTACCAGGCGCGCTTGCCGGGCGGAGCGTTCTCGGTGGCCAGCAGCACCGCGCCGCCCCATTCACCGCCCAGGCCCAGGCCCTGGCCGAAGCGGCACAGCGCAAGCAGCGCCGGCGCGAGCACGCCGATGCTCTCGTAGGTCGGCAGCAGGCCGATCACCACGGTCGATCCGCCCATGGTCAGCAGCGCGGCGACCAGCGTGGCCTTGCGGCCGATGCGATCGCCGAAGTGCCCGAACAGCGCCGAGCCGATCGGCCGGGCGAAGAAGGCGATCGCGAAGGTGGCGAGCGATTGCAGCGTCGCCGAGGTGGGGTCGGACGCCGGGAAGAACAGCTTCGGGAACACCAGCACCGCGGCGGTGGCGTAGATGTAGAAATCGAAGAACTCGATGGTGGTGCCGACCAGGCTCGCGAGCAGCACGCGGGACGGTGAATTGATGCTCGATTGCGACATGCGGCTTCCTCGTCACGCCGGCGCTGGTTCGCCGGCTGGTTTGCGGTGTGCGCCCGGACTCGTCGTCGGGCGGCCGCGAAGGCTAGCAGGCCGCCGCCGGGCCGCGACACTGGCCGGTTCTTTCGCCACCTCATGAAAACCTCAGAAATCCCTCAGGCCCACCCAAAGACCCTCGCGACAGCGCCCTCTAGCGTGCCCGCCTCATTGGTTTGGTGTGGGAGAGCAGGATCATGGAGCGTTTCAAAACCTCGGCCGGCCGCGGCATCTGGCTGGCGACTTCGGCAGCGGCCGTGCTGGCGCTGGCCCTCGGCGAGCGGCCTGCGCTGCCGTCATCGGCATCGGCGCCGCTGCGCAGCGAGATCGGCGATCTTGCCCAAGTTGGCCAGATCGGCGAGCGGCTGGCTCGCCTGCCGCTGCAGTTCGAGCATCACGGCGATCGCTTTCTGGCGCGCGGAGCGGGCTACGCGCTCGCGGTCGACGACCGCTCGGCGACCTTGCGCCTGCGCGGTCCGGACGATCGGCTGCACGACCTCGACCTGCGCCTGCGCTCGGCCGCAACGAGCCTGCCGGCCGCCGAAAAGCCGCTCAGGGCGCGCGCCAACTACCTGCTCGGCAACGATCCGTCGCAATGGCGCACCGCGCTGGCGACTTACGGCCAGCTGCGCCAGCGCGAGGTTTATCCGGGCATCGACGCGATCTATTACGGCCGCGATCGCCAGCTCGAATACGACTTCGAAGTGGCCCCGAACGCCGACCCGCAGCGCATCGTCATCGACATCCGCGGCGCACAGGCAGCGCACCTCGACGACGCCGGCGACCTGCAGCTGACGCTGGCCGGCGAAACGCTCACGCAGCATCGGCCGTTCGCCTACCAGCTCGACGCCACCGGACGCGTCGAGCCGATCAGCGCGGGCTACGCGCTCGAAACCACCGCGCAGGGCTACGCACTGCGCTTCGAGCTCGGCGACTACGACCGTTCGCGCGAACTGGTGATCGACCCGGTGCTGCGCTATTCCACGTATCTGGGCGGCGTCGCGGGCGATGACCTCTACGCGGTCACCACGGTCGCCGACGGCGTGATCGTCGCCGGCATCGGCGGCTGCCAGACCTCGAGCGGCGGGCCGAACAGCTTCCCGACCACCGAGGGCGCGTTCGACACGCTCTGCCAGGGGAACCAGGAGGCCTTCGTCGCCAAGCTCGACTACGAACTCGGCGAGCTGCTGTTCTCGACCTACATCGGCGGCCGCAGCGACGACGCGGCCTACGCGGTGACCACCGACGCCGACGGCAACATCATCGTCGGCGGCACCACGCGCGCGGACGGCGCGAGCGGCTTTCCGGTCACCGACGGCGCCTATCAGACCACCGGCCAATACGTCGGCGACGCCTTCATCGCCAAGCTCGATGCCACCGGCTCGCAGCTGCTCTACGGCACGCTGTTCGGCGGCGCGGGCGCGCAGGACATCGTCTACGGCATCGCCGTCGACGCGGCCGGCGACATCGTGTTCGCGGGCCAGGCCGACAACCGCTTCGGCGCCACCTTTCCAGTCACCGAAGGCGCTTACGACACCAGCGCCAACGGCGACTACGACGGCTTCGTCGCCAAGCTGCATCCGGGCGGCGCGGGCCAGGCCGACCTGCTCTGGAGCACGCTGATCGGCGGCACCGAGAAAGAGGAGATTCGCGCGCTCGCACTCGGCAGCGAAGGCATCTACATCGCCGGCTGGTCGGCGCTCGATTTTTCGAGCCCCGATCGCCGCGCGTTCCCGACCACGCCCAACGGCTACGACACCAGCACCAACGGCGACTCCGACGCGTTCTTCTCGGTGCTGTCGCTCGACGGCAGCACGCTCCAGTATTCGACCCTGCTCGGCAGCAGCGGGCCCGATCGCGCGCAGGCGCTCGCGGTGGATGCGCAGGGCCGCGCCTACGTCGGAGGGTTCACCTCGCGGCTCCCGGGCTTCCCGACCACGCCGGGCGCCTACGACCCGAATCGCGATCCGGCCTCGACGCAAGGCTTCGTGCTCAAGATCGACCCGACGCTGTCGGGCAACGCGAGCCTGGTCTGGTCGACGTTGATCGGCGGCTCGGGCGAGGAATCGGTCGAAGCGCTCGCGGTGCACGCGGACGGCTCGGTCTACGCGGCCGGCTACAGCAGTCATTTCGGCGAGCGCGCGTTCCCCACCACGCCGGGTTCGCTGCAAGCCGAGTCGCGCAGCACCGCGAGCACCAGTTCGGACGCGCGCGACGGCTTCGTCTCGGTGTTCTCGGCCGACGGTTCGCGGCTGCTCTACTCGACACTGCTCGGCGGCAGCTTCGAAGACATCGCGCGCACGCTGGCGTTCGCGGGCGACGGCAGCGTCGTGGTCGCCGGCCGCACCTTCGGCCGCGGCTTCTGGACCTCGCCGCAAGGCGGCGAATATCAATCGCAGCCCTCGGGCGGCACCGACGGCTTCGTCACGCGCCTCAACGCGGTCGCCGATTCGAGCGCGCAGTTCACGAGCGCGCGCTTCAGCACGCCGGGCGGCAGCGGAACGCGCGCGACGATCAGCGTGAGCCGCACCGGCAGCAGCGTCGGCGCCTTCAGCGTCAACTACGGCAGCACCGCCGGCACCGCGCATCCGGGCAGCGACTACCGCACTTCGAGCGGCACGCTCGAATGGCTCGATGGCGAATCCGGCAGCAAGACTTACGAAGTGCAGATCCTGAGCGGTGGCGGCGGCCGCACGGTGAACCTCTCGCTCGGCAGCCCGAGCGGCGTGCTCGGCTCGCCGAGCAAGGCGATCCTGCAGATCGGCGACGCGCCCTCTCCGGGCACGCTGAGTTTCGATCCGAGCGAATACAGCATCGGTGAAGGCGACGGCGAAGCCGTCATCACGATCACGCGCACCGGCGGCAGCGCGGGCGAAGTCAGCGCGCGCGTGATCACCGTCGACGGCAGCGCGACCGCCGGCGAGGACTACACGCCGGTCGATACGCTGGTGGTGTTCGAAGACGAAGACGTCGCGCCCAAGACCGTGCGCGTGGCGATCATCGACGATCGCCTCGTCGAAGATCAGGAGTCCGTGCGCCTGCGCATGAGCGAAGTCGTCGGCGCCGAAACCGACGAGGACCAGGCCGATGTCTACATCCACGACAACGACGAGCCGCCCAAGCCCGGCACGCTGCAGTTCGCGGTGAGCAGCGTCGAAACCGGCGAGAACGCGGGCATGCTCGGCATCGAAGTGACGCGCAGCGGTGGCAGCGACGGTGCGGTCAGCGCGCTCGTGCGCACTCGCAACGGCACCGCGCTGTCGGGCTCGGATTATTTGCCGCTCGAAACACGCGTGAACTTCGCCGACGGCGATGCCGCGACCAAGACCGTGTTCGTGAGCATCACCGACGATGCGCTCGATGAAGACGACGAGCACTTCGAACTCACGCTCACGGGTGCCAACGGCGGTGCGGGCATCGGCGAGCTCGATCTGACGCGCGTGAGCATCGTCGACAACGACGAACCGCCGACGCTGAGCTTCGTGCGGGCGACGTCGATCGCGAGCGAGGCCGATGGCATCGTCAAAGTCATCGCGCGGCTGTCCGCACCGAGTGGTCGCGCGGTTTACGCGCTGTACTCGCTAGCCGGTACCGCGGAGCTCGGCGCCGATTACGGGCTCGCATCCGATCGCGTCTACTTCGCGCCCGGCGCGACCGAGCATGCGATCGACATCGCGCTCGTCGACGACACACGCGTCGAGCCCGACGAAACCCTGATCTTCTCGCTGCAGACACCCGAGAATGCGACGCTGGGTGAACAGCGCACGCACACGCTGACGATCACGAGCGACGACAGCGTGCGAGCGGGTTCGCTGCATTTCGCAGCCGAGCTGCTGCGCGTCGACGAATCCGCCGGCACCGTGAGCATCGGCATCACCCGCAGCGAAGCCAGCGAATCGGCCGTCAGCGTGCGTGTGCGCAGCTTCGATGGAACCGCGACTGCGGGCTCCGATTACGAAGCCGTCGACACCGTCGTGAACTTCGCCGACGGCGAAGCCGGCACCAAGACCGTCACGCTGCGCATCCTCGACGACAGCACCGCCGAGCCCACCGAAAGCTTCGGCCTGAACTTGTCCGAAGCCAGCGGTGGGGCGGCGATCGGCTCGCCGTCGAGCATCGTGGTCGGCATCATCGACAACGATGCGCCACCGTCCCCGGGCAAGCTGCAGTTCGCGCTCGCGGACTATCGCGTCAATGAAAACGCGGGCAACGCGGCGATCACGGTGACGCGCACCGAAGGCAGTGCCGGTGTGGTTTCCGCGAGCTTCGGCACCACGGCGATCAGCGCCACCGCCGGAGCGGATTATCAGGAGGTGACGACGCAGGTGACTTTCGCCGATGGCGATACCACGCCCAAGACCGTGCTCGTTCCGATCGTCGACGACAACCTCGACGAGGCCGACGAAACCGTGTCGCTGCGCTTGTCCGCGCCCACCGGCGGCGCCACGCTGGGCCTCGCCGAAGCACACCTCACGATCAGCGACGACGACGCGCCGTATCGACCCGGCGTGATCGCGTTCTCCGCGATCGACTACGCCATCGCGGAGAACGCGGGCCCGGTGCAGATCACCTTGTTGCGCAGCGATGGTGGCGATGGCGCAGCGAGCGTTCGCCTGGTCACCAGCGACGAAAGCGCCTTGTCGCCCGCTGATTACGCCGCGACCGACACGCTCGTGCAATGGGCCGACGGCGATGTCGCGCCGAAGACGGTGACGATCGCGATCGTCAACGACACGCTCGTCGAAGGCGCGGAGCGTTTCGTGATCACGCTGTCGCAGGCGACCGGCGCAGGCCTGGGCGAGATCGCGAGCGGCCACGTCACCATCGTCGACGACGATCTGGCTCCGCAACCGCTGCCGGGCGCGCTGCGCTTCGAAGCGGCGACCGTGAGCATCGATGAAGGCGCGGGTCGCATCGTGCTGCGCGTGAATCGCGTCGGTGGCAGCGACGGTACGGTGCGCGTGCGCTATGCGACGCAAAACGGCAGCGCGAACGCGGGCAGCGATTTCGAAGCGGCAAGCGGCCTGCTGACCTGGGCTGCGGGCGACACCGCGGCGAAGACCGTTGCGATCAACATCGCCGACGATGCCCTGGCCGAAGGCAACGAGCAGTTCACGCTCACGCTGTCCGCGCCCGAAGGCGGCGCGATGATCGGCACGCCAGGCAACGTGACCGTGACGATCGTCGACAACGATCGCAGTGAGCTCGAAGGCAAGTCGGGCGGTGGTGCCTTCGGTGGCGGATTGATCGCGCTGCTCGGCTTCGCCGCGCTGCTGCGTCGTTCGGGCAAGACGCTGATCGCGGCGCTGACGGCGGGCCTGCTGGCGATGCTGCCGATGTTCGCGAATGCAGCCGACACGGCGCTCGAATCACCGCGCTGGTACGCCGGTGTGCGCGGCGGGCCGGCGCACATCGATATCAACGATGCGCTGTTGCGCGATCAGCTCGCCTCGGCCGGCTACGAGGCGAACGTGAAAACCGACAAGCAGGATGCCTACGGCGCGATCTATGCGGGCTGGTGGCTGATGCCGAACTACGCGATCGAGCTCGCGCTATTCGATCTGGGCGAGTACCGCACGCGTATCGACAGCGCGAACCCCGACGCGCTCGGCATCGCGAACGCGATCGTCGACGAGCTGCCGGGTTCTTCACGCGGCCTTTCGCTGAGTGTGCGCCCGCTGATTCCGCTCAAGCCGCGCCTGTTCCTCGACGTGCGCGGAGGCCTGGGCTATGGCTGGCAGAAAGCCGTGGTGGAAGGCGAAGGCCTGCGCGTGAGCAGGCGCGACCACAGTTTCGGTGCCAACGGCTCCATCGGCCTGCTCGCACACTTCGGCAAGTTGCGAATCGGCTTCGGCGCCGAAGCCTATGTACCCGGACAGGGCAGCAGCTTCTATCCGCTCTACGGATCGCTCGAGTACGGGTTCTGAGAAGCCGGGAGACGCAGAACGGGAGATGGGAGACGTAAAGGCAAAAGCGCTAGCTGCAATGGCGCGCGGTGCTGTCCCGCTTCTACGTCTCCCGTTCCCCGTCTCCCGGCCTCTCACAACGCCATCGGCGCGTGCGTGCGATGGTGTTCGAGGATGCGCCGATACGCGTTGGGGTCTTTCATGTGCACGACGTCGCCTTCGCGCGGGAAGGTCCAGTCCCAGAGGCGCGAGAGCCAGAAGCGCAAGGCCGCGGCGCGCAGCACCAGCGGCCAGGCGTCGCTCTCGGCCGGCGTGATGCCGCGACGCGAGCGATACGCGCTCACCATCGCGTTCCAGCGCGCCGCATTCGGCGCGCCTTCGGGTTCGGTGCACCAGTCGTTGAGCGTGATCGCGAGGTCGTAGAGCAGCGAATCGTTGCAGGCATAGTAGAAGTCGATGAGCCCGGTGAGCCGGTCGTCGACGAACAGCACGTTGTCGCGGAACAGGTCGGCGTGGATCACGCCCTGCGGCAGCGTGTTCCAGTCAAGCGCCGCTTGTGCGCGCAGCTCGTCCTCGATCAGCGCACGCGTATCCGCGTCGACGTGCGCGAGCAGGCCGCGGCCGGTGTTCTCGCGCCAGGCGACGCCGCGCGAGTTTTCGCAGCGGCCCGGATACGAAGCGGTCGCCACGTGCAGCTCTCCGAGCGAGCGCCCCACCTGCTTGCACTGCTCGAGCGTCGGAAACAGCACCGACTGGCCCACCAGGCGGCGTACCATCGCGGCCGGCTTGCCGTTGAGCGAGACCAGGTTCTCGCCCGCGTGCGTGCGCGCCGGCATCGCGCCGGGCAGGCCGCGCGAGGCGATGTGATCCATCAGCCCGAGAAAGAACGGCAGGTCCGCGTAGTTGAGCCGCTCGAACAGCGTCAGCACCCAGCGCCCGTCGGTGGTATCGACGAAATAATTGGTGTTCTCCACCCCTTCGCCGATGCCCTGGAAGCCGATCAGCTCGCCCACCGGATATTGCTTGAGGAAGTCCTGCAATTCGGTGTGGCTGACTTTGGTGAAGACCGACATAAGGATCGTGGCGGCAAATGGAAGCCGGATTCTAGCCTGTCGTCGCAAGGCCCAAGGCGCCGGCCCGTGGGCGACCGGACTTCAGCGCCGCCAGAACGCCGGCGTGAACACCACCAGCAGCGTGAAGATTTCGAGCCGGCCGAGCAGCATCGCGAAGATCATGATCCATTTGCCGGCCGTGCTGACGCCGGCCATGTTGGCGTAGACCGAGCCCAGGCCCGGGCCGGCGTTGTTGATCGCCGAGGCCACCGCCGAGAACGCGGTCACCGTGTCGAGCCCGGTGCCGACCATCGCGAAGGTCAGGATGATGGTGAGCCCGACGTAGACCGAAAAGAAGCCGCCGACCGCGTAGACGATGTCGTTCGACACCGTCTTGCCGTCGATCTTGATGAGCAATTGCGCGCTCGGATGCACGAGCCGCTGCAGCTCGCGCAGCGCCTGCTTCACGAACAGGATCAGGCGGATCATCTTGACGCCGCCGGCGGTCGAGCCCGAACAGCCGAACATGAAGCTCGCGAGCATCACGAGCAACGGCGTGTAGCTCGGCCAGTTCGTCGGATCGGCCGTCGCGAAGCCGGCGTCGGTACCGTAGGCCACAAGCTGGAACACGCCGTGGCGGATCGCCTCGCCGGGCGTGTAAGTGCCGTAGGCGATCAGCGGCACGCAGACGAACACCGCGAACACCGCGAACAGCGTCAAAAAGGTGCGGAACTCGCCGTTGCGCAGATGCACGCTCAGGCTGCGCCGCTGCCAGGCCATGTAATGCAGCGTGAAATTGCTCGCCGCGATCAGCATGAAGACGATCGTCGCGATCTCGATCGGCAGGCTGTCGAAGTAGCCGATGCTCGCGTCGTGCGTCGAGAAGCCGCCGGCCGACAGCGTCGAGAACGCATGGCAGATCGCATCGAACGGACTCATGCCGAGCGCCCAGAACACCAGCGCGCAGATCAGCGTGAGCGTGGCGTAGACCAACCACAGCACGCGCGCGGTTTCGGTGATGCGCGGCGTGAGCTTGGAGTTCTTCATCGGGCCGGGCGTCTCGGCCATGTACAGCTGCATGCCGCCGACACCGAGCATCGGCAGCACCGCGACCGCGAGCACGATGATGCCCATGCCGCCGAGCCAGTGCAGCTGCACGCGGTAGTAGTTGAGCGAATGCGGTAGCTCGTCGACGCCCTGCGCGACCACCGTCGAGCCCGTGGTCGTCAGCCCCGAGACCGATTCGAACACCGCGTCGGTGATGCTGTGCCAGGCCGAATCGGTGAAGTAGAACGGAATCGCACCGAAGGTTCCGAGCACGGTCCAGAACAACACCGTGATCAGAAAGCCATCGCGCACCTTGAGCTCGCTGCGCACCTTGCGTGCCGGCAGCCAGATCAGCGTGCCGGTGATCAGCGTGATCCACATCGCCGCGACGAAAGCGTGGAATTTGGATTCGCCGTAAATCAGATCGACGCCGATCGGCGGCAGCATCGTCAGCGAGAACAGCATCAGCAGCAGGCCGACGATGCGCTGCACCGAGACGAAGCGTTTGACCGAGTTCGAACGCCGGTTGTAGTCGCTGTACAAGGGCGCGTCCGCTCTAGAGGAACGAAACGCCGACCTGGAACAGCCGCTCGACGTCGCGCGTGTGCTTCTTGTCGACGAGGAACAGGATCACGTGGTCGTCGGCCTGAATCACAGTGTCGTGATGCGCGATGATCACCTCGTCGCCACGCACCACCGCGCCGATCGTCGAGCCCGGCGGCAGCTTGATCTCCTCGATACGGCGGCCGACCACCTTGCTGCTCTTGCGATCGCCATGCGCCACCGCCTCGATCGCCTCGGCCGCGCCACGACGCAGCGAATGCACGCGCACTACGTCGCCACGGCGCACGTGCGCGAGCAATGCGGAAACCGTCGACTGCTGCGGCGAAATGGCGATGTCGATCGCGCCGCCTTCGACGAGATCGACATACGACAGGCGATTGATCAGCGACAGCGCCTTGCGCGCGCCGAGCCGCTTGGCGAGCATCGCCGACAGGATGTTGGCCTCGTCGTCGTTGGTGACTGCGCAGAACACATCGACGTCCTCGATGTTCTCTTCGAGCAGCAGCTGTTCGTTGGCCGCGTCTCCGCAGAGCACGATGCTGCGCGAGAGCTGTTCGGACAGGAACGTGGTGCGATCGCGATTGCGCTCGATGATCTTCACCTGCATCTGCGCTTCGAGCGCCTTGGCCAGCCGCAAGCCGATGTTGCCGCCACCTGCGAGCATCACGCGCTTGACCGGTTTGTCCTGCTTGCGCAGCTCCGACATGATCCGGCGAATGTGCTCGCTCGCGGCGATGAAGAAGACCTCGTCCTCGGCCTCGATGATGGTGTCGCCTTCGGGCAGGATCGGCCGGCCGCGGCGATAGATCGCGGCGACGCGCGCCTCGATGTCGGGCAGATGCTGCGGCAGCTCCTTGAGCTGGCGCGAGACCAGCGGGCCGCCGTAATAGGCCTTCACGCCGACCAGGCGCACGCGGCCATTGGCGAAATCCACTACCTGCAGCGAACCCGGATACTCGATCAGCCGATGGATGTAATCGGTCACGAGCTGCTCGGGCGAGATGTGCAGGTCCACCGACAGCGCGTCCTGCTCGAACAGCTTGCCGTCCTGCAGATACTCCTGCGAGCGCACGCGCGCGATCTTGGTCGGCGTCTGGAACAAGGTGTAGGCCACCTTGCAGGCGAGCATGTTGGTCTCGTCGCTGTCGGTGACCGCGATGACCATTTCGGCATCGTCGGCACCGGCCCGGCGCAGCACCTCGGGGTAGGAGGCGAAACCGTGGACGGTTCGGATGTCGAGCCGCTCGCCGAGCTCGGCCAGATGGGCGGTGTTCTTGTCGACGACGGTGATGTCGTTCGACTCTCTTGCGAGGTTTTCGGCCAGCGTACCGCCGACCTGCCCAGCACCCAGGATGATGATTTTCACTCGGCCAACGGTCGGTTTCGGGACGCGATGGGCGCGAACCTTACGCCCGGTATTGTTGCGGTGCAAGAACGCCCTTACGGGCGAACGCGGGGCCGGCGGCGCCAACGGTATACAAAGCTCCACGCGCTCGACGGGTGGTTCGTGCAAACTGCGAGCCGATTCAGCTGTCGGTCGGGCAGCTTGCAAAAGCCTACGCCCACTCGATGTGAGCATTTCTCGACTTCGCAGTTTTCGACTCCTTTCCCTCGTTGTTCCCCTCGGAGCATCCCCATGAACAAAACCACCGTCCTGATCCTCGCCCTCTCGCTGAGCGCACCGGCCGCTTTCGCCGCCGAAATCGGCGTCGGAGCGGGCGCGAGCGTGCAGACCGGCAACACCACCGTGCAGACCGGTGCCCAGGCCAAGGCCGACGCAGCCGCCGCGCTCGCTGCCGGAGCCGGTGCCAAAGCCCAGGGCGCGCTGTCGACGGGCGCCTCGACCGGCCAGGGCCTCGGCGCCAGCGTCGGCGGTGCCGCGAGCGCGGCCGGCGACAAGGCCAAGCAGTTCGGCGGCGCCACCAAGGACGCCGCGGTCGGCACCGGCCACGCGGTTCACGACGGCGCGGTCAAGGCCGGCCAGAAGACCAGGGAAGCCGGCGGCAAAGCTGTCGACAAGACCGGCGAAGTGGCCGGCAAGACCGCCAAGAAGACCAAGGGCGTGCTCGGCGGCGTGGCGAGCGGCGTCGGCTCCACCGTCGGCGCGGTGGGCTCCACGGTCGGTTCGACCTCGGTCAGCGCCGACGTCGATGCGAGCGTCAAAGCCGGTCAGTAAGAACGGTTTGGGTTGAAGAACAGGGCCGGCTTTTGCCGGCCTTGTTCGTTTCTGCCCTCCGGCCACGAGCCCGCGGCTTGCTTCAATTGGTAACCTGCCGGCTCCTTGGGGAGGGAAGCGGCGGGATGAACAAAGCAGCCTGGATCTGGAAGTGCGCCGCCGTCTTCGCTGGCTTGCTGGGTTGGCTGCCGGCCCAGGCCGGCTCCGCTGCGGACATTCCGCTCGCGGTATTCGCGGCGCATCCCGATTTCGTCGAAGTACGGCTCTCGCCGACCGGCGATTACGTGGCCGCGATCATGCGCGACGACGAGCGCAGCCAGCTGGTGGTGCTGCGTACCGCGACGATGGAAGCCAGCCTGCGCCTGCAACTGCCGGTGAAGCAGCACGTCGACGACATCTGGTGGGCCTCGCCGAAGCGGCTGGTGCTGTCGGGCGCCGTGCAGGCCGACGGATGGGTGGCGCCGCGGCGCAACGGCGAGCTGTTCGCCGTCGATTACGACGGCCAGAACCCGCGCTACCTCTCCGGCGATCGCGACGGACAGATCGATCGCGCCTTCGGCTGGATGATCGACCCGATCGCCGACAACGACGCCGACGTGCTGGTGCTGCTGGAGCATTACCGCTCTCGCGATCGCGGCGAGGCGCTGTCGGCGTACAGGCTCAACGTCGACGCGGGCAGCCGCGTCCGAGTCGCCACCGCGCCGATCAAAGGCAAGGCGACCTTCGCGGCCGATACCAGCGGCCGCGTGCTGAGCGTCTCGGTGCTCGACAACGAAGGCCGACACCATCTGTACTGGCGACGCGACGAAGCCTCGGACTGGAGCGAGCTGCAAGCGCCCGCGGGCCTGCGCGTCGAAGTCGAGCGCATCCTGCCCGACGGCAGCGTGCTCTACGCGCAGACGCAGACGAGCGGGCCGGCCCAAAGCTGCCTCGTGCGCCGCGCGGGCGGCACGCTGCTGGGCGGTGCGGTTCTGGGCTGCACGCGCGGCTCGCTCAACGTCGTCTATTCGTTCGATCGCCGCGAGCCGATCGCCTTGCGGGCTTACGAAAGCGAACGGGCGCGTTTGCAGTACCTGGAGAGCGCGCATCCGGACCGCGCCATTCTGCAAATGCTCGAACGCGATCTGGCGAAGGATTCGGCGCTCTATCTCGACTACACGCGCGATGGCGCCAAAGCGATGGTCAAGGTCATGAGCGATCGCGACGCGGGCACCTATTACCTGTTCGATCGCGCACGCAACCAGGTGCAGCACCTGCTGTCTTCGCGCGACAAGATCGATCCGGCCGCGATGTCGCCGCGGCGCTTTCTGAAGCTGCCCGCGGCGGCGGCATCGGACACCGCCTATCTCACGCTGCCGATCGCGAACAACAAGCCCGGCGCGAGCAAGCCGCCGTTGATCGTCAAGCTGAAAGGCCTCTACGGAGCCACTGCCGGCTGGACCTGGAACGCCGATGCGCAGGCGCTCGCCAGCCGCGGCTATGCGGTGCTCGACATCGACAACTACGATAGCGAAGCACGGCGCAACCACACGCAACCGACGCCACAACCCGATCCCGCGATCGGGCTCGCCGGCACGCTGATCGACAATCTCGAATGGCTGCGCAAGCAAGGGCAGATCGACGGCGATCGCATCTGCATCCACGGCGAGGCTTACGGCGCGTACCTCGCGCTCACTGCGGCGACGCAAAAGCCATCGCTGTTCCGCTGCATCGTCGATGAAGGCGGCATCGTCGATATCGAGTCCTGGCGCAAGGACAGCTTCCTGTCCGAGACGGCCTACGGACGCAGCCTGATCGCGCTGTACATGAGCGGCATCGGCAGCACCCTCTCCTCTCCGGTGGATGCGGCGGCCAAGCTCACTGCGCCGCTGCTGCTGATCCACGGGCGGCTGGATGCGACCGTGCCCTTTGGTCAGGCCAAGCAGCTCATGAAAGCCCTCGATCGCCACGACATCGCGTACGAAAAGTACATCGAAGACAACGAAGCCCACGGCTTCTACCAGCAAGCGCATCGCACGCAGCGCTACGAGCGACTGCTGGCTTTCTTCGACCGTCACCTCGGCCGCGCTGCGGCTAAGGCTCCGTAGGCGGTGGCGGTGCGGTGGTCGGCGCGCTCCAGCCACCACCGAGTACGCGATACAGGTTCACGAGGTTGAGCAGCTGGCTCTCGCGCACCGAGATCGCCGACAGCTCGGTGTTGTAGAGATTGCGCTGAGCGTCGAGCTCTTCGAGATACGACGAATAGCCGGCGCGAAAGCGATCGTGCGCGAGCGTCAGCGAGCGGCCCAGAATCTCGCGACGGTTATGCAGGCGCTCGATCTGCGCCCGGTAGCTGTCCACGCCGGCGAGCGCGTTCTCCACTTCGCCGAAAGCACGCAGCGTCACGCCGCGATACGCGAACGCGGCCTGGTCGCGCTGCGCGGTCGCCGCATCGAATTGCGAGCGGATGCGGCCGGCATTGAAGATCGGAGCGAGCACGCTGCCGCCGATGCTCCAGACCTGCACCGGGTCGTAGTCGAGCGCATCGACATACAAGCGGCCCACGCTCGCTGACAACGAGACCGACGGCAGAAAATCCGCACGCCGCGCAGCGAGCATCGTATCGGCCGCGGCGAGTGCGAGCTCGGCTTGAACCAGATCGGGCCGGCGCCTCAGCAAGGTCGAAGGCAGCACGGCCGGAATTTCGGGTGGCTGGATTTCGATCAATGGAAGCCCACGCTCGATCGGCCCCGGCAAATCGCCGGTCAGCAGGCGAATGGCGTTTTCCTGCCGGCGAATCGCGAACTCGATTTGCGGCACGGCCTGCTGCACCGCTTCGAACTCGGACTGCGCCTGCGAAAGCTCCAGCTGCGAGGTGTAGCCGACGCGTGCGCGATCGGTGAACAGATCGAGCGCGCGCTGACGCGACTCGACGGTCTTTTTTGTCACGAGCAGCTGCGTATCGAGCGACACCAGCGTCAGGTACGCACTGGCGGTTTGCGCGGCGAGCGACAGCGCGGCCGCATCGCGCTCGGTATGCGTCGCCGCGTATTGCAGCTGCGCCGCGCGCTCGAGCTTGGCGAGCCGCCCCCACAGATCGAGCTCCCACGCAGCGCTGAGCTGCGGCTGGATCGCGCTGCCGATGCTTTCGCCGAGATCGCCGAGCGTGCGCGTTCGCTGCGCCCCGATCACCGCATTGAGCGAAGGCCAGCGCGTCGAACTCGCGATGCCGAGCTGCGCGCGCGCCTGCTCGACGCGAGCCGAGGACACCAGCAGATCGGTATTGTGGGCGAGCGCGGCATCGACGAGTTTGACCAGCGCCGGATCGTTGAACGCCTTCCACCATTGCGCATCGACTTCACCGATGGCGACATCGGGCTCGCGCCAGGCATCGGGCACGCTGATCCTGGCTTGCGCAGGCGCCTCGCGCTTCGCAGGAACGCAGGCCGCGAGCGTCAGAGCAAGCGCGACAGCGCCGCGATGCCGCTTCACCGCGTCGGCTCCGCCTGAGCATCGTCCGCTGCACTCGCGGTATCGACACGCGTGATCACCGACATGCCGGGGCGCAGTCGCTCGACGAGTTTCTGATCCGCATCGATCGCGATGCGCACCGGAATGCGCTGCACGACCTTGGTGAAATTGCCGGTGGCATTGTCGGGCCGCAGCACGCTGAACTCCGAGCCCGTCGCAGGCGAAAAGCGCTCGACACGTCCGGTGAAATGCGCGCCGTCGAGTGCATCGACCGAGAACGTCGCACGCTGGCCGATCGCCATGTTCGCGGTCTGCGTTTCCTTGTAGTTCGCGATCACCCACAGCGTCCTGGGCACCACGTACAACAGTTGCGAACCCGCCGCCACGTACTGGCCGAGCCGCACCGACACTTCGCTGAGCTGGCCGTCGTCGGGTGCGACGATGCGCGTGTTGTCGAGGTTGATGCGCGCGAGCTTCACCTGCGCTTCGGCCGCACGCACCGCGGCTTCGAGGCCGCCGCGCGAAACGCCGGTGGCCTTGAAGCTTTCCTGCGCGATGTGGATCGCAGCTTGTGCGGACGCCACTCGCGCCTGCGCTGCGCGCGCGGTCGCGGTGATCTGGTCGCGCTCGCGCTCGGACACCGAGCCGCGTTCGATGAGCTCGTCGGCGCGGCCCTGATCGGCCTTGGCCCTGTCGAACTCCGCGCGCGCCGAACCGAGCTCGGCCTTGCGTGATTCGATGGTCGCCTGGTTCGACGCGAGCGATTGCTCGGCGTTGGCGAGTTCGGCCTTGCGCGCATCGAGCTGGGCGAGTGCCTGGTCGAGCTGCTGCGAGTAAATGCGATCGTCGATGCGCAGCAGCAGCTGTCCGCGCGTGACCTTGTCGAAGTCGTGCACGAGCACGTCGACGACGTAGCCGTTGACCTGCGGCGCGAGCACGGTGACCTGCCCGCGCACGTAGCTGTTCTCGGTCGTCATCACCGGCGTGGCGAACGGCCACAGCCGCCAGGCACGCAGGATCAGCAGCACGCCGATCAGCGCGATGACCGCCATGATCACGATCGTGCGCGGCCTCGCCTGCAGGGTCTTCGGTGCGTTCGGATCGATCGTCGGTCCGCTGATCGGTGGCGACATGCCACCGGCTTCGGCGCGCTGCTGCGCTTTTTCGGCACCGGCCGCGGTCCCCGTCGTTTCGTTGACGCTGACCGGCCCGTCGCCGATGGCGGGCGCCTGATCGGCTGCGGGGTCTTTGCTGTTCTGGTTCATGGATCCCTTTGCTGGCTTTCAAGCCGCTTGCGCCGCTGCCCTGTCCGCAGCGCGCTTGAGTCGAACGGTGTGAAACAACGACCAGCCCAGAAAAACCAGCGACAGCGTCGTCGTCAGCCGAAACACGTCGTTAAACGCGAGCACGTTGGCTTCGCGCGTTGCGGCCTGGCCCAGTTGCGCCATGCCCTGCGCGTTGCGCAGGACCGGATCGGTCTGCGTGCGCGCATAAACCTGCGACTGAATCTGCAGGCGCTGCGCGACGACCGCATCGGCCGGATTGAGGTGCTCGTTGATCTGACTCGAATGCTGCTTCTCGCGAATGACCTGAAACGTGCCGAGCACCGCGGGCCCGAGCAAGCCGCCGATGCTTTGCGTGATCGAGAACAGCACGACGAAGCTCACCAGATACGCAGGCCCGTTCTTGAGCGCCTGCTGCACGCCCATCAGCAGCAGCGGCCCCAGAAACATGCCGGCCGCGAACGACAGCATGCCCTGGCTCAAGTACAAATCATGCGGTCGCGTGAGGCTGGTCGAATCGGTATCGAGATAACTGCCGACGCCGATCAGCACGATCGAACACAGAATCTGCGGCAGCACCGCCATCTGGCTGAAAGTCATCGCACTCGTGACGATGCCGGCGATCAGGGTGACGAACAGCACCGCGTACAGGGGCTGCAATTGATCCGGCCCCATGCCGAGCGTTTGCAGCAGGCCCACGGCGCCGTAGGTCTGCTCGGACAGGATGAAGCGCAGCGAGATCGCACCGAGCGTGAAGCGCAGCATCGCCGCGCTGCCGAGCCAGCGCGTTTGCAGCAGCGGCACCTTGCGATGGTGTTCGATCGCCACCGCGATGGTGATGAGGACGATCGCGCCGATGGCCGCATACGCGATCCAGTCCTGCGCGAGCCACCATTGCACGCGGCCTTGCGCGAGCACCGCGCCGACCAGTGCGAGTCCGGTCGCGAGCAGGCCGAAGGTCAGAAAATCGAGCGGCTCGAACACGCGAATGCGAATGCCCGGCGGCAGCTTGAGCACCACCACGGCCGCCAGCGCGGTGAGCGCGAGCCCCGATTCGAACAGGTACAGCGTGCGCCAGTCACCGAGATCGAGCAGCGCCGGCGACAGCAGCCAGGCCAGCGGCGTCGCGAGTTGCGAAATGCCGATGCCCAGGACGAAGCCGCGCGGCACGTTCTTCTTGCCGAAGGCCTGCAGCATGTAGAGCGTCGCGAGCGTGGTTACGGTGGCGCCGGCCGCACCGCTCGCGGCGCGCACCAGCAAGGCCATCGCAAACGTGTTCGCGAACAGATGCAGCAAGGTGAGCGCGGCATAGATCGGCAGGCCGATCTCGGCGAAACGCGCCATGCCGTACTGCTGGCGAAACTTCACGAGCAGCAGGTTCATCGACACGTTGACCATCAGGTACACGGCCGGCAGCCAGGCGCCCTGGCTCGGCGTGAGCCCGAGTTCGCCCTGGATCGTCGGCAGGTTCGCGGAGACCAGCGCGGTGCCGAGGCCACCGGTCAGGCCGAGCAGGATCGAGATCAGCGCATAGGCCAGCCGCACGCGGCCGCGATGCCGGGGCATCGAAGGCGAGCCCGGCATCGTCGGCTTCTCTTCTTCGCTCCAGTTCGGAACCGGTGACAGATATTCAGGCATGCACGATCCGTCGTCGCCCTCGCGTCAGCGGAGCATTGCACGGCCGTGTGAAAGCGTGAAGCTAGCTGCCGCGTCGCTTCGGCTTGATCAGCTTGGCGTAATAGAAGCCGTCGAAAGGCCCGTTCGGCGCGATGCGCCGGCCGAGCTTGCACGACTCGCCCCAGGCGTTGGTGTCGATGACTTCCTGCTTGGCGTCCGGTATACGCACGAGGAACTGCTTGACCACGTCTTCGCCTTCGCCTTTGAAGATCGAGCACGTCGCATAGACGAGCACGCCACCCGGCGCGAGCAGCGGCCACAGCGCGGTCAGCAGGTTCTTCTGGCGATCGGCGAAGCGCGCGATGTCGTCGGGCCGGCGCAGCCAGCGGATGTCCGGATGACGGCGAATCACGCCGCTGCCCGAACACGGCGCATCGAGGAGGATGCGATCGAACGGCTGCTCGTCCCACCAGCTGCTCGGCCGGCTTGCATCGGCCGCCCTGACGTCGGCGCTCAGGCCGAGCCGCCGCAGGTTCTCGTTGACGCGCGTCAGGCGATCGCGATCGATATCGAGCGCGGTCATCTGCACGTCGGCGAGTTCGAGCGCATGGCTGGTCTTGCCGCCCGGAGCGGCGCAGGCGTCGAGCACGCGCTGGCCGTCTTCGAGATCGAGCAGCTGGCCCATGAGCTGGGCCGAAGCGTCCTGCACCGAGACTTCACCGTCGGCGAAGCCCGGCAGCTTCTCGACCGGCACCGCGGATTCGAGCGCGATCGCCTCGGGCACAGCGTCGATGGCCTGCGCCGCGAGACCCGCCGCCTGCAGCTTGGCGAGATAGCTCGCGCGATCGATACGCCGACGATTCACGCGCAGCACCAGCGGCGCCTGTTCGTTGCTCGCGACGAGCACCGATTCGGCTTCGAGGCCCCAGTCGTCGTAAACGCGCTCGACGATCCACTGCGGAAAGCTGTGCGTGGTCGCCGAATCCCTGGGCAGTGCCGCTTCGAGCGTTTCGCGCTCGCGCTGATAGCGGCGCAGCAGCGCGTTGACGAGCCCGGACATGCGCGGCCTGTCGAGCGCCGCGACCGCTGCAACCGTATCGGCGACGGCCGCATGCGGCGGAATGCGCATGCGGCGCAGCTGGTAGACGCCCACTTCGAGCAGCGCCTGGATTTCGGGCTCGTTTTCGAGTGGTCGTTGCAGCATCGAATTGGCGAGCGCCAGCAGCTGCGCGTGCTCGCGCAGCACGCCGTAGGCCATGCTCTTGATCAGCGGAAGATCGCGCTCGCCGCACTGGCGGCGCGCAGCGGCGATGGCATCGTCGAGGCTCGCGCCCGCCAGTACCTGGGCGACTGCGCGAGCGGCGAGCGCTCGACTGTTCATGGGGGGATTCATCGGTCAACCACAGCGGCAAAAAGGGAGGAATGCGAACGGCGATGCGTTCGCGGCATGTTCAGTCCGCCAGTTTTGGCGATGCGTCGGACTTCGCGGACTGCCTGGCGGCATGTGCGGCCTTGATCGCGCGGCACTCCTGGCGCCAGGCGTCCATTTCTTCGTACCAGCCGTCGAGCACGCAGATCGCGCAGCCGCCGTTGCAGCAATCCGGGCGTTCGGGCTCGGGCGGCAGCACGAGCTCGTCGTCGCGGGTGTCGGCGCTGAGCGGGCTCGTGCTCATGCCAAGCGTGCCCGGCCCAGGTCGCGCCCCTGCATGGCCTGATGCGCGGCGAGCACCTTGCCGCCTGCCCATTGCACCTGGCGCAACAGCAGGCGTCCGCTGCCGGTAGCGATCGCAAGGCCATTTCCATCGACGCCGAGCACGCTACCGGGCTCGGCGTCGGCCGGCGCTGCGTCGACCGCCGCAGCGAACACGCGCAGGCGCTCGCCCGCGAGTTCGGTCCAGGCCACCGGCACCGGGTTGAAGCCGCGCACCGCGCGTTCGAGTTCGACGGCCGTCTTCGTCCAATCCAGGCGCGCTTCGGCCTTGTCGAGCTTGTGCGCGTAGGTGGCGCCGTCGGCCGGCTGCGGCGTCTCGCGCAGCGTGCCGGCTTCGAGCTGGCGCAGCGCCTCGACGATGAGCCTCGCGCCCTGCGCCTGCAGCGCATCGTGCAGCTCGGCGGCGGTGGTCGTCGGCGTGATCGGCGTGGTCTCGATCAGCAGCATCGGGCCGGTGTCGAGCCCGGCGTCCATCTTCATGATCGTCACGCCCGATTCGCTGTCGCCCGCGAGGATCGCGCGCTGGATCGGCGCCGCGCCGCGCCAGCGCGGCAGCAGCGAGGCGTGGATGTTGAAGCAGCCGTGCAGCGGAATATCGAGCACGGCCTGCGGCAGGATCAGCCCGTAGGCGACCACCACCATGAGCTCGGGCTGCAGCGCGCGAAGCTCGGCGATCGCCTCGTCGTTACCGCGCAGCTTGAGCGGCTTGAACACCGGCAATCCAAGCTCGACCGCGCGCTGCGCCACCGGCGAAGGCGTGAGCTTCTGTCCGCGTCCGGCCGGACGATCGGGCTGCGTGTAGACGCCGACGATCTCGTGGCCGGCGGCATGCAGCGCCTCGAGCGCCGCGACCGAGAAGTCCGGCGTGCCGGCGAAGACGAGTTTCAAAACGGGCCGACCCTACGCCGCGCGCGCGGCCTGCTTGCGCAGCTTCTTGAGGATGCGCTCGCGCTTGAGCGAGGAGAGGTAATCGATGTAGAGCTTGCCGTCGAGATGGTCGATCTCGTGCTGGATCGCCTGGGCGCGCAAGCCTTCGACTTCCACTTCGTACGGCGAGCCGTTGCGATCGAAGGCCTTGAGCTTGAGCTTGTTGTAGCGCTGCACCTTGTCGGCGACGTCGGGCACCGACAGGCAGCCTTCTTCCATTTCCTGCTTGTCGCTGGCTTCGACGATGACGGGATTGATGAGCACTTGCGGATCGGGCTTGCCCTCGGCGCCCGCATCCATCACCGCGATGCGCTGGTCGATGCCGACCTGCGTGGCGGCCAGACCGACGCCCGGAGCCGCGTACATGGTCTCGAACATGTCGTCGATGAGCTTCTGCAGCGATGGGCCGAAATCGACAACCGGTCGCGCCTTGATGCGCAACCGCGGGTCGGGATGGTGAAGTATCTCAAGAACGGCCATGGCTAGTATCTGCCTGTAAAGCTAGAGTTTCGAAACCACGCTGGCGACGGGCACTTAGGTCCGCAAAGCCGGCATCAACCGGATGGCGTGATGCCAAATTATAAACGGTCGCAGCCCCCCTTTGGCCGCAGCCCCGCGCCGAAGTTCTGCGCCGGCCTCGGGCTGCTGGCCGCGCTCGTCGCCTGCGCGAGCGCTCCGCCACCCGCCGCACCGTCGCCTCCGCCCGCCTTCGAACCCGTCTCCGCGCCGGCATCCGCCGCATTGCCGATCGCCCCTCAGGTTGCGCCCGTGGCCCTGCGGCCGGACGCGCCGCTGACCTACACGGTGCAGCGCGGCGACACGCTCTGGAGCATCGCCAACCGCTATCTGCTCGACCCCTGGCAGTGGCCGGAAATCTGGATCGTCAACGGCCAGGTCGCGAATCCGCACCTGATCTATCCGGGCGACGTGCTGCAGCTGTCGGTGGTCGATGGCCGGCCGCAACTCGGGCTCGCGGTGGAGCGGCTGTCGCCGCAGATTCGCGAATCGTCCATCGAAGGCGCGATCCCGACCATTCCGCTCGATGCGATCCGCGACTTCCTGCGCGGCCCGCGCCTGGTCACGCCCGAGCAGCTCGCGGCCGCGCCCTATCTGCTGGCCTTCGTCGACGACCACCTGATCGGCGGCGAAGGCAACCTGATCTACGCCAAAAACCTGCCCGCAGGCCAGCCCTACCGCTACGCACTCGTGCGCCCGGGCCAGGTCTATCGCGACCCGGACGACCAGCGCGTGCTCGGCCTCGAAGCGATTCCGGTGGGCCTCGCGGAGGCCAGGCAGTTCGGCCAGCCCGCGACGATGGCGCTCGCCGCGACGTATCGCGAGGCGCTGATCGGCGATCGCCTGCTGCCGGTCGACGACGACGCCTTCAAGGCCGATTTCCACCCGCATGCGCCGACGCATGCGATCGGCGGGCGCATCGTCGCGGCCTTCGACGGCCTTTCGCAGATCAGCCAGTACCAGATCGTGGCGATCAATCGCGGCGCCGAGCAGGGCCTCGAGGCCGGCCACGTGCTGCAGATCCTGCGTCAGGGCGAGCTCGTTCGCGATCCGCATGCGAAGGGTCGCGTGCAGCTGCCCGACCAGCCGGCCGGGCTCATGCTCGTGTTCAAGACCACGGCCCGGCTGTCGTACGCGCTGGTCATGAGCGTGACCCGGCCCGCCCACGTGCTCGACAAGGTCGAAGCGCCCATACCCGGCACGCTGGTGGGCAGCAGTCGTTAGTTAGTCCTCCATTTGGGCCAGCGCCGCCCTTGCCGCTGCGCCGCGCCCCCGCTTAGCGTGGGCCATGACCGACGCCCTCTCGACAGCCGACCAGCGCGCCTGGCTGCAACTGCTGCATTCCCCGCTCGGCACGCCCGAGATTCGCCGGCTCGTCGATGCGTTCGGCAGCGCCGATGCCGCGATCGGCGCCGGTCGCCGCGGCTGGAAGCGGCTTTCGCTGAGCGGGGCCGAACAAAGCGCGCTCGAGACGCCCGACGAAGCCCGGCTCGAACGCGACCTCGCCTGGCTCGCCGGCAGCGGCCACGAGCTGCTCGCCTACACCGATAAACGCTACCCACAGCGGCTGCGCGAGATCGGCGCCTCGCCGCCGGCGCTGTTCTGCATCGGTGACGTCGGGCTGCTCGATGCCCCGCAGCTCGCCATCGTCGGCGCCCGCAGCGCGACCGCCGCCGGGCTCGAAAACGCCCAGGCTTTCGCCGAGGCGCTCGCGAGTCGCGGGCTCGTCATTACGAGTGGCCTGGCGCTCGGCATCGACGGAGCCGCGCATCGCGGGGCGCTCGCGGCCGGCGGCGGTACCATCGCGGTCTGCGGCACCGGGCTCGATCGCGTCTATCCGGCCCAGCATCGCGACCTCGCCCATGCGATCGCCGGCCACGGCCTGCTGATCTCGGAGTTCCTGCCCGGCACGCCGCCGAAGGCCGAGCACTTCCCGCGCCGCAACCGGCTCATCTCGGGCCTGGCGCTCGGCGTGCTGGTGGTCGAGGCGGCACGCGAATCGGGCTCGCTGATCACCGCGAGGCTCGCGGCCGACCAGGGTCGCGAGGTGTTCGCGATCCCGGGCTCCATTCACAACCCGCTCGCGCGCGGCTGCCATCAGCTGATCCGCCAGGGCGCCAAGCTCGTCGAGACCGTCGACGATGTCTTCGTCGAGCTCGCGGGCGTGCTCGGCAGCCTGCTCGAACACCCCGACACCGAGCCCAAAGTCGGCGAGTCCAAGCCGTTCCAGCTCTCGATTCAGACCGGGAATCATGCCCTTACGAACACCCTCTCAGATGAAATCTCCGACAGGAACGCTCCAATTGACACGGAACCGGCGCATGATTTGCGTGTGCTTTTGCAGGCGCTCGACGATGCACCGACCGCGGTCGACCAGCTGACCGAAAGGCTGGGCTGGTCGGCCGAGCGCATCGGCAGCGCGCTCCTCGAAGGCGAGCTGACTGGCCGGCTTGCAAGCGATTCGGTCGGCCGCATCATGCGTCTGAGGCAGACATCCCCCTGAACCCGCCGTCGCGGATTGTTAGGAGAATTAGCCAACAAAAATAAATGGTGACAATTTATCACTCCATCGCTAAGGTGGACATGTGCTTGTTTTCAGGCCGATTCACGGCAAGCAAGCCCTGGCATCGCAGGTCGCTTATTCTTCAAACCGGAATGGGATCGACATGAAAGAAACCGTGCTGGACGTGCTGATGTATCTCTTCGAGAACTATCAACACGGCGAATTCTCCGACACCGACAACCAGGACACGCTGCGCGACGAACTGACCGCCGCCGGCTTCCCGCTCGACGAAGTGGACCACGCCTTCACCTGGCTCGAAGGGCTCTCCGAACAACGCCAGCTGCCGCTCGATTTCAGCGCCGGCCGCTCGATGCGCCTGTACGCGCGCGAAGAGCTCGCCAAGCTGTCACCCGAGTGCCGCGGCTTTCTGCTCAACCTCGAGCAGCTCGGCATTCTCGATTCGGTCAACCGCGAGGTGGTCATCGACCGCCTGATGGCCTTCAACAACGAAATCGACCTCGAGCGCGTGAAATGGGTCTGCCTGCTCGTGCTGATCAACCAGCCCGAGGCCGAGGAGGCTTTCGAGCACGTCGAAGACCTCGTCTATTACCAGGGCGACTATCTGCACTGAGCGGGGCGGAAGGTAACGCAGGTTTCCTGACGGCCGGCGCACCTGAACTGCGCATCAGGCCCGAAAACCTTTCGTGGGAAGCTGATGAACCGCCGGTCGGAGACGACCGGCGGTGTTGATTTCTTACTCCAGCACCGTCGATCCCCGCTCGTTGAGCCGTTCTTCCACCGTCAGAAAAAACCTACAGCAACAGCGGCTTATGGTCCTCCCAGCTTTTCACACCTGGGGGAGATCCCAATGCTCAAGCCGTCCATCAAACTCATTCTTTCGGCCGCTGCGCTCAGCAGCATGACCTTGCTCGTCGCCTGCGGAGGCGGCGGCGGAGCCAGCGGGTCGGACAGCGACACGCCGGACAACCCGTCGATCGGCGGCAATGCCGTCACCGGCCCGCTCGATCCGGTGCAGTCGCAGCTCAGCAGCTCGGTGATCGAGCCGCTCGCCAATACCGTCGACGGCACACCTTTGAAGTCGGTCCTCGTCTGCGCCGACACCATCGTCAACCAGAACGTGCTCGATATCGTCGACACCGTGCTCGCGCCGCTGCAGTCGGCGGCCGCCAACCCGGGTGCGATCAACCAGGCCGCGCTGACCGATGCGATGAACTCGCTCGTCGTCAACCTGAGCACGCTGCTGCAAGGCCTGGCAGGCACCGCCGCGTCCTGCTCCGCCGACGGCTCGCTCTCGCTGGACCAGCTCCAGCAGGTGCTGACCGCTTTGAACGGCACCCCGCTGGCGCCGCTGTCGACCCAGCTCGGCCCGGTCCTGCAGCAGATCGCCACCCAGCTGTCGGCCGGTAGCGGCGGCGGCAACGGCGGCGCGGACCTGCAGCTGTCGAGCGCGGCGGCGCTGGTCGCCCAGCTCAACAACGCCCTGCAGGCGGCGCTCGCCCAGATTCCGGCGCAGGCCTACGAGGCGCCGGTGGTGGGCGGCACGCTGTCGACCATCTCGACGGCGCTGAACGACACCCAGGCCCTGCTCAATTCGGCACTGAACTACAACGCGGCCGGCACCCGCAACGCCCTGCAGACCTTGCTCGACCACCTGCTCGTCAACGTCACCACGCAGATCGTGCCGCTCGCCGCGATCGAAGAGCAGGCCGGCCAGCCCGGCGTGATCAGCAGCCAGATCGCGCAGGCTGCCAACCAGCTCGCCACGCTGGTGGCGGGCACTGTGGGACAGGTGCTTTCGCCGGCCTTCGACAGCCTGCTCAACGGCGCGCTGTCGCCGATCCTCGATCCGATCGAAAACCAGGTGCTGCCGGCAATCCTCGGCCCGCTGACGGCGGCACTCTCGGACGGCGCCAATGGCGGAACCGGCGGTGCACTCGGCGGCACGGTGCTCGCCCCGGTGGTGAACCTCGTGCAGCAGGTGCTCGGCACCCTGACCGGCGGTCTCGGCGGCGGAACCGGCACGGGTGGCACGGGAACCGGTAGCGGTTCGAGCTGCCCGTTCGCGAACTATCCGCTGCTGTCCATCCTCTGCGGCCGCGGCTGATCCAAAGCGGCCGGGCTCCTATAAATGGTGTGCCCGAGACACGTCTTCGGGCTTCCATGGAGTTGTGGGGCCGGCCTTAGCGCCGGCCTTTTTTTCAAGTCCTCGACGCCTTCCCTGTGCCAATCCCGTCGAGGAACAAGCCCACCAGTTGGCCAATGCGGGGCTTGGGATCGGCCTCGCGCTCCACGGCCAGGGTAATCGCGGTCGCGACACAAACCAGATCGTCGAAACTGACCTCTGCACGGACGGCGCCCGCCGTCTGTGCACGCAACAGCAGTCGCCTACCTTCCTCGGTCGTGGCATGGCAGCCCGCGGTGCCGATTTTCAGCACTGTTCCCAGCGAGGCGGCCAGCCCGCGATAGACCTTGCTACTGATCACGAGTTCTTCGAGATAGGCGCGCACCGCGGCGGCTGGATCGAGGCCTGATGTTCTCTCACGGCTAGCCTGCGCGAACGATACGAAACGCGCACTGTAGGCCGCTGCCAACAGTTCTTCCCGTGTAGGGAAGCGTCTATAGAGCGTTCCGATGCCCACACCGGCGCGCTTGGCGACGTCCTCCAACGACGCGTCGGCACCCCGCTCCAAAAAGACTTCCTCTGCCGCTGTGAGGATGCGTTCACGGTTTCGCTGTGCGTCGGCTCGCAGCGACGTTTCGTCGGCCAATCGGGTATCCCCCTGAAGTTTGCCAAGTGGAGGATACCTCCGCATTATAAACGGAGGTATCCTCCACTTATTCGGAAGCGAGCGGACGACATGAAGCGATTCGACGGTAAGGTCGTGGTGATAACGGGCGGCACAGACGGCATTGGCCTGACGACCGCTCGCTCCTTTGCGGAAGAAGGCGCCCACGTCTATGTCTCCGGCCGCCGACAGGCGCGCCTGGACGAGGCCGTGCGGGAAATCGGCCACGGCGCTGTCGGCGTTCAGGGCGATGTCGCCGAGCTGGACGACCTTGATCGGCTGTATGCGCGGATTCAGCGCGACCATGGCCGTGTGGACATCGTATTCGCCAATGCGGGTGTGTCCGAGTCCGCGCCCATCGGCAGCGTTGCGGAGGACCACTTCGACCGCGTCTTCAACACCAACGTCAAGGGCATGGTGTTCACCGTGCAAAAAGCCTTGCCGCTGATGTCGGTAGGCGGGGCGATAGTGCTGGCCGGCTCGGGTGCAGGCAGCAAGGGCTTCGCCAACCTCTCGATCTACAGCGCCACCAAGGCGGCTATCCGCTCCTTCGCGCGGACTTGGACGGCCGACCTGAAAGACCGGGGCATCCGCGTCAACGTGGTCTCGCCCGGCATGGTGCTGACACCCGCAATGCAGACCTACCTGCAGGACAATGCCGGCGCCGAGGAATGGATGCTGCAGACCATTCCGTTTGGCAGGCTCGCCCGGACCGAGGAGATCGCCAAAGCAGTGCTCTTTCTTGCATCGGGCGAGAGCAGTTTCGTCGGCGGCGAGGAGCTGCTCGTCGATGGCGGGTTTGTGGCGGTCTGATGTGCTCGCAGCGCCTACAAGCTCCGGTCCGCGTAGCCGGATTTAGGCTCTGGCTCAAGCCTGAGGCCGCCGTAGCGCAATATCCCCAAGCTTCCGTGAGGCTTATGGCTCGGATGCAGCACCTTCGCACCCGCGACCCGGACACTTTCCAAGCCCGCGTCAGATATGGATTTGCGCCAGCTTCGGTGGGAGCAGAAATCTGTTGACAGCGGACATTTTTCATTGCGATTACCCGTCGAAAACCGGGCCCGGAGAGTTGAAATCTTCGAAAGTCTCGCTAGACAGGCGCGGCGGCTTCCCTTTATAAGCACGGTCCCGCGGCCACCCCGGCCCGCGCCCAGCAGTGGCGGGAATGAGCAAGAATCTGGTTATCGTCGAGTCGCCGGCCAAGGCCAAGACGATCAAGAAGTACCTCGGCAAGGATTACGAAGTGCTCGCTTCGTACGGACACGTGCGCGACCTGGTGCCCAAGGACGGCGCGGTCGATCCGGAAGCCGATTTCCAGATGAAGTACCAGATCATCGACCGCAACGAGAAGCACGTGCGGGCAATCACCAGCGCCCTGAAGGACGCCGACTCGCTCTATCTGGCCACCGACCCTGATCGCGAGGGCGAGGCCATTTCCTGGCATCTGGTCGAGTTGCTGAAAGAGAAGAACGCGCTCAAGGGCAAGACCGTCAAGCGCGTGGTGTTTCACGAAATCACCCAGCGCGCGGTCAGCGAGGCCATCGCCCATCCGCGCGATATCGCCGACGATCTCGTCAACGCCCAGCAGGCGCGCCGTGCGCTCGACTACCTGGTCGGCTTCAACCTGTCGCCGCTGCTCTGGCGCAAGGTGCAGCCGGGCCTGTCGGCCGGCCGCGTGCAGTCGCCGGCCCTGCGCCTGATCTGCGAGCGTGAGGAAGAGATCAAGGCCTTCGTCGCCCAGGAATACTGGACGCTCGAAGCGCGCGCGCAGAAGGAAGCGCAGTCGTTCTCGGCCAAGCTCATCGAGCTCGACGGGCAGAAAGTCGAACAGTTCACGCTGACCGAGGAAGGCGGCGCCGAGGCCGCGCGCAAGCGCATCCTCGCGGCTGCGCAGGGTTCGCTCAAAGTCGCCAGCGTCGACAAGAAGCAGCGCCGCCGCAATCCGTCGCCGCCGTTCACGACCTCGACGCTGCAGCAGGAAGCCAACCGCAAGCTCGGCTTCACGTCGAGTCGCACGATGCGCACCGCGCAGCAGCTTTATGAAGGCGTCGACCTCGGCGGCGACACCGTCGGCCTGATCAGCTACATGCGTACCGACTCGGTGAGCCTCGCGCAGGAAGCGATCGCCGAGATCCGCAAGACCATCGTCAGCGAATTCGGTGCCAGCACGCTGCCGCCCGAACCGCGCTACTACAAGAGCAAGAGCAAGAACGCCCAGGAAGCGCACGAAGCCGTGCGCCCGACCTCGGCGCTGCGCACGCCCAAGTCCGTCGCACGCTACCTGACGCCCGACCAGGCCAAGCTCTATGAGCTGATCTGGAAGCGCACGATGGCCTGCCAGATGACCGCCGCGGTGTTCGACACCGTGGCCGCCGACTTGAAGGCCGGCGCGCAGCACGCGTTCCGCGCCAACGGCTCGGTACTGCTCGAGCCGGGCTTTCTGGCCGCGTACAACATCAAGGTCACCGACCCGCTCGACAAGAGCGAGGACGACGACGAGGACGACAAGCGCCTGCCGGTGCTTGTGGTCGGCGAGACCGTGAACCTGCTCGAGCTCGACGCCGAGCAGCATTTCACCCAGCCGCCGCCGCGCTACACCGAAGCTTCGCTGGTCAAGACGCTCGAAGAATTCGACATCGGCCGTCCGTCGACCTACGCGACCATCATCAGCACGCTGCAGGCGCGCGACTACGTACGCCTGGACGGCAAGCAGTTCACCCCGACCGACGTCGGCATGATCGTCAACAAGTTCCTGACCGATCACTTCAACCAGTACGTCGATTACGAGTTCACCGCCAAGCTCGAAGATTCGCTCGACGAAGTCTCGCGCGGCGAGAAAGCCTGGCAGCCGCTGCTCGCCGACTTCTGGGGCAGCTTCAAGCCGCGCGTCGACGAGAAGATGGAGCTGTCGCGCCAGGAAGTCTCGGAAGCGCGCCAGATCGGCATCGACCCCGAAACCGGCAAGCCGGTGTCCGCGCGCCTGGGCCGCTTCGGGCCGTTCGTGCAGATCGGCACCAAGGACGACCCCGAGAAGCCGCGCTTCGCCTCGCTGCGCGCCAACCAGCGCATCGACACGATCACGCTCGAGGATGCGCTGGCCCTGTTCCAACTGCCGCGCCGGCTCGGCACGCTGCCGAACGGCGAAGAAGTGAAGGTCAACATCGGCCGCTTCGGGCCCTACGTGCAGCACGGCAAGAGCTACGTCTCGCTCAAGCGCGACGACGATCCGTACACCATCGGCCTGCCGCGCGCGATCGAGCTGATCGAGCAGAAGGCGGCCGCGCTCGAAGCCGCGACGATCAAGGTCTTCGACGGCACCGGCATCCGCATCGTCAAGGGCCGCTTCGGGCCCTACATCACCGATGGCACGCGCCGGGCGAACATTCCGAAGACGCGCGATCCGGAATCGCTGTCGGCCCTGGATTGTGAGTTTTTCTTGAACGAAGCTGCTCTTAGGGATAAACCCGCAAAGGGCAAGAAGGGCGGGAAGTCGGCCGACAAGGCGGACGCTGCGGCCAAGGCCGCCACCAAGAAGGCCTCCGCGAAGAAGGCCCCGGCCAAGAAGAGCGCCACCAAGAAAGCGGTCAAGAAATCGTCCGCGAAGAAGAAGTCTTGAAGCCCGCCAAGTTCGACGCACCAGTCGTCAGCTCGATCCATCTGCGCCAGGCCCACAAGGCCCTGCGCGACGGCGGGCTGATCGCGTACCCGACCGAAGCCGTCTGGGGCCTGGGTTGCGACCCGCTGAACCGGTCCGCGGTCATGCGCCTGCTCGAACTCAAGCGCCGCCCGGCCGAGAAGGGGCTCATCGTCATCGCCTCGCATTTCGAGGACATCGAGCCCTGGCTGCAGCCGCTCAACGAGAAGATCGAAGAGCGCGCCTACCGCACCTGGCCCGGCCCGTTCACCTGGCTGTGGCCGGCGACGCCCGCGGCCCCGCCGTGGATCACCGGCGGCAGCGGCAAGATCGCGGTGCGCCTGACGCGCCAGCCGGTCGCCCAGGCACTCTGCGATGCGGTCGGCCCGGTGGTTTCGACCAGCGCGAACCTCAGCGGCCAGGCGCCCGCCAAAACCCTCACCGAAGTGCGCCTGCGCTTCGGCAGGCAGATCGACGCGGTCGTCCCCGGAGCGCTCGGCCGCTCGGCCCGGCCGACGGTGATTCGCGATCTGCTGTCCGGACGCACGGTCCGCGCCTGAGGCCGGGAGACGGCAGACCGGAGACGGGTTAGCCTTTCGGCTCCTTCCGTTCCGTCTTTCGCAATGAATTCCGCCGCCGTCGAAACCTATCTGCGCGAGCTGCAGGCGCGCATCTGCAGCGCCCTCGAAACTGCCGACGGCTCGAAGAAATTCCTCGCCGACGCCTGGCGCAAGCCCGACGACGCGCCGCTGCGCGGTGACGGCGTCACCCGCATCCTCGAAGGCGGCGAGCTGTTCGAGCGCGCCGGCGTGGGCTTCTCGCTCGTCGCGGGTGACCGGCTGCCGCCGTCGGCGAGCGCCAACCGGCCCGAACTCGCGGGCCGCGGCTTTCGCGCGATGGGCGTGTCGCTGGTGCTGCATCCACGCAATCCGTACATTCCGACCGCGCACGCCAACGTGCGCTACTTCGTCGCCGAAAAGCCCGGCGAAGAACCCGTCTGGTGGTTCGGCGGCGGCTTCGACCTGACCCCGTATTACGTATTCGAGGAGGACGCCAGGCACTGGCATTCGGTCGCCCGCAAGGCCTGCGCGGCGAGCGGCGACGGCGTCTACGAGCGCCTCAAGCGCCAGTGTGACGACTACTTCCTGCTCAAGCATCGCGGCGAGACGCGCGGCGTCGGCGGGCTGTTCTTCGACGACTGGCACGAGGGCGGCTTCGACGCCAGCTTCGGCCTCATGCGCAGCGTCGGCGACGGCTTTCTCGAGGCCTACCTGCCGATCGTCGAGCGCCGTCGGGCGACGGCTTACGGCGAACGCGAGCGCGCCTGGCAGTTGTACCGGCGCGGCCGCTACGTCGAGTTCAACCTCGTGTTCGACCGCGGCACCCTGTTCGGCCTGCAGTCCGGCGGGCGCACCGAATCGATCCTGATGTCGATGCCGCCGCTCGCGAGCTGGCAATACCAGTTCGAGCCCGAAGCCGGCAGCGCCGAGGCCGCGCTCGCCCAATACCTTACGCCGCGCGACTGGCTATGACGCTCACCGAACTGCGCTACCTCGTCAATCTCGACAAGGAACGCCATTTCGGTCGCGCGGCCGAGCGCTCCTTCGTCTCGCAGCCGACGCTGTCGGTGGCCGTCAAGAAGCTCGAGGACGAGCTCGGCGTGCTGCTGTTCGAGCGCAACCGCGGCGAAGCGCGGCCGACGCCGGTCGGCGAGCGCGTGATCGCTCAGGCCCGCCGCGTGCTGGCCGAGGCCAAGCTCGTCGAGGACATCGCCCACGAAGGCCGCGACGAGCTGTCCGGCCCGCTGCGTTTCGGCGCGATCTACACGGTCGGGCCCTACCTGCTGCCGCACCTGATTCCGGTGCTGCGCGAGCGCACGCCGACGATGCCGCTGGTGATCGAGGAGAACTTCACCGCCAAGCTGCTCGAGCAGCTGCGCGACAACGAGCTCGACGTCGCCGTCGTCGCGCTGCCGATCGACCAGCAGAACCTCATGGCCTGGCCGCTCTACGACGAGGATTTCGTCGTGCTGCTGCCGCAGGACCATCGCTGGAACCACGAGGACGCGATTCCCGCGCGCAAGCTCGCCGAGGAGCATCTGCTGCTGCTGGGCCCGGGCCATTGCTTCCGCGACCAGGTCGTCGAGGCCTGTCCGAAGTGCGTCGACCCGGACGGCGAGGGCCCGCGCGCGCAGACCGGCAGCTCGCTCGAAACCATTCGCCACATGGTCGCCGGCGGGCTCGGCATCACCGTGCTGCCGCGATCGTCGGTCGAGAACCGCAGCGACGATTCCGGGCTCATCGTCGCCAAGCCGTTCGCGGCCAAGCCGCCGTCTCGGCGCATCGCGCTGGTCTGGCGCAAGACCTTCCCGCGTCTGGCCGCGATCACCGCGCTGCACGACGCGATCCTCGCCAGCCCGTTGCGCGGCGTGAGCCTGCTGCCGCAAGCCGGCAGGCTCGATTCCTGAGCCGGACCGTCGAGCAACGAAAAGCCCGCGATGTACGCGGGCTTTTTCTGTCGAGTTGAACCGAGGCCGGTCCTAGCCGTACGAGCTGACCCCGAGCGCCTGCAAGGTCTGCAGGTTCAGGTAACGATCTTCCGGCAGGCCCTTGGAGCGCTGGTAGGCATTGAGCGCGTCCATGGTCCTGGCGCCGGCCTTGCCGTCGATCGGGCCCGGATCGAAGCCGGCGCTCTTGAGCGCGCGCTGCACGCGCGTGACGGTGCTGTCGTTCATGTTGGTTTCGCAGAGCACCGGCCGCCATTCGAGCGTCGACGGGGCGGTGAGTTCGCGGGCGGTGATGCTGCCCATCTGGTCGGGCACGCGAACGGTGTTGTAGCTGGCCGGCTGCACGAGGCGTTGCACGGTCATCGTCGAACGCTGCTCGGGCACCACCACGCGGCGCACCTGGGCCGGCTGGTCGACCACGCGGCGCGTCACCGTGCGGTATTCGCCGGGCACCTGCACTTCGCGCATCTGCGGCTGCTGCTTGAGCACCTTGCGCGTGACGGTCTTGTAGACGGCCGGCTCTTCGACCAGGCACATGACTTCACCGGTGGCATTGTCGACGCGCTGGATCGGACCGCGGCCGCGCTTCCAGGTCTGGCGGGCCGGGGTTTCGAGGATGCGCTCGGACACCGTCTCGTAGACCGGTTCGCTGGCCAGGTAGCGCACCGACGGCGGCGACACTTCGACGCGCTCGGACACCGTCTTGAAGGTGGCCGGAATGATCTCGAGGCGCTCGTAGGATTCGTTCGAAACGTAGCTCTGCTGTTGCGATTCGTAGCGCGCCGGCGTGACCTGGATGCTGTCGTAGCCCGGACGCACGACGTAGTCGCGCGAGACGCTGCGGTACTGCTCGGGCGTGCGCACGAGCGCGTAGCACTCGCCGGGGCGCGCGGACTGGGGCATCGGCGGAATCACCGCGCCGCTGGAACTGCCGGCGTAATCCCCCGCGTAGTAGTCGGTCTGCGCGTAACCCGGACCCTCGGTCGGCATAGCGGTCTGGGTGACCGGCGCCGAATAGCTGGTCTGCACGGCCGGCACCAGCGCCGGCTGCACGCCCTGTGTGACCAGGCCGGTCGTCGTGATCGAGGACAGGCCCGAGCCGCTGCGCTGCCACTGGGCGAGACGCTCGGCGGTGATGCGCTGCTCGTCCTCGGCGCGCGTGGACTTTTTGTAGGCCGGCGTAGCGCGCGGATCGGGCAGCGTGTTCTCGAATTCGAACGAGGGATGCGGCGGCGTGGTGCCGGATTCGTTGTAGCTCGGCAAACGCGAGCTGGATTGAGGCGGCGGGATGATGCCGGCCGGAGGCGGAATGCGGGGGGTGTGGGCGGCGGCATATTCGCCGCTGTCGGCGACCGGCGTCGACACACAAGCGGACAGCACCGACGTCATGAACGCCGACAGCACGGCCATGGCAAGAGCCTTTCGTTTACGCCTCAACATGTTCCCTTGCCTTTACCAGCTCGTTTACAGACGCGTTTCGCCGGGATGGTAGCTTGCCGTTCGCATGCCGTCTAAGCATCGGGATGCTTTGTCTATATGACACCCGACTCGGGCCCACGGACCGGCCAAACGACGATCGGGAATCGGCTCGGTTCAGCCCGCGCGGCTAAGATGGCGGTGTGAACGACCGACCCGCCAACCCCCGACGCGCCGGCCTGCCACTGCGCCGGCTCAGCTTCGTGCTGTGCACCAGCCTGGGCCTGACCGCCCAGGCGCAGCAGCCCGCTCCGCCGGTCGATCCCTACGCCGCGGTTCGCGCCGAGTTCGTCCAGCAGCTCAGTGCGCTCGAAGCGATGCCGGCCCCACAGCTCGCCGGCAGCACTGGCGAGGCTTCGGATGCGCTGCGCGGCTACATGCTCTACCCGTATCTCGAGGCTCAGCGCCTGCGCATGCCGATGCGCTATGGCCTGGCGCCAGACGACACCGCGATCGCGGCGTTGCTGGGCCGCGACGGCGACGCGCCGTGGACGCGTGACCTGCGCCGCGACTGGCTGCTCGACCTGGCGCGCCGCCAGCGCTGGCCGGACTTCATCAAGCACTACGCCAACAACCGCGCCGACGCCCGGCTCAAGTGCGAACGACTGCGCGCGCTCACGGCCACGCCGCCGGCCGAGCCCGCTGCGCTCGCCCAGCTGCAGGACACGCTGCTCGGCGTCTGGATGACCGGCTCGCAGCTGCCGGACGCCTGCGTCGCCCCGTTCGAATGGGCACGCGGCCAGGGCTGGCTGACGCCCGAGCGCAACGAGCGCCGGGCCCGCCTGGCGCTCGAAGCCGGCAATGCCGACCTCGCCCTGTTCCTGCTCAAGTCGCTGCCGCCCGAGGCAGCGCCGCCGTTGCGCGGATGGGCCCGGCTGCTCGGCAATCCCGATCGCGAGATCGATGCGCTGATCGCGGGTGGCCCGGCGCTGATCAACCAGCAGGAGCCGGCCGCGATCGCCGCCGCGGTGATCAAGATTTCGCGGCGCGATCCGCTCGCCGCGGCTCCGCGCGTCAATGCGCTGATCGCGGCCTGCGGCAGCCCGTGCCCGCTCGCGTCGCCGGCGACGCCCGGAGAATTGCGCCGCGAGGTCGCGCTCGGTCACGCCTGGAGCCGCTTGCCGGGTTCGGTCACCGCGTTCCAGCAGGTGGATCTCGCAGCGCTGGACGAGCGGGCGCACGAGTGGCGCGTGCGTGCGGCGCTGTGGATCGGCCAATGGTCGCTGGCCGCCAGCTGGATCGACCAGATGCCGGCGACGCTCGCGGCGCAACCGCGCTGGCGCTACTGGAAGGCTCGCGCGCGCGCCGCCAAGGGCGATGCCGAGGGTGCGAAAGTCGCGAAAGATTTGTACGAAGGCCTGCTCGCCGAGAACGGCTACTACCCGCTGCTCGCCGCCGGGCGCCTGGGTCGCGGCTTCACGCCGACGCAGATCTCCGCTCCGCAGGATCCGGCGCTGCAGCGCCAGCTCGTGCAGCAGCCCGGCGTGCAGCGCGCCCGCGAACTCTGGCTCGCCGGGCGCAGCGAATGGTCGTCGCTCGAATGGGGCGAAACGCTGGCCTCGCTGACGCCGGCCCAGGCGATGCAGGCCGCGCGGCTGCCAGGCACCTGGAACGCCTGGGTGCAGACCGTCACCGCCGCGAGCAAGGCGCAGGTGTTCGACGATTTCGAGCTGCTCTATCCGCGTCCGTTCGAGTCCGAAGTGCAGGCTGCGGCCAAGCTTTCGGGCGTGCCGAGCCAATGGATCTTCGCGGTCATGCGCCAGGAAAGCCTCTACGACCCGCGCGCGCGCTCCAGGGCCGATGCACTCGGCCTGCTGCAGATGCTCGTGAGCACCGCGCGCGAGACCGCGCGCCGCCAGGGCCAGCCCGCGCCCGACGCTAGCGCGCTGCTGGACCCGGCCGTCAACACGCGGCTCGGGGCGTTGCACCTCAAGGAGCTGCTCGATCGCTACGAGCAGGAATTCATGCTCGTGCTCGGCGCCTACAACGCCGGACCGCGACCGGTGCAACGCTGGCGCCCGCCCACGGAATCGCTCGATGCCGATGTCTGGATCGAGAACGTCCCTTACAACGAAACCCGCAGCTACATTCAGCGCGTGACCTGGCACAGCGCGGTGTTCGGCTGGCGAGCGACCGGGCAGCCGCAATCGGCCGACAAGCTGCTCAAGCCGATCACGCCGGGCGGTTGAGGCCGAGCAGCCGATGAAAGCCGGAATCAAGAAGTACCTGGTCGGAGGCGCGGTGCGCGATGCCTTGATCGGTCGCACGGTCACCGAGCGCGACTGGGTGGTGGTCGGCTCCACGCAGGACGAGATGGTCGCCGCTGGCTACAGGCCCGTGGGCCGCGACTTTCCGGTGTTCATCGATCCCGAGACCGGCGAGGAACACGCGCTCGCGCGCACCGAGCGCAAGTCCGGGCGCGGCTATCGCGGCTTCGTCACCGACGCCTCGCCGGCGGTTACGCTCGAAGAAGACCTCATGCGCCGGGATCTCACGGTCAACGCGATGGCGCAGGACGAGGACGGCCGGATCATCGACCCGTACGGCGGCCGGGCCGACCTCGAAGCCAAGGTTTTGCGCCACGTCTCGGCGAGCTTCACCGAAGACCCGGTACGTATCCTGCGGCTCGCGCGCTTCCATGCGCGCTATGCCCCTCGCGGCTTCACGGTCGCAGCCGAGACCCAGGCCCTGCTCAAGCGGATGGTCGAAGCCGGCGAAGCCGACGACCTCGTGCCCGAGCGCGTCTGGAAGGAAACCGAGCGCGCGCTGATGGAATCGGACCAGCCCAGCGTGTTCTTCGAAGACCTCGAAGCCAGCGGGGCGCTTGCGCGCGTGATGCCCGAAGTCGCCGCCCTGCGCGGGGTTCCGCAGCGGGCGGACTATCACCCCGAGGTCGATACGCTGCGCCACACGCTGATGGCGGTGGATGCTTCGGTGCGCCACCGATTCGCGCTGCCGGTGCGCGTGAGTGCGCTGCTGCACGATCTCGGCAAGGCCGCGACCCCGGTGTCGGAATGGCCGAGCCACCGCATGCATGAGGAGCGCGGGCTGCCGCTGGTAGCCGCGTTCTGCGAACGCCTGCGCGTGCCGAACCCGTGTCGCGAGCTCGCGCTGGCGGTCACGCGCGATCATCTCAACGTGCACCGGGCGCGCGAGCTGCGACCCGCCACCCTGCTCGCATTGCTCGACCGGCTCGGTGCCTTCCGCAAGAGCGGCGAGGGTTTCGAGCAGGCCTTGCAGAGCTGCCTCTGCGACGCCCGCGGCAGGCTCGGGCTCGAGGACTGCGAGTATCCGGCCGTCGATTACCTGCGCCGGGCCCGCGAGGTGGCGCTGACGATCCAGGCCGGCGAGGTCATGCGCGACGGATTCCAGGGGCCGGCGATCAGCGAGCAGATCAAGCTGCGGCGCGAGCAGGCGCTCAAGCGCTGGAAGCAGTCGGACCCGACGGTTCAGGACGGGTCCGCGACATGAAAAAGGCCGGCGCAAGCCGGCCTTTTGGGTCACAGCACGCGTCGCTCAGAGAGCGGGGGAAGGCTCTGCCGGCGGCGGCAGAACATCGCCTTCGGGCCCCGGCGAGGCGACCGTCGGTGCCGGGCCGTCGGCCGGGTTCGACCCGGTCACGCGCAGCTCGACACGGCGGTTGAGCTCACGGCCCTCGTCAGTCGCGTTGTCGACGATCGGCCGGGTCTCTCCGTAACCGACCGTGCTCATCCGCGAGCCGTCGATGCCCCGTTCGATCAGGTAGAGCTTGACCGCGTCGGCCCGGCTTTCGGACAGCTTCTGGTTGTAGGCGTCGGCGCCCTTGGAATCGGTGTGACCGGCGATCTCGATCTGAATGTCCTGCCGCGCGAGCAAGGCGTCGGCCACCATGTCTAGCAGGGTCTTGGCGTTGGCGGTGAGCCTGGACTTGTCGAACTCGAAGTTCACGCCATGCAGGACCAGCGTCTGTCCGACCTCGCAGCCTTCGAGCGAAAACGGCTGGCCCGGTTTGGGCGCCTCACACGGCGGCGGCGGGGGAGGAGGCGGAGCCGGCGGTTCGACCGGGGCCACTACTTCGACCGGCGGCGGAGCCGGTGGCGGCGCCTCCTCGGCCGGCTGGCCGAACGAATAGCGCAGGCTCAGCAGCGCGGTCTGGGCCTCGTAGCGAAATCTCACACGCGTGGCCGGATCGTCGCGCAGCAAATTGAACCTGCTGCGATCGGTCCGTAGGTAGCGATAGTCGAAAGACAAGGTCAGCCGATCGCTCAGATCGAACCCCAGTCCGGCTCCGGCTTGATAGGCGAAGGCGGTCGTGGCGGTATTGTTGAAATCTTCGCCGTCGTAGCCGCTGTCGCGAATGGCGATGCGCGCCGCACCGGCCCCGAGTCCGGCATATGGCCGGACCCGGCTGTGGCGGAACAGGTCGAGCCAGAGATTGACCATCGCCGTCTGCGCGTCCTGCTTGCCCTCGACCCCGTCGGGATCGGTGCCGTTCGGCGTCAACAGACCGGACAGCAGGCCGGCCGGCTCGATATGAATGTGATCGAGATCGTTCCGACGGTAGAGCAGTTCGAGCTCGGGCCGCAGTCCGCTGTCGGTGGAGTAGCCGAGCACCAGTCCGCCGGCCCAGCCATCCTTGAATCTGATCTGGCCGATCTCGGTGCCGTCGTCAACCAGGCCGCCCCCGTTGGGGTAGTAGAGGTCGTATTTCTGCTTGTCGAGGAAATTGATCCCGCCTCCGACCCCGATGTACAGACCCTCGCCGGCCCCAGCGGTGAATGAAACCGTCAGCGTGGACGAAAGCAGCCAAGCCGCGTGCTTGCCGGTAAACCGGCTTCTCCTGGTTTTCATGACCCTGTCTCCCTGGTCTTCTGCGAATTGCTCACCGGCGTCCGACCCCTCCGCCTGGTCCGCCGCTGCTCCTCAATTCAGGTGGCGCTACCCAAGCAATATCAACAAAACGGCGCCGAGCGCAATTCGGTACCAGGCGAACAGGATGAAGCTGTGCCCTGCGACATAGCGCAGCAGCCACTTCACGGCGACGAAGCCGGTGACCGCCGCCACCGCGAATCCGGCCGCGAGCTCACCCCAGGCTTCGCTCTGCAACTGGCCGTGCATGGCGAGCTTGAGCAGTTCGTAAGCGCTGGCCGCGAACATGGTCGGAATGCCCACCATGAACGCGAACTCGGCCGCGAGCTTGCGATTGGTCAGCCCGGCCAGCATGGCGACGAAGATCGCGGCGGCCGAACGCGAAGTGCCCGGGAACGAGCCCGCGATGACCTGCGCAGCGCCCACGGCGAACGCGAGTTTCCAGGTCACCAGATCGCGGATCGGCTGACGCTTGGCCCAGCCTTCGACGATGAAGATGATCAGGCCGCCGACGATCAGCGCGGCGGCGATCGGGCGCGTGGTTTCGGGCAGTTCGGCGCCGAGCTTCTTGGCCAGCAGGCCAAGCACTGCCGTCACCAGAAATGCCACGAAGAGCTTGATCGAGTAGTCGCGCAGTTCCGGCTTGTTCCAGCCGGTGGCGAGCTCGCGCAGGCGCTCGCGATAGACCAGGGTCACCGCAAGGATCGCGCCGGCCTGCACGATGACGTTGAACAGATCGGAGCGGCGACCGAGCCAGTGTTCGGCGATCAGCAGATGCCCGGTGCTGGAAATGGGGAGGAATTCGGTGAGGCCTTCGATGAGGCCCAGCAGGATGGCGTCAAGCATCGAGTGAGAATCGGGGAGGTACGTTGGCGGGCCTGAAGCCGCGCACGAACCGCGCCGCTTCGGCGACAATAGGGAACAGGAAATGGGCGGGGAATGAGCCGTTCCATCATACCGCGCTCCCGTGACGGAGCCCCTTCAGCCGCAACGTCGCTCCGCCGCAGGCCATGAAGCCCGACTCCACAGAATCAGCCCCTGTCGCCATCGTCACCGGCGCCGGCCGCCGCATCGGCTCGGCCATCGCGACCGCCTTGCACGAGGCCGGCTATCGCATATTGCTGCACTACCGGCTCTCGGGCGAGGGTGCTCGGCGGCTCGAAGCCGAATTCAACACCCGCCGTCCGAACTCGGCCGCCTGCTTCGCCGGCGACATGGCCGACGATGCGTTGCCAGAGGCGCTCGCGCAGACCGCGCTCGAGTACTGGGGCCGGCTCGACGCTCTCGTCAACAATGCGTCGAGCTTCTACCCGACCGCGCTCCAGGCCCTGACGCCCGCGCAATTCGGCGACCTCATCGCGAGCAACCTCAAAGGCCCGCTGTTTCTCGCCAAGGCCTGCGCGGCCCGCATGCAGCGCGGGGCCATCGTCAACGTGCTCGACATCCATGCGCGCAAGCCGATGCCGGGCTACGTCGCCTATTGCGCGGCCAAGGCCGGGTTGTGGTCGGTGACCGAAAGCCTGGCGATCGAGCTCGCCCCGCGCATCCGCGTCAACGGCGTCGCCCCGGGCCGAATGATCTGGGGCGTCGGCGACAATCTCGACGAAGCCGCGCGCTTCGCCGAGGAGCAGCGCATTCCGATGAAGCAGCTCGGCGGCGGCGCCGAGGTGGCCCGCACGATCCGCTTTCTGCTGTCCGACGAAGCCGGCTACATCAACGGCGCGGTGTTGCCGGTGGATGGCGGGCTGAGACTGACTTAGGGGCCGTGACCCGCCGGCGGGTCACGGCCTGCCTGCGAAGCGGAGCGCCTGTGTAGGATTTCGGGGCCCGCGGCAATCGTTCAGCACTGCGCATTAAGGTGAGCCCATGAACCGCTACGAACTCGATCGCCTCGCCGAAATCCGCCGCTGGCAGGTGCAGGAGCCCCCCCCGGCCGCTCGCTGGTTCGGCAAGGCCGCCGGTCCGGCGAGCCAAGCGGTGCAGTCGATGATCCCGACCGAAGCACTGCGTACCGCACTGACCGCGGTGCAGGCCACGGCCGGTCGCTTCTCCGGCCATGCGGCCCTGCTCAAGCAGGCCAAGGTGACACGCATCGAAGACCTGCTGGACGCCGATCTCAAGGTCTGCGATCGGCTTTCGGCCCAGATGCGCCGGCGCGGCATGGCGATGGCCGGCGGGGCCGGCGCGGTGCTCGGCATCGCCGGGGCGGCCGGCATGGTCGCCGACGTGCCCGCACTGCTGGTGCTGGCGTTTCGCAGCATCCAGCGCACCGCCCTGTGCTACGGCCAGGTGATGACGCCCGAGGAGAGCCGGCGGCTCGGCATTGCCATCTTCGCGCTCGCATCGGCCAATTCGGTCGAGGAGAAGCAGGCCGCGCAGAAGGCGGTCTGGCGCAACAACGTCGAGCTCGACGACGCCGCCTGGCGCGACGGCATCGAGCGCGCGGCCGAACGTGAACTCGCCAAGGAGGCCGCGACGATGAGCCTCAACAATCTCGCTCTGCAGGCTGGCCGGCATCTGGGTTGGCGCAAGGCAGCCAGCGCGATGCCGGTGGTCGGCGCCGTGATCGGCGGCTCGGTCAACGCCTGGTATCTCTACGACATCAGCAACGTCGCCCGTTACTGCTTTCAGGAGCGCTGGCTCGCGCACCGCTACGGCGCATTGCCCGACTCGATCGGAGTCCAGAGCCTGCCGAAGCTGGCAACCCGCTCCCGCTAGCCGGGAAGCTTTCCCAGGTCCTATGGGCGACGGCAGCTCGCGTAGGTACGAGAGCGCCGAAAGCGGAGCATGCGGGTAGCGCGAGAACATTTCGAGCCCCGACCCGGCGCAGTAGCGTGACGAAGCACCTCAGGGGTCACGGGGCTGGTTCAGCCAGACCTCGTCGTCCAGGCGCTCGTAGAGCGGCGGTCGCTCTCTGGGCAGATTGCGGGCGAGCCAGTTCAGCATGTCGCTCCAGATGCGCTGCGACTGCGCCGCAGTCGGCATGCTGCCGGCGTTGGGCAGCTCCAGCGTGATCACCGGCAGCTTGCGGTCGACGCCCGCGTAGTTGCCTAGCGAGCCCGGGTAGACGCCGAGGGGTTGCAGGCGCAGGTAGCCGAAACGCTCGGGGGGGCGCAGCGGGCCGTCGTAGTCGAGTACGCCGTAGGGTGCGTGCACCGAGACGATCGCGTCGGGTTTGAAGCTTTCGATCTGCGACACCAACCAGCGCGTCTCGGGCTCCGACATCGACGACTTGCCCGGAAACCGCCGCTTGTCCGAGCCCGTGCGGCTGCGCCAGTAAGACAGCGCGCGCTGGTTCCAGTCGGCGCTCGGAAAATTGCGATTGAGATCGACGCCGGCGAGGTTCTCGCGCGTCGCCGGGTTGGCGAACAGACCGTCCGGGTTCGCGCTCGGAATCACGCGCCAGTAGAACGGCTGGATGCGCTCCTGTTCGAGCTTGCGCATCCACTGGAACACCATGCTGACGCTCGAGAATTCGTCGCCGTGGATACCGCCGATCAGCAGTACGCGGCGCGGCTGGAACACGTCGCCGCGCGCCGGGAAATCGCGATAGAGCAGGGCCTGGTGCCAGCGGCTGGCGCCGTCACCAAGATGGAAGCCGGCCCGCCGGCAGTCGTTCGGATCGACGCTCTGCAGGCGCTGGCCCAGGCGCTCGCAGGCCCGGTCGACCGACATCAGCGGCAGCTCGGCCGCGGTAGCGGCACCGGAACCGGTCCCCGCACCAACAAAAAGCCCGGCCAGGAGCCGGGCGGCGACGAACGTGCGCCTCAGCTGCCGCGGCGTCGCCCGCAGCGAGCCCCGGTTGGTATTTATTTCTTGCGTTCCTGACGGACCTTCTCGATGAGGAAGTCGGTCACCTTGATCATCTTGTCGAAATCGCCGGCCAGCGACGCATTGGTCGTGTACTTGCCGCCGACCACGATCGCCGGGACGCTGGCGATGCCGTAGGCGCGCAGCAGCGCGTCGGTACGGCGGACCTGACTATCGACCGCGAAGCCCGTGAACGTGCCGTTGAACACCTCTTCGGAAATCGCGGCCTGGCGGTAGAACAGCGTGGCGATGCCGCCCTGCGTGAACAACGAGGTGTCGTGCTTGACGTGAATGGCATCGAACAGCGGCGTGTGGATCTTGTCGCCGATGTTGAGCGACTGCGCCGTGAAATAGGCCTTCTGGTGCAGCACGCCTTCCGGGTGACCGAGGCTGGACGGCAGACGCGCGAAATCGACGTCCGCCGCCCTGGTCTTGCGCCAGGCTTCGATCTTGGGATCGAAGTGGAAGCAGTGCTGGCAACCGTACCAGAACGCTTCCTCGACGAGGATGCGCTTGGGGTCGATCGGCTTCTGCACGTCCCGCACGAGCTTGTATTGCTCGCCTTCCTTGAAAGCGGGAGTTTCCGCCAAGCCCGGCAAGCTCATCAGGGAAAGGCCGGCGAACACGCTGGCGAGCAGCAGGCGCATGGAAAAACGCATGGATGAAGTCTCGATGAGGCCCCAACAGCCCGTTGCTATTGGACGCCGGTGATGTAGGACGCCAGCGCCTGGATCTCGTCATCGGTGAGCTTGGACGCCACGGCGGCCATCATCTGACCGGTGGGACCGACCTTGCGTTCCCCGGCCCGGTAGGCCGTGAGCTGCTTGGCAGTGTACTTGGCGTGCTGCGAGCCGATACGCGGATAACCAGCGGCCGGGTTGCCCGCGCCCTTGGGGCCATGGCAGCTGGCGCAGGCCGGAATGCCGCGAGCGGCGTCACCGGCGCGGAACAGCGGCTCGGCCACGGCGACCGCGTCCTTGCTGCCGGCGGCGGGCGTGGATTTCTGCTGTGAGAAGTAGGCCGAGATGTCGGCGATGTCGGCATCCGACAGCGGAGCGGCCTGTGCGGTCATCACCGGGTCCTTGCGCTCGCCCGACTTGAAGGCCTTGAGCTGGTGCGCAATGTAGTTGGAACCCTGGCCGGCCAGCTTGGGCCAATCCGGCATCGCGCTGTTACCGCCGGGTCCATGGCAGGCGACGCAAGCTGCGGCCTTGGTGGCGCCGGCGGTGGCATCTCCCTGGGTAAAGGGATCTTTGGATCCCGCTTCCTGGGCAGACGCCGAAGCAAATGGGGCGACGAGAACCAGCGCCATCAAAAGGCGTTTCATCAACAGCACTCCCAGTAGGCAAACTCGGTAGGCAACGGTGGCGATCGTCCGGCATCTGACGTTGCCGGTGAAATCGCAGGCGGCGCTGGGCGTCGAGTAGCACGACGCAAGCTAACCGGATAATTTGGCGGCGTAATTCTACACTCCGACTTGCTCAATGCAGAATCCCTTTTCCCAGGCTCAGTTCCTGCTCTCCTGCGCGCAGCTCACGCAGCTGCCCGACGACGAGCATCCCGAGGTCGCCTTCGCGGGTCGATCCAACTCCGGCAAATCGAGTGCCCTGAACGCCTTGTGCGGCCGCCATTCGCTCGCCCGGGTCAGTAAGACGCCCGGGCGTACCCAGCTCATCAACCTGTTCGGGATCAACGACGGCTCGCGTCTGGCCGACCTGCCGGGCTACGGCTACGCCTCGGTTCCCAACCCGGTCCGTGCGAGCTGGGGCCGGCTGATCGGCGGCTACGTCGAGAAGCGCAGGAACCTGCGCGGACTGTTCCTGATCATGGATTGCCGCCACCCGCTGACCGATTACGACAAGCAGATGCTGGCCTGGACGGTCAGCGCCGGCCGCGACTGCCACGTCCTGCTGACCAAGGCCGACAAGCTCGGCTACGGGGCGTCCAAGGCCACGCTGCTGGCGACCCGCAAGGGGCTCAAGGAACTCGGCAGCCAGGCGACGATCCAGCTGTTCTCGTCCAGCAGCCACCAGGGGCTCGACGAGGCGCGTGAACGTTTGCAGTCGATGCTCGACGGAGTGGTTCCGGGTGCGAACCCGGTCGAAGCACCGGTCGCCTGAGCGCATCAGCGTATGGGTTTTGGGATCAAACTGAACAATTGAGGCCCGCATCGGTCAATTGCCGAATATGGCCGGAGATTCAGAAGGATTCTGAAAAGAAAATGCCCCGTGAGCCGGGGGGAGACTCACGGGGCAACAAGCTCCGGCTTGGGGGATGCCGGACCCGCCCAGGGAGTAGAGGCGGGGAGCGTGAAAAGGGAGAGATTCACGCTCGCAGTCTTAGAGGACAGGCCTGATCGAAAGTTCACGCCGGTTTCCCGTTTTTTCGCGAAAACCGTAAGGGGTTTCGCGGCGCTTTCTTTAAATTGCTGATTCGCTTGGTTTTCTTATTATTTTGTCGAGCGTCTGTCGAAGCTTCACGACCGACGAACGGTCGTACGAAGACCTTCAGCTGGTCGAGCGCGCATGCCCGTGCGGCTGATGCGCCTCGTCCCAGTTTCCAGCCAGGCCGAAGTCGGCCACCAGCGGAACTGCGAGCGGGGCGATTCGCACCATGTGGTCGGCGATCGTCTGGGCTTTCTCGCGCAGCAGGGCTTCGGGGCCTTCGAAGACCAGTTCGTCGTGCACCTGCATGATCATGCTGATCCCGGGCGCGTTGGCGTCCAGCCAGGCCTGCAGGTCGATCATCGCCTTCTTGATCAGGTCCGCCGCCGTACCCTGCAGCGGGGCGTTGATCGCGGTGCGCTCGGCGTACTGGCGCAGGCCCTGGTTGCGGGCGTTGATGTTGGGCAGGTACAGGCGACGGCCGAACAGGGTTTCGACGTAGCCGCGCGAGCGCGCCGCCGAACGCGTGTCGTCCATGAACTGCTTGACGCCCGGATAGCGGCCGAAGAAGCGCTCGATGTATTCGCCGGCCTCGTTGCGGCCGATGCCGAGCTGGCGCGCGAGTCCGAACGCCGACATGCCGTAGATGAGCCCGAAGTTGATCGCCTTGGCGGCGCGGCGCTCGTCGCTGCCGACTTTTTCGAGCGGCAGGCCGAAGACTTCGGCGGCGGTGGCCTGGTGCACGTCGAGGTTCTGCCGGAACGCCTCCCGCAGGCGCTCGTCACCCGAGAAATGCGCCATCAGCCGCAGCTCGATCTGCGAATAGTCGACCGCGAGCAGCGTATTGCCGGGTTCGGCGATGAAGGCCTGGCGGATGCGCCGGCCTTCGGCCGTGCGGATCGGAATGTTCTGCAGGTTCGGCTCTTGCGACGACAGCCGGCCGGTGGCCGCGACGGCCTGGTGATAGCTCGTGTGGATGCGGCCAGTGCGCGGATTGATCGCCGCCGGCAGCTGCTCGGCGTAGGTGCTGCGCAGCTTCTGCATCGCCCGCCAGTCGAGGATCAGGCGCGGCAGCGGGTGCTGGGCCGCGAGCTGCTCGAGGGTGTCTTCGGCCGTCGACGGATCGCCCTTGGGCGTCTTGGCGAGCACCGGCAGCTGGAATTTCTCGTAGAGCAGGGCCTGCAACTGCTTCGGCGAGCCGAGGTTGAATTCGCCCTCGGCGACGACGAAGGCCTGCGCCTGCAGCTCGTCCATGCGCTGCGCGAGCTCGGCGCTGATCTTGCGCAACAACGGCGCATCGACCTTCACGCCGCGACGCTCGATGCGCGCGAGCACCGGCACCAGCGGCATTTCGATTTCGTGGAAGACCTTGGCGAGCACCGGCTCGGCCTCCAGCTTCGGATACAGCGTCTCGTGCAGGCGCAGCGTGATGTCGGCGTCCTCGGCAGAATACTCGGTGGCCTTGTCGAGCGCGACCTGGTTGAAGGTCAGCTGGTTCTTGCCCTTGCCGGCGACGTCGGCGAACTGGATCGTCTTGTGGCCGAGGTACTTGTCGGCCAGGGTATCCATGTCGTGGCGATTGCCGGCCGCATCGAGCACGTAGCTTTCGAGCATGGTGTCGAAGCGCAGGTTGCGCACTTCGATGCCGTAGCGCGCGAGCACGTTGATGTCGTACTTGCCGTGCTGCGCGAGCTTGGGCTTGCTCTGGTCTTCGAGCAGCGGCTTCACGCGTGCGATGACGTGCTGCAGCGGCAGCTGCTCGGGCGCGCCGAGATAGTTATGCGCGAGCGGCACGTACCAGCCGCTGCCCGATTCGACCGAGAACGCCAGTCCGACGAGGCCGGCCTGGTTCGCATCGAGCGCATCGGTTTCGGTGTCGAAGCAGATCAAGCCGGCTCGTTCGAGACAGCCGATCATGCGATCGAGCTCGGCCTCGTCGACCACGCAGATGGCGTCGGTCGGCTTGGACACGGTGCCGATGTCGGCCGCGTTCGCGCCGACCGCGGCGAGCGATTCGGGCGCCGCGCTTTCGAGTTCGGCGCCGGCCTCGGTCGCGGGTCCGGCCGCCGGCTTGCCACCTTCGAGCTCTTCGCGCCAGCGATGGAATTCGAGCTTGCGATACAGCGCGACGAGCTGCTCGACGTCGCGCTCGCCGGGCACGAGGTCATCGAGCTGCACGGGCAGCTCGACGTCGCAGATGATCGTCGCGAGCCGATGCGAGAGCGGCAGGATGTCGAGCGCCGCGCGCAGCTTTTCGCCGATCTTGCCGCCGATTTCGCCAGAGCGATCGCGTATCGCGTCGAGCGAGCCGAATTCGGTGAGCCACTTCGCCGCGGTCTTCGGGCCCACGCCCGGAACGCCCGGAATGTTGTCGACGGTGTCGCCGACGAGCGCGAGGTAATCGATGATGCGCTCGGGCGGCACGCCGAACTTCTCGATCACGCCGGCGCGGTCCATGCGCCTGTTCTTCATCGTGTCGAGCAGGTGCACGTGCTCGTCGACGAGCTGCGCCATGTCCTTGTCGCTGGTGACGATCAGCACCGGCAGGCCACGCTCGCGGCCCTGTCTGGTCAGCGTGCCGATGACATCGTCGGCTTCCACGCCATCGACGACGAGCAACGGAAAACCGAGCGCCTTGATGACCGCGACGACGTCCGGATACTGCGCCGAGAGTTCGGCCGGCGTTTCATCGCGATTGGCCTTGTAGTCGGCGTACAGCTCGTTGCGGAACACCGGGCCGCTCGGATCGAACACCACGCAGATGCGCTGCGGCTCGTATTCGCGGCACAGGCGCTTGAGCATGTTGACGATGCCGTAGACCGCGCCGGTCGGTTCGCCGCGCGAATTGCTCAGCGGCGGCAGCGCGTGGAAGGCGCGAAACAGCCAGCTCGAACCGTCGATCAGGATCAACGGATGCTCGGCGGCGGTCTCAGCCATGTCGGCGTTCCAATAAGCGTTCGTTGCGGATCAGGTCGTCGAAGCTCTCGCGCGTGCGGATCAGGTGCACGCGATCGCCGTCGACCATGATCTCGGCCGCGCGGCCGCGCGTGTTGTAGTTCGAGCTCATGACGAAGCCGTAGGCGCCGGCGGTCTTCACCGCGAGCAGATCGCCGGCTTCGAGCGCGAGTTCGCGCTCCTTGCCGATCCAGTCGCCCGATTCGCAGACCGGGCCGACGAGGTCGTAATTCAGCGGCTTCGCACCCGATTTTTCACGTAGCGGCACGATGTCCATCCAGGCCTGATACAGCGCCGGACGCAGCAGATCGTTCATCGCCGCATCGATGACCGCGAAGTTCTTTTCTTCGGTCTGCTTGAGCAGCTCGACGCGCGTGAGCAGCACGCCGGCGGCGCCCGCGATCGCGCGGCCCGGCTCGGTGTGAACCGCCAGGCCGCGCCCCGCGAGCTTCGGCAGGATCGCCGCGGCCCAGCTCGCGGGTTCGAGCGGCTGTTCGTCGCGGTAGCGCACGCCGAGGCCGCCGCCGACGTCGATGTGTTCGAATTCGATACCGGCCTTCTCGAGCTTGTCGACGAGCGCGAGCACGCGATCGAGCGCATCGAGATACGGCGCCACATCGAGCAGCTGCGAGCCGATGTGGCTCGCGATGCCGACGATGCGCAGGCCGCCCATGTTCGCGGCTTCGCGATACAGGCGTTCGGCCGTGACCAGATCGACGCCGAACTTGTTCTGCTTGAGGCCGGTGGAAATGTACGGATGCGTCTTGGCATCGACGTCCGGGTTCACGCGCAGCGCGATGTCCGCTCGCTTGCCGAGCGAACGCGCGATCGTGTCGAGCTGACGCAGCTCGGCTTCGGATTCGACGTTGAAGCAGCCGATGCCGGTGTCGAGCGCGAAGCGCAGCTCGTCGGCGGTCTTGCCGACGCCCGAGAACACCACTTTGGTCGGGTCACCGCCGGCCTTGAGCACGCGGCGCAGTTCGCCGGCCGAGACGATGTCGAAGCCGCTGCCCAGGCGCGCCAGCACCTGCAGCACTGCGACGTTCGAATTCGCCTTGACCGCGTAGCAGACCTGATGCGGGATGCTGGCGAGCGCCTCGTCGAACGCGCGATATTGCTGCTCGAGCACGGCGCGCGAATAGACATAAGTCGGCGTGCCATGCTGTTCGGCAATGCTCGAGAGCGGAACGTTCTCGGCGTAGAGCTCGCCGTTTTGATACTCGAAATGGGTCACGTTGTTTTGGCGGATGATCGTTAGGGCGTCGCTGGAGCGTCGGTTGTTGGGGTGTTGGCGGGCGTCGCTTCGCCGGTCGACGGCCCGGTCGAAGCAGGTTCCGGCTGCTGGGCGTTTGGCTTGCCTTGCACGCGTTCCTTGTTGCGCTGGCTCGGCGGCTTTTCGCTTTCGGGAACCTCGCCCGGCAGGTACAGCGGCCCGGTCTGGCCGCAGGCGCTCAGCACGGCGCAGAACGCGAGCAAAGGCATTGAACGGCGCGGAGCGAGGCGCGGGATAAAGCGCATATTGTCAGCGGTGGTCTGGCGCGGGCCGCCAGTTTAGCCGTCCTTCAGTCCGTGGTCGTCGCCACTGGGGTATGGGTGGGCTTGACAGGGATGTCGCAGGGGAACGTTCGCATCGTGAATCGCGGAATGACGGCGCTGGCAGCGGGTTTGGTCTGGTGGGCCGGGCAGGCGACGGCTGCGCTGCAAGTTCGTGTCGAGATCGGCAAGGCAGAGGGTGGGCCGCTGCCGATGGCGGTGCGCGATCTGGTCGCGGGCTGCGTGCTCCATGCGACCGGGTCGGCGCTGCACTGCGACGATGCGGAGCTGTCGTTTCGTAGCGAGCCGGGCGGTGTGAGCCAACTTCAGGGCAGCGGCGTCTGGTCGCCGTCGAGTTGGGAAGCTCAACTCCTTCCATCGACCTTGCTGGGCGGTACTGTCGAAGGCCAGGCGCACTATCTCCGCGATAGCCGCGGTCGCGGTCAGGCCGATGCGAGCCTCAGGCTCGATGGCTTGAGTTATGAGGGCGCTTCGGGCCGCTATGCGACCGACAAGGGGTCCGTCGCCTTGGATGTTCTGGCCTTGCTCGACGGTGCGATCGCGCGATTCGATGTGCGGCTGTCGTCTTCGGCCGGCCAGGCTTACGTCGAGCCCGTGTTCATCGATCTGGCTGCTCATCCGCTCGAGCTCTCGATCGATGGCGTTTGGGATTCCAGCGCCCGGCTGCTACGAGATCTGAATCTGTCCGGCTCGCAGACAGATCTGATCGGCAACTTGAGTGCGCAGATCTCCGCCATACGGGCCGCTGGGCCATTCCGCATCGAACAGGCTTCTTTGAACGCTCGGGATGTGCGGCTCGATGGGCTCGTCGCCGGCTATCTGGTGCCGTTTCTGGCCGGCACGCCCTGGGAGTCGATCAGTGCGTCCGGCTCGGCCGATCTGAAGTTCGCGATCGCGCACAATGCCCCGGTGGCGGCCGATCTCGAATTGCGGTCGGCGACCTTGAAGGCCGCTCAGCCGGCCAGCGCGATCGAGAATCTCGACGGCTCCGTGCACTGGGTCCGGGACGGCGACGCCGAGCCTTCTTCCTTGCGCTGGGACGCTGCGAATTACGCGAGCTTGCCGCTGGGACCCGCAAGCCTGCGCTTCGAAGCCAGCAGGCTCGGGCTGCACCTGCTCGAGCCGATGCGCCAGCCGATACTCGACGGTGCACTCGTGGTGCAGCGCTTCGCACTCGCCGACGTCGGCAAGCCCTCGATGTCGGCTGATCTGGTCGCCGAGCTCGAACCGATCGAGCTCGGCGCGCTGTGCCGCGCGCTCGGCTGGCCCGAATTCGGCGGCCGGCTGTCGGGCCGTGTTCCGGGCGTGCAGCTGCGCGACGGCGAGCTGTCGCTCGACGGCGGGCTGGATGCGAAAGTCTTCGGTGGCGACGTACGCATCGGCAGCCTGCGCATGCCGGACGTGTTCGGCCGGCTACGAAAGCTGCTCGCGGACGTGCAGCTGCGCAACCTCGATTTGCGCCAGCTCACGCAGGCGTTTTCGTTCGGCCGCATCGACGGGCACATCGACGGCGACGTGAGCGGCCTGCGCATGCTCGACTGGCAGCCCGTGGCCTTCGACGCACGGCTCTACAGCTCACCGAACGATCGAGGTCGGCGGCGCATTTCGCAACGCGCGATCGACAATCTGTCTTCGCTCGGAGGCGGCCCGACCGGCCTGCTGTCCCGCGGCGCGCTGCGCTTTTTCGACGATTTCGGCTATCGGCGCATCGGCTGGAGCTGCAAGCTCGTCGACGGCGTCTGCCTCATGGACGGCATCGAGCCGACCGAGGACGGCGGATACGTGCTCGTCGAAGGCCGCTGGTTGCCGCGTATCGAGGTCGTCGGCTACGAGCGGCGGGTCGACTGGAACCGTTTCGTCGAGCAATTGCTCGCCGTCCGGCAGTCGCAAGGCGTCGAGATTCGCTAGAGGCTCGACGGCATTGGGCCCCTTTAAGACCCGATTCAGAGCTTGCCTATACTGTCGGCAGACCGATCGCCAGGAGTCGCCCGATGCGCCAGCCGTCCACGAGCCTCGTTTCCACGGCCGCCGTCGTTGGGGTCGCCGCTCCGGCCGCCCTCATGAGTGCCTGTGTGACGATCAACGTCTACTTCCCGGCCGCCGAGGCGCAGAAGGCGGCCGACAAGATCATCGACGATGTCTGGGGCACCGGGGCGACGCCGCAACCCGCTGCCAGCGGCGATACCTCGCAGCTCGAATCGAAGCCGCTGTGGCTCGTGGCCGCCGACTTCGTGATGCCGGTTGCCGCAGCAGCCGAACCCAAGCTCGACGTCAGCTCGGCCGAGGTCAAGCGGCTGTCGGGGGCTATGGAGGCCCGTTTCCCGCAGCTCGAACCGCTGCTCAATTCGGGCACGCTCGGACTCACGAACGACGGCTACATCGGCGTCCGCGATGCCGGTTCGGTGCCGCTCGCCGACCGTAATGCGGTGCGTTCGCTGGTCGCCAACGAAAACGCCGATCGCGCCTCGCTGTATCGCGAGATCGCGGTCGCCAACGGTCAGCCGCAGTGGGAAGCCCAGATCCGTTCGGCCTTCGCCGCGCGCTGGATCGCCCGCGCCAAGGGCGGCTGGTACTACCAGGACGCCAGCGGCGCCTGGTTACAGAAATAGCCTTTTAAAACAAAGGCCTAAATGTCGATATTGCCCGCCTGCAGGGCATACTTCTCGATGAATTCGCGACGCGGTTCGACCTGCTCGCCCATCAGCGTCGTGAACATCTGATCGGCGCCGATGGCGTCCTCGACCTGCACCTGCACGAGGCGTCGTTGGGTCGGGTCGAGCGTGGTTTCCCAGAGCTGGCCCGGATTCATTTCGCCGAGGCCCTTGTAGCGCTGCATGCTCAGGCCGCGGCGCGCCTCGTTCTGCAGCCAGCGATAGGCTGCGTCGAAACCGTCGACGACGCTGCTGCGTTCACCGCGATTGACCGTCGCGCCGGCCAAGTCGTGGGCCGAGATCGCGGCTCTTAGATCGGCAATGCGCTGGTAGTCGGCCGATACGAAGAAATCGGCCCCGAGCACGAACCAGTGGTCGAGCCCATGCAGGCGCCGCAGGATGCGCAGAGTCGGTCCATCTTCGCCCAAACGGGCCGTAACCTGGTGGCTACCGAAGCGAACTTCGGCGTTCAGGCGCGTTTCGAGCGCTTCGCCCCAAGCCTGCAGTTCGGCTTCCTGGGTCGGGATGCGCGGCGACTGTGCGAGTGCGCGCAGCACCTGCTCGTCGTAGCGGCGGGACAGGCGTTCGAGCGTCTGTTCCACCTCGGCGTAATCGGCCGACAGCTTCTTGAAGGCTTCGTCGGTCCAGGCTTCGCCGGCCGCCGTGCGCAGGCCCGCATCGGACAGCGCGGCTGACAGCAGCCAGCGCGCCATCTCGTTGTCGTCCTTCACGTAGGTTTCGTGCTTGCCGCTCTTCACCTTGTAGAGCGGCGGCTGGGCGATGTAGATGTAGCCGTTCTCGATCAGCGAATACATGTGCCGGTAGAAGAAGGTCAGCAGCAGGGTGCGGATATGCGCGCCGTCGACGTCGGCGTCGGTCATGATGATGATGCGGTGATAGCGCAGCTTCTCGGGCCTCATCTCGTCCTTGCCGATACCGCAGCCGAGCGCGGTGATCAGGGTTCCAACCTCGGCCGAGGACAACATCTTTTCGATGCGCGCCTTCTCGACGTTCAGAATTTTGCCCTTGAGCGGCAGGATCGCCTGGAAGTGACGATCGCGGCCCTGCTTGGCCGATCCGCCTGCAGAATCACCCTCGACGAGGAACAGTTCGGATTTCGACGGATCCTTCTCCTGGCAATCGGCGAGCTTGCCGGGCAGGCCCGCGATGTCGAGCACGGACTTGCGGCGATTGAGTTCCTTGGCCTTGCGCGCTGCTTCGCGTGCACGAGCAGCTTCGACGACCTTCTCGGCGACGATCTTGGCGTCCTTCGGATTCTCGAGCAGGAAGTCGCGCAGCTTGTCGCCAACAACGGTCGAAACGACCGGCGTCACTTCGGATGAAACCAGCTTTTCCTTGGTCTGCGACGAGAACTTCGGATCGCGAACTTTGACCGACAGCACGGCCGTCAGGCCTTCGCGCGTGTCGTCGCCCATCATCGAGATCTTTTCTTTCCTGATGATGCCTTGGCTTTCCAGGTATTCACCGAGCGTGCGCGTCAGCGCGTTGCGGAAACCCGTCAGATGCGTACCGCCGTCGCGCTGCGGAATGTTGTTGGTGAAACAGAACACGTTCTCGGTATACGAGTCGTTCCACTGCAGCGCCGCTTCGACGACCACATTATCGAGTTCGGCAACCATGTAGAGCACCGAATCATGGATCGGCGACTTTGATTTGTTCAGGTATTCGACGAAAGCTGAAATGCCGCCCTTATACTCGAAAACATCCTCTCGGCCGCTGGCCTCTTCGCGCAGCACGATGCGCACGCCCGAGTTCAAGAATGACAGCTCGCGCAGACGGCGCGCGAGGATGTCGTAGTGCATTTCGAGATTGCTGAAAATCTTGCCGCTCGGATAGAAGCGAACAGCGGTTCCGCGCTTGTCCGTATCGCCCTGCTCGGCCAGCGGAGCCTGCGGTTCGCCGAGCCGATATTCCTGATGGTGGTGGCGGCCTTGTCGATAAATGTCGAGCAGCAGCTTGTCCGACAGCGCGTTGACCACCGAGACACCTACGCCGTGCAGACCACCCGAGACCTTGTAGCCGCTTCCGCCGAACTTACCGCCGGCGTGCAGGATGGTCATGATGACTTCCGCCGCCGAGCGACCTTCCTCGGGCATGATTTCAGTCGGAATGCCACGCCCGTTGTCGGTCACCGCCACGCTACCGTCGCCGTGCAGGGTAACCGTGACCTCGGTGCAGTACCCGGCTAGCGCTTCATCGATCGCGTTATCGACGACTTCGAACACCATGTGATGCAGGCCGGTACCGTCGTCGGTGTCGCCGATATACATACCCGGACGCTGACGCACGGCCTCGAGCCCTTTCAGAACCCGAATGCTGGAAGCGTCATAAACCTGTTCGTTGTCAGACATTGCAATCTCTTCAGTTCACTGCTGTCAGATGCCCATGTTCCACGTGGAACATCGACATCGATCCATTTTCGAAGGCGTTTGGCCTCTCGAAAGCCGTAATAAATAATTGTCCGGGGTAGCGATTCAGCACGGCCGCTAGTCGGCTCTGGTACTCGGCCGACAGTTCCGCCCCGAAATCATCGACGAGGATCACGGGCGGTGGCAGTCCCGCATCGGTCAGAATCTGACATTGTGCCAGGACCAGGGCTGCAACGAGCAGTTTCTGCTGACCGCGACTCACTCTTCCCCTTAGCTTCTGGCTACCCAGGGACAGCTTGAGCTCGGCTCTCTGCGGCCCCTGACTCGTGACTCCCAGACGGCGATGCTGAAGCAGCTGCTCCTTTAGAACCGTCAACAACTCGCGCTGTTCGCTCCAGCCGGGCTGGAACTCCAGGCGCGCCTGCGGGAGCTGCAGAAGTTCCTCGACCAGCGGCTCGAAATTCTGAGCCAGCGCTTGGACGTGACGTTTACGCGCTTCGGTCACCAAACCACCCGATTCAGCCAACTCGCCATCCCAAGCGGAGACGCCAGCATCACTCAACCCCAAGCGCAATGCCTGATTCCGCTGCTTTAAGGCTCGCTGGTAGCGCTGCCACGCCCCAAAAAAATGATGTTCCACGTGGAACACACCCCAATCGAGATAGCTCCGCCGATATCCTGGCCCGTCCTCGACGAGTCGATGACCGACGGGGTCGATAAGCTGAATGGGCAGCTTGCGAGCCAGCTCAGAGGATTTTGCTCTCTGCCCGTTCAGCCGAAGTTGCTGTCCCTCCGGGCTCCATCCAGCTCCGAGCTTGTCGCTCCAACCGTCGTCGTCGCTAACGAGCTCGGCAAACAGGTGCCACCAGCGGCCTTCATCTCCGGCCAGCTCCCCCAAATCGGTCGCCCTGAAGCTCCGGGCCCGACCGAGGATATACAGGCCTTCCAGTAGTGTGGTCTTGCCTGCCGCGTTGGAACCGACGATCAGATTGAGCCGCTCGTGCGGAGTGAGCTCGAGTTTCGAGTACAGCCTGAGATTTTCGCCCTTGAAGCGGGCGATCCGCGTCACTGGATCGATCAGAGCCGCATCGGCATGATCACGTACTTGCTCGACCGATCCTCGGCTTCGTGCAGCAGGCCGCTGGACTCTGCGTTTTTCAGTTCGAGCGCGACCTGATCGGAATGCATGACGCCAAGCGCATCCATGAGGTAATTGACGTTGAAGCCGATTTCCATCGACGCTCCGCTGTAGCTGACCTCGACTTCTTCCTCGGCTTCTTCATGCTCCGGGTTATGCGTCTGCAGCTTCAGGGTTCCCTCTTCGAGCAGCAGGCGAACGCCGCGAAACTTCTCGTTCGACAGAATTGCGGTCCGAGCGAGCGCCTTGCGTAGTTGTTCGCGATCGGCCAGCACGTGCTTATCACCATTCTCGGGTATCACACGCTCATAATCCGGAAAACGCCCGTCGATGGTTTTGGTTGTCAGGCGCACGGTGTCGATGTCGATCACGGCCTGGCCCGGTGACAGCACGAGCACCACTTCTTCCTCGGTGGCATCGAGCAGTCGGCTCAGTTCAATGATGGACTTGCGCGGCAGAATCACTTGCTGCGCCGTGGTCACCCCGGTCTCGCGTTTGAGTTCGCTGAAAGCCAGGCGATGGCCATCGGTGGCCACCGCGCGCAAGCGAGCCGGCGCAACATCGAGCAGCAGCCCGTTCAGGTAATACCGCACGTCCTGCTGCGCCATCGCGAACTGCGTACGTTCAAGCAGTTGCTTGAGTTCGACTCGCTTGAGCCTGACTTCACTGGCAGCGGCCGTCGCCGAGCCCATGCTCGGGAACTCGTCGGCCTTGAGGGTCGAGAGGGAGAACCGGCTCTTGCCCGACTTGAGCAGCACCTTATCGCCGCTTTGTTCGAGCGAGACCTCGGCGCCTTCGGGTAGGCCGCGGCAGATATCGAACAGTTTGCGGGCCGGGACCGTGGTCTTGCCCGGAGCCAGGTTCTGAACACGCGCCCGGCCGACGAGTTCCATTTCGAGGTCCGTACCGATCACGGTCAGAACGTCTTCGCTGACTTCGAGCAGGAAATTGGCCAGGACGGGCAAGGTCTGACGACGCTCCACCACACCGATGACCGACTGAAGCGCGCCCAGCAATTCGTTACGACCCACCTGGATTTTCATGTCATTACCTAGCTTGGTACTTGTATCTCTAAATACTAGTTGTAGAGCAGGCTCTCGGCCGTGGACAAACTGGATTTATCTTGCGAGAACAGAAACTTAACGCTTGATTCAGAAACCGTAAAGCTCGGGGCAAGCCGACTGGTCAACTGTGGATAAGGAGTGAATCAAATCCATCCTCCATTTTCCACCAAGTTATCAACAGACTGGCGAACACGGCTGCGAACAACTTGATCAAGGGCCACGGCGCCCTCTCAAAAACTCAGCTGGCGCAACAGATTCTCGTAGTCCTCGCGTACCCGGCTGTCCTCTTCCTTGAGCTTTCCGATGGCTCTGCAGGCATGCAGCACCGTGGTGTGATCTTTCTCGAAAGCCGCCCCGATCTCGGGAAGACTGTGTTGAGTAAGCTCGCGCGACAGGCTCATCGCGATCTGTCGTGGCCGGGCCAGCGAGCGATTGCGCCGAGGTGAGCGCAGCTCCTTGAGCTGGATGTTGTAGTACTTGCTGACTGTTCCCATGATGTTGTCGATGGTCACGAGCTTTTCGTAATGTGCGAGCATGTCGCGCAGCGTCTGGCGAGCGAATTCGATCGTGATCGGCACGCCCTGCAGGCGAACCGCCGCTGCCAGGCGCAGCAGCGCGCCTTCGAGCTCGCGCACGTTGGAACGAATGTTCTGCGCGACGAACTCTGCGACCTCATCCGGCAGCGCCAGACCGAAGCTCTCGGCCTTGGATTGCGCGATCGCCCAGCGCGTCTCCATGTCGGGCGGTTCCACCGATACGGTCAGACCCCAGCTGAAACGCGACTTGAGGCGGTCGTCGAGCCGGTCGAGCTCCTTCGGAAAGCGATCGCAGGTCAGCACGATCTGCTTGCGCCCGTCCATGAGCGTGTTGAAGGTGTGGAAGAACTCTTCCTGGTTGACGGCCTTGCCCGCGAAAAAGTGAATGTCGTCGATCAGCAGCGCATCCGCCGAGCGATAGAAGTTCTTGAATTCGTCGGTATTGTTGTGGCGCAGGGCGGAAACGAACTGGGTCACCCACTGCTCGGCGCCCACGTAGACGACTCGCGCCCTGGCCGAACGCGCGAGCAGCGCGTTGCCGATCGCATGCATCAGATGCGTCTTGCCGAGGCCCGAAGCCCCATAGATAAGCAAGGGGTTGTAGGCCACGCCGGGCGATTCGGAAACCTGCTGGCTGGCGGCCCTCGCCTGCGAATTGGATTTGCCCTGGATGAAGCTGCCGAAGGTGTAGCGCGGATCGAGCTTGCCGTTCTGGGTCCAGCGCTCCGGTTCGACCGCGGTGGTCGGCGCTGCGCTGGTCGTCCGCGCCTCGTTGGCGGTACCGATCTCGACCGGCAGGTCGGCGCCGTCGCAGGCCAGCCAGGCGCGCTGGATGGCCCCGACGAACTCGGCGCGCACGCGTTCCATGACCATGCGATTCGGCGCGACGATGCTCAGGCGATCCGGCAACCGGCGAACCTGCAGCGGCCGGATCCAGGTGCTGACGTCCAGGGGACTCAGGTCGCCTTCGAGCCAGAGCACGCAGCGGTTCCAGGTCTCGATATCGCTCTGGTTCATCGGGCGCACCGCCACGGTGTCGACAGCTTGGAATTGACGAACTGACTCACTAAAAACCGTCCTTGGAGAAAAGTCGGCCTCACACGCCAGGCTCGAGGGGCCGGCGCGAATCGGGACGACTGCGGATGGCCACACAGTCTATCGTCCCTTCGCCCAAGATATCCACAGGCTGCCCGAGTTCCGGCGCTTGAACATTGTCCGCAGCTCCCGATACAATCCGCGCCCTTTTTTGTTGCCGATGATCTAACAATGAAACGCACCTACCAGCCGCACTCGCTGCGTCGTAAGCGCACGCATGGTTTCCGCGCCCGCATGGCGACCGTTGGTGGTCGCAAGGTTCTGGCCCGCCGTCGCGCCAAGGGCCGCGCCCGTCTGACGCCGGTCTGAGCCGCTTCGTCCGATCGGATCTCTTGCAGATCCTCATTGTTCGAGATTGTTGAGGCGTGGCGCGCTTTCCACGGCGCGCTCGCCTGCTTAAACCTGCTGAGTTCGAGCGGGTTTTCAAGAACGGCAGACGCGAGACGGTGACGAATTTCATCGCCGTCGCGGCCCTCTCCGACGAAGGGCCGAGGCTGGGCTTGGCGATTTCCCGCAAGCAGGCCGCGCTCGCCGTCGATCGCAATCGCATCAAGAGGCAGATTCGGGCGAGCTTCCGCGAAGCACAAGGTCGCCTGCCCGCATGCGATCTCGTCATCATGGCCAAACCCCAGGCCAAGAATCTCGATTCAGCCGCTGCGGTTGCGGATCTGAACAAGCTCTGGAATCGCGTCATTCAACGATGGTCCGCTTCCTCGTTGTCCTGATCCGGCTGTACCAGAAGGGCATCAGCCGCTGGCTGCCGCCGCGTTGTCGGTTTTATCCGAGCTGTTCGCACTACGCGGCCCTCGCCCTGCAACAACACGGTTTCGCCAAGGGCGCTACGCTAGCGACCCGCAGAATCCTGCGTTGCCATCCCCTGAACCCTGGCGGGTACGATCCGGTGCCGAGCGCCCGGGGCGACCGGCCGAGCACCGAATCGCGCTGACACTCGCCCATGGAAAATCGTCGCTTCATCCTGCTCGCCGTCCTCGGCGTGCTGATGTTCTTCATCTATCAGGCCTGGCAGACCGAATACGGCGCCAAGAAGCCGATCGCGCCGCCCGAGACCGAAGCCACCGCTGCGACGCGCGCCGAAGTCGCGGTCACCGAAAGCGATGTTCCGACGCTGGCCCCCGAGGCGGCTCCGGGCGCCGCGACGCCGGCGGTGCCGGAGTCCGCACGCATCAAGGTGCAGACCGATCTGTTCGTCGGTGAGATCGCGCTGCGCGGCGGCGACCTGCGCCGGCTCGAACTGGTCGGGTATCCGGTTTCGAAGAAGCAGCCGGACCAGAACATTCCGCTGCTCAATGATCGCGAGGGCCATTTCTTCGTGCTGCAGAGCGGTATCGCCACCGCGAACAAGGCGCTCGGCAGCCACCTGGATTCCTTCAGTTCGCCACAGGCCGTCTACCAGATGGCCGAAGGCGCCGACACGCTCGAAGTGCCGCTCGAAAGCGTCGACGCGGCCGGCAACAAGGTCACCAAGATCTATCGCTTCCACCGCGGCAGCTACGAGTTCGAACTCGAGCAGAAGCTCGCTTCGGCAAGCGCGGTATCGGCCAGCGCCTATGTGCGCATGCAGCGCACCAATGTCGCGGCCGGCGAGGAGCCGCCATTCATCCACACCTTCATGGGCGTCGGCGTCTACGAGGCCAAGCCGGGCACCGACAAGTTCCGTTTCAAGAAATTGCCGTTCAAGGATCTCGACGACGAGACCTACAGCGTCGAGCAGACCGGCGGCTGGGTAGCGATGCTGCAGCACTATTTCGTCGCCGCGATCCTACCGGCCGAAGACGAGAAGCATCGCTTCGAGAGTAGGCCCGGCAAGGAAGGCTATGTCGCGCAGTACCTCGGTGCGAGCGCCCAGGTTCAGCCGGGCGCTGAGCAGAACTTTGTCACCAGGCTCTATGTCGGGCCGAAGCTGCAGGACTCGATCGGCAAGGCCGCCAAGGGCCTCGAATACACGGTCGACTACGGCATTCTGACCGCGATTTCCGAGCCGCTGTTCAGCGTGATGCAGTGGTTCCACAAGTACACGGGCAACTGGGGCGTGGCGATCATCCTGCTGACGGTGCTCGTGAAGACGCTGTTCTATCCGCTCGCGGCCGCGCAGTACCGCTCGACCGCGAAGATGCGCAAGTTCGCGCCGCGTATCGCCGAGCTCAAGGAGCGTTACGCGGACGATCGCGAGCGCATGTCCAAGGCGATGATGGAGCTCTACAAGAAAGAGGGCTTCAATCCGCTGGCCGGCTGCTGGCCGCTGCTCGTGCAGATGCCGGTGTTCTTCGCGCTGTACTGGGTCTTCCTCGAAAGCGTCGAACTGCGCCAGGCCGACTTCGCGCTGTGGATCAACGACCTGACCTCGCCCGATCCGTTCTACGTGCTGCCGGTGATCTACGGCCTGTCGATGTTCTTCATGCAGAGGCTGTCGGGCCAGACCGCGACGATGGACCCGATGCAGCAGAAGGTCATGAACGTGATGCCGATCGCGATGGCCGGCTTCTTCGCCTTCTTCCCGGCCGGCCTGGTGCTGTACTGGTGCGTCTCGAACTGCATCAGCATCGCCCAGCAGTGGTACATCACGCGCAGGATCGAACGCGCCGACGCCGCCATCAAATCCGGCGCTGCCAAGCCGGCCAAGTAAGGCCGACGTGGCGACGGCCGATACGATCGCGGCCATCGCCACGGCTCCGGGCCGCGGCGCGATCGGCCTGTTGCGCATCAGCGGGCCGATCGCGCTCGAAGTCGCAACATCGATCGCCGGCTCGCTGCCGCCGCCCAGGCAAGCCGGGCTGCGGACGTTTCGCGACCGCGACGGCGCCGCCATCGACCAGGGCCTGGTCCTGGTCTTTCCCGCCCCGCGCTCCTACACGGGCGAGCATCTGGTCGAGCTGCAGGGCCACGGTGGCGTCGTGCTGCTGCAGCTGCTGCTCGAAGCGGCGATCGCGGCCGGTGCGCGCATGGCCCGGCCCGGCGAATTTTCCGAACGCGCGTTCCTCAACGGCCGGCTCGACCTCGCCCAGGCCGAAGCGGTCGGCGATCTGATCGACGCGGCCTCGCGCCAGGCCGTGGTCGCGGCGCAGCGCTCGCTCGAAGGCGCGTTCTCCGAACGTGTCACCGCGCTGGCCGACGAGCTCATGGCCCTGCGCGCCTGGGTCGAAGGCGCGCTCGATTTCTCCGACGAGGACGTCGACTGGCTCGCCGACGACGGCCTGCGCACGCGGCTCGCGAACTGGAGCGATTCGCTCGACGCGCTGATCGCGCAGGTCGGCCAGGGCCGCCGATTGCGCGAGGGCCTCGTCGTCGCCATCGTCGGCCAGCCCAACGTCGGCAAGTCGACCCTGCTGAACCGGCTCGCGGGCGTCGAGGCGGCGATCGTCAGCGACCAGCCCGGCACCACACGCGACACCTTGCGCGAGCATCTGGTGCTCGAGGGCATGCCGATCACGATCGTCGACACCGCCGGCCTGCGCGAGACCGACGATCGTATCGAGCAGGAAGGCATCCGCCGCAGCTGGAGCGCGGTCGACAAGGCCGAGCTCGTGCTCTATCTCGTCGACGATCGGCACGACGAGCATCCGCAGGATCTCGAACTGCTCGCCAGACTGCCGGTCGACAGGCCGCGCATCGTCGTGCGCAACAAGTGCGATCTGGCGGATCGCAGCGCGCAGCGGCTCGATGCGGCATCGACCGGGATTCGCCTGAGCGCCGCGACCGGCGAAGGCATCGGCCTGCTGACCACCGCGATCCGCGAGTTCGCGGGCCTCGGTGCGGCCGACCAGCAGGGCAGCAGCTTCACCGCCCGCACGCGGCACGTGCTCGCGCTCGCCGAGACGCGCCGGCATCTCGAGGTGGCGATGCGCTCGCTCGCTGCGAGTTCGGCGGCCGAACTGATCGCCGAGGAACTGCGCCTGGCGCACGCGGCGCTCGGCGAAATCACCGGCCAGGTCACGAGCGAGGATCTGCTCGGCCGTATTTTCGCGAGCTTCTGCATCGGCAAATAGCTGCCGCGCATTCAGGTTTCGGTTATCCAGGCCTGTGATAAGACTCGCGCAAACGTCACCAAAAAAGAGGAGTGCGACATGAGTCGGGGAATCAAATTGCTGCTGGGCGGCGCGATGCTGTGCGGAATCGCGATGGCGAACACCGCTTGCGGCAAGAAGCAGGCTGAAGTCACGGTGCCCGAAGAAGGCCCTGCGCAGGTCGAGGAACAGGTGCCGAGCAAGCCCGAGGAAAAGGCCGCGTTCGATAAGCGCAAGGCCGCGTCGGCCTGCCGCGTGGCGATCCTGCAAAGCCTGCGTGATCCGTCCTCGGCCGAGTTCGTCGACGAGCTCGAAGCGACGACCGGAACCGTGGAAGAAAGTGGCGACTACCGCTTCAAGATCGGTGTGAAGGCCAAGAGCGACGCGGGCGAGGTGACGCGCCACTTCGACTGCAAGGCCCACCCCGAAACCAGCGGCTGGTCTATCGCCGAGCTGAAAGAAGGCGCCTGAGCCCGGGCCGGTGCAGATCGCGCCGGCGGTCGACATCGAAGTCGATGTCCCCACGAGTCTCGACGAGCCGAAGCTGCCCGGAGCGCTGCAGAATCAAACGCGCGCCCCGATCGCCTTCGAGCTCGTCGATGGCCGAAAAAATCGCGCGCGAGAGCAGTACCGGATTGCCGCGCTTGCCATCCGCGATCGGCTGCACCGCTTCGTCGCCGGGCCGCCAAGCGCCGATGAGCGCGTCGATCACGCTGTGACGCAAAGCTGGCATGTCGCCGAGCACGACCAAAGCTCCGGCGCTCGACGCGGGCAAGCGGCGCAATCCCGTCTGCAGTGAACCCGACATGCCACGCCGATAGCGTGGATTGAAGGCCATGCGCAGCGGCGGCACACGCCGATGTCGACGCCGGTATTCGCGCAGGCTGCACTCGACCAACGCGCGCTCATGGCCGGTGACAATGATGATCGGTCGCGCGCTCGACGCGCAGACCGCGTCGAGCGTCCACCAGAGCAAGGCTTGTCCGTGAACGCGGCTCAGCAGCTTGTTCGCGCGGCCGTAGCGTTTCGAGCGGCCGCCCGCCAGGATCACGCACCCGATCGTCGCGCTGCTGAGCAAGCTCACCGAGCGATCAGGCCGGCCGCTCGGCGATGACCTGTCCGAGTATCGAAAGCGCGATCTCCTGCGGCGTCTTCGCACCGATGTCGATGCCGGCCGGCGTGTGCAGGCGCGCCAGGGCGGCTTCATCGATGCCATCGGCGCGCAGGCGTTCGAGACGCAGCCGGGCCTTGCTGCGGCTGCCGAGCGCACCGACGCAGTAAGCGTCCGAGCGCAGTGCCCAGCTCAACAGCGTGTGATCGGCGTCGGCGTCGTGCGAGAGCGTGTAGACCGCGGTGCGCGCATCGAGCTGGATCGCGGCCAGCGAAGCTTCGAGCCGGCGGCGATCGTAGTGCAGCGGCGCCGGCAGATCGACCGGATACGACTCGGGGCCACGCGGGCGCAGCAGCACGGTGTCGATGCCGAACATCGGCGCGAGCCGCAGCAAGGCGAGCACGATCGGATCGCCGCCGACGATGATCAAGCGCAGCGGCGGCTTGTGCAGCTGGCGATACAACTGCGGGTTTGTTTCGATTGCGACCGAAGCGTGGTCTTCGAGCTCATGAAAACGCGTGCCGCCGGGCTCGCAGTCGTTGATCGAAGTCACCGCTACCAGCGTGCGCCGTTCGTTGCGCGCGGCGCGCAAGGTCGAGACATAAGCCTGCGCATCGGCGACCGCACGCACGAGAATGCGAATGCGGCCTCCGCAGGACAACTGCACGTCGAGCACCGGCGAGCCGGCGCCGTAGTCGAGCACACGCGGTTTGCCGTCGGCGAGCACGGCCAGCGCTTCGGCCGCGACGGCCGCCTCGACGCAGCCGCCCGAGACGTAGCCCGCGCATTCGCCGTCGTCCGCGATCGCCATCTCCGAGCCGACCGGACGCGGCGACGAGCCGATCACGTCGATCAGCGTCGCGAGCGCGAAGCGCCGGCCCTGGTGCGTCCAGTGCTCGAGCGTGGGCAGCAGATCGTCGACGAGCGCGTACGAAGGCCAGGCCGGCCAGCCGCCTTCGAACGTTTGGGTGATCGCCTCGCCTTCAGCCATTCAAAGCTCGCGACTCAAGCCGACTTGAACGTGTGGCGCGCAAACGGCAGCCGGCGCACGCGCTCGCCGGTGAGCTTGGCGAGCGCGTTCGCCACTGCGGGCGCGAGCGGCGGCACGCCGGGTTCGCCGACGCCGGTCGGGGCCTCCTGCGAGTTGACGATGTGCACGTCGACGACCGGCATGTCCTGGATCCGCAGCACCTTGTAGTCGTGGTAGTTGCTCTGCTTCACGGCGCCGTTCTCGATCTCGATCTCGCCATACAGCGCGGCCGCCAGGCCGAAGCCGACGCAGCCTTCCATCTGCGCCTTGATCTGATCCGGGTTCACCGGCACGCCGCAGTCGACGGCGACGGTCACGCGCTCGACGCGCGGCTGGCCGTCGGGCTTCAGGCTCACCTCGACGACTTGTGCCACGTAGGTGTTGAAAGAGAAATGCACGGCAACGCCCTGTGCCTTGCCCTTGGGCATCTTCTTGCCCCAGCCGCCCTTGTCGGCCGCGAGCTTGAGCACGCCGGCCATGCGCGGCTGCTTCTCTAGCAGCGCCAGGCGATAGGCGACGGCGTCCTGCTTGGCGAGCGTGGCGGCCTCGTCGAGCAGGGTTTCCATCACGAAGGCCGTGTGCGTGTGCCCGACCGAGCGCCACCAGAGCGGGCGCACGGCCTGCGTCGGCGAATGCAGCTCGACGCTCGGGCTGGGCAGCGCATACGGCGTCGGCCAGACGCCTTCGACCGAGGTTTCGTCGACGCCATCCTTGATCAGCGAGGCCATCGGCGTGCCGGCCATGATCGACTGGCCGACGATGCTGTGCTGCCAGCCCGCGAGCTTGCCGTCCTTGGCCAGCCCGACCTTGACCGCGTGCACGTACTGCGGGCGATACAGGCCGCCGCGCATGTCGTCCTCGCGCGTCTGCTGCACACGCACGGGCACCTTGCCGCCCGGCAATTTCGAAATCGCCTTGGCGACGTTCACCGCTTCGACGGTGAAATCGGACCAGCTGTTGGCGCGACGGCCGAAGCTGCCGCCCGACACCAGCGTGTTGAGCTTGACCTTCTCTGGCGGCAGGCCGGCGGCCTTGGCGGCGAATTGCTGGTCGAAGGTCGGGAACTGGTGGCCGCTCCAGGTTTCGACGATGCCGTCGTGCAGCCAGGCGACGCAGTTCATCGGCTCCATCGCCGCGTGCGCGAGGTACGGGAATTCGTAGACCGCCTCGATGGTATTGGCCGCGCCCTGAAGCTGCGCCGCGGTCTGCTCGGAGCGGTTGGCGCTCGCGCCTCCGCTTGCGCTGGCGAGCTTGCGGTAGTCGGCGAACATCGCCTCGGTGGACTTCGGGCCGGCGGCGCTCAAGTCCCAGTCGAGCTTGAGCGCCTTGCGGCCCTGCAACGCCGGCCACATGCCGGTGGCGACCACGGCGACGCCTTCGGGCACCTTCACGACGAACTTCACGCCCTTGACCGCCTTGGCGGCGCTGTCGTCGACCGACTTGAGCTTGGCGCCGAAGGCCGGCGGACGCGCAATCACCGCGGTCAGCAGGCCCGGCAGCTTTACGTCGATCGTGTACTGGGCCTTGCCGGTGGACTTGGCGATCGAGTCGAGGCGCCGGGTCTGCTGCTTGCCGACGAGCACGAAGTTCTTCGGGTCCTTGAGCGGCACGTTCTTGGGCACCGGCAGCTTGGCGGCGGCGGCGGCCAGTTCGCCGAACTTGGCGCTCTGCCCGGCCGGGCCGCTGATCACGCCGCTGCTGACCTTGATCTGCTCGGGCGCGACTTTCCATTTCTGTGCGGCGGCGCTCACGAGCATGGCCCGCGTGGTCGCTCCGGCTTCGCGCAGCTGCGGCCAGGAGTTGGCGATCGAAGTCGAGCCGCCGGTGCCCTGGGCGCCGAACGCGAGGTTCTTGTAGACCGGTGTGTTGGCCGGGGCGTATTCGATCTTCACGTTCGCCCAGTCGGCGTCGAGCTCCTCGGCGAGGATGGTCGCCAGGCCCGTGGTCGCGCCCTGGCCCATCTCGTGGTGCTTGATGACGAAGGTCACCGTCGAATCGGGGGCAATGTGGACGAAGGCGTTCGGCACGAACTCGGCGCCCGCCGGCGCGGCGCTCGCGGGTGCGACTAGCGGCAGCTGCAGGGCCAGCGCGAAGCCGGTCGCCGCGCCGCCCTTGAGGAAATCGCGCCGCTTGAGACCTTCGCGCTGGGGCGCCTCGGTGGCACCGATCGCGGCGCCGAGCTGACCGTCTTCGAAAATGCGCATGGCCGGCTCCTAGGCTTTCAGCGTCGCCGCGGCCTGGTGAATCGCGGCGCGGATGCGGTGGTAAGTGGCGCAGCGGCAGATGTTGCCGGACAGGGCGTGGTTGATGTCTTCGTCGGTCGGCTTGGGCTTGGCCTCGAGCAGCGCGACGGCCGACATGATCTGGCCGGACTGGCAGTAGCCGCACTGCACCACGTCGAGATCGATCCAGGCTTTCTGCACCGCCTTGGCGGCCGGCGAACTCAGGCCTTCGATCGTCGTCACCGAGCGGCCGCCGGCCATGTAGGCCGGAGCCGAGCAGGAGCGCATCGGCTTGCCGTCGACATGCACGGTGCAGGCCCCGCACTGGGCGACGCCGCAGCCGTACTTGGTGCCGGTGAGTCCGAGCTCGTCGCGAATCACCCAGAGCAGCGGGGTGTAGGGGTCCGCATCGACTTCACGAACTTCGCCGTTGATCTTGATGTTCAGCATGGCTATCCCTTGGAACGCCGTTCCGGGTTGGCTGGGGAAGCTCTGCGCGGGCCATTGCGCACGCCTTCGCGTGGCACGCCTGGGCAAAGTGTTCCGTGAAGGCAGGGCCGGACGAGCCGGCGAATCGTGAGAATACCGAATGCCGATGACCGGACAAGGTCGAACGTCGGCTATGTTGGCTGCCACATAACGAGCAATTGGTCGCGAACCGTGCTTATCATCGCGCAAAACCAGCCGTCCGTGCTGTCCGCCGGATCAGCCAGATAAAGGAGCTTGAACCATGTTCGACCGGAACCGGATTGGGACGTCGCTGGGCCTGTTGATGGCCCTCGCGGTGGGCTCGGCGACGGCGGCAGAGCCGCTCAAGACGGCCGACAGCTTCAACAACATCACCGACACCAAGGCGCGCTCAGTGGCCCTGTTCACCGAGGCCGGCAAGGTGATCCAGCATCCGCGCTGCCTGAATTGCCATCCCAAGGGCGACAGCCCGACCCAGGGTGAGGATCTGCACCCGCATTCGCCGCTCGTCGTGCGCGGCCCGGACGGACACGGGGCGATCGGCATGCAGTGCACCACCTGCCATCAGCCCACCAACTTCGAGTCCTCGGGCGTGCCGGGCAATGTCGCCTGGCATCTCGCGCCCAAGGAAATGGCCTGGCAGGGCCGCTCGCTCGGGCAGATCTGCGAGCAGATCAAGGACGGCAAGCGCAACGGCGGCAAGTCGTTGCCCCAGATCGCCGACCACATGGCGAACGACGGCCTGGTCGGCTGGGGCTGGATGCCGGGCGGCAAGCGCGAGCCGGCGCCAGGCACGCAGGAGCAGTTCGGAGCGCTGATCCAGGCCTGGATCGATACCGGAGCGGTCTGCCCCAAAAGTTAAACTGAGGGAATGACCACCGCTCCCAAACCCACCGGCCTCAAGCTCAGGAAGCAATCGCGCACGCTCGAGCTGCGCTACGCCGACGGCAGCATCCACGAACTGCCGCTCGAATACCTGCGCGTGTTCAGCCCTTCGGCCGAAGTCTGGGGCCACGGCCAGGCCGAGCCGAACCTGATCGGCGGCAAGCGCGAAGTGGGCGTCGATGCGATCGAGCCGGTCGGCCAATACGCGGTGCGCCTGCGCTTTTCCGATGGCCACGACACCGGCCTGTTCTCCTGGCAGGTGCTGCACGATCTCGCGACGAACCACGCGCGCTACTGGGCCACGTACCTGCAGCGGCTCGCGGACATGAACATGTCGCGCGACAGCGACATCGTTAAACTGGCCGCCCTACCCAAGATGCACAGACCGGCGAAACCGTAATCGTGAGCAGCGACCGCAGCGATCCGAACAACACGACGCATTTCGGCTACGAGCAGGTGCCGGTCGCCGACAAGCAGCGCCGCGTGCGCGAGGTGTTCTCGTCGGTGGCGAGCCGCTACGACGTCATGAACGATCTCATGTCGCTCGGCATCCATCGCGTCTGGAAGCGCTTCGTGATCGACCTCGCCGGCGTGCGTCCGGGCGAGCGCGTGCTCGACGTGGCCGGCGGAACCGGCGATCTGACGCGCGAATTCTCCAAGCTCGCCGGGCCGCAGGGCCAGGTGATCCTGTCGGACATCAACGCGGCCATGCTCGGCGAAGGCCGTCGCCGGCTCGCCGACAAGGGCATCGTCGGCTTGCCGGTGGTGCAGGCGAACGCGGAATGCCTGCCATTCGCCGATGCGAGCTTCGATCTCGTGACGATCGGCTTCGGCCTGCGCAACGTGACGGACAAGGATGCGGCGCTGCGTTCGATGCGCCGCGTGCTCAAGCCGGGCGGCCGGCTCATCGTGCTCGAGTTCTCCAAGCCGCTCAATCCGGGCCTGGCCAAGATCTACGACCAGTATTCGTTCAAGCTGCTGCCGCTGATGGGCAAGCTGGTCGCCAACGACGAGGCGAGCTATCGCTACCTGGCCGAATCGATCCGCATGCATCCGGATCAGCAGACGCTCAAGGGCATGATGGAAAACGCGGGCCTCGAACGCTGCCAGGTCTACAACCTCACGGGCGGCATCGTCGCCGTGCATCGCGGTTTCAATCTCGCCGCATGAGCTGCGGCGCACCCAAAGCGGCGCGCTGAGATGGCGCCTTCGCTGGTCTGCGCCGGCCTCGAAGTCGCGCTCAACCGTTATCTGCAGATCGAGCCCGCCGCGCTCGAAGATTGCGCGCGCTTGAAGGACAGCAGCATCGAGCTGCATCTGTCGGGTTTCGAATGGCGCCTGTTCATCGAGTTCGATGCGCGCGGCGTGCGCGTGCTCAACGAACGCGCCGAACCCGCGAGCGTGCTCGTCAGCGGACCACCGCCGGCGTTCGCCAAGCTCGCGATCAAGCGCGGACATGAAGGCGGAATGCCGGCCGGACTCGATGTGCAGGGCGAAGCCGAAGTGCTGCAGCGCTTTCGTCGCTTGCTCGGTCGCGTCGGTTTCGACATCGAGGAATGGATCGCGCCGTTCATCGGTGACGGCGCTGCGCATCGCGCCGCGCAAGGGCTCAAGTCGCTGCTCGGCTGGACGCGTCGCAGCACCGACACGCTCGCGCAGAACACCGCCGAATATCTGCGCGAGGAAACGCGCGATCTGGCACGCGGCGTCGACGTGGAAGAATGGATGGACGATGTCGATCGCCTGCGCGAACGCATCGATCGCTTCGAGGCGCGCCTCGCGCAGCTGGAACGCAACAAGGCCAACAAGCCATGAGCATCAAACGTCTGCAGCGAATGTGGACGATTCAACGCGTCGCGCGTCGCTACGCGCTCTACGAGTTCATCGGCAAACCGCCATCGAAGCCCGATCCGCGTCCGCGTGGTGAGCGCCTGCGTCTGGCGCTGCAAGAGCTCGGCCCGATTTTCGTCAAGCTCGGCCAGGCGTTGTCGACGCGGCCCGACGTGCTGCCGCCCGACATCGCGATCGAGCTTTCGCTATTGCAGGATCGCGTGCCGCCGTTCTCTGGCGACGAAGCCCGGCGCATCGTCGAACAAGCGCTCGGCAAACCGATCGACGAGTTGTTCAACGAATTCGATTCCACGCCGCTCGCATCGGCGTCGATCGCGCAGGTGCACACCGCGCGTTTGAAGCCGACCGGGCCGAAGGATCCGGGCTTCGAAGTCATCGTCAAGGTGCTGCGTCCGGGCATCGAAAAAACCATCCACGACGATGTGCAGCTCATGTACCTGCTCGCCGATCTGGCCGAGCGCTTCAATGCCTCGGCGCGGCGCGTGCGTCCGCGTGCGATCGTCGCCGAGTACGAGAAGATCGTGTTCGACGAACTCGATCTGATGCGCGAGGCCGGCAACGCCGCGCAGCTGCGTCGCAACTGGCTCGGCTCCGAGCTGATCTATCACCCGGCGGTGTTCTTCGATTACACGCGCGCCAACGTGCTGGTGATGGAGCGCATTCGCGGCATCAGCATTCGCGAACTCGATCGCCTGCGCGCCATGGGTGTCGATTTCAAGGTGCTCGGCGAGCGTGGTGTGGAGATCTTCTTCAAGCAGACCTTCCGCGACAATTTCTTCCACGCGGACATGCACCCGGGCAACATCTTCGTCGACGCGAGCAACGTCAAGAACCCGAGCTACATCGCGGTGGACTTCGGCATCGTCGGCCAGTTGTCGGTGCAGGATCAGCGCTATCTCGCCGAGAACCTGCTGGCCTTCTTCAATCGCGATTACCGGCGTGTGGCCGAGCTGCATCTCGAATCCGAGTGGGTGCCGAGTGAAACACGGCTCGAAGACTTCGAGGCGGCGATTCGCACCGTGTGCGAACCGATCTTCCAGAAGCCGCTCAGCGAAATTTCGTTCGGCGTGTTTCTGCTGCGCCTGTTCCAGGTGGCGCGTCGTTTCAACTATCAAGTGCAGCCGCAGCTCGTGTTGTTGCAGAAGACGCTGCTCAACATCGAAGGTCTCGGTCGCCAGCTGTATCCGGAGCTCGATCTCTGGAAGACCGCCAAGCCGATTCTCGAAGACTGGATGCGCAGCCGCATGGGCCCGTCGCGCTTCATCAGCCAGGCGCGTCGCGACATTCCGGCGCTCGCCGAATCGCTGCCGCTGCTCGTGCAGCAGCTCACGCGCAGCTTCGAGCGCGGCGAAGGCTTCGACGGACGCCTGCGGCATTCGATCGACAAGCTGCGCGACGATCTGCGCAAGCAGCGCAGCAGTCAGCGTCGCACGCTGATCGGTGCGGCCTTGATCGTCTCGGCCGCGGTGCTCTGGGCCTTCGACGGCGTGCGTCCCGAGCTCGTCGCCGGCGCGCCGATCGCGAGCTGGGTGCTCGGTGCGATCGGCATCGCGCTGTGGTGGAGGAAGCCGCGCGACAAACGCTGATTTCCCGAACGCTGATCGCCCGCGCGCCCTGCATGGAATAGATGAAGCCGAGTTGCCCAGCGCGATCGTCGATCGCACAAACGAAAAGACCGGCTTCGAGCCGGTCTTTTCGCAACGCGCAACCGCCTTATTTCTGCACCAAGGCCTGGCTCACCGTGATGCCCTTGAGCAGGGTCAGCGCTTCGTAGAGCGAGTAGTCGTTCAGTGCGAGCTGGGCTTCGTCTTCCGCCACCTTCTTGGCCGCATCGACCGCAGCCTGATCGACGACCTTGGCCTTTTCGTTGACGAGGCTGCCCTTGAGATCGGCTTCCTTGATCGAATCGAACTGCGGCGCGTCGTCGTCCTTGGCCACCTTGAGCGGACGCACGACGACATCGGGGTCGATGCCTTCGGCCTGGATCGAGCGGCCCGACGGCGTGTAGTAGCGCGCGGTGGTGAGCTTGACCGCCGACTCGTCGGACAGGCGCATGATGGTCTGTACGCTGCCCTTGCCGAAGCTCTTGGTGCCGAGCAGGATCGCGCGCTTCTGGTCCTGCAGGGCGCCGGCGACGATTTCGGCCGCCGAGGCCGAGCCGCCGTTGATCAGCACCACCACCGGCTTGCCGTCGAGCAGATCGCCCGGACGCGCGTTGAACTCGCGGTTCTCGCCGGCTTCGCGCGAGCGCACCGAGACGATGCCGCCGCTGTTGAGCAGCGCATCGGACACGCGGATCGCCTCGTCGAGCGCGCCGCCCGGGTTGTTGCGCAGGTCGAGCACGATGCCCTTGATCGGGTTCTTCGCGTCGGCGGCGAGCAGCTTCTTGAGCTCGTTCTCGAAGGATTCGCCGGTCTTCTGGTTGAAGCTGCTGATGCGCACGTAGCCGAACTGCGGCTCCAGCGTCTTGCTGCGCACGCTGACGAGCTTGATGTTGTCGCGCTTGAGATCGAAGGTCATCGGGCCGGTCTGGCCTTCGCGCGCCACGGTCAACACCACCTTGGTGCCCGGCGTGCCCTTCATCTTGCTGACCGCGTCGGTCAGCGACAGGCCCTTCACCGGGGTATCGTCGATCTTGACGATGTAGTCGCCCGGTTTGATGCCGGCCTTGGCGGCGGGCGTGTCGTCGATCGGCGAGATCACGCGAACCAGGCCGTCCTGCATCTGAACCTCGATGCCGATGCCGCCGAATTCGCCCTTGATGCTGGTTTCGAAGCTCGAGAATTCCTCGCCGGCCAGATAGGCCGAATGCGGATCGAGGCCCGAGAGCATGCCGCGCAGGGCGTCATCGAGCAGTTTCTTGTCGTCGACCGGCTCGACGTAACCCTGTTTCACCATCTCCATGACGCGAACGAAGTTCTGCAAATCCTTGACCGGCAGGGCACCGGCTGCGGGGCTGGCGGTCTTCTCGGCGAGCACGCCGCTGGTGATGCTGGCGCAGGTACCGATCAGCACGCCGGCGGCGAGCGCCAGCGGAACACGAAGCCGGTTAGGCATGAAAACGCATACTCCAGATTTCGGGGCCCGGTCTTGGGGACGTCATTTTCGGGCGATCAATTGAAAAGCGAGCGTAAACGCTCGCCGAACGACGATAGCACATAGACCTGTTCGTTCCGGCGCGGTTCAAAGTGGTTTCAGCAATGTGAATAGACCAACCCGTGTTTCGTCCCACGCGCCGTGGCCGGTTGTCTCCATAGCGACTGAACCGTCCAGCGTACTGACCCATACTGCTCCGTATCGTTACACCTTCGCCCAATACTGTCGCCGTACGGAGCTGATCCCATGACCGAAGTCACGACCACCCCCAAATCCGCGAATCGCGCCACGCTGACCGCCGCCAACTGGGCCGAAGCGGCGCTCGACGCCATCGCCGAGAACGGTATCGAGGCCGTTGCGGTCGAACCGCTGGCGCGCCGGCTCGGCGTGACCAAAGGCAGCTTCTACTGGCATTTCACGCACCGCGAGGCCCTGCTGCACGCCGCCCTCGAGCTGTGGGAGCGCCATGAAACCGCCGATGCCATCGCACGCGCCGAAAGCGCGCCCGATGCGCGCGAGCGCATGCTCTCCCTGTTCCGCCAGCTGGCGAGCATGGACCGCCGCTCCGAGCGCGTGCTGCTCGCGCTGTCGGGCTCCGACAACGCCGCCGCGCGGGCCTGCGTGCAGCGCGTGACCGAGTGTTGGCGCGCCTACATCCAGGAAGGCTATCGCCTGCTCGGCTGCACCGAGGCCGAGGCCCGCTATTGGGCGACGCTCGCGCACTGCACGCACATCGGCACCGTGCGCATGCGCCGCGACAACCCGGACGCGCTGCCGACCGGCCCCGATTTCAACGACTACCTGCGCTTTCTGATCAAGACGCTGCTGCCGCGAGAGTTGCACGTCGACGGCCCGGGCTCGCTCAACGGCACGCATGCGCCGTCGGGCCAGGTTTCGGTCTGAGCGCAGGGAACCGACCCGGTTTTTTCCCTTCGTAAGGAGCATTCCATGTCCTTCGTTATCGCTGTCGTAGCTGTCATCGCCGTGGCCTGGGTTCTGGCCTTCGTCGGCGCTCCGCTGTGGTTGTGGACGGTGCTGTCTGCCTTGGCTTATGCGGCCGGGGTCGCGACCGGAAGTCTCGGTGCGATCGGCGCTGGCGTGCTCGGTGTTCCGCTCGCCGTGCTCGCACTGCTCAACATCGTGCCGCTGCGCCGGGCGATCGTGACGCGACCGATCTTCGGCGCGTTCAAGAAAGTGCTTCCCGAGATGTCGTCCACCGAGCGCGAGGCGCTCGAGGCCGGCGATGTCTGGCTCGAGGCCGAAATGTTTCGCGGTCGGCCGGACTGGTCGCAGCTGCTGACCTTCAACTACACCAAGCTCACCGACGCCGAGCAGAGCTTCCTCGACAACGAGTGCGAAGAGCTCTGCAAGCTCGTCGATGACTGGAAGGTGGAGTTCGAAGACAAGGATCTGCCGCCGGCCGCCTGGGCCTACATCAAGGAGAAGGGCTTCTTCTCCATGCTGATCAAGAAGGAATACGGTGGCCTTGGTTTTTCGGCCGCCGCGCAGTCCGCCGTGGTGACCAAGCTCGCCACGCGCAACATCTCGCTCGCGGTGACGGTGATGGTTCCGAACTCGCTCGGCCCGGGCGAGCTGCTGATGCACTACGGCACCGACGAGCAGAAGAAGAAGTGGCTGCCGGGCCTGATCTCGGGCGAGGAGATTCCGTGCTTCGGCCTGACCGGTCCCGAAGTCGGCTCCGACGCGACCGCGATGCCCGACTCGGGCGTGGTCTGCTATGGGGAGCACGAAGGCCAGCGCGTGCTCGGCATCAAGCTCAACTTCTCGAAGCGCTACATCACGCTGGCCCCGGTGGCGACCGTGGTCGGACTGGCGTTCAACCTCAAGGACCCGCAGGGCCTGCTCGGCAAGCTCTTGAATGGTGACGGGACCAAGAGCGATTACGGCATCACCTGCGCGCTGGTTCCGGCCAAGCACGAAGGCATCCAGATCGGTCGTCGCCACTTCCCGGGCGCGGCCTTCATGAACGGCCCGATCTTCGGCCGCGACGTCTTCATTCCGATCGACTGGGTCATCGGCGGCCCGGCGATGGCCGGCAAGGGCTGGCGCATGCTGGTCGAGTGCCTATCGGCCGGTCGCGGCATTTCGCTGCCGGCGCTGGCGACGGCCGGCGGTCAGGCCGCGTTCCGCATGACCGGCGCGTACAGCCGCGTGCGTCGCCAGTTCAAGATGGCGATCGGCAAGTTCGAAGGCGTGCAGGAAGCCACCGGCCGCATCGCCGGCAACGCCTACACGCTCGAGGCGATGCGCGTGCTGACCGCTTCGGCGGTCGATCACTGCGCGCCGTCGGTGGTGACCGCGATCGCCAAGTACCACATGACCGAGTTGCTGCGGAGATCGGTCACGGACGCGATGGACGTGCTGTCCGGCCGCGGTATCCAGCAGGGTCCGCGCAACCCGATCGCGACGGCCTACAAGGTGGTGCCGGTGGCGATCACGGTGGAAGGCGCGAACATTCTCACGCGCAACCTGATGATCTTCGGCCAGGGCGCGATCCGCTGCCACGAGTACGTGTTCCCGGAGATGGAAGCCGCGCGCGAGAACGATCTGGCGGCCTTCGACAAGCTGCTGTTCGGGCACGTGGGCTTCTCGATCAACCGCGGCGTGCGGGCCTTGACGCTGGGCCTGACGGGTTCGGCGCTCGCCAGGTCGCCGATGTCGGGTCCGATGGCGCCGTACTTCAAGCAGCTCGAACGCTTCTCGGCCGCGCTCGCGTTTTCGAGCGACGTGACCATGGGCGTGCTCGGCGGTGAGCTCAAGCGCAAGGAGCGCCTGTCGGCGCGCCTCGGCGACGTGCTCTCGCAGCTCTACATCGGCTGTGCGGTGATCAAGTTCTTCATCGAAAACGGCCAGAAGGCCGAGGAGCTCGATCACGCGCGCTGGGCGCTCGACAACTGCCTGTACGAAATAGCGAAGGCTTTCGAAGGCTTCTTCGACAACTTCCCGGCTCGCCCGATCGCCGCAGTGCTGCGACTGGCGGTATTCCCCCTCGGCAATCAATACAAGCCGGTGTCGGATCGCCTGAACCAGAAGCTGGCCGACGCCATGATGGAGCCGTCCGACTTGCGCGATCGCATGAGCCATCTGGTCTTCCGCAACGGCGGCGAAGGCGATGCGGTGGTCAAGCTCGAGCGTGCGTTCGAGCTGCTGCAGACCGCCGAAGCGCCGTATGCCAAGTTCTTCAAGGCGCTGTCGAAGGGCGAGTTTGCCGGTGGCGATACCGCTTCGCGGCTCCAGGAGGCGGTCGCTCGCGGCCTGCTGAACCCGCAGGAAGCCGCTCGGGTGGCCGAGTACGACGCCCTGCGCTATGAGGTGATCCTGACCGACGACTTCGCGCCCGAATACATCCAAGGCGACTTCAGCCAGGGTGATTCCGGCATCGGCGTCACCGAAGCCGAGCGCGCGAAGGTGCTCGAGTTCACCGGCGGTCGCAATCGCGTGGGCTGATCGGCCCGCGCGGTCCGTCATCCAAAAGGGCCGGAGTTTCCGGCCCTTTTCAATTCGGATCCTCATTCAGCTTCTAACACGCCCCGGCCCGTGCATGATCCCGTCCCGGGTTCTCGCCGATGGCCAAAGTCCGGTAGCCTAACGACCAACATGAACACTCGATCTCGCTGGCATTCGTGTCATCGCTGGCCTGCCCTGGCGGCCGGCTGCCTGAGTCTGCTGATGTCGATCCCGGCATCGGCGCTGTCGCCCGAGCTGCTGGTGTCAACGACCACGCAATACGAGGTCTATCGGGACAACAAGCAGCTCGGTGTCGGCAAGATCGAACTCAAGCCGGCCGGCACGCCGGATTGCTGGTCGTATAGCCAGGAAGCGTATCCGAGCGCCTGGCTGCGCTGGCTGTCGGGCGACATCCTCGAACAGAGCCACGTCTGCGTCGTCGATGGTCAGCTGCGTCCGGTGGCCTACCGCTACAACCGCAGCGGCGTCGGCGCGAGCAAGGAGAACTTCTCGCTGCGGTTCGACTGGCCGAAAAAGGAAGTGGTCTACCAGAACGGCGACGTCAAGCCGCTGACAGACGGGATCGTCGATCGGCTGAGCATGCAACTGGTGCTGCGCGACTGGCTGCTCAGCGAGCAGGCCGCCACCGGCAAGGAGCCGATCGGCACCAAGGAAGTGAAGTTCGCCGACCGCAAGAAGATCGACAGCTACGTGTTCCAGATCAAGGCGCACGAAGAGGTGAAGACACCCGCCGGCACCTTCAAGACCACGCGTCTGGATCGCATCGACAACGACAAGCGCCGCGCGCAGTTCTGGCTGTCGCCCGACAACGGCTACATCGTCGTCAAGGCCGAGCAGCAGAAGGAGGACGATCCTCCGCTCAAGCTGCTGCTCAAGAAAATGCCGACCACGAGCCCGACGAACTCCAAGTAGGTTCGGCTGCCGTGGGCGGCGCCCGATAAGGAGCGTCGGGATCGGATCCAAGTGCGGAGATGCGCAGGCGGCGCCGCAGCCTGCGTCGGGAACTCGAGGCCAGGCATGGTGCACCACACACCCTTGATCGCCACCCTCTGCGCCGGCCTCGTGCTGGCGTTCATCCTCGGCTGGGTGGCGAGCCGCATCCGGCTGTCGCCGCTCGTGGGCTATCTGCTCGCGGGCATCATCATCGGCCCGTTCACGCCGGGCTACGTCGCCGACCAGGAACTGATTCCGCAGCTCGCCGAACTCGGCGTGATCCTGCTGATGTTCGGCGTCGGCCTGCATTTCTCGCTCGACGATCTGCTGTCGGTCAAGCACATCGCCATTCCGGGTGCGCTCGCGCAGATCGCGGCCGCGACCGCGATGGGCGCGGTGATGGCCTGGCTGCTCGGCTGGGGTTGGGGCGCGGGCCTGGTGTTCGGACTGGCGCTATCGGTCGCGAGCACCGTGGTGCTGCTGCGCGCGCTCGAAGAGCGAAGGCTGGTCGAAACGCCGCGCGGCAAGATCGCGGTGGGCTGGCTGATCGTCGAGGACCTCGCGATGGTGCTCGCGCTCGTGCTGCTGCCCGCGTTCGCGCATGGAGCGCAGCAGGACGGCGGCAGCTTGCCGATCACCATCGCGATCACGCTCGGCAAGGTGGCGGCCTTCGTCGCCTTCATGCTGCTGGTCGGGCGGCGCGTGATTCCGGCGCTGCTCGAACGCGCGGCGCGCAGCGGATCGAAGGAATTGTTCACGCTGTCGGTGCTGTCGATCGCGCTCGGCGTAGCGTTCGGCTCGGCCATGCTGTTCGGCGTCTCGTTCGCGCTCGGCGCGTTCTTCGCCGGCATGGTGCTCAACGAATCCGAGCTTTCGCACGATGCGGCGCGCGATTCGCTGCCGCTGCGCGATGCCTTCGCGGTGCTGTTCTTCGTCTCCGTCGGCATGCTGTTCGACCCGAGCATCCTCGTGCGCGAGCCGCTGCAGGTGCTGGCCACCTGCTTGATCATCGTCGCCGGCAAATCGCTGGCCGCGTTCGCGATCGTGCGCCTGTTCGGTCATCCGGCGACGGTCGCCAACACCATCGCCGTGAGCCTCGCGCAGATCGGCGAGTTCTCGTTCATCCTCGCGGCGATGGGCCTCGATCTGCAGCTCATCGAAAAGCCCGCGCAGGACTTGATCCTCGCCGGCGCGATCCTGTCGATCCTGCTCAATCCGCTGCTGTTCGTGCTGCTCGACCGGCGTGAGCAGAAGCTTGCGGTCGACCGGCCCAGGCCGATGGCGCCGCTGACCTGGCACAACCACATGGTGCTGATCGGCTTCGGCCGTGTCGGCTCGCTGATCGCCGACGGCCTGAACGACAGTTCGCGCAACATCGTGGTGATCGAAACCCAGGACGTGCCGGCCGACAACGCGCGGGCGCGCGGCATTCCGGTGATCTACGGCAACGCGGTCGCGCCGGATCTGCTCAGCGCTGCGGGCATACAGCGCGCCGGCACCTTGCTGGTGGCCTCGCCGAACGTGCTCGAATCGGCGCGCATCATCAAGCTCGCACGCAAGCAGAAGCCCGACCTCTACATCATCGCGCGCGCGCATTCGGCGAGCGACGAGGCGTATCTGAAAAAGCGCGGCGCCAACGAAACCGTGATGGGCGAACGCGAGATCGCGCGTTGCATGGCCGCACTCGCGATGACCTCGCGAGTGCCGAGCCAAGCCGAAGACCTGACCTGAGTCGTTAGACCAGCTTCATCAACAGCTCGCCGACCTTGCGCGTGAAATTCGTATACGGCGGATAGAACAGCGAAGCGAGCTGATAGCGATTGCGCACGATCGCGCGCTCGTGCGTAAACGCCTTGAAGCCGTAGAGGCCGTGCGCGTTGCCGATGCCCGAGTTGTTGACGCCACCGAACGGCAGCCGACCGTGCACGAACTGCACGACCGAATGATTGATGCAGGTTCCGCCGGCACTCGTGCGTTGCAGCACCGAGCGGATCGTCGGCTCGTCCTTGCTCCAGATGTACAGCGCGAGCGGCTTGGGCTGCGCGTTGATCTCGGCGATCACCGAGTCGAGTTTCGTATACCCCACGATCGGCAGCAGTGGCCCGAAGATCTCCTCGCTCATGATGCGGGCCTCGGGCGGAATGTTGGTCAGCAACGTGGGCGCGACGAAGCATTCGCTCTGCTCGACACTGCCGCCGCTCAGCACGAGCGCACCGCGCTGCGTGGCGTCTTCGAGCAAGCCCGCGACGCGCTGCGTGTGGCGCTGGTTCACCACGCGGGCGAGATATGGCGAACTCATCTGCGCCTGCGCGGTTTCGCCGTACGAGCTCGCGAGCACTTCGCGGCAATGGCGGACGAATTCGTCCTTCACGCTCTCGTGCACGAACACGTGATCGGGCGCGATGCAGGTCTGCCCGTTGTTGGTGTACTTGCCCCACAGGATGTTGCGCGCGGCGGCCTTGAGATCGGCGCTCGCATCGACGATGGTCGGCGACTTGCCGCCGAGTTCGAGCGTCACGCTCGTCAGGTGCTTGGCCGCGGCGGCCATGACGACTTTGCCGATCGCCGGGCTGCCGGTGAAGAAGATGTGATCGAACGGCAGTTCGAGCAGCGCGGTGGCGACGCTCGCATCGCCATCGAAGATCGCGACTTCGTCCTCGGAGAACAGCTCGCGCACGAGCTTGACCATCACCGCAGTCAAATGCGGCGTCATTTCCGACGGCTTGAGGATCACCGTGTTGCCGGCCGCGATCGCGGAAACCAGCGGGCCGAACGTGAGGTTCACCGGGTAATTCCACGGCGACATGATCAGGCAGCGGCCCTTGGGTTCGTGCTGCACCCAGGCCTGGGTGCCGAACATCATCATCGTCGGCGCCACGCGCTGCGGCTTCATCCAGCGCTTCAAGTGACGCAGCGCATCGTTGGCTTCGGCAACCACGGGCAGGATTTCGGTCAGGTCGACTTCGGCCGCGGGCTTCCTGAAATCACGCATGCCGGCTTCGTAGAACGCCGGCCGTGCATCGAGCACGGCCTGCTTGAGCCGGCGGATCTTCGAGGCGCGTTCCTCGCGCGTGGAGCTGCGCAGCCTCAGCGCGGTCTCGCGCTGGCGTTCGAATACGCGCTGGATGGACCGTGCGGTTTCGCTGGCATTCGCATCGGCCTGCGAGCCGGGCAGATACGATACGTTGGCATTGCTGGTCATGGTGACTCCGCGTAATCGAACGATCGGTCAACAAGGAGCCATGAGTATAAATGCTCTATGCAGCCGGGTCTGCTGTTGCGTCGCATGATGCCGATAACCCTCGATGCCCCGCTGCAGGACACCGGCGTTGAACACGGCGGATTTCCGAAAACCCGAACGATCCGCGAAATCGGATGCCTGGCCCCGGTGGGTCGCCGCTGGATTGCTTGCGCTCGCGCTATCGACGGCTGCGAGCTGGACGCTGTTGCAGCAATACACCTCGCGCGCACTGAGCCACGGACTCGATCGCAGCCTGGCCGATGCGGTCGACAGGGTGGTGGCGTCGGTGGAAGCGCGCGGGGCGCTCGCGGCGACGATCGCCGATCGTCCCGAGATGCACTTGCTGCTGCGCGAGCTCGCCGATCGGCCGGACGATCCCGCGCTGCGCGCTCGCCTGCGAAACGAACTGCGACGGTTCTCCGCCCACGGCTTCGGCGCGATCGAACTGCTGGCCGCCGACGGCCGACCGCTCGCGGCGATCGGCGAACTCGACCGGCAGCCGAGGCCGAGCTTGCCGGTGCTGAGCCCGTACGACATGGCGCTGCGCTGGACGCCGGAGTCGATCGTGCTGCGCTTTCGTCAGCGCATCGGCGACGAGCGCGGGCCGCTCGCCGAACTGGTCGCCGACCAGCCGCTGTCGCGCCTGCGTGCTGTCGCCGAGAACGAACCCTGGCTGCAGTTGTGCCGGCCGGTCGATGGCGATCTCGAATGTTTGCCCGACCGCGACGGCCATACGCTGCAGCGCATTCCGTCTTCGCAGCTGCCGGCGCAACTGCGCCGGCAGCTGGCTTCCGAGCGCGCGCTCCCGGAAGGCGATCCGGCTTTGGTGTCCGGCCATGTCGCGTACGAGCCGATCGCCGAACTCGGCCTGGTGGCGGCGCTCGATATCGATCGCGTGGCGCGCTATGCCCCGCTGCGCAACGCGTTTCAGGTCTCGGTGCTGGGACTGATCCTGATGATGGGCGGCGGCGGCTGGCTGTTGCGCCGCCAGCTCGAGCCGCTGTCGAGCCGGCTGCTCGCCGCGCAGGCCTACGCTACCGACAAAGCCGCGGAACTGCGCAGCTGCGAAGCCTTGCTGCGTGTCATCTACGAAGAGGCGCCGCACGGCATCGCCCTGCTCGATACGGACAGGCGCATCGTCATGGCCAATGCGCGGGCGGCGCAGCTGTTCGGCTATCCGTCGCTGGTCGGGATGCACGCGGAACAGTTGCGTCCCGTCGAAGAGCGTATGCAGCGCGCACGCCTGCTCGATCGCGCTTTCGGCCTTCACGAGCCTGATCAGCGTCCGGCCACGTATTCGGTCAACGGACTGTGCCGAGACGGCCGTGTGATCCCGCTCGATGTGGTGCCCAGCCCGATCGAACTCGATGGCCGGCGCATGATCATGATGATGGTCAGCGACGTCACCGAGCGCCGCAGAGCGGAGCTGTCGCTGCGCGAATCCGAGCAGCGTTTCCGCAACACCATGGAGCACGCGCCGATCGGCATGGCGCTGATCGCGCTGAGCGGTCACTGGCTCGAGGTGAATGCGGCGGTCTGTTCGATGACCGGCTATAGCGCGCAGGAGCTGCGCCGGCTGCGTTTCCAGGACATCACGCATCGCGACGATCTGGTCGCCGATCTCGATCAGCTGTCGCAGCTCGTCGAAGGCCGCATCAGCAGTTACCAGCTGGAGAAGCGCTACATCCATCGCCAAGGCCACGTGATCTGGGCCCTGCTCGCGGTGTCGCTGGTGCGCGATGCAGACGGAAAGCCGCTGCATTTCATCGCGCAGATCAAGGATGCCGACGAGCGCTTGCGCTTGCGCTCGGCGCTGGCGATGCAATCGGCCATCGTCGATTCGGCGCATGCCTCGATCATCGGCGTCGACGCCAACGGGCTTATCGTCAGTTTCAACAAGGCGGCGCAGCGGCTGCTCGGCTATCGCGAGGAAGAGGTGGTCGGCCGCATGCGCGCGGAGGCTTTGCACGACGAGCAGGAGATGATGGCGCACGCCGCCAGTCTCACCGAGCGCTTCGGTCGTCGCGTCGACTCCGGTTTCGACGCGCTGACGGCTTATCTGCGTGTGCACGACGCCGATCATCGCGAATGGCTTTACGTGCGCAAGGACGGCGCGCGGGTGCCGGTGCTGCTGTCGTCGACGGCCCTGTACGACGACAACGGACGCATCACCGGCTTTCTCGGCATCGCCAGCGACATCAGCCAGCAGAAGCGCAACGAGAGCGAACTCAAGGCCGCGCTCGAAGAAAAGGAGACCCTGCTGCGCGAGGTCTATCACCGCGTGAAGAACAACCTGCAGGTGGTCGGCAGCCTGTTCAGTCTGCAATTGCGCTCGCTGCCACCGGGCCCGGCGCACGCGGCGCTCGCCGATGCGGCCGACCGCGTGCGCACGATGGCGCTGCTGCACGAAAAGCTCTATCGCTCACCGACGCTGTCGGCGATCGACCTCGACGATTACTTCGGCGATCTGCTGCATCGCATCGCGGTGTCGAGCGGCGCGGCGGAGCGCGGCATCGACGTGCAGAGCCATTGCGTGCGCCTGCAGATCGGGCTCGACACTGCGGTTCCGCTGGGGCTGATCGCCAACGAGCTGGTCGGCAACGCGCTCAAGCATGCGTTTCCCAACGCTCGCAGCGGCCGTGTCCGGCTGCGGGTGGAGATCGATGGCGACAGCATCGTGTTGACCGTCGATGACGACGGCGTCGGTCTTCCGGCGGACGGGCGGCACCTCTCGTCGGCTTCGCTGGGGCTGGTGCTCGTGCGATCCCTATCGTCCCAACTGGATGCGGACTTCACGCTCGAATCGGGCGCTGGAACGCGGGCCAGGCTACGGCTATCGCGATCACGGGGATCGATCGCGCCCGAAACGGACTTCGGAGCTTCGCACCGAAAAAAGGGCCCGGCTTCGGGTGCAGGAGAGCAGTAGATGGCAGCAGTCCTGATCGTCGAAGACGAAGCGATCGTCGCGCTCGACTTGTCGAACCAGATCCAGGATCTGGGCCACAAGGTGGTCGGCATCGCCGACAACGCCGATGCGGCCGTGCGCCTGGCCACGCAGCACCGCCCCGACGTGGTACTCATGGACGTGGTGATCAAGGGCGACCGCGATGGCATCGAAGCCGCCAGGCCGATCCAGAACGAGCTCGGCATTCCGGTCATTTTCCTCACCGCGTTCAGCGATACGCAGACGGTCGACCGGGCCACGCAGGTCGGGCCCTTCGGCTATCTCAACAAGCCATTCCAGATTCGCGAGCTGCGCGCCGCGATCCAGCTCGCGGTCTACAAAGGCCAGATGGAAGCGGGTCTGCGCGAATCCGAGCAGTGGTTCGCCTCGGCGCTGCGCTGCGTCGGTGACGGCGTGGTGGCGAGCGACGAGGACGGCAGCGTGCGCTTCATGAATCCGGCCGCCGAACGCATCACCGGCTGGACGCTCGCCGAGGCGGTCGGCAAGCCGGTGAGCCAGATCCTGTGTTTCGCGAGCTTCGACATGGAGCCTTCGCGGCCGGGCAACGAGCCGGCCTCGCGCGAGTTCGGCAGCGTCATGGTGACGCGCAGCGGGCGCACCATCCGCACCGACGAATCGTCGGCGCCGATCCACGATCGCTGGGGCCGCGAGCTCGGCCGGGTCACCGCGTTCCGCGACGTTTCCGAGCGCATCCGCACCGAGCAATCCCTGCGCGAATCCGAGCAGCGCTTCCGCAGCGCCTTCGATCACGCGCCGACCGGGATGGCGCTGGTGGCGCTCGACGGCAAGCTCGAGCAGGTCAACAAGGCTTTTTGCGAACTGCTCGGCTACGACGCGCGCAAGCTGCTGTCGACGACGCAGGAGCGGCTGTCGCATCCCGAGGATCGATCGCTGGAGCGCCAGCACCTGCATCGGCTGTTCGGCTCGGGCCTGTCGTCGATCCAGTTCGAGAAGCGCTATCGGCGCGCGGACGGCAGCACCATCTGGGGTCTGGTTTCAGTGTCGCTGCTGCGTCAGTGGGAGCGGCCGTGGCGCTATCTGTATCAGGTCAGCGATCTGACCGAACGCCGCCGCGTCGAAGCCGAACTCGCGCGGCTCGCGCATCAGGACAGCCTCACCGGGCTGGCGAATCGCGCGGGCCTGAGCCAGGAAGCAGAGCGCTTGATCACGCTTGCCGGCCGCAGCCGGGCGCCGCAGCAGATCGGCGTGATCTACATGGATCTCGATCGCTTCAAGCAAGTGAACGACACGCTCGGCCACGAAGTCGGCGATCGATTGCTGCAGGTGGTCGCCGATCGCTTGCGCACCTCGGTGCGCGAGGGTGACTGCGTCGCCCGCCTGGGCGGCGATGAATTCGTGCTGCTGCTGCCTGAGGTGCACGGCGAGGCCGATGTCGCGGGCATCGCCGAGAAGCTGCGCCAGCAGGTGCAGCAGCCGATCGCGTTCGAGGACAACGCGCTGCTGGTCACCACCAGCATGGGCGTGAGCCTGTTCCCGCGCGACGGTGGCGATCTGACCACGCTGCTGCGCTGCGCGGACAGCGCGCTCTACGAAGCCAAGGCCGAAGGCCGCGACAGCGTGCAGATGTTCCACCACGACATGCTCGCGCGCCTGCAGGAGCGCTTCGCGGTCGAGCGCGGGCTGCGCGGCGCGGCCGAGCGCGGCGAGCTGAGCCTGCACTACCAGGCGGTGATGTCGATCGGCGGCGAGCAGCCGGTGGCGGCCGAGGCGCTGCTACGCTGGCAGCATCCGGAGCGCGGACTGCTGAGTCCGGCGGCATTCTTCGATATCGCCGAAGACAGCGGCCTGAGCCTGGGCATCGGCAGCTGGGTGGTTCGCCGCGCCTGCCAGGATGCCATGGCCTGGCCCGAGATCGGCGGACGGGCGCTCGCGGTCTGCGTGAACCTGTCCTCGCGCCAGTTCCGGTCGTCGCAACTCGTCGGCGAAGTGGCCAGTGCCTTGCGCGAAAGCGGCTTGCCGCCGCATCGGCTCTGGCTCGAGATCGGCGAGAAGCAGCTGCAGGTCAGCTCCGGACAGAGCCTTGCGGTGCTCACTGCCCTCAAGTCGCTCGGCGTGCAGATCGTCATCGACGACTTCGGCACCGGCTATTCCTCGCTCGCGTATCTCAAGCGCTTCGCCCCGATGACGCTGAAGATCGATCGCAGCGTGGTCAGCGGCATCGTCGACGATCCGGACGACGCGGCGATCGTGCGCGCGGTCATCGGCATCGCGCGCAGCCTCAAGGTCGGGGTGGTCGCCAAGGGCGTCGAGACCGCGGCCCAGCGCGATCTGCTCGAAAGCGAAGGCTGTGCCGGAGGCCAGGGCTGGCTCTATGCGCCGACGCGCTCGGCCGCCGATTTCAGCGAGTGGCTGCGCCTGCACTGATCGCGCGGCCCCGCCTGTGGGTGCCCGTAGGCGGGTCTGCCGATCGGTAGTGTGCTTTGAACGGCCATTGTCGGCCTCGCCTACGGGTGCTATGTAGCTGCGCCCGGCTCCCGCTGCCGGAGCTATAACGACAATGGAGAAGCGCGTGGCGAGGCAGATGAATCCGCTGGACGCGTCGTGGCTGTTCGTGGATTCGGCGCGCACGCCGATGCAGGTGGGCGTGCTCGCCATCTTCTCGCTGCCCGACGACGCCGGGTCCGATTTCATCAAGAACCTGTTCGCGCACCTGCGCAAGCCATCGGGCTTCGCGGCGCCGTTCAACCTGAAGCTGCGCGGCTCGCGCCTGTTGCCGGGTGCCCATCGGCTGATTCCGGCCTGGATCGAGGAAACCCGCATCGATCTCGATTACCACCTGCGCCATTCGGCCCTGCCGCAGCCCGGTGGTGAACGCGAACTCGGCGTGCTGATCTCGCGCCTGCATTCGTATCCGCTCGATTTTTCCAAGCCGCTGTGGGAATGCCACATCATCGAAGGGCTCGAGAACGATCGTTTCGCGCTGTACATGAAGATGCACCACTCGCTCGTCGATGGCGTCGGCGGCATGCGCATGCTGAGCCGCCTGCTGTCGGCCGACCCGAACGTGGTCGATCTGCCGCCGCCATGGGCTTCGGGCTCGGGTGAAAAAAGTCATGCGAGCAAGTCCGCTGGCGCGAACTGGCAGCAGCTGATCGAACAGGCCAGGCGTCAGGCGCAATTCGTGCCGAGCCTGGCGAAGGCGATCGGCGAGACCTGGAAGGAATCGCTGCAGCACCGCCACCCGGAACTCGGCTCGCCGTTCCGCGCGCCGCTGTCGCTGCTCAACGGCAAGATCGGAGCGCAGCGCCGCTTCGCCACGCAGCACTACGATCTCGCGCGTATCCGCGCGCTCGCCAAGCGTGCCAAGGGCACCGTCAACGACGTGTTCCTGTGCCTGTGCGCAGGCGCGCTGCGGCGTTATCTCGAAGAGCTCGGCGTGCTGCCCGACGAGCCGCTGACTGCGGGCCTGCCAGTGTCGGTGCGGGCGAACGACGACGTCGGCAGCGGCAATGCGATCAGCTTCATCATTGCCAACCTGCACACGCACATCGCCGATCCGCTCGAGCGCCTTGCCGCCATTCGCAAGAGCACGCAGCTGGCCAAGCAGCGTTTCCAGAACCTGCCGCGCGAGGCCATCAACAGCTACACCTCGTTGTTCATGGCGCCATTCATGCTGCAGCTGCTCAGCGGGCTCGGCGGAATCACGCGGCCGATGTTCAACCTCACCATCTCCAACGTCCCGGGCCCGGATTCGATCCGCTATTTCAACGGCGCGAAGATGGAGCAGATGTATCCGGTTTCGCTGCTCGCGCACGGACAGGCGCTCAACATCACCGTGTTCAGTTACGCCGGGCAATTCAACGTCGGCTACACCGGTTGCCGCGACACCCTGCCGCACGTACAGCGCCTGTCGGTCTATACGGGCGAGGCGCTCGAAGAGCTCGAAACCCTGCTCGGCGCTGCGGGCAGCTAATTTTTTGAAACGCTACGCTGAACTGTGATTCAACTCACAGTTCGGTCTTCGGCTCCCATTGTCCGTCAGCCCTCGTAAAGGCAATTTCTTCTCCGGGGATTGTTCCGGGGGGAACGTCACATGGCGCTGCCGCTGCTGGACGGTCGCGAGCACGACTATGGCAATCGGGGTTTGCCGTCGTGAGCGATCGAAAGCCGAAATCGACATTGATCGGGGGTCGTACCGCTGCGTTGTTGCTGGCCTTGGCCCCGCTCGCAACCGGGGTTTATCAGGAAGGCCAGCAGCAGCGCCAGCGTTACGCCGAGCGCGAGCTGGCGCGTAAAGAGGCCGAGGACCGGCGGCTCGCGAGCGAAGCCGACGTCGACACCAAGACCGCCGACGCCCTGCAGCAGGTGCTGCTGCGGGATGGCGATCGCTTCTGCTCCCGCATCGATCTCGCCGCCTCGCTGCTCAAGACGCAAACGGTCTCCAAGCGCACGCGCACCGTGCTGATCGCCGCCCTGCAGCTGGCCGATCCGGCGAGCAAGCAGCCGATGGTCTGCGAGTGCATACGCGAAGGTTCCGAGCAGTGGCTGGACGATTTCATCGCCAAGTTGCCGGACGACAGGCGCGACAGCCTCAGCGAGCTCAACAAGCTCGCGCGCGGAGCCGAGAGCCGCTGCGATGTCGAGGCCGGCGCGGCGTCCGGGCCGGCTGTCGACACCCTCGAGCAGCGGATCGCCAGCCTGACGAGCGAACGCGACGCGCTGCGGCAGCAGCTGATGCTGCATCCGTCGCCCGCGACTTCGCCATCGCCGGTACTCGCCCCACCGCCGCCGTCACCACCACCACCACCACCACCACCGCCGCCGTCACCGCCACCCGCTTGCGTGATCGCAAGCCCGGGTGATCGTCCACGCATCCGCGTCTTCATCCAGGTTCCGAACGCTAGTGCGCTGGCCGCCGCCACGCCGTTGCGCGAGGCGCTCAACGCGCAGGGCCAGTTCAAATCTCCGCAGATCGAAACCGTCGGCGAAAGCCGCTCGCCGGCGCAGTTGCAGGTTCGCTACACCTACCCGGCCGACGAGTCGGCGGCGCAGCTCGTCATCGATGCCTTGAAGGATCAGCCCGGCTGCGGCGGCAACGGGCTGGAGATCAAGCGTGTCTACATGAGCCGCTTCCAGGGCACGACCGACAAGGGCGTGATCGAAGTCTGGTGGCCGAGGTCCGCCATCGCCGACCATCAGGAGCCACCGGCATGATTCTTCAGCTGCTCAATGTGCTGATCGGCCTCACGCTGGTCTACGTGATCTTCAGCAGCATCGCCTCGGCGTTGTTCGATGCGGTCGAGATCATCGTCAAGCGGCGCGGCAAGCTGCTCGCTAGGGGCATCACCGAAATCCTGCGGCGCTTGTCCGATAACGTGGACGCCGACGTCGAGCGCTTCTACGAACACGAGCTCATCAACAGCCTGTTCGATGGAAACTTCGGGAAAAACAGCCGCAAGCTGCCTTCGTACATCCCGCCGCTGCGCTTCGCACGCGCCGTGCTCATGCTCGCGGAGACCACGCTGGCGCAGGACGCGTCGGCGACGGGCCCGTTTGTGCGGCTCAGGGCCTATGCCGAGCGCCTGGTCGGACAGCGCGCGCTCGCGCCCGGCGAGACGCTCGTCGCCGCGATGGAAGCCGAGTTGGTCGATCACTTCAACACCTCGATGGATCGCGTCTCGGGCTGGTTCGCGCGCTATGCGCGTGGCGTGTTGCTCGTCATCGGCCTGGTGCTCGCGTTCGCGGCCAACGTGGACACGCTGCAGATCGTGCGCAGCCTGTCGATGGACCCGCTGCTCGCCGAGCGCATCGCCGACAGCGCGGCGACGTATGTGGACCGGCGCACCGACAGCGTGGACGTCGCCGATGACGGCGCGCTCGACCAGCAGATCGCCATCATCAACAAGAACCGCGAGATCGCCGAATCGCTCGGCTTGCCGCTGGGCTGGCTCGAAGGCGAGTTCGCCCGCAACTTCGGTGGCGGTGCGAAAGCCGACGACGTCATCAAGAAAGTCATCGGCCTGCTGCTAACCGGCTTCGCACTGTCGTTCGGGGCGACGTTCTGGTTCGACCTGCTCAGCAAGCTCGTCGACCTGCGCGCGAGCCTCAAGCCCAAGGACGAAGACCTCAAGGTCGAGAAGGACAGCGCGAAGGAGGCTGCATGATCACGCAAGCGCAGTTATCGAAAATCCTGCCGAACAATCGTGAAACCGCCGAGTGGACGCCGGTGCTCAATCAGACGATGGAGGAGTTCGACATCGTCCGGAATCTGGATCGCATCGCCGCGTTCGTCGCGCAGATTGCGCACGAATCCGCCGAGCTCACGCGCGTTCGTGAGAGCCTCAAATACACGAAGGCCGAGACCATCTGCAGAACCTGGCCGAAGCGCTTCCCGACGCCGGCCGATGCCGAGCCCTACGTGTCGACCACGGGCGTGGCCAATGGCCGCGATCGCGCGCTGGCCAATCGCGTCTACAACGGCAAGCTCGGCAATGTGCCAGGCAGCGACGACGGCTGGACGTTCCGGGGCCGCGGGCTGATCCAGATCACGGGCCGTTCCAATTACCGCGAAGTCGGCGAAGCGCTGGGCTTGCCGGGCCTGGAACAGCAGCCGGAGCTGCTCGAGCAAAAGACCCAGGCTGCGCGATCGGCCGGTTACTTCTGGAAGTCGCGCGGGCTCAATGCGCTGGCCGACGATTTCAGCGACGACAACGACGACGCCGATTTCGAAAAGATCACCATTGCGATCAATGGTGCAACCAAAGGGCTCGCCGAGCGGCGCGCGTACTGGATAAAGGCCCGTCAAACCCTGGGCCTGAGCGTCATCAGAAGCTGATCGCGTCCTTGATCGGGCCGTATAGCGCCGGCACCGTGGCGAGCACGCTCGTCGTCGCCAGGCCCACGGGCTCGCCGCGCAGGTCGGTGAACATCGCGCCGGCTTCGCGCAGGATCACGGTCAGCGCGGCGATGTCGAGAATGTTCACGTCGGACTCGACGATGGCGTCGATGCGTCCGCTCGCGAGCAGGTGGTAGTGCAGAAAATCGCCGTAGCCGCGAATGCGGTGCAGGCGCGGAATCAGCGCACCCAGGCGTGACCAGGCTTCGGGCTGGCGCGCGAGGCTCGCGAGATTGCCGGTCGACAGCGTGGTTTTTTCGATCGCGCTCGTCGACGAGACGGCGAGGCGCTGGCCGTCGAGCCAGGCGCCCTGGCCTTTTTCGGCGTGCAGGGTTTCGCCGCGACCGTCGTTCCAGCACGGGGCGCTCGACACGCCGAGGATCAGCTCGCCCTTGTGCATCAGCGCGATCTGCACCGAGAACATCGGATAGCCGCGCACGAAGCTCTTGGTGCCGTCGATCGGATCGACCAGCCAGAGATAGTCCGAATCGTTGTTGCTGCGCCCGGTCTCTTCGCCGAAGAAGCCGTGATCGGGAAAGCGCGACTGCAGCACGCCCTTGATGGTCTTCTCGGCGGCGACGTCGACTTCGGTGACCGGGCTCGCGTCGGCCTTGTACTCGACCGAGAAATTGCCGCGGTAGGCGCGGCGTATCAGATCGCTGGCGGCATCGGCGGCGGCGAGTGCGGCGTCGAGAAACGGACTGGTGGTCATGGCGGCAGGCGGACGGTGCGATCGGGAAACGGGCGCGAATCATAACGCGCGTGGCAAAGCCGCCCGCCCACGGCGAGCGCTTCTGCCAGCAGACAGCCGGCGGCCGCAGTCCGTAGAATCCGCGCCGCAGGTGCCCGCGGGCCAGTCGGCTCAAGGGTTAAACGGGAAGTTCGTGCACAAGCGAACGCTGCCCCCGCAACGGTAATTGGGAAGCCTCGGCGACACGCCACTGGATGCAGCGCATCCGGGAAGGTGCCGAAGGCCATGCCCATGAGCCCGGAGACCGGCCTGCGATATGTCAGCCGACCGGCTGGCTCACCCACTATTGCGGCTCGCGGGGACGCGGGGCCGTAGGAGAAGCATCCGTGAAGTTTTCGATTCAGCCCCTGCTGCTGGGCAGCGCTGTGCTCGTGCCCGCCGTGTCTTCCGCGCAGAGCGATGCGCTGGTGCAGCTCGCGCCGGTCGTGGTGACCGCCACCGGCAACCCCACACCCGCGAGCGAGGTGCTCGCGCCGCTGCTGGTGATTTCGCGCGACGAGATCGAGCGGTCGCAGGCCGGCGATCTGGCCGAGCTGCTGCGCTTCTACGCCGGCATCGAGCTCGGCCGCAACGGCGGCCCGGGCCAGGCCACGTCGGTGTTCATCCGCGGCGGCGAATCGAACCACACGCTCGTGCTGATCGATGGCGTGCGCGTGAATCCGGCCACGTCGGGCGGCGCGGCGCTGCAGAACATCGCCCCCGATTCGATCGAGCGCATCGAGATCGTCAAAGGTCCGCGCGCGACGCTGTACGGCTCGGACGCGATCGGCGGCGTCATCAACGTGATCACGCGTGCAGCGGACGCCAGCGGCAGCTCGCTCGATGCGAGCCTGCGCGGCGGCAGCTTCAACACCTTCGACGGCAGCGTGCGCGGCGCCTATGCGGGCGAACGCGGCAGCGCGAGCCTGCAGGTGCAGCACCAGAACACCGATGGCTTTCCGGCGCTGCGCGGCTTCGACCAGGACACCGGCTACGAGCGCGCCAGCGTGAATGCCGACGGCAGCGTCAAGCTCGGAGCGGCCACCATCGGCGCGCATCTGTGGGACGCGCGCGGCGACGTCGAGTATTACGGCTACGACGACAACTTCAATCGCGCCGTGGTCTCGCAGGACTATCGCAACCAGGTCGCGGCGCTCGATGCCACGCTGCCGCTCGCCGAGAACCTGTCGGCCACGATCGCGGCCAATCGCGCGCAGGATCGCATCGAACAGAAGCAGAGCGCGGATTTCGTCGAGACCGTACGCAGCGGCGTCAACGCGGTGCTGGTCTGGTCGTTCGGCGAGGCGCAGCGCATCACCGGCGGCGCGGGCTTCGTGCACGAGAAGGTGGAGGCGCTGAGCTTCGGCAGCCCGATCGACCAGGGTCGCGACATCACCACGCTGCGCCTGCAGGACGAGCTGCGCTACGGCCGCCACAGCGCGGTGATCGCGGGCAGCTACAGCGACTATCAGGGCTTCGGCAGCCGCTTCGACGGCACCCTCGACTACGGCTTCGACCTGACGTCGTCGACGCGCCTCGTCGCCTCGGCCGCGACCGGCTTTCGCGCACCCGATGCCACCGACCGCTACGGCTTCGGCGGCAATCCCGATCTCGATCCCGAGAAGGCGCGCAACTACGAGCTCGGCCTGCAGCAGAAGCTCGGCGAGAACCAGCGCGTCGATCTGCGCGTGTTCCGCAGCGATGTCGACGACCTGATCAACACGGTCTGCGATGCCGACTTCAACTGCACGGCGGTCAACGTCGAAAAATACCGCAACGAAGGTGTTGAACTGACCTATACGCTGGCGTGGCAGCAGTGGTCGGCGACCCTGACCGGTCTGGTCCAGGATCCCGAGGATCGCGGCACCGGCGAGCAGCTGCTGCGCCGCGCCAAGCAGACCGCGGGCCTCAAGCTGAGCCGTCGCCTGGGCATCTTCGACGCGGGCGTCGATGTCATCGGCAGCGCCAAGCGAGAGGATTTCGGCGGCGTCGAACTCGGCGGCTACACCTTGTTCAACCTGACGGGCGGTGTGCGCCTGGGCGAGCATGCGAATCTGCGCCTGCGCGTCGAGAACCTGTTCGACAAGGATTATCAGACCGCCGCCGGCTACGATCAGCCCGAGCGTAGCTACTATGCGACGCTGACTTTCCACTACTGACGCAGGCTTGGCAGGAGATCACCGGATGGGCCACCGACTCAGCAAAATCGTCACGCGCACCGGCGACGAGGGCAGCACCGGTCTCGCCACCGGCGACCGCATCCCCAAGTTCGACGCGCGCATGCAGGCGATCGGCGAGACCGACGAGCTCAATTCGGTGATCGGCGTGCTGCTCACGCACGCGCTGCCCGAGGCGGTGCGCAGCACGCTGTCGCGCGCGCAGCACACGCTGTTCAACCTCGGCGGCGAGCTGTCGATGCCCGGCACGGTGTTCGTCAAGGAAGACGACATCCTGCGGCTCGAAGAGGCCGTCGAGGCGCTCAACGAGTCGCTGCCGCCGCTCAAGGAATTCGTGCTGCCGGGCGGCAATCCGTCGGCGGCCGCCTGTCATGTCGCGCGTGCGGTCACGCGGCGCGTCGAGCGGCGACTGTGGGAGCTCAACGAGCGCGAGCCGCTCAACGAGTTCACGCCGCGCTATGCCAATCGCCTGTCCGACTATCTGTTCGTCGCCGCGCGCACGCTCGCGCGCCAGAATGGCGGGCAGGAAGTGACCTGGAACAAGCAGGCCTGAGAGCGGCTTCCACAGCGCGCAGTCAACAGCGCGCAGCCCAAACGAAAAGGCCGGAGCGACTGCATCGCCCCGGCCTTTTCGTTTGAAGCTTCGTGAAACTTACTTGAGGCCCTTGGCGGCGCTCTTGAGCAGCTCGGCCTTGTCGGTCTTTTCCCACGAGAAGGCGGTGAAGGTGTCGCCGTTCACGGTCATCTCGTAGGGCTTGCGGCCGAAGTGGCCGTAGCTCGCGGTGGCCTGGTACATCGGGTGGATCAGGTCGAGCATCTTGATGATGCCGCCCGGGCGCAGGTCGAAGTTGGCGCGCACCAGCTTCTCGAGGCTCGCGTCGCTGATCTTGCCGGTGCCGAAGGTGGTGACGAAGATCGAGGTCGGCTCGGCCACGCCGATGGCGTAGCTGACCTGCACTTCGCACTTGGTCGCCAGGCCCGAGGCGACGATGTTCTTGGCCACGTAGCGTGCCGCGTAGGCCGCGCTGCGATCGACCTTCGACGGATCCTTGCCCGAGAACGCGCCGCCGCCGTGGCGAGCCCAGCCGCCGTAGCTGTCGACGATGATCTTGCGACCGGTCAGGCCGCAATCGCCGACCGGGCCGCCGATCACGAAGTTGCCGGTGGGGTTGATGTGGAACTTGGTGTGCTTGGAAATCCACTTGGCCGGAATCACCGGCTTGATGATCTGCTCCATGACCGCTTCGCGCAGATCCTTGAGCTTCACTTCCGGGTTGTGCTGCGTCGACAGCACCACGGCATCGACGCCGACCGCTTCGCCGGCCGCGTTATAGCGCAGCGTGACCTGGCTCTTGGCATCCGGACGCAGCCACGCGAGCCCGCCCTTCTTGGCCTTGCGCACCTTGGCCTGCTGCTCGACGAGGCGATGGCTGTAGTAGATCGGAGCCGGCATGAGCTCCTTGGTCTCGTCGCAGGCATAGCCGAACATCAGGCCCTGGTCGCCAGCGCCGATTTCTTCGGGTGCCTTCTTCTTCTTCTGGGTGCCGTCGACGCCCATGGCGATGTCGGGCGACTGCTTGCCGATCAGGTTCAGCACGCCGCAGGTGGCGCCGTCGAAGCCGACGTCCGAGCTCGTGTAGCCGACGTCGTTGATGACCTGGCGCACGAGCGCTTCGAGGTCGACCCAGGCGCTGGTGGTGATCTCACCGGCGACGATCGCAACGCCGGTCTTGACGAGCGTTTCGCAGGCCACGCGCGCGGCCTTGTCCTGGGTCAGGATCGCATCGAGAACGGCATCCGAGATCTGGTCCGCGAGCTTGTCGGGATGACCTTCGGAAACGGATTCGGACGTGAACAGGTATTCGGACATCAAACGCTCCAAGACGGGAACAGCGGGAAAGTGAAAATCACGGGGTCGATTGGAATCCGCGCATACGGATGCACGGATGGGGGCGCATTGTAGCGACAGCGATCCCCCACCGATATAGAGAAGCGGTTTCGCATGACGAGGCCGTGACGGGCGTAGCGGACCGCGATCTTTCTACAGGATTCCGACCTGTAATCCACGGCCGAAATCCCCCGCTCGCGGCGAGCTCAGCCAGGGCGCACGAAGGCCGCCAGCGACCCGGCGTGTCGCGGATAGTCGGCGTGCAGGGTTTCGAGCGTCAGGAACTCGTGATCGGTGTAGTCGAAGCCGGGCGTGACCACTTCGGACACCAGCGCGTGATCGGCAGGCTCATGCAGCACGCTGGCCTTCCAGACGCCGCCCGGCACGTGCAGGAACAGCTGCTGGTTGGGCGCCAACCCGAGCGTCACGCGGCGCACCGAGCCGTCGGCTTCGAGCAGCCAGTAATCCACCGGCCCACCGCTTTGCAGGTAGTGCAGGATGTCCGATCGGTTGCGATGGAAGCGACCGACCGGCGAGCGCCGGTCGAGCAGGTAATGGATCGAAGTCGCCACCGCGCGCGGTCCGGCGGGCGTGTCGACGAGGCGCGCGTCGGTGTGGATGCGGGCGAACCAGCCGCCTTCCGGATGCGGCGCCAGCCCGAGCCGCGCGATCCAGTCTGCGGCGGCCGGGTTCATGCGAGCGGCTTCAGCCGAAGTGGCAGACGTAATGGACGGCGTCGAGCGCTTCGATGTCGAAGCCCGAGTTGCCCGGCACGCTGAACGACTGGCCGCCTTCGTAATCCTTCCACTCGGTGCTGCCGTCGAGCTTGACGCGGCAGCGGCCGCCGACGAGCTCCATGATCTCGGGCGCCGCGGTGCCGAAGTGCAGGGTCGACGGCAGGATCACGCCGACCGACTTGCGCGTGCCGTCGGCCAGCAGGATCGTGTGGCTCACGCACTTGCCGTCGAAATAGACGTTGGCCTTGGTCAGCACCGAGACCTGATCGAATTGGGCGGTCATCAGTCCGCTTCCACCATGATGAAGTCGGACTTGCCCACACCACAGTCCGGGCAGGTCCAGTCTTCGGGAATGTCTTCCCACTTCGTGCCGGCCGGAATGCCTTCCATCGGCAGGCCCTTGGCTTCGTCGTACTCGAAATCGCAGACCAGACAGCGCCACTTCTTCATATGCGGAACGTTCGGATAAACAATCAGGTGTCGGGGACCCCGCCGGTCGGCGGGGCCGCAATTATGCCTGACTTGTCTGAGTAGAAACCCCGGTGTCGACCTTTGCGTCGAGCGCCGATCCGTAGCGGGCCAGCACGCGTTCGCGCAGCCGCGGCTGGATGTTGGCCCGGCGCATGTCACCCTTGTAGTGCGCGACGACCTTGCGATCCATCACGCGAAACCACAGCGGCGGAAGGTAGGCGAGCAGGATCATCGAGGCGTAGCCGGACGGCAACTGCGGGGCTTCGTCGAAATGGCGCAGGGCCTGATACGGCCGCGTCGGGTTGGCGTGGTGATCCGAGTGCCGCTGCAGGTGATACAGGAACAGGTTGGTCACCACGTGATTGCTGTTCCAGGAATGCTCGGGCCGGCAACGCTCGTAGCTGCCGTCTTCGCGCTGGCTGCGGCGCAGTCCGTAGTGTTCGAGGTAGTTCACGACTTCGAGCAGGCTGCCGCCGTAAGCCGCCTGCAGCAGCATGAACGGCAGCGCCGCCCAGCCGAGCCAGATCGTCATCGCACCGAAGATCACGGCCGAGATCGCCCAGCTCTGCAGGTTGTCGTTGCTCCAGTGCCAGACCGGCTTGCCCTGGCGCTCGAGCCGGCGCTTCTCGATGCGCCAGGCCGAGGCGACCGACCCGGCGACGCAGCGCGGCAGGAACTCCCAGAAGGTCTCGCCGAAGCGGGCCGAAGCCGGGTCTTCCGGCGTCGCCACGCGCACGTGATGGCCGCGATTGTGCTCGACGTAGAAGTGGCCGTAGACCACCGGGGCGAGGGCGATCTTGGCGAGCCAGCGGTCGACCGGGTCGGTGGCGTGGCCGAGTTCGTGGGCGATGTTGATGGCGCCGCCCGAGACGCCGCCGACCGTCAGCAGCAGGCCGAGCCATTCGTACCAGGCCAGGTCGTGCGTCACGGCCAGATAGGTGCCCCAGACGAAGCTCAGGTACTGCACCGGCACGGCGAGGTAGATCGCCCAGCGGTACCAGCGCTCGCGCGACAGGCTCGCGACGCGCTCCTCGGGCGGATTCTCGGTATCAGTGCCGACGAGCCAGTCGAGCGCCGGGATCACCGCGTAGACGAGCACCGGGCCGGCCCACCAGAACACCCCCCAGCCGGTCAGCGCATAGCCGGTGAACGCGTAGATCGGCAAGCCGACGATGATCACGCCGAGCAGCCAGAGCGCGCGCTTGTTGTCCTTCCATTCCATTGCCGAAGCCGGGACCGACATGGGTTCTCCTCCCATCCGTTATTAATAAAACGATCGGTCAATAAATTAATTGCTGGGATCGCACGCGGTCAAGATGCGAGCCGCCGAACGGTTCATGTGCTCTCGGAGCGAAGCTGTACGCGCTATGGATCGATTGCATGCGAACCTAGCGGCGAGCCCGCCCCGCCGCCGCCCGCCCGATGACTTATTCCGAACTGAGCCTGATCCACCTGGCGACGGTCGTCCCGGCGTTCGCGCTCGGCAGCTGGCTCATGCTGCGGCCCAAGGGCACGCCGCCGCATCGGGCGCTCGGCAAGGCTTATCTGTTGCTGATGTTCGCGACCGGCTGGCTCACGCTGCTGATGCCGGCCCTGCTTGGGCCCAAGCTGATGAACCACTTCGGGCTGATCCACCTGTTCAGCCTGCTCGCGATCGTCGCTCCGCCGCGGGCGCTCTTCGCGGCCCGGCGCGGTGACATCGCCACGCACCGGCACGCGATGATCGGGCTCTACGTCGGTGGGCTGCTGATCGCCGGCTTCTTCGCGTTCGCGGTGCCGGGACGCCTGCTGCACCGGCTGCTGTTCGGCAATTGAGCGCGCTGTCTCGTAGGGTGGGTTGGGCCAAGAGCCGTAACCCACAGGTCACCCCCGACTACGGAGTCGCGAGCTCCAGCCCGAGCCGGTAATAGCGCGCGGCCTCTTCCGGGTTCTGCGTCTGCTCGCAGAGCCGCGCGAGTTCGCGATAGGCGGCCGGCGTCGGCTTGAGTCGGGCCGCCGCTTCGAGATAGCTGCGCGCCTTGCCCCAGAGCTTGTTCTGCAGGCAGGCGCGGCCGGCGGTGACCAGCAGCTCTTCGCGCTCGCCGTACTCGCCGAGCCACTGCTCGATCGCGGCGAGGCGCGACAGCCCGTCGCTGCCGAGCAGCTCGCCGTAGAGCCGCACGAGTTCGCCGTCCCAATCGGCCTTGAGCGCCTCGCCGATCAGCGAGGCGGCTTCGGCGTCGGCATTGAGCCGGTGCAGGGCGCGGGCATAACGGCGGCGCAGGACCGGATCGCGCCGCTGCGCACCGCCGGCTGCATCCCACAGCGATTTGAGCTGGTCGAGCTTGCCGTCGGCCTCGATGCGTTCGATCAGCGCGAGCATGGCCTGGCGCAGCAGGGCTTCGCGGCGCTCGGCCGGCATCGCCTCGATCTTGTCGGTCTCGACGAGCAGGCCGCGCAGCGCCTCCCAGTCCTGCAGGCCGAGGAAGGCCTGGGCGAGCAGTTCGACGGCGTAGCCGCTCTTGGCGTCGCGCTCGCGGAGCAGCAGCGCGGTTTCGCGCGCCTGGGCGAATTCGCCGCGTTCGAGCTGCAGTTCGGCCTGCGTGATCAGCACCGCGAGGTCGTGCGAGGGCTCGGCCTGCGCCGCGAGCTGCAGGTAATGATCGCGACGATCCGCCGCCCCGAGCTTCTGCGCGGCGCGCGCGGCGCCGAGATAGTTGAGCTGGGCCGAGCGATGATCCGAAGCGCGCCGCACGAGGTCGATTTCGGCACGCTTCCAGTTGCCTTCCATGAGCCGGCGCAGCCCGGCCTCGAAGCTGTCGCGCGCCTTGTCGCGGCGGCGGCGGTCGAAGACGTTGCGCAGGGTCGTCGGCAGGCGGATCACGGCGGCGAGCAGGCGCAAGCCGTAAACCAGCGCGAACAGCGCGAGCGCCATGCTCAGGAACAGCCCGAGCAGCGAAGTCTCCAGCACCCAGGGCCCGTAATTGAGCAGCACGTAACCGGCGTCGCCGCGCAGCGCCCAGGCGCCGGCGGCACCGGCGGCGAGCACGATCAGGATCAGCAGCCAGGCGCGGATCATGCGGCGCTCACTCGCGGCTGCCGCTTTGCGGCGAGGACTGGTCGAGCGCCTGCCGCAGCAGGGTCAGCGAACCGGTGATGTCCGGCGGCGGGGCCGACAGTTCGAGCGGTTGCAGGCGCTCGATCTCGGCGAGCGCCGCGATCACGCCGGGGTCTTCGGCGCGGAAGTAGCGGCGCAGCCAGTCGGCCGCCGAGCGCGTCGATTCGCGGAACGACGCGGTGTTGCCGCGCAGCAATGCGACGCGCGCCGATTCGAGCTTGAGGATCAGTACGTGCACGAGCACCGCCTCGTCCTCGGCCGGCAGCAGGCGCAGGGTCGCGGAGTTGTCGTCGCGGCGAACCAGGAACAGGCTCGACACCGCCTCTCGCACCGCGCTCCAGATGCGCTGGGTCCAGTGCTGGTCGGGGCTCTCGATCGCGCTGCGGCGCGTGCTGCCGCCGAACTGCTTCGGGGCGACGCGGGCGCGCAGCGGAAGGTTCTCGGCGCGGTCGATCAGGCTCGACAGGGTCAGCGAGGCCGAGGTCAGGTCCGGGCGCGGCAGCGCCTGCAGGCGCGTGCGCTCCTCGGCGATCGCTTCGCGTACGCGGAACAGGCGCGGATCGTTGATCTGGCCCAGGCGTTCGTCCGCGAGCTGCAGGGCGACGAGCGCCGACTTGATGTCGTGTTCGAGCAGCAGGCGATCGTTGGCGAGCAGCAGCAGTTGCTCGACCGAGGCCATCGCGAAACGCGTGCGGCCGCCCTGCAGCTCGTCGCTGATGCGGCCCATGAGCTTTTCGGAATTCTCGATGCGGCCCTGCAGGCCGGCGACATCGGTGCTCTCGCGTTGCAGCACGCGGGCGAGGTCGGACTGGCGGGTCGACAGCTGCTCGGTGGTGCTTTCGAGTTCGGTAGCCTGGCGCGACAGCGTGCGCAGCGCATGCTCGTGGGCTTGCGCGAGGCTCAGCTGGTTCTGGCGCAAGTCCCAGAACAGCCAGCCGCCGTAGCCGAGCGCCCCGGCCAGCACCAGCACGAGGAACCAGGCGATCACCGCGCCGGCGCGGCTCGGACGCTGGCTGGCAGGCGGAGGCGGAGCCGCGCGCTCGGCCGTCAATGACGGGCTCGGCGTCGGCCCGGCGGGAGGGGGAGTCGGAGTGTCGGTCATGGTGTTGGCTTTGGATTCGGCCTCACGCCAGCTGAGCAGACGGCGAACGATGGCCTCGTCGCTGACGGTCTCGGGCACCAGCGGCGCGGCGAAGCCGAGCTCCCGGGCTTTGTCTTGGACCCGCGTGCTCGGCACCACCAGCGTACGACCGAGCAGCGAGGCATGCGAAACGGGTGGCGTCAGCGCCCACAGGCGATCAAGCGCTTCGCCGCTCGTGAGCACGACCGCGTCGGCCAGCTCGACCTCGGCGATCACGCGCTCCATCTCGTGTTCGACCGCCCGCCGCCGGTACAGCGGCAGGGTCTCGACCGCCGCCCCGCGCGCTTCGAGCGTGGTCTGCAGCAGGTCGCGGCCGTCTTCGCCCGTGACGATCAGCAAGCGCCGGCCCGTCACGGACGCGAGTTCGGGGCGATCGAGCAGCGCTTCGCTCGAACTGCCGGCTTCGGGTGCGATCACCACCTGGCCGCGCTGGAGCGCCTCGAGCGCGGACGCCGTCGCCGCACCGACCGCGTAGCTCGTCGGCCACGGACCGGCGTGCAGCTCGGCCGCGATGCGGACCGCGTTGGTGCTCGTGAAGATCCAGCCGTCGCAGGCCTGCGCCTCGGCGAGCCGCTGCGCGTGCAGCGCGGCTTCGCCGGTCGGCTCGATCGCGAACAGCGGCAGTCGCGCGGCTTCGGCACCTTCGGCTTCGAGGCGCTGGCACAGGCCGTCGGCCTGGTGCGCCGGACGCGTCACCAGAACCCGCAGCCCGCGCAGCGCCCGATTCATGCGACGACGCTCATGCGATGACGCCCAGGCCCTGCAGGATCGCGCGCGCGCCGGCGTCGAGCAGGCGTTCGGCCAGCGTGTTGCCGAGCGCGGCGGCATCGCTCGCCGGGCCGCGAATCTCATCGCGCACCATGCGGCTCGAAGCCGGATCGCCGACCACGGCCTTCAGATGCAGCTGGCCATCGGCGATGCGCGCATGCCCGGCGACCGGCACCTGGCAGGCGCCGCCGAGACGGGCGTTGAGCGCGCGTTCGGCGGTGAGCCGCTGCGTGGTCAGCGCATCGTGCAGACGGTCGAGCGTGGCGCGCGTGGCGGTGTCGGCAGTGCGGCATTCGATGCCGACGATGCCCTGGCCGATCGCGGGCACGAAGGCATCGACGTCCAGCGCCTCGCGAATGCGCTCGTGCAGGCCGAGCCGGATCAGTCCGGCGGCGGCGAGCAGGATGGCGTCGTACTGGCCTTCGTCGAGCTTGCGCAGGCGCGTGCCGACGTTGCCGCGCAGTGGCGAAATCGCAAGGTCCGGGCGCAGGGCCCGCAGCTGGGTCTGGCGGCGCAGGCTCGAGGTGCCTACGTGCGCGCCCTGCGGCAGCTCGGCGAGCGAGCCGTAGGTGTTCGAGACGAAGGCGTCGCGCGGATCCTCGCCGGCCAGGAAGGCCGACAGGCAGAGGCCGTCCGGCTGCTGCGCCGGCACGTCCTTCATCGAATGCACGGCGATGTCGGCGCGGCCCTCGAGCATCGCCTGCTCGAGTTCCTTGACGAACAGGCCCTTGCCGCCGATCGCCGACAGCGGGCTGCCGAGCAGCTGGTCGCCCTGGGTGGTCATCGGCACGAGTTCCACCGACAGGCCCTCGCCGAGCGCGAGCAGGCGGTCGCGCACGTGGTAGGCCTGCCACAGCGCGAGCGGAGACTCGCGCGTGGCAATGCGGATCAGGCCGGGCACGCCTTAAACAACTTCGGAAGCGCTGGAGATGACCTTGCCGACCAGGCCGTAGGCCTTGGCTTCCTCGGCGCTCATCCAGTGATCGCGCTCGGTGTCGGCGGCGATGCGCTCGACCGGCTGGCCGGTCTCCTTGGCGTAGATCTCGTTGAGGCGCTGGCGCATGCGCACGATTTCCTTGGCCGCGATCGCGATGTCGCTGGCCGTGCCGCCCATGCCACCGGAGGGCTGGTGCAGCAGAAAGCGCGTGTTGGTCAGTGCGAAACGGTTCTCGGGCTTGGCGGCCGAGTAGATCAGCGAGCCGGCGCTGGCGCACCAGCCGGTGCCGACCATTTTGATCTCCGGTTTCACGAACTTGATCATGTCGTAGATCGTGTCGCCGGATTCGACGTGGCCGCCCTGGCTGTTGATGAAGATGGTGATCGGGTCCAGCGACTCGGATTGCATCGCGAGCAGGCGGCTGGTCACGGCTTCGGCGAGCTTCTGGTTGATGCCGCCGTAGATCAGGATCGTGCGCGCCTTGAACAGTCTTTCCTCAAGGCTGTTGGGACGCTTGGGGGTCACGGCGTCGGCCTTCTCGTCGTCGGCGGCGGTGAACGGGTCCAGCATGAGCAGCTCCTTGGTTGGTCGCGCCCGCCACCGGTCGGCGGGCGAAGAGCGCTCAGTTTAGGCAAGTCGGGGGAATGGTGGCGGAATGGCGGTTGCCACGGTCTTGCCGGTCCCCTCTCCCACTTGTGGGAGAGGGTGGTCCGGAGGACCGGGAGAGGGGTTGGCTGGAAAGTGCGCGCACTGATCGGGCGAGCCCTCTCTCCCCGCTACGCGGGACTCTCTCCCGCCAGCGGGAGAGAGGAAAAAGCCCTCAGGATTCGGTCAAAAACCGCCGAACCTCCGCCAGCCTGCGGCGCGAAACCGGCAACGGCTTGGCCGCGTGCTTCATGCGCAGCCAGTGGTGCTGCTCGCCGGTGCGCTCGCGTTCGAGGCTGGCGATGAAGCGCGTCGCCACCAGCGCCTTGCGGTGGATGCGCAAGAACCACGGGGCGAAATCCTCCTCGAGCGTCTTGAGCGATTCCTCGATGAGCACCTCGCCGTGCAGGTGGCAGACGGTGGTGTATTTCTGGTCGGCGAGGAAATAGACGATGTCCTCGGCCGGGATGCGCACCAGGCCTTCGCGCGTGGTGGCCAGTACGAACTCGCGCTTGGGGCGCTCGTTGCTGACGGCGGAGGCCGTCGCCGGCGACTTGTGCGCGCGGGTCGGACGACGCGCACGCAGCAGCGCCTCCTTGAGCTTTTCGACGCGGATCGGCTTGAGCAGGTAGGCGTCGGCGTTGGCATCGAAGGCCGACAGCGCGTGCTCGGAGTAGGCGGTCGTGAAGATGATCGCCGGCGGCGGATCGTATTCGGCGAGCTGGCGCGCGACCTGCAGGCCGTCGACACCGCCCATGCGGATGTCGAGCAGCACGAGGTCGGGCTCTTCGTTGTCGACGACTTCGAGTGCGGTTTCGCCGTCGCCGGCTTCACCGACGATCTCGTAACCCGGGAATTCGGACAGCAATCGGCGCAGGCGCTCGCGCGCCAGCGGTTCGTCGTCCACGATCACCACTCTCATCGTCTGGCTCCCTTCGGTGCGCTCATCCTGTCGATGCCGAGCCGGCGCGGGGACGATGACACGGCGCTTACAGCGGCAATCTCAATCTTGCCTTGTAAAGCCCGTCTTCGATGCCCAGCTCCAGCTTGCCCCTCTCACCGTAAATGAGGCTGAGACGGCTCGCAATATTATCGACCGCGACCTGATTGCCGCTGTGCGCTTGGCCGCTGGCAGCCGACTCGTCCTGCGGGGCAAGCGGGTTGGTCACCTCGATCGCGAGCGTGCCGGCGTCCTTGTACGCACGGACCTGGATGGTGCCGCCGTCCTTGCGCTTGGAGACGCCGTGGTGCACCGCGTTCTCCACCAGCGGCTGGATGATCAGCGACGGAACCGGTTTCTCGAGCAGCTCCTCGGCGACGTCCCACTCCACCTGCAGGCGCTCGTCGAGCCGGGCCTTTTCGATACGCAGATAGGCGTTGCAGATGCTGATCTCGTCGACCAGCGGGGCCATCTGGCCGGGCTTTTCGAGGCTCGCACGGAACACGTCGGCCAAATCTTCGACCAGGCCCTCGGCGTCGTTGGGGCGCACGCTGATCAGCGCGGCGAGGCTGTTGAGCGCGTTGAACAGGAAGTGCGGGCGGATGCGCGCGTTGAGCGCCTGATAGCGGCTTTCCGATTCGGCACGTACCTGCTCGCGCCACTGGTGCCGCGTCCAGAAGTAGCGCAGCAGCAGCAGCGCGACGATGGCCGCGATGCCCGAATGCCGCAGCATGAACCAGAGCCGCGGCTCGTTGGGGTCGAGCACGCCCCAGCGCGGGTTGGTGCCGATGATCCAGGCCAGGTTCGACAGCAGCATCACCGCGAGCACCAGCGAAGCCCAGCAGACGAAGAACACCAGGCCCGGCCGGGCGATGGTCAAAAAGCGGCGCATCCAGCACAACAGCGCGGCTCCGCACAGGCCGATCCATTGCATGTAGAGCGACAGCAGCACGAGTCTCTGCAGGATGCCGCCGGTGCGGATCGGGCCGGCCAGCGTGAAGCACAGGGCGACGAGTTCCATGGCCAAGGCCAGCGACAGCGCCACCGGCACCGTGCAGAAGTTGGGAATCAGGCGAATGCGCGTCGCCGGATTGGTCTTGACCTGGAGCATGGGCAGCCGATGGATCGACAGGGAATTCGACAGGGCCGAATTGTAGGCATGGCGGCGGCATTTGCGTCCGCCCCCGAAGCCGGCCGGGGATGCCGCTGGTCGGAGGCTATAATTCCGCCCCTTTTGCTCCCACGCCCGACCCGCCGATGAAGTCCGCCTCGCCCGACGCCAAGAACCCCATGTGGAGCGGCCGCTTCTCGGAATCGACCTCCGAGCTCGTCGCCGCCTTCAGCGAATCGGTCAGCTACGACAGCCGGCTCTATCGCCAGGACATCGCCGGCAGCCAGGCGCATGCGCGCATGCTCGCCAAGGTCGGCGTGATCTCGCAGTCAGATGCGGATGCGATCGTCGACGGCCTGAACCGCGTGCTCACCGAGATCGAAGGCGGAGCCTTCGAATGGAAGACCGCGCTCGAAGACGTGCACATGAACATCGAGGCGCGGCTGACCGAGCTGGTCGGCGACGCCGGCAAGCGCCTGCATACGGGCCGCAGCCGCAACGACCAGGTCGCCACCGACATCCGCCTCTACGTGCGCGACAGCATCGACGTGCTGCTGCAGCTGCTCGACACGCTCGCCGAGGGCCTGCTCGGGCTTGCGGAACGGGAAGCCGACAGCATCATGCCGGGCTTCACGCACCTGCAGATCGCCCAGCCGGTGACCTTCGGCCACCACATGCTGGCCTGGCGCGAACAGGTGCTACGTGACCGCTCGCGGCTGGTCGATGCGCGCCGCCGCCTGAACCTGCTGCCGCTCGGCTCGGCCGCGCTCGCGGGCACGGTCTATCCGCTCGATCGTCACTACGTGGCGCAGCAGCTCGGCTTCGACGGCGTCACCGAGAATTCGCTCGACGCCGTCAGCGATCGTGATTTCGCCATCGAATTCTGCGCCGCGGCCAGCCTGATCCTGGTTCACCTGTCGCGCTGGAGCGAGGAACTCATCATCTGGTCGACGCCGATGTTCGGCTTCGTCGCCCTGCCCGATCGCTTCTGCACCGGCAGCTCGATCATGCCGCAGAAGAAGAACCCCGACGTGCCCGAGCTCGTGCGCGGCAAGACCGGCCGCGTGATCGGCGATCTGAACGCCCTGCTGGTGCTCATGAAGGGCCAGCCGCTCGCGTACAATCGCGACAACCAGGAGGACAAGGAGCCGCTGTTCGACGCGATCGACACGGTCACGATGTGCCTGCGCGTCTACGCCGACATGGTTCCGCACATCGTCTGCAAGCGCGAAGCCTGTCGCGCGGCCGCGGCCAAGGGCTTCTCGACCGCGACCGACCTGGCCGACTATCTCGCCCGCAGGGGGCTGCCGTTCCGCGATGCGCACCACGTCGTCGGCGCGGTGGTCGGCCTTGCGGCACAGCGGGACTGCGACATCGCCGAGCTGTCGCTCGAAACCCTGCAAGGTTTCTCGCCCATCATCGAAGCCGACGTCTACGGGCACATCACGCTCGAAGCCTCGGTCTCCGCCCGCAAGACCTACGGTGGCACCGCGCCCGACCAGGTGCGCGCCGCCATCGCCCGAGCCAGGAGTGCAAAGCCGTGAGCCGCGCCAGCGCCAACGTCGTCCTCGTCACCGGCGCCAGCGCCGGCTTCGGTTCCGCCATCGCCCGCCGCTTCGCCGAGGACGGTGCGCGCGTGGTGCTCGCGGCGCGCCGGCTCGATCGCATCGAAGCCCTGGCCGCCGAGATCGGCGAACGGGCGCACGCCATCGAGCTCGACGTGCGCAATCGCGCGGCGGTGGAATTCGAGATCGCCAACCTGCCGCCGGACTTCGCGGGCATCGACGTGCTGGTCAACAACGCCGGCCTCGCGCTCGGCCTCGAACCTGCGCACCAAGCCTCGCTCGACGATTGGGAAACCATGGTCGACACCAACGTGAAGGGCCTCATGACGGTCACGCGCGCGGTGCTGCCGGGCATGGTCGAGCGCGGTCGCGGACATGTGGTCAACATCGGCTCGATCGCGGGCGAATGGCCGTATCCGGGCGGCAACGTCTACGGCGCGACCAAGGCCTTCGTGCGCCAGTTCTCGTTGAACCTCAAGGCCGACCTGGCCGGCACGCCGGTACGCGTGAGCAACGTCGAGCCGGGCCTTTGCGGCGGCACCGAATTCTCCAACGTGCGGTTCCATGGCGACGACGCCAAGGCCGAGAACGTCTACGCCAACACCACGCCGTTGACGGCCGACGACATCGCCGACGTCGTCCACTGGATCGCCACGCGTCCCGCGCACGTCAACATCAACACGATCTCGCTGATGCCGGTGGTGCAGGCCTTCGCGGGCATGAAGGTGCAGAAGGGCTGAGAGCGAGTCGCGGACTTCGACCCGGCGCCGTGAGCGGCGCCGCGGCTAGTCCGGCAGCATCGGCAGATCGGTCGGGCCCGGATCGATGCCGAACTGCATCAGCAGCGTCGTCGCCTGTCCGCGGTGATGGGTCTGGTGGTTGAACAGATGCGCCGCGAGCTGCCAGCCGGGCTTGCTGAAGTGCGCACCGTAGGCATAGCTGTAATAGCGAAAATCGCCCGCGAGCCACTCGGCTTCGAGCGATCCGGCCCACTCGGCGATCTCCTCGTCGAGCGCCTCGCGACGGCTGCGCAGGGCATCGAAGCTCAGCGCGAGCGGCTCCATCGGCCCGACACGGCGGAGCTTGAAGCGATCCATCCAGATCGTGTCGGTCGACACCAGATGCTCGAAGGTGCCGTGCAGCGACTTGAAGAATGCGCCACGGTCCTCGCGCCGCTGCTCGTCCGATAGCCGGGCCGCACAAGCGTAGAGGTTCTGGTTCATCCAGCGGTTGTAGGCTGCCATGCGCAGCGCGTAGTTGCGGTCGATCATGGATGGCTTGAGTGGGGTAGGCTCGCATCATAACGACCGGGGGAACCTGCATGGCCGATAGCAAACCGACGAGGCAGCCTCGTTATCTCGATGGAGTCGAGGCCTGCGTCGATGCGCTCGTCGAGCGCGTCGGAAACGACATCCGGCTCGGCGTCCCGCTCGGGCTCGGCAAGCCGGTCGAACTCATCAATGCGCTGTATGCGCGCGCCAAGCGCGATCCGGATCTCAAGCTGACCGTGCTGACCGCGCTATCGCTGCAACGGCCTCGCCCGACAGGGCTCGAAGGCGCCCTGCTCAATCCGTTTCTCGAACGCATTTACGAAGGCGTGGTCGAGCTCGACTATGTGCGCGACCAGAACGCCGGCAAGCTGCCGCCCAACGTGCGCGTGCTCGAGTTCTTCTTCCAGACCGGGGCGCGGCTGGCGGACGATCAGGCGCAGCGCGACTACATCAGCACCAATTACACGTTCGCGGCTCGCGATGTCTATGCGCAGGGTTGCAATGTGACGGCTCAGATCGTCGCCAAGCGAGAAGCCGCGCAAGGCCTGCGCTACAGCCTGAGCTGCAACCCCGACACCGGGCCCGAGCTCGAGCGCCTGCTGCGCGCGGCCCAGGCGCGCGGCGATCGGCGAATCGCGGTGATCGCGCAGGTCAACGAGCAGCTGCCGTACATGGGCAACGATGCGGAAGTCGAGCCCTCGAACTTCGATTTCGTGATCGACCATCCGCGCTACTCCAGCGCCTTGTTCTCGGTGCCGAAGACGCCGGTATCGGTGGCCGATCACGCGATCGGCCTGCGTGTGTCGACGCTCGTTCGCGACGGCGGAACCCTGCAGATCGGCATCGGCACGCTCGGCGATGCGGTCTCGCATGCGCTCGCACTTCGCGAGCGCCGCAACGCCGAGTATCAGCGCAGCTTGAACGCGCTCGACGCGATCGCGCCCTGGCGCGGCCTCATCGATGGCTTCGGCGGCCTGCAGCGTTTCGAGCGCGGGCTTTATGGCGCGAGCGAGATGATCGTCGACGGCTTTCTGCATCTGCTCGACGCCGGCGTGATCCGTCGCGAGGTCTACGATTTCTGGGCCTTGCAGCAGCTCGTCGACGAAGGGCTTTGCGACCCGCGCAAGCTCGATGCGCGCGTGCTCGAAGCGCTCGCCGAACACGGCGTGCGCCTGCTGCGCACGCAGGATTTCGAACGCCTGCGCCATCACGGCCTGTTCGTCGACGCAAGCGGCTATGAAGACGGCGAGATCATCGCCCCCGATGGCCAGCGCATTCCGGCGAATCTCGCGAACCCGCGATCGCGCGCGGCGATCGCCGAAAGCTGTCTGGGCGAGCGGCTGCGCAACGGCATCGTGCTGCACGGCGGCTTCTTCCTCGGACCGCGCAGCTTCTATCAGGCCTTGCGCGACATGCCCGAAGCCCAGCGCAACCGCATCTGCATGACCGGCGTCGAGCGCATCAACCAGCTCGACCTGAATCCGCGGCTCTACAAGGCGCAGCGCCTGCACGCGCGCTTCATCAACACCGCGATGATGGCGACGCTGTCGGGCGCGATCATCTCCGATGGCCTCGAAAACGGTCGCGTGGTGTCGGGCGTCGGCGGGCAATACAACTTCGTCGCGCAGGCGCATCAGCTCGAGACCGGGCGCTCGATCCTGTTGTTGCGCGCGGTGCGCGACGCAGATGGCAAGACCAGCAGCAATATCCTGTTCGACTACGGGCACTGCACCATTCCGCGTCATCTGCGCGACATCGTCGTCACCGAATACGGCATTGCCGATCTGCGCGCGCAGACCGACGAGCAGGTCGCACGTGCGCTGATCGAGATCGCCGATTCGCGTTTCCAGCCCGAGCTGATCGAAAAAGCGCAGCAGGCCGGCAAGCTCGCACGCAACTACCGCCTGCCCGAGCGCTGCAAGGACAATCGTCCCGAGCGACTCGCACGCGTGATCGAAGTCAGCGGCCAGGCCGAAGCCTTGTTTCCGGCGTTTCCGCTCGGTCACGATTTCACCGAGCAGGAGTTGCGGCTCGCCAAGGGACTCAAGGCCGTGCAGGCCATCGTGGCGACGACGCCCAAGCTCAAGCTGCTGCTGCGCGGCGCAAGGCCGCTGCAGGCGGTGGATGAAGCCGAGCGTGTCGATCTGCAGCGCCTGGGCCTGGACCAGCCGCAAGGCCTGCAGAACCGTGTCGCACGCAGCCTGCTGATCGATCAGCTGCGCAAGCGCTGAGTGCAGTTCAGGAGCGACTCAGTACGGCCGCAAAACACTGCGCCTCCGCAATCGGCTTTCTTCGGAGCCTCGCATGGCACGGCCACTCTGGAACGGCGCGATCTCGTTCGGTCTGCTCAATATTCCGGTGCAGCTCGTGCCGGGCGAGCGCAGCATGGACCTGCACTTCCACCTCGTCGACACGCGTGACCAGTCGCGTGTGCGCTACGAGCGCGTGAGCGAGGAAACCGGCGAGGAAGTGCCCTGGAACAAGATCGCGCGCGCTTTCGAATACGAGAAGGGCAATTACGTCGTACTCGAGAAAGAGGATTTCGCGAATGCGGCGCCCGAGAGCCACGAATCCGTCGATATCGAAGCCTTCGTCGAGCCTGAGCAGATCGGGCCGGAATATTACGATCGACCGTATTTTCTGGTGCCGGCCGGCAAGGCGCACAAGGGCTACGTACTGCTGCGCGATACGCTCGTGAAGCTCGGCAAGGTTGCGGTTGCGCGGGTGGTGATCCGCACGCGCGAGCGGCTCGCGCTCGTGCGCCCGCTGGGCGAGGCTTTGCAACTGCTCATCCTGCGCTACCCGCAGGAAGTGGTGGCTGCGGATGCCTACGAATTTCCGGCGGCCGATGCCAAGAGCAATCGCATCAGTCCTAAGGAACGAGCGATGGCCGAGCAGCTCGTCGAATCGATGAGCACCGATTTCGATCCTTCGCAGTATCACGACGAGACACGCGCAAAGCTGAGAGCGGCGATCGATCGGCGGCTCAAGAGCAAGGGCAAGAAGGTGTCGAAGAAAGTCGCCAAAGCCGATGAAACGGCTCAAGGCAACGAGAAGGTGGTCGACTTCATGGCCTTGCTGCGCAAGAGCATCGACACGAACAAGCGCACGCCTGCGGCTGCGTCCGTCAAGAAGCCGGCTCGCAAGTCCACCCCCAAGAAGGCCAGCAAGACGACCCGCAGGAAAAACGCGTCTTGAGACAAATGCCGAAAGGCAGATAGGGCGCTTTCCGAAGCGCCCTATCTGCCTGGAGAAGCCTTACCGCTTGGATTTCGTATCGCCAGATTTCGTGCCGCGATGATCGTTGCCAGAATTCTGCGCTCCCTCGCGTGTCAGCTCGGCTTGCACGGCGGCTTCGTAGGGCTCGAAGTAATTCGGATCCGAGGCATGTTCGCGGCTCTTCTCACGCAGCTTGGCGGCTTCGATTCGACCCACCGGCTGCCGCTGCGCATCTTCGGCCTCGTCGAGCCCGCTGCCGAGGCCGGGCGGCTGATCGGTGATGCTCAAGTCGCGGTCGGCGACGATGCGCCGTCCTCGCGCGGAGGGCGTTCGCGAGGACTCGGAGTCGAGCAAGGTCTCCGGCGATAGATCATCGGCTGTTACATCCGTGTCCGGACGTTCGCCGCCGGTCTGGCCGGCCTGCTCGACGCGCTCGGATGGAAACGCTTCGTTGCTCGCGTCCCGGGCATCCGGATCGCCCCGGCGGTCTCCCCGCTCATCCCCGCGATCGAAGCGCAGGCGCTGAGGCGTGTGGCGGTCGCGTGGAGGGCGTGCCGGGGTTCGGGCAAGGGTAGCGGAATGCTTCGGGGTTGGCTTTTTTGCGCTCATGGGGCTCCTTGTTCGAAGGTTCGGGCTGCATGACCCTTCATCAGGTTTCGCGACGAGTGGGCTGATCCGGCTTTTCGGGATGGTCGGGGCCCACCGGGTTGCCGGGCATGTCGCGCTTGCGTACGAGGTCTTCCTCCGTCTCTGGCATATCGGGATCGACAGGCTTCGAGCCGGGTTCATGTGTGTTGTTCATGGCGCCGTTCCTCTTTCAACCGTGTGGCTAGGCTTTCGCCTGTGCAGCAGTTCGTCTGTGCTGCAGTTAACGCCCGGCCGCGTGTGCGAGGCCTGAATCCAAGACCTCAGGCGAAGATCGCAATGGCCGCGACCACGATCAAGGCCAACGCGAAGGCGACGCTCCACCAATAGCGCCGCCACATGGCCCGCGCATCGTGCGCAGAAAGCGGCTCGGCGGGGACGGTACGGTCGATCGCATTGCTCGCATGCGGCTGCAGGCGGCGGGTGATCTTGATGCGCAGCAACACGCCGATGGCGACCAGTGCCATCAGGATCGGAAACGCAATGGCGCAGAATCGCGCGAGACTCAGGTCGTCATCCATGACGGGCTCCGATGATGAGCTCGATGCGGGCATCGAGCCTTGCCCAAGACCCTAGAGAGGGTTGCTTGCCGCGAGGTGAGCGGTACGGCTCAGTGCCTTGCGGCCAGTGATTCGCCCACGAGCTTCATCAGCTCGGGCAAACGTCGGATCACCGCATCGGGCCGCTGCGGATAGCGCTCGGTGCCCGGAAATATCTTGTCGATCCAGGCCTGATCCCAGCCGACGCCGTTGTAGAAGATCGCGCTGACGTACGCGTTCTTGCCGGCGATGATGTCCGCGGTGCTGTCGCCGACGTACCAGCAATGCGCGTCGGCCGGCGCGCCGATGTCGGCCAGCGCTTTCAGGATCAGATCGGGGAAGGGTTTTCGCTTCTCCACATCGTCGCCGCAGACGATCGCATCGAACAGCTCGTGCCAACCGCTGCCGTCGATCACGTAGATCTCGTGCGCCATGAAGCGCCGCGCTCGGTTCGACAGTACGCCGAGCTTGAGCCCGAGCGCGCGAAGTTCGAGCAGGCGCTCGCGCGCATCGGCTTCCATCGGCTTCACGGGGCCGAAGTGGCGCTCGTAGAGCGCGTCGAACTCCGCGTGCGCGATCTTCTTCGCCTCCTCGTCGCCGCCGAACAGCAGCTCGAAGATGTCGGTGCGCGAGATGCGCCGCTGCGCGCTGATCTTCGGATGCAGCCGGCCGTGCTTGCGCACATAGCTCACCAGGCGCGCGTCTTCGACAGTCTTGGAATCCTGCGGCGACACCAGGCGATCGAGCAGGCCCAGCGGGCCGAGCCTGGGCAGCACCTCGTCGAGCGCGTAATACATCGCGTCCAGGGTGTCGGCGAGCGTGGCGTGCCAGTCGAACAGCAACACCTGCGGACGCGCGAGCGCGGGGCTCATCGGCCGGCTCAGATCAGCCCGCCGCCGATGGTCAGCCGGAACACGCCGATGGCGATCGCGAGCACGTTGAGCACCAGGCCGGCCTTGGCCCGGCTGTTCTCTCCGAGCAGCGCGCCGAATCCGCCGATGATCGCGCCGACGACCGCGAACGGGATCATGAACCAGTTGCCCCAGCCGAGCAGCGGAATGAACGCGAGCATGGCCCACAGCAGGCTCAGGATGCCCCACAACACGCTGATCACGCCCATAAGAATCTCCTCGTTGCGTCGTTCGCGACTATAGCGAAGCGAGCGGAATTCACCGTCCGGCCCCGGCCCGACGCGGCTCGCCCGGACGCAGTTCATGGATGAGCGCGACGAGCGCTCTCAAACCGGGCGGCAGGTGACGCCGGCCCGGGTAGTACAGCCGCAGGCCCGGAAACGGCGGACACCAGTCTTCGAGCACGCGGACCAGGCGGCCGGCGGCGAGATCGTCGGCGATATGCCACTCCGACAGGAACGCGAGCCCCGCGCCCGCGCAGGCCGCCGCGCGGATCGCCGGCATTTCGTTGAGCGCCACGCGTCCGGGCGGATCGGCGAGCACGCTCTGGCCGCGGCGTTCGAGCTCCCAGCGATAGATGCCGCCGTGCGAGAGCCGCAGCCGGATGCTCTGGTGCTGCGCGAGATCGTCGGGCGTCCGCGGCCGGCCGTGCTCGGCGAAATACGCGGGCGAGCCGACGACGACGAGCCGCAGATCCGCGCTGATCGGCAGCGCGACCATGTCCTGCGGTACCGATTCGGCGAGCCGGATGCCGGCGTCGAACCCGTCGGCGACGATGTCGACGAGCCTCGGCTCGGTGACGATGTCGAGCCGCATCTGCGGATGGCGGCGCAGGAATTCGAGCAGCAGCGGCTCGAAGATCATCTGCACGGTTTCGCTCGGTGCGTTGATGCGCAGCGTGCCGGCCGGTGCTTCGGGCTGACTGTGGATTTCCTCGGCCGCGCCGTGGATTTCGGCGAGCGCCGGGGCGATGCGCTGCACATAGCGCTGCCCGGCCTCGGTCAGCGCGACCGAGCGCGTCGTGCGGTTGAACAGCCGCGCCTTCAAACGCGCTTCGAGCCCGGCGACGGCCGCGCTGATCGCGGTCGTCGACATGCCCAGTTCCCGGGCCGCGGCGCGAAAGCTGCCGCGCCGGGCGACGGCGAGAACCGCTTCGAGCTCGGTGAAACCGGACCGGCGCATGGAGATTGTCGAGATTGTCCTGAAAGACGGGGCGGGCCGTGCATCATAAACCCGCTTATCCAAACGATCGGCCGCCACCAGACTGTTCTGCACGGTTTTCCATCAGGAGATTTCCATGCAAGACATCCGGCATCCCGACATCGACCAGGTCTACATCGACGGCCAGTTCGTGGTTCCGCACGGCAGCGAGTGGTTCGAGCTGCACAACCCGGCCACCGAGCAAACCATCGGCCGCGTGCGCCTGGCCGACACCGAGGACGCGCGGCGCGCGATCGCCGCGGCCAAGGCCGCGCTGCCGGGGATGAAACGCAGCAGCCGGCAGCAGCGCATCGACTTGCTGCAGCGCATGCGCGCGGCGGTCGCGGCGCGCGAGGACGAGCTGCTCGAGGCCATCGTCGAGGAATACGGCGCCCCGGCCGCGCGTTCGCGCTGGATGGCCGAATACCCGGTGATGGTGATCGACCAGGCCATCGAAACGCTGCGCCACTTCGAGTTCGAACGCCGCGCGGGCGGCGCCACCGTGCGGCTCGAGCCGGTCGGCGTCGCTGGGCTCATCACGCCGTGGAACAGCGATGCGGGCTTCATCTGCGGCAAGCTCGCGACCGCGCTCGCAGCGGGCTGCACGGCGGTGATCAAGCCGAGCGAACTGTCCGCGCTGCAGACGCGCGTCGTCACCCAGGCCTTGCACGCGGCCGGGCTGCCGCCGGGCGTGTTCAACATCGTCACCGGACGTGGCGAGGTGGTCGGCGCCGCCATCAGCGCGAGCCCGGACGTGGCGAAGATTTCGTTCACGGGCTCGACCGCGGTCGGCCAGGCGATCCTGCGCAGCGGTGCCGAGAGCTTCAAGCGCGTCACGCTCGAGCTCGGCGGCAAGTCGCCGACCGTGATCCTCGACGACGCCGACATCGCGCAGGCGGTTCCGTTGGTGATCGGGGCGGGCTTCATGAACAGCGGCCAGGCCTGCGTCGCCGGCACCCGCATCCTGGTGCCGCAATCGCGCAAGGCCGAGTTCGAGCGGGCGATCGCCGAGGCGGTGCGGGCGACGAAATCCGGCGATCCGCGCGAGACGGACACGCAGATCGGCCCGATGGTCAGCGAGCGCCAGTGGCAGCGCGTGCAGCGCTACATCCGCATCGGCCTCGACGAGGGCGCGACCCTGCTCGCGGGCGGCGAGGGCCGCCCCGAGGGCCTGCAGCGCGGCTGGTTCGTGCGGCCCACGCTGTTCGGCGACGTGCGCAACGACATGACGATCGCGCGCGACGAGATCTTCGGCCCGGTGCTCGCGATCATTCCGTATCGCGACGAGGCCGAGGCCATCGCCATCGCCAACGACACGCGCTACGGCCTCAGTGCGCTCGTGATCACGGCCGACCCGGCGCGCGGCGAGCGTGTGGCCGCGCAGATCGACGCCGGCCGCGTGCTCGTCAACACGCTCGCGCACGAGCCGCAGGCGCCGTTCGGCGGCATGAAGCAATCCGGCCTGGGCCGCGAGAGCGGGCGCTGGGGAATGGAGGCCTACCTCGAAACCAAGGCGGTGCTCGTGGCGGGCTGAATCGGCCGGGCCGGAGCGGTTCCTGCATCGTGGACGCCTTTCCACGCCCTGCAACAATTCGATGACCACGCTTTCCTACAACACCGTGGGCCTGCTGTTTCCGGCCATTTCCCTGCTGATGCTGGCCTACACCAACCGCTTCCTCGGCCTCGCGAGCCTGGTGCGCGGTCTGATCGCCAAGCACCATGAGCAACCCAGCCACGCGCTGATGCGGCAGATCGACAGCCTGAGCCGGCGCCTGTCGCTGATCCGCCATACGCAGGCTTTGGGCGTGCTGAGCCTGATCTTCTGCGTCGCCAGCCTGTTCCTGCTGTTCCTGAGCATGGAGCTGCTCGCGCAGCTCGCGTTCGGCTTGGCGCTGCTGTGCATGCTCGCTTCGCTGCTGCTGTCGCTGCGCGAAATCCAGATGTCGGTCCGCGCGCTGCAGATCGAGGTCGAGGCGATACGCGGTGTCGCACTGCCGTAGCGCGCAATGTCGTCAGGGACGCGACAACTGTCGCGGCGTGGCGGGTCTCATCGCAAGCTGAACCGGGTCGCCGCTCGCGAATTTCGGTGGACGAGGACACCCAAGCTGCCCGATGCCGGAACGTCCGCCATAAAAAGGCCGCTGCCGGGGTGGCCTGGGCTGTATGATTGAGGGTGGACGACGCCGCTGGCCGGGCATTGCGGCGTGGTCGTCGGCGGTCGCGCAAGCGCTTGTCCGCCATGCAGCGGCACATGCTGTACGGCGCAGGTCTGGTGGCCTGCGTACTTCAGATACTCAACCCAAACGAGGCGACTTGCATGCAGCATCAGGACATGTTGAAGAAAATCGCCAGCGGCAGCGGCTTCATCGCGGCGCTGGACCAGAGCGGTGGCTCCACGCCCAAGGCACTCAAGGGCTACGGCATCGAAGAAGGTGCATGGTCGACCGAAGAAGGGATGTACGACCTGATTCACCAGATGCGCTCGCGCATCATCACCTCGCCCGCCTTCACGGGTGACAAGGTGCTCGGCGCGATCCTGTTCGAGCGCACCATGGACGGCAGCATCAATGGCAAGCCGGTTCCGACCGTGCTGATCGAGCGCGGCGTGGTGCCGTTCATCAAGATCGACAAGGGCCTGGAAGACGAAGCCAACGGCGTGCAGCTGCTCAAGCCGATGCCGACGCTCGACGCCCTGCTCAAGAAGTCGAAGGCGCTCGGCGTGTTCGGCACCAAGGAGCGCTCGGTGATCAACCTCGCCAATCGCGAAGGCATCGCCGCCGTGGTCAAGCAGCAGTTCGAAGTCGGCCAGCAGGTGCTCGCCGCCGGTCTCGTGCCGATCATCGAGCCCGAGGTCAACATCAAGAGCCCGGAGCGCGCCGCGGCCGACCAGATCCTGCTCGAAGAGCTGATCAAGAACCTCGACAGCCTGCCGGGCACCGACAAGGTCATGCTCAAGCTCTCGCTGCCGACCAAGGCCGGCCTGTTCGAACCGCTGGTCAAGCATCCGCGCGTGCTGCGCGTGGTGGCGCTCTCGGGCGGCTTCAAGCGCCCGGAAGCCTGCGTCGAACTGGCCAAGAACCCGGGCATCATCGCGAGCTTCAGCCGCGCGCTGCTCGAAGACCTGCGCCACCAGATGAGCGATGCGGAATTCAACGCCTCGCTGGGTTCGGCGATCGACGAGATCTACGCGGCTTCGATCAAGTAAGCCGGCACCTCGCAAAGAGGTGTTGAAAGAAAAAGCGGCGCGATTTCGATCGCGCCGCTTTTTCTTTGCCCGTCGTCAACAACCGGGCGAGCTGTTCAACTCAGATACGTATACCCCGAAAGCCCCGCCTCGAGTTCGGCCAGCAGCGCCGCTCGCTCGCTCGCGGTGACCGACGTCAGCCCCGCGAACTTCTTGCGATAGCTCTGCGCGAGTTCTTCGGGCGCCAGGTGCACGTAGCGCAGCAGCTCGTCGGTGCGGTCGCCGTGTTCGGCGCCTTCGAGTCGCCAGCCTTCCGGCGCATTCGCGTCGAGCACCACGTTGACGGCGTTGGTGTCGCCGAACAGGTTGTGGATGTCGCCGAGAATTTCCTGGTACGCGCCGACCATGAAGATGCCGATCATGTACGGCTGGCCGTCTTCGAGTTCATGCAATGCGAGCGTCGGCGTCACGCCTTCGCGATCGACGTAGCGATCGAGCCGGCCGTCGGAGTCGCAGGTGAGGTCGCACAAGCGCGCGCGAATGCCCGGGCGCTCGTCGAGGCGGTGGATCGGCAGGATCGGAAACACCTGTTCGATCGCCCAGGCATCCGGCACCGACTGGAACACCGAGAAGTTGCAAAAGTATTTCGCGCTGAGTTTTTCGTTGAGCGAATCGATCGCCTCGCGCTGCGCGCGAATGCTCGGGTCGAGCTGCGGCTGCACCGCGCGGGCGACCGCGAAGTAGGCGCGCTCGGCCCAGGCGCGCTGCTTGAGCGTGAGCAGGCCTTCGGCGTAATGGCCCTGCGCTTCGGACAGAAAATGCACGGCGTCGTGCAGGCATTCGATCGGGCCGCGCGTGTCGATCTGCGAGAGCAGCGCGTAAAGCTCGTTGAGCGCGTCGGGCGCATCGGCTTCGGGCGCTTCGATCGCCGAGGTCGGCACCACTTCCCGATCGATCACCGAGGTCACGAGCACCGCGTGATGCGCGGTCAGCGCGCGGCCGGATTCGGAAATGACGTTCGGCTCGGGCTCGCCGGCCTCGGCGCAGACTTCGCGCAAGGTGCGAAGAATGTTGCGCGCGTATTCGCGCAGGCCGTAGTTCATCGAGCAATAGCTGCGCGAGCGCGTGCCTTCGTAGTCGACACCGAGGCCGCCGCCGACGTCGACGGTGTCGATCGGAGCGCCGAGACGGCGCAGCTCGACGTAGAAGCGCGCCGCCTCGCGCAGCCCACGCGCGATTTCCTGCACGTTGGCGACCTGCGAGCCGAGATGGAAATGCACCATCTGCACGGCGTCGATGTGGCCGGCCTCGCGCATCATTTCGAGCGCCTCGAGCACCTGCGGCGTGGCGAGGCCGAACTTGGCCTTTTCACCGCCCGTGTTCTGCTGCGTGCTCGCCGATTCCGAGGCCAGGCGCACGCGCAGGCCGATGATCGGCGCCACGTTCAGCGCCTTGGATTCGGCGATCACGATCGGCAGCTCGGAGAGCTTTTCGACGACGATGTAAACCGTGTGGCCGAGCTTCTGCCCGATCAGTGCGCGGCGGATGTAGCCGCGATCCTTGTAGCCGTTGCAGACGATGATGCAGCCCGGCGGCGCCAGGCCCAGCACGGCGGCGAGTTCGGGCTTGCTGCCGGCTTCGAGGCCTGTGCGATCGCGGCCGTGACGGACGATGGTCTTCACCACGTCGGCCTGCTGGTTGACCTTGATCGGATACACGGCGGTGTAGCGGCCGGTGTAGCCGAGATCGATGATCTCGTGCGCGAAGGCGCCGGTCAGCGCATCGACGCGGTCTTCGAGAATGTTGTTGAAGCGCACGAGTACCGGCAGCTCCAGGCCTTCGAGCGGCAGGCGACGGGCGATTTCGTGCAGGTTCACGGCCGTCGAATCGGCCTCGCGGAACGGGCGAACCAGCAGGTCGCCGCCGTCGCTGACGTCGAAATAACCCTCGCCCCATTGCGGCAGGTTGTAGAGCTCGCGGGCGCGGGCGGCGGACCAGGGGGCTTGTTTCATCGTGACGATTGGGCCTCGGGCGGACGGCGGAAGGTTTTGCGGGGCGCGCATTGTCGCAGCAATGTCACCCGGGGGCAGCGGGCCAGCCTTTATACTCGCGCCCTCTTTACGTTGCGTGATGGAGTTTTTGGCATGGCATTGGACAAGTCCTGGTTCACCGAGCCGGTTGAAGCCACCGGCACCGCGTTCTCGCTCAAGCTCGGCGAGAAGCTGCACGAGGAACAGACCCCGTACCAGAAGATCGAGATCTTCAAGACCGAGAGCTTCGGCTACCTGATGACCATCGACGGCTGCACGATGGTGTCGACGCGCGACAACTTCCTGTACCACGAGATGATGTCGCACGTGGCGCTGAACTCGCACCCGAACCCGAAGAACGTCGTGGTCGTGGGCGGCGGCGATTGCGGCACCCTGCGCGAAGTGCTCAAGCATCCGGAAGTCACCCAGGCTACGCAGGTCGAGATCGACGAGCGCGTGACGCGCCTGGCCGAGCAGTATTTCCCCGAGCTCTGCACGGCCAACGACGATCCGCGCGCGACGCTGTTCTTCGGCGACGGCATCCAGTGGATGAAGGACGCGGCGCCGGAATCGATCGACCTCATCATCATCGACTCGACCGACCCGGTCGGCCCGGCCGAAGGCCTGTTCGGCCGCCGCTTCTACCTCGATTGCATCAAGGCGCTGAAGCCCGACGGCATGCTCGTGCAGCAGTCGGAATCGCCGTTGCTGCACCTCGAGCTGATCAAGGAAATGCACGAGACCATGCGCGTCGCCGGCTTCGCGCAGACGCATCTGTTCCACTTCCCGCAGCCGCTGTATCCGTCGGGCTGGTGGTCGGGCTCGATCGCGAGCAAGTCGTCGGCCCCGCTCGTCGAGCGCCTCGATGCCGCCGCGATCGCCAAACTCGACACGCAGTACTACAACGCCGCGATCCACCGCGGCGCGTTCGCGGTGCCGAACTACGTCGCCAAGGCGATCGGCCAATAAGCCGTCCTGCCCGCGCGGGCGGGCATCCAGGCTTTCGGGGCGGCGTTGAAACTGGAGCCCCGCATTCGCGGGAATGACGGCATCGCTCAGGGCGTCCTGCCCTGGGCGTAGAGCTCACGAGCGGCGTCGGGCGCGCAGTACAGCCGGGCGTCGCGCCGGGTTTCGGCGATCGCCAGGCCCGTTTGCATGCTCGACATCGCATAGACCTGGCCATCCGGATCGCGGCCGAACAACTGCGTGGCCGAGCGATACGCCTGCAGCCGCGCGCCGAGCTCGGTGCAGCGCGCGGTGACCCGCTGCGCGTAATCGGCCGGCACCGATGAAGTCGCCCAATCCGGCGCGGCGGCGATCACGCGCTGGTCGATGACCTGGCGCGTGACCAGCTGACCCGTGACGCTGCGATCGTCGTAATGCGTCTGCCCCTTCGCATCGACCCATTTGTAGACGCCCGCGTTGGCGGCCGGCACGGCCAGCGCGAGCAGCGCGACGAACAGCCGGTGGCGAGGACTTGGACGCATGATGCTCCGAGTGTGGCGGCAGGCCTGTTGGCCGCCGGTCGGGCCTGGACGAGCGGACGATCCGCGACGATGACCGGAACGCAGCGCCCGATCCTACAATCGTCCGCAGTTCTCCGCCGGAGCGGTCCGTGAGCCTGGGTGCCTTGCTGATGCGACTGCTGTTGCTCGCGGGCATCGCCGCCGGTGCGGCCCAATGGTGGCTGCTGCAGCGCGCCGAATTCGTCGCCCAGCAGATCGCCGCCCAATGGCAGGGCTACGGCCGGCTGCATTACGAGCGCATCTGGGTCTGGCTCTGGGGCAGCGGCTCGGTACGAAACCTCAGCTTCGAACCGACCGGCCTCACGCAAGCCGCGCTCGGAACGCCGCTCGGCTATCGGCTCAGCATCGGACGCGTCGACTTCGATCGCCCGAGCTTCGGCGAGGACGGCAGCCTGGCCGAGCTACGCCTGCGCTATACCGATCTCATGTTGCCGATGCAGGACGCCTATCGCCTGCGCGGTCGCCAGGCGCCGCCGGCGCTCGCCGCGCTCGGCTACGACGCACTGCATCTGCACGGCCGGCTGCATTGGCAGCAGGTCGCTGCTTCCAGTCTGCTGCTGCTCGATGGCGACGCGCAGGGCGCCGATTTCGCCGATCTGCGTTTCGGCCTGCAGCTCGACGCGACCGTGAGCCAGCTACAGCGGGCTCCGGACCAGATCGGCCTGCGCAAGCTGAATCTGGAGATCGAGGATCGCGGCCTGATGCCGCGCTACCGGCAGTATTGGGCGACGAAACTGCAGCTGACGCCCGAGGCGACCGCTCAGGCGCTGATCGCCGAGCTCGACCGCCGGGCGACGCGCGAACGATGGAAATGGGATGAGGCGTCCAGTGCGGCGCTACGCGCTTTCATCCGCGATCCGCGGCGCGCGGCGATCGATCTCGATCCGCCCGGCGACGACGTGATTCTGAAGAATCTCCCGCTCTACCGGGTCGGCGACTGGCCGCAGTTGCTGGGCCTTCGCTTCCGCCCGCTGGAGCAGGCACCGGAGCCCGCGCCGGGCTCCGGCTGAAACCCTGCGGTCAGACCGCGTCGACGCCCGCTTCGCCGGTGCGGATGCGCACGGTCTGGCCGAGGTCGTAGACGAAGATCTTGCCGTCGCCGATCTGGCCGGTGCGCGCGGCCTTGGCGATCGCGTCGATGGCGGCGTCGACGGTTTCCGGGGCGAGGGCGACTTCGAGCTTGATCTTGGGCAGCAGGTCGACCGTGTATTCGGCGCCGCGATAGAGCTCGGTGTGGCCCTTCTGGCGGCCGAAACCGCGCACTTCGGTGACCGTCATGCCCTGGACGCCGATATCGGAGAGCGCCTCGCGGACCGCGTCGAGCTTGAACGGCTTGATGATGGCGATGAGCATTTTCATGGCGGGCTCTGCGACAGGCATTGGGAAATGTGACATCAGTCTAGGCCATGCCCCGGTTTAAGTAGAAGTCCGCATTACTGCGAGCGCGACGCTGGCCCCGATCAGTGGCTCGCGGACGGAGCCACCGGGCGTGCCAGGCCGTCTTTCGCCCGAATCTTGAGCTCGTCGAGCCGCGCATCCTTGTGCGCCCACAACTCGCTGACCCAATTCTGGAAATCGGCGCGGAAGCGGGCGTCGTTCTCGTAGTCGCCGCGGAGCATGGCCTGCGGAATCGGCCGCACTTCGGCCTGCAATACGAGTGTCTGCTGCTGTCCGCAGAGCCAGCTCCAGACCACGCTGCCGCCCGCCTTGGCCGGCGGCTTGTAGGCGATGCTGACATCGACCAGCCCGGCGAATTGCTCGCCCATCGCGTTGAGCGTGAACGACAAGCCCGCCGATTTGGGTTTGAGCAGATGACGATACGGCGAACCGCTGCGGGCGCGCTTGCCTTCGGTGAAGCGCGTGCCCTCGACGAAATTGACCGCCGCGATCGGCTCGCTGCGGTACTTCTCGCAGAACTCGCGGGTCGCGCGCAGATCGTCCTCGCGCAGCTTGGGATTCTTGGCGACCGCTTCGCGCGAATGCCGGCGCATGAACGGCATGTCCAAGGCCCAGCAGGCGACACCGACGATCGGTACCCAGATCAGCTCGCGCTTGAGGAAGAAGCGCGGAAACCAGGTGCGGCCGTGCAGCGCGTCGGCCAGTACCAGGATGTCGGCCCAGGATTGGTGATTGCAGACGATCAGGTAGCTTCGACCCGGCTCGATCCGGCCGTCGATCTCGATCTGCCAGCGAACGTCCTGCAACAGCCGGTAAATGAGCCCGTTGAACAGCACCCAGAGATCGGCGACGGCGAGCAGGTAGCGCGTCGCCTGGCGCCGCACCGGCGCAATCGGAACCAGCGCCTTGATCAGGATTCCGGGCGCCAGCATGAGCCCGATGCCCATCAAATTGACGAGCATCAGGCCAACCGTCAGCACGCCGATCAACGGCGCCGGCAACAGCATCGACAGCATGCGACCTCCTGCTCGAAGACTCCGGCGGCCGTCAGCCCGTTCGCTTCAACGGCCGTCCTTAACGGTGATAAGCCGGGCTCAGTTCGCGCACCGCCTCGATCATCGCGCCGGCATGCTCGGGCGGCGTGTGCTGATGGATGCCGTGGCCGAGGTTGAAGATGTGGCCGTTGCCCGAGCCGTAGCTCTCCAATACCGCGGCGACCGCCGAACGGATGCGCTCGGGCTTGGCGAACAGCACGGTCGGGTCGAGGTTGCCCTGCAGGGCAACGCGGCCGCCGACGCGCGCGCGGGCATCGGCCAGATCGGTGGTCCAGTCCACGCCGAGCGCATCGCAGCCGGTGTCGGCCATCTGCGACAGATGCTGGCCACCGTTCTTGGTGAACAGGATCACCGGAATGCCGGGCGCCTTGGCCTTCAGCGCGGCGACGATGCGCGCCATCGGCTCGAGCGAATGACGGCGATACGCGGCCGGCGGCAGCACGCCGCCCCAGGTGTCGAACACCATCACCGCATCGGCGCCGGCCGCGATCTGGGCCAGCAGATACTGGGTCACGGACTGAACGAGGGTGGCGAGCAGGCGGTCGAGCAGCTCCGGGTCGCCATAGGCCATCGCCTTGACCTTGGCGAATTCCTTGCTGCCGCTGCCTTCGACCATGTAGGTCGCCAGCGTCCATGGGCTGCCCGAAAAGCCGATCAGCGGAAGCGAGTCGCCGAGCGCGCCGCGAATGGTGCGCACCGCGTCCATCACGTAGCGCAGCTCGCCCTCCGGGTCCGGCACGCCGAGCTTGTCGACGTCGGCTGCCGTGCGCAGCGGGTGCTCGAAGCGCGGGCCTTCGCCCTCGGTGAACGACAGCCCCAGGCCCATCGCGTCCGGAATCGTCAGGATGTCCGAGAACAGGATCGCGGCGTCGAGGCCGTAGCGCGCGATCGGCTGCATCGTCACTTCGCAGCAGAGCTCGGGGTTGCGGCACAGGTCCATGAAGCCGCCGGCCTTGGCGCGGCTGGCGCGGTATTCGGGCAGGTAGCGACCGGCCTGGCGCATCATCCAGACCGGCGTGCGGTCCACGGGTTCGCGGCGCAGGGCACGAAGGAAGCGGTCGTTGGCGAGGGTTCTTTGTTGCGCGGTCGGGCTGGCGTTCATCTTTCTATTGTTGCTGAGTCTGCGGTTGCGCGCTCTGCGGCGGCGGCTCGACGTTGACGATGACCGGCGTCGAATCGGCCGACATCGGCAGGTACGGCTGCTGGTCGATGACCGCGGTGTCGGCGAAGCGCAGCCGATGCAAGCTGTAGGCCGCATAGGCCGACAGCACCAGGAAGATCGACACGTACAGCCCGGCCGGGCCGATCAAGCCCATGACCGCGGCGCTGCACAGCGGGCCGACGCATTGGCCGAGGCCGTAACAGAGCAACAGGCTGGCGTTGGCGGCCACCGGATTGCGCCCGCCGGTGCGGTCGTTGAGCCGCGCCAGGCAGGCCGGGTAGAGACTCGAAGCGGTGGCCGTGAACAGCATGCTCCCCGCGAACAGCATGGCCAGCGACAGCTGCCCGAGCGTCGCCGCGAGCAGCGAGGCCGCGCCCACCGCGATCGAGATGCCCAGGATCACGCGACGCCGGTCGAGCCGGTCCGACAGCCGGCCGATCGGGTACTGCAAGACCATCGAGGCCAGCACCGCGAGCGCCATGTAGCGCGCCACCGTGTCGAGATCGTGGCCGAGCTGCTTCACCGAGATCGGCGAGAGCTGGTAGAACGAGGCCATCGCGAAGCCCGCCGCCGCCGCCCCGAACACGCTGATGCGCGAGGCTTCGAACAGCTCGCGAAACGCCAGCCGGCCCGAGGCCGGCATCGGCGGCGCCGGCCGCGAAGTGAGGCTCAGCGGCACCGACGACAGCACCAGCAAGCCGGCCGCGAGCATGAAGACGCGCGCGTCGCCGGTATCGAACACCCCGATGAACAGCTGCCCGCCGGCGCCCGCGAGGTAGTAATTGACCATGTACAGGCTCATGAGCCGGCCGCGTCGCTGCGGCGTCGCATGCGCGTTGATCCAGCTTTCGAGCACGATCAGCAGCAGCGCGCCGCAAAAGCCCGAGATCGCGCGCAGCACCATCCACAGCAGATCGTCGAGGAAGGCCCCGTGCAGCAGGGCGCAGCAGCAGATCAGCGCGGCGAAGGCCGCGAACACGCGAATATGGCCCACGCGCCCGATCAGCCGCGGACCCATCAGCGAGCCGAGCATGAAGCCGAGCGAGTAGAACAGCAGCACCAGGCTGATATGGGCGGAGCCGAAGCCGGCCGCGGAGAGCGACAGCGGGAGCTGCGTCCCGAGCAGCATCTGCCCGGCGACGAACAGCGCCGCGGCAGCGAAGACCGAAATGGCGGACAGGACGAGGGCGACCATGTTCGTGATTAAATATCGACTAAAAGATATTTATATCGCTAGATACTCAATACTGAATCGCTATTGTCCCACAGCCAGCTGAGTTGGTCGTGATAATTTATTTAAATAAATCTCTTTTAGGCGTAGATGATCAAGCCGCGGACGGGATAAAAGCTCGATGTAAAAGATCAATGTTTAAGTTTTAAAAACAAATACAAAACTATAAAAACGTACAGAAAATCTCGATCCTTGATTTTTTGCCTAACATCGCATCTATAGCGATAGTTGATCACAGTCGTTATTGATTATTTATATATATTCGAATCACAAACTGATTATAAGTAACGATCTCCACCGGAACCTGCTCATGCTCAATCCAGACTCCAATGCGGTGAAGCTTGCCCTGGCTTCGGCCGGCGTGTTTTTCCTGAGCGGCCTGCTCACCGGCGTCTGGAAATATGCGCACATGGCCCGCACGCCGGCCGCGCAGGCCCCGGCCTACGTCGACATCGCGCACCGCGCCGCGCTGTTCTACAGCTTCGCGGCGCTGCTGATCGCGGTGTTCGCCGGGCTGTCGGCCTGGAGCGAAACAGTGAACTTCTGGGCGGCGGCCGCTCCGCTGGCCTTCTTCGCGCTCGCGATCGGCGGCTACGTGCTGCACGGTCTGCTCGGCGACACCGACAACCAGTTCCGCCGCCCGCACCGCGTCGGCGCCATCGCCCTGCCGCGCCACGGCCTGCTGGTGTTCATGGTCGCGCTGTGCGTGGCCGAGATCGGTGGATTCCTGGTGCTGTTCGCCGGGCTGCTGCGCAGCTTCGGCTGGGTCTAGACTCGGCTTCTTGCGCCGCGGGGGCGGCGAGCAATCCGGCCTCAGGTCGGGCGAGTTGGGGAGCGATGGGAAACGGATCGATCGGCGGCTGGTTGCGCGGGGCCTTGATTGCGGCCGCCGCCGTGGGGGCTTCTGTCCAGGCCGCGCCCGCGCCGGAAGTCTATGGCCGCTTGCCGGAAGTCGAACTCATGCGGCTTGCGCCATCCGGCCGGCACTATGCGTTCATCGCGGTCGTCGGCGAGGAGCGGCGTCTGGCGGTGGTCGACGATGCCGGCAAGCTGCTGTATTCGACGCCGGTCGGCACGGCCAAAGTGCGTGATCTGAGCTGGGCCGGCGACGACCACTTGCTCGTCACCGTCAGCACCACCTTCGATTACCGACTGGTCTTCGCCCAGGCTTTCGAGCTCTACGGCGTGCTCAACATCGATGTGCCCAAACGCAGCTCGTCGGTGGTTTTCAAGCAGTCGGCGTCCGTTGCCGACATCGTGCTGGGCAGCTTCGGCAGCGGTGTGGTCGACGGCCAGCGCCGCGCCTACTTCGGCGGGCTGACCTACGTCCGTGATTCCGGTAATGGTCAGTACGTCTTTCGTCACGGTTATCGCGACCTGTACAGCGTCGATCTCGACACCGGCAAGGCCTCGAGGCTGGACAAGGGTGAAGGGCATCCACACGACTGGGTGGTGACGCCGCAGGGCGAGGTGATCGCGCATTCCGAATACGAGGAGCGCTCGGGGCATTGGACGCTGTTCGAGGGCAAGGGAACCCAGCGCCAGCTCCTGAGCCGCGATTCGCCGCTCGACCAGGTGGATTTGCTCGGCCTCGGACGCTCGCCGGGCAGCCTTCTGGTGGCCGATGGCAGCGGTGACCGAGATGCACTGCTCGAACTGACGCTCAATGACGGCAAGGCCGAAGAGTTGTTCGCCGATCGCAGCACCGAAGACTACTTTTTCGATCCGGAGACCGGCTTGCTGCTGGGTGCTCGCATCGCCGAAGAGCCCGGTGCGCTGCTGTTCGACGAGCGCCTGCAGGCGCGGTATTTGTCGGCGCGCAAAGCGTTTTCGGGATTTCAGCTGAAGCTGGTTTCGTACAGCCGCAACTTCGACAGGCTGCTCGTCTTCACCGACGGGGGCGACGATTCCGGCACCTATTGGCTCGTCGATATCGCGAGCCGAAAAGCCGATCCGATCGCCAACGCCTACGGCAAGATCGCAGCCGAAGATGTAGGCCCGACCTCGCTGCTGCACTACAAGAGCGGCGATGGACTCGCCATCGAAGCGGTGCTGACGCTGCCGCCCGCGGCCAAGCCCGACCAAGCGCTGCCACTGGTGGTGATGCCGCACGGCGGGCCGATCGGCCTGCGCGACCGGCTCGGCTTCGACTGGTGGGCCCAGGCCTATGCCTCTGCAGGGTACGCGGTGCTGCAACCGAACTATCGCGGCTCGTCGGGTTACGGCCGCGCGTTTCTCGATGCCGGCTATGGCCAGTGGGGCCGGCTCATGCAGACCGATCTTTCCGATGGCGTGAAGGCGCTCGCGCAGGCGGGACGCATCGACCCGGCGCGCGTCTGCATCGTGGGCGGGAGTTACGGCGGCTATGCCGCGCTGGCCGGCGTGGCCCTGCAACGCGGAATTTATCGATGCGCGGTATCGGTGGGCGGTGTGTCCGATCTGGCGGCGTTCTTCAACTGGCAGGTCGAAGGCCACGGCTATCGCAGTGGAACGGCTCGCTTCTGGCAGCGTGCGATCGGCGGCAGTGGCTCGCAGGTGCGCGACATTTCGCCCGCCATGTTCGCAGACAAGGTCGAAGCGCCGGTGCTGCTGATTCACGGTCGTGACGACACCATCGTGCCGATCGAGCAGAGCCGCCTCATGGAGGCGGCTCTGCGCAAGGCCGACAAGCCGGTGACGCTGCTGGCGCTCGACGGCGAGGATCACTGGCTGTCGCGCGAGGCCACGCGCATGAGCACGCTCAAGGCATCGCTCGATTTCGTGCGCCAGCACAATCCGCCGTGAGCGCCGAAGCGCGCGGCTTTCATTTCACATCAGCTTCACCTCGAAGCCCACGATCACGCTCGCGCCCGGCAGCGGTGCTTCGTCCTTGATGAACGACGTGCTGCGGCGTGCTTCCTCGTCGAGCAGGTTGCGGCCGCGCAGGTAGATCGAGGTGCTCGCGCTGCTGAGCGGCAGCGTGTACGCGAGGTCGGCGTTGAGCAGCGTGTAGCCGTCGGTTTCGGTTTCGAGTGCGGCGACGCGATCCTGCCTGGCGATGCGGATCAGATCGAGGCTGCCCGACAGCGGGCCGCGATCGGCGGTCAATCCGAGCCCGAAGCGCATCGGCGTCATGCGCGGCAGATCGTCGCCGCCCGACAGTTCGCCGTAGGCGGCGTCGCCGAACAAGCGGCTCTGCACATTGATCGGGCCTTGCAGCAGCGCGTAGGCGATCTCGCCTTCGACGCCGTAGAAGTTCGCATCCGCATGGCGATAGCGCACCAGCAGCAGATCACCGTTCGGGTCGAAGTTGCCCTCCTCGTCGACGCGATCGGCGATGCCGTCCGAGCTCGCGGTGCCGCTGCCGTCGGCGTTGAGGCCCTGGTCGGTTTCCTGGCTGAAGATGTAATCGTTGATGCGCTCGTAATAGACGTTCGCGCGCCATTGCAGCCGGCCGGCGTGCTTGTCGATGCCGATCTCGAAGTTGTTCGCGGTTTCCATGTCGAGATCGGCGTTGCCGCGCTCGAAGGTTTCGGTCGCGCCGTGCGGGCCGAACGAATAGAGCTCCTCGGTGACCGGCGAGCGCTGCGAACGCGTCGCGTAGGCCTTCAGGTGATAGTCGCCGCCGAGATTCACCGTGGTGCCGGCCGAGAACGACACCGGTGTGAAACTGCGCGTCGGCAGATCGTCCGGCTTGCTCTGGTTGCGATCGACGCGCGCGCCGATTTCGAGCTTGCCCCAATCCACCGGACGCTCTTCGACGACAAACGCGCCGAGGCCCGTCGAGATCGTCGGCGGCACGAAAGCTTCTTCGCCGATCGCGGAAAAATCGCGATGCCCGTATTGCAGGCCGAACACGCCGCGCCAGCCGGCGAAGGCTTCGTGCACGGCTTCGAGGCGCGTATCGCTCTGCTGGTTCTCGAAGCGCGTGCCGGGTTCGCCGGGCGCTTCGAATTCCACGTGCTCGTAATCGTTGTAGCCGCTGCGCAGGCGCAGCGAGACGATGCCCGGCAGCGGATGGTTCAAGCGGCCTTCGATGTCCCAGCGGCTCTGGCTCATGTCGATGAAGGCGGTTTCCTCGACCGGCAGATCGTAGGTCGAAAGCACGCGGCTGAAGCTCGCCGCGAGCGAGCCGCCGTCCCAGAACTGCGCGGCCGATACCGAGCCGGAATCCTTGCGCGTTCCGCTGTTGGCGAGCACGCCGTGGCTGCCGGTTCCGTCGGCGTTGGCGTAGCCCGGAATGTCGTAATCGCCCGCGCGGCGGCCGGCGATGTCGGCGTGCAACTGCGTTCCGTTGTCGGACTCGCCGAAGCCGTAACCGACCGAAGCGCTGCCGAAGCGCTCGTCGCCATTGCTGCCGTAGCCGGCGCCCGCTTCGCCGGAGAGGCCCGGTGTTACCGAACTGGCTAGGCGATCGTCGACCACGTTGATGACGCCGGCCGACGCGGCGCTGCCGTAGATCAAGGTCGCCGGGCCCTTGAGCACTTCGATCTGCGTCGCATGCGCAGGATCGATGGTGACGTCGTGGTCGGTCGAGACATCGCTCGCGTCCATCGACGACACGCCGTTGGACAGCACGAGCACGCGCGGCCCGCCCTGGCCGCGAATCAGCGGGCGTCCGGCGCCGCGGCCGAAATCGGTGGTCGACACGCCGAGCTGCCGCTCGAGCGTCTCGCCGATCGAGGCGCCGCGATGGCGGTCGAGTTCGTCGCCCGCGAGGATCTCGACGGGTTGCGTGAGCTCGTCGGCCGCGCGCGCGAGCGGATCGGCGGTGACGATGATTTCGGGGACCGTGCTCGTATCGGCCGACGCGACCTGGGTGTCGGTGTCGGCCGCGAGTGCGGGGTGGACGGGTGCGGCGAAGGCAAGCGAAAGCGCGCCCGAAACAGCGGAGCGTCGAAACGTGATGAATGCGGAGCGGCGAAAGAGCAGCGACATGGAGCAATCCTCGCAAGGCGCGCGCGGCAGCGACCGATGACTGCGAGCATCGAAGCTCGATCGGGTATGGGCCTGCGGCGCACCGAATGAAATCAACGACCGCGACGCGGCGCCTGACGCGCCTCGTGGCGGCAACGAAGGAAGATCAAACGACGAGGATGGACGGCGGAGCGCGAGCGCGTGGACGTGCGCGCCGTCGTTCGGCACTGGGCGTTGCGGCGATCGCAACAGGTGCTTCGATGCTGAGGGAATGCGCGATGACCGGCGCGGCCGGTAGCGGCGCAGCCGAATCGAGCCCCGCGTCGAACGAGCAGATCGCACAGGCCTTCTCGGGCTCCAGGGCGGGATGCTCGAGCGCATGCGCCACCGACAGCCACTGCGTGAGCAGTAGCGCGAACAGCAGCAGGCAATGGGGAAGACGGCGACGCATGGCTTCAGTGTAGAGGCGGTCTGCTACGAATGTCGCGTGGTAAATCGGCGACTCGTCGGAATTGAGCGCGCCTTGATGCGGGCGATGAAAAGCCCGATGGGCGCTCAGACAGGCGGCATGCAGATTTGGTTTCACATCGAGACGAAGACTTGCGCAATGCGTTCGAATGCCGCGACACTTCACGCCCTCTCGTACAAATCCATCGACGCGACCGCTCCATCGCCGATGCGCCTGACCTCCGCCCGCAAGCTGTTTCTGGCATTGGCCCTGTTACTGGGTCAGTGGCTGCTGGCCGCGCATACCTTCGAGCATCCGGCGCTGTCGGCCGATCATCAGGATTGCCATCTGTGCTCGCACGTGCAGTCGCTCGGCACGGCGCCTCCGCCGGCCGTGGCGGTCACGCTCGTACCGAATTCGCACGAAGCGCCCGATGCGGTGCCGCCCGCACTCGTCTCGGTCGCGAGCCGCGTCACCTGCCTCATTCGCGGTCCTCCGCGGGCCATCGCCGTCTGAGGAAGTTCGTTTTGCCTTCTCCCTCCGGGAGAAGGTGGCGCGTAGCGCCGGATGAGGGATTCGTCGCCATAGCTCAGCTTGACTATCGCTGAGAATCCCTCGTCCCAACCCTCTCCCGACGCGAGAGGGGCAGACACACGTTCTCCTCAAGGCCTGCTTTTCAGCACCGGCATCGCGTTCGCTCGGCTTGCAAAGCCATTTGCGAATGCAGACGCCGTTCATCGCTTGCTCGAATCCACAGCTGCTCGTAAGCAACTGCGGCTTTGCGCGTTCGTTCGCCGTATTCGAGGATCACTCATCATGTCGTTCGCATCGCATCGGGCTCCTGCGCCCACGGCGGGCTTGCGAGCCCCTGTCGCTCGTCTTGCCGCGCTGCCTTCTCACGCTTCCGCTTCCGCATCACCGAGTTCGTCGCGTCTCCACTTTCGATTGACCTCGCTGGCCCTGGCATTGAGCTGGAGCCTGCCCGCGCACACTCAACAAGCCGAGGAAGACGACACCGCGGTGCCGACCATCGTCGTCGAGGCGAGCCCGTTCAAGCGCAGTTCCGAAGAACTCGTGCAACCCGTCGACGTGCTGTCGGGCGAAGCGCTCGAACGCCGTCGTAACGGCACCATCGGCGACGTGCTCGCCGATCGTCCCGGTGTTTCGAACGCGAGTTTCGGTCCGGGCGTCGGTCGTCCGGTCATTCGCGGCCAGGGCGGGCCGCGCGTGCAGATCCTCGACAACGGCATCGGCACGATGGACGCCTCGTCGATCAGCGCCGATCACGCGGTGTCGGTCGATCCGCAGAATGCCGAGCAGATCGAAATCATCAAGGGCCCGGCCACGCTGATCTACGGCGGCGGCGCCTCGGCCGGTCTCGTCAACGTGGTCGACGATCGCCTGCCCGATGCCGTCACGCCGGGCCTGCGCGCGGGCGGCAACTTCTCGTACGGCAGCAATGCGGACGAGAAGACGCGCTCGGCCAAGCTGCGCTACGGCGTCGGCCCTTGGCAGTTCGGCACGCAGTACTCGCTGCGCACGGCCGGCGACTTTTCGGTGCCCGGTTTCGCCACGCGCCAGCATGAGGAAATCGAGCACGATCACGGGCATGAGGAAGCCGACAGCTTCAACATTCTCGACAACAGCAGCCTGCGCACCGAGAGCTATGGCGCGTCGACGGCCTTCGTCGGCAGCCGCGGCATGCTCGGCGCCGCGGTGACGCGCTTCGAAACCAACTACGGCGTTCCGGGCCATGCGCACGCGCATGAGCACGAGCACGAAGAAGGCGAGCAGGAGGAAGAGGCCGGCCACAGCCACGAGGGCGTGCGCATCGACCTTGAGCAAACGCGTGTCGATCTGCGTGGCAAGCTCTACGCGCCGATGCGCGGCTTCGAAGCACTCGAGGCGCGCATCGGCGTCAACGACTACCGGCACAAGGAGATCGAGCAGAGCGGCGCCATCGGCACGCAGTTCGATGTCACCGAAGTCGAGGCGCGCGTGCAGCTGTCGCACGAGCCGATCGCCGCCTGGAAGGGCGTGACGGGCCTGCAGCTCAGCGATCGCGATTTCGAAGCGGTTGGTGCCGAGGCTTTCGTGCCGCCAACGAAGACGCGCGGTGTGGGCTTGTTCGTGGTCGAGCAGCGGCCGTTCGGCACCGGGCATCAGCTCGAACTCGGCGGCCGTGTCGACCGGCTCGAACACGAGATCGACGGTGTCTCGAACGCGCCTTTTGCGCAGCGCGATCAGGGCTTCACGACGTACAGCCTGTCGGCCGGCAGCGCGTTCGCGCTTGGTGAGCACTTGCATTTGCGCCTCAACGCGCAGCGTGCGCAGCGCGCGCCGTCGACCGAAGAGCTCTACGCCTACGGCCCGCACCTGGCGACGAGCTCGTTCGAGCGCGGCGACCAGTCGCTCGATCCAGAAACCGCGAACAACATCGAGATCACAATCGGTCGCGACAGCGGTCGATTCACCTGGGAAGGCAGCGTCTACTACAACCGCATCAACGATTACGTCTACCTGCAGGAAATCGACAGCGGGCTCGATGCGGACGGCAGCGGCACGGCGTCTAGCGACGGCGTGGCCGATCGTGTCGACGAATCCGGGCAATTCGATGCCGAAGGCGAGCTGCTGCTCGTCGATCATCGGCAGCGCAATGCCGAGTTCTACGGCGCTGAAATCCAGGCCGGCTACAAGCTGCTCGCGAGCGGGCCGCTCAAGCTCAATCTGCGCACTTTCGGCGACGTGGTGCGTGGCGAGTTCGCGCGCGGTGGCGACTTGCCGCGCATCACGCCGGCGCGCGCGGGCATTGGAGCCGATGCGCGCATCGGCGCCTTGACGGGCGACATCTCGTATCAGCGCACGGTTCGGCAGGAGCGCACGGCCGCGCTCGAAACCGATACGCCGGGCTACGACCTGCTGTCGGCCGATCTCGGCTACGTGCTCAAGCTTGGCGGCGCGCAGGCGACGCTCTATGTGCGCGGGCGCAACCTGCTCGACGAGAAGATTCGCCTGAGCACCTCGTTCCTGAAGGACGTCGCGCCATTGCCAGGACGCTCGATCTTCACGGGCCTGCGCATCGATTTCACGCCCGCGATCTGAAGGCTGGTCGCTCCCGCGAAGGCGGGAATGCAGGCTTTTGCCGTGCCCCACGAACTGCATTCCCGCCTGCGCGGGAATGTCAGCGGCTGCTCATCTCATCGACTCGAGCCATGTGCGCCGAAGCTCACTCGCGCGCCCGCTCTATCTCTTATCCGGAGTACACCTCATGTTCCGCAACACTTTCGCCCGTTCCAGGTTTTCCAGCGTCTTCGCCGTCGCTTTGCTCGCCCTCGTCGGCTGCAACGACAAGGACACGCTGCCGCCCATCGACGATCACGATCATGATCATGTCGAGACCGCTGGCCGTCTCGTCGTCGGCCAGGCTTCGCCCGCCACCGCGCACGTCATCGATCTCGACGATGGCCGCACGCTCAGATCACTGACGCTCGACTTCGCCGCGAGCGCGATCTACGCGAGCCCCGATCACCGCTACGCCGTGCTGCTGCAGCGCACGAGCGACCAGGTGCAGTTCGTCGACGGTGGCCTGTGGCAGGAAGATCACGGCGATCATCTGCACGACTACGCCGAAGATCCGCTGCTGCTCGCGCTCAAGCTGCAAGGCGCGCGCCCCACGCATTACGAAGTGCACGACACGCTCGCCGCGCTGTTTCACGACGGCAACGCGGCGACCGCGCAGAACGCCGGCGTCGCCGTGTTCTCCGATGCGAGCCTCGGCAGCGCGGCCACGGAAGCTACGCTCGATCTGCCGATCGCGATGCACGGCACCGCCGAGCCGCGCGGCGATTTCCTGCTGACCACGCATCGCGAGGCCGGTACCGAAAGCACGCTGCCGAGCGCGGTGGATCTGTACAGGCGCAATGTCGCGGGCTACGACTTCGTCGAGCGCATCGCCGAGCCTTGCCCGGGCTTGCATGGCAGTTACTCGAATGACGACTACACGCTGTTCGGCTGCACCGACGGCGTGCTCGTGGTCGAGCAGAACGGCGAGACGTTCACGGCGAGCAAGATCGCCAACGTCGCCGGCATGGCGGCTGGCGCGCGCATCGGCACCGTGGTCGGACATCATGATCTGGAAGGCTTCGGCGGCTTCGCGGGCAACGATCTCTACGCCATCGACCCGTCGGCTGGCAGCATGCGCCGCATCGATTGGGCGGCGGGCGCCGCGGTGACCAAGATCGCGCATGCGATGGACGCAGAAGGAGAGCGCTTTTTGATCCTCGACAGCGTGGGCGCGCTGCGCGTGCTCGATCCGGCCAACGGCTGGGCCAGCCTCGGTTCTCTACCAGTGATTTCGAGCCTCAATGAAGGCCAGGCGCCGGTGATCACGCTGAGCCATGCCGAAGACTTCGCCTTCGTCACCGACCCGGCCGATCGCAGCATCGCCGTGATCGATCTCGAAACGCTCAGCGAACGTGAACGCCTGCGCTTCGACTTCGCGCCGAGCGCCGTGACCTGGCTCGGCATTGCGGAAGAACACGCGGCGCATTGAGGCTGCGCGGAGCGGGATGCGCGTGGACTGCGCATCCCGCTTCGGCATTTCGGCGCTGCCGGGTGCCGGCTCAGGCGAATGCCGCGGAGGTGGGCCGGCCTTGTCTGCGCAAAAAGATCAGCTGCGCGGTGAGGCCGATGACGAGTATCGCGAGCAGGCTGCCCTGGGCGCCCAGCAGCAGCGGCGACTTCATGTCCGTCACGAAAGGATGGCCATCCGGCACGCGGCGCAGCGTTTCGGTGACCGTCGGCACCATCAGCAGAAAAGCGGTCAGGCTCAGTGCAACGGTTTCAAGGTAGGTCGCGGCCCGGCCGAGCGTCGGAAGTCGTCCAGCCCCGTAGCCGATGAACAGGAACACCAGGGTCACCGCGGCTATGCCGATGCTGGGCGCTTGGGTGGCGACCAGAAAAGCGCTCGTCGCACCGATCAGCATCGAGACGAAGTAAATCAGGCCCAGCCTCGAGCGCGGCACGATCCTTCCGTAGCGGGCGAACATGTAAAAGGCCGCGGGAATGGCCGGCAGGCTGCCGAGGGTGTGAACCCAGCCGATGGGTGAAATACCGAACATTGAAATCTCCTGTTGTCTGGACGACGAAAAATCTTCTAAATACCGCCCTACTGGTTGGTAGGCAACGAGGTCAAATTTTTTGACCGTGCCCAAAGCGGTTTACTGACGAACGACGAAACGTTCGAGCAGCTGACGGGTGATCAGCCCAAACATCCGGGCGTCACCGTAGGCGCGTGCCGACAGCATGGCGCCGTGAATGGTGGCCATGAAGGTTTCCGCCTCTGCGGCGGCAGTGCCGTGCAGAAGAATGCTGCCCTGCCTGGCGGCGCGGTCCAGCACGGAGGCCAGCCAGGCCGACAGCGAGCGGAAATAGGCCCGCACTTCGAATGCGACGGATTCGGGCAGTGCCGGCAGCTGGCTCGCCAGCAGCGCGCAGACGCAGAACGGCACGCTGGTATCGGCGATGCAGCCTTCCCAGTACCCCATGTAGGCGCGCAGTTTGTCGACGGGGTCGGCCACTTCGCGTTCCAGCGTGGCGATTCCCGCCTCGGCGGCTTCGCGATGCCGTACCACCAGCGCTTTCACGAGGTCGGCCTTGTTGGGAAAGTGATGATGGATGCTCGCCTTGCGAATGCCGACGACCTCGGAAATATCGGCGTAGCTGAAGCCGTCATAGCCGCCGGCGAGAATCAGCGAACGTGCGCACGAGAGAATGTCTTCGGCTTTGGGAGAGAGTGCGTCCATGGCCGGAAATCTACCTACCACTAGGTAGGCTGTCAACTGAACCTCGACTTTCAGTCCGAAGCCGGCAACCCGATCCCCACCGCCCGCTCGCGAAACCACGCCAGCGCCTTGCCGTCGTCGCCCGCTCGCCAGGCCACGCGCAGCAGTGCCGAGTCGCGGTCTTCCTCGACGGCCTTGATGCGCAGGCGGCCGGCGGCCAAGTGCGGGGCGACGAGGTGCTTCGGCAGATAACCGACGCCGAGCCCGGCGATCTGCGCCTGCAGCTTGGCCGCGAGCGTGGGCACGATCAGCGTGTCCTGGTTCGGCTGCACGCCGAGGCTGCGGGCTTGCAGGCGGCGCGAGCTGTCGGCCGCGACGATGCTGCGATGGCGCGCGATCAGCGCGGCCGGCAGCGGTTCGGGCGCGTCGGCGAGCGCATGCGTGGGCGCGACCGCGTAGACGAAGTCGAGCCGGCCGAGTTCGACCGAGCGCAGGCCGAAGCCGTCCGGCGCATCGCCCGGCGCGGCGATCGCGAGGTCGGCGCGCTTGTCGATCAGCGCATCCCAGGTGCCGCCGAAGATTTCCTGCGTGAAGCGCAGCCGTGTGCCGCTGCCGAGCGCGTCGAATTCGCGCACGAGGCCGAACAGGCCTTCGATCGGCAGTACCTCGTCGTAGGCGATGGTGAGCTGCGTTTCCCAGCCGAGCGCCACGCGCTTGACCCGGCGCTCGAGCGTTTCGGCCTGGCGCAGCAGGTCACGGCCCTGGTCGAGCAGTTCGCGGCCGGCCGGCGTGAGCTCCGCGCGCTTGCCGCTGCGGTCGAAGATGGCGACGCCGAGGTCGGATTCGAGCTTGTTGACGGTGTAGGTCAGCGCCGACGGCACGCGGTGCAGGCGTTCGGCGGCGCGCGCGAAGCTGCCCGATTCGACGATCGCGTCGAGGGTTTCGAGGGCGTCCAGGCTCAGGCGCATGCGCGGTCTTGGTGGTTCAATCGGATTGAATGATCCGGTCAGAACATTCCGGTTTCAAGGCTGGCTTTTGGAGCCTAAATTGCACTTCAGGACTTTTGAAGGGCAAACCGCCATGCAACAGATTCGCTCAGCCTCCGACCGTGGCCACGTGCAAAGCGGCTGGCTCGACAGCCATCACAGCTTCTCGTTCGGCGGTTATCAGGACCCGAAGTGGATGGGCTATTCGGCCCTGCGCGTGATCAACGACGATCGCGTCGATCCGGCCGCCGGTTTCTCGCCGCATTCGCATCGCGACATGGAGATCATCAGCTATGTGCTCGACGGCAGCCTCGGGCATCGCGATTCCACCGGCGGCGGCTCCACGCTGCAGCCCGGCGAGCTGCAGCTGATGTCGGCCGGCCGCGGCATCACCCACAGCGAGATGAACGCCTCGAAGCGCGACGAAGTGCATTTCCTGCAGATCTGGATCACCCCGAACGTCGGCGGCGTGGCCCCCGGCTATCAGCAGAAGCCGCTCGACCACGAGGCCTTGCGCAAGGGCTTTTCGACCGTCGTCGCCCCGGCGGCGGAAGACGCGCCGTTTTCGATCCACCAGGACGCGCGCCTGCTGATCGCCTGGCCGGCGGCCGGTGCCGAACTGACGCAGGCGCTGAACCCGAAGCGCTCGCACTACCTGCACGTGGCGCGCGGCAGCATCAAGGTCGGCGACCGCGAGCTGTCGGACGGCGATGCGCTGATGCTGGCCGACGAAAGCGAGCTCAGGCTGACGGCCGAAACCGACGCGGAGTTGCTGCTGTTCGATCTGCCGGCGGTGTGATGCTGCTTCCTTCTACCTCCGGGAGAAGGTGCCCGAGGGCGGATGAGGGGCTCGCCGGATTAGCGAAGCCCGGTTGTGCCGGACCAACGCTCACCCTGCCTCTCTGCGGGAGAGGGAAACGCTCAAACCGGTCGGGCCGCGAGGCCGTCGAGCTCGCGGGCGATCTCGAGCAGCCGCTTCTGCAGGTGCCGGCGCTGGGCGTCGGTGGCGAGCGCAGAGAGATCGGCCAGCATCGCGCTGCGCGCGGCTCGTTCGGCCTCGAGCTCGGCCTGGTCCTCGGGGGCGAGCTCGGGATCGATGAACAAGCGCGCGAGCCGGTCGCGAAACCCGGGCTCGCCGCGCCCGGCGAGCAGCTCGCGCAAGGGTTGCAGCGCCGAGGCATCGGCCGGCGGCAGCTTGCGCTCGAGCCCGGCGGCCCATTCGCGAATACGCTGGCGCTGCTCGGGTGTGACCGAACCGGCCCAGTCGTCGAGGCGCTCGATCGACTCCTTCGCGCGTTTCGCGCGCCACTGGTCATCGTCGAGCTTGAGCGCCTTCTTGCGCTCCTTGGCGTTGCGCGCGGCGAGCTCGGCCAGCAGATCATCGACCTGCGCATCGTTGAGCGCGGCGACCCCCGAGGCGAAGCCGTCGAAGGTCTGGTTCGCGAGCTGCACCACATGCGTCCGAACCCGCGCGGTCAGCGCCTCGACCTCCCCCGCCGCCACCGGCAGCGCCGCGATCTCCGCGACCTCGCGCAGATCGTCCGCATAGAGCTTGAGCTGGGTCTTGCGGTGCCAGCGCCAGAGCTCGGCGAAACGCAGGTCGAAATCGGCCCGCTGGGCCGGCGCGAGGTCGATGTAGCGCCCCACTTCGAGGTGCACGAGGGTGTCGAGCCGGTTGTAGACGAGCCCGAAGCTGCTGCAGCCGCTGAGCAGCGCGACCAGCAGCGCGGCGCCCAGCCAGCGCCCCGCGCGGATCATTTCCGCACCCCGGTGCGGCTCGGCAAAGCCAGTGCAATCAAGAGCATGCAATTTTATCCGGGTTGAGGCCCGTATCGGGGGTTCGTATTGAATGGGGGCATCGGCGCCGCCATCTCCAGCTGGATTCCATTCAGTGCCGCGAGCGAGAATGCCCGGCTCTGTGTCCAGGCGACAGCCCTTTCGACACTCCTCACGGCCCTACGTTTTTGTCTACTCCACGAACCTCGCCCACCGCTGAACTGCGCACCCGACTGCTGGCTCTCCTGGAGCCGGTGCGCGAGCGCCTGCTCGTCTCCGACCTGCGCCGCTTCGATGGCCTGGTGCGTCGCGTGGCCGGCGGCCAGCCGGCCGACGCGGCTCGCTTCGAGCGCGATCTCGCGGCCGCCGTGCTGCGCGCCGAGAACCGCCTGCGCCTGAAGCCGGCCGTCATCGAGTTTCCCCCGGACCTGCCGGTGTCGCAGGCGCGCGAGACCATCGCCAAGGCCATCGCCGAGCATCAGGTGATCGTGCTGTGCGGCGAAACCGGCTCGGGCAAGACCACCCAGCTGCCCAAGCTCTGCCTCGACATCGGCCGCGGCACGCGCGGGCTGATCGGCCATACGCAGCCGCGCCGGCTCGCGGCGCGCAGCGTGGCCAATCGCATCGCGCAGGAGCTGGGCTCGCCGCTCGGACAGCTGGTCGGCTACGAAACCCGCTTCGACCGGCGCGTCTCGGACGCGAGCCTGATCAAGCTCATGACCGACGGCATCCTGCTGGCCGAACTGCAGCGCGACCGCGAGCTGACGGCCTACGACACGATCATCATCGACGAGGCCCACGAGCGCAGCCTCAACATCGATTTCCTGCTCGGCTGGCTGCGGCAGCTGCTGCCGCGCCGGCCCGACCTCAAGCTCATCGTGACGAGCGCGACGCTCGACCCGGAGCGGCTCGCCAAGCATTTCGGCGGTGAGCAGACGCCCGCGCCGATCCTGCTCGTCGAAGGCCGCACGTTTCCGGTCACCACGCGCTACCAGGAGCCCGATCCCGAGCTCGACCTCGAAGGTCAGGTCGCCGATGGCATCGACGAGCTCTGGTCCGGCGGCGGGCGGCCGGGCGACGTATTGGTGTTCCTGCCGGGCGAACGCGAGATCCGCGATCTGGCGCGCTCGCTGCCCGGCCGCTTCCCGCGCGCCGAAGTGCTGCCGCTGTACTCGCGCCTGCCGGCCGAGCAGCAGGACCGCGTGTTCGGTCGCGGCAGCGCGCCGCGCATCGTGCTCGCGACCAACGTCGCCGAGACATCCGTGACGGTGCCGGGCATTCGCTACGTGATCGACACCGGCACCGCGCGCATCAATCGCTTCTCGACGCGCCTCGGCGTGCAGCAATTGCAGATCGAGGCGATCAGCCAGGCCGCCGCGAACCAGCGCGCGGGCCGCTGCGGTCGCGTCGGTCCGGGCACTTGCTTGAGGCTGTATTCCGAGCAGGATTTCCTCGGCCGCGACGCCTTCACCGACCCCGAAATCCTGCGCTCGAACCTGGCCGGCGTGATCCTGCAGATGGCCTCGCTGGGCCTCGGCGATGTCGATGATTTCCCATGGGTCGATCCGCCCGAGAATCGTCACGTCTCCGATGGCTATCGCCTGCTGCAGACGCTCGGCGCACTCGACGACGAGCGCAAGCTCACCTCGCTGGGCCGCGACATCGCGCGGCTGCCGCTGGACCCGCGCATCGCGCGCATCGTCGCCGCGGCCAAGGGCGCGGAACGCGACGCCGTCTGCGTGCTCGCGGCCGCGCTGTCCGTGCAGGACCCGCACGAAGTACCGCCCGATCAGCAGACGCAGGCGCGGCAGAAGCACGCGCTCTGGCGCCATGCGCGCAGCGATTTCTACACGCTGCTGAACCTCTGGCGGCTCTGGCAGCAGTGGGGCGAGGACTCGTCGAACCGTGCGCTGCGCAAGCTCTGCCGCGAGCATTACGTGAGCTATCTGCGCATGGAGGAGTGGGAGGCGGTGTGGCGTCAAATCTGCGATTTGACGCGGGAGACGGGGAACGGGAGACGGGAGACGCAACAGCGACCGGCCTCGTCTCCCGTCTCCCGTCTCCCGTCTCCCGAAAAGCTCGAAGAGCTTTTCCCAGCCATTCACAAAGCCCTCGCCGCCGGCCTGATCGATCACATCGGCTTGAGATTGCCGGCCGAGAAGAACGAGCGTCCGGAGTTCCAGGGCCCGCGCGGACGGCGCTTCCGCGTGTTTCCGGGCTCGACGCTTTCCAAGAAGCCGCCCGAGTGGATGCTGTCGGCGCAGCTCGCGCAGACCAGCCAGCTGTTCGCGCGCATCAACGCCGACGTGCGGCCCGAATGGCTCGCCGATGTCGGCGAACACCTGGTCAAGAAAACCGTCACGCATCCGGTGTGGAACCCCGAACGCGGCGACGTGCAGTGCACCGAATACCACACGCTGTTCGGTTTGCAGCTGCTCAAGCGCAACCGGCACTACGGCTCGATCGATCCGGTCGAGGCGCGGCGCATCTTCATTCTCGAAGGCCTGGTGCGCGGGCAGTGGACGGCCAAGCCGCGTTTTCTGACCGACAACCTCAAGCTCGTCGCGGAAGTCGAAGACAAGGAAGCGCGCCTGCGCCGGCCGGACTTGCTCGCCGACGAGGCGCAGCGTTACGCCTTCTACGACGAGCGCATTCCGGCCGATGTCTGCACGGCTGCGAACCTCAAGATCTGGCTGCGCCAGGCGAGCAAGGACAAGGGCGATCCGGGCCGCCTGCTGCGCATGAGCGAGGCCGATGTGCTCAAGCCCGGCGCCAATGCGGACGTCGAGCAGCTGTTCCCCGATCTGCTCGAAATCGGTCGCCACACGCTCGAGCTCACCTACCAGCACGAGCCCGGCGAGGACGAGGACGGTGTGAGCTTCCACGTGCCGCTGACGATGCTCTACGAGCTGCCCGACGAGCCCTTCGACTGGCTCGTGCCGGGCTTGCGCGCGCAGCGCATCGAAGCGCTCATTCGCAGCCTGCCGATGCACCTGCGGCGCCAATGCACGCCCGCCGCGGAATACGCGAACGCGCTCGCGGCGCGCATGCAGCTCGTCGACGGCGATTTCCTGGTCGCCATCTGCACGCACATGCGCGCGATGACCGGCGTGCCGCTCAAGCCCGAGGATTTCGACGAGAGCAAGTTGCCCGCGCACTTGAAGCCGACGCTCGTGCTGCTCGATGCGCACGGCAAGCAGATGGCCAAGGCGGGTTCGCTTGGCGAACTCAAGCAGCGCTACGCAGAACCTGCGCGCAAAGCGCTCGCCGATACCGCCAAGCGTGATGACGATGCGCGTCGCTGGACGCGTGATGAAGTGCGCGATTGGGACTTTGGTGATCTGCCGGTGTATGTGGATCTGGCGAGCGGGGCGCGGGCGTATCCGGCGCTGACGGCGGAGAACGTCGCAACGCGTGCAGCCAACGGCAAGAGCGGCTTGTCCCCTCTCCCGCTTGCGGGAGAGGGTGGCGCCGCAGGCGCCGGGAGAGGGGCTGCCCGAAACGCGGATGCTCGTGTGGAGAGAGACCCTCTCCCCCCGGCTACGCCGGGACCCTCTCCCGCAAGCGGGAGAGGGGACAAGCAGGCCGCACCTGCGCGTCCGTCATTCACCCCACCCGCCGCCACCTCGAACAACGGCACCGGCCGCAACGACAGCATGCGCTCCGCCCTGTTCTCCGCGCTCTCGGGCCGCACGCTGCCGACCGAAGCGCCGCCGGCTCCGGTCGCGCCCGCGCCGAGCACAACGACGAGCGCAACGACAAGGGACGCCGCCGTCCCCGTCGCCGCATTGCCGCGTGTTCCGACAACCGCCATCGCCGGCCAGGGCGAAGGCCGAGTCCGCCTCGCGCTGTTCGAATCACCCGCCGCCGCAGCCGCCGCACACGCGATCGGCGTGCGCGAGCTGCTGCTCGCCCGGCTGTCCGACCGCGTGCGCGATCTGGTCAAGACCGCCAGGTCCAAGCTCGGGCTCACGCTCGTCGGCAGCATGCATGCGCCCGAAGCCATCGCCATCGCCGTCGCACGCCGCGCGGCCGAGCAGAGCTGGCCGCTCGCGACGCTGCGCAGCGATGCCGCGTTCAAGGACGCGCTGCAGCATCGCGGCGATTTCGGTCGCGTCGCGGTCAAGCTGCTCGACGATGTCTGCGGCTGGCTGCAGGCCGCGTATACGCTGCGCCGCGCGATTCGCGAGCAGCACAATCGCTGGCCCGATTCGCTGCGCGACATGGCCGCGCAGATCGACACCCTGCTCGCACCGGGCTTCATCGAGGCGCTGCCCGAGGCGCAGTGGCCGCGCGTCGCGATCTGGCTGCGTGCGGCCGACATTCGCCTGCAACGCCTGCCGAACAAGCCGCAGCGCGATCTGGAACTGAGCGCGCCGATCCGCCAACTCGCGGCCAGGCTGCCCTCGCCGTTTCATCCGGCGCGCTGGCTGCTCGAAGAGTGGCGCGTGGCCTCGTTCGCGCAGGAACTGAAAGCCGTCGGCTCGCCGACCGCCGATCGCATCAACGCCGTGCTCAGAGAAAGCACATGAGCGAGCGCGACGACATCGAACAGGTCGAAGCCGTGCCGCGCGCGGTGCTCACGCTGTGCCAGCAGGCCTACATGCGCACGATCCGCCAGCACACGCTACGCGCGACCGCCGCCTATGCGCGGCTGTCGTTCGACTACGGCGGCTGGCGCATTTCGGCCGAAGGCGACCTGCACGAGATGCGGCATGCGGACGACGGGCACGACATACAGCTGCGCCGCAGCCGCTCGCTCGAAAACGAAGCGCGTGAAGCGCTGGAGCATCTGCGCCTGACCGATGCGCGCCTGATCTCCACGCGCATCCGTCCGCTCGGCCCGGGCTTCGTCGCGGGCGATTACGTGTTCGAACGCGCGCACGACGAACTTGCCGACGCCGATCACTGGCTCGTATTGCTGCCGCGCCTTTCGGCCGCGGGCTTCAAGCTCGAGTTCGATGCGGCGTTTCCGTATGCGGTGACGGGTGAGCCCGATGCCTGGCGCGCGGACGTCGAGCACGGCGACAACCAGTGGTTCGACCTGAGCCTGGGCATCGACGTCGATGGCCAGCGCGTCGACCTGCTGCCGATCCTGCGCAAGCTCATCGCCGATCCGGATTTCCCGTTGCGTCCGATGCGCAACGAGGCCGAAGACGCGGTCTGGCTGGTCGCCATCGATGCGCGCCGTCGCGTGCCGCTGCGGCTGTCGAGATTGCGCGGCCTGCTCGAACCCTTGCTCGAATGGCTCGATGCGCCGAACGACTGCGGCCGCCTGCGCCTGAGCAAGCTCGAGCACGGCGTGCTCGACAAGATCGAGCGCAACGGCGTGCTGCGCAAGGGCGGTGAAGACCTGCGGCAAACGCTCGAAACCCTGCGTGCGAATGCGGCCGCGGCCGATGCGCCGCCGGGCTTCAACGCGCAGCTGCGCCCGTATCAGCGCGAAGGGCTCGGCTGGCTCAATTTCCTCGCCGAAGCCGGCATCGGCGGCATCCTCGCCGACGACATGGGCCTCGGCAAAACCGTGCAGGTACTCGCGCACCTGCTGTCCGAAAAACAGCGCGGGCGCATCGGTGGCGAAGCCGGCCCGGCGCTCGTGATCTGCCCGACGAGCCTGGTCGGCAACTGGCGCGCGGAGGCGCAGCGCTTCGCGCCCGATCTGCGCGTGCTCGTGCTGCACGGCAACGACCGCAAGCGCAAGTTCAAGGCGATCACGCACGTCGATCTCGTCATCAGCACCTATCCGTTGCTGGGCCGTGATCGAGAAGCGCTCGCGGCGCAGCGTTTCGCGCTGCTGATTCTCGACGAGGCGCAGGCGATCAAGAACGCGCGCACGCTCGCCGCCAAAGCCGCGCGCACGCTGCGCGCCAAGCGTCGGCTGTCGATGACCGGCACGCCGATGGAAAATCATCTCGGCGAATTGTGGGCGCAGTTCGATCTCGTCGAACCCGGGCTGCTCGGCGACGAAAAGCGCTTCGTGCGGCACTACCGCACGCCGATCGAAAAGCATGGCGACGCCGAGGTGCGCGACAAGCTCAACCGGCGCATCGCCCCGCTGATGCTGCGCCGTCGCAAGGAAGACGTGCTGCTCGACCTGCCGCCGAAGACCGAGATCCAGCGCCTGGTCGAACTCGAAGGCCGCCAGCGCGAGCTCTACGAAACGCTGCGTCTCGCACAGCATGAGCGCGTGCGCGAAGTGGTCAGCGATCGTGGCGTCGAAGGCAGCGGGATCATCGTGCTCGACGCGCTGCTCAAGCTGCGCCAGGTCTGCTGCGATCCGCGCCTGGTCAAGCTCGAAGGCGCCAGGCGCGTTCCGCAATCGGCCAAGCTCGACCTGCTGCTGACGATGCTGCAAGGCGTGGTCGACGAGGGCCGGCGCGTGCTGGTGTTTTCGCAGTTCACCGAGATGCTCGACATCATCGCCGAAGCCTGCACGGCACAGCGCATCGAACATCTGATGCTGACCGGCCAGACGCGCGATCGCGAAGCGGTGGTCGCACGCTTTCAGAACGGCGAAGCGCCGGTGTTCCTGATCAGCCTCAAGGCCGGCGGCATGGGGCTGAATCTGACGGCCGCAGACACCGTGATCCACTACGATCCGTGGTGGAACCCGGCGGTCGAATCGCAGGCCACCGATCGCGCGTATCGCATCGGCCAGGACAAGCCGGTGTTCGTCTACCGCCTGATCTGCGCGGGCACGGTCGAGGAAAAAATCCAGGCCTTGCAGGCACGCAAGGCCGAGCTCGCGCGCGCCGTCTTCGATGGCGGTGCGACCAGCGAGCTGCGCTTCGACGAGGCCGACTTGGAAGCCCTTTTTTCACCCCTATGAACAGATGACAAGAAGAAAAAAAGACCAGGAGAAAACTAGAACATGATCGACCCCCACGTCGTCGAGGCGCGCGTCTCACCCGAAGGCCGCTTGCGCGTGCTGTCCAAGTCCGAGATCGCCAAGCTGCTCGACAGCGGAAGCAGCGGGCTTTATCCGGTGTTCCGCAACAGCGCGCTCGCCGTGCTCAACAGCGGCAGCTTCCTCGACGACGGCAAGGAGCTGCTCGAGCGTTATCCGGACTTCGACATCCACATCGTGCAGGAAGAGCGCGGCATCAAGCTCGAAATGACTGGCGCGCCGGCGATCGCCTTCGTCGACGGCGAGATGATTCGCGGCATACGCGAGCACCTGTTCGCGGTGCTGCGCGACATCCTGTTCACGAGCTCCGAGCTCGTCGAGAACCCGAGCTTCGATCTGAACACGAGCGAAGGCACCACCGACGCGGTGTTCCACATCCTGCGCAACGCCGGCCTGCTGCGTCCGCGCGTCGAGCCGAACCTCGTCGTCTGCTGGGGCGGGCATTCGATCTCGCGCGAGGAGTACGACTACAGCAAGCGCGTCGGCTACGAATTCGGCCTGCGCGGCCTGAACATCTGCACGGGCTGTGGCCCCGGTGCGATGAAAGGCCCGATGAAGGGCGCGACCATCGCGCACGCCAAGCAGCGCATCCGCGGCGGCCGCTACATCGGCATTTCCGAGCCGGGCATCATCGCGGCCGAATCGCCCAACGCCATCGTCAACGAGCTCGTGATCTGCCCGGACATCGAGAAGCGGCTCGAAGCCTTCGTGCGCGTGGGCCACGTCGTCACCGTGTTCCCGGGCGGCGTCGGCACCTGCGAGGAGATCCTGTATCTGCTCGGCATCCTGCTGCATCCGGATAATGCGCACACTCGATTGCCGCTGATCTTCACGGGACCGGCGAGCGCGGCGGCTTACTTCCAGCAGATCGACGAATTCATCCGCATCACGCTCGGCGAAGAGGCACGCAAGCTCTATCGCATCATCCTCGACGATCCGGCCGAGGTCGCCAAGGCGGTCGCGGAGGAAATGCGCAACGTCAAGCAGCTGCGCATGCAGGCCAAGGACGCTTACTACTTCAACTGGGGCTTGCGGATTCCGCAGGATCTGCAGCGCCCGTTCGTGCCGACGCACGAGGCGATGGCCAGGCTCGACCTGCATCTCGACCAGCCCCGGCACCAGCTCGCGGCCAACCTGCGTCGCGCGTTCTCGGGCGTGGTCGGGGGCAACGTCAAGGCCGATACGATCAGGGCGGTGCAGAAGCTCGGGCCGTTCGATATCCATGGCGACGCCGCCCTGCTCAAGCCGCTCGATACGCTGCTCGAAGCCTTCGTCAAGCAGAGCCGCATGAAATTGCCGGGCAAGGCCTATGTGCCCTGTTATCGCCTGGCCGTGTGAGCTTGAAGTGGCGGCTTACGCGCATTTGCCCCTCCCCCGTCGAACTCGATGTGACGCAGGGCGGGGTCGGAGGTCCGGAAAGCCGTAACCCGCCGGGCCAGCTATGAGAAAATCCACGCCGCTCTTCAGGCAGATTCCGCAATGACCCTTTCCGCCATCCCCGTCCAAGACCGCCTCATCGCCGCCCTCGACGTCCCGGACGCCGAAGCCGCGCGTGCCCTCGTCGGCCGGCTCGGAGATGCGGTGAGCTTCTACAAGATCGGCATGGAACTCTGCATGGCGCCGGGCTTTTTCGAGCTGCTCGACTGGCTCAAGCGCGAGCGCAAGAAAGTGTTCGTCGACCTGAAGTTCTTCGACATTCCCGAAACGGTCCTGCGCGCGGTACGCAACCTCGCCGAGCGCGGTGCGGATTTCTGCACCGTGCACGGTAACCAGTCGATCATGCAGGCCGCAGCGGCCGGCAAGACGGGCGATACCAAGGTGCTCGCGGTGACCGCGCTGACGAGCCTCGACCAGGGCGATCTCGACGATCTGGGGTTCGATTGCGACATTCCGACGCTCGTGCTCTCGCGCGCGCGCCGCGCGCTGCAGGCCGGTTGCGACGGCGTGGTGTCGTCGGGGCTCGAAGTGCCCAGGCTGCGCCTCGAAGCGCCCAAAGAGCTCATCTGCGTGACGCCCGGCATCCGGCCGGTCGAGAACCGCGTGGTCGCCGACCAGAAACGCATCATGACCCCGGCCGAGGCGATCAGGGCCGGTGCCGATTATCTGGTCATCGGCCGGCCGATCCGCGATGCGGCCGATCCGCGGGCGATGGCGCTGGCGATCCAGCAGGAGATCGGCTCGGCGCTGGGGTGATTTTTCCACGTGGCGAGAGCTTGTCGGCGGCGTGCGCATCGCGCGGCGCATCCGGGCTCGGCCGACGGGGCTGAAGTTCGGGTGCTGGTTTCGAGCGCCCATTTTCCAGGAGTTCCGGCATGGAAGAAGTTGAGCATCTGGAGATTCAGCTCCGCGCCTTGAGCCTCGCACTCCGCGAGCGCGACCTGGACACCGCTCGACACAGTCTTCGCACGAGCGCGCTGGCGCGCGCGCTCGGTGAAGAATGCGGCCTCGATCGTCATCAGCTCGCGCTGCTCGAACTCGCTGCCCGCGTCCACGACCTCGGCAAGATCGGCGTTCCCGACCGTGTGCTGCTCAAGCCCGGGCCGCTCGATGCGGACGAGTGGGCGCTGATGAAACAGCACTCGGAAAGTGGCGGCCGCTTGGTGCAGAGGCTCAGCGGCGATCATGTCGATACCGTCGGGCTCATCGTTCGGCATCATCACGAGGCTTTCGACGGATCCGGCTATCCGGACGGCCTTGCGGGCGAAGACATCCCACTGCTGGCGCGCATCGTCGCGCTGGCCGACAGCTACGATGCGATGGCGGTGGCACGGCCTTACCGGCGTCCGAAAACGCACCCGGAAATCATGACCATTCTGCACTCGGAGAGCGGATCGCATTTCGATCCCCACCTGCTCGGCAAATTCAGCGCGCTGCTGAAGACGAGCCCCCTGAACGCCCATCCAGACTACGGTTGATCGCGGCGAACGCGCGCATCAGCCGCCGTCGGCGAACTCCGGATACAGCGTCATGCCCCCATCGACGAACAGGGTCTGGCCGGTGACGTAGTCGGCCGCGTCCGAGCACAGCCAGACGGCAGCCTGGCCGATGTCCTCGGGCTCACCGATGCGGCCGTAGGGAATCAGTTCGAGCAGCTTCTTGCGCGCTTCGGGCGTCTCCCAGGCCTCGCGGTTGATCGGTGTCCTGATCGCGCCGGGGCCGATCGAGTTGACGCGGATGCGCTTGGGTGCGAGCTCTTGCGCGATCGATTGCATGAGCAGCTTCACGCCGCCCTTGCTCGCCGCGTAGTTCGCGCGCTCGGCCCACGGAATCAGCTCGTGCACCGAGGACATGCAGACGATCTTGCCGAGCGCCTTCGACATCTCGCGCGGGCCGCGACGCAAGAATTCGCGCGCCGCGAGCTGGCAGCACAGGAACATGCCCGTGAGATTCGTGCCGATGACCTGGTTCCAGTCGTCCAGCGACATGTCGACGAAGGCCGCATCGCGTTGCAGGCCGGCGTTGCTGATCAGGATGTCGAGCGTGCCGAACGCCGCGACGGACTGGTCGAACAGGGCTCGCGTTTCATCGGGCTTCGAGATATCGGCCTTGATCGCGATCGCCGAGCGTCCGAGCGATTTGATCTGCGCGACGATTTCGTTGGCGCCATCCGGGCTCGAATAGTAGGCGACGACGACATCGGCCCCGGCCCTCGCGAGCGCAAGCGCGACGCCGGCCCCGATGCCGGAACTGCCGCCGGTGACGAGGGCCTTCTGTCCTGCGAGAACCTGCGGCTGCTGGGGCTCGGTCATGCGGGTGTTCCGTCGGCGGTGATGCGATGGAGCATGCAAGTCCAAGCGCGATACAAACTGAACCGCGAGGATGAGGACCACGCCGGCCGATGGACGCTCAGAACCAGTGTTCGCCGCGCTTCAGATCGTCGCGGAACCGGCGCAGCAGCTCGAACGGCCCGGTGATCTTGGCGCCGAGCCGCGCATTGGCCTGGCCGATCTCGAAGGCCAGCGCCCACTGCGAGAACATCGCCCGGTAGCCCGTCAGCAGCGGCGTGCCGGGCTGATAGATGTGCGCGCTCTCGGCGGTGACGCCGTTGAGCTCGATCACCTGCAGGCCCTCGCCTCGGCTCAGGTGCGCCGCGCTAGTCACGCGCAGGTCGATGCGCCCGAAGCCGTAGCCGGGCACCGCATCGAGCAGGCGCGTGAGCGTGGTGACGAGCGCGGGTGTCGCGAGCTTGCCGGCGTCGAGAAACAGGCTGCCGCGGCAGTGCGCGCCGATTTCGACCAGCTCGATGCGCTCGCCCGCGAGCGGCACTTCGTCGAGCTGCGCGGACCAGCGCGCGAACAGCGCGCTCGCGATGAGCCGTGCGCGCGCGTCCGCGAGGATCAGTTCGCGCAGCCTGCGCTTGCCGTCGCCGACGATGCCCGGGAAGGTCTTGTTCACGATCGACAGCACGCGCGGCTGCGTCTCGCCGGGCTTGCGCGCGACGAAGACGCCGTATTCCTCACCCTCGACGTAGCGCTGGGCGATCACGTCGCCGTCGAAGCGTTCGAGATAGTCGCGCAGGCCCTGGCCGTCGCGCGCGATGTAGACGCCGCGTCCGCGCGAGCCGACATCGGGCTTGAGCACGACGGGATATCCATGCTTTTCTGCGAAATCGAAGGCCGCGCTCAGGCGCAGCGGAGCGAAGCGCTCGTCGATCAGCACGAAGCACGCGACGAGTTCGGGCGCGTTGGCTTGCAGCGGTCCCAGCGCCTGATGCTTGCGCTCGCCGACCACGCCGCCGGCTTCGATCGCCGGATTCGCGGCGGTGAACGCCGTCCACGAGCGATGCTTCACGCCGAGCCACAGAATCCAGCCGATGATCGGCAGGTAGTACAGCCAGGCCGGCCAGAACTCCCAGCGGCGCGCGCGTTCGAGCGCGATGTTCCAGCGTGTCGCCAGAGGCAGGCTCACCGGCTCGGCTGCGCTCCATGGCGCGAGGCTCGGCCGGCGCGTCACGATCGCCTCAGTGCGATGGCGGTCGTTCATGGTGACGCGTCGACGGTGCCTTGCCGAAATCGCGACCCAGGTCGATGCCATCCTGCGCGCAGTAGAGCTGGATCATCGCGTAGTGATGCACCGCATGGCTCGCGACGAACAGCAGCTCGCGCGCGATCGTCGACTGGCTCGCGAACACGGTCTCGCCGTCGAGGCCGCCGCGCAGCCGGATCGTCAGCGGATCGCGCAGCCATTCGATGCGCAAGGACGCCAGCAGCGCGCTCAACTGCTGCAGGCGCATGCGCGCGAACCGCGGCGACCGCTGCACCTGCGGATCGCGGCGGCGATCGTCGTAATCGATTCGTCGCTCGTGCAGATGCTCGAGCAGGGCTTCGTAGTGCTCGACCACGTGGCGCAGATGCGGGCCCGAATGCTGCGCGAAATCGGCCTGCGGACTGGCCTCGTGCGCCGCGATGACGGTCAACGCCTGGTCGAGCACCGCGCGGTTGTAATCGATCAGCTCGCTCAGCTCGATTGGCGATCGAGGGTTCGCAGCACCATCGTCGCCCCCGTCCTGGTGGCGGCTTTGGTTGGCGGCTTGCAGTCGGCTCGTGCCGTCGAGAAGCTTCCCTGCTTCCGTGGTTCGCATTTCAGGTGCCTTCTGATGGACTCGTGTCCTTTCGAGTGGCACGCGCCTCGAGGCGCGAGTTGGGTTTGTGCGTGGTGCGTGACAGCAGCAGCGTGTAGCCGACGCAGTAGACGATGTTCGGAATCACACCGACGGCGAGCGTCAGCGCGATGTGCGGCGTGCCGACGATCAGGTGCGCGGTGATGAGCACCGAGTAGGTCAGCGTGAGCCCGGCGCACAGCGCGAACGCCATGCCTTCGAGCCGCGTGCGTCCGAGGCTGAAGAAGTAGCGCATGTTGGCCGCGTCGCAATACGTCAGCGCGGTGCTGATGACCCAATGCGTGAGCCCGGCGCGAATCGCGAGCGGCGGGCTCGCATGCCAGTTCACGCAGACGGCCCAGATCGCATAGACCATCGCGCCGAGCGCGGCCCCACCGAGCGAATCGGTGAGCCAGCGCAGCCTGCGCATGCGCGGTGAGGTCGTGGTCGGCGCCGATCTCATGCGTCGCATCCAGCTCCACTGCGCAGTCGAACAGGGGCAGGACGATGAGCCCATCGGGTCCGCTCTCCGGAATGTTTCGACGCCCGCTTAAAACGAGCCGGGAAAGGCCTTATCGCAACGCAGCTACGCCGTATCGGGCATGAATTCAGCTTCATCGGTATCGGGCCGGGGAATGGGGATCGGAAACGGAAGCGGAGAATCGGGAATCGTCGAGACGAATTCCTGTTTTCACCGATGCCCGGCTCCTGCGGCCGCGCTCCCAAACTTGTCCCGGACGCGCGGTGGAATGTCGGCCACGCGCACGAACACCAGGCCGTCGAGCGTGCTGCCGAAATCGGCATCGACGTTGAAGCCCGCGAAGCGTCCGTTGAGTTCGACGTAATGACGCACGAGCACCGGCAGGCCGACACCGCGTTCGAGCCTGGCGAGCACGCGCGAGAGCAGCGACGGATCGGCCAGTGCCGACACCACGTTGCGCGTCTCCTCGGCCGCGCGCGGCTGTTGCGGCGGCGTGCGCGGCCGCACGAGCGCGGCGAGTTCGGCATCGCTGTGATGCGCCGACAGCGCCGCCTCGATGAGCGCCTGGCCGGCCGCGCTGTAGCTCGGGCTGATGCTCACCGGACCGAACAGGCAGCGGATCTGCGGCTCGCGATCGAGCAGCGTCGCGATGCCGCTCCAGAGCAGGCGCAGCGCGCGGAAATTGCGCTGCCATTCCGGGCGCACGAACGAGCGGCCGAGCTCGATCGCCGGGCCGATGCGGCGCAGCAGGCGCTCGTCGTAATCGAACAGCGTGTGCGTGTAGAGCGCCGCCACGCCGCGCCTGGGCGTCAGCGCCTCGGTGAAGCCGAGCCGGTAGGCGCCGATGATTTCGCGCTGCGTCTCGTGCCAGACGAACAGGTGTTCGTAGTGCGCATCGAAGGCATCGAGATCGCGAGCACGGCCGGTGCCTTCCTGCACCTGGCGAAAGCTCAGCTCGCGCAGCCGGCCAATCTCGAGCAGCAGCTGCGGAATCTGCGCGGCGCGCGCCCGAAAGACGCTGAAATTGGGCTGCGAGACGAGCTTGCACTCCACCGGCAGCGCAGCCACTTCGGCGGCCAGCGTGGCGGCGTCGATGGGCTCGGCGAGCGGCGCCTGCGCAGTGGCCGGCGCGAGCCGCGAACGGCCGCCGAGCGAATAGGTCAGCAGCCGCAGGTAAGCGGTCTGCGTCGAAGACTCCAGGCGTTCGAGTTCGGCCGCCTTGATCGGCTCGCCGACGTGCAGCTTCACCACGTCGCCGCGCTGGCGCAGCAGGTCGCGCGCGAGGCAGGCGGTGCGCAGGCGCGGATGCAGCGCCCCGGCGAGCAGCGAGCCCCAGGCGGCATGGCCGCCGATGCGCATCGGCAGAATCTGCGCCCCGCTGCGCCGCGCGAGCATCGCCACGCTGTCGGCCCAGGGCGGATCGGCGATGCGCTGGCCGCGCCAGTCCCAGCGGCTGACTTCGCCGGCCGGAAACACCACCAGGGCGCCGCCGTCCTTCAAATGGCGCATCGCCATGCGCAGGCCGGCCGCGCTCGCGCCGCGGCGGAACACGTCGATCGGGGCGATCAGCGGGGCGATCTCGGGCACGCGTCGCAGCAGCGTGTTGGCGAGCAGCAGCAGGTCCGGTCGCCGCGGCAGCAGCAGGTCGGCCAGCACCAGGCCGTCGGCGGCGCCGTAGGGATGATTGGCGACGATGATCAGCGGGCCGCTCTGCGGAATCTGGCTCGGCGAGCCCGAGGCCAGCACCCAGCTCAGATCGATCTTCTGCAGGGCGAAGCGGACGAAGGCCTGCGGATTCAGGCCGCTCGGGGTGTCGCGGTACAACCGCGCGATCCGGCGCAGGCCGGTCGCGCGTTCGGCTATCGCGCTGAGCCAGCCCAGGCCGGGCGGGCGCGGCAGCGACAGCAGGGTGTCAGCCTCGGACATCGGGGCTCCTTGCTCGGGGTGTTGCGACGCCCTGACCGAAGCTGATGCCTCGTGCCGGCCGCCGTTTGTGATTATTTATCGACTTCCATAGGGTACATGAACGCCCGGTCGGACGCCTTGGCCGCTCATTCGTTGAGCCGGAGCGCGACGGAAACCCGGACTAGGCCGGCGCCCGCTCGGGCCAGCGGAACGCCAGCGCGGTCTCGCCGAGCGGCACGCCGTCGTGGCCGAAGCGGCGCTCGACGATGCGCCCGGCGCCGTCGTGGCCGATCGTCACCACCGTGCTGCAGCGCGTGCCGTACTCCGGATTGCGGATGAAGGCCGGGGCGACCAGGCGCTCGAGCTCGAGTCCGACGCCGGTATCGGGCAGTTCGCCGTCGGTGGGCAGGTGTTCGCTGGCGAGCGCGTCGAACAGTGGCTCGAAGCGTTCGTCCGCAGCCTGCAGCCAGTCGGCGAGCGCTTCGCGCAGGGCGGTGGTCTTGGGCCAGGGCGTGTCGAGCGCCGCGTTCGAAAGCCCGTAGACGCCGGCCGCGAGCGATTGCGAGCGGGCCTGCGGCTGGTTGCTCGCGTAGACCCCGTGCTCGCGGTCGAACAGCAGCAGGTTGCAGCCGCCGTAGCGCGCCAATGTCGGCACGAGCGCATCCGCGTGCGCCCGCGCACCCGCATCGCCGCGCAGGAAATCGACCGCGAGCTTGCCGCGCGAGAGCAGGTGCGGTGCGGGTGGCTCGGGCAGGCGCACGTTGGTGACGGCGGCGAGCCGTCCGTTCTCCGAGACGCCGAGCCAGGTGCCGCGAGCCTGCAGGTCGCGGCCCGCGAGCAGGTCGGGCGCGTCGTCCCAACGCGCGAGCGCGGCGCTGGGACGGCCGTGGAATTCATCGCGATTGCCGATGAGCACGAGTCGGTAGCGCGGGTGTTGCCAGGCGAAGGCGATCAGACACATGGGGAACACATGAGTAGGCAGGCGATCCACGGCGGGCGTGCGCGCATGCTAACCAAGCTCGGCAATGTGGGCTTCTTTCTGGGTCGGCTGCGATCTGTTGAAAGGAGAATTTTCCGCAGGCTCACTCGATGTGATTTCGCTTCTGAAGATTGTGGCGCGCGCACAACAACTGAATGTTTTCTGCTGTAAGCGATGTCCCGCCTCGGGAGAATGGCACGATATGGTCAAAGTGCAGCTCATCCTCTGCCTCGCACAGACGGCATTTGCCACCGTCACGCTTCCAGACTTCGAGCTTCACTGCGGTTGGAATAACTCTTCTCCGCTCTGCGTCGATATGGACAGGCTCTGCCAGATCATCGTCGCCCTTCACAGCAATGAGCCGAAACTTAAATACTGTCCGGTGATCGTCGCGCTCCTGCCATGAGTCAACGAGGTGAAAGATGCCGTTGTATGACCATATGCCCGACTTGATCTTCTCGTAGACCCTTACCCGTTCCGGGGAACTCCGCCCCGCCTTGAAGGCCTGCGCAGCCTGGTGAAACTTGCCGTTCTGCGTTCGTTTTCCAGAAGGCAGCATTTCGGGTTGGTCAACGACCTTGGGATTGGGGCAGGAAGCGTCTTTCGGGTGATCGTGTCCTTCGTAGACCAAGACTGTTCCGCCTTCTGAACCGCCCCGGGTTTTGAGGAGGCTCCTTCGCTGGAGAATGGAGCCAAGATGAGGAAGTCACCGAAGTTTTCCCCCGAGATGCGCGAGCGCGCGGTGCGCATGGTTCAAGAGCACCGCAGCGAGCATCCGTCGCAATG